>OLQT01000001.1_pt1 | contig 492014 bp, 475 predicted proteins | sample 1672651 | NCBI WGS metagenome assembly OLQT01 (sample SAMEA3136709, study PRJEB25190) | human gut metagenome | biome: human gut; feature: human-associated habitat; material: faeces | place: Austria | collected 2013 | reverse complement strand
CGAAAGCAAGCTGGACGCCGAGGGGCTGATAGAAGCGGCGGTAAACTCTGCCGAAGTGATAAATATAGATGTGAAATAAGAAGATATGCTATTCAATTTAAATCCCCTGAGCCTAAGCGTTTTGAATCTTATGGTTCAGGGGATTGTTTTTATCACAGAATAGTTTTTATGATCTTCTGAAATATTGCCGTCAGACTGCGCTGGCCTGATCTCTTACCGAGTCGATGCCTTTGCCTGCCAGCCCGTCTACTACGTTGTTCATCTTCGTTATATATATAAAATCCTCGTAAGAAAAGCTGCTGCCGTTCCAGCATAGGAACTTTTCGTACATGGCCGTCAGGGCAGCGCTTTCCGGCAGCTCTCCTTCTGCCGCCTTGGGAAGCTTCACATGGCCCTTGACTCGATAAAAAGTTACGTCATGCTTCCTGACAAGAGAAAGAAGTTCTCTCCAGAGTTCTTGGTTTTCTACCGATTTGCGGGCTGCGTTCTTCCACTTATTCTTTTCCCATGACTCGTACCACTTTTCTCTGAAGCAGTTTGCCACATAGGCGCTGTCAGAAAAGACGTGTATAGTCAGTCCGTCTTTTTTGAGAGCTTTGAAGGCTTCTATTACGGCGGTCAGCTCCATCCTGTTGTTAGTGGTGTTAGTTTCTCCTCCAAAGAGTTCTTTCTGATGATCGCCCATCTGAAGGACGGCTCCCCAGCCTCCGAAGTTTATGCGTTGCTGATTGCCGGAACACCCGCCGTCTGTATATATTCTTATAATGCTCATGAAATTTCCCCCTGTATCCTTGTTCTGATTATATTATGGCTTATTTCAGGTGATTTTACAACGAAAAAGTGGTATAATTCCAAAGAGAAGAAAAAATATGGAGAAATAATATATGAATTTAGGCATTTGTCCCATGGCCTCCAGCAGCAGCGGAAACTGTTTTCTCGTAAGAAGCAACAGGACTTACATACTTTTAGACGCAGGCATCAGCAGCGCAAGGGTCAAAAAAAATCTGGAGATGATGGATGTGCAGTTCTGGGAGATGAACGGAGTGGTCCTCACTCACGAACATATAGATCACGTAAGAAGCGTCAGCGCATATTGTCACCGTTCTACGAGGCAGCACTTCTTCGCCACCGAAGGTACAGTCGCCGCCCTTGAAGAAAAGGGAAAGGGGATACCCAAGGATAGAGTGGAGTTAATAGCTCCGGGGAGCACTTTTTCCATAGGCGATATAGAAGTGAAGTCCTTTTCGTTGTCTCACGACGCAAGGGAACCGGTAGGATATTCTTTTCACAGGAACGGAAAAAAGATTTCCGTGGTTACTGATACGGGAAAGGTAACGGAGGCCATAGAGGAGGCTATATGCGATTCGGATATACTTATAATAGAAGCTAACCATGAGGAAAATATACTTCTGTACGGACGGTATCCATACAATATAAAACGCAGAATACTTGGCGATAAAGGTCATCTGTCTAATATGGCAGCTGGAGAATGTATAGCAAGATTCCTGAGAAACATGACTTCGCCTAAGATACCTTATGTGATGCTGGCTCATCTAAGCCAAGAAAATAACACCCCTCAGCAGGCGATGCTTACGGTCAGCAACGTATTGGAAGAAGAAGGCTTCTATGTGGGAAGGCATCTTAAGCTGTCGGTGGCACAGCCTAAGGAGATGGGAGACTTAATGACGATCTGAGATGAAGATACAGATAATTTGTATAGGAAAACTAAAAGAAAAATATTGGTCTGAGGCCTTGGCCGAATACATGAAGAGATTATCAAAATACTGCGATCCGCAGATAACAGAACTCAGGGAGTCCAAGCTGCCCGATAAGGCTTCTGCTGCCGATGAAGAGATAGTCATAGACGAAGAAGGCAAAAATATCTTAAAGCATATAAAAGAGGGCAGCTATGTAGTCAGTCTGGAGATAGGAGGGAAGGCTCTTTCTTCTGAAGAACTGGCTGAAAAGATAGATGATCTGGCGCTGAGCGGAAGAAGCCATATAACTTTTATCATAGGCGGAAGCTTGGGGCTGAGCAGGGATGTTAGCAGACGGTCAGATTTTAAGCTGTCCTTTTCACGTATGACATTTCCTCATCAGATGATGAGAGTTATACTGCTGGAGCAGATATACAGGAGTTTTAAGATAAATAAAAACGAGACTTATCACAAATAAAGACTGTATAACAGAGAATTGATAAAAGGAATATGAGACGCTTATAGAGGTCTCAATTCCTTTTTTGTTTTAATAGTTTAGGATTGGAATAAAAAAGACTCTTTTTTAGCTAAAAAAGTCAAAAAACTATTGCAATTATAAACAAAAAGTAGTATTGTTTATGTGTTCACAAACGAAAAATGATTTTGTTTAAAAAAGGTGAGATATGGAACTAAAAGAACTGACGGTTGAAGAACTTTCGAGAGGATATGTGAGATCTAAAAAAGAGGGTGCTCTCATCTGCATCTTCTGCGGAGAGACATTTATGGAGGAGAACATATATAATTATGCGGGCAGAATGGTCACCGCCGAGAGGGCTATGATCGAACACATCTTTGATGCTCACGGAGGAGCCTTTCACGGCCTGATAAATTTAGACAAGCAGATAAACGGACTGTCCGACATTCAGAAGCAGATACTTATCGGCATGTATGAAGAAAAAGAAAACAGAGAACTGGGCGAGGCCATGGGCATAAGCGCGGCTACGGTGAGGACTCATAAATTCAACATACAGAAGATGAAGAGAGAAGCCAGGATACTGCTGGCAGTCTTAAATCAGATAGAGGATGAGGATGCCGTAAATCTGAGAAAACAGCTGGAAAAGCTCAGAGACGAAGAAAGAGCCGGCGGGCAGGGGGCAGACCTTTCGGATGGTCTCGAGAGATCCCTTACGGGCAACAGCCTGCATCCGTTTTTTACTCAGTTTAATTTGAAGTAAAAGAGGAGGTTGAGGGATGAGAGGACTTTCCACATATGACAACAGGCTGAGAGAATTCAAGGAGATGATAAGCGAGGTAGAATACCTCAAATATACTCTGAACTCTCTCATCTATTGGGACAAGATTACGTATATGCCTGAGGATGGCATAGAATACAGGACAAAAGTCATGTCTTATCTGGCCGATAAGCAGTACAAGCTGATGTCGGGCCAGAAATTCGCGGCGTATGTTAAATTTTTTAAAAACAATAAGCGAAACGACCGGATAACCGATGCCATGGTCAAGAGAATATGCCGCAATTCGGAATTCGTGAGCAAGGTTCCCGAAGAAGAATACGGTCGATATATAGAGCTGGTGGCCGTTTCCGAGCAGGTTTGGGCGGAGGCTAAAAATAAAAACGATTTTCAGATATTTAGGCCTTATTTGGAGGAAATATTCGATACGTTCAGGAAATTCGCCTCTTATTGGTCAGATGGAGGCAATCCGTACGACGCTCTTCTCAATTACTATGAAGAGGGACTTACCACAAAAAAAGTAGACGAGACGGTAAAGAAGATCAAGCCGTTCCTCATAGAAATGGCAGCCGAGGCAAAAGAAACCGGTGTCTACGGCAGAAAAAGGCTGAAGATAGGACCGGTGGACGGCACCAGACAGCAGCAGCTGTGGAGAGAGGTGCTGGCCGACATGGGGTTTGGTTTTTCCGCCGGAAGAGTGGACATAGGCTCCCATCCCACCATTCTCGCCAACTCCCCACAGGACGTGAGAGTGGTGAGCTCCTATGCAGAGGATGATATGCGTTTCGGGCTGTTCAACGCCCTTCATTCCGGAGGCAAAGGAATATATCAGCAGTCCATAGACAAAAACCTTTTGGGTACATTTCTGGCTGAGCCTCCTTCATTTTCCATGGAAGAGGCCATAGGCAGGTTTTACGAAAACGTGGTAGGCCGCAGCCGCGGCTTCTGGACATATTTTTATGATAAGATGTGCACAATAGTGGGAGAACTGAAGGGTTTTAAGCCTGAGGAGCTCTATGCGGACGTCAATAAAATAGGCCCGTCCCTCATAAGGATAGACGCGGACCAGTTTACATATCTGCTGCACATAATAATAAGATACGAACTGGAGAGACAGATCATAGAAGGGCAGCTGAAGGTAGAAGATCTTCCGAAAGCGTGGAATGATAAGTACAGGGATTACCTGGGAGTGACGCCGTCCTGCGACAGAGAAGGAGTACTGCAGGATATTCACTGGGCGGCAGGTTATGTAGGATACTTTCCGTCGTATTTCATCTCCAATCTGTCGGCGGCTCAGATAGCCGCAGCCATAGAAAAAGAAGAGGGAAGCCTTGACAGCGTCATATCAAAGGGAAGATTCGATGTGATAAAGGACTGGCTTCACGAAAAGGTCTTTCGCTACGGAGCGGTATATACTACGGAAGAGCTGGTGGAATACGCCACAGGCAAGCCTCTGGCCGCAGAAGATTACATGGATTACTTGAGGAAAAGATTTTCCGAAGTACATAAATTTTAATTAACTATTATAAAGGAGAGACAACGATGAACAAGATTGCTCAAAAAATCGGACTTAATGAAAAATTATCGAAGAACTTTTTTGCAATAATAGTTGTAGCCTTCGGAGGAGCCATCATATATGGCCTCCCGTATTTCAGATACGACTATTATGACGCATACTTAGAGGTTTACAACCTCACCGACAGTCAGGCCGGAGTATTCGGAAGCATACTCGGAGTATTCGGAATGATTTCTTATCTGTTCGGAGGTATAGTCGCCGACAGATTTTCCACGAGGACCATACTGACGGTATCTCTGATAGGAACCGGACTGGGAGGCTTTGTACACCTTCTGCCTCTCAGCTATCCGGCTCTGATAGCTTTGTACGCTTTCTGGGGAATAAGTTCCCTGTTCGCGTTCTGGCCTTGCTGCGTAAAGGCTGTTCGTATCCTCTCAGGTTCCGGAGAGCAGGGTAAAGCTTTTGGTTTCTTTGAAGGCGGAAGAGGCGTAGGAGCCGCTCTCATGGCTTCAGGCGCAGTGCTGGCATTCAAGATAGGCGCAGGAAGCGCAAGTGATTCCGTTGCGGGAATGAAAGCGGCTATAATCTTCTACTCCGTACTCACTATATTGATGGGAATACTGGCGTTCATATTTGTCAAGGACGAGAAGATGGAAAAGAGCGACAGAGTCACTTTCAAGGGCATAGGAGAACTCCTGAAAATGCCTGCCGTATGGATCATAGGTATGGTTACCTTCTGTAACTATGTATTTACACAGATGTACTACTATTTCACCCCTTATATGACAGAGCTCATGGGAGTTTCGGTTGCAGCCGGAGCGCTTCTGGCTTCTTCGAGAAGATGGTTCTCCCTGTTCGGTAATGTAGGAGGTGGATTCATCACAGATAAAGTGGGAACCGGCAGAATGCTTCTCATTTCGTTCCTGGCCATGTCCATAGGAATCGCGGCTATGCTGTTCCTGCCTCTTGACCCTAAGAGTACGATACCTTTCATAGTGCTTTATATCATCATCTACATCTTCTACAATGTAAACTATGCTATGACTTGGGCGATGATGGATGAGGGCGCTATTCCTGAGAGACTGTCAGGAAGCGCGGCAGGAGTCATTTCCACCATCGGATATCTTCCAGAGATTTTCTGTTCGCTTCTGGCAGGAAACTGGCTGGGAAGCCACGAAGGAGTGGAAGGATACCGTATAATATTCATATTCCTGATAGCTATGCTTCTCATAGGAGCTGTGTTCGTAGTCATCTGGATGAAATATCTTAAGAAGAAAAATAACCAGAGAGTTATAGAATCGAAAGAAGTATAGGAAAGATGAAGACAGAAAAAAAAGTTGAATGTATCTTTGAACGCGTGTTCATAGAGACTCCTGTAGATACAGATAAAGACGGAAAAGCGGATCTCATAGCGGCTTATATAACGCGGCCTGCATATACTCTTCATGGAGAGAAGGTTCCGGCCGTCCTGGTGGCAAACCCATATCTGATGACCTGTAACGAGGAGTGGTATGTGCCCCACGATGTGAACAGAGAGGTAAAGGTATATCCTCAGCAGAACATCAGCAGAGAGGACATTGAATTCGACTTCTCGGCTCCTGTCGGCAGCCAGCCCAAGGAGAGACGGCAGACTGCCGGAGAAGCTAAGACCTCTATCATAGATGAAAATGTGGAGTTCGAGTGCATTTCCGGCCTGTATGAGCATCTCAACCAGAGAGGTTACGCCTCCGTATTCTGCGGCGGTCTCGGTACGAGAGGCTCTGAGGGCTATACTCTGTCGGGATCCCGCGAGGAGATAATAGCCTTTAAGGCGGTCATAGATTGGCTGTGCGGCCGCTGCCGCGCCTTCACCAACAAGACCGACAACATAGAGATAAAGGCTGACTGGTGTACCGGCAGCGTCGCCATGTCGGCAAAATCCTATCTGGGGACCATGTGTATAGGAGTTGCGGCTACAGGAGTAGAAGGCCTTAAGGCTATAATACCTGAGGCCGGCATAAGCAACTGGTATGACTATTACAGGTCCGGCGGCCTTAACGTGCCTGCTCTCCAGTGGCAGGGCGACGATCTTGACATCTTGGCTAAATACTGTTTCAGCAGGGCTAAGGATGCTGACGACTATAAGACCGTGGAAGAAGGCTACAAGGCCGCCCACGCCAAGCTGGTCGAAGGCGAAGATCGAGATTCGGGAAACTACAGTAAATTCTGGGATGAGAGAAACTATCTCAACCAGATAGATAATTTTAAGGCTGCGGTATTCATAATACACGGTATCAATGACTGGAACGTTAAGACAAATCAGTGCCTGCCCCTCTTCAAAGCTTTGGAGGAAAAGGGCCTCGACAGAAAGATACTGCTCCACCAGGGAGAGCATATATATGTCTATGATCTTGAAAATTCCGGAACTCTTGGCATGGTGGACCGCTGGCTGGATCATTATCTCAAGGACGAGGACAACGGTGTAGAGACAGAACCTAAAGTTCTGGTCGAAAGCAACATAGATCAGAGCAGGTGGTTTACCTCAGACACGTGGCCTCCTGAAGGATGGGCATACGAAGAGTTCCCTGTAGACGCAGATTCTGACAGACTGACTATAAAGGATGATCTGTCGGCTACAGTCTACGACAAGGCTGAAGACAATCAGAAGGAGTGGCTTGACGAACTGATATTGAATGGCAGCGAGGATTATATCAACCGCATCAAATTCGTATGGGATCCTTTTGATACGGATGCTACAGCCGAGACTTTGAGAATCGCAGGCGAAGTCAAAGTGAGCTTTGATGCAGCTATAGACAAGAAGACGGCCATACTCAGCGCCATGCTGGTAGATCTGGGAGAAGACCGAAGGATTACGGCAGAGCAGATAGAGGTAGAGGGAAAGGACGATGGAACTTTCCGTTTCGGGCTGGAAAAAGAGCCGTCTCAGTATAAGGTGATAAGCAGATGCTGGCTCAACGCTCAGAACAGAACTTGTCTGTGGAGCAAAGAGGATATAGAACCGGGAGAATTTTATCATTACGATATGAAGATGGTTCCTACGGATCATACCCTTAAGAGAGGCCATAAACTGGCTCTTATCCTTTATGGTATAGACGCTCAGCAGACTCAGCGTCCCGATACGGTCACTGAGATAACTTTCATCGCCGATTCGATAGACGTCAGAGTGCCTGTCATAAGATAATAATCACACAGCGATAAGAGGGCGCCCTTAAAGTATGAAAATACTTTGATAGGGGCGCTTTTTCTTATTATTTAAAAAGGGATAAGATCAGCACTGGCGCTCTGCGCTGGAATATTCTAACTCTACATGACCTTAAGGCGGCAGCGATATTCGACAAAAGTAGTGGGACTGCGACATATTCTGTCAGAGACAAGTATGAACTGAAAGTAGTATAATGGACTTGCCGAAAGTATCACAGACGTGATTCCGGTATATAAAGTCAGACGAGACGACATGAGAGACGGGAGGCAGCTTGCAGTGGAAATTATTTTTAGCGTAACGGACAACACTTTGATCGCAGAACTTTTCGGAGAACTGGATCATCACGCGGCAGAAGGTGCAAGGGAGAAGATAGACGAAGCTCTTGACAACTACCGCGTTGATAATCTTGTATTTGATTTTGCGAAGATAAGTTTTATGGACAGCTCCGGTATAGGTATGATTTTGGGACGTTACAGAAAGATGGGAGAACAAGAAGGCAGAATAGCTATCTGCGGATGCTCAAAACCGGTGAGAAACATCTTGAATATGGCGGGAGTATTTTCAATAATAGATTATTTTGACACAAAAGAAGAAGCCGTTTGCAGCTTCAGCAGAAAGGAAGTTTCGTAATGGACAGAGAATTAAAAGTGCAGATGGACGCAAACCTTGAGAACCAAGGACTTGCCAGAGCGGTGGCGGCGGCTTACGTATCTCAGGCCGACCCTACCGTAGAAGAGCTTACAGAGGTAAAGACCGCGGTTTCCGAGGCTTTCAGCAACGCGGCGATTCACGGGTACGAAAACCGGGGCGGCATAGTTAAAATGGAGTTTTCTTTCATATCTAAAGATACGATAATGATAAAGGTCATGGACAGCGGAATAGGAATAGAGAATATAGCCAAAGCCATGGAACCTCTGTATACTACCGATACGGACCAGAACAGATCAGGTATGGGATTCACCGTTATGGAAAGCTTCATGGACAAGATAAAGGTAGATTCCAGACCCGGAGAGGGAACGGTAGTGACCATGGTGAAGAAGCTGGATACATATTATGGAATATAAGAACGGACAGACGGCAGATATGACGCCGCCGGGACTTGAACAAATAGTCGCAGAACACACCGGACTTGTAAAGTCTGTTGCGCTGCGGCTTTCCTACGTCTATGGAGAAGATCCGGAAGACCTGATACAGATAGGATATATAGGCCTCATCAAAGCCGCCAGAAGATTTGAACCTGAAAGGGGACTGAAATTCTCAACCTACGCCGTCCCTCTGATCGCCGGTGAGATAAAATCCCAGCTCAGAGATCAGGGAGCCATCAAAGTCAGCAGAAACCTCAAGTCGGACGCCGCCGCCGTAAGGCGGGCTGAAAATCAGTTCATGGCAGAGACCGGAAGGTCTCCCCGGATAAGCGACCTTTCAAAGCTTACGGGGTTTGCGCCGGAGAGGGTGACTCAGGCGCTTCAGGCGTCAGACGCCATGAAAAACCTTGAAGATTTCGATAAGCCGGATGTGATGGCCGACCCCGGCATGATGACCAGCGAAGAAGAGAAGAACGTGACGAAGATGGATATAACGGCGGTCTTAAACACTTTGGAGCCAAAAGCAAGACAGGTGATGGTACTCAGATATTATAAGGATATGACGCAGACGCAGGTCGCCCAGATGCTGGGTATATCTCAGGTACAGGTCTGCAGGATAGAAAAGAAAACTCTTAAAATAATGTCAGAAAAAATCACTTTTTGACATTTAAAGGAATGTACAGAATTTGGAACAACAAAAAATCGACTTTTTTCGCGTTTTAATGCAAAATTTTGTTGCTATTTTAACAAAAAAGTGGTTTAATAGATATGTATGTATGTTATCTTTTCGGATGAGAAAATAACAGGTTAAAAATACGGATACTGTCCACATCGGACCCCGTTATTAATAATTTAAGGAGGCATTTAAATGAACTTTCAACTGACGAAGGAACAGGAATTCGTAAGAAAAATGGTAAGAGAGTTTGCTACTAACGAAGTTGAACCGTTGGCTGCGGACATCGACAAGGAACACAGATTCCCTGTAGAGACTGTTGAAAAAATGGCTAAGTATGGAATGTTAGGCGTACCGTTCCCGACTGAATACGGCGGAGCAGGCGGAGACCACATCTCATACGCTATCACAGTAGAAGAATTATCAAGAGTTTGCGCTTCAACAGGCGTAATCTGTTCAGCACATACTTCCCTTTGCTGCTGGCCTATCTTCAACTGGGGAAACGAAGAGCAGAAGAAAAAATATCTGCCTGACCTGCTTTCCGGCAAGAAGTTGGGCGCTTTCGGCCTTACAGAGCCAAACGCAGGTACCGACGCATCCGGCCAGCAGACGAGAGCTGAGTTGGTAGGAGATAAATGGATTCTCAACGGAGCTAAGGTATTTATCACCAACGGCGGATATGCTGATGTTTTCGTAGTAATGGCTATGACAGACAAGTCAAAGGGCAACCACGGAATCTCCGCATTTATCGTAGAAAAGAACGATCCTGGATTCTCCATCGGTAAGACAGAAGATAAGATGGGTATCTGCGCATCTTCCACTACAGAACTTATTTTCCAGAACTGCGAGATCCCTGCCGACAGACTTTTAGGTCAGGTTGGCGACGGATTCAAAGTTGCAATGTCTACTCTGGATGGCGGCCGTATCGGTATCGCTTCCCAGGCTCTGGGTATCGCTCAGGGTGCGTTCGACGTAACTGTTGAATACATGAACGCAAGAAAGCAGTTCGGCAAGAAGCTTTCACAGATGCAGGCTCTCCAGTTTGCAATGGCTGACCTGAAGACTAAGATTGAAGCTTCAAGACTTCTGATCTACAAGGCTGCCGACATGAAAGACAAGCACATGAACTACGGCGAAGCAGCAGCTATGGCTAAGCTGTTCGCAGCAGAGACTGCTATGGAAGTTACCACCAAGTGCGTACAGTACCACGGCGGTTACGGATACACTAAGGACTATCCGGTAGAAAGAATGATGAGAGACGCTAAGATTACCGAAATCTACGAAGGAACTTCAGAAGTTCAGAGAATGGTAATCGCAGGCAAAACTTTCAAGAAATAAGAATGCAGGAGGAAATAGAAATGGCATTTAAGATTATCGTATGCGCAAAGCAGGTTCCTGATACAAATGTTATCAAAATTAACCCTAAAACAGGAACATTGATCAGAGACGGCGTTCCATCGATCCTTAACCACGACGACGCCAACGCTCTGGAAGAAGCGTTAAAAATTAAAGACAAATATGAAGATGTGACCATCACGGTCGTATCCATGGGACCTCCTCAGGCTTCAGACCTTCTTTTTGAATGTATAGCAAAGGGCGCTGACGAAGGTATCCTGGTTTCCGACAGAGCCGTAGGCGGTTCTGACACATGGGCTACTTCCAACACTCTGGAAGCTGCCATCAAGAAATGGGAAAAAGAAAACGGCCCTGCTGACCTGATTTTCGCAGGTCGTCAGGCTATCGACGGAGATACCGCTCAGGTTGGACCTCAGATTGCTGAGAAACTGGATCTCCCACAGGTTACATACGTTGAAGAATTCAGCATAGATGATAACTTGAAAGACATCACCGTAAAGAGACAGCTGGAAGACGGTTATGAACTGATCGGCATCAAGACTCCTTGCATGCTGACTGCTATCAAAGAGCTGAACGAGCCAAGATACATGAACATGGCCGGAATCTTTGCACAGAAGGACATCAAGGTCTGGAACGCTAAGGATATCGAAGTAGACCTGACTAAGGTTGGTCTGGAAGCTTCCCCTACAAACGTATACAGATCGTTCACACCGGCTCCTAAGGCTCCCGGCCAGATCGTTGCCGGAGATTCCGAAAAAGACCAGGCTAAGAACCTCTTGATTCAGCTCAAGGGCAAGCACATCATCTAATTTGAAGGAGGAATAAAAATGGCTGTTGAAATTTTAAAAGAAAAATGTATAGGCTGTGGACAGTGCTTTAAGTCATGTCCTTATGACGCCTTTGAATTTGAAGCTTATGATGGCAATAAGCTTGGCAAGGTTGCTAAGATCAACGCAAAATGTTCATCATGTAACCAGTGCCTGACTGCTTGTAAGTTCGGCGCTATCAAAGAAGTACAGCAGGAAGCCAAGGTTGACCTTTCGGCTTACAAGCACATCTGGGTATTTGCTGAGCAGAGACAGGGCAAGATTCAGAACGTAGCTTTGGAACTTCTGGGAGAAGGTAAGAGACTGGCTAAGGACATCAGCGAAGACACTCAGATCTGCGCAGTTCTTATCGGTAACAACATCGATCACTTGGCTCAGGAATGTTTCGAATACGGAGCTGAAAAGGTTTACATGGTTCAGGATCCGCTGCTGGAAAACTTCACTACCGACGGATACACCAAGGTAATGAAGCAGCTGATTGACGAATACAAGCCTGAAATCGTCCTCTACGGTGCTACTCACATCGGCCGTGACTTCGCGCCTCGTATTGCTGCAAGATGCAACACAGGTCTGACTGCCGACTGTACTCACCTGGACGTAAAGGTTTCCAAGTACATCGACTTTGCTAAGGCTAACACTACTTTAGATACCTCCACTTTAGACCCTAACGATCCTTCCACAGGCATCAAGCAGACTCGTCCTGCATTCGGCGGTAACCTGATGGCTACTATCGTTTGTCCTAAGACAAGACCTCAGATGTCAACCGTTCGTCCCGGCGTTATGCAGAAACAGGAAAGAGCAGTAGGAGCTAAGGGCGAAGTTGTAAACGTTAAGCCTGTAATTGCTAAAGAAGACATCAGAATCGAAATCAAGGACATCGTTAAGTCCATGAAGGAAATGGTATCCCTGACTGACGCTAAGATCATCTGCTCCGGCGGACGTGGTCTGGGCGACGCTTCCGGATTTGAACTGATCAAGCAGTTCGCTGACAAGGTTGGCGGAGTAGTAGGTTCTTCCCGTGCTGCTGTAGACGCAGGCTGGATTGATCACTCCCACCAGGTGGGTCAGACAGGTACTACAGTTAAGCCTGAGATCTACTTCGCTTGCGGAATTTCCGGAGCTATTCAGCATCTGGCAGGTATGCAGACTTCAAACTGCATCGTTGCCATCAACAAGGATCCTGACGCTCCTATCATGGAAGTTGCAGACTACGCTATCGTAGGCGACCTCTACAAGGTTATCCCTGAAATCATCGCTGAGTGGGATAACGCAGAAGCTCTCTACGACGCTACTACAAAATAAGATGGTTTAAAAGAGACTTGAAAGCCGCTCCTTTGTGGGCGGCTTTTTGCGTGAGCCGGAGGCGAAATAAAAGTTTTTTCTGCCTTAAACTTTAAAAAACGACAAATTTCGAGTCGATGTTAAGAAAAGAATAATTTTATCAGGCAACGGTTGAAAAAGACCGACAAAAGGTCTATAATTATGTCTGTTTGAGAAGCAAAAAATATTTATAAAATATAGGATATAGATTGAAGGGAGATAGTTTTTATGGGAGATTACGGGTTTTTGGTAAGTGTCGCAATAATAATGCTGTCTACGAAGATATTGGGCGATCTGACTAAGAAAGTCAGCATGCCGCAGGTCGTAGGCGCCTTATTGGCGGGAGTTCTCATAGGACCCACAGGTTTGGGAATAATCGCAGAGACGGACTTTATAGCGTATACTGCCGAAATCGGCGTAATCATGCTCATGTTTTTAGCGGGTCTGGATACGGATATAAACGAGATAAAGAGAAACAGCGTTGCGTGTATAGTGGTGGCCTGCGTAGGCGTAGCGGTGCCCCTAATCGGAGGAACGGCATGCTATTATTTCTTCTTTGAGGCCGGGGCTCATGACTACATGAGCATACTGAAAGCCGTATTCGTAGGCGTGGTACTGACGGCGACTTCCGTAAGCATAACGGTTGAAGCACTGCGCGAAATGGGCAAGCTGGAAGGCAAGGTGGGAAATGCCATCCTCGGAGCCGCAGTAATAGACGATATAATAGGAATCATAGTCTTGACGGTGGTTTCAAGCCTCAAGGACAGCAGCGTTTCTATAGGGGCGGTTCTGCTGAAAATAGTACTGTATGTCGTATTCATGGTTCTCATGGGACTCATCATAAATAAAAACAAACAATTCATAGACAGAAACCTTAAAAAACAGAGGATAACGACATATGTATTGGCGGCCTGCCTGCTGGTTTCCTTCGCCTCGGAGCACTTTTTCGGAGTGGCCGACATCACCGGAGCGTACTTGCTGGGCCTGTTCTTGTCCACTCATGCAATCAAGAAGGAAGTGGCCAGAAAGGTGAACGTTCCGTCATATCTGTTCTTTGCACCTATATTTTTCGCCAGCGTCGGCCTTAAGGTAGAGCTGGAAGGAATGACGGAAAAGATAATAATCTTTTCACTGGTGCTTCTGGCGGTGGCCATCATCACCAAGATTATAGGCTGCGGCTTGGGTGCCAAGATATGCGGATTTACCAACAAGGAGGCCTTTCAGGTGGGCGTAGGAATGGTGTCCAGAGGAGAGGTCGCATTGATCGTAGCGCAGAAAGGCTACGCGATGGGTCTGCTGGACTCCGAGCTTATGCCGGCCGTAGTCATCGTGGTAATAGCTACGACCATCATAACTCCTATAATATTGAAGAAGATAATGTAGGACAGCAACGACCGTTGACAAAAATCGGCGCACCTGCTTATGGGTGCGCCGATTTTGCAGTATTTGATTTCGATGAGCCTCCGCTGTAGCAATTTGTCGAGCGATATATGTAGCTTCGGGCTTCAAAAATATGGTATAATTTAACAGTCAAGAGGACAAGCTCATAAAAGCGGTTGACCTTTCAAAATTCAAAAGGGACTTTTGGATTTAAAGGAAGGTGGTAAATATGCTTAGGATTACTATTACCTTTAAGAAAATCCGAATCACTGTTTACATAAAAAAATAGCCGCTACTTTTTTGCTTGGACCTGTAGCGGCTAACGCACGGGTCAACCGTTTTTAACGGCTTCCTCTTGACACCAATATATCACAACGATCCAACAAATTCAACAGAAAGTTGAACTTTTCATGTAAATCCGTTTTATACGGATTTTCTTTGCGTTTTTACGGTAAAAGTCTTCGACTTAACTGATGCTTTGCCAAAAAGAATGAGCGAAACCCACTCGAAATGTGAGCTTTTACTAAAACGAGTGGGTGAAAACCCACTCGAATGGGACATTTTCCTCCGAACGAGTGGGGGTATGCCCTTTGTAAAATTACATTTAATGTAATAATGAACCATAAAATTATATTTATTTACATTTTTGCCGATTATCTACCCACTCGATTCATGACTTTTATAAAAAACGAGTGGGTTCGGCCCCACTCGAAACGCTCATTTTTTCGAAAACGAGTGGGTCACAGGTTCATGTATCAATATTAACAAAAAAACAAGAAAAAATATGTTTATATGAACAAAATATATTGATTTTGTCATGAAAATGTGATAATATTGATTGTAAATTTTTTTAAGAGGTGAAACCGTGAAAAATGTAGAATTACTGCAGGCAGTAGAAGAGATGATGCCTGAGATAATAGAGATAAGAAGAGATATACACAAGCATCCCGAGATAGGCAGAAAAGAGTTCCGTACTACAGCTCTCATCAAGGAGAAACTGAAAGAATACGGCGTGGATGAGATAAAGTCGCTAATGCCTACGGGAGCCGTCGCATTGATAAAGGGAGAAACGGCTGCCGACGTATGTATTGCCCTTAGAACGGATATAGACGCACTGCCGGTGCAGGAAGAGACAGGCCTGCCTTACAGCAGCAAGGTGCCGGGAATGATGCACGCCTGCGGTCACGATATGCACGCATCCATGATGCTGGGCGTGGCAAAGTACCTGTGTGCCAACAGAGATAAATTTGCGGGAACCATAAAGCTGATATTCCAGCCGAGCGAAGATACTCTTCCGGGAGGCGCAAAAGAGCTGGTTGAAAAGGGAGTAATGGAGAATCCACATGTAGACGCCATATTCGGTATGCATTTGATTCCTGACGAAAACGAAGTCGGCACGGTGGAGTTCTGCGAGGGCCCGCTGACCACTTCCGTAGATTTGTTTGATGTGACAGTTATAGGAAAGGGCGGGCATGGCTCGACTCCTCATCTGACGAAGGACCCTATTCTTGCTGCCTGCCAGATGGTGACTCTGCTGCAGCAGATACCTGCAAGATACATAGATCCTCTGGAGACTGTAATATTCCCTGTATGCAGTTTCCACAGCGGAGAAGCTCCCAACGTCATACCGGGGGAAGCCAAGTTCGGCGGCATAGCCCGTTCTTATCTGCCTTCAGTTAGGAAACAAGTCGCAGAACAAGTATTTCAGATAGCTAAAGGGGTGGAAGCCCTGTCGGGAACAAAGATTGATATAAACCACTACGAAGGTTATCCGGCATGCTATAACGATCCGGCGCTTACGAGGGAGGCTATGGAAGCTGTATCTGAGGCGCTGGGAGAAGAACATGCAGAAGAGATAAGCAAGCCTTATTCTTTCAGCGAAGACTTCAGCTATTATACTGAAATGACAGGAACCCCGGGGCTGTTTATGATGGTGAAGGCTGGTCACATAGGCGAGATGGTAGCTCTTCACAATGCAAAGTGCGCCATGAGCGAGGAGGCGATGCCTCTTGGGATGGCGGCCATGATAACTGTCGCATTGAACTACTTGGATAAAAGGACTTCCCTCCCCTTATAGATGAGAGGGAGAGAAACTTTTAAATAAATTTTGCACAGAAAGGATGACTCAAAATGTACAATTTTGCACTTGCGTTCGTAATATGTGCCGTAGTATACATAATCGGCGAATACGTCGCAAAAATAACCAAGGCTTGGATACCCTCCGTATTCGTTACTGCAGTAGTGCTGTTGATCGGATACTGGACAGTCATCCCGAAAGAAGTAGTGAGTGACTCCATGCTCATACCTTTCGGAAGTACCATAGGTATTTATCTTTTGATTACTCACATGGGTACTGTTATAAGCCTTAAACAGCTGATGCAGCAGTGGAGGACCATCGTAGTGTGCTTGTCGGGACTTGCAGGCATGATGGTGCTGGGATATTTCATAGCGCCGCTTATAATCGACAAGACTCTGGTAATAGCAGGTCTGCCGCCTCTCACGGGAGGAATCGTAGCGGCTACCATGATGCAGGACGCAGCTAAAGCAGCAGGACTTGAGGTAGCGGCGGTATTTGCCATAGCTATGTACTGCGTACAGGGCTTCGCAGGATATCCTATCACGGCTGTCTGCCTTCAGAAAGAAGGAAGAAGGCTCCTCAAGGATTTCCGTTCGGGAAAAGTAGTCCTCACTGAACAGGATAGAAGAGAGATGGCCAGCGTAGGCATGACAGTAATAGCAGATGACAGTGACAGAAAGACTCTCATTCCTAAGATTCCCGATAAATGGAATTCCCCTATACTGATGCTGGGAAAACTGGGGCTCGTAGGATGGCTTGCTACTCAGCTTGGAAATATCACCGGAATCAGCGGGGCTATATGGGCGCTGGTATTAGGTGTGTTCTTCACAACTATAGGTTTTCTGGAGACAAATCTTCTCAACAGAGCTAATTCATATCAGATTATCATGTTCGCTCTGATGATGTACGTGTTTGACGGACTCAAGGACTGCACTCCGGCTATGCTTAAATCCATAATAGTTCCTATGGTGGTGTTGATAGTTATCGGCGTCTTAGGTATGGCGATATTCTCCTTTATAATCGCCAAGATTTTGAAAATGTCCTTCCCTCTTGCCTTTGCCAACGGACTGACGGCTCTTTACGGATTCCCTTGCGATGCAATAATCACCGAGTCCACATGCAATGCGCTGGGAGAAACAGAAGAAGAAAGACAGTACCTGATGAGCAAGATGTTCCCGTCGATGATAGTGGGAGGATTCATTACTGTAACTATCACATCCGTATTCATCGCAGGATGGTTCGAAGGTTTGTTATAAAATATCTTTAAAATAAGAAGGTGTTAAAAATGAAAATTCAGGAAGTCGCTTCAAAGTACGAAAAATATCAGGTGGAAATGCGTCGTTATTTCCATCAGTATCCGGAAGTAAGCGAAAAGGAGTACGAAACCAGCAAAGCGATCAAAGCAGAGCTGGATAAGATGGGGATCCCTTGGGTACCATGCGGACTGGAAACAGGAGTTCTGGGAACGATAAAGGGAAGTAAGCCGGGTAAGACTATTCTGCTTAGAGCAGACATCGATGCCTTATCTGTAGAAGAGACTACGGGTGCTGAATATGCAAGCAAGAATCCGGGCGTCATGCATGCCTGCGGTCACGATTGCCATATTTCGATGCTTCTTACAGCTGCTCATATTTTAAACGATATGAAAGATGAGCTTTGCGGAACCGTCAAACTGGCGTTTCAGCCTGCAGAAGAGGTTGCGATGGGGGCTAAGTCAATGATTGAACATGGGGCACTTGAGGGTGTGGATGCTGCCTTTGGAATACACATTTGGTCTGATGTGCCGGCAGGTCATATTTCCTGCTCTGATGGCCCGAGGATGGCATCGACAGATCAGTTTAAGATAGATATTAAGGGAAAAGGCTGCCACGGAGCTGCGCCTCATCAAGGCATAGATGCCGTAGTAGTAGCTACAGCAGTAATAAATAACTTACAGGCTATGGTAAGCCGCCAGACAGCTCCGCTGGAGCCTATCGTAGTTACGGTAGGAAAGGTAGAAGCAGGGACACGATGGAATGTGGTGGCAGAAAATGCTCATTTAGAAGGCACTACCAGATGTTTCAGCCAAGAAGTGTGGGATGCTATACCCGAGATGATGGAAAAAATAGTTAAGAATACTTCGGCTGCTTTTGGAGCCGAGGTCTCTGTGTCTTTTGACAGACTCACACCGCCTACTATAAACGATGTAGGTATGGCAGCATTGACCAGAGCGGCGGCTGATAAGATTATGGGAGAAGGCGCTGCTATAGACAGCCCGGCTACCATGGGAGGCGAAGACTTCGCTTTCTATGGACAGAGAGTACCTGCCGCTATAGCTCTTTTAGGCGGAGGAAACGAGGTTTGTGGGGCAGTGTGGCCGCAGCATTCAGGTAACTTTTGCATAGACGAAAGCGTGCTTATTAAAGGCGCTATGCTCTACGCACAGGTAGCAATGGATCACAACGCAAAATAAGAGAAACGTAAAAACAGCGGCCGTCCGGCCGCTGTTTTTGGTATGGGCGATGATAGGGCAGCGCCTACCGAAATTACCCCTTTAACATCGGCTGATATTTTGGTATAATAACCTAGTGGCATTGATGAAGGCGAGAACCACTCGAGTCGCCCATTGTGCCTGAAATAACGAAAGGGAGCGATGATACATATGAAAGCTAAAAAAATCGTTCATGTAAAAGAAGAAGGGGCGAAAGTCCTGCTGGTAGGAGACATGGCCGGGTACGGAAAAATTTCCATCGGAGCCATGATACCGATAATGTCTCACATGGGCTTTAACTTATATAATTTGCCGACTGCGCTGGTTTCAAATACGCTGGACTACGGGCTGTTTGAGATACTGGATACGACGGAATACATGAAGAACACACTGAAAGTCTGGAAGGAGCTGGGGTTTTCCTTCGACGCCATTTGCACGGGGCTCATAGTGTCCGAGGAGCAAGTCAAGGTTGTGGCGGAGTATTGCCGGGAACAGCAGAAAGAGGGCAAGAACATCTACGTGGATCCTATAATGGGCGATGACGGCGTTCTTTACAACGGAGTCTCTGAAAGCACGGTGGGCTACATGCGCCAGCTGTGCTCCGTGGCAGACATAATAATGCCGAATTTTACCGAGGCCGTATTTCTTTCGGGAAAATATAGAGATGCGGAAGAGGTGACGGAGGCGCAGGCCCGTGAAATAGTGGACGAGCTTAGAGCGCTGGGAGCAAAATCCGTAATAGTTACCAGTATAGTGGTAGACGGCCAATCGTGCGTTTACGGATATGATTCGGGGGAAGAAGAATACTTCAGCATACCTTTTGAATACGTGCCGGTTCAGTTTCCTGGAACGGGAGACATCTTTTCGGCTCTCCTCGTGGGAAGCATTCTCGGCGGACATAAGCTACAGGAATCTACGGCTTTTGCAATGAAGACCGTCAGAAGCCTTATACTGAGAAACACTGAAAACGCCGATAAATATAAGGGGATCCCGATAGAAAAATACTTAGAAGAGATGACAGAATTCAAATAGAGGTGACAAATCATGCAACTGACCGAAAGGATAAAAAACTGCAACGGCTGCGGCGCCTGCGTGGTGGCCTGCAAGTACGCTTGCGTAAAGATGGAAGACGCGGATGGCCAACGCCGCCCTAATGTAAATGAAAACGGCTGCAACAAGTGCAACGCCTGCATGCTTTTCTGCCCTCTTTACAACGAGGTCCTGCTTCCTGAATTTGAAGAATTTTTTGAAGCGGCAGAGGACGTCAGAAAGCGGGATATGGCGCCTATATACAGGGCAACCATGCGCAGCGTCAAGGAAGGAAAGCACACCGAGTTTGTGGGTACGTTGTGCCAGATAGCGGCGCTCAAATCACTCAGGGGAGATAAGCTGGCTCATAATCTGGCCCTCTTTCCGGTTTACTGCGACGAAGAGCAGAGAAAATCAAATCCGGCCTGCGCAGCCTGCATATTCTATAAATAAAAGCGGAGTATAAAGATGGAACAGTCTATTTTGCAAAAAGTAAAAGAAACGGAAAGGCTTTTTGAGGGCTATGAGATAATAGGCAGCGAACTGGCTCGAGTTACGGCTTTGAGAAAGAAGCTGGAGGAGCAGCATATGACCGTATCTGTGATAGGCCAGTTTAAGCGCGGGAAGAGCGCATTGGTAAACGGCATATTGGGATGCGACATTTTGCCGGTCGGCATAGTTCCCGTGACCGCCGTAGTGACGACGGTGGATTACGGAGAAGAGGAAGCGGCCGTATACTTCGGCAACGGAAGAGTCGAGCAGGTGACCTTCGGAGAAATTCCCGCCTTTGTAAACGAGCAAGAAAATCAGGACAATCACTTGGATGTTACCAAGGTGGCCATAAAATGCCCATCGGAATTCCTGCGACACAACTTGACCTTTGTGGATACGCCGGGGGTAGGCTCGCTGCACGAAAAGAACTCAGAGGAGGCCTATGCCTTTGTAAAGGAGAGCGACGCCGTAATCTTCACTCTTTCCGTAGACAGCCCCATAAATCAAATAGAGATTGATTTCCTCAAAAATGCCAGAGAGCACGCCGCCAAGTTTTACTTTGCGGTGAACAAGATAGATGTGATTGCTCAGGAGGATCTTAAGGCATATCTGGACTACTGCGGAAAGTTCATAGCAGAGATTATGGAAGTGGACAAGGTGATGCTGTTTCCTGTCAGCGCCAAGACAGGACAGGGAATAGATAAGCTTAAAGAATCTGTGCTGGCAGAGCTCAGCGCAGAGACCGGCAATATCCTGCGGGAATCTGCCGAGCTGAAGCTGCAAGACATAGTGAAAAGCGCTTTGGCGGAAGTTACGCTCTACAGAAAAGCTCTTTCCATGACGGGGGCGGAATTCGACAAAAAATTTGCGGAAATCAAGGATTTCTTCAAGCAGATACACGAGGAGACGGAAGCTCTCCCTCCGGCTCTCAGGGAAAACAAAGAGGTGGCGAGGCTTCATGCCAACGATGTGAAGAACAGGCTGACGGCTAAGGTCAAAGAGTTGTTTGGAATCGACTACCGATACGACATAGATTACAGCACCTCCGACGAGCCGAGAGGCACGGAAGATTTGACGGCAACCGTAGACGGCATATGCAATTCCCTCGACAAAACCCTGAACACGATTTTCATGCACAGAGAAGAAAACACATATATAGTGTCAAAACGCATATACAAGCTGAACGAACTCGTACGCAGACTGGTGCGGATGAGAGACTCGAAGTGATAAAACGGCCTGCCCCTAAGGGGCAGGCCGAATTCGTCTTGCATGGATTTATTGTCGTGACTCCGCCGTCACCTTATCCATGTACATGCTCCACTTTATGACGGTCCTAGGATCAGGCATGAGCCTGAAATTGTACATCTTTTTCTTGTGATATAGATCGAAGTGATCTCCTACACTGACAGGCAGAGCCTTGATATCCGATACATTCTCAGAAAAACTGAAAGGCTGGCCGAAACAGGTCCCTTCGTAGGAAATCGTCCCACGATCCATCCGGATGACACCGGAGCCGGCGTCTCTGTCGAGATTGCCGTCCTCATCTGCCGCCGCCAGCACGGTTTGACTTTCGAGAGGCCGGGTTACATCTATTTCCGACTGCTGCCAGAAGTACCAGTCATTGATCTTTTCGAAGGGTCCCCCGTGAAGTCTGTAATAATTGTCCAGCTCAGATTTGAAGCCGCAGGCGCTGCAAGTTATGTCCCATGAGCCTGAATTCATGGTGAACTCGGCCCTGCATACGGGACACTTGTACAAGATTCCGTCAAGGCCGAGAGCCGGAGACTTACATTTGTAATATACGTCTTCAAATAAGACGTCCTCATCGTGAAAAAGAGCTTTTTCTATGGCGCTTTCTATCTCCTCTGACGTCATGGACGAAATGCTGTGGGCGTCAAAGAGCTTTGAAGTAGTCACCTCTATACGTCCCGGCCGAAAGCCCGATTTTCCCCACTTGGGAAAAGTTTTGTAGGCGCCGTTTTCCGTGACTGTATAGACATCGACACCCATTCTCTTAACTAAGTCGGCTGTACCGTCTGTTATCTGCAGAGAGTGACCCATGGCCGGAAGACGGCCTTCCGGAAAGAGAACCGTCACATTGCCGCTGTCCTTGGCCCGAAGTATATTCATGATAGTCTTTATATCGGGGCAGAACATCTTCTTTGGTATCACATGCATCTTTGTCAGTATTCGGCGGAGCTTCGGTCTGGCTAAAAAATGTTCGCTTATTACAAAAGTGGGACGGACAGGGTATAAAGCTACAGCCACCAGCAAAAAATCTATATTGGAGACATGAGGACACAGTACAAGAGCCGGGCCTTTTAAACCTTCAAGACCACTCTTATCATAAGATGCCTTGCATTTTATCCTGAGAAAAGGCTTTACCAGATGATATGCGATGAAATATATGAATCCGTCAGGCTTTTTGATGATCTTTTTGCTATCTTTCATGGTTTACCCCCTTAAACTTCGTATGATCTTATTATATGACAAATATCAGGATTAACGCAAGAAAAAGGTTGTCTTAAAACTTGACAGAGGTGGTATAATATTCTTGTACTCTCAGAAGGAGGAAAAGAAATGAACAAAAAATCCAATGTAAAAAAGGTAATAGGAGTAATTTCCGGAAAAGGCGGAGTAGGCAAATCTTCCATAACTTCAATGCTGGCAGTGACGACCCATAGAATGGGGTGTAAGACAGCCATATTGGACGGCGATATAACGGGGCCGTCCATACCAAAGGCATTCGGTGCCGTACAGAAGGCAATGGGAAGCGAGACGGAGATATTCCCTGTAGTAAGCGATACCGGAATCGAGCTCATATCGATAAATTCTCTTCTCGAAAACGATACCGACCCTGTAGTATGGAGAGGGCCGGTGCTTTCGGGAGTCATAGAACAGTTCTGGAACGACGTAGTCTGGGGCGATGTAGACGTAATGTTTGTAGACATGCCTCCGGGAACGGGAGATGTGGCGCTGACGGTATTCCAGTCTCTCCCGATAGACGGACTGGTGATAGTGACATCGCCTCAGGAGCTGGTTTCCATGATAGTGGAAAAGGCCGTAAAGATGGCGGATCTGATGAACGTTCCTATCGTAGGAATAGTTGAAAACATGTCATATTTCAAGTGCCCTGACTGCGGAAAGGAGCACAAGATATTCGGCGAGAGCCACATCGACGACATAGCCTCAAAGTATGGCATAAAGCAAGTGGCTAAGCTTGCCATGGACCCTGAGATTGCAAGGGCCTGCGACAGGGGAATGGCCGAATGTCTGGACACGTCGGCCCTGAGCGGCATGGCCGAGGCTTGCCTGAAGGCAGACAACCCTAATAAGCAGGACGGTATGCCTAAGCCGGAGGGTTGCAGCGGCAGCTGCGAGAGCTGCGGCGTCGAAGGCTGCGGAAGCCGTCAATAGCAGACAAATAGGGGAAAGCATTACCAACAATTCACAGAAAGCACACATTTGCTGTGCTTTTTCTGATACAATGTGAGTTGAATAAACGAAAAAGGGGAACAAAACTGCAATGTTTGGGTATGTGCTTGTAAATAAGCCTGAATTGAAGATAAGGGAATTTGAGAATTACAGAAGCTATTACTGCGGCTTGTGCCATCAGCTTAAAGAAGACTACGGAACCTTCGGCAGAATGACGCTGAACTATGACATGACCTTCTTGGTGATGCTGCTCAGCGACCTGTATGACGCAGAAGACAAGGAAGAATGCAGCAGATGCGTAGTGCACCCTACCAGAAAGCACTGCCACCGCCGAAACCGGATAACGGAGTATTGCAGCGACATGTGCATACTGTTGTCTTACTACAAATGCGCAGACGACTGGAACGATGAAAAGAAGCTTTCCAAGTGGTTCCTTTCCAAAATACTGAAGCGAAAGTGCGCCAAGGTAAAAAAGAAGTATCCGCAAAAGGCAGAGTTCATAGAAAGCCGGCTCAACATGCTTTCCATAGTCGAAAGCTCCAAGGTCATTCACATCGACAGGGCCGCCAGAGTATTCGGCGAAATAATGGGTGAGGTCTTCGTATATGAAGACGACATGTGGAAAGAAGACCTGTACAAGATAGGCTTCTATCTGGGCAAATACATATATTTGCTGGACGCATACGAGGACATAGAAAAGGATATCAAGAGCGGCGCTTACAATCCGTTCAAGGAGATATATCAGAACGAAGATTTTGAAAAGCAAGTGCTCAAGCTGCTGCTTTTAATGATAGGCGAATGCACGGACGCCTTCGAGAGGCTTCCTCTGGTAGAGCACGTGGAGATATTGAGAAACATTCTATATTCGGGAGTCTGGGTAAGGTTCGGAAAGGCCAAGGTGGCCGCCGGAGGAGGAGACCCTGAGCCCATGGAAAAAGAAATAGAAGAGGAGATTTAAAGATATAAATGGATCCATATAAAGTGCTGGGCGTAAGCTACAACGCTACGGATGATGAAATTAAAAAAGCATACAGAAAACTGAGCCGTAAGTACCATCCCGACGCCAACGTGGGAAGCCCGAATCAGGCAGCCTATGAAGAAAAGTTCAAAGAAGTTCAGCAGGCCTACCGGATTATAATGGACCAGCGTCAAGGCAAGGTTCAGCAGGGACAGATGGGCGCAGAGGACTTCTGGGGCTTCGGAAGCGGATTTGGGGGCTACGGAGGCCAGAGGCAGGGACAAGCAGGTCAAGGTGAAAGTCAGGACGAGCAGTATATGCGCTCCGCCTTGAACTATATCCAGAACGGGTACTTCAGAGAAGGGCTCAATGTGCTGGAGCAGGTCAAAGACAGAAAGGGCCCGTGGTATTACTACAGCGCTCTTGCCAATTACAAGGTGGGAAACAACGCCGTTGCCCTCGAGCACGCCAAGGCGGCCTGCGCTTTTGAACCGAACAATTTTTACTACGCAAGCCTGCTTAACCAATTGCAGGGAGGCGAGTCCAGATATCAGCAGAGAAGCGCCGGCTACGGAGGAAATCCGTCCATGGGGCGCCAGAATTATGCGGGGCAGATATGCTCCACCATATTGTGCCTCAATCTCTGTTGCGGAGGCGGAGCCTACATGGGAGGCATACCGTTGTTCTGCTGCTTGTAAAGAGCTCACGGGCTGTCTGCGGATTAACTCCGCAGGCAGCTTTTTTGCGGTGTGATAAAAGGCTCGGCAGGCAAAGCTTGCAAAATTTATGAGACTATGTAAAATTTTCTTGTAAAATACCTTTTTCCATGATAATATATCTTCATTAGTTTGTTTGAGCCCTCGGTCACATTATGGGCGAAAAAAGCTATGATTCTCTGGAGAGTCCCTCATAAAGGGCGCCGAAGGTGTACGCATACGGATTCAGAACGCACTGACCGAAAATCTCGTATGTAATCTCTCAGGCAAAAGGACAGAGCAGATAGTTTTTATATTATTTGCACGAACCTCTCCGGAAAGTCGATTTTATCGGCTTTTTATTTTTATTAAGGATGCGGGCGCCGCCTCGGCAACTCGCGTCATACGGAGGAGAAAAAATGGAAAAATTTACAGAGTTTTTAGTGGCGGTTGACGATCTGGTTTGGGGTATTCCGCTGATCGTACTCATAATGGGTACGGGAATCTATTTGACCGTCAGGCTTGGTCTTCTTCAGTTCAGAAAGCTGGGGAAAGCGCTCAAGTACATGGTGAAAAATGAAGAAGACGGCATAGGAGAGGTGAGCAGCTTCGGAGCTCTCTGCACTGCAATGGCAGCCACCATAGGTACCGGAAACATCGTAGGAGTGGCAACGGCGGTAGTTGCCGGCGGCCCGGGAGCCTTGTTTTGGATGATAGTGGCAGCCTGTCTCGGAATGGCTACCAAGTATGCCGAAGGCGTATTGGCAGTTAAGTTCAGAGAGGACAAAGGCGGCGGAAGATTTCTCGGCGGCCCTTTCTACTACATAGAAAGAGGAATGGGAAAGAAGTGGTCATGGCTGGCAAAGACTTTCGCAGTATTTGCAGTAGGTGCAGGATTGCTGGGTATCGGAACCATCACTCAGGTAAACGGAATAGCCTCGGCTACGAAGGGCTTTTTCGACCCCAACTCGGAGCACATGGTAAGCCTGTTCGGCAATGAGTATTCCATCGCCACCGTGGCGACGGCAGTAGTAGTTGCTCTGGTTACGGCGCTGGTGGTAATAGGCGGACTCAAAAGAATCGCAAGCGTTACAACCATAATAGTGCCGTTTATGGCCATAATGTACGTCATAGTGTGCGTAAGCATACTTATATACAATATAGAAGCTGTACCGGCAGCCGTGTCTGCCGTATTCCGCGGGGCTTTCGGCCTTGAAGCGGTGGCAGGAGGAGCCCTCGGAGCCATGATGATGGCCATGCAAAAAGGCGTTGCCCGTGGAATCTTTTCCAACGAAGCAGGTCTGGGAAGCGCTCCTATAGCGGCGGCGGCAGCCCAGACTAAGGAGCCTGTAAGACAGGGCCTTGTATCCATGACCGGAACTTTCATAGATACAGTAATAATCTGCGCAATGACAGGAACCACCATCATGGTCACCGGTTCTTATGATGTCGCCATAGAAAAAGGACTGGATGGCGTCGACGTTACTTCCGTTGCATTTGCCAACGGCCTGCCGTGGTCTGGCGGAGTAGGCTCGGCAATACTGATGGTAAGTCTGGCCTTCTTCGCATTCACCACCATATTGGGATGGGACTATTACAGCGAAAGATGTCTCGAATATCTGTGCAACGGCAACATGACTACGGTAAAGGTATACAGGTGGCTCTACATATTGGCAGTGCTCATAGGACCGTTCCTCACGGTTTCTGCCGTATGGACCATAGCGGATATCTTCAACGGACTCATGGCCATACCGAACCTTATAGCATTGCTTGCTTTGAGCGGAATCGTCGTAGCGGAGACCAAGAGCTACTTCGACAGGCTGAACTCAGGACAGATACAGGGATAGGATAATATCAAGGCGCCGGAAGGCGCCTTGTCGCGTTTTGCCCCTGCAATGTTCTTGAATACAGGCTGATTTGCAGGGGCGGCCCCCGCAAAGCCGTAGGAAACCACGATTGAGCGGCCGGCATAAGTTAATCTTTTTTCTTGACAATCACCCGCCTATGTGGTAACCTTATTAAGATAAATCTTTAAAAACGATACAGAGAGATCGGCAAGATTTAGTAAATATGTTCTGGGTGCAGTCTTAGGCTGTATCTGATGCTGTGCGTATTTGTCTTGCCGCTTGAGCAGGACTTTTTTGTTGGAAAGGAACATTCATGAGAGAGTTTGACAAAACGAAGAAAATACTTCCGAAGAACTTTTCGGGCGACGGAGTTTTTTGCTTAGAAGACGACGCCTTTGAGACCGTCAGACAATTTAATCATCAGAAATATTATATTTTTCCCGGTTTTTGCGATGTACACGTGCATTTCAGAGAACCGGGATTTTCTTATAAAGAAACTATAGCTACCGGCAGCCGGGCAGCGGCGGCAGGCGGATTTACGGCAGTGTGCGCCATGCCAAACCTGAATCCCGTGCCGGACAGTCCTAAAACCCTGAAAATACAGCAGGATATTATAGACAGGGACGCAGTCGTACCGGTGTATCCGTACGCTTCCATCACTGCCGGAGAAATGGGACGGGAGCTGGTGCCCATGGCTGCCATGAGAGACGATGCCATCGCATTTTCCGATGACGGCAGAGGAATACAGGATTCGGACATGATGAGGAAAGCCATGACAGAGGCGGCGCGGCTGGGTAAGCTGATAGTAGCCCACTGCGAGGACAACAGCCTCCTCAGGGGCGGCTACATACATGACGGAGAGTACGCCGCCGCCCACGGACACAGAGGCATTTGCTCAGAAAGCGAGTTCGGACAGATAGCCCGCGACTTGAAGCTGGCCAAGGAGACGGGCTGCGCCTATCATGTGTGCCATGTATCCGCCAAAGAAAGCGTGGAAATCATAAGAGCGGCCAAGAGGGACGGAGTAGACGTGACCTGCGAAACCGCGCCTCACTATCTGGTGCTGGACGACAGCGATCTCAGAGAAGACGGCAGGTTTAAGATGAATCCGCCGCTGAGAGGCAGGGAGGACAGAGAAGCCCTCATAGAAGGCATAAAGGACGGAACCATAGATATTATAGCGACCGACCACGCGCCCCATTCCAAGGAAGAAAAAGCCAAAGGCCTCAAGGACAGCGCCTTCGGCATAGTGGGCCTCGAAACCGCCTTTCCGCTGCTGTGGACCCACTTGGTGGAAAAAGAAATAATAACGGCCGAAAAGCTGATGGAGCTGATGGTGACGAACCCGAGAAAGCGGTTCGGAATACCCCTTGGGAACGACTTTTCCATATGGAGCATGGAGGAGACGGTCATAGAACCTGATAAATTTGTTTCCATGGGAAGAGCAACTCCTTTCGAGGGAGCAAAAGTACGCGGAAAATGTATGCTGACAGTATGCGACGGCAAAATCGTTTATAAATAAAAGGAGATGAGCGGTATGGCAAAGAGAACTGATATTAAAAAAATATTGATAATAGGCTCAGGGCCTATAGTCATAGGGCAGGCGGCCGAATTCGACTATGCCGGAACTCAGGCATGTCTGGCGCTGAAGGAAGAAGGCTACGAGGTGGTGCTGGTAAATTCCAACCCGGCAACCATAATGACCGACACTTCCATAGCCGACAAAGTCTACATGGAGCCTCTGACCTTAGAGTACATAGCCAAGATTCTCAGATACGAGAGGCCGGACGCCATAGTGCCGGGAATAGGAGGCCAAACAGGCCTCAATCTGGTCATGCAGTTGGAGAAAAAGGGAGTGCTCAAGGAGTGCGGCACAAAGCTTTTGGGAACCGGCAGCGCCAGCATAGAGAGAGCGGAGGACAGAGAGCTGTTCAAGGAGATGTGTCAGGAGATAGGGGAGCCTACCATTCCGTCTGAGATAACCTACGACATGGAACAGGCGGAGCAGGCTGCCGAAAGGATAGGATACCCGGTAGTCCTGAGACCGGCCTTTACACTCGGCGGAACGGGAGGCGGATTCGCCGAAAACAGAGAAGAACTGAAAGAAATAGCCGTAAACGCCTTTAAGCTGTCGCCTGTTCATCAGGTGCTGGTGGAAAAGAGCGTAAAAGGCTTCAAAGAAATAGAATTCGAGGTGATGAGAGACTCCTCGGACAGAGCCATCACCATATGCGGAATGGAAAATATAGACCCGGTGGGGGTGCATACGGGAGACTCCATAGTCGTAGCACCCATAATGACTCTAACCGACGAAGAACACAAGAGACTCAACGACAGCGCCATAAAGATAATCAGGGAGCTTAAGATAGAGGGCGGCTGCAACGTCCAGTTTGCGCTGGAGCCAGTAACCGGAAAATACTACCTTATAGAGGTAAACCCGAGAGTTTCCCGCTCGTCGGCGCTGGCGTCCAAAGCCAGCGGCTACCCTATAGCCAGAGTTACGGCAAAGATTGCCGTGGGAATGACTTTAGACGAGATAGAGATTGCCGAGACTACGGCTGCCTGCGAACCTGTATTGGACTACGTGGTAGCCAAGGTGCCGAGATTCCCGTTTGATAAGTTCACTCAGGCGCCTAACCTGCTGGGAACCCAGATGAAAGCCACCGGAGAGGCCATGAGCATAGGCTCAAATCTGGAAGAATGTCTGCTTAAGGCCGTCCGCTCCCTCGAGACAGGGGCATGTCACCTTCACCTTGAGAAATTCGATGACAAGACGGACCAAGAGCTTTTCGGATACATAGAAGAGTTCAGAGACGACAACATATTCGCCGTTGCAGAGCTGCTGCGCAGAGGCGTCGAAGTGGAAAAGATACACGAGGTGACCAAGATAACGGAATTTTTCTTAAACTCTGTCAAAAAGATAGTTGAAAAAGAAAGAGAGCTTGCCGAAAAAGTCGGAGATGAAAAGGCGCTGGCAGAGGCCAAGGCCATGGGCTTTTCCGACGAGTACATAGCGGGGCTGTGGGGAAAGAAAGAAGAAGAGATTTATAAAATAAGAAAAGAAAAGGCGATAACGCCGGTCTACAGGATGGCGGACACTTTCCATACGGGAGCCTATATACCTTACTTCTATTCGTCGTATCAGGGCAAAAACGCTTCCGTAAAGACCGAAAAGAAGAAGATAATAGTTCTTGGGGCAGGACCCATAAGAATAGGTCAGGGAGTGGAATTCGACTACTCCACGGTTCACGCCGTAACGACCATCAAAAAAGCCGGCTATGAAGCCATAATCATAAACAACAACCCGGAGACCGTTTCCACCGACTACACCACAGGCGATAAGCTCTACTTCGAGCCGCTGACGGTGGAAGATGTTATGAACGTCATAGACTTTGAGCAGCCGGAGGGAGTCATCGCTTCCCTCGGAGGCCAGACGGCCATAAATCTGGCTCAGCCTCTGATGGACAGGGGTGTCAAGATTATAGGAACCGACTGCCGGGCCATAGAAAGAGCCGAAAACAGAGACAGCTTCGAGAAGATACTTAAAGACTTGAACATTCCTCAGCCGGAGGGCGCCGCCGTCACCAACATCGAAGACGGAGTCAGGACTGCGGCTCGCATAGGTTATCCCGTTCTGGTAAGGCCGAGCTTCGTCCTCGGCGGAAGAGCCATGCAGATAGTGGCCGACGAAAAACAGCTGAGACAGTATCTCAAGACTGCGGTGGAGATAGACGAAGATAAGCCTGTGCTGGTAGACAAGTACATAATAGGCAAAGAGGTGGAAGTGGACGCCATATGCGACGGCAGAGACGTATTCGTGCCGGGCATCATGGAGCTGGTAGAGAGAACCGGTATTCACAGCGGCGACTCCATAAGCGTGTATCCGGCTTTCAGCATTTCAGACAAGGTCAAGGGCACCATACTGGGTTACGCCAAGAAGCTGGGATTGGGCATAGGAATAATAGGGCTGTACAATATACAGTTCATAGTAGACAAGGACGAAAACGTCTTCATCATAGAGGTGAACCCGAGATCATCAAGAACTGTTCCGTTCCTGTCCAAGGCCACAGGTTACAGCCTTGCCGACATTGCTACGGAGGTCATACTGGGAAAGAGCCTCAAGGAGCAGGGGCTGTTCGACCTGTATCCGGAAGAAAAGAAGAGGTGGTACGTCAAGGTTCCGGTATTTTCCTTCAACAAGATAAGAGGGCTGGACGCTTACCTGTCGCCGGAGATGAAGTCCACGGGAGAGGCCATCGGCTACGACGACAAGCTCAACAGGGCTCTGTTCAAAGCGTTGCAGGCTTCCGGCATGAAGCTACAGAACTACGGAACCGTCTTCGCCACCATAGCCGACAAGGATAAGAAAGAAGCCTTGCCGCTGATACGCCGCTTCTACGACTTGGGATTCAACATAGAGGCCACGGAAGGCACGGCAAGATTCCTCAAGGACAACGGCATCAGGACGAGAATACTCAGAAAGATAAGCGAAGGCTCTGAGGAGATACACAGCTCCATAAGTCAGGGACACATAGCTTACGTGATAAACACCAGCGACATAGGGTCGGCGGGCTCTATGAACGACGGCTACGAGATAAGAAAGTACGCCACGGAGAACAACGTAAACATATTTACGGCGCTGGACACGGTGAAGGTTCTGCTGGACGTGCTGGAAGAGACCACACTTAAGATTTCAACGATTGACGCGTAAAGGAGAAGAAATGAAGCAGGGAATATTTACTGTAACAGCCAATGAAAAGCTGACAGAAGGCGTCATGAGAATGGTGCTGACAGGAGATACGGCGGACATCGCCGGGCCGGGACAGTTTGTCAACATCAAGCTAAACGGCTTGTTCCTGAGACGGCCCATATCCGTATGCGACCTTACAGGAGACAGGCTTACCATAATTTATAAGATAGTGGGCAAGGGCACGGAGGAAATGGCCCTGATGGAGCCGGGCCAGGAGCTGGATGTTTTGACGGGCTTAGGCAACGGCTACAGCCTCGAAGAATCGGGGGAAGCGCCGCTGCTCATCGGAGGAGGAGCCGGCGTGCCACCCATGTATCTTCTGGCCAAGAAGCTGATAGAAGCGGGAAAGAAGCCGACGGTCATATTAGGCTTCAATACTGCCTCCGAGATGTTTTATGAAGAGGAATTCAAGGCTCTGGGAGCCGAGGTAAAGGTGACTACGGCAGACGGCTCCTATGGCATTAAGGGCTTCGTAACGGCGGCCATGGGCGATGATTATTCTTATTTCTACGCCTGCGGATCTGAGGCCATGCTAAGGGCTGTGGCGGACGCGTCGGTAACCGGCGGGCAGCTGAGCTTTGAGGAGAGAATGGGCTGCGGGTTCGGAGCCTGCATGGGATGCTCCTGCGAGACTTTATACGGCAGCAAGAGAATATGCAAGGACGGCCCGGTGCTGAGAAAGGAAGAAGTGATATGGCAGAAATGAAGGTAAACTTATGCGGCATAACTCTCGACAACCCGGTGATGGCCGCCAGCGGAACATTCGGGTACGGATACGAGTTTGCACAGCTGTATGATATAAACCGGCTGGGAACCTTTTCGTTCAAGGGAACTACCGCCAAGCCCAGGTTCGGCAACCCTACGCCGAGGATAGCCGAATGTACGGCCGGCATGATAAACTCGGTGGGACTCCAGAACCCGGGAGTGGATAAGGTCATAGAAGAAGAGCTGCCTAAGTTGGCCAAGTGCTTCGACAAAAAGGTCATGGCCAACGTCAGCGGCTTTTCCACAGACGAGTATGTAGAAATCTGCCGCAAGCTGGACCCTTGCGACCAGATAGGCTGGCTGGAAGTAAACATAAGCTGCCCCAACGTCCACGGAGGGGGAATGGCTTTCGGAACCTGCCCTGAAGCGGCGGCAGAGGTGACAAGAGAAGTCAGAAAGGTCACGAAAAAGCCGGTCATCATAAAGCTGTCCCCAAATGTTACGGATATAGTTTCCATAGCAAAGGCCTGCGAGGCGGAGGGGGCAGACGGAGTAAGCCTTATAAACACCCTTCTTGGAATGAGGATAGACCTTAAAACAAAGAAGCCTGTGGTGGCCAACACCATGGGAGGATTTTCAGGCAGCGCAGTCTTTCCGGTAGCCCTGAGAATGGTCTATCAGGTGGCTTCGGCAGTAAATATACCGGTGGTGGGAATGGGAGGCGTTTCCACGGCAGAAGACGTGATAGAGATGATGCTGGCCGGAGCTACGGCGGTGCAGGTAGGCGCCGCAAACCTTGTCAATCCTTATGCGTGCAGAGACATAGTGGATTCTCTGCCTGAGGCGATGAAGAAATATAAAATAGAATCACTTGAAGAAATAATCGGAGGTGCCATCTGATGGGAAAAGATGTTATAGTGGCGTGCGACTTTGACAGCGCGGAAAAGACATTTGAGTTTCTGGACAAATTCACGGAGAAAAAGCCTTTCATAAAGATAGGAATGGAGCTGTTTTTTTCGGAGACTCCCGAAATAGTCAGAGATATAAAGAAGAGAGGCCATAAGATATTCTTGGACCTCAAGCTTCACGACATACCAAACACCGTAAAGAAGGCCATGGCGGCTCTTTCTAAGCTGGATATAGACATGTGCAACGTTCATTCGGCGGGAACCACCGCCATGATGAAGGCGGCTCTCGAAGGCCTGACGAGAGAAGACGGCACCAGGCCGATACTGATAGCGGTGACACAGCTCACCTCCACCGATCAGACGGCCATGGAAAAGGACCTGCTGATAAAAGAAGACATGAAAGACGTGGTAATGCACTACGCCAAGACGGCGGAGCAGGCAGGGCTGGACGGAGTAGTGTGCTCGCCTATGGAAGCGGAAAAAGTACATGAAGTATGCGGCAAGAACTTCCTGACCGTCACTCCCGGAGTCCGCTTCGCAGGCAGCGTGGCCGACGACCAGAAGCGTGTAATGACTCCGGAGGAAGCCAAGAAGATAGGAGCCGACTACATAGTGGTGGGAAGACCCATAACGCTGGCTGACGACCCGGTGGAAGCTTACGAAAGATGTCTCAGAGAGTTTTTGGATTAGGAGGAAGAGATGGCAAACAACATAGAAAAGACCATAGCAAAGGATTTGCTGGCTATAAAAGCGGTGTTTTTCCGCCCGGAGGAGCCGTTTACATGGGCCAGCGGAATCAAGAGCCCTGTATATTGCGATAACAGACTGACCCTGACCTCGACGGAGGCCAGAAACGATGTGGAAGAAGGTCTGGCGCAGGTGATAAGAGAAAACTACCCTGAGGCAGAGGTGCTGATGGGAACTGCTACGGCAGGCATAGCCCATGCAGCCATAACGGCTCATATTTTAGGCATACCTATGGGATACGTCCGCTCCGGAGCCAAGGATCACGGCAGGCAGAACAGGATAGAAGGCCGTCTGGAAAAAGGCCAGAAGGTGGTAGTGGTGGAAGACTTGATCTCCACCGCCGGAAGCGTCATCGACGCGGTAAACGCCCTGAGAGAAGAGGGGGCGGAAGTGCTGGGAGTAGTGAGCATATTTACTTACGGCATGGCTAAGGGCTTAGAAAGGCTCAAGGAAGCGGGAGTCAAGAACGTCTCCCTCACCAACTTCGACGTCATCGCGCAGGTGGCGGCCGACGAGGGCTATATCAAGCAGGAGGACATAAAGCGGCTGATCAAGTTCAGAGACAACCCGTCCGACGAAAGCTGGATAAAATAAAAGGAGAAGCAAATGAGAAGTCTCATAAGCATATTGGATTTCACTGCCGAGGAACTGGATAGACTCATAGATACGGCGATGGACATAATAGAAAATCCCGAAGAATACTCACAGAAGTGCAGAGGCAAGAAGCTTGCCACCCTGTTCTTCGAGCCGTCCACCAGAACAAGACTCAGCTTCGAGGCCGCCATGTACGAGCTTGGCGGCAACGTCATAGGCTTTTCGGAGGCGGCCAGCTCGTCTTCTTCAAAGGGAGAAAGCGTTGCAGATACGGCCAAGATAATCAGCTGCTACGCCGACATCATAGCCATGCGCCACCCTATGGAGGGGGCGCCTCTGGTAGCTTCGAGAAACGCCTCCATACCCGTAATAAACGCAGGAGACGGCGGCCACAACCACCCGACTCAGACTCTGGCAGACATACTTACCATTTACAGAGAGAAGGGAAGGCTGAACGATCTTACCATAGGCATGTGCGGCGACCTTAAATACGGCAGAACCGTTCACTCGCTGATAGAGGCCATGTCGGAGAGAAAGGGCATCAAGATAGTCCTCATCTCACCTGACGAGCTGAGGCTGCCGGGCTATATCAAAAAAGACGTGATGGACAAGAAGGGCATGGAATATGAGGAGATAGGCTCTCTCGAGCAGGCGTTGCCGGGACTTGACGTATTATACATGACTCGCGTCCAGAGAGAGAGGTTTGACAGTCTCGAAGAGTACGAAAGACTCAAGGACAGCTATATCCTCACGCCCGAAAAGCTGGCTCACGCCGACGAGAAGATGGCCATACTCCATCCGCTGCCGAGGGTGAACGAAATATCGGTGGCCGTGGACGATGACCCAAGGGCCTGCTATTTCAGACAAGCTCTCAACGGCAAGTACATGAGGATGGCGCTGATACTCAAGCTTCTGTCCGAAGCAGAGAAGAATCCCCGCCCGGCCAAGGCTGCGGAAGAGGTGGTAATTGCCGGAGGCGACATGTGCTGCAAGAACTCCAAGTGCATAACCCGCACGGAACAGGAGCTGAAGCAGATGTTCAAGGCTGCCGGAGGCGGAGCCTACAGGTGCGTCTACTGCGAGCAGAAGGTAGACAGAGGATAATTTCCCGGACAGATAGAGAAATATGGGAAAGAAAATATATGAAAACCCCCTCGAATTACTTAAAATAAGCTGATCGAGGGGGATAAAGCCCACTCGCTATGACATAAACATGCATTTCGAGTGGGTTTTCATATACTCATTTCATTCAAAATATACTTTTCGAGTGGGATTTCAATCACTGATTTTTATTTTTAGGCCTGTAGACGATTATCACCATCGCTACGAAAAACCATGCAGGTAATACGGCCAGCCAAAGCGGCGTTTCTTTCATATCAGAAAACGATATCCATCTGTATATGATAATGCCGACAAGAGCAATTACAGATATTAACGCAATCATCTTTTCTAATTTGCTGCCGAGATTCTTTCTGAAAAACGAAGTCTCTTTGCACCAGAAAAAGATACATAAGACGCTTGTCGTATCAACCGCTACGACAGGAGGCAGCGTCTTCGAATTATCCGCGAAATTCACCAGAGCTATCGTATATATTGCAGCTATGGCTATACACGCCAATATGCCCAAATATTTTTTTAATTCTTTCAGTATATTTTTCATACTGGCTGCTCCTCCCATAGTTCCTCTGTGATTAAGCGGTAGAGTCATTCTTCTTAATGTATATTTTACACAATGCTATCACGACAAGAAATATTTGTCAATAATTTATCGATATCTGCTTTCACAGCCGACGATCTTCTTTCATAAGTTAACAATAGCAGAATTTATGAAAGGAACTGTTTTTCCATGATAGGTTTGAATAGATTGAATATAGACGAGGAGGCCGTTGTAGCTAAGATAGGTGAAAAAAGCAGGCGGCTCAAGGATCTGGGACTCGTCGAGGGAACGAAAGTAAAATGTGTGCTGAGGAGTCCGCTGGGAGATCCTTACGCATATAAGATACGTGGGGCAGTGGTAGCCATAAGAAAAGAGGACGCATCGCAGATCATGGTGGAGGCGCCTATGCCATGAGAGAAGAAAAAATGATAGAAATAGTGCTGGCAGGCAATCCTAATGTAGGGAAGAGCACCATATTCAACTGTCTGACAGGGATGAAGCAGCATACAGGCAACTGGGCGGGCAAGACTGTAGCCAATGCAGAAGGCATATGGAAGACCGAGGATACTGCCGGGGCAAAAGCCTTCATGAAAGATATAGGAATATCGCAGCGCGGAGCTGTAAACATAAAACTGATAGATGCTCCGGGATGTTATTCTCTTGCCGCTTCATCTATGGAAGAAGAAGTCGCCAGAGATCAGATCTGCGATCCGCAGGCAGACGGTGTCATCGTAGTGTGCGACGGCACTTGCCTTGAGAGAAATCTGATTTTAGTTCTGCAGATACTCAAGCACAGGAACGACGTAGTAATCTGCGTAAATCTTATGGATCAGGTCAGAAAAAGAGGCCTTTCAATAGATACGAAGAAACTCTCCCAAATACTCGGAGTACAGGTGGTGAGTACAGAATCTTCCGAAAAGAAACTGATAAAGAAAAATCTGAGTGACGCTGTCATAAAGCTTACAGAAAGAGAAGGAACATATGAGAGAACTTCCGGTTATGATCCTGATCTTCTGAAAGATCCGGATGAAATAGCCGCGCAGGCTCAGGAGATCGCAGCCGGCGTAGTCATAAGGGATAATGAGAAGGAAGATACCAGCATAAAGATAGACAGGGCGCTGACCAATCCGGTAGTGGGATTTCCCATAATGGCGATGATGTTTCTGATTATCTTCTGGCTGACGGTGCAGGGCGCCAATTATCCGTCCGATATTCTGAGCAGAGCTCTGTTTTCTTTAGAAGAACCGTTTCACAGCGGTCTTATAGATCTGGGCATACCGATCGGCATTTGCGATATGCTGGCGTATGGAATGTACAGAGTACTTGCATGGGTAGTATCTGTGATGCTGCCTCCTATGGCTATCTTCTTTCCGCTCTTTACGCTGCTGGAGGATTGGGGATTTCTGCCGAGAATAGCCTTTAACCTGGACCGATGCTTTAAATGCTGCAAAGCATGCGGAAAGCAGGCGCTGACCATGTGCATGGGACTGGGATGCAATGCGTCGGCAGTAGTAGGATGCAGAATAATAGATTCTAAGAGAGAAAGGCTCCTGGCTATGATAACCAATTCTCTGATACCGTGCAACGGCAGATTTCCTCTCCTGATAGCAGTCATCACCATGTTCTTCGCAGCAGAATCAGGGTGGAAAGGAGCAGCAATCCTGACCTTAGCCATCATGCTTGGTATAGGAGCCACCTTTCTGGCTACGAGAGTATTGTCTCAGACGCTTTTAAAGGGCATGCCGTCGTCGTTTACGCTGGAATTGCCTCCTTACCGAAAACCGGAGATAGGAAAGGTCATAGTCAGATCTATAATGGACAGAACTCTTTTCGTGCTGGCAAGAGCAGTGGCCGTGGCCGCTCCCGCCGGCCTGATCATATGGATCTTAGCCAATGTAACAGTGGGAGATATGAGTCTTATAGCTCACCTGTCTTCATTCCTCGATCCCGTAGGCAGATTTATGGGTCTTGACGGCGTGATACTGGCCGCTTTTATATTAGGTATACCGGCCAACGAGATAGTCCTTCCCATAGCGATGATGATCTATATGAGCACAGGAACTTTAGGGGAGGTCAGCGACCTGAACTTTTTCCATCAGTTGCTTATAGATAACGGATGGACCATGCTGACAGCCGTAAATATGATAATCTTTTCTCTGATGCACTGGCCTTGCGCTACGACGCTTCTGTCTATAAAAAAAGAGTCGGGAAGCTATGGCTGGACGGCGGTTTCCTTCTTGGTTCCTATGATAATGGGGACGGTGATTTGTTCCTTCACTGCCTGCATATATAGATTTTTCTTGTAAAGAACGTAAAAAGATTGTAAAATATTATCGAATAAATTACGAATGTTTTTGGCGTGCAGGCATGGGGATTCCTCTGCGGGCTGAAGACGAGGGGGAAAACATGAAGAGAAACCTGATCATCCTTAACCCGTGTTCGGGAAAGAAGAGAGCCAACAGATATCTGACGGATATAGTAGATCTCTTTACTAAGGAAGGATACATGTCTACTGTATTGACTACTACGGCCAGGGGGGACGGAACTTTATACGCGGCTCAATATGCCGGGGACTTCGATCTGATAACGTGTATAGGAGGAGACGGAACTTTTAACGAAGTGGTTTCGGGACTTCTCGAAAATGATAAAAAGGTGCCTATAGGATATATTCCCGCAGGAAGCACCAATGATTTTGCCAGCAGTCTGGGGCTGTCGAGCGATATAATGAAGGCGGCGCAGGATATAGTAAAGGGAGAGGCCATATCTTTGGATATAGGAAGTTTTAACGGGAGAAAATTTTCTTACGTGGCCTCTTTCGGAGCTTTTACTCAGACTTCTTACAGTACTCCGCAGAGCGTTAAGAATATGCTGGGGCATCTGGCATATATACTGGAGGGAGTTACCAGCCTCACATCCATAAAGCCTCAGCATCTTAAGATAGAGGCAGGGGGAGCAGTATATGAGGGCGACTATATATTTGGGGCTGTCAGCAATTCCACATCTCTTGCCGGCATACTTACGCTGAATCCAAGATATGTGGATATGGGAGACGGGTTGTTTGAACTTCTGCTGGTAAATATGCCAAAGAATCTTATAGAACTTACGGAGACCATATATGTGCTCTCCACTCAGAAATATGAATCCGATAAGCTGACTTTCATAAATTCCGGGGAATTCAAAGTCTGGGCCAGCGAAGATATGGCCTGGTCCCTTGATGGTGAATATCAGCAGGGGTGCGGAGAGATCGTCATATCCAACCTTCATCACGCTATAGATCTGATAGCCGATAACGGAAAAGAATAGCAGGTGAACCTCGTGAACAATTTTTTGATGATCGCTTTTCTGTTCTTCATCGGTTCGCTGCTTGGATGGGGACTGGAAGTGATGTACAGACGGTTTTCTCCTGCCAATAAGGAGAGAAGATGGATCAACCCCGGATTCATGATAGGACCTTACCTGCCTCTCTACGGCTTTGGACTCACTGCCTTATATCTGCTTGCGGGACTTGAAGATACGGCTCTGATGTCTGAGGTGACAGCGGGCAGCAAGATCGCTCTGTTCATAGTCATGGCTCTCGTGATGACGGCCATGGAATATGTGGCCGGACTCATATTCATAAAAGGCATGAAGATAAAGCTGTGGGATTATTCAAAAGAAAAATATAATTTTCAGGGGATAATATGCCTGAGATTTTCCATATACTGGGCGCTCCTGGGAGCAGTATACTATTTTCTGATACATCCATATGTGGCTGATGCTCTCGAATGGTTTTCTCATAATATAGCGTTCTCTTTTATAGTAGGCATGTTTTACGGCATAATGTCGGTGGATTTAGTATACTCGCTGGGCGTGGTTTCTAAGATACGCAAGTTTGCGGTCGACAACAAGATCATGGTGAGATATGAGGAACTCAAGCTTCAGATAAGGAAGAACGCAATAGAGGCTGCCGGAAAGAATCACTGGTTCCTTCAGTTTAAATCCGACGTTCCTCTCATTGAACATCTGAAACAATATATAGAGTTCAACAAGCTGTTCAGAAACAGGGATGAAAAATAGAGAAATTTCCGATTATTACAGATAAAAATAAAAACACCGATCCTCATAAATGAGATCGGTGTTTTGATCTTTTTATATAATTACTATTTATCCTCGTCGATAGAATCACAGGCCAGAATCTTGCAGATACCGGTGGTATTCTTATTATATTCTGTGAGCAGTTTTTCCAGATGTTCTTTGCCTGTCTCTTCGAGATGATAATATACTCTCGTACGTCTCTTGCCGACCTGTACTTCTCTGTCTGAGATGTATTTGTTTCCCAGAAGCTTGTACAATGTAGGATAAAGCGTACTTTCGGTGATACCGATATTGCCTTCGGATAATTTTTCCACCAGCGAAGTAATTTCATAACCATAGAGATCTTTTTTGTTCAAGAGGAACAGGATTATCATCTCCACGGTACCCATTTTAAAGTTACTGCGATTTTTTGTCATTGTCTTGTCACTCCCTTTGCTGTCTTATTTACCTCAATTATAACAAATATATTATAAAATGCAATATAATATTAGCAATTATCCAAAAAATTCACAGTATCTTCTTATTTTTACGGCAAATGACGGATGCCTCTGGACCTGATGATGTCGGGACCATAGAACAATGTTGATGAAATACGGTCGGCCTCCGTTTCCAGCAGAACATAGCCGTACGTGCCTTTGACGCCGCCTGCGCTTCTGAGTATTTTTATTCCACTGAATTCCTCAGCCGCAAGAAGCCGTTCTACGGCCTGTGCCTTTACGAAGAGAGCGATGCGGCCTTTATCTTCTATAGGACCCATGTCTACCGCCGGGAAGTTGACGGAATTTCTGATGTTTCCGTTTTCAAAGAAGTCCATCATCTGCTCTACAGCCATGGAAGCGCAGTTGTCTTCTGCTTCTGCCGTAGATGCGCCGAGATGAGGGAGCAGTATGACCTTATCTTTTCCCACCAGAGAGTCGTTTGGAAAATCGGTGACATAGCCGGCCAGACGGCCGTCTTCCAATGCTTTCAAGAGATCGGATTCATTTACAAGCTTATCTCTGGAAAAGTTGAGGAGCACAGATGAATCCTTCATCAGGGAAAACAGCTGGTCGTTAAACATTCCTTTAGTCGAATCGGAAGCCGGAACGTGGATGGTGACGTAATCGCACAGAGGAAGCAGATCTTTAAGATCGCTATATATGGCGACTCCTTCCATATCTCCTTTGAAATAAGGATCGTAGCCGGCGATGTTCATTCCCAGGGCATGGGCTGAGCTTGCTACTTTTCTGCCTATGGCTCCAAGGCCTACTACTCCGAGGGTCTTGCCTGAAATCTCTCTGCCGGCAAACTGAGACTTGCCTTTTTCTACGGCGGCGCTGACGTTCTCAGTCAGGGAAGAGGCCCATGACAAAGCTCTTGGGATATTTCTCGCCGAGAGAAGAAGGCCGGCCAATACCAGCTCTTTTACAGCGTTAGCATTGGCTCCCGGGGTATTGAATACCACGATGCCTTTCTCGGCGCACCGATCCAGCGGAATGTTGTTTACTCCTGCGCCGGCTCTGGCTATAGCTTCCAGATTTTCTGATAATTCCATGGAATTCATGTCCTGGCTCCTCACCAGTATGCCTTTAGCTTCTTCTATGGTATCGGTGAGAGCATACCGGTCGCTCAACAGGGAAAGGCCTGTTTTGGAAATCTTGTTCAGTGTTGCGATGTTTATGTACATGGCGCCTCCTATTTTTAAGTGGATTTTTTTATGTTATATATGAAGTATATCACTTTACTCGAGTGAGGTAAAGTGGTACAATATATGTAAATTTTTTTAATCGGAGGTTCATATGACAGATTACAACAGAGTATATAATTTTTCCGCAGGCCCATCGGTATTGCCGCTGCCGGTCTTAGAGAAAGTGAGAGACGACTTGCTCAATTATCAGGGGAGCGGTCAGTCTGTGATGGAAATGAGCCACCGTTCGGCTGAATTTAAAAAGATAATACAAGAGGCAGAAGCAGATCTGAGAGACCTGATGAACATACCGGATAATTACAAGGTGTTGTTTTTACAGGGCGGAGGAACTCTCCAGTTTTCTATGATCCCTCTGAATCTCCTGAGAAAAAGCGGTAAAGCCGATTACGCTATAACGGGATCGTGGGCTAAAAAAGCCTATAAAGAGGCCTGCCGTTTCGGCGATATAAATGTGATAGCCTCCTCCGAGAAGGACACCTTCACATGGGTGCCTAAGTTCGGCAGAGACGACATCAGAAGCGATGCGGACTATGTCTACATAACTACCAATAACACCATCTACGGAACGGCATATAACTATGTTCCCGAGACAGGAGATATTCCTCTGATAGCCGATATGTCCTCCAACATATTGTCTCAGCAGATAGATGTGAGCAAGTTCGGGATCATCTGGGCAGGAGCGCAGAAGAACATAGGCCCTGCGGGAGTCACCATAGCCATAGTGAGAGAGGATCTGATCGGATATGCCGGAGAAAAATGCCCGGGCTACCTCGACTATAAGATACATGCCGACAATGATTCGATGTATAATACTCCTCCTTGCTTCGCTATATACGTAGCGGGAGAAGTGTTCAAACATATCAAGGCCACAGGCGGACTTGAGGCCATGGAAAGACGCAACAGAGAAAAGGCGAAGATGCTCTATGATTATATAGACGCCAGCAGCCTGTACAAAAACCCTGTGGCTCTCGAAGACCGTTCTATCATGAACGTTGTATTCGTAACAGGAGACGCAGATCTGGATAAAAAGTTTGTGGCAGAGGCAAAGGCGGCCGGACTGGTCAACCTGGGAGGACATCGCTCCATAGGCGGCATGAGAGCCAGCATATACAACGCCATGCCGAAAGAGGGCATAGAGGCTCTCATAGCGTTCATGAAGAAGTTTGAAGAAGAAAATAAATAGTTGATGAGATAATAGGAGACGAGTTTATGAAGTATTTGATAGTAGTGCCGGACGGCGCGGGGGATGATCCTGTAAAAGAACTTGACGGAAAGACTCCGCTTGAGGTGGCGGATATTCCGTGCATAGACGCTCTTGCGGCCAGGGGAGAAGTAGGCACTTGCCGCACGGTGCCCGAGGGCATAAGCCCCGGAAGCGATTCTGCAAATCTTTCGGTGATGGGATATGATCCGAGAGTTTACCTGACGGGCAGATCATCGCTGGAGGCGGCGTCCATAGGAATAGACATGAAAGATACGGATGTTTCTTTTCGTGTAAACCTGATAACGCTGGAACCTTCCGCTTCGGGAGAATACGATGATTTTATAATAAAAGATCACTCTGCCGGCGATATCACCACTGAGGAGGCAGATCAGCTTATAGAGTGTATAAGAGAGGCTTTTTCGAAAGAGAACATCAGCTTCTATACGGGGACTCAGTATCGCCACTGCATGATCATAGGCGAGGGTGATATAGAGTGCAGTTTCACTCCTCCTCACGACGTCCTCGAGAGGCGGGCCGGAGATTATCTTCCCAAGGGCAGAGACGAGAAGTTCTTTACGGACATGATGAGAAAGAGTTACGAGATTCTCAAAGATCATCCTGTAAATAAGTCGCGCCGGGAGAGGGGTCTGAATCCCGCCAACAGCATATGGATATGGGGACAGGGAACGAGACCTGCGCTTCCGAACTTCAACAAAAAATACGGGGTGGAAGGAAGCGTGATATCTGCAGTAGACCTGATAAAAGGAATAGGTATATTCGCCGGTCTCGAAGTGATAGAAGTACAAGGAGCCACCGGAAACATAGACACTAATTTTGAGGGCAAGGCGGAAGCCGCCATAGACGCTTATAAAAGAGGCAAGAACTTCGTATACATACATATGGAGGGCACCGACGAGTGTTCCCATCAGGGAGATCTGCAGGGCAAGATAAGATGCGCAGAATATATAGACAGCCGAGCGGTAAGACCGATAGTAGATTATCTGAGAGGAACAGGAGAGAGATTCAAGGTGCTGGTGGTTCCCGATCACAGGACTCCTCTTTCTATACGTACTCACAGCTCAGACCCGGTATCCTATGTAATATACGACAGCGGAGACGAAAAGCCTTTAGATGAAAGCAGACAGTTCAACGAAAGATCCGCTTATGCGGCCGGCAACCATTTTGAAGACGGCTATAAGATGACAGATTATTTTTTCGGTAAATGAGCATGAGGAACAGATTTTTTGCAAGAGTGATGGCGGCCGTTTTGATATGCGCCTCCTTTGTTCCTTTAAATATTGCGCTGGCTGAAGAGAAGGAACAGTCCGGACCGGATATAACTGCTGAAGCAGCTGTAATATATGCGGGAGATACGGGAGAGATAATCTGGAGCAAAAATGCGGATCAGCAGATGGAGCCTGCCAGCATAACTAAACTGATGACTTGCCTCTTAGCTGCCGAGAGGCTGGATCTCGGCCAGGAGATAGAGATAACCAAAGAGGCTACAGACGTCATACCAACCAAGATGTATCTGCAGGTAGGGGAAAAGATAACAGTAGAGGAACTGCTCTATGCGGCGCTCCTTCAGTCCGCCAACGATGCGGCCAATGCCCTGGCTATAGCGGTAGCGGGGTCGATAGAAGACTTCGCAGTTTTGATGAATGAGAGAGCGGCATCTCTTGGATGTTCTTCTACTAATTTTGTCACCCCCAGCGGCCTACCTGCCGAGGGGCACGTTTCTACTGCGACTGATCTGGCAGTGATCTCTAAGGCGGCTTTGGATAACGAGACGGTCAGAAAGATCGCCGGCACGACAGAACACACCATTCCTGCCACTAACATGTATCAGGAGCGACAACTGAAGAATTTCAATATGTTTTTGGACGGAGGCGAAAGAGAAGTCGACGGACAGGTCATGACAGTAGAAAAATATGAAGGAGTATTCGGGGGAAAGACTGGAAGCCTCAGCAAAGAGTACTGCACTATGGCCACAGGTTTGGACTGCGACGGAATAGAAGTCTATACGGTGATAATGGGGACAGATATGGATTCCAGATTCGCAGATATGAAGACTCTGATGGATTATGCCAAGGCTAATATTTCAAAGTATACCGCCTTTGAAAAGGGAGACGCCTTCGGGAAAGTCAAGCTTAAGGGAGGGGCGGTGAACAAAGTCAGAGCCATAGCCTCTGAAGCAGGCCTTGTAAATCTTCCGGATGGAGCCTCGGCGTCACTGGTAACTACTGAATGTGTATACACGGATAACCTGACGGCGCCCATCGAGAAAGGTCAAAAAGTAGGAGTAGTAGAGATCTATATAGCGGGAGACCTCTACAGGACTGTAGATTTAGTCGCAGCATCGGATATATCTGAAGGCTGGTTCTTATCGGACTTTGGCATCTCTAACCTTCAGACGGTGATAATAGGGGCGGTTCTGTTCATCGTGATAGTATTTGCCATCACGATTCTCGTTTTAAGAGCGCATAATAAGCGCAGGAGATCTGCGCGCCGAAAGGCCAAGCTGGCGGAGGAGGCCAGACTGCGCCTTGAAAGGGAAGAAGATCTCAGAAAGAGAAATTGGAATTTCTAAATGTTTGATATCAAAGAAAACTTAAAAAAACTCCCGGATTCTCCGGGAGTTTATATGCATAAGGACAGGCTGGGACAGGTCATCTATGTGGGGAAAGCCATATCTCTGAGAAACAGAGTACGTCAGTATTTTCAGAGCGCAGCCGGTCAGAATCCCAAAGTCAGAGCCATGGTGAGCCATATAGCCGAGTTTGAGTATATAACTTGCCAGACCGAGATGGAGGCTCTCATCTTAGAGTGCAATCTCATAAAAAAATATGCGCCTAAGTATAACGTTCTTCTCAGAGACGATAAGACTTACCCGTATATAAAAGTGACTCTGCAGGAGGAATTTCCCCGCGTGGTAAAGACGCGCATCATAAAAAAAGACGGAAGCAAATATTTTGGGCCTTACAGCGACGCCGGGGCTGTCAGCGATATAATAGATCTTCTCAACAGAATATACAGACTGAAACGATGCGCAGCTGTAAAATTTCCACAGGGACACAGACCATGTCTCAATTATCACATACAGGACTGCCGCGGTGTATGCGCCGGAAAAACAGGCAGAGATGAGTATATGCAATGTATAGAAAGCGTCATAGATTTTCTTTCTGGTAAGCAGAAAAAGATTCTGGACTATCTGGAGGGCAAGATGAGAGAGGCATCTGAGAAGATGGACTACGAAGAGGCCGCCTCATACAGAGATTATATATCGGCAGTTAAGACTCTCAACGAAACTCAGAGAGTAACTATGACCGACGGAAAAGATATGGATGTGATAATACCTGTAGGCAAGGGTGAAAATACATCTATAGCAGTCTTTCCGGTCAGAGACGGAAAGCTCAGCGGAAGGGAGACTTTCGCCATGCGCGCTGAGGGAGAAGACGATTACGACAGCCTGGTGGGGCAGTTCATAAAACAGTATTACAGTCAGTGGTCGTCTATTCCGCCTGAGCTCATACTGGCAAGACCTTTAAAGGAAGCTCAGCTCATCGAGGAATATCTGAGGAGCCTCAAAGAAGGCCGGAGAGTCCATATATATGTCCCTAAAAGAGGTCCTAAGAAAGCTCTTCTGGATATGGTCGTAAGAGATACGGAAGAGATGAATAAGAATATAGAAGACAGGCTTAAAAACGCAAGAGAAAAGGAGAATAACCTGCTGGGCAAATTATCAGCTATACTGGGAGAAAAAAGAGAACGCTACAGAGTTGAATCCTATGATATCTCGAATACCAACGGCGTAGACACCGTAGGAGCTATGGTGGTATTTGAAAATCTCAAGCCTGTGAAGAAAGCTTACAGAAGATTCAAGATAAAGACGGTGGAGGGTCCCAACGATTATGCCGCCCTGCAGGAAATGCTCTACAGGAGGTTTAAGCGCGCGCAGTCGGGCGATCCGGGATTTGCGGTATTGCCTGATCTGATATTGATGGACGGAGGCATAGGGCAGGTTACTTCTGCTGAAAAAGTCCTGAAAGCCATGGGAGTACAGATCCCTGTCTTGGGAATGGCTAAAGATGACAGCCACAGGACGAGAGCTCTCGTAAACGGAAGAGGGGACGAGTTCGACTTGTCGAGAGATCCTGTACTGTTTCGATACTGCGGAAGGATTCAGGAGGAAGTTCACAGGTTTGCGATAGAGTATCACAGAAACCTGCGGGGCAAAAATTCCATAGGATCGGCTCTGGACAATATACAGGGCATCGGGCCTGCCAAACGCAACGCTCTGCTGGCTCACTTCGATTCCATAGAAGAGATAAAGAAAGCTTCAGAAGAAGAACTTACCGAGGTGCGGGGCATCACACTGCAAAACGCAGAATCGATAAAGGAATACTTTGCCAGTCAGACGCCTCATTAGATGAAGTGTCTGGCTTTATCTGCGCCAGCCGCGCCCATTTCTCATTCAGGTAAATTTTAGTTGCTTCAATATGCTTACATGTGATATAGTAAGCGTAGGAGATAATTCACTTAGCGGAGGAACAAAAATGACAGACGAAAAAAAGACTCCTGAAATCGAAGAGGCTGATTTTATCACTCTTGAGTTTGATGACGGAGTAGAAGTTGAATGTGAGATTATGGGAGTGTTTGAATATGACGGCAAAGAGTATATCGCTCTTATACCTGACGATGACACCGACGATGTTTATATCTACGGCTATAAAGAAGTCGGCGAAGACGAATTTGAACTTGTGGACATCGACGACGACGCAGAATTTGAAAAGGTAGTCGCCGAATTCGATAAGATCATGGAAGCATAAACTCATAAAAACACCCCGCCTGAAGCGGGGTTTTTAACTGTATACCCCGAGTGAGCAGGATCCGGGGCGATTGGAGGAACGTATGGAAAAATATGATATAATCATAGCCGGAGCCGGAGCCGGTGGAGTGTTCATGGCATATGAACTTACCAAGCTGGGTTTTGGCGGAAAAATACTCATGATAGATAAGGGAGCGCCTCTTGAAAAGAGACAGTGCCCTATAAAGAAGGGACTCACCCCTGCCTGCATCAAATGCAGTCCCTGTCACATAATGAACGGTTATGGGGGAGCGGGCACTCTTTCTGACGGAAAGTATAATATAACTACCGAATTCGGAGGCAATCTTCACAATTATGTGGGAAGGGAGACGGCTATAGAGCTGATGGAGTATGTGGACAGCGTACTTTGCAGCATGGGAGGCTCTGAGGCGAAACTCTATGATACCGACTCGGCTCTCAAGACAAAAGCTCTCCAATACGATCTTCATCTTTTAGGGGCCAAAGTAAGGCATCTTGGAACCGACAGAAATGTAGAGATATTGGGAAGAATATTCGACTATATCTCGGGAACCATAGAAACAAAGTTCTTTACAGCTCTCACTAAAGTGGAAAAGATGGAGGATGGTTTCAGAGTTTCAACTTCTAAGGGAGAAGAATTCTTTTGCAGAGATCTCGTCTTGGCCGCAGGCCGGTCCGGATCCAAATGGATAAGCTCCGTATGCGATGATCTTGGTATAAAACAGAAGAAAAACAGAGTGGATATCGGCGTTCGGGTAGAACTTCCGGCTGAGATATTTAAGCATATAACCGATGTGGTATACGAAAGCAAATTTGTGTATCAGACCGATAAATACAACGACCTGGTGAGAACTTTCTGCATGAATCCCTATGGCGAGGTGGTAGCCGAAAATACCAACGGTATAGTTACCGTAAACGGACACAGCTATGCTGACCCGTCTCTCAGGACGGAAAACACCAATTTTGCCCTTTTGGTGTCCAACACCTTTACGGAGCCTTTTGAAGACAGCAATGAGTACGGAGAGTCTATAGCCAGACTGTCCAACATGCTGGGAGGAGGAGTCCTTCTCCAGAGATTTGGCGATCTTGTAAAGGGAAGACGCAGTAGCGAAAGAAGAATGGAAAAGTGCTTTACGAGGCCTACGCTGAAAGCTACTCCTGGCGATCTTAGCCTAGTTATTCCAAAGAGACAGCTGGACGATATAATAGAAATGATCTACGCTCTGGACAAGATTGCTCCCGGTACAGCCAACGAAGATACTCTGCTTTATGGAGTAGAAGTGAAATTCTACAATATGAAAGTGGACGTAGATAGAGATCTGGGTACCGGCATCAGCGGATTATATGCCATAGGCGACGGATCGGGAGTAACACATTCTCTGTCTCAGGCTTCTGCCAGCGGAGTGTATGTAGCGCGGAAGCTCAATGAAAAATATTCGAGATTTTAAAGGATTTTATCAGATACATGAGGAGGAAACAGATATGAGTGAACATTATAAATTTTTTCAGAACAAAGAATGTGAGTATTTTCCTTGCCACAAGGTCAAAAATACAGAAAACTTTAACTGCCTGTTCTGTTACTGCCCGCTGTACGCGCTGGGCGATAAGTGCGGAGGCAATTTTAAATATATAGAGGGCGGTATAAAAGACTGTTCGGGCTGTCTCTTGCCTCACAGCCCTAAGGGATACGACTATATAATATCCAAATACGGAGAAATACTGGAACTGGCAAAAAAGAAGTAGCATCTCTGTCATCATTTGAGCCTTCATTTCATATCCTAATCAGATAGGCATTGAAAGGAGGCTCTTTAATTTGTTTTTGATAATAGTCGGAACAGGCGCCATGGGAAATATTCTAAGAGAATGTGCAGAAAGGGACGGCGCTTTTGACAGGATAGAGATGGTAGAACCCACTGATAAAAACTGGCCGGAAGAAAAGGCCGATCTGATAATAGATTTCAGCCACCCTAAGGCTATAAAAGATATATATGAATACTGCAGAGACGCCGGCGGCAACATACCGGTAGTCATAGGAACTACGGGCCAGAGCAGCGAGGAAGAAGAACTCATCAAAATGCTCACTAAGATCTGCCCCGTCGACAGGCGCACTAATTTTTCAAGAGGCATCGGCGCTTTAAACGAGATCGCTCCGTTTGCGATGAATATGCTTGAAGGGTGCGATATAGGTATAGAAGAGATACATCATAACAAAAAGATAGATTCCCCCAGCGGCACGGCTAAGACGCTCTGCAATATACTGGATATTCCATATGAAAAGGCTACGAGCCACCGTCTTGGCAGTATGTTCGGACAGCATAAGATATATTTTGCTTTAGAAGACGAGGTGCTGGAAATCACTCATACTGCATATTCAAAAAAGATATTTGCCATGGGAGCCATAGAGGCAGGCAAAAAGATGGCCGGCATTTAAGCATATAAGATTTGCTTCTTTGACATGAGCTTTAAGGATGTCTTGAATATCCGGGACATATAATCCGAGGTATGAAAGACGTCTTTTTTATTGCAGATAGGTCTTTGCAGCTAAAGTACTTGCTTATTCGTCCAAATATGCTAAAATAGATTAAAACATACCAGAATATAACAAATAATGTATAAATGTTGTACGGAGAGAAGACGATGGAAGTAGAACTGAAATTCCTCATAGAAGATAAACTGGCGCAGGAAAGGATATTGAAGGACAGACATCTTGCGAAAATAAAAGATGAAGGGTCAGAAGAGGAGATTGAGCTTAAAGCTACTTATCTCGATACGGAAGATATGGATCTGTGCAAAAGAAAGATGGCTTTCAGAGTCAGGCTTGAGAACGGAAGCCCCATAGCTACTTTAAAATGGGGCGGGGAAGCCACAGACGGTCTCCACGTTAGAGGAGAACTCAACGTCCCCGTAGACGAATCATATATGCGACATCCGAAGACGGACATATTCAGAGGAAGCGAAATGTACGGCGATATAGAAGCTGCCGTAGGGGACAAGCTTCTGAAACCGATAATGAATATAGATTGCCTGAGAAGGCAGGTTTCCGTAGATACAGGCAAGAGCATAAGCGTGGTGTCTTTAGATATAGGAACCATTCTTACAGACACGGCAACGGCGCCGATAACAGAACTCGAGATAGAGCTGTATTCGGGAGACGAGGACGATATGATATCTCTGGGAAGAGAACTGGCGTCCAAATATAATCTGATACCTGAAAATAAGAGTAAATTCCAGCGTGGGCTGGAACTATTAGGCGTTATAGAATAAATCCGCAGCCCATGAGATGCTCAGACATTCAGCAGTCTCATGAGGTCTTCTGCGGAAACATCCATCCTTGCTGCTGTCTGCTCAATGGTCATGCTCTTTCGTATCAGCAGAGGACGCCGGCGGCCTGAAGATCTTTGCGGGAAAGAGAAGCGAAGGGAATCACAGGCGATGGATTTGGTATGTGGCGGGAGAGGATTTTCTCCATCCATATCATGTTGTACCAGCGGCCGAATTTATACCCGCACTGATGAAATTCTCCTACCCATGAAAATCCCATATGCTGGTGGAACAAAAAACTGTCCTTGTTAAGATATTCATCTTCGAACTGGGGATATCCTATACACGCGTTGAGGTTTATTATATTCTGTATTTGCGATATTTTCTCCAAAGCCTGATATAATAATCTGCCGGCGCCCAGCCTCCTTTTACTCTTTTCCAGATAGATGGCAGTTTCACAGGACCACTGATAAGCAGCCCTTCCGACAAAAGGGCCGGTATAGGCGTACCCGATGATTTCTCTGTCTTTAACTGCCGCTATATAAGGATATCTTAAGGATGTGTTTCTTATTTTGCTTTTGAATTCCTGCATGCAGGGCAGGTCATACTCGAAAGTTATAGCGGTGTTTTTTACGTAATATTCATACATTGCGAGAATCTCTTTGTCCTCATCTTCTGCAACTATTCTCAGATAAGTATCGCTCATAGATCTAAGCCTCCCGTCTATAATACGTCGTCAAAAATTCTCGGAAAGGCTTCGAATTTTGAGAAAGCCGAGACTTGCAAGCGCTGCAAACTCTTCAAACTCTTTAAACTGCCACCCCTTAACGGTGGATTTTTCAGCAATTTTTACAGCGTATCCAACTGTCATATCAAGAGAAAGGGTGAGTTTCAACAAAAAATATGAAAAATTTTGTTGGCTAAAGGACTATTTTAATAAATGAAGCCTGTTTTTTAAAAAAAACAACTAAAAATCACCTAAATAACCGTAAATAAACAAAAATTGCCCGGCAATATACTTTACTTTAAGGCGATTTAGAGGTATAATATTAATAATTGTCCGTTGTTTGTACGGAATTTAGGAGGATGGAATTTAATGAAAGCAACATTTATCTCAAGAGAAAAGAACGATGTTAAATTTACAATGGAATTTACTGCAGAAGAATTTGAAAACGCACAGATAAAAGCGTATCAGAGGACTAAAGATCAGTTCCAGATCGACGGATTCAGAAAGGGAAAAGCGCCCAGAAGCATTATCGAAAAGCGTTACGGCGAGGGAGTCTTCTTCGAAGAGGCGATAGACGAGCTTTTCAACGAGCATTACGGAAAAGCCTTAGCAGAACTTGAACTTGAAGTCATAGACAGCCCTGCTGCTGAGTTCAGCAAGATAGCTAAGGGAGAAGGTTTTACGGCTACTATTACAGTCCCTTGCTATCCTATAGTTGAAGTCAAAGATTATAAGGGCGTAGAAATAAAGAAAGTTACAAACAGAGTCAAAAAAGAAGACGTAGACAAGGAGATCGAAGCTCTCCAGAAGAGAAACGCCAGAATGATATTGGTAGAAAGACCTGCACAGGAAGGCGACACTGTTCTCCTGGATTACTCGGGCTTTGTGGGAGATGAGCAATTCGAGGGCGGCACCGCAGAACGCCAGGAGCTGAAGCTGGGTTCGGGCATGTTTATTCCGGGATTCGAGGAACAGCTGATAGGCGCAACTCCGGGAGAGAAGAAAGACGTAATCGTTGTCTTCCCTGAAGAATATCACGCTAAAGATCTGGCTGGAAAAGAAGCCGTGTTCCACTGTCTCGTACATGAGATAAAAGAAGAACAGCTGCCTGAACTGGATGATGAATTTGCTAAAGATGTAAGCGAATATGATACTTTAGAGGAATTAAAAAAGGCAACTAAGGAAAGACTACAGAAGTACGCAAAGGCAGGGGCGGAGACTCAGATGCAGGACGCAGCCTTAGCCAAGGTAGTCGAAGCCAACGAAATCGACATACCGCAGGTGATGATTCAGGACGAGATGGACAGAATGACTCAGGAACTGGATCAGCAGCTTCGCTATCAGGGCATGTCCGTAAATCAGTATCTCGAATTCGTAGGTAAGGATCTGGCTTCTTTCAGAGAAGAATTAAAGCCTGATGCACAGAGACAGGTCAAGACCAGAATGATCCTCACCGGAATTGCCGAAGCGGAAAAGATAGAAGTTTCCAAGGACGAGATGGAAGAAGAACTGAAAGTTATGGCTATTCAGTATCAGACTACAGCCGATAAGCTCAAAGAGATGATCGGCGTAGAGAACCTTACGTTCCTTGAAAAGGACTTAAAAGTTAAGAAGGCAATACAGCTGATCTACGACAACGCGCAGATCAAATAATCGCCTGTAAAGAGAAAGGGGTATAACGATGGCTTTAGTACCGTATGTAATTGAACAGACTTCAAGAGGAGAGCGCTCTTACGATATCTATTCGAGACTTCTCAAGGACAGGATAATCTTTTTGGGAGAGGAGATAGACGACCATGTGGCCAGCGTGGTAGTGGCTCAGCTCTTGTTCCTGGAGGCAGAAGATCCGGAAAAGGATATATGCATCTATATCAACAGCCCGGGAGGTTCCGTCACTGCAGGAATGGCCATTTACGATACGATGCAGTACATTAAACCTGATGTATCCACCATCTGCGTAGGACTTGCGGCAAGTATGGGCGCTTTTCTTCTGTCATCGGGAACCAAGGGAAAGAGAATGGCTCTTCCCAATGCCGAAATAATGATTCATCAGCCCTTAGGAGGGGTAAAAGGTCAAGCAGAGGATATAAAAATCCATGCTGACTGGATCCTCAAGACCAGAGAAAAACTCAACAGGATAATGGCTGAAAACTCTGGCCAGCCTTTAGAGAAGGTTCAGGTGGATACTGACAGAGACAACTTTATGAGCGCCGATGAAGCAGCGAGCTACGGACTCATAGATAAAGTGATAACATCCAGATAATAGGGGGAAATTATTTAATGAGCAAATATGACGAGAACAAGCAGCTCAGATGTTCCTTCTGCGGAAAACCTCAGAGCCAGGTCACTCGCTTAGTGGCCGGTCCGGGAGTATACATCTGCGACGAATGTATACAGGTTTGCCTCGACATCATAAACGACGGGATGCAGAGTGAACAGATGCCTGACAGCGGAGAAAAGGTATACAAACTTCCTAAACCTAAGGAAATCTCCGAGATCTTGTCTGAATATGTGATAGAACAGGATAGGGCAAAGAAGGCTTTAGCCGTAGCTGTGTATAATCATTACAAGAGAATAAACGGCAAGAAAACAGCTGAAGAAGACGGCGTAGAACTGCAGAAGAGCAATATCGTGATGATAGGACCGACGGGTTCGGGAAAGACTCTTCTGGCCCAGACGCTGGCTAAGATACTCGATGTTCCGTTTGCCATCGCAGACGCCACTGCGCTGACAGAGGCCGGATATGTGGGAGAAGACGTGGAAAACATCCTTCTCAAGCTTCTTCAGGCTGCGGATTATGACGTGGAAAAGGCTCAGAAGGGAATAATCTACGTCGACGAAATAGATAAGATCGCCAGAAAATCAGAAAATCCGTCTATCACCAGAGACGTGAGCGGAGAAGGCGTTCAGCAGGCGCTTCTGAAGATCCTCGAAGGAACAGTAGCTAACGTTCCTCCGCAGGGAGGAAGAAAGCACCCTCATCAGGAATTTATACAGTTTGATACTACTAACGTACTGTTTATATGCGGAGGAGCTTTCGACGGACTCGACAAGATAATAAAACGTCGTATGGGAGATAAGGTCATAGGTTTCAATTCCGATATCAGAATAGAGAAAGAAGACAGCAGTCAGCTTTTGGCAAAGATACAGCCTGAAGATCTCCTCAGATTCGGCTTGATACCTGAATTTATAGGCCGTCTGCCGGTGATAGTCACTCTTGAGGAACTCTCGGAAGAGGCTTTAGTAAGAATAATAAAGGAGCCTAAAAACGCTCTGCTCAAACAGTATAAAAAACTTCTGTCCATCGACGGCGTAGAACTGGAGATGGATGATGAAGCCATAAGGGCAGTAGCCAGACAGGCGCTGGAGAGAAAGACAGGAGCCAGAGGACTCCGTGGCATCCTTGAATCTACCATGACGGAGATCATGTATGAGATACCTTCCCGCGATGATGTGGAAAAGTGCATCATCACCAAGGAGACTATAGAGATGAAAGGAAGACCTAAACTGGTTCTCAAAGCCAGCAGTCAATTAAAAGACCAAGAAGCAAACGCTTCATAATACAGGCGACTTCGGTCGCCTTAATTTTTATCGCCGCCGGGATAAAAAAGACGTCCGAGGCGGGATGACGATACAGACAAAAAGGGGGAAAAACAGTGAATACAGAAGAACGCATAACGATGCCTTGTATACCTTTGAGAGGTCTCTTGGTTTTTCCGAATACGATCCTTCACTTTGATGTAGGCAGAGAAAAATCTATAAAAGCCTTAGAAGCAGCTATGAATAAGGATAAGATCCTTTTTGTATCTTCTCAGAAAGACGAAAACATATTGATACCTACAAAAGATGACTATTATAATGTCGGAACGGTGATAAAGATCAAGCAGATGCTGAAGATACAGGGAGATACGGTCAGAGTGCTGGTCGAAGGACTCTACCGCGCATCCATCAGAGAAGTAGTGTCAGAAGAACCGTATATAACGGTAGATATAGATAAGATAGAGAGCGTGAATTATCCGGCCGACGATCCTCAGACTCAGGCCCGGATAAGAGTTATGCTTAATAATTTTGAAGAATATAAAGGTCTTAAGCCTAACTTGAAGACAGACCTCTATGACTTGTCCATGATCATAGATGACGCTGATATTCTGACGGACACCATAGCTATTCAGCTGGACATAGACGTGGAGAAGAAGCAGAAAATCCTCGAATCTGCCGACGTCAGGGAGAGAATGACTATATTGAGCGGTTTTCTGTTCGAAGAAAACCAGATTCTGGATCTTGAACATAAACTGAGCCGCCAGGTAGAAGAGAACGTAAAACAGAATCAAAAAGAATACTATCTGAGAGAACAGATGAAGGCCATCCAGAGTGAACTGGGATTCGGAGAAGATGCGGCCGGCGAAGCCGATGAATGGCTTCAGAAGCTTAAAGAACTAAAGCTGGACGCTAAGATAGAAGAGAAGGTCAGCAAAGAAATAGATAAATTTACCAAGATGGCGCCTTCCTCGGCAGAGAGCGGAGTCATAAGAAACTATGTGGAGACTATAGTCTCACTTCCGTGGAATAAATCGTCAAAGACCATATCAGATATAAATAAGGCAGAGAGGATCCTGAACGAGGACCACTACGGCCTGGGCAAGGTCAAGGACAGGATACTCGAATATCTGGCGGTGATACATCTTTCAAAAGCGATAAAGGGCCCTATAATCTGTCTTGTAGGACCTCCGGGAGTAGGCAAGACCTCTATAGCCAAGTCCATAGCCAGAGCTACGGGAAGGGAATTCGTAAGAATGGCCCTTGGCGGAGTTCGCGACGAGGCCGAGATACGGGGTCACCGCAGAACATATATAGGAGCTATACCGGGCCGAGTTATAAACGCTATCAAGGACGCGGGAACCAATAACCCTGTGTTCCTGTTCGATGAAGTGGATAAGATAGGCTCGGATTTTAAGGGAGATCCGGCGTCCGCACTGCTGGAGGTGCTCGATCCGGAACAGAATAAGGAATTTACCGATCATTTCTTGGAAGTTCCTTTCGATCTCTCTAAAGTCATGTTCATAACCACGGCCAATACCACCGAGTCCATCCCGAGACCTCTGCTTGACAGGATGGAAGTGATAGAGATCTCCGGATATACGGAAGAAGAAAAGGTCAAGATAGCTCAGAAGTATCTCGTACCTAAGCAGATGAAATCTCACGGCCTTAAAAAGAAAAACTTCGCTATAAGCGAAAAGGCTCTGAGAGATTTGATAAATTATTATACCAGAGAATCAGGCGTGAGGAATCTCGAGAGAGAGATAGGAAGCCTCTGCCGAAAGGTCGCCCGAAAGATAGTGGCTAAAAAAGCTCAATCATACAGGATAACGCCGGCCTCTCTCGAAAATTATCTGGGTAAACACAGGTTCAGATACGACGTCGTGGAAAATGAGAGCGAAGTAGGAGTTACTACCGGCATGGCGTGGACGCAGGTAGGCGGAGACACCTTGTTCATCGAGACGGCTCTTGTTCCGGGAACAGGCAAGATAGAGCTTACCGGCCAGCTGGGCGATGTGATGCAGGAATCTGCCAGGACGGCTATAACATATATACGTTCCATAGCCTCCGAATACGATATAGAAGAAGATTTCTACAAAAAATATGACCTTCACGTCCATGTGCCTGAGGGAGCTGTACCTAAAGACGGACCGTCTGCCGGAGTCACAATGTTTACTTCTGTGATGTCGGCTCTTACGGGCATACCGGTAAAAAAAGACGTTGCCATGACGGGCGAGATAACTCTCCGCGGCAAAGTACTGCCGGTAGGAGGAATAAAAGAAAAGGTTCTTGCGGCTCACAGAGCAGGTATAAAGACTATTCTTCTGCCTGCCGACAACAAGGCAGATATAGACGATATTCCTCAGACTGTGAGAAAACAGCTGAATTTCATCCTTCTTGAAAAAGCTAAAGAAGCATTGAAATATGCTCTGGCGGAAAGCAAGGGTTTGTAGTATGATAATAAGAGACGCTAAAATTGAGGCGGTGGCAGTCAGAGCTTCTCAATATCCCCAGGACAATATGGCGGAGATAGCCTTTGCGGGGCGTTCCAACGTCGGCAAGTCGTCTTTGCTTAACTTGCTCACCGGAAGAAAAAGTCTGGCAAGAGTTTCAGGAAGCCCGGGAAAGACAAGAACCATCAATTTTTATAATATAAATGATGAATTCAGGATAGTGGATCTTCCCGGCTATGGCTACGCCAAGGTGTCAAAATCTATGAGCAAAGACTGGGGGCCGATGATGGAAGAGTATTTTCAGAAGAGAAGCGGCCTGAAAAGAGTCGTACAGCTCGTGGATATACGCCATGCTCCATCGGCTCAGGATGTGCAGATGTACCAATATCTCAGGCATTACGGTCTTGACGGAACTGTCGTAGCCACCAAGGCGGACAAGATTTCGAGAAATGAGATGTCAAAATGTATAGCAGTCATACGCCGCAGCCTCGATCTTTCACCTGAAGATACGGTTATACCGGTATCGGTTCTAAAGCGTACAGGACAGGGAGAACTGCTTGACCATATGGAAAGTATTCTGGAGGAGTAGATGCAATTCATAAGTTTCAGGGTTTTGTCTAAGAGGATAAAAGCCATTTTATCTATGATGAAAGATAAGACGGTTCCAAAGCGAAAAAAACTTTTGATAGTACTGGGCATAATCTATCTGTTTCTGCCGATAGATCTCATACCTCCCGTGCTGTTTCCGTTTGGATTCCTCGATGATCTGGTTCTGTGGATATGGATAATATGGCATTTGAAGGATACCCTGGATCAATACTGGGTAGGCGAGAAGGAAGTAGATCTATCGAGAGACTTTAAAAATAAGGATATAGTAGAAGGCGTAGAATTCACCGTTGATCAGGAGGACGAAGAGGATGAGTAACGCAGTCGGCACGGTTCTGCTTACCAGAGAGCAGATCGAAGAGAGAGCAAGAGAAATAGGAGAGGAAATAGCGAGAGATTACGAGGGCGAAGAAGTCTATCTCATAGGTACCCTCAGAGGAGCAGTAGTCTGGATGGCAGATATGATGAAGAATATCAAAAATGATATGGAGATAGACTTCGTAATGGCTTCCAGCTACGGATCCAGCACTACCAGCAGCGGAGTCGTCAAGATAAAAAAAGACCTCGAAGGAGATATTTACGGCAAGAACGTCATCATAGTCGAGGACATAGTTGACACCGGTACTACTCTTAAGTTTCTCAAAGAACATCTGGCGGACCGCAATCCCAAGAGCATAAAAATCTGTACTCTTTTGGACAAGCCGGAAAGACGTGTAGTAGATGTCAGCGCCGATTATGTGGGCTTTTCCATCGACAATCTTTTCGTCGTGGGTTACGGATTGGATTACGATCAGAAATACAGAAATCTACCGTACATAAGCTATCTGGAGGGCTGAAGTCCGGGCGGCCGAAGGAAGTACTTCCCAAAGCGCATGGCGGAGTTTTCTACAGCTGCGCTGCTCTGTGACAAGACAGCTTGACGGGATCTATCTGTGATTTAAACAGTTAATTATTTTATAAAAAGGAGATACATATAAAATGGCTTACGAAGTAAAAATAGGTTTATCAAACAAACATCTTCATCTCAGTGAAGAACATATCGAGATCCTTTTCGGAAAAGGACATAAGCTGACGCCTACTAAGGATCTCGTTCAGCCGGGTCAGTTCGCCTGCGAAGAAAAGGTGGATATAGTGGGACCTAAGAAGACGCTGAGCGGCATCAGAGTTTTAGGACCTGCAAGAAAAGAGACTCAGGTAGAACTGGCTATGACCGACGCGAGAGCAATCGGAATCAAGGCTCCTGTCAGAGAGTCCGGAAAGCTGGAAGGAACTCCGGGATGCAAATTGGTCGGCCCTTGCGGAGAAGTAGATCTGGATCACGGCGTAATCGTAGCGCTGAGACACGTACATCTCAATGACGCTCAGGCTCAGGAAGCGGGAGTCAAGGACGGAGATGTAGTCAGCATCAAGATCGAAGGCGAAAGAGGTCTGACTTTTGACAATGTTTTAGTCAGAGCCGGCGCAAAGCATGAAAAGGAAGTCCACCTGGACACTGATGAGGGTAACGCAGCAGGCTGCGGACCTGATTCAGTCTGCACCATCATCAAATAGTTTTTAGCAGCAGCCTTGCGGGACAGAGCTTTTATGCTTTGTCCCTTTTCTGTTTATGTCTTAAGGGCTGGCTCTTAGCGTGAAGCTAACCGCTGTTCGAGTTGCGGCGATTGCCGCTTTATCTGCTTTCGAAAGATAGCTTTTCAGGGCAAAAATCGGAAAAGAGCAAAAAAACTATATACCGGGAATAACGGCGCTCTTGAAAGCTTTCCACCAGCGTGATCGCTTCCCTAAAGGCATTAATAAAAAGGTCGATATAGCATCAGACTGATTTAGTAACGAGATTGGCGGTATTTCCAATGCGTCTTAAGCCGCCTGTCAGTAACGAATCCTTATAGGGCTGAATCGTATTTGACCTTTACAAAGTCGGATGCAAGAGGAGAAAAAATGGATAATATCATCTTTATTGGCATGCCTGCCTCCGGAAAAAGCACTATCGGAGTAGTGACGGCAAAGAGACTGGGATACGGCTTTATCGATCCTGACATCCTGATACAGGAACAGGAAGGCAGACTGCTCCATCAGATCATAGAGCAGGACGGCATAGATAAATTCAGGAATATTGAAGATCGGGTCAATGCAGAGATAGATGCCGACCGCTGCGTGATTTCACCGGGCGGGAGCATAATATACTGCGAGAATGCTATGGCTCATTATAAAGAGATAGGAAGGATCGTTTATCTTGAGGTTTCCTATGAAACTATAGAGGAGCGAATAGGCGATCCTCGTAAGCGGGGAGTCACTCTCAGAAAGGGGCAGTCTCTGAAACAGCTGTATGATGAAAGAAGAATATATTTTGAACGTTATGCCGACGTCACGGTCAGTGAAGACGGACTGACGCTGGCCGAGACTATAGATAAAGTTCTCGAGTCTATAGAGTGAGAGCCAAAGCAGCATTGTCACTATTCTGCCCTGACGTGAATATTATAGTCTATGAGTTACTACGACAGGCAGATAGAAAAGGCCATAAAAAAGGCTGCAGTCATAGATGGATCTGCATACCCTGGAATCGCTTTTTTCAGCGATTGTCATAGAGGCAGCGGCACCTGGAACGACAGCTTTTTATACAATAAGATATTATATCAGGCCGCTTTAGATTATTACTGGCAGATAGGATTTGCCTATGTTGAAGTAGGAGACGGAGATGAACTGTGGGAGAACAGGTGCTTTGGACAGATATATGAGATTCATAAGGACGTGTTTGAAACTCTGTCTCGATTTCAGGCGGCGGATAGGCTCTTCATGATACTTGGAAATCACGACAAGGCAAAAGAGAAAAAAACTTCCTGCACTTCTGACCGCCGGTTCGCGCCTTCGTATTATCAGTCTCTCATAATTAAGCTGCCCAAAGAGGCGAGAGACTTATGTCTGATCCATGGGCACCAGGCAGATATATTGAACGACCGGCTCTGGCCTTTGGCCCGCTGGATGGTGCGCTATCTGTGGAAACCTCTTGAACTTGCGGGGTTTAAAGATCCCACCAGCGCTGCCCGAAATTATAAAAAGGGCACTACCGTGGAGAATCGCCTGATAGAATGGGCTAAAAAAAACGATAAGAATGTCATGATGGGCCATACTCACAGGCCGGCTATGGCTGAAATAGGAGATATAAAGTATTTGAATACCGGTTCTTGCATACACCCTAACGGCGTAACCTGCATTGAACTGGCAGATGAGAGACTCAGACTCATAAGATGGACTCAATGCGTCGATGAAAGGCGGCATATATATGTGTGCAGACAGGTACTCAAAGAAATGAACTTATAAAAAGCAAGAGGCGGATAATCACCGCCTCTTTTTGATTACTTCCAATATTCTGTATTTTCCACTCCTATATCTGAAGCCTTGAAATTTAAAGGTTTACCAGCTTTGCGCTTTTGCGTGTAATCTTTCAGAGCTCTGAAGGCGGTATTCCCTAAAATGATACAGACGGGAACGTTTATCAGAGCCATAAAGCCCATCAAGACGTCTGCCGTATCCCAGGCAAGTCCTGCGCTGAATTGAGCTCCAAGGAAGATTACCAGAACCGCCAGCAGCCTGTACATAACCATGAACGGCTTATTATCCAGAGCATTCTTATAGAGATAGCTGATGTTCATTTCTGCGTAAAAATAATTTCCTACGAGAGTAGTAAATGCGAAAAGTGCAAGAGCCGCAGTGATGAAATACCCTCCGAAGACCCCGAAATTAGAATCCAGCGAAGCCTGAATGTATGCTCCGTTCATTGTGTTTCCGGCCTCATCTATGAACGCGGAAGAGTCTATTCCGCTGCACAATATCATGAAGGCTGTGGCCGAGCATATGAGAAGAGTATCTATAAATACAGAAAGCATCTGAACAAGTCCCTGCTTGACAGGATGAGATACGTTGGCAGAGGCCGCGGCATTAGGCGCAGAACCTATACCGGCCTCATTGGAATACAGGCCTCTTTTTATACCGTTCATTATGGTAGCGCCAAACAGCCCTCCGGCTACGGAAGAAAAGTTGAACGCTCCTTTGAATATAGCGCCTATGACGGAAGGCAGCGAAGTTATATTAAGTATCATGACTATCAGGGCTACTCCTATATAAGCGATAGCCATGATAGGTACCATGATCTGAGTCGCCTTGGAAATTCGTTTTCCGCCGCCGAATATGACTATGCCGGAAAGAACGGCTACTACTGCGCCTATGATCAGAGAAGCATTTTCGGAAGGGATATACGCTTTGACGAAGTCCGTAAGGTTGAATGAAGCAAGGGCATTGAATCCTCCCATATATGTGAGTATCAGAAATACTGCGAATACTCCGCCCAAAGCCGGAGCTCTGAGAGCTTGTTTTATGTAATAAGCGGGTCCTCCGTAAGAGCCTTCGGCGCCTTTCTTTTTATATATCTGGGCCAGGGTAGATTCCACAAAAGCCGAAGCGCCTCCCAAAAGAGCGATGAGCCACATCCAGAAAACCGCGCCCGGGCCTCCTGCGATGATGGCGCCGGTAACTCCCACTATATTTCCGGTACCTACTCTGGAGGCAGTAGATACCATTAAGGCCTGAAAAGACGATATGGAATCCTTGTCCTTTTTAGGCTCAGCGATAACTCTTATAGATTCTCCCAGCAGACGTATCTGTACGAATCTTGTCCTGAATGAAAAATAAAGTCCTGCGGCGATCAATAGAGCTATCAATATATAGCTGTACATATAGCCGCTGATGCTGCTTATAATACCTGCAATGAAATCCATTAAAATTTCTCCTTACTGTTTTAATCTTAACAAATATTTTATTATGAAACAGATTAAAAAGCAAGGAATTCTTTAGCAGAAAAAAGCGGCATTTGACTGGATCATTTTCCAATGAACCAAGCTGCGGCTTGATGATGCCGGCTTTGCAAATCATGTAATGTGATAAGACATATGTGACAAAAAAATAAAAAAAGAGAGGAATACTCTGATACAATAAGTTTCGACGAAAAAACAAAAGTATCAAAAGGAGTATCCTCTCATGAGTATTGTAACAGAAGAAATGAGATATCGCCAGCGTTTATGTGAATATGCGATAAAATATGTCTTGACAATTAAGATAAGATGATGCCGGCTTTGCAAATCCGCTCTTGACTTTCGACCGGCCGCAGAGTAAAATAGTAAAGTACAATTTTATATGCGCAGGCGTTGAAGGAACCAGTAGCCGGGCGTAAAAACCTTACAGAGAGCCGCTTCACAGGCTGAGAGGGCGGTGGTGAAACCCTTAGCGAATATCACTCCGGAGCCTGGTCACTTAATGAGAGGTCATATCCTGCGGGGGCGTCCGTCACTGCTGCATGTCTGAGAACAACGGCGGCAGACAGGACAGTACCGAAAGGCGTTGGCAACTAGGGTGGTACCGCGGTTATGAGATAATCGTCCCTAAATCGATATTTTTATCGGCTTAGGGCATTTTTTATGACCTAACCCGATTCTCCGGTTTACCGGAGAATCGCTGGTAGGTCAAACGCCAAGGATTCCCGAGAGTGCGATAGCACGATCGGAAAGAAAAAGGCGGCGAGGTAAGAACCCGATTCTCCGGTTTACCGGAGAATCGTAAGAAAAACAGATTCCCAAAGCCATATACGGCGCTTACAGAACAGATATGTATATGCATAATAGGCGCTTATAAAGACAAGAGTTAAAGATAGGAGATAAGACAAATGTTTAAGAGACTTTCAGACAGACCTGTGGCAGAAGTACAGAATCAGCAGGTCGAAAAATGGAAAGAAGAAGATCTGCTCAAAAAATGTGTAGACGCCAGAGAAGGTAAAACTCCTTTCATCTTTTATGAAGGACCTCCTACGGCCAACGGAAAGCCGGGAATACACCATGTAATGGCCAGAACGCTTAAAGATTCAGTTTGCCGCTACAAGACCATGCAGGGCTATCAGGTCAACAGAAAAGCCGGATGGGATACCCACGGTCTTCCTGTAGAGATAGAAGTGGAAAAGCAGCTTAACATGTCCGGCAAGCAGGACATCGAAAAATACGGAATAAAAGAATTTAATCAAAAGTGCAGAGAGTCGGTATTCACCTATACAGGTATGTGGAGAGAGATGTCCGAGAGAATGGGCTATCTGGTGGATTTGGATAATCCTTACGTCACTCTCGAAAATGATTATATCGAGACGGGATGGTGGATATTAAAGAAATTCTTTGATGAAGGACTCATATACGAAGGACACAAGATACTTCCGTACTGCCCTCGCTGCGGAACGGGTCTGGCTTCCCACGAAGTAGCCCAGGGCTACAAGATGGTAAAGACCAATACCCTAACAGTAAAATTCAGGAGAGTGGGAACAGAAAACGAATACTTCCTGGCATGGACCACCACGCCTTGGACTCTCGCCTCCAATACGGCTCTGACGGTAGGTCCCGACATAGATTATATAAAAGCGAGAATGACAGAAGGCGATGAAGAAGGAAATATCTTCTACGTTGCGGAACATCTGGCTGATAAAGTCCTTGGAGAAGGCAAGTACCAAGTCCTCGATACGATGAAGGGAGCGGCTCTCGAATACATCGAATATGAGCAGCTTATGCCTTTTGTTAAGGCTGACAAAAAGGCTTTCTTTGTCACCTGCATGGATTACGTGTCCATCGAAGACGGTACGGGAATCGTTCATACGGCTCCTGCTTTCGGTGAAGATGACTACCAGTGCGGACGTAAATATGGTCTTCCTGTGCTTCAGCCTGTCGACGAGAGGGGCTGTTACACCGCCACTCCTTGGGCGGGACGTTTCGTAATGGAAGAAGGACTTGATGTGGATATAATCAAGTATCTGGCGGCAGAGAACAAGATTTTCTCCAAAGAAAAGATAGAACACAACTATCCTCACTGCTGGAGATGCGGCACTCCGCTGGTATACTATGCGAAGCCTTCCTGGTATATAGAGATGAGCAAGCTGAAAGATCAGCTGGTGGCAAACAACGATACCGTCAACTGGTTCCCTGCCTATGTAGGCGAAAAGCGTTTCGGCAACTGGCTCGAAGAAGTAAAGGACTGGGCTATTTCCAGATCAAGATACTGGGGCACGCCTATTCCTATCTGGAGATGCGAGTGCGGTCATCTGGAATGTGTAGGCTCAAGAGCCGAACTGGTGGAAAAGGCCATAGAACCGATAGACGAGAGCATAGAGCTTCACAGACCGTATGTGGACGACGTTCACATAAAATGTCCTCACTGCGGAAAACCTATGACGAGAATCACCGAAGTAATGGATTGCTGGTTCGACTCCGGCGCAATGCCGTTCGCTCAGTGGCATTACCCGTTTGAACATAAAGAAGAATTTGAAGAAAAGCTTTTCCCGGCAGACTTCATCTGCGAGGGAATCGACCAGACCAGAGGCTGGTTCTATTCGCTGATGGCCATTTCAACCTTTATCATGGGAAAATCGCCGTATAAGAACGTTCTGGTAAACGACCTCATCCTGGACAAAGAGGGAAAGAAGATGTCCAAGTCCAGAGGCAACACCGTATCGCCGTTTGAACTCTTCGACAAATACGGAGCAGACGCCACCAGATGGTATCTCCTGAGCGTTTCCCCGGCATGGACTCCTACCAGATTCGACGAAGACGGCCTGATAGACGTAGTCAGCAAGTTCTTCGGAACGCTGAGAAACGTATACAACTTCTTCGTGCTGTATTCCAATCAGGACGAGATAGACCCTGCCGGATTGAACGTACCTTACGGCGAAAGACCTGAGCTGGACAGATGGATTCTGAGCAAATACAACAAGCTGATAGGCGACGTTACGGAATACATGGATCAGTACGACCACATGAAGACCGTCAGAGCCATCAACGACTTTGTCAACGAAGACCTTTCCAACTGGTATATCCGCCGCGCCAGAAGGAGATTCTATGCGGAAGAACTTACAGAAGATAAGAAGAGCGTATACGCCACCACTTATGAGGTGCTGGTGGGCGTAGCAAGACTCATCGCACCTATAGCTCCGTTCATATCGGACGAGATATACGTAAATCTCACGGGAGAGGATACCGTTCACATAGCCGACTTCCCTAAGGCTGATAGAAGCCTGATAGATGAAAATGTGGAAGAGAGAATGGACCTTGTCAGAGCCTTGGTCACTCTGGGAAGAGGAACCAGAGAAAAAGAGAAGATAAAGGTCAGACAGCCTCTCAGCGAAGTGCTGGTGGACGGCAAATATGAAAAGATCATAGACGATCTCACTCCGCTGATTCTCGAAGAACTCAACGTCAAGAAAGTAGTGTTTGAGAATGATCTGGAAAAATACATGAACTTTGCTCTCAAACCCAACTTTAAAACTGCCGGACCTGTCCTCGGCGGAAAGATAAAGGCCTTTGGAGCCGCTCTGGCGGCTGCCGACGCCGCAAAGCTGGTAGCGGAGCTCGAAGCAGACGGCAAGACTTCCCTCGAGATAGAAGGTCAGGCCACAGAGATAACCAAAGACTTCGTCGATGTGAGAATCAATGCAAAAGAGGGCTTTGCAGTCGCTATGGAAAACAATATTTTCACCATATTGGACACGACCCTGACGGACGAACTGATAGACGAGGGGCTGGCAAGAGAGCTGATTTCAAAAGTACAGCAGCTGCGTAAGCAAAAAGCCTTCGAGATGATGGATAACATAGACATTACCGTTGAAGCCGATGATGCTGTAAAGGCTGCGGCTGAAAAGCACAGAAACTATATCATGAAAGAGACTCTGGCTCTGAGCCTTAATTTTGCCGAGGCGACAGACAAATACGATCTTAACGGACATAAGACAGGCATTTCTGTGGAGAAAAGATAGAAAAAACCTGAGGGCGGCCGCTTTTCAAAAGGACCGCCCTTTTGAACTTTAAAAGGAGATACGGGATGACGGGATTGAGCAGCAGAGAAGTAGAAGACCGAATACAGCGGGGACTCGACAATGTTCAGGTCAATTCTTCTACCAGAACTGTCAAAGAAATAGTCAAAGAAAATGTTTTTACATACTTCAACTTAATATTTACGGTACTGGGCATTTTACTGGTGATAGTAGGATCCTTTAAAGACCTGTCCTTTATGCTGATAGTCCTTGCAAATACGGTAATAGGAATTGCCCAGGAAATCAGATCCAAGCAGACTTTGGACAAACTTAAGCTGCTTAAAATGCCTAAGAGTCATGTAGTCAGGGATGGGCGTGAGAAGGAAGTAGCTGTCGAGAAACTGGTACTGGACGATATAATAATTCTGAGGGCCGGAAGCCAGATACCGGCCGACGCACAGGTAGTCGAAGGAAGCGTACAGGTAAACGAAGCTCTCATAACGGGAGAATCGGATGAGATAACAAAGCCGGCGGGAGCAGGGCTTCTGTCTGGAAGCTTTGTGGTTTCGGGAGAGTGTCTGGCAAGGCTCACAGCTGTAGGCAGAGATTCTTATATATCGAAACTTACTTTAGAGGCCACCAAAGATAAGAAGACCGAAGAGTCAGAGATGATAAAATCTCTCGATAAGATGGTCAGAGTCATAGGCATAATCATAATTCCCGTAGGGGCAGTACTCCTGGTACAGGAATGGTTCGTCCTGGAGGGAGGATTCAGAGACAGCGTCATATCCATGGTAGCCGCCGTTCTCGGAATGATACCCGAGGGCCTCTACATGACCGCCAGCATAGCCATGGTGATAAGCGCCATGAGACTTGCCCGCCGCGACGTGCTTGTGCAGAACATGAAATGTATAGAAACTCTTGCGCGTGTAGACGTTCTCTGCGTGGACAAGACCGGCACCATAACGGAGAACGAAATGAAAGTGGACGGTTTTCAGATCATGGATGAAAGCGGCGATGAGGACAGGATTGTCAGGATGATAGGGGATCTTGTCGGGCAGCAGAATAAGGATAATATAACCATGGCCGCCATGCAGAATTTCTTCACGGAGAAGTCAGGGAGAATGGCCGAAATGATCTGTCCTTTTTCTTCTAAATATAAATACTGCGGAGTGAGCTACGGCCAGAATAATTTTGTTCTTGGGGCGCCTGAATTCGTATTGAGAGAAAGCTTCGACCGATATGGAGATTACGTCAATCAGATGAGCGAGAAGGGGTACAGAGTCTTGGCTTTCGCTCAAGTGGGGGAGGCGCCTAAGGGACAGCCTCTGTCTACCAGAGCGCATTTGCTTGCTCTCATTTTCCTGACGAACCCAATAAGAAAAGCCGCCAAAGAAACCTTTGGATTTTTTGCCGACAACGGCGTAGATATAAAGGTGATATCCGGAGATAATCCTGTTACTGTCTCCAATGTAGCGCTGGAAGCCGGTATTCTGGGAGCAGAGAATTATATCGACGCCAGACAGCTGGTAAACGAGAGAGCCATATATGAAGCCGTAGACAGGTATACCGTCTTTGGCAGAGTCACTCCGGAGCAGAAGAGGATGTTCGTGAAAGCTCTCAAAAGAAGGGGAAAGACGGTAGGAATGACCGGAGACGGCGTAAATGATATATTGGCCTTAAGAGACGCGGACTGCTCTGTGGCCATGGCCTCCGGAAGCGAGGCGGCCTCCAATGCGGCTCAGCTGGTCCTGATGGACTCTGACTTTGCCAAGATGCCTTCGGTAGTGGCCGAGGGCCGCAGGGTAGTAAATAATATACAGAAGGCGGCCACCCTTTACCTCACCAAGAATATATTTTCGCTGTTTCTGGCGTTGTTTTCGGTCATAAACGTACTTTCATATCCGCTGACTCCGTCGCAGATAACACTGATAAGCATGTTTACCATAGGCATACCTTCCTTTGTAGTATCCCTGGAGCCTAACAAGAGCCTGATAAAAGGGAAATTCCTCACCAATGTATTTAAAACTGCAGCTCCCGCCGGAATCACCACGTTTATAAGCGTCAGTTCCCTGGTGATATTCGGCGAAGTCTTTGAAATAAATAAGGAGTGTATCTCTACATCCAGCACTATGCTTGTAGCGTTGGTGGGGTTCATGATACTGGCGAAGGTTCTTTCGCCTGCGAGTAAGCTTCATGTGGCATTGATCGCTGCGATGGTAATAGGAATGGGTTACTGTGTGCTTTTCATGCCGGAGATGTTCGGCATAAGCAGTATTTCAATGCAGGCGGCCATGCTGCTTGTGGTCTTCCTGATAGCTACAGAGGCCGTGTTCAGATATATCTATAAGTTTGTGGGTCTGTTTGCAAATATAGGCAGCAAGAAGAGACGGCGCAGAAAGCATTGATAAAAACTGCGCAGGGAGAGAAAGGCCAAGGCGGATGCAGACCAAAAGAATACAAAAAAGACATATTTATTGATACAACATAAGTATTAGACATAATTAAAATGCAGATATAAAATATAGGCGGCTTTAAAAGAGCCGCCTGTTTTTTTTGCGAAGCAGCAAAAATAGAGAAGAACCTCGGCGTATAACTGGGACAGGACTTCAGCAGGCCTTAAAAGTCAGCACAGAAGAAAGGAAAGTACGTTTGTTTACTGATAAAGAATTGAAAGATCTGATTTTGCCGCTTTTTGTGGAACAATTTCTCATCATGCTCGTAGGTATAGCCGATATTTTTACAGTCAGTTTTGTCAGTGAAGAGGCTGTTTCGGGAGTTTCACTGGTGAATTCTTTCAATACAGTTTTTATAAATCTTTTTTCGGCTCTTTCGGCGGGAGGAGTCGTTATCATAAGTCAGTATATGGGAAGAGGAGATGTTAAAGAGGCGGGACGCTCGTCAAGTCAGCTTCTCACTTCTTCTGCCATATTTTCTATTGTGTCAGCTTTAATAGTGCTGATAAGCGGCGAGAGGCTGATGAAATTGATGTTTGACAGGGTGGAAGATGAGGTGATGAAAGCGTGTGTGACATATCTTGGCATATCTGCCTGCTCTTACCCGGCTCTTGCCGTCTATAATGCGGGAGCGGCTCTGTACAGGAGTATGGGAAAAACCGACGCTACTATGTATATATCTGCCGTTTCTAATTTGATAAACGTGGCGGGAAACTGCGTCGGCGTATTTGTATTTCACGCCGGAGTGGCCGGAGTTGCATGGCCATCTCTGATTTCGAGAACATTTTCCGCAATACTGATTACGTCTTTGTGCTTTTCAGAGAGAAATGATGTGAGATATACCATAGATCAGATCTTCAGAATAGATAAATCTCTTCAGAAAAAGATTCTATGCATAGCTGTCTCTAACGGTATAGAAAGCGGGATTTTTCAGCTTGTGAAGGTTGCCCTCAGCAGCGTGGCTGCGCTTGTCTGCGTAGCCATTGGGCCGGCGTTCATAACGGTGATAGGCCGCTGTATGGGCGCAGGAGACCTTCGGGCTGCGGAATTTTATTTTAAAAAGTTGATCAGGATCACTGTAACATTCTCTGCAATATGGAACGCATTGATCTTCGCAGCAACTCCCGTAATTATGCACTTTTATTCTCTGAATGTTGAAACTAAGGAGCTCATAGTTTCTCTGGTGCTCATCCATAATATCTTCAGCTCATCAGCTTTCCCCTTCGCAGATCCCGTCGGAAAAGGACTCAGAGCCGCGGGAGATGTAAAGTTTACGACGATGGTGTCTCCCTTTACTACCATCGGTATCAGACTTGTTTTTTCGATGATCTTTGGCATAAAGCTTGGTCTTGGCGTTATGGGGATAGCATATGCGATGTGTCTCGACTGGATAATCAGAGGAATCATTTTTGGCGCAAGGGTGAAAGGGGGCAGATGGAAGGAGTTTAAAGTTATCTGAGGATAGATAAAGATTTCGCTCAAAAGATGAGAACTCTATCGTTTGGCTGATTTACGCCTAAAGGAGATGTAAGGTGGCGGCGAGTGCTCTATTTACACTTTTATATTTGAATCGATATAGGAAAATTCTTGCAAATTCAGGTATATCAAAGAGAAAAGACGGGAAAAATAGGCAAAGATCAGGGCGGCGGAATAAAAACAGATAGTCGGCATATGATTGCCTCAGGAGAAACTGCCGGCGAAGGAAGCCGGCAAGAAAGCAATAAGTCATTGTAATTATGTATGAATTGATGTAAAATACATATGTATGACTCTAATTTAAGGAGGAAAGAGAGTGCGAAAGTTTAACTTCTTTTGTTCACTTATACTTGTTCTGTCGACAACTATAATGATCGTCACACTGGGACAGAACCTCGTCCTGAGAACGACGGCAGGATATACATTCTATTTTAATGACACGAGAGTCGTAAGCAAGATCTCCGGAAATTATACCAATTCGGAGATGTCCCAGGAGATAGTCTCATTTATGAACTCCTGGAGGCCTGATGAGTTTCAGGTCTATGAGGATACGGGATATGATCTCGAGGGAATATTCGATGATAAGGACAGTGACAACATGCTGGCGGTGAAAAAAACTGCGGATATAAGTTTCGTATTGTTTTTAGTCAGCGCTGTGATCACTGTGGCGATATATGTATATTTTTTGAAGAATGATTTTAAGTTGGTGCTGAGAAAGCGGCTGATTTTTACCAGCATTTTTACTGCGCTGTTGTTTGCGGCAGAGATCATAATGCTTAAGACTAAGGCCGGCCTCTCTTTTTTGATGAGCTTTGCAGGGCTTTCCTCCCTCGCCTCTGATTCCGCCCTTAAAACTATACTGGGCGGAGGCTTTATGGATACAGCGGGGAATTTCCTGCTTATATATACTGCGGTCGCATATGTGGCAGTGCTCTATGCGACGCTGGCGCTGACTAAACCGCCGAGAATATTTTACTAGAAGGAAGAAGACATGATACTCATACATTTAGCCAGAGGATTTGAAGAGACAGAAGCGATAACGGTAATCGACGTGCTGAGAAGAGCGGATTTGGACGCCCACTTTGTGTCGCTGGGTGTGTTCAGACAAGTGATAGGCGCTCACGGGATAATGATAGAAGCAGATTACAGATATGAGGAAGTAGATTACGGCTGCTGCGATATGATCGTGCTGCCGGGAGGACTGGAGGGGGCTAAGGCTCTCAGCGTCCATAAGGGAGTGAGAAAACAACTGCTGACTTTTGCCAGAGAGGGCAAGGGATTAGCAGCTATCTGTGCGGCGCCCATGATTCTGGGAGAACTGGGTATACTGGAAGGCAAAAGAGCTACCATATATCCAGGTATGGAAGAACATCTCATAGGAGCCGTACATATAGAAGAAGATGTTGTAAGAGATATAAATATAATCACATCGCAGGGACCGGCGACAGCTATGGAGTTCGCCCTGTCCATAGTAGAGTTTTTTAAGGGAAAGGAAGCGGCAGAAGAGATCGCAGAGGATCTTCTGATGAGAAGATGAGTTATAAGACTGATTTACATATACATTCATGGTATTCGGACGGGACGATGAGTCCTCTGGACATAGTGGAAAGATATTCACAGGAAAAGTATGATCTGATATCCATAACCGACCATGAAGTCACGGATGGCATAGCAGAGGCCATAGAAGCGGGAAAAGACAAGAACCTCAGGGTTATACCGGGGATAGAGATAGCTACAGTCTGCAGAGGTATAGAACTGCACATATTGGGATATTACTTTGACGCAGATGATCAGAAGCTGAAAGACCAGCTCAGATTACTGGCTCGGCAACGCAGCCGGAGAAACAAAAGGCTTTTGGCTGTCCTGCAGGATATGGGAATAGATATAGACGAGGCGGATCTGATAAAGGGAGACGGCCGGCAATATATCGGTAAGCCCGATTTTGCCAGAGTTCTGGTCAAAAAAGGATATATAAAAAATATTTCTCAAGCCTTTGAACCGGGAAAATATCTGCAGTCCGATGAGGCTGTCAGGGCCGACAGGGATAAACCCGGTACGCAAGATATGATAGAACTGATAACTTCGGCCAAGGGAATGGCTGTCCTGGCTCATCCATGCAAGATAAAAGGACTGGGAGTGCGGGGCAGCAGCGAATTTAAGTCTTCTTTCGACGGCTTGCTCAGGGAGCTTAAGGCCATGGGACTTAAGGGATTAGAATGTATCTATCCTGAACACACCGATGAAGAGAAATTCTTTTTTATAGATGAAGCGGCAAAATATCATCTTCACATAACAGAAGGATCTGACTTCCACGGGGACAGATAAAGGCGGCCTTTTGGGGCCTATCGATAGATAAACAGGTGAATAACACGAGGCAGAGGAGATTGAGACGCGTTGAAAACAGAGGGATGCCCCTTGTTTTTAGCGTGTTTTTGTCTGCGCTTATTTAAGGAGGACATATATGTATAAGACAGCAATCATCGGGGCGGGAGTAGTCGGAGCTATGACGGCGAGAAGACTCTCATCTTATGATATGGATCTGGTGATCTTAGAAAAAGAAGAGGATGTGGCCATGGGACAGTCTAAAGCCAACAGCGGAATAGTCCACGCGGGATTCGACCCGCTTCCCGGCAGCCTCAAAGCGAAGATGAACGTGCAGGGCAACGCCATGATGGAGAAGACAGCAGAAGAACTGGGAGTGAGTTTCAGAAGAAACGGCTCGCTTATCTTAGCTTTTACCGACAAAGACTGCAAGGCTCTCAGAAAGCTATACGAAAGAGGTCTTGCCAATGGTGTTCCGAAGCTGAAGCTGGTTGACGGAGAGGAAGCGCGGCGGATAGAGAAGAACTTGCCGGAAACTGTGAAAATGGCCTTGTACGCCGGTACTGGGGGAGTGATATGCCCCTATGAGCTTACCATAGAAGCGGTAGGAAACGCCATGGATAACGGGGCCTGGCTGATCAGAAATTTTGAAGTGGTATCTATCTCAAGAGACGGCGGAGCCTTTATCATAGAAGACAGAAGAGGACGTAAGATAGAAGCCGAGTATGTCATAAACTGCGCAGGACTTTATTCAGATGAAATAGCCGCTATGATAGGAGACGACTCTTTTAAGATAACGCCTCGGGCCGGGGAATATATGCTCCTGGACAAAGAAGCCGGCTGGCTGACGGACGCTACTATATTTAAAGTGCCTGACCATATGGGAAAGGGAGTGCTGGCTACCAGGACTGTAGACGGAAACATACTTTTAGGGCCTACTTCCGTGGACAGGGATGATAAGAAGGATGACAAGGTGACTGTATCTGGCCTTGAGACTGTAAAAGAAAAGGAAAAGCTTTTTTTCGGCGACATTCCTTATGACAAGGTGATAACTCAGTTTGCAGGACTAAGGGCTCATGGAGATAAGGGCGATTTCATAATAAACAGTCCGACCCACGGATTTATAAATGCCGCAGGAATAGAATCACCGGGATTGACCAGCGCCCCGGCCATAGCTCTCGAGATAGAGAGGCTCCTTATAGAGTCGGGATTTGAAGCTCCAAAGAAAAAGAATTATGAACCAAGACGCTCAAAAGAACCGGTTTTCAGAGAGGCAAGCCCGGAAGAAAAGGATCGCCTGATAAAGAAAGACCCCGATTACGGACACGTGGTGTGCAGATGCGAAGAAGTCACAAAAGCAGAGATCATACGAGCCATAAGGCGTAATCCTAAGGCGACAGATGTGGACGGCATAAAGAGACGGACCAGAAGCGGTATGGGAAGATGCCAGGGTGGATTCTGCATGCCGCAGGTACTTGAGATCATAGCTCAGGAGACAGGTAAAGATCCTTGTGATATAACTAAGAAAGGCGGAAGCTCCCGCATATTGTATGATAGAGTAAAGGGAGGGCAAGAGAGATGATTTATGCCGACGTAGCGGTGATAGGAGGAGGACCGGCCGGAATGAGCGCCGCCATATCTGCAAAAAAGGCAGGTGCCCAAAAGGTGGTTCTCATAGAGAGAGATGAGAGAGCGGGAGGTATTTTGCAGCAGTGCATCCATAACGGATTCGGGCTGCATAAGTTTAAAGAAGAACTTACAGGCCCGGAATACGGCGAGAGATACGAACAGATGACTTTTGAAGAAGGGGTGCAGCTGTTTACCGATACTACGGTCACAGATTTGTCGAGAGACAGGATTGTGACATGTATAAATGAGACCGGATGTTTTAAAATAAAAGCTGAGGCAGTAGTACTGGCTATGGGATGCAGAGAGAGACCAAGAGGCGCTCTCAACCTGGCGGGGGACAGGCCGTCCGGAGTGATGACTGCCGGTACAGCACAGAAATTCGTGAACATAAAGGGATATATGCCCGGGAGAAAGATAGTCATCTTAGGATCAGGAGATATAGGTCTGATCATGGCAAGGAGAATGACATTGGAGGGAGCAGAGGTAAAGGCTGTCTGTGAGATCATGGAAGACTCAGGAGGACTGACACGCAATATAGTCCAGTGCCTCAGAGATTTCGATATTCCGCTGAGACTCAGGCACACCGTGACCAAGGTCCACGGAAGAGAAAGAGTCGAGGGAGTGACCATAGCCCTGGTAGATGAGATGCTAAGACCTGTAGAAGGGACAGAAGAATATATAGAGTGCGATACTCTGATGCTTTCCGTAGGTCTTATACCGGAGAATGAGCTGAGCAAAAAGGCGGGGGTAGAGATAGATCCTAAAACTAAAGGTCCTGTGGTAGATGAGAACAGGCAGACTACATGCGAAGGTATCTTTGCGTGCGGAAATGTGGTCAAAGTACACGAACTGGTGGACTTTGTATCTGAAGAAGGAGAAACAGCCGGATATGCTGCAGCCTGCTATGCCGCAGGACGCCCTTTGGAGACGACACATCATTCTGAAAAAAGGATTTCAGAAAAGAAAGGTGTAAAGAACCTGGCAGATGAGGCTGATCCTGCAGTGATATGCACCGTGTGTCCTATAGGATGCAGAATAAAGGTGGAACGGGTACAGGACGGATACATGACAGAGGGAAACAACTGCAAGAGAGGAGAGGCTTATGCTATAAAAGAAGTGACTTCCCCGGAAAGGACTCTGACTACTATCATGGCCTCAGACTGTAAAAAGATGATTCCAGTCAAAACTGACAGACCTGTGCCAAAGGAAAAAATAGAAGAGCTGATGAAAATAATCAATGAGAAAACCTTGCTGTTGCCAATCTCTCTCGGAGATATTATAATAGAAAATATAGGGGGAACAGGAGCTAACGTAGTTTGCACCAGATCCTTCAATATATGATAGACAGGAGATGAAGGAGAGATGTCTGTATTCAGCAGCAGAAAAGTTGCGGCGGCAGTTAGAACAAGAGAGGATTTTGAAATCGCTTTAAAATCCAGAGTGGATGTTATCTTTCTGCTGTATTCCAGCATAATGAACATTAAAGGTTATATAGACAAATGTCATAAGGCGGGAAAAAAAATATTTATTCATATGGATTTTGTCGAAGGTATAGGCAAGGATAGAGCTGGTCTCGAGTTCCTGAAATATCAGGGGGTGGACGGTATACTTACCACGAAAACCAATATGATACGTCCTGCAAAAGATTTGGGTCTTGTTACAGTACAGCGGTTTTTTATAGTCGATTCACACTCGGTGGATACCGCTGTGGAGTCCATAAGGATAGCCAAGCCTGATGTGGTGGAGATCATGCCCGGAGTGGTAAGCAAGAAAATAAGAGAATTTTCTGAGAAGGTTTCCAACGACATACTGGCCGGAGGTCTGGTAGAGTTTAAAGAAGACGTGGACGAGGCTATAGCCGCAGGAGCTACGGCAGTATCGACTGCGGACAGAGAATTATGGAACTATAGATAAGATATAAAGGCAGGTAGAAATATGAAGATCAAATTTTGTGGAGCATCCACGGGCGTCACGGGATCGTGCCATATGATAACTACAGATAAGCACAAGATTCTGCTTGACTGCGGACAGTTTCAGGGCGGAAAAGCGATGGAGGTCATGAACAGAGAGCCTTTTCCCTTCGAGCCTTCGGAGATAGAATGTGTGGTGCTCAGCCATGCCCATATCGACCACTGCGGACGACTTCCTCTTCTCGTAAAGAGAGGGTTTAGAGGAAACATATATTGTACCGACGCTACAGCGGATCTTCTTGCGGTGATGTTAAAGGACAGCGCATATATTCACGAAAAGGACGCAGAATGGCAGAGCAAGAGGAACGCCAGAAGCGGCAGGGGACCCGTTGAGCCTCTCTACACTATAGATGATGCAGAAGACGCTCTTAAACTCGTCAAGCCCGTACTTTACGATCAGCTGATAGAGCTGAACCCGGAGATAAATATAGTTTTCAACGATGCCGGACACATATTAGGGTCAGCTATAACAGAGCTGTGGATAACTGAAGGCGAGAATACTTCAAAGATAGTATTTTCAGGTGACCTGGGAGTTACTGACAGACCTATACTCAGAGATCCGGTAAAGATAAAAAAAGCCGATTACGTCATAATGGAGACTACTTACGGAAACAGGCTCCATCCGGCCAATGCCACCAGCATAGACGAGCTGATAGAAATAACGCTGGCTACTATAAAGAGAGGCGGCAGTGTCATAATTCCGTCTTTTGCCGTAGGAAGAACACAAGAACTAATATATCAGTTCAATATGTTCTATGAACAGCACCCGGAATATCAGAAACAGCTGGAGAATGTAAATGTGTATATCGACAGTCCCATGGCGACTACAGCAACCGAAGTGTTTAAGAGAAATGCCCAGGTATTCGACGAGGAGACTAAGCAGTATATACTCAGCGGAGATAATCCGCTGGATTTCAAGAATCTGAAATTTACCAGGAATACTCAGGATTCGCAGATGCTCAATTCGGACAGATCACCTAAGATAATCATATCCGCCAGCGGAATGTGCGAAGCAGGCAGGATTCGTCACCATCTGAAACACAATCTCTGGGACAGCCGCAACAGCATAGTCTTTGTCGGATATCAGGCTGAAGGTACTTTGGGAAGGCTGCTGGTGGAAGGCGCCAAAGAAGTGAGACTCTTCGGCGAGACTATAGTAGTCGGAGCACAGATCCACAATCTGGAGGGATTTTCCGGTCACGCCGATCAAAACGGACTTTTAGATTGGTTGGGCGGATTTAAGATCAAGCCTAAACAGATCTTTTTGGTACACGGAGAACTTGAATCCAAGATGGATTTTGCCAAGATTATCGGAGAAAAATTCGGATACCATCCTGTGGTTATAACCGAAAACTCGGAGTTTGAGCTGGAGACGGGACAGCTTTTGAGCAAAGAAGAGGTCATCCTCGACGCCATGGATGAAGAAGGCGTAGAAGAGCTCAAAGACAAGATCGCAGATATAAAATCAGAACTTGACAGCGTGCTGTCCAGTACCCAGGGAGTCATAGAAAACAGAATCTCTGCCGAAAAACTGCAGCAGATAAACAATATCGTGCTGGAACTGGAGAAAGCGTCCGCCAACTTGGGTTCGTCCATTACGGCGGAAGACAGAGACAGCGCTCCCCTGAGCGGCCAAAAGTAGAAGGAGCAAGAAAGTATGGACAAGGTAATCGTAATAGGTATAGCAGGCGGAACCGGCTCAGGAAAAAGCACTATGATCAGAAAGATCAAGGAAGAGTTCAGCGACGAGATAACTATACTCAGTCATGATTTTTATTACAAGGAACACAGCGACATACCTTTTGAGGAGAGAAAAAAACTCAATTACGATCATCCCAACGCCTTTGATACTGATCTGATGATAAAGCACATCAAAGAACTGACCAGGTGGAGACCGGTAGAAAGGCCGGTATATGATTTCACTATTCATAACAGAGTGGATGAAACTATGACGGTAAGTCCGGCTAAAGTCATAATAGTAGAAGGAATACTGATATTTGAGAATAAAGAACTTCTTGACTTGTTCGATATCAAAGTATTTATAGATACCGACGCAGATGTGAGGATAATAAGAAGAATTCTCAGAGATGTAAGAGAGAGGGGACGTACTCTGGATTCGGTAGTGAACCAATATCTCACAACAGTTAAACTGATGCACGAGCAGTTCGTGGAACCCAGCAAGAAGAACGCCGATATAATAATTCCCGAAGGCGGCTATAATGTGGTGGCTCTGGAAATGCTCAACGAGAGGATACATTCGCTTTTGAAGACGCAAAAACGCCGATAGGAGTAAATAAGAGATGTAAAGATCGGGAGACTCGTCTCAAGCTGCACTTAAAGTTTGAATTTCTTTGAGATCAAATTCTTTTACTATCAGGAAGTGTCCTATATTTAAAATTATATTGGGAGTTGCTTTCCTTTTCGCTGACTACTGACGATTATATTCGTCGTTAGAGGTGTCGATGAAAATAATTAAAAATGACTAAAACAACGCTATTCCCGTAAAGGAGCCTATTTCGCTTCTTTACGGGAATTTTTTCTTTGCAAGTTTCGGCCGCTCTAAATTACAGAGCGTTTGTGGGAGTTTTTGATCGCCTTGCAAAGGGGGGTGAAGCATTTTTTGCGCCATCTTTACCGATTTTTTCGACAAATAGTCCCGCAAACGGCTTTAAATTTCGCTTTACTGAGAATTCACACTCAAGAATTCTCGCAAACGCTGTGATTTCTAAAAAAACCGGGACTTTCCTTTAATATCCTCAGGCAAAAGTCACCGGTCGGCAGTGGCACTGTGATCTTTCAATCTAAAGCGAAGCCGCCTTTCTGCATTTGCTGTCATTTAAAGAGAACAATAATTGTTCGAGGAGTCCAGCACTGAGATCAAAGCTTACTGCCGACCTGTGCCGTCGCAATATATGGCGCCGGATGCTTTTTCATAAACGACTTCTGCTGTCAACTGAGACGGACCTTGTTATCCGTCGATCAGCAGATTACCAAAAAACACCATTTTTCTATCAAATTTTGCATTGGGCATACTAATTGCATTGTACTTTTGCGGCAATTATGATAAACAGAAGAGAGGGGTGAAAAAATGAAAGAATATCAACAGAAGAGAATGAAAGAATTTGTAATGCCGGAGACTGTCTACAGACAGGCTCTATGGGCCGCAAAGGATCTGCCAAGGATGAAAAAGAGAATAGAAGAGATGACCGAAAAAATCAACGCTATCTCTATACAGACGGTGAGAGAAAGCAGAGCCACAGGCGCTTACAGTGACAGGACGGGCAACATGGCCTCGGAGCTTGCCGGCCTGACTGTCAGAAAGGAGGCTATAGAGTCGGCCCTTGATTCTGTACCGGAGCAGTACAGGGACGGGCTTTGCAGGAAATTGTTTGAGGGACTTGATTTCGGCGATGAATTCCATCCCAATACATGGAAAAAATGGCAGCAGGTATATCTATATAATGTAGCCGTCAAGTTAGGTCTTTACTGATGTACATGAGAATGATGTCGATTACTGACGAAAGAAAACCGGCCTGAAATCGAAACTTTTTTCGGATTGTGCTGAAAGCAACGACTTGAAATGATATTATGTTATTGTAAAAAATTTACATAAAGGAGGCGAAGGTTGAACAGAAGGATAATAGGACTGGCCATGATAACGGTAACGCTGGCAGCTATAGGGATATGGGAATTCTGGGGAAGGGAAAATATTTCTTACAGGCAGGTCATAGTGCTGAGGGAGGATACGAAAGCGCATACTGTCATCAGCGAGGATGACATCCAGACTAAAAAATTGGAATCTCCTTCCGGGGAGGCTCTGACTGAGGCAGATGCAGAAAATCTGATAGGAATGGAGACTTCTCAATATGTGGCGGCAGATACGGAGCTGAGAAGAGAATATTTTCAGACTTCTCAGTTCGCTGTAGGCCAAGACAGCGGTAAGGCTCTCATGTCTCTGCCCTCAGACTGGCTGCTCTCTTTTCCGCAAACTTTGAGAAGGGGTGATAAAGTAAATATTTATAATGGAACCGTGAAGCTGATGGAAGCGGTGACTGCTCATGTAAAGGACAGCGGAGGACAGGAAGTACTCTCCCAGGATAGTCAAAGGATGGAAGCTTCCTCGGCATTGAGCCATATAGAGATAATCGGAAGCGAAGAAGACCTCGTGGAATTATCGAAGCTGGCCTCAGAAGGAGCCAAATTTACCCTTACCACGACTAGATAGGAGGAGATAATGGATCAACATCAGACTTTTTCCCGGTTCTTTTCCCTGTGCCGCACAGTAGAAGAGATAATGGAGAGGGAATGGAATGATTCGGAGGAATGGGAAAGACAAAAAAGGCTGGAGATGGAGAAAGGGGCGATAATGGGGCATGAGAAAGAGACGTGTTTTTATAAGACTAAAATACAGAATATCCTAAAAGGACGATACCAGGAGTCTGATATGATTTATCCTCCCTGGTACCGCAGTCTGACCGAAGGGATATTTGCTGAGCTTTACGGGCTTTCAGGTCTGACGCCCTGGGCATATGATGAAACTGAAGAATATAAAAATTCATCTTCGGCAAAACTTATAGGAGACAGGATGTATTGTCTCATAGACGGGAGATCAGTTCTTCAGCCTCAGAGGATTTCCGAGAACAGGAGGCAGCAGCTGAAAAGAGCGTTTCTGCTTACTGCGCCGAAAGAGAGAATAGAGAAAGGATTTCATGAGGTCTATCTCCACAACGGTATAAGGATAACCATATATTCGGGAGACAGGACGAAACCGGGACAGGATGTCATGGTGTTCAGGAAGTATATTCTCAGAGAACTGACTTTTGAGAAGCTTGCAGAGCTGGGCACGATTCCGGCCGACAGTGTGGAATTATTCAAGATCATGGTCAGATTGGGCTTCAATGTTCTCTTCAGCGGACAGGTAAGAGCAGGAAAGACGGCATTTATGCAGGTATGGCAGAGACATGAAGATACATCTTTGGAAGGGCTGGCTGTTTCTACAGATCCGGAAACTCCCTGGCACCAAATAATGCCGGATGCGCCTCTGATGCAGATAGTGGCCGACGGAAAGGACCTCGAAGATATTACCAAGTCCCTGCTGAGGGGAGACAACGACTATATCATATTGGAGGAAATGAGAGATGCGGCAGCATTTAAACTGGCTGTAGATGTGACCTCCATAGGAACTGTAAGGAGCAAAGCCACTATCCACGCCGGAGATGCCCATGACATTCCATACAAGATGGCTTCAGCCATATCGGCCAAATACGGCGGCGACTTAAAACCTCTGATAGCTCGTATATTCAGGAGTTTTAATTATGTAATAGAGCTCTATCAGGTACCTTCGGACAGGAGCAGAAAAAGACTTAAAGGCATCAGTGAGTACAGATATGATCCGATTTCGGCGACAGTATCCATACATACTATCTGCAGATACGATGAAATTTCTAAAAGGTGGCGTTGGAAGTACGATATAGGGGAGGATAAGAAAAACATGGGAAAACTTCAGCCGGATGAATTTAAAAGGATGGAAGAGATGCTCAAGATGCTGGAAAGCAAAAATCCTATAATGGAGAATACGGTCATATATCCCAGATATTACGGCGATGGAGGAGGAAATAAAGATGATCGTTGAAATCATACTGATAACCTCTCTGGCAGTCGGTGTTATGTCATTCTACTGGCCTGAGATACGCAATATGGTTGCCGGCATCAAAACGAATATTTTTCTTCGCAGAGAGAGACAAAAGACCTTGAGTTCTGAAAGATATACTGCCGTTCAGTCCGGAAAAGAAGGACTACCCGGGCTGAACGAAAGCCTTGGGAGGCTTATCAATATAACTTTCGGAATAAGAAGCGGCAAAGCCGCCGTTGCCTTTTGGATCATGAGCGCTGCACTGCCGTTGATTATTTTTTCTACGCTGGAAGGAAAGGTCTCGTCCTTACTTATGCTGCTGACTGCGGCATTTTCCGCAGGTATTCCCTCGCTGGTACTGATGATGAGGCTTCAGGGTCTGAGAGTAGCCAGTTCCAGAGAAGGCGAGATATTGCTGACTGAGCTGTTAGACAACTATAAGATAAATTATTTCAATATGCAGCAGGCCATAGAGGTCACCGCTGTGACGATAGAGGAAGCTCCTAATTGCAGGAGGCTTCTTTTTGATTTATCCAGAGGAGTAAACAGGGCAGGCGGGCCGGATGAACTGAAAAAGCTCCTGAATGATTTTAAGTTTGCCGTGGATACCTCGTGGGCCGGAGTGCTGGCAGATAATATGTATCTGGCTCTCACGTCAGGGATAAGGGTGACGGAGGCCATGGAAGATCTGGTGAACACTGTATCAAAGGCAAGGGAGGTGGACGAGCTGACTAACAGAGAAAATAATGAGGCCGGCCTTATACTGAAATATCTTGCTCCTTTATGTTACATAATGACGGTGGTGGGAGCGGTGAAATACTTCGGGCTGACTTTCAGAGAATTTATAAACTATCAGTTTTGTACTGAGGCAGGACTGCAGTGGTTCATAGCCATAGCAGTATCATATGGGGCGGCCGTATGTGCAAAGAGGTTTCTTACCATAAGAAAACTCGATCTCTGAGACATGGGAACATGAGGAGGTGACAGTTGTGAATACCATCATATATTTATTCTTATTCTCGTTATATGTATGGGGAGCCGTATTGTCTTATGAAGATGAGATAAAAGAGATATTTCCCCGGGAAAAAATGAGAGAGATTTCTGAAAAAGGAACAGAAGAAATCAAAAAATGGGTCGTTAAAAAGAAACGTACGGTTCCCGACAGAGAACTTTTTAAAAGTAGCGTCATTCTCAAGAATTTGTCTTTGGTAAGAAAAGAAGCGCCTATGTCAGCAGACTATATTTATGAGAAATTGACAGAAAACAGCGGTTATTTAAAACCTATGTACAGCCAGATGCTGGCTCTGTACAGAAGCGGCAGAGATAAGGAAGCATTCAAATTACCGGCTAAGATCATAGGCACAAAGGCGGCTGGCAATTTTGCCCTGATACTTTCCAAGCTGGATAAACTTAATCCGGCGGAGTTGGTAGAGCAGATGAACATATTTCAGTCGTCGATGATAGAAAAGCAAGTGACCTATGCTGTGAAGAGAACGCAGAAAAACAGCGTCATTATAACTGCGCTCTCAGCCTTGTCAGTATTTGCTCTTTTAATCAATTTTGTCGTCGTAGTAGTGTTTATGGATAGCCTTAAAATGCTATCTTCCATATTTGTATAGACAGGAGGATAAATGAAAAATTTGATAATAATAATAGGCACCATACTTTTAGGTGTGATAATAGTCAATACCATGGTGCTGGGGGATGAAGGTTCCCTGAAAGACGCTGCGGGAGAAATAGTAGAAAAGGGAACGAGCTCCATAATCTCTTCCTTGGATTTTGGCAGTATGACAGGAGGCTGACTCATGAAAAACCTCATAGTCATAATAGGAACGGTGATGCTGGGCGTAGCTATATTCAACATGATGGTCGGCAGCAGCGACGATAGCCTGCGCAGCGTCTCACGAAATATAATGATAAAAAATATAGAAAGTTATCAGGAAGAAGGTGGATAGATATGAAAGACCTGATCACAACTGTTGCAGCCATAACGATATTGATGGTATTTGTAATGCAATTCTCAGCTAATCAGGTTATAATGGGGCGCATTTTGTCAGCTGATAAAGCAGTGGATAAATATGTTTCTATACTGGAAAGCCAGGGATATACAGACGAACAGCAAAAGGATCATCTGATGATGAAATTGTCTGAGACGATGAACTGCCGAAAAAGCGAGGTCATCATACGAGAAGAAGGAGGAGAATACAGGATAAGTGCACCTCTGAAAAATATAGTGGCATGTAGCAAGTTTTTGGGAATATCGGAAGGAGAGAACAGAGCGACCTATTCGGTGGGAGGAAATTATCTGTGAAGAACCTCATTATAACTATAGCTATCGTAATATTGATGAGTATGCTCAATGCTTTCCAGCTCCGGTGCTTTGAAATAATGCGCTAAATCTTTATATAGTATTGGTAACAAGGTTGACAAGGAATTTCATATATTGTAAAATAAATCAATATAAAAGGGAGTAACTGACATCATCAGATGTGATATTTACGACATGACGATTAAAATTTTTTTAATCCGGAAATATCTTAAATAGTGAGACTTTTAACGTATATACTAAGATTTATATGGTAGAAGTCTTTTTTTTGTTGAATTTGACCGGAAAGGAAGAAAGAAGATGAAACATTATCTCAAAACTGTGGAAGAGACCCTCTCAGAATTTAAAACTTCTGCTGAAGGGCTCACTGCTGCCGAAGCTGCAGAAAGGCTCCAACGAGACGGAAGAAATAAGCTGGCTGAACCTCCGAAAGATTCGCTGTTCAAAAAGCTTATGATGCAATTTGCAGACCCTATGATAATAATACTTATCGTTGCAGCTATTATATCAGGAATAACATCTTTTTATGCCAAAGAGAGCTTTGCCGATGTAATAATAATTTTGGCGGTAGTTATAATAAATGCTGTTCTGGGCGTATATCAGGAAAGCAAGGCGGAGAAAGCAATAGAAGCTCTGCAGGAGATGGCTGCGGCCACCAGTAAAGTCTATAGGGACGGAAAGCTGATCACGATAAAGAGTGAAGAATTGGTTCCGGGAGATATAGTGGTGCTGGAAGCAGGAGACGCAGTTCCTGCTGACGGAAGAATAATACAGTGTGCCAGCATGAAGATAGAAGAGGCCGCCCTTACAGGTGAAAGTGTTCCTGTGGATAAGACCGAAGACGCGCTCGATCTGGGAAATCAAAAAGAGATACCCCTGGGAGACCGCAGAAATATGGTCTACATGGGAAGTACTGTAGTGTACGGACGAGGAATGGCGGTGGTGTGTGAGACAGGAATGAACACCGAGATGGGAAAGATCGCCGACGCTCTTGCTCAGGCCAAAGAAGGCAAGACGCCTCTCCAGATAAAACTGAGTCAGCTGAGCAAGGTATTGACGGTACTGGTCCTTGTGATCTGCGCTATAATATTTGCCGTAAGTCTGCTGAGAGCCGACGACATAAACGGCGGAGTGATACTCGATGTATTTATGGTAGCTGTGAGCTTGGCTGTCGCTGCGATACCTGAAGGACTGGCAGCAGTAGTGACGATAGTTCTTTCTATAGGCGTTACCAACATGAGTAAGAGAAATGCCATCATTCGTAAACTGACTGCGGTGGAAACATTGGGATGTGCTCAGATCATCTGCTCCGACAAGACTGGAACTCTGACTCAGAACAAGATGACTGTAGTAGATTACTATGGAGATGATCAGAATCTATTGGCAAAAGCTATGGCTCTGTGCTGCGATGCTGTGATAGAGCCGGGAGATGATACTGCTACGGGAGAACCTACCGAATGTGCATTGGTAAATTATGCGGCTAAGCTTGGAATCAATAAAAAAGACGCCGAGGCAGAGACTCCGAGAGAGGAAGAAGTTCCTTTTGACAGCGGAAGAAAGATGATGAGTACGCTCCATGTGGATAAAAAGACGGGAAGAGTCATTCAATATACGAAAGGCGCTCCTGATGAAGTGTTAAAAAAGTGTACCCATATACTTTCCGGCGGTCAGAAGAGGCCTATAACCGATGAAGATAAGAAAAATATCCTTTCGGCTAATAAGGAAATGGCAGATAAAGCGCTCAGAGTTCTCATGGCCTCTTATGCTGAATACGATCAGATGCCTGAGAAAATCTCTTCTGAGAATGTGGAGAGAGATCTCTGTTTCATAGGCCTGGTAGGGATGATAGATCCTGTAAGGCCTGAGGTAAAAGCAGCTATAGAGGAGTGCGACAGCGCCGGAATAACGCCGGTCATGATAACAGGTGACCACGTGGATACTGCCGCGGCTATAGGTAAGGAACTCGGCATCCTGAGTGAAGGAAGAAGAGCGATCACCGGAGCCATGCTCAATGAGATGGACGATGAAACATTTGAAAAAGAAATAGAGGAGATCGGAGTATACGCCAGAGTGCAGCCCGAACATAAAGTACGCATAGTAAATATGTGGAAAAAGAAGGGCTATGTCACGGCGATGACAGGGGACGGCGTAAACGATGCGCCTAGTATAAAGTCTGCGGATATCGGCGTAGGAATGGGAATAACCGGAACGGACGTGACCAAGAACGTAGCTGATATGGTGCTGGCAGATGACAACTTCGCCACTATAGTGGGAGCCGTTGCCGAAGGAAGGAGAATCTACGACAATATAAGAAAAGCTATCCAGTTCCTTCTGGCATCCAATATGAGTGAGGTAATAAGTATATTCGCGGCTACGATGCTGGGCTTTACTATACTTCAGCCGGTACATCTGCTGTGGATAAATCTGGTAACAGACTGCTTCCCTGCCTTGGCTTTGGGCGTTGAAAAACCGGAAGCTGACATAATGAAGAGAAGCCCAAGAAAGACCACAGACGGCGTGTTTGCGGGAGGAATGGGAGTAGACATGGTATACCAGGGATTTATCTTGGCAGGTCTCACTCTGGCCGCTTACTTTATAGGACACTATATCGAGTCCGGAGTTTGGGAGATAGCTACGAGCCCTGACGGAACCACCATGGCCTTTATGACGCTATCTTTAGCGGAGATTTTCCACAGCTTCAATATGCGTTCTCAGAGGGGAAGCCTTTTCAGTATAAAGAATTTGAATCCTGCTCTGACATTGGCAGCTGTGGCCAGCCTAGTTTGTACCACGCTGGTCATCTATGTTCCTTTCCTCAGTGACGCTTTTGACTTCGAGCACATCAGCTTATTGGAATATGCCGTCGCTCTGGGACTTGCGTTTATGATCATACCTATCGTAGAGATAGTAAAGTTTTTCCAGAGAAAGAGCATGAAGAAAAAAGAATCTTAATGAAGCCTATTCCACTGTCTACACAGGGAATTACGAAATCTAAAACGATCGGCCCGGCGGTATCTGTCCGCCGGGCTTTTCTTTGAAAAATTATGACATAGGCTGCTCAGGCAGCCTTTTATATTTGGGAGAAAAAGATGAAAAAAATTAGGAGATTGGGATTATTGATCTTAATGATGGCGACAGCCGCCACATCCGTGTCTTGGGCCGGCAGTATAGTGGCCATGAAATCTGTAGTCACGGAGTACAGCGTCTATCAGGACGTGATGAATTGGAACGCGGGAGTAAGCAAGATGAATTATTATACTCTGAACGGAGAGACTGCTTTCTGCGTTCAGGCAGGTCGGGCGATAAGAGGAGCCGGAGGTGAAATTTTCTTTGTAGGTAAAGAGAATGCTTTTGATATAGATTTTTCCGTGGCGGAGGCCTCAAAGGAAGATTCTCTGCAGTCAAAGATAGCCTATTTAGGCTATTGCTCCAAGGAGTCGCCGTCCATGGAAGACTATGCTTTTACCCAGATGATGATATGGCAGACTTTGCCTGAATGCGATAAGACTGCTAACGGCACAGATGCATCAGGAAGATACAGATCATATTTTGCTGATGAGTCTGTGAGAGAAAAATATGAGAAATGGAAGGAACAGATTGAACTTTCCATAGAAAGATGGGATGTAAGGCCATCGTTTGGCGAAGAGCATCCCGAAATAGAAGGAGGAAAGAAAGCAGTAGTGGAGGATGAAAATCATGTGTTGAAGTATTATGAGAATTTTTCTTATGAGAAAGATGGCGTCAAGGTGAGTCACTATAAAGGCGATAATTTTATCACAGCAGAAGTATCATATGACTGCTGTGGAGAACTGGTGATAATGAATGAGAGAGAACTTAGAAGTGCCGGGGCAGAGAAGTATAAATCATATGCAGCAGTTAATTATCTTTATCAGACAGAGATGAGTCAAAATATGTCCGTATACGGGCATAGCAATCCCATAGGTATGGAGATGGGATTCAGGATAAAACCCATAGGTGAACTTGAAATAATGAAGGAAGCGGAAGGAGGCTTCATAGAGGGAATAAGTTTTGTGATAAAATCAAAAGACGGTTCGTATGAAAAAACGGTCATGACGGATGAGGAAGGAAAGTTCAATCTTCAGAATATTCCTGCGGGTAAATATACAGTCACAGAAACAGTGCCTGACGGATTTGTCGCTAACCAGCCGCAGACTGTGATTATAGAAGCGGGAAAAAAGAACGTCATTAAATTTGAAAACAGGTTTCAGCGGGGAATCATAAATTTAGAAAAACGAGGAGATATATTTACAGGCAATGCCAGCGATGAAGAAGAATATGAGCCGGTAGCTACGGAGAAAGGATTAGAAGGGGCAGTATATGAAGTGATAGCTTGTGAGGACTTTACGGCATATGACGGTACTTTTCTTCAAAAATCAGGAGATGTAGCAGATATTTTGACCACAGATCAAACCGGGAAGGCCAGATCAAAAGAGCTTTATCTTGGAAGATATACATTGAGGGAGATAAAGGCTCCGGAAGGTTATCAGACAGATAATACAGTATATGACGTAGAGCTGACTTATGACAGAGATTCGTTAACGGTAGAGACTTCCGTAAAAGTAAGAGATGATATGAAATATGGGAAGATGATGATGGCGTATGATTTCAGCCCTTCGGTCTTAGAGATGAGCAGAGACAGAATCTTTCCGTCTGTACCAAAGACGGGAGATGAAAGGTATCTTCTGTTGAGCGTATCAGGTGGGCTGGCTGCTTTTGCGGCAATAGGGGTAATCTTGATGAGGAGGAGATACATAAAATGATTAAGAAAAAGACAGTGCTTTTATCGTTGATGATACTGATTCTCTCAGCAGTACCTGCACAGGCACAGGGCAGCAAAAACTGGTATGGCTGCCTGAAGATGCCGGAGATATCGGAAAGTATGATACTCAGATTAACTGATGAAGCAGGTATTGAGAGAGAAGTGGAGGGAAAGCTGAAAAGAATAGATGAGACGGAATCTGAAGTCGTCTATCCATTCAGCGTCAAATGCCGCTTCTCAGGAGATAGGGATTCACAGTACTATTATTTAAATGACACAAAGATAATGTTGGAGGATGATAAACCGGATTTTTCAGGATATAAAAAAATAATACTGGACCATTTGGAATTACCACCGGAGCATTTTGAGATAGAAGAAGGTCATTGGACGGGTCCTTATATCGAAGAGAACGGGCAGACCGTCAGATATGCCGAATTCACGGGAACTGTAAAAAATTTAAAAGACTATACTGCTTATTACGGAGCTGAGGATGATTTACTTATCACAAGAGGACAGGATCGCAGCCCAGCTTTAGAAAGCGCAGAGGAAACACGTCATAATACGGGACAGGAAAAAGACGAGGTTGATGAAAAGAAGCCGGAGCAGAATAAAGCGCCGGAGGAGAATATTTCAGAAATTGTAAAGAGCAGCGAGGGGGGACGCATCTTGCGTCAGGGTACAGCATATGTATATCTGGCGATCCTGCCGATTGCAGTTATTTTTTTAGTGGCCGCCATCTTTGTGAATTTAAGAAGAAAAAGATTAAATAGGGGTTAACAACAAAGCGCAGCTGTGTTATAATAATCCGGTCAATTGTTAAAAAAACGGCAATAGTTTCAGCATAGACTTAAGATCTCACAGAAAGGAACGGAGCAATGAGTATTGTTGTAGGGATAGATATCGGCGGAAGCACGACTAAGATCGCAGGTTTTAGAGAAGACAGGATGCTTATACCTGTACAGATTTCTGCCGACAGTGCGGTAGCATCTCTGTTTGGGGCTTTCGGCAAATTTTTATATGATAATGATCTGCAGCTTACAGATATAGGACAAGTCAATCTAACCGGAGTAGGAAGCAGCGAGATAAGGCAGGACATATATGGAGTCCCTACTTTCAGGGTGGACGAGTTTTCTGCCAACGGAGTAGGCGGAGGTTACTTTGCGGGAAATAAGACTGAGTTCATGGTCGTCAGCATGGGAACGGGAACTTCTTTCGTAGAGGTCAGAAACAATGTTCCACGTCATTTGGGAGGCATAGGCATAGGAGGCGGAACTATTACGGGCCTCTCCAAGCTCATGATCAACACCAATGATGTAGGAAAGATACAGGAATTAGCTTCAGGGGGCAAAGTAGGCAATATAGACTTGAGGATAGGAGATATATCGAAGAATCCTCTGCCTGGACTTGATCTTGAGATCACTGCGTCTAATTTCGGAAAAGCTTCATCGAGAGCCAACTGTGAGGATAAGGCTGCCGGTATTGTTCATATGGTCATAGAGACCATATGCCAGACAGCAGTATTGATCTCCAACGGAACTGATATAAAAGATTTTGTACTCATCGGAAATCTGATAAACTTTCCTGAATGTTGGAACGTGTGCGAGATGATAAAGACTATGTATCCGCATGTGAACTTTATGATCCCCGAAGATGGAGAATATGGAACGGCTATAGGAACGGCGCTGGCCAACAAATGTTGCCTTAAGCCGGTGAAATAAACGACGGATGAAGAGGCAGATGAAATATAAAGTCTTTAATATTGCGGCAGCTCTCATAGCTGCCGTTTGCGTCATATGTATATCTGTGACGGCAGTTGTACTTGCCAGACCTCTATACTATTGGGACACAGATAATCTTCAGATACCGGAGACCTCCGGATATTCTAAGGAAATTTGTATAGAAAATTATGATGCGCTCATAGATTATAATTTGATAGGGGGCAGTGAAAAACTCGTCTTCCCATCTTTTAGCATGTCGGAACAAGGGGAAATACATTTTGCTGAAGTGAAAGAGATCTTTATAACCATGCAGGTGATTTCTATAGCCGGTATAATACTTTTTGCCGGCTTTATGCTTTACCGCAAGCTACACAGAGTACCTCGAGAAGGAACTCTCTGGATGCGTTTTACCGGCATCGTGCTGCTATCCGCAGTTATTCTGATCGGTTTGGCCATGGCTATAGACTGGCAATGGTCTTTCGAGTTTATGCACAAAGTCTTTTTTGATAATAATTATTGGTTGTTCGATCTTAAATACGATCCTGTGATAACGATTTTACCTGACCGGTTCTTTCTGCACTGCGGTATATTGATAGTATTGATATCTGTGACGCAGTCTGCGCTTCTCGAATGGGGATACAGGAGGATGAATAGATGAGAGACATTACTTTTAAAAATTTATTTTTCAGATATTATGACAGAAAAATAGCAGATGGAACTATAACCTTTTCAAAGCTTGGAATAACCAAGACTGACTTTACCAGGCTGTGCGTAGAAGAAGATTTTTTGTTCGATGAAGATACACTTATAAAGATATGCAATCTGATGAGGCTTACAGAAGAAGAGGAGACAGAACTTTTTGACGCCGCAGAAAGGCTCAGAAAGGAAAAAAGAGACAGAGAATACTATATATAAAAATACGGCGCTGTTTCCACTCAAACAGCACCTCTTTAACGAAAAAGTAAGGAATATAATGAGAGCCTATTTATACTTTTCAAGCATGCGGTAGAAGTTTTTTCGGGAGACGTTGAGAAGCTTTGCAGCCTTGCTTTTGTTGCCTCCGGAAAGCCGTATGGCTTCTTCAAGAAGCAGATGATAAAAAGGCTGATCGGCGGGGTGCTGCCGGACGGCAGTGATGTCTGCAACGATCTGATAAGACTGATACTTCACCGTATGGAAGATCTTCGGACGAAGGAATCATGTGTTTCTTTCTGTTACCACGACAAAGTAGACGATGAGACTTTGATTGCGGCTCAGAAGGAGCTGCAGAAATATCGCAATACCCTCGTAAGGGTAGCGGGGTATTCCGCATACTTCGTAGATCTTGAAAAAGATATTCAGGACAATATTATCGCAAGAACTCTTCAAAAAACTATGTAAATGAAAAGGGTATCTTTATAGAGGCAAAAAAATGACTGCCGGCCTCAAGGGGCCGGCAGTCATTTTTTTCGGATGCGGCTTGGCGCATTTGTAATCATACGTTGAACAGGAAGTGCATTACATCGCCGTCTTTGACGACGTACTCTTTGCCTTCAGACCTTATGAGGCCTTTTTCTTTAGCGGTAGCAAGATTTCCTCCGCACTCTATAAGCTTATCATAGGCGATGGTTTCTGCTCGTATGAAACCTTTTTCAAAATCTGAATGGATCTTGCCTGCGGCTCCGGGCGCTTTGGTTCCTCTCTTTATTGTCCAGGCTCTGACTTCCGGCTCTCCTGCGGTGAGAAAAGATATGAGATCCAGAAGAGAATAGGAGGCCTTTATCAGTTTATCGAGGCCGGACTCGCTGATACCGAGCTCCTCTAAGAACATTGCACGCTCATCATCTTCAAGTTCCGCCACCTCAGCTTCGATTTCCGCGCAGATGACTGTAACCCGGGCATTCTCCTCCGCTGCAATCTGACGAACCTGTTTTACATAGTTGTTATCTTCTGAGGCTACGTCGCTGTCGGAAACATTTGCTACATATATTATAGGCTTATAAGAAAGCAGATCTAAAGTCTTTACAAAGGCTGCCTCGTCATCATCGAGATCCATCGCTCTGGCGTTTTTCCCTTCGCTCAGCCATTCACTGACTCTGAGCAGCAGATCGAGTTCGCTCTGAAGAGACTTGTCTGCCTTCGCTGCCTTGGACGTGCGCTGAATCTTGCGTTCCAGCATTTCCATGTCTGATAATATGAGCTCTGTATTGATGGTGTCTATGTCAGAGGCCGGATCGATATGTCCGTCCACGTGTACTATGTTGGCGTTTTCAAAGCATCTTACCACATGTACTATAGCGTCTACTTCACGTATGTGTCCGAGAAATTTATTGCCGAGGCCTTCTCCTTTGGCTGCGCCCCTTACGAGGCCTGCTATGTCACAGAACTCGATAGTGGTGTAAATGGTTTTCTTTGAGTTATACATTTCATGGAGAACTTTTAGTCTCTCGTCCGGAACCGTCACCACTCCTACGTTGGGCTCGATGGTGCAAAACGGATAATTGGCGGCTTCTGCTCCGGCCTTTGTAATAGCGTTGAATAAAGTACTTTTGCCTACGTTAGGCAGACCTACGATACCTAATCTCATTGAAGATCTCCTTTATCTTAAAGATTTGTTTTGTTTTTTTAATATGAAATAGATCGCGGCGCACACGGCTATTATGGCCAGACTTATCACCTGAGCCTGTCTCAGAGGCCCTATCATTAAGCTGTCTGTCCTGAGTCCTTCCACGAAGAACCGTTCTGCCGAGTAGAGGATGCCGTAGAGGCATATTATCTGGCCGTTGAATTTTCTCCTGTGATTTGACCAGTACATCAAAAATATGAAGAGAAGCAGGCACCAGACAGACTCATAGAGAAAGGTGGGGTGGTAACCGGTACCGTCTATGATCTGCGCCCAAGGAAGATCAGCAGGACCTCCGTGAGCTTCTTCATTGAAAAAGTTTCCCCATCTGCCGATGGACTGAGCCAGGGCAATGACGGGAGCGATGAGATCAGCCGTGTTTAGGAAACTTTCCCTGTACTTTTTGCAGAGAAAGTATCCGACGATGAAGGACAGGATGAGCCCCCCGTGTATAGCCAGGCCGCCGTTTCTGACATCTAATATCTTTGAAAGGTCGTCTGAATAATTGTCCCAGCTGAAAACCACATAATACAGCCTTGCTCCTATCAAAGCGGAAGGGATTATCCATATGGTCAGCGTCAGGATGAAGTCTCTGTCTATGCCGAATTTGGGCGCTCTGTAATAAGATATGGCTATGGCCAGCAGGAAACCGGTCCCTATCAGCGCCCCATACCACATTATGTCGATACCGAATACTGTAAAAAGCACGGGATCCGGTGCAATCATACTAAGCCCTCCTTAAATTTAAAAAAATTGACGTCGGTCAAACGCACTTTAAATATTATACAAAAAAAACTACCAAATGTCATCAAAGTTTGGTACTATTTTTATATGAAATATGAAAATATAGTCAGAGGAAAATTCAAGGAAAGACCCAACCGTTTTATCGCATCGGTATGTGTGGAAGGAAATGAAGAAAGAGCGCACGTAAAAAATACCGGAAGATGCAGAGAACTGCTCGAGAAAGACGCCGATATATATCTTGAAGACCATATCGGTAAAATGGGAAAGAGAAAATTGAGATACAGCCTCATAGCAGTTGAGAAAAAGACTGAGAGGGGAACTTTTCTGGTAAATATGGATTCTCAGGCTCCCAACAAGGTGGTGAAAGAGGCCATAGAAAACGGCGATATACGTCTGCCGGGGATGTCGTCCATAGCAAAGATTAAGGGAGAAGCCATGTACGGAGAGTCCCGCTTGGATTTTTATGCAGAGGATGACAGAGGAAGGGAAGCTTACATCGAAGTCAAAGGCGTTACTCTGGAAGAAGACGGCTTGGCCCGCTTTCCCGACGCCCCGACGGAGAGGGGCGTAAGGCATTTGGAGGAACTCATTAAGGCAGCCGGCGAAGGGAAGAAGGCTTTCGTCATCTTTGTCATACAGATGAAGGGCGTAAATGCTTTTACGCCCAACGACCGTACCCATAAGGCGTTTGCAGACGCTCTGAGAAAAGCTTCCTCCGAGGGAGTGAACGTTATGGCATATGATTGTATCGTAACTCGAAGCTCGATCGTATGCGCAGACAGCGTACCGGTGATCTTATGATATCTTAGACAGATATCTTTGACGGGTACGTCTAATCTTTTAATTCGCGACGAATCCGGATATCAGAAAGAATATTGCCGATATGGCTGCCGCAAGCAGACCGTACGGAGCCTGAGTGAAGGCGTGATCGAAATTATTGCAGCCTGTGGCCGAAGAAGTTATCACCGTGGCGTCGGAGTAAAAGCATATATGAGATCCGAAGACTCCTGCGCTGAGCACTGCGGAAACTGCCAGTGTCACATCTGCTCCCAGGTTCTGAGCCAGAGGTATTACTATGGGAAGAGCGATTATGTACATTCCCCAGTTAGTACCTGTTATGAACTCTGTTATAGCGAGAGCTATGAACACTATGAGGGGAAGCAGAGCCGGAGTTATCACCTTGGTGGCGGAGGTTATGACGAAATAGGTGAAGTGTATCTGTTCGTTGACTTCCGCAAACAGAAAGGCCAGTATCATCAGCAGAATGGGCATCATCATGTTTTTAAGGCCTTCGAGGGATACATCCCAGAATTCTTCCGCCGTCATGACTCCCTGCCACATGTACGAGATGAACATGTAGACGAGAGTTACCAAAACGCCCATCTGCATATCGAAATTCATGATGACGGTGGAGATGATGAGTACGGCGATGGGAACGAACAAGTTGAACATCTTCGGATTGGTGGGAACAACATTGTTCTTACCCGCTCTTATGTCTATCTTCTCACTTCCGGCGGGAGCTAAAGGCCCTCCCTGAGCGACTCTGTGAAATGCCTGTTTCATAGGGCCGAAGACAGGGATAATGCCGAAGATGACCAGAGGAACCATCAGAGCGGCTATCCAGCCGTAAAAATTGTAAGGTATAGTCTTTATAAAATATAACATTCCTTCTCCCTGGGGCGCCCATCCGTTGCTTTCCAATATGCGGGAGCAGAACACGGCCCAAGTGGATATGGGAATCACGACGCATAAGGGAGCCGCCGTAGAATCTACGACGTAAGAAAGAAATTCACGAGGCACTTTGTGTTTATCCGTCAGAGTAGTCATACATGATCCTACGGTGAGGGAATTGAGGTAGTCGTCGATAAAGACCACTACGCCGAGAAACCATGTACACATCAGCGATGATTTTCTCGTCTTTGCTTTTGCCGCTATCCACTCTCCGAAGGCATATGAACCGCCGGCTTTTTCTATGAGTGATATTATGCTTCCCATCAGGCCGCATACTATGATGAGCCATGCTATGTCCTCGCTCATCATGACGTTGAGAAGTCCGTCGCTGAAGTTGGAAAAGGTATTTGCTATCCAGCTTTCTCCACTTTGGACGGCAGGTCTTGAAACCATTATGAATCCTATCAGCGAAGATAAGATCAGGGCCTCTAATATACGCTGGGTGGCGAATATATATATGATTAAGAATATTGCCGGAACCAGCGAGAAGATACCCGGTTCCGCATTATCTGAAGGCAGCATGCTTGTAAGAAAGACTGTGGCCAGCATTACGGCTCCTATTACCAATAGAGTTCGCTTTCCATTGAAATCAGCCTTTTCTTGCGAAAATATCTTTAACAACTATCATCTCTCCTTTCGGTCTATATCGTATGGGTCAATAGACAAGCAAGGACAATTATAACAAAAAAATTGCTGAATTCAACATATTTTTCACCTGCCTGTACAATTTTTACTGAGACGTTCAAAAACACTTTTAAATATACGGCGAAGAAGGTATAATGTAACTATCGGCCGTCAGGGGGCAGGCAGTGCGAAATTTTTTTTTAAGAAACCTGAGCATTGCGTTTTGTCTAAAACAGAGCAGGCCCCGACAGAATAAGCGCCGAAATATAAATTTGTACATAGAATAAGAGGTATTATTAAGATATGGATCTGAATAAGTTTTTTTACGACTTGGACGGGCTGCTGAGCAAAGGCAAGAGCAGAGAAGCAGTTGAATTCATTCAGGGCGCTATTGACAAGGCCGCGGAGAAGGATGACAAGAGGGCTCTGATAGCCATGTATAATGAGGCCGGAGGTCTGTTAAGAGATTTTTCAAAATATGAACAGGCCGAAGAGTATTATAATGAAGCATTTTTGCTTATAAGAGAACTGGACGCAAGAGGAAGCGAAAGCTACGGCACCACGCTGATAAATTACGGCACCTGCCTGGCGGATCAGGGAAAATTCAAGGAGGCGGAATCTGTCTTTTCAGAAGCCGTAGTCGTCTTATCGGGGCTTGAGAAAGAAGATGATTACAGAATGGCGGCTATCTATAACAATATGAGCTGGATAGCGCAGGAACAGGGCAATATGCAAGACGCGGGAGACTATCTCAACAAAGCGCTGCTGCTTTTAAAGAGAGTGACCGGCACCGAAGGGGAGCAGGCCGCTTCTTATACGAACCTTGCAAATCTCTATTGGGCGCAGGGGGCGTTTGAGGAAGCGAAAGTAATGCTGATAAAAGCTATCGACATATATAAGGACAGAGAGTCTCTGAAAAGTGAAGGCAGGTACGCAGCCGCCATATCTTCTCTCGCCAACATATATTTCAGCGAGGGAGAATACGAGAAGTGCGCCGTATTATGCCGCGAGGCGATGAAAGAAATCGAGAAAGAATTCGGTCAAAACGACGCTTGGCATATAATATCCGATAATCTGGCCGAAGCCGAAAGAAAGCTCGATGATTCAGACTCCGATATGACAAGCGATTCTGCCGGAAAGTAAAAGAAAATGAAAAAAGATGTTGACATCTTTTCAACAATTTGGTAATATAACTCTTGCAGTGATTTTAAGTCACCAAGTGTGGCGGTGTAGCTTAGTTGGCTAGAGCGTCCGGTTCATACCCGGAAGGTCGGTGGTTCGACTCCACTCGCCGCTACCATTTTATTATCCGGGTTTATCATCAGGATAATACGGGAGTTTAGCTCAGCTGGGAGAGCATCTGCCTTACAAGCAGAGGGTCATAGGTTCGAGCCCTATAGCGCCCACCATGAAGATGGCCTGGTAGTTCAGTTGGTTAGAATGCCAGCCTGTCACGCTGGAGGTCGACGGTTCGAGCCCGTTCCAGGTCGCCAACTTAATATTTTTGATTTAAAAAGATTAAATGTGATTCTTTGGCATATAATATACTTAGTAAAATGCAGGAGGTCGCAGGGATCTTTACCGGAAGACAGCGTAAGACGAGCATGTTTACCGGGAAGCCGGCATGGTGGGTATCGTCAAGTGGTTAAGACCCAGGGTTGTGGCTCCTGTATACGTGGGTTCGAATCCCACTACCCACCCCATAAAATTTCAGCGAGAGCTGAGCAATTTATGATGTTGGGGTATCGCCAAGTGGTAAGGCAACGGATTCTGATTCCGTCATCCGCAGGTTCGAATCCTGCTACCCTAGCCAATTATTCCGTTGAGTCCTTATGGGCTTGATGGGGCGACATAGCCAAGTGGTAAGGCAGAGGTCTGCAAAACCTTTATTCCCCAGTTCAAATCTGGGTGTCGCCTCCATCTAAAGCGTTGAAATTTCAACGCTTTTTCGTTTTTTTTGACATAATGTATTTGCTCAAAAAAACAGCGATTTTTTGCCGAAAACACCTTATGTTCATCGGATAAGGTGTCAAAATAAGGTGTCTTATTCTTTGAAAACCACCTGATTAATAAAAAATTAGGAGGATCGGCAAATGAATTCAAAACGAAATGTCAAAGGTGAGGGATCGGTTTTTCAGAGAAGCAACGGCGCATGGGTTGCTAAGATAACAAAAAATGGGATTACAAAGACTAAGTCGGCTAAAAATGAGAACGATGCAAGGAAAAAGTTAGGAGAACTTATTAAAGAAGAAAAACGAATCGAAAGATTGAATAAAAATAACAGTAATTTTGCGAATAATCCAAGTAAGGTTCTTACTAGCGATGTTTTTAAAAAATTTTTAGAATATAAAAAGGCTGGCCGTAAAAAAGTATCCGAAACAACATATTTACGGCTGGAATCCATAGTGAATTATAATATTTTACCGGAATGTGGAAATGTCCCATTCCTTGAAATAGATAAACGAGCAATAGAAGCGCTTCTCGACAAAAAGAAAAATGATGGCTATAGTTATTCAACTGTAAAAAAAATAAAAGAAGCTTTCAATATGTGTTTTAATTTTGCAGTATATGAAGAAGGCCTGGTCGAGCCATACGAAAATCCCACATTAGGAGTCGTAATGCCAATATATGATATGACTTTAGATGAAACACCAGCATATAATACAGACGAAATTAAAAAAATAACAAACGAGTGCCTTAAAAAAACATCAACCGGAAAATATGTTTATAAATATGGTCCGTTTTTCCTTTTCATGCTAAACACGGGATTAAGGGAGGGGGAAGCTTGTGCGCTGCTCAAATCGGATGTAAATTTGCAAGACAGACTTGTATCAGTGAATAAAAATATTATATCTGTACGGACGGAAAGAGAAAATAATGAGACGCGTTGGATAAAAAAAGTTAAGAATACTCCAAAAACAAAAAATAGTATAAGATATGTTCCGATGAATGTGGGAGCGGTCAAATACGCAGAGATAATTTTTGAACAGTTTAAAGATGGAGACATGTTTGTTTATACTATAAATGGGGGTTTTGTAAATCCGAGTGCCCTAAACAAATACCTTGATAAAATATTAAAAAATGCAGGGGTAGAGAAAAAAGGCGGAGTTCATGTCCTCAGAGACACATTTGCATCGAGATTGTTTGACAGCGGTACCGATATACAAACTATTTCAAAAATATTAGGGCATGCCAATTCAAGAATAACTGAAGAACATTACATACAAATATTAAATTCAAGAAAGATGAAAGCCGTAAATCTTATAGACTATATATAGCCCGCATTGAAAATGGTGCGTATTTCTGTTATATTTTAACTTAGAATAGAAAAATACAATCTACAATAGAAAACCACTAAAGATGATAAAAGACACGGATGAAGAAGTATGTCCGCTATGCGGAGGATATTTAAAATACTATGACAGCGTTAGCAGGGTAGTCTTTGGAAGATACGGAACCAAAAAACATATAAGAGTAAAGAGATATAGATGCACAAAATGCAACTCTATACACAGAGCTATTCCTGATTCTATATTTCCATATAAACGATATGAAGCGGGCATTATTCTTGGTGTATTAGAAGGGACTATAACAAATGATATTTTAGGTTTTGAAGACTATCCTTGCGAAAAGACAATTTTACGATGGAGTACGCAAAAAATACAACTTCTTTTATGAAGAGCCTGATTTTACGGGCTCTTATTTTTTTACCACTCGTATTGTTTTTACAAATAAATAATTCGAGAGGTATTATATTTTTATGTGAACGAGAGGAGAAGTAAAATGGGAACAACTATAAGATCTGAGCTATCAAAGAAAAATGAATATTGGATTGAAAAACATAGGTATTACGAGTTAAAGCATTTTTGTATGCAATACCCAATATGGAAAAAACTAATCGACTATATAGATAGTATGGGTCATGTATCGGATTCAGAGATAAAAACTAAAAATATATCGGATCCGGTACTAAGATGTGTGGAACAAAGAGAATGGTATATATCAAACTGCAAGATGATAGAAAGAACGGCTAATGAGACAGATTCAGTGGTTGCACCGTATTTGTTAAAAGGAATAACTGAAGGATTATCGTATGATACTTTAAATACGCAAGAAGTATTACCTTTTAGCAAAAGTCGATATTATGAGATGTACAGAAAATTTTTCTGGTTACTTGATTATAAGCGGAAATAATTGATACGCAGGTGACGAAAAAATATGTTATTTTAATACTGTCAGATATGGAGGTACATATGGAAATATTATTTCTTCTGATTGGAGTTATCGCCGGAGTTTTCTTAGGGATAATCATTACATATTTTCTTTATTATAGAGAAGGTTATATATTGATAGATTTATCGGCGGGAGAAGATTACCCGTCTTTTTATTTAAGCCTGAATCGAAATACGGTGAAGAAAATTTCCAAACAAAAATATATATTGCTGGAGACATTTATCGTAAGAAAATAAAAACGCACAGATAACATCTTATATTATGAAACGAAAAATAGTTTGAAAGGAGTATGAAGAAATGAATAATGAAATGACATTGGAGAAAGTAATTGCTGAGGAAATTTCAAATTTACCAAACTTGGAACGAGGCAGTCAGGAAAAATCGGCGGCGATAGATGATCTGGCGGCTTTATACAAACTGAAGATCGAAGAAAGCAAATTTAAGCTGGATTATATCGAACGACAGGAATCTGCGAAAAGAGATGAGGAGTTTAAGAATAAGCAGCTTGAAGAACAGGTGAAAGACAGATATTTCAGATTAGGTATAGCCGCGGCAGAGTTGATATTACCGTTGATGTTCTATGCTGCATGGATGAAGAAGGGTTTCAAATTTGAAGAAACAGGAGCATATACTTCTACGACATTCAGAAATTTATTCAATCGGTTTAGACCTACAAAATGATAATATGTTTCAAGATGAAAGAGTGTATTTAACATACATTCTTCGTCTTTCTTCGTAAAAATTACATTGATTATTATGAAGAGAAAAAAGAGCTCTTTGACTCTTTAACCCATAACGAAAGCGATGTATAATTATATCAAGCTTTCCGAAACGAAAGGAGTTAATGAGTATGGGAAGTTTTTTCAATAAAAAAGCAATAGAAGCATTACTGACCGGAAAATATATTTGTAGTCAATGTGGAGCAGAAATGGAATTCGAGGATGAATGGGAAGATGTACTGATTTGTCCTTGCTGCGGAAATTCTATCGATTCAGAGCGTTATGGATTTGAAAGCGATGAAGAATACGAGGCTCTGTATCCTACAAAAGAAGAAGTATGCAGAGAAGACGATTAATACTCGTCTTTAGGAGGAGTCTTACATGGGCTCTTCCGTTTTGGAGGAAAAATGAGATATCATTACGAAAAACCGACAATTTATCTATCGCTATATGGAAAAACTTATACATGTGATCACCCGGTATATAATAAATGCACTTTATTTTTAATTGGGAATAAAGGACTTGCGATTATACAGCAAAGATTTGATGGCGAGAAAAAATATACTTGGTGGGATGAGATTGACCCATGGCTCACTGACGATTTATATTTACATCCTAAGTTCAAAGAGTTTTTTGATGAGCGTGCAGGAGAGTGTACGAACGGATTATATCCTACTGTTTCTATAAGACAGATAATGTGGGCATTAAAAATGAGACCACTTCCTAAGGAAAGATGGGAAACGGTGTTTGACAGGAAAGATATATGATCCGTAAAAATTACAAACATGTTTATGAGGACGGTTTAATACCGTTCTTTTTATTTTTTTGAAAGGAGAAACAAGTAATGAAAATTTCAAAAACGAGACAGCTTATATTCAAGACGAAGAAGACGATCAAAAATAATGCGCCTATGATTTTGAGCTGTATAGGAACTGCCGGTACCGTTGCAACAGTAGTATTGACCGCAAAAGCAACATTCAAAGCGGCTGATGTGATCAAAGAACTGGAAGAAGAAAATGAGACTGTAGAGCTTGCGGATAAAATTAAGCAAGTAGGACCTTATTATGTTCCGGCAGCAACAACATGCCTTATTACAGTAATGTGTATATTCGGAGCTGAAATACTGAATAAGAAAAGACAAATGTCGATAGCAGGAGCTTATATGGCAGTAGATAGGATGCTAAAAGAATATAAGCAGAAAGTATCTGATATCGGCGGAGAGGAATTAACTAAAAAGATAGAAAAACAGATTGTAGAAGAAAAGCTGAAAAACAAAGATATTTCTGTCGAAGGTGGTAAAAAGTTATATTATGAGGAATATTACGGGGAATATTTCGAAGCTAAACCGGAAGATATACAAAATGCTATATATAACCTAAACCGACATTTTCAATATAATTGCGAAGCATCTCTTGATGATTTCTATAACGATATAGGGATAGACATAACCACAGGACTTGGATGGTCGGCGGATTATATCAGTTATGAGTGGGATATGGCTTATTGGATCGAAATGTATACGGAAGATGTGACTTTAGACGACGGCCTCGAATGCTGTATCATAAGATTTCCGCTTCCGCCAATACCCGAATATCTCGACTATGACAGATATCTTGAAATGTGACCTTAGAATCGCACTTTTTACAAGGTCTTTAATGAAAAGGAGGTACGCTTTATGAATAAAGAAAAAATGATCAGTATTATCAGTGCGGTTGTTACAGTAGTTGGTGTTGGTGCATCGCTAGCACAGGACTGGGTCAGCGACCAAAAGATAAACATTAAGATCCAACAGGAAGTTCAAAAAGCCATATCTAAGAAATAAGCGAATGAGTCCTTACACGGGCTCTTTTGTTTTATGGAGAGGAGAAACAAGAAAGAGAATGAACGAAAAAATGCAAAGAACTGTTAAAACTGTAAAAATGGCTATACAAGAACATAGCCCACAAATATTAACCGGCATCGGAATAATGGGTATGGTAAGTACAACAGTTATGGCAGTAAGGGCAACTCCAAAAGCTTTATATTTGTTAGAAGATAATAAAGCGGCATTGGAGAAAGAGACAAAAATGGAGACTGGAATTGAGATTGTCAAGATAACATGGAAGTGTTATATCCCGGCTGCAATTTTAGGATCTATTTCTATAGTGTGTCTTATAAGTGCTAATTCTTTGAATGCCAAAAGAAACGCAGCTCTTACTACCGCATACGCAATATCCGAATCCGCATTGAAAAATTATCAGGAAAAAGTAGTTGAAACGATCGGAAAGAATAAAGAACAATCGGTAAGAGATGCCATGGCAAAGGATGCAATATCTAAGAAACCAATACATAATTCTGAAGTTATCATAACAAAAAAGGGCGATACACTGTGTTTTGATGTCTTATCGGGGAGATACTTTAAATCCGATATAGAGAGAATAAAACGAGCAGAAAATGATATTAATCGCAAAATGATGGATGAAATGACGGTGTGCCTAAATGAGTTCTATGAAGAAATAGGATTGTCTGGAACATCAATAGGGTATGATATCGGATGGAATATTGATAGAGGTTTCATAGATATAGTGTTTAGTTCGCAACTTGCTGATGATGGGACCCCGTGCCTGGTAATAAATTATAGAAATCCCCCGGTATATGGGTACGAAAAAATAAACTGATAGTCCGCAAAAAATACAATCACTTTAATGAGAAAACTACATTAATATTATTTGAAAAGGAGAAAATAAAATGGATACTAAAGAAATGATGAACAACGAAGAAGTTATGGAAACTGTAGAAGGCGTTATGAAGAACAGCTCTAAAATGATAATGACTGTAGCGGCAGGAGTCGGAATTGCAGCGGTAGGTTTTGTTACTTACAAATATGCAATAAAACCTCTTGTAGCAAAAGTTAAATCAAGAAAAGAGTTGAGCAATGACGAAGCAGATGGTAAAGTATGCTTCGAAGAAGTTACAGCTTAGTAACCAATAATTAAAGAACAAATATGTAAATGTGTTCTTGAGAGAGATTGCGTCACGGATTTGTGGCGCTTTCTCTTTTTCTTTTTCTTTTTTAAGGAGTGAAGCTAATGGAAGAATATAAATCAAACTCTCATAAATCAAGGGAGCTGGAAGAGAAGAAAATTGAAAAAGTAATAACAGGAAAAGTAAAGACCAAGAAAAAGTCTGAAATTCAGAAGATAGTTTCTCTTTTTGTTTCCGATGATGTTACAGACATTAAGGATTATATTTTACATGATGTAATAATACCTGAAGTCAAAAAATCCATATTGGATATTCTCGGAATGATATTTGGAGAAAGAGGTGGAAGAAGGTCTACATCAGCTACGAAAGTCTCTTATGGTAAATATTACGACAAAAATAGTGGAGCAAAAGAATATTCCGCAGTAAGAAGCAGAAATGATTTTGATTACGAGGAAGTCATATGCGAAACAAGAGGAGATGCCGAATCACTTATAGATACAATGAATGATATTATTGAGCAGTTTGGTTCTGTAAGCGTTGGGGATATGTATGACCTTGCTGATATTTCTACAACTAACTTTACAGTCAATAAGTATGGTTGGGATGATATAAGTGGCGCCAAAGCTGTACGAACGGTTGAGGGGTATGTTATAAAACTGCCTAAAGCCAAGTATTTAGATTAGGAGAAAAGAATGTACGAATCGAGTAATAAGAATGTGTCGCATCCAAGGCATTATCAATCAGAAAACGGCATTGAAGTAATCGAGGTTATAGAGGCCTTTACTGCTGACCTTAGAGGAATAGAGGCAACCGATACAGGAAATATAATCAAATATGCTTGCCGTTGGAAAAAAAAGAATGGGATAGAAGATCTGGAAAAGATTATATGGTACACTCAGCACCTTATAGATCATCTTAAAGAAAAATATTCAGATAAAGATGAACAATTAGATAAATACATTATTTAGGAGGAGAAACGATGAACGATTTAGTAGTAAAAACTAAGAATTCATTATCAAAAGTAAATTTCAAATTAAAGAAAATGAGCCCAGAAATACTTGTTGGGCTTGGAATAGTCGGCGTTATTGCGGGAACAGTTATGGCCTGTAAGGCTACTACAAAAGTTAATGATATTCTGGATGAAACAAAAGAAAATGTAGATAAGGTCCACGAATGTCTGGAGATGAACGATCCAGAAAAATATACAAAGGAAGACGGCCAAAAAGATTTAACAATAATATATGCACAGACTGCTGTTAAAATGATTAAACTGTATGGGCCTGCCATTTTAATAACTGGAGCTTCTATAGCTTCTATAATCGCATCAAATAATATAATGAGAAAAAGAAATCTTGCGATAGCAGCGGCATACGCAACAGTTGACAAGAGCTTTAAAGACTATAGGAATAGGGTAGTTGAAAAGTTCGGCAACGAAGTAGAAAAAGAGCTTAGATATAACATCAAAGAAAAGGTATTCACCGAAAAAGAATTTGACGAAAAAACAGGAAAGGATAAAAAAGTAAAAAAGAAAGTCAGAGTAGTTGACGAAAACGGTTTTGAATACAGTGAGTTTTCTAAATACTTTGATGCTGCAAGTAGGTACTGGCAGAAAGACCCTGAATATAATTTGATGTTTCTAAGAGATTGCCAGAATCATGCGAATGACAAACTGAGAGATACAGGACATCTTTTTCTGAACGAAGTGTATGATATGCTGGATATTCCGAGAACAAAAGCAGGTCAGGTTTGTGGATGGCTTTATAGACCGGACGATCCAGAGTACAGAGGTGATAGTTTTGTAGATTTTGGCATATACAAGACAAACAGAGAAGCAAACGGTTCATTTGTAAATGGATACGAACCAGTTATTATTTTAGACTTCAATGTAGACGGAAATATATTGGACCTCATCTAATGGGGTCTTTTGTATTTTTAAGAGGTAAAAACATATGAGAAAGATATTTAAAAAACTAATATTGATAGCGGCTTTAATCCCAATGTGTCTGATCTTTTCAGCATCGACATATCAGGAAGATATTGCGAATTATACCATGTCATTTGATTCTATATCTAATGTCATGAAGAATAACGGGATGATAACTGATGTAATATGCGAAAAAGCTAAAAAAGTGATACCTTTAACAGACGAGGAAATTGATCTTATAGCTCTTGTTACTATGGCGGAAGCTGAAGGAGAATGTGAACTTGGAAAACGCCTTGTTATTGACACAATACTCAATAGGGTTGAGTCTGACCGTTTCCCAGATACAGTTACCGATGTGATATATGCTAAAAATCAATTTTCTTCAATGTGGAACGGTAGAGTTGATCGGTGTTATGTAAGAGATGACATTTGTGAATTGGTAAGACAGGAAGCGATGTCGAGAACTAATGAGGATGTCCTATTCTTTACATCTATAGGATATTTAAGTTTTAGCGAGCCGCTATTTCAGGTAGGAAATCACTACTTTTCAACACTGTAAGGAGGAAATAAAAATGAGAAATACACATGCTTTTATATCGTATACATTTGCCGCTATATCCGGAATATGTTTAGTTGGTGGAATAGCTGTATTATCAGGAGGCAAATAGAATGGGGAGCATAGAATATATGATAGAACTTCTCGATGGAACTCTTGATACAAAGAGAAAACGCCATATAACAGGTGGAATACTTTTAAGCGTTTCATTATTATTTGGTGGATTGGCTTTTACTGTAATGACGATAAAAAACGAATAGGAGAAGAAAATGAATAAATTAATCAGTGTTGGATTTTTTATTGCTGGAGCGGCGGTTGGTTCTATTGCAACTTGGCAGTTCCTTAAAACAAAATACGAGGAAATCGCTCAGGAAGAGATAGATTCAGTAAAACAGACATACGCGAAGAGAGAAGAGAAAAGACAATTCGTGGAGTATAAGAAATCAAGCGAAACTACTGGAGACATGACCTATGAAAAAGATGAGGTCATAAGAAAGGAGGCTGTAAAAGAAGTGAATCGGATAATAGAAGATAATAATTACACTTCGGAAATAAATGAAGTTACCAGAGATCAGCATTATATAATCAGACCTGATGAGTTTGGCGAATATGACGACTATGACACTATCAGCCTTACATATTATGCGGACCATATTCTAACAGACGAAGACGATGAAATAGTAGAAGATATAGAGGATAAGATAGGATTTGATGCTCTAAGTCATTTCGGCGAATATGAAGAAGACTCGGTATTTGTGCGAAATGATCGGATAAAATGTGATTACGAAATCCTACTTGACCAAAGGAAATATTCTGAGGTAGAACACTACAACGAATATCAGATGGAGGACGAATGATAAAAAACGAAGTAACTTACGATTATTTCGAGTGGCTGTACGAAAAAGTGTGCGATGAAGAATACTCTAGGAGACTGTCTTATAGAAAACTACTAGAGTATTTGTTTTCTACTGACTTTACTTATATTCTCCCTATGGATGAGAACAGAGCAGAAGATGGGTTAAGTTTAAGATACCGCTTCGCAATGGAAGTAGGATATAAAGACGAGACAATAGAAGGCAATATTGACTTTCCATGCAGCGTTCTTGAAATGATGATAGCTCTTTCAATAAGATGTGAGGAACATATAATGAGTGATCCTGATATAGGAGACAGGACAGGGCAATGGTTCTGGAACATGATCGTTAATCTAGGTCTTGGGAATATGAGCGATGATAATTTCAACGAACGGCATGTAAAGATAATACTTGAAAACTTTTTAGACAGACATTACGAAAAGAATGGTAAAGGCGGGCTGTTTATGATCGAGGCCCCTTCGAAAGACATGCGTGATATTGAAATATGGTATCAAATGTGTATGTATCTTATTCAACAAAGAGGTGAATGATATGGAAAAAATTTATATTTTCAATGCGGATCCTATTGACAGAGAAATAAGAAGCCTTAAAAGAAGGAATCTGGCACTTTGTGTGACTGTAGGATATTTAGCGCTTATATTTTATGATTATGCTGTAAAAAATTATTCGGTTTTACGCAAGATCAGGAAAGAACTTAATAAAATGGAGCGTAAAGAAAAGGAGCAATAATTGATGGTTGATTTTTTGATGATTGCAACCAGAAGCAGCAAGAAAGGAACCATCGAAATATATCCAAAATTTATAGTCAAAAAAAGTTCGGATCTGATGATAAGAGGCGGGGATTTTTACGCAATATGGATAGAGGAAAGAGGATTATGGTCTACAGATGAGCAGGATGCATTGCAACTGATAGATAATGAGCTTGATAAATATGCCAAAGAAAACAGCAAACATTTTGATTCAGGCCTTGTGAAAGTTCTTCATATGTGGGATTCCGAATCCGGAATGATTGACAGATGGCATAAGTATTGTCAGAAGCAGATGCGGGATTCTTTTCATATGCTCGATGAGAAAATTATATTCTCAAATATGGATGTAAAAAAGAACGATTATGCCAGCAAGAAACTCGACTACCCATTAGAAAAAGGAGATATAAGCGCATATGAAAAGCTTGTGTCGACACTATATTCTGAAGAAGAGCGTAAAAAGATAGAATGGGCAATAGGCGCAATCGTAACTGGTGATTCCAAAACAATACAAAAGTTTATGGTTTTTTACGGAGCTGCCGGTACAGGGAAATCGACGATAATAAACATTATCCAGAAATTGTTTGACGGCTATTGCGAGGTTTTCAGAGCAAAAGACCTCGGTTCATCCAGTAATGCTTTTGCGCTTGAAGCTTTTAAATCTAACCCTCTCGTTGCGATTGAACACGATGGGGACCTTTCTCGAATAGAAGATAATACCAGACTTAACAGCTTAGTCTCCCATGAACTTATGACTGTAAATGAGAAGTTCAAATCTACCTATTCTAATCGTTTCAAATGTTTTCTCATTATGGGAACAAATAAACCGGTAAAGATAACAGACGCAAAAAGCGGTCTGATTAGAAGGTTGATCGATGTGTCGCCGTCCGGAAATAAAGTTCCTCCTAAAGAATATCGGACCCTGATTAAGCAGATAAAATTCGAACTTGGGGCTATAGCTTATCATTGCAGAGAAGTTTACTTTAATAATCAGGACATCTATGACGATTATATTCCTGTAAAAATGCTTGGAGCATCAAATGATTTTTATAATTTTGTAGAAGATTCTTACTATGTTTTTAAAGAGGAAGATGGAGTTAGCTTGAAATCGGCATGGGAAATGTATAAAACATACTGCGCTGATTCAAAAGTATCATATATTCTTCCTTATAGGTCATTTAAAGAAGAATTAAAAAATTATTTTAGATCATTTGAAGGTCGATCTAATGATAAGAAAAGAATAAGAAATTACTATTCGGGATTTATTTACGATAAATTCGAAAATATAACTTCTTATAAAAAAACAGAAACAAATACATCAACTATAGAGTTTGATTCGACAGAATCTTATTTCGACCAATTTTGCTCTGAGTGTCCTGCTCAATATACAACTCAAAAAGAGACTCCTATAAGCAAATGGGATGATGTTGTCACGAAACTATCTGATATAGACACTTCTAAATTGCATTATGTGAAACTTCCGGAAAATCATATAGTGATCGATTTTGATATTCCAGACGAAGAAGGAAACAAATCATTAGAAAAAAATATATCAGAAGCAAGTAAATGGCCTGCTACATATGCAGAACTTAGCAAGAGCGGAAAAGGTGTCCATCTGCATTATATTTATAGTGGCGATGCATCGAAATTAAGCAGAATATATGAGGAACATATCGAGATCAAAGTATTTACAGGCAAGAGCTCTTTAAGGAGAAAACTGACGAAATGCAACAAATTGCCTATTGCTACGATTAGCTCAGGTTTACCTACGAAAGGAGATAAAAAGATGGTAAATTTTGAAGCTGTGAAAAGTGAAAAAGGATTACGGACTTTAATTAAACGCAATCTTAATAAAGAGATCCACCCTGGTACAAAACCAAGTGTGGATTTTATTTTTAAGATTTTGGAGGATGCGTACGAAAGTGGTCTGAAATATGATGTCACTGATATGAGAAATGCGGTACTTGCATTTGCGGCTAACAGCACTCATCAGTCAGAATATTGCATTAAACTTGTTAATAAGATGAGGTTCAAATCAACAGAGCCATCTGAGTCTGGAAAAGAAGACGGGTCAAAGTTGATATTTTATGATGTTGAAGTATTTCCTAATTTATTCCTTGTAAATTGGAAGCTTGAAGGTGAAGGTCAACCAGTCATAAGAATGATCAATCCAAAGCCAGAAGAAATAGAGGATTTGATGAGGTATAAACTCGTTGGATTTAACTGTAGGAGATATGATAATCATATTTTATATGCGAGACTGATGGGCTATACGAATGAGCAGCTATTCAATTTGTCGCAAAAAATAGTAAATGGCAGCGCAAATTGCTTCTTTGCAGAAGCGTATAATGTATCGTATACAGATGTTTATGACTTCTGTTCTAAGAAGCAGTCTCTCAAAAAATGGGAGATCGAACTCGGAATTCATCATAAAGAACTTGGATTGCCATGGGACAAGCCAGTACCAGAAGATATGTGGGTAAAGGTGGCTGAATACTGCGATAATGATGTGATAGCTACAGAGGCTGTGTTTAACGCAAGAAGAGGGGATTTTGTAGCAAGACAAATTTTAGCCAAGTTAGCTGGCGGAACTGTGAATGATACAACCAACTCTTTGTCTATGAAAATTATATTCGGAAATAATAGAAAACCGCAAGATCAGTTTAATTATCGTGATATGGGAGATATTTCGGAGGATAGTGGTATCAGAAAATCTGGTCTGGATTCCGAATATACCATGTTCGATAAGAAAGGCCGGCCTATATTTCCGGGATATAAATTCGACAACGGTAAATCTATATATCGTGATGAAGAGGTCGGCGAAGGCGGCTATGTCTATGCTGAGCCTGGCATGTATGTAGATGTTGCTCTGCTCGATGTAGCTTCCATGCATCCGAGCAGCATAATAGCCGAGAAGTTATTTGGTGATACATACACTAAAAGATTCGAGGAAATAAGAGATGCCAGGGTAGCAATAAAGCATCATGATTTTGATGCGGCGAGAGGAATGCTGGATGGCGCTCTCGACGAATATATAGATGAACTTGAGAACGGAGTAACATGGTTTGCAGCAGAGGACTTGGCTCAGGCGCTGAAAATAGTAATTAACTCTATATATGGATTAACCGCCGCTAACTTTGACAATCCGTTCCGTGATCCGAGAAATAAGGATAATATAGTTGCTAAACGAGGAGCCTTGTTTATGATAAACCTCAAACATGAGGTGCAAAAATGGGGCTTTACTGTTGCCCATATTAAAACAGATTCCATCAAAATTCCGAACGCTACTCCGGAAATCATCCAGTTCGTTATGGACTATGGAAAAGAGTATGGATATATATTCGAACATGAGGCTACATATGATCGAATGTGTTTGGTAAATGATGCTGTTTATATTGCTAAATATAAAGATGGAAAACATGCTGGCGAATGGACAGCAACTGGTACTCAGTTCCAAGTTCCTTATATCTTTAAGACTCTTTTCAGCAAAGAGAAGATCGAATTCTCAGATATGTGCGAAACAAAGGCTGTAAGTACCGCTTTATATTTAGACATGAACGAAAACTTACCGGATGTATCTGAGTACGAAAAAGAATTGTACGAACGAAGAAGAACATCAGAGAAAAGGCGTTTAAATCCCGATTTTAGCAATCTGTCAGATAAAGATATTAAAAACGAAATATCTAAAGGGCACAATTATATCTTTGTCGGAAAGGTCGGGCAATTCTGCCCAATAAAGTCTGGTCACGGCGGAGGATTGCTTATGAGAGAAAAAGATGGGAAATTCTATGCTGCGGCTGGATCGAAAGGATATAGATGGCTTGAATCTGAAATGGTGCGAGAACTAAAAAGCACAGATGATATAGACCGATCGTATTACGATAATCTCGTAGATGAAGCGGTCGAGACTATATCGCAATATGGGGACTTCGAGTGGTTTGCGTCTAATGATAATTGAAAGGAGAAACTCAAATGACAAATAAAAAAATAGACAATATCATAATTGAAAACGCAAGAATAATATTCAGAAACTTTTCTGGAAAAGAAGGAAAATATAACAGAGCGGGTAGCAGAAATTTCTGCGTTGTAATAGATAACGCGGATACTGCTGGGAGATTATCAAATGATGGATGGAATGTACGCATGTCTAAAAAAAGAGATCCTGAAGATGAGCCATTATATTATCTTCAGGTATCTGTGAATTTTGCAAACATTCCTCCTAATATATATTTAATAACAAGAAACAAGAAAACAAAACTCGATGAAGAGTCTGTAAGCGCTCTTGACTATGCAGAAATAGTAAATGTAGATCTTACTATCAGGCCTTATAGCTGGGAAGTAAACGATAAATCCGGCGTTAAGGCGTATTTAAAAACAATGTATGTGACGATAGAAGAAGACGCGTTCGCTGCAAAATACGATGATATGGCAGACGCAATACCATTTTAGTATCTGATATAAAGGTGCCGGATCGAATGTCCGGTTAAATGTCCGGAAATAAGCGGAAACAGCCTTTATATTTTTTATTGTCGAAAGGAGAAGAAACAAATGAAGATTGGAACATTAGTAGCTACTAAAAGTATAGTGGATAAAATGTGTGAAGATAATGATTTCGCACATTTTATTAATGACTCAGTAAATAGATATAAAGCTATGGATTGGGGAGATACTTGTGATGAGGATAAAGAAGCAAATAACGCCGCAATAAAAAATGATGAGCGAATTCTCGCTGTTTATAAATATCCAAAAACAGAAGAGGAAATATGGATAATAACGGAATGGGACAGGAGCGTTACAACTATATTATTTCCTCATGAATATTAAAAATTGCGGTGATAACTATATGAAACTATATAATTATCAGTTAGATGCGATTAATAGAATGAAGAACGGCTGCATTCTTTGCGGAGGTGTCGGCTCAGGAAAATCTATTACGGCGCTTGGGTACTATTATCTGATGAACGGTGGTGATATTACTTTTCTAAAAGGAGGAGAATTTACCTCGATGAATCCTTATCCTGCTGATCTATATATAATCACGACAGCGAGAAAGAGAGATACATTGGAATGGGAAAAAGAAATGCTGCCGTTTCTTATGTCTGTAGATCCAAAGACGAATTTCTATAATAACAATATCGTAATAGACTCGTGGAACAATATTAAAAAGTATTCTGATGTTAAGGACGCTTTTTTTATTTTTGATGAACAAAGAGTAGTCGGAAGCGGTGTGTGGGTTAAGTCATTTTTAAAGATTGTAAAGTCAAATAAATGGATATTGCTATCTGCAACACCGGGAGATACTTGGCAAGATTATATTCCGGTATTTATTGCAAATGGCTTTTATAGAAACAGGACTGAATTTTCACGGGAGCATATTGTGTACAGTCGTTTCAGTAAATATCCAAAGGTTGACAGATATCTGAACACGGGAAGACTTCTCCGTTTGAGAAACTCGATATTGGTCAATATGGATTTCACCAGAAAAACAGAATCGCATCATGAGAATATATTTATAGAATATGATATCGAGGCATATAAAGAAGTTACTAAGACCCGATGGAATCCATACAAAAATGAGCCGATAGTAAACGCAGCAGAGCTGTGTTATGTATGGAGGCGAATAGTCAATTCTGATATTTCAAGAGAAAACGCATTACTCTCTATTTTTAAAAAACATAATAAAGTTATAGTATTTTATAACTTCGATTATGAATTGAAGATTTTAAAGAATTGTAAGTACGACGAAGAAATAAAAATAGCCGAATGGAACGGACATAAACATGAGCCTATACCAAACTCTGATAAATGGGTCTATTTAGTTCAATATGCTGCCGGAGCCGAGGGATGGAATTGTACGACAACAGATACGATAGTATTTTACTCTCAAAATTACTCGTATAAGATCATGCAGCAGGCGGCAGGACGAATAGACAGAGTTAATACTTCCTTCAAAGATTTATATTATTATCATTTAAAATCAAGAAGCGGTATTGATCTGGCTATAAGCAGAGCTCTGAATAATAAGAAGAATTTTAACGAGTCGGCTTATGTTCAATGGTGAACAAAATCGAAAGGAGAAATTAAAATGAAAACAAAAGTTGATACGCAGGTGACCAAAAAAGTTGATACAATGAGAGAAACAAGACTCTGGATAAAACAGATCATAATTCCGGTTATAACTTTGATCGCCACGACGATGACAATACCTGAAATCAGAGAGGTTATATCTGAGAAAGCAAAATTTGTAAAGGAGTCTATGCGCCAAAAAATATCTTAAACGAGGAGGATGCATTTGGACAGTATTTATATCAGAAAAGGCAAAGCATGGGTTGAAAAATATTTTGCCGAGATGGAAAAGGAAAACTCTATTATCAAACACTTAAGAAACGATGGATATAAGTATGAAAATTTAATAGAGTTTATGAAACCGGAAATAAAATCCATCGAAATCCTTGACTGATTCTATTCAGCTTCGCAAAAATTACACGCTCCTTTATGAAAGGAAGGTAATTATTATGAATACTAAAACGGATATTTATGATGTATGTTTAAAAGTAATGTATGGAATTTGTATAATAGGATGCGTAGGATTTGCTAAAAAAGGTATAATGGAATTGCTCGGTAAATAACCGGGCTTTTCTTTTTTCTTAAAGAGTCTGACAATTAGTCGGGCTCTTTTTATTTTTTGTCGAAAGGAGAATTTATTAAAAATGAGTATGATGTATGACTTTTACTTAGCATCTCACAAAGATAATGTAAAAAAGGGCTTTTATTGGATAAAAGAAAATCTGCCAGAGCTTATAGAAAATGACGAAACAGACTACGAGCATCAAATAGTTTTCGGTCATGACGCAAGCAAGTCTGATCCAGAAGAATATGAAGCGTATGATGCGTATTTCTATGGAAGAAATAGATCGTATAATGTAGTCCGTAATTTTCGTTACGCTTGGCTAAGACATATCCATAAGAATCCACATCATTATCAATATTGGATATTGTTAAATGACGAACCAAATGAGGGAGAGATTGCTCTGGATATTCCTAAAAATTATGTAATCGAAATGATTTGTGATTGGTGGTCATTTAGTTGGAGTAGTGGAAATTTAAGAGAAATATTTGATTGGTATAATGAGCATAAGGATTATATGAAATTTAGCAATAATACTAGAAAATTAGTAGAATATATTTTACAGATGATCATGGAAAAATTAAATGAGCTAGAGAAAACACAATAAAAGCATTAATTAAATAACTTTGTTTTTTTGTTGAAAGGAGAAGATAAATGAGTTACGATGAATTTTTAATTATTGACGATTATTACGAAACTACAGGATTTCGTAAAATATATAAATTCCCAAATGGATATGGCGCAAGCGTAATAAAATTAAAAGGATCTTATGGATATGAAAAAAATCTGTGGGAGATAGCAGTAATTGAATTTTTCGGTGATTATATATGGCACTTATGCTACGACACTCCTATTACAGATGATGTCATAGGGAATCTTAAATGGGAAGAAGTAGAAGAGTACCTGGAGAAAATAAAGAATTTGTGAGGTGGAAAAATGTCTTATAAATTAAGAAAATGCAATGCATGCGGTAAGCTCTTTTTATATTCTGATGCTAAAGATGATTTAATAGTCGATTTTCTAAAAAATTCATATTGCAAATCGTGCTTAGAGGATTTAATAATGAAAGCTCTGTTACACCATTATCATCGATGATCATTAACTTTCAGGAGGATAATCAATGAACGACGGATATAAGGAAGTATATTTTGATCAATATTGCAAGACATGCAGATATGAGAAAAGGTCGGAAGATAAAGACCCTTGTTTCGATTGCTTGAACGAACCGGTCAATGTGTATTCTCATAAACCTGTAAACTATGAGGAAAAGAAAAATGACAGACAAACAAAGAATGAGAAATTGTAATAAATGTCGGACACGCAGAGTTCAGTTTTTATTCCAGGGATGGATATTTGACTTTAGAAACTGTCCATATGTCTGCACGCAAAATAAACTGTACGATAAATTGAAGAAAGGGAGAGCAAGATGACCGAAAAAGAAAAAATAATAGTATCGGCTTATACCGGATATTTGATGTGCGATTTTGACAAAGTACATCAATATATTGAACAAAAGCTCGGACGGCCGGTATATACTCACGAACTCTCTTCTTTGAATGTTCAAAATGAGATAATGAATAAAGTAAGAGACGATTTTTTATCACTCTGCGATCCGGAAATGCCGGGTTTACTTAGTTAAAGATAAATAGCGAAAGGAGAAAATAAAATGGCAACATGTAAAAAATGTGATAAATGCGGAGTAACTTACGACGACAAAATATCAGTGAGATATTCTGCAAGAAAAATATATTCTATAAAAGTTGAAGAAGTAAACGGATTTGGAGAAAACTTTGAAAAACATATAGATTTATGTCCTAAATGCGCAGAAGAGTTTAGTCTATTTATGAAAGAATACAAAACTTATGAGGAAAACGATACGAAATATACCCCGCTGGATGTATTCCTGGCCGCATATGAACAAACAAAATTCATTAATAAATGCTTGATAAAAATCGCCTCCGGAGAGCAAATAGAAAATGACGAACTGCATATTTTATCTACTATGTCTTCCGGCAATGCAATTTACGATAAAATAGATAATGGAGGTAAAAATAATGCCGACTGAATATTATGATTATTTAGAAAATTTGTGTTTTGGTATAATAGACGATTCCACAATAGCCTTCTTTAATGCTATTAATAATATATCTGTAATTAATATAAAAAATGTGATCTTTAATGACCCCGCAACTATAATTTTATGGGCTGACGGTTCTAAAACAGTAGTTAAAGCTAACGGAGAACCATTTGATCCGGAAAAAGGACTAGCTATGGCTATAATTAAAAAAGTTCTTGGTAATAAAGGAAATTACTACAAGATATTTAAAAAATATTTACCAACTTCAAAAACGGAGTAATTTTGATAAATATATAATAGGAGATGATATAATGGATAAACCTAAAAAGTATGTCAAAAAGCCTGTAGAAGTAGAGGCTATTTTATTTACAGAAAATAATATAGCAGAGGTCATGGAATTTATGAATCAATCTTCTTATAACATCTCTGTTTATAAAGGAACTAACACAATATCTAAAATTACGATACCGACACTGGAAGGAAACCTTGAAGCGAAGATAGGAGATTATATCATAAAAGGTATAAAAGGTGAATTCTATCCTTGTAGAAAAGATATTTTTGATGCTACATATGAGGAGGTTAAAAATGATTGAACTTAAAGTCGAAGATTACTGTCAGAACTGTAAAAATTTCGAGCCGATAAAAAATGAATTATATATAGATTTTGATAGCATTTATCAGGTAGTTACATGCGAACACGCATATATATGTGATGCTATCTTTGCTCATATTTGTAATTACTTACAGAAGGAGAAAAAACAATGATTAAAAATGCAATAATTGAATCTACGATGATAGGCAGAGAAGATAACGGAATAATGACTTTTTTTGATTTTTATTAAATCCGATAAATGGGGCGGTTGTGGAATCGGTGGTTTGGCATTAGATGAATACGATAAAAGTACAAAAACGATAGCATTCCAAGCGAAGTCTATGGAAGTAATATCTAAAATTTTGGAAGTTGTCGGAGCTAAAACATGGGAAGAACTTCCTGGAAAATATATTCGATTTGAAGATAAAGGTTTGGGAGTTACTATCACAAAAATCGGTAATATTACCGAAGATAAATGGTTCGATATTTTAGAGTTTTTCGATAAAGAAAGGAGAAAAAATGATTAAACAAATTATTAATCCTTCTCAGATTGTACAGACGGGACTTGCAGTTGAAGTGGATGGAATTCGTGTTGACTATCGTAGAATCCCTGGCAAGTTTGCTTATGAATTCACGGTCTCATTACTAATCAATGAAACATTAGATCTAAACTTGATTGAAGATACGATTGATCAGGTTGTTGGCGCTATGTGCAGTCAAAGCTATGATCATGGCGCTGAATGGAGAGAAACTGGCGTAAAAGAAACCGCTATTGATTCTCGAACCGGAGAATACACCGCGACTGTATATTTTAGGATTAAAGATAGTTATTAATCTTTTAAGTTTGAAAGGAGAAAACAATGATTAAATTCGAAAACACAGAAGTAATGGGCTGGGAACATGCGATCCGTGGGATGCGGAATCCGATGAACTCTTGGGAGAAGAGTGATAGTCTTTTTGATATTAAACATCACGGAGCACAAGATGTCGACACTTTGAAATCTTATAGAACTGGCTACGACATTAAAGGCGACGAATATGCTGCTTGTAAAGACTGGACTGAAAACTATGCCATCGGCCCAAACGACCTCGACCTGATGAAACGGCTGCGAAATGCTGGGACGGATCACCGGAAGTTCATGCGAATGATTACCGTGTATGTAGATATTACTGCTCCACTATACTGGTGGAAAGAGTTTGATACATATAAAGTCGGGACAGTTGCGAACTCTTGCTCGACTATGCATAAGATCGCGGCGAAGGAGTTTACGCTGGAGGATTTCTCAACCGAGCATCTTTTCGATTGTTATGGAGATCCGTCTATGAATCTGAATTACGGCGGGAAACATCCTATCGATATGATGAATGATCTTATTCGAACTCTAAATCATTTCAGACACTGGTACCTTGAAACCAATGACAAAAAATACTGGTGGCAGATGATTCAGCTCCTTCCGAGCAGCTATAACCAGAAGCGTACTGTAATGATAAATTACGAAGTTCTGGCGAATATTTATAAGTCTCGTAAGGATCACAAACTGGATGAATGGGCGGAGACTAAACTTGTTGGCGATCATCCTAATAGTATGTACCCAAATAAATTTACTAATGGTTTCTGCGACTGGATAAAGACTCTGCCATATTCTGAATTGATCACTGGAGAGGAAGCTCAAGAATAGCGGGCACGCATAATATACACCACCTATAATGGAAAGGAGGTACGCGTTTATGAAGTATTTTTTAGCCGTAAATGATAAGCAGCTTGGCGTATGTTTGAGAATGCTTTATGCTGATGGAATTCAGGGCATTGTTGAAACTGTAGTAAACAGTAAAGGCAAAATTGAGTTTCATATTACAGCAACAGTAGACGAAGACATATTGACTAAATTGCTTGAGCGGTATGAGATACTTATCTCGTAAACCGACAAATTTCCAAGAAAGTAAGAGGTCTGAAATATGGCCTTTTACTTTTTTCTTTTATTATGATATTATAAGTCTTAACAAGGAGGTGGAATATCTTGAAATCATTACATGGCATGAGCTCTGATAAGATAATTCATGTTAAAAGTCAAATGGCCTGTCCTGTAAGGCAAAAAGACGGTACATGGAAGGTTATACTAAAGCCTTATGAAGAAGATATTCCTGATCTTGGCAGAGAGGAATTGATATGCAATAAATGTGGATGGCCGGAGTATCCGAAATGCAAACAAGAATGGTGTAAAGCATGGGTGACCCACACAAGTAAATAGAAATTATGCGGACTGAGAGCTGAGATTTATTCTTGGCTCTTTTTTATTTGGAGGAAAGATATGGAACAGAAAGGAGTAATGACTAACAAAGGGGTTCTTATAAAAAGAGAATGTGATGAGGCTATGGCTCGAAGTAAAAGGTATCTTCCTTGTAAACAGGATTGCAGGAATTGTATTTGTTGTATAGAAACTTTTGAAAACGGAAAAAGAGAACATGTGACAAAGTATAGAGAATACGAAGGAAACGCCACTGTAGGAAGATTTATTTAAGGAGATTAAGTTATGACTATAAACGAATACCAGAAAAAGGCTTTGAGAACGGCTCCTGCATATAGCCTGAGAAACAAAAAATTATTGAATGGACTTATGGGTCTAAACGGTGAAGCTGGTGAAGCGATAGATCTTTTGAAGAAACATATTTTTCAAGATCACGAACTTGATGTAGAACATCTGGCAAAAGAACTTGGTGATATTGCCTGGTATCTTGCTATAAGTGCCGACGCTATAGGATATAGCCTTGAAAAAATTTTTCAGATGAATATCGAAAAGCTTGAGAAGAGATATCCTGACGGATTCGATTCGGAAAGAAGTATGCACAGGAATAAGTTGGATCTTTGACATATAAAAATATGCAGTAATTATTAGGTAATTGTACGGACTGAGGATAAAATGTTTAAACGAAATCTAATAAGGAATAAGCTCTATGGATTAGCGCTTATTGGAATTGGGATGTTGTCTGTTCTGATTGGTAAGGACGCAACATTCTTTTTAATTGCGCTTATTTTAGGCGGATATTTGATCATATCAAAAGAGAATTGGATAGACTGATCTCTCTTTAATTTCGGTAAAGTGGGCCGATTTTACGCCCACTTTTATTTTTTAATATTTGGTCATGAACGGAGTTTTGTGAAGATTGTGTGAAGATATATACAATTTTTGCGTGTTTTGCCCAAAAAAGTTGGGCAAATGCCCAAATATTTTTAAAAAGTGGACATGGATAATCGTTGAAATTTCAATGGTTTCAGCGGTCGTGCCCAATTAGCCCAACTTTTTTTCTATTAATTGCGAAAAAAATTAATTAAATTATATTAATATACCAAAAAAGTTGGGTTTTCTGGGCAAACTGGTCAAAGCTATGTTTTACATAGTAAAAATGTGGAATTTCTGGCTTATTTTTCTCCGCGCGAAAAAAACATTGACTGTTATGAAGAGAAAGGGAATAAAACGCCCATTCTCTGTTTTTGTTTGCAGAAATATTTGTGGAGAAGAAAAATGTTAGAAAGACAATTTCAAGCCGAACTTATAAAAGAAATCAAAGAAAGGTTCAAAGGATGTATTGTTATAAAGAATGATTCAAGTTATATGCAGGGTATTCCAGATTTGATGATTCTTTATAAAAATAAATGGGCGGCTCTTGAGTGCAAGAAAAATGAATCAGCTAATGTGCAGCCTAATCAAGAGTATTATGTCAGCATCATGGACGATATGTCTTTTGCCCGTTTTATCTTTCCGAAGAATAAGGAGGAGGTATTAAATGAACTTCAACAAGCATTCGACTCTTGAAGGACAGCACGCCTTTTTAGGAGCCAGCAAATATCATTGGATTAATTATACTGATGAGAAACTTGCTGAAACATATTCTAAATTTTTAGCGGTACAGAGAGGAACCGTATTACATGAGTTTGCTGCACAATGTATAAGACTTGGTCAAAAGTTACCAAAGTCTACAAAGACATTAAACATGTATGTAAACGACGCAATCGGTTTTAGAATGATACCAGAACAGATTTTATATTACTCTGAAAATTGTTTCGGCACAGCCGATTCGATATCTTTCAGGAGAAATATTTTAAGGATTCACGATTATAAAAGCGGTGTCATTCCGGCTCACATGGAGCAGCTTCAAATATATGCTGCTCTTTTTTGTTTAGAGTATAAAGTGAAACCGGCTGATATAAATATAGAGCTTCGTCTGTACCAGAACGATGAAATCATTATCGATAATCCGGATCAGGAGATCATAGTTCCGATAATGGATAAGATAATTACCTTTGATAAAATTATAAACAGAATAAAAGAACAGGAGAATTAAGTCATGAACCGTATTGCTAGAGAAATATATTTAATTCACTATGGAATGCCGAGACGATCCGGACGATATCCATGGGGTTCTGGAAAAGAGCCATATCAGCATAGCGGCGATTTTCTGAGCAGAATAGACGAGCTTAAAAAGCAGGGTCTGAGCGATACGGAAATAGCAAAATCTATGGGCTTGACTACAACTCAATTTCGTACTCAGAGATCGCTAGCAAAAGATGAAAGGCGAGCGATAGAAGTAGAGACCGCTAAGGATCTTAGAAATAAAGGATACAGTCTTAATGAGATTGCCGAAAAAATGGGTTATAACAATGATTCGTCAGTTAGGTCTTTATTGAATGAAAATTCAGAAGCAAGAATGAATCAAGCGAAGAAAACGGCAGAATTTTTAAAGAAACAGATTGATGAAAAAGGGATGATCGATGTCGGAGCTGGCGTAGAAAGAGAACTTGGTATATCTAAAGAGAAGATGAAAGAGGCTTTATATATTCTCGAACTTGAAGGTTATCCTACATATGGTGGAAGGGTTCCTCAAGTAACGAATAAAGGTAAACAGACCACTTTGAGAGTTGTATGCCCTCCTGGCACAGAGCACAAAGATATTTATGATTATGACAAGATCAACTCGCTTAAAGATTATGTGTCTCATGACGAAGGAGAAACTTTCGATCCAAAGTTTGTATATCCAAAGAGTATGGATTCAAAGCGTCTTCAGATAAGGTATGCAGAAGATGGTGGAGAAAATAAGGATGGAGTGATTGAGCTAAGAAGAGGCGTGGACGATCTGTCTTTAGGCAATTCTCATTATGCGCAAGTTAGAATACTTGTCGATAATAATAAGTATTTGAAGGGCATGGCAGTTTACGGTGATGATTTTCCTGATGGCGTTGATGTAATATTTAATACCAACAAGAAAAAAGGTACTCCGAAAGAAGATGTTCTCAAAACAGTAAAAGATGATCCAGATAATCCGTTCGGGTCTTTGATCAAAGAGGGGATAAATGACCCAGACAATCCATCGTCCGAAAGAGGTGGACAAAGTTATTATTATGATAAAAATGGAAAAAAGCAGCTTTCTTTGATCAATAAGCGTGCAGAAGAAGGTGATTGGGGAGATTGGGCCGACAAGTTGCCTTCTCAGTTTTTATCTAAGCAAAGTATGTCTCTTATAAAAAAGCAGCTAAACCTCGCAGAAGCAGACAAACAGGCAGAGTTTGATGATATATGTTCTCTTACAAATCCAACAGTTAAGAAAGTCTTACTTAAATCTTTTGCCGATGACTGCGATGCAGCAGCCGAACATCTTAAAGCTGCGGCATTACCGAGACAAAAGTATCAGGTAATACTTCCTTTAACATCGATTAAAGATAACGAAGTATATGCACCTAACTATAGAAATGGCGAGATAGTAGCTTTAGTTCGTTTCCCTCACGGAGGAACATTTGAGATTCCCATTCTTAAGGTAAACAACAAACAGCCTGAAGGTTTAAGAGTTTTAGGAAACACTCCAGCCGACGCTATCGGAATTAATAAGAAGGTGGCGGATCGACTATCAGGTGCAGATTTTGATGGCGATACTGTTATGGTAATACCGTGCAACTCGTCAAGAAGCAAGGTCAGGATCACATCGACTAATGCGCTTGAGGGGCTTAAGGACTTTGATCCTAAGCTTGAGTATGGCGGGAAGAAACCAGGCACTTTCAAAGAGATGAAGAATACCCAAACAGAGATGGGTAAGATCTCTAATTTAATAACCGACATGACTTTAAAAGGAGCTACGGAAGACGAGCTTGCAAGAGCTGTTCGTCATAGCATGGTTGTTATAGATGCCGAAAAACATGGCCTTGATTACAAACAAAGCGAGGCTGACAACGGAATACAAGCTTTAAAGAAAAAGTATCAGGTGCATGATGATGACGATGGATATGGTGGAGCATCAACTCTTATTTCAAGAGCTAAGTCTGAGACCTCCGTACTTAAAAGAAAAGGTTCTCCTGTCATAGATAAAGAAACCGGAGAACAATCATATAAAGAGGTTGTAGAAGAGTATGTGGATAAGGATGGTAAAGTACATACCAGGATGCAGCGGAGTACAAAGATGGCTGAGACCAGAGATGCTAGAACATTATCGTCCGGCACACCTCAGGAAGAAGCATACGCGGACTATGCCAATAGCATGAAGGCCCTGGCCAATCAGGCAAGAAAAGTAATGGTGAATACTGGAAAGATAGAATATTCATCATCGGCCAAGGCTACATATTCGGATGAAGTAAATTCTTTAATGTATAAACTGAACGACGCTCTTAAAAATGCTCCAAGAGAAAGAAAGGCTCAAGCTATAGCTAACTCTGTTGTAGAAGCAAAAAAGAAAGCCAATCCTGATATGTCTAAAGCTGAAATAAAAAAAGCAAGCCAGCAGGCATTAACATCAGCGCGAGCATCGGTAGGAGCAAAGAGAACGCCTGTCAAAATTACAGACAAAGAATGGGAAGCCATTCAAGCAGGAGCGATAAGCGAAAACAAGCTATTACAAATCTTAAATAATACTGACATTGATGAAGTTAGAAAGAGAGCGACACCTCGAACTACTAACACATTAAGTCAGGCTAAGATAAACCGTATAGCTACACTAAGAGCCTCTGGCTACAGCACATCTGAAATCGCAGAAGCACTTGGTGTATCTTCGTCAACAGTATCAAAGTATTTGAATTGAAAGGAGTGAATCAAAAGATTATGAAAACTAAATGTATGCTGACAACTGTTGATAATCCTTACGATCCATTTGAGCAATTCGATGATTGGTTTCTGTTCGATGAAGAAAAAGGTTATCATTCTTGCGGTTATTTAGGAAGAATAGCAAGAACTTCTGATGAATTATCAGATGAAGAGAATGCATTAGAAGTCGAAAGAGCGATTGACGAAATAATCAAATATGATTTCCTGAATATATACAAGAAAGTAAAGAAGACAGCCTGATTATTACTGTACCTCTTGAGAGGCATAGGGGGGGGGTAATGGAAAATACACCCCCTCTGTGAATCGCTTCAGTCCTCAAAAATTCTCCGGGGGAATTTTTTGAAAAAACATTTCAGCATTGTCTATATGACCCTGCGGTAATTTTTATCTATCGAGTTGAAGTGCATCTACATGTCTCCGTTCGATTACTTTTATAAATTTGGGCTTCTCCTTTCGACAAATTATTTATATCCTTATGGCTCGCAGGGTCATATAAACAGTGCTGAAAGTACCACATAACTATTAAAAAAATTTAAGATAAGGAGATGATACTAGGTGAAGAGGAAAACATCAGATGCAAAAACCGACACAAAAAAGAAGATACGCCCGGCATTGTCTCCGGAAGCAAGAGAAAATCAAATGATATCTTTAGCCATAGACTTAGCTGAGAAACAGTTGATAGAAGGGACAGCATCATCACAAGTAATAACTCATTTTCTGAAACTGGCGTCTACAAAAGAACGAATAGAAAAAGAAATACTTGAGAAGCAAAAAGAACTCATAGTCGCTAAAACAGAATCACTGCAATCGTCAAAGCGTATTGAGGAATTATATTCTGAGGCTCTCGATGCTATGAGAATTTACAGTGGGCAAGGCGGAGATGATATTGAATAAATCATACTCTGAATTGATATTGTTTAATACATTCAAAGAAAGGTTTGAATATTTAAAACTTTATGGAATTGTAGCCGAAGAAACTTTTGGATATGAGAGATATCTGAATCAGATTTTTTATAAATCGAAAGAATGGGCAGCAGTAAGAGATTTTGTAATAGTAAGGGATAATGGATGCGATCTCGGTATTGATGGACATGAAATACTGGATAAATATCTCGTAATTCATCATATCAATCCTATTACAGTTGATGATATTCGGAACAAAAGAAGTTTACTTCTCGATCCAGATAATCTTATAACAACATCGTTGCTTACACATAATGCATTGCATTACGGAAATTACGACTTACTTCTGGATATACCCGTAGAGAGATACAAGTATGATACATGTCCATGGAAAAAAATATAAGGTGAATGAAATGTACTTAAAAGGAATTGTAAATAGTTTTAATTGCGTTCTTAGGGAAGAACCATCAGAGCTATCCAATTATATAATAAGTTTGAATTTTGGTTACCAAACTCTTGTAGAAGAAGATCTTGGTGAATGGTGTAAGGTGTGTCTTGCTTCCGGTATAGAAGGATATCTTAAAAAGAGCGATTTAGGCGTTTTTAAGATATGGGAGCCAAGAGATATGAGATAGGTGATGCGAATGGAAGAGAGTATATTAATTTCGATAAAAAAGTTGCTTGGTATTACAAAAGATGATACCGATTTCGACACAGACATAATAATGCATATAAATTCAGTGTTAGCCGTTCTTTCTCAGCTCGGAGTTGGTCCGATAGATGGATATTCTATATCAGATCAAACACATAAATGGTCTGACTTTTTAAATGATGATAAATTACTGAATAATGTAAAAACATATGTCTATTTAAGAGTTAGATTGCTGTTTGACCCTCCATCAAGTTCGGCTGTTCTTGAAGCATTTAACAGAACGATCAATGAGTTCGAATGGAGGATTAATATTTCAGCGGAAGAAAAGAAAGAAGGTGATACATGATGAATAACGAACTTTATCACTACGGTGTTCTCGGAATGAAATGGGGTAGAAGAAGATATCAGAATAAAGATGGTACTTTGACTGCTACCGGGAAAGCAAGGAGAAACGCTCAAATAAAAAAAGAGAGAAAGAACGATTCAAAAAACAGGAGACTTCTCAGCGATCAAGAATTAAAACAGAAAATAGAAAGACTTAAACTTGAAAAACAGCTAAAAGAACTTACAGCAGAAGATGTTTCCCCAGGAAGAGCATATGCTTCTGGAATAATGAAAAATGCAGGTTCCAGAGTATTAACAAACGCAGCGGCCGGAGGAACAGCTTATGCTGTTAAATATTACATGACAAAGAAATTTAATATAAGCGACGCAGCGAGCTATATAGCTCCGAATCCTAATAAGAAGAAATAGGAGGAAAAATCAAAATGGCATTGTCTAATGTTGCCGTACCTAAATATTACGGCATGTTCAGAGATGCCGTTATAAGGGGAGAAATTCCGATATGTAAGACTGTCGAAATGGAGATGAACAGAATAGACAATCTTATAGCAAATCCGAATTATTATTACGACGATGGTCCTGTGGAAGGTTTTATAAGTTATTGCGAAAGAGAAATGACCTTAACAGACGGTTCTGATCTGCATTTGTTGGATACATTTAAACTTTGGGCGGAGCAGCTTTTCGGATGGTACGAATTTGTAGAAAGAAGTGTGTACCAACCATTTGAGAATAATCATGGCGGTAGATATATACGGAAGATAATAAAGAAGCGATTGATCAATAAACAATATCTCATCGTTGGACGAGGAGCTGCAAAATCACTCTATGGCTCTTGCGTACATTCTTATGTACTTACTGTAGATAACTCAACGACACATCAGATAACTACAGCTCCTACGATGAAGCAGGCAGAGGAAATAATTACTCCAATTAAGACGGCCATAACCAGAGCGAGAGGGCCGCTTTTTAGATTTTTGACAGAAGGTTCACTCCAGAATACGACAGGATCAAGAGCTAATCGTGTGAAACTCGCTTCAACGAAAAAAGGAATTGAGGATTTTCTTACAGGATCACTTGTTGAGATTCGTCCAATGTCTATTAGCAAGTTGCAAGGTCTTAGAGTAAAAGTTGCAACAGTCGATGAGTGGCTTTCAGGCGATATAAGGGAAGATGTAGTCGGAGCAATCGAGCAGGGAGCTTCAAAAGTGGATGATTATATAATACTGGCGACGAGTTCGGAAGGAACGATTCGTAACGGAAGCGGAGACAGCATCAAAATGGAACTTATGGACATTCTCAAGGGTGATTATGAAAATGATCATGTTTCCATTTGGTGGTATAAGCTCGATTCCATTGATGAGGTTGGGGAACCGGATAAATGGCTAAAAGCCAACCCAAATCTTGGACATACCGTAACTTACGAAACATATCAGCTTGATGTAGAAAGAGCGGAGAAAGTACCGGCAGCAAGAAATGATATTTTAGCAAAAAGGTTTGGTCTCCCGATGGAGGGCTACACATATTACTTTACATATGACGAGACATTACCTCATAAGAAAAGAGACTATTGGCAGATGCCTTGTTCAATGGGAATAGACCTTTCGCAGGGCGACGACTTCTGTGCATTTACATTTTTGTTTCCGCTATCTAACGGAAGTTTTGGAATAAAGACAAGAAACTATATTTCATCTTTAACTATGTCTAAACTTCCGATGGCCATGAGAATAAAATATGAAGAATTCATGGAAGAAGGAAGTCTTGTTGTTCTCGATGGGGCAGTTCTTGATATGATGGAAGTTTACGAAGACTTAGATAATCATATCATAACTGCAAACTATGATGTTGTGTGTGTTGGATATGACCCATATAACGCTAAAGACTTCATATCAAGATGGGAGACAGAGAATGGGTCCTTTGGAGTAGTTAAAGTAATCCAGGGTGCCAAGACCGAATCGGTGCCACTTGGTGAACTTAAGAAATTAGCAGAAGAGAGGATGATTTTGTTTGATGAGGAACTTATGACATATTCTATGGGAAATTGCATAACTATGGAAGATACAAATGGTAATAGGAAGCTTCTTAAGAGAAGAAGGGAACAAAAAATAGACGCCGTAGCAGCCATGATGGATGCATATGTCGCCTATAAAATGAATAGAGATGCGTTTGAGTAGCTATTTTTTGAATTTGCCTTTTACTAATGGAATTAAAGGAGCAACCGCACCGGCAGCACCAGCAACTTTTTTAACACCATTTGGAATGTTATTTATTGTATCCTTAACTGCTTGTTGTTTTTCAAGTCTTTTTTGCTGACATGAATCGCAGTATATTTGTAACGGGTTTTCAAGCAAAGTATAGCATTTTCTGTCATTGCAAACATACTGGAGTTTTTGAGCACATTTTGGACAGAAAGTATATTCTTCCGGATATTTTTCTTTCCTTTCGAACGAAATGCATTCTTCATTGAAGCATCCCTTTTGTCTTTTCATATTGGTTATTCCTCCCTAAATAATTATATCTATTATATATTGGATTTCTATTAAAAACAATATCTTACAAGGAAAAATTTTATGAGTAACGAGATTTACCACTATGGCGTCAAAGGCATGAAGTGGGGTGTGCGTCGTTCTAAAGAAGAACTAAGATACAACCGCAATTCTATCTACGCTTCCGTAAATCGTTCCATACCTAAAATAGCTTCTAAAAATGGAATTCTGGTAAGATCATTTTCGAAACATGCAGCCGATCAGGCTCAGGACAGAAAAGTTTCAGCCAAAGATATAGTTGACGCATTAAAGAAACCGTTATATATTGAACCTATAAAGTTTGATAAAAATGGAAGACCAAGCAAGAGATTTATCGGAGCGAAAGCAACAGTTAATGTTAATCCAGACACTGGTAATGTTGCAACCGTATGGAAGACAGGAAGTAAGGATAGGAGAAAATATTCAAGCGAAAGGAAAAATTCAAAATGAATAGATTCACAGAAAAAGAAATCGAGTTAATGAAATCAATAGGTTTAGACTGTGATTTTCAGAATCTCGATGAAGATGATGATTATTGGATAGATATCGAGGATGCGGTGGCAGATGCTTTAATGTATCAAGGTTTCGATGAAAACTACGAGCCAAACGATTATGGCTGGCTATGCGAAGGTATAATCGATAAAATTCCAGGTTGTAAAGGTGAGTAAAAGGAGCCTCAATTTAGAAGCTCCTTTTTGTTTTGCAAAAATATATTCCGGAGAATAATTCTTAAAAGAGAGGATGAGAATCATGGCAATTAATCATCGAAATTACCATATCCACATTCTTTGATGATTTCATTACATCTTTTAAGATCCGCTTCTCTGTCATACTCTTCTTCGTCATTAGCAAATAAACGGTGGAGTATTGTGGCGGTTCCGTATATCGGTTTACCATTTTTACCGATACATTTCAAATCTGAAATTGTCGTCATGAGATTTTACCCCCTCTCTTTTAAGAATTATTCTCCTTTCGATACATCTATTATGATTTAAACTTACATAATTGACAATAAATAATTATACTAAGGAGGTCCCAGCATGGAACTAAAAGACACTATCGAAATGATGAACAGCGAAGATTACAAGGAAAGATTCAAGGCCGAATACTATCAGACTAAGATTCGCTATGATAAGCTTCATTCGATGTTGGTAAAGAATGAAGCCGGAACTCTCGATTTTAAACCGACTTGCCCGGTCTCAGTTTTAGCAACTCAGAAAAGATATATGGGAGAGTATCTTAGACAGCTTGAGATCAGAGCTGAGATTGAGGGTATTGAGCTTTAAAATAGGAGGAAAAATTCAAAATGGATTATTCAATAAGCACCAGGTTCAAAAATGCCTGGAATGCTTTTCGTAACAAAGACCCATCTTCGTTTAATAACGGGATGGGTTTTTCTGTTAGGCCTGATAGGGCGAGACTAACAAGAGGAAACGAGAAATCTATAACTACATCAATATATAACCGGATAGCCCTTGATGTATCTTCTATTAATATCCAACATGTGAGACTTGATGATAATGGTAGATATAGAGAGATTATAGATTCAAAATTAAATTCTTGTCTTACTCTTGAAGCAAACATAGATCAAACTAATAGAGCTTTTATACAGGATGTTGTTATATCTATGTTTGATGAAGGAGCTGTTGCAGTTGTTCCGGTAGACACCACTATTGATCCAAAGATTACGGATTCTTATGACATTATAACAATGCGTACAGGAAAGATTCTTGAATGGTACCCAGAGAAAGTAAAAGTAAGGGTTTACAACGACAGAACTGGATTAAAAGAGGACCTCATAATGCTAAAGAAAAATGTAGCTATTATTGAAAATCCTCTTTATGCGGTTATCAATGAACCGAATTCTACCATGCAGCGGCTTATCAGAAAACTAAATTTGCTTGATGTCATAGACGAAAAGTCAGCCTCTAATAAGTTGGATCTTATTTTCCAATTACCGTATACAGTCAGAACAGAGACAAAGAGATCTCAAGCTGAGAAACGAAGAGGCGATCTCGAACAGCAGCTTGCCGAATCGAAATATGGAATAGGATACATAGATAGTACAGAACGAGTTATTCAGCTTAACCGTCCGGTAGAAAACAATCTGATGTCTCAGATTGAATATTTAACGAGCATGCTATATAGCCAGTTAGGTATAAATCAGGGAGTATTGGAAGGAACTGCCGACAGTAAAGCTATGAGTAATTACTATGACCGTACGATTGAGCCAATAGTTTCTGCGATCGTAGATGAGATGAAAAGAAAATTCATCAGCAAGACAGCAAGAACACAGGGACAGTCGATCATGTATTTCAGAGACCCATTCAAGCTTGTTCCGATTCTTGATCTGGCAGAAATGGTAGATAAGTTCACTCGAAATGAGGTCATGACATCTAACGAGTTTAGGCAGGTCATCGGCATGAAACCGTCGAATGATCCAAACGCCGATAAACTTCTTAATAAAAATCTGAAACAGACCAACAGTGGGGCCATCCCTACTACAAGTTCAGAAATCAATAATGAAGAGGAGGAAATTCAAAATGAAGTATGACTTTAGTGGATGGGCCACTAAAAACAATCTTAAATGCTCAGATGGCCGTACCATCATGAAGGATGCATTTAAAGAAAATGATGGACAAGTTGTACCTCTTGTATGGAACCATCAGCATAATGATGTGTTTAATGTTCTTGGCCATGCGTTGCTCAAGAACAAGGATGAGGGTACATATGCGTACTGCTCTTTTAATGGAACAGAATCAGGCCAGCAGGCTAAAGCCTTAGTTGATAGTGGAGATGTGGTAAGCCTCTCGATTTATGCTAATCAGCTTAAAGAAAGAAATGGCCAGGTATTCCATGGAAACATAAGAGAGGTAAGTCTTGTTCTTGCCGGAGCTAATCCTGGAGCTGTTATTACGAATGTTATCAAGCACGGAGAAGATGTGGAAGATGAAGCATTTATAGTAACCGGCGAAAATATAGAACTGTTCCATTCCGATGATAAAAAAGATGATGAAGGTACGAAAGAGGATCCTGATAGCGGAAAGACAATTAAAGATGTTTTCGATTCAATGACGGAAGAACAGAGAACAGCGGCTTATTATGTTATAACACAAGCTCTAAATAATGACGCCGATGATGACGATGACAACGATAATGATCAAAAGGAGGATAAAGAAGATATGAAGCATAATGTATTCGACAGAGATGATACCGATAAGATGGAAGGCGTAATCATGCACTCTGACGGAACACCAGTTACTGTTGAAGAGGTGTCAACGATATTTGCCGATGCAAAGAGATACGGCAGCCTTAAAGATAGCGTATTACAGCATGGTATAGAGGATATTGAATATCTCTTCCCTGATGCCAAGAATGTAACACAGACTCCTCAGTTTATCAAAAGAGATACTGGTTGGGTATCAGAAGTAATGGGGGCAGTTCATCATACACCTTTCAGCAGAATCAAATCATTGTTTGCTGATATAACCGAAGACGATGCCAGGGCTAAAGGTTACATAAAGGGAAAACTTAAAAAGGAAGAATTCTTTAGCCTTATCAAGAGAACCACGACACCTACAACCGTTTACAAGAAGCAGAAGCTGGATAGGGACGATGTTATCGACATTACAGACTTCGATGTAGTTAGCTGGATAAAGTCAGAGATGAGAGGCATGCTTGACGAGGAAATTGCAAGAGCAGTCCTTGTAGGAGATGGAAGGGTTTCATCCAGCGATGATAAGATCAACGAAACAAATATTCGCCCTATCTGGAAAGATGAAGATCTTTATACGATCAAGGCTCGGTTTACTGTAAGTGATTCAGCCACCGATGATGATAAAGCACAGGCATTTATCAGGGCTGCCATCAAGGCGAGAAAAGAGTATAAGGGTTCCGGGAATCCTGTTCTTTATACAACGGAAGATGTTCTTACCGATTGCCTGCTTTTGACAGATAAGATGGGAAGAGATCTTTATGATTCCGTAGAAAAACTTGCCAAGAAACTCAGAGTAAGTAAGATAGTAACGGTTCCTGTAATGGAAGGACTTACTAATAAGGTATCTGCGGACACATATACTCTATATGGAATAATCGTAAACCTTAGTGATTACAATATCGGGGCTGATAAAGGAGGGGCAATAAATATGTTCGATGATTTCGACATCGATTACAATGCTCAGAAGTACCTGATCGAAACCAGATGCTCCGGTGCTCTTATTAAACCGTATTCAGCAATAGCGATTGAACTGACGACAAACCCCTCCTAAACCTCTCCGTTAAACCAGAAGACGGGGAGGCTGTTTTATTTGGGAAGAATGTCAGCGATTTGCAGGAAGGAATTGTTATAATTGATGATACCATTTCTGGTACGCTGAAACATGTAACTGGTTACACAGAGTTTAGCAGTACGGTAGAAGAGCAAACAGGAAATTACTTGGCTCTGAAAATCGATGGCGTTCCTGAAGGAGCAACAACTACTGTAGAAGTTGTTGGCGGAACAAAGGGGCCTGTTACTTTGGATGAAGACATGAATATCGTACTTCTTATTAAGAGTAAAGACACTCAGAGTATAAAAGTTGTGTCAAAGCTTGGTAAGAATAGCCAGACAAAGACCTACAGCTTGACTGGACTGACATTAAATCAAGAATAGAGAGAGGAAAAAATCAAAATGGGTAAGTTCTATGGAACAATCGGATTTTCTAAGACAGAAGAAACAGATCCTGGTGTTTGGGAAGAAAAAATCACAGAGAAAAAATATTACATTGAACTTCTAAGAAATATTCGCAAGTTTCAGTCATCTGAGTCTATTAACGATAATATCAGCATCAGCAATCAGATGAGTATCATAGCTGACCCATTTGCAATCGAAAACTTCTCTTTTATGAAATATGTTGTCTTTAGAGGCGCTAAATGGAAAGTAGATAATGTAGAAGTTCAGTACCCTAGACTTATATTGACTGTTGGAGGTGTTTATAATGGGGACGAGACTTGAGTTGCATGAGCAATTATGCAAGATACTTGATACGAGATACGCCTATTTTCAGCCTCCTGAAACAGTAAAGATGAAATATCCCGCCATCGTGTACGAACTTGACGATATTAGAAACGAGTTCGCCGATGACGGGGTTTATTTATTTAGGAAAAGATATTTGATAACTTTAATTGATAAAAATCCGGACAGTTTGTTTGTTGATAAATTGGCATTATTTCCTACATCGGAATTTGTCAGACATTACACAGCAGACAACTTACACCATTGGGTTTTTAGAATTTTTTATTAAGGAGGATAATTAATGAGCAGACTTGTTTGGGATAAAACCGGTGAAAGATTTTATGAAACCGGTGTTAAAAATGCGGTTCTGTATCCTATCCAGACCGGAGGAAACTACACAAAAGGTGTTGCGTGGAATGGTCTCAGCGCCGTTACTGAAAGTCCGAGTGGAGCTGAAGCAACTGCCATCTATGCTGATGATATAAAATATCTGAATCTTCTCAGCGCCGAAGAGTTCGGAGCAACCATTGAAGCTTATACATACCCTGAAGAATTCAAGGCTTGCGATGGTTCAGCGGAGATAGCAGACGGTGTAACTATTGGACAGCAGGGAAGACAGGTCTTTGGCCTGTGTTATAGAACCGTTTTCGGTAATGATGTTGATGGAAACGAGCATGGTTACAAACTTCATCTTATTTATGGCGCAATGGCATCACCTTCTGAAAAGGCTTATGCGACGATTAATGATTCGCCAGAAGCCATTACTTTTTCATGGGAAATAACAACAACCCCAGTAAATGTTACAGGTTTTAAGCCTACAGCTTCAATAGTGATCGATTCCACCAAAGTTCCATCTGAAAAGATGAACTCTCTTGAGGATATTCTTTATGGAAAAGATCCTACAGAACCTGACGGAGATGACGGAACAGAACCTAGACTTCCGCTTCCGGACGAAATTGCCACTCTTGTAGGACATGCAGCATAAATAAGATTTGTTGAAAGGAGAGCATTAAAAAATGTTAAAAAAGACAATTACATATACGGATTATAACGGAAATGAAAGAACCGAAACCTTTTGGTTCAACCTTACAAAAGCTGAAATAATGGAGATGGAGCTGACAACGGAAGGCGGTCTTGTTGAGATGATAAATAATATTGTCGCAGCAAATGACACGCCTTCTATTGTCAAGACCTTTAAACAAATAATACTTAAGGCTTATGGCGAGAAAAGTCCTGATGGTAGGCGATTTATTAAATCCGAAGAGCTTTCAAGAGAATTTTCTCAGACAGAAGCTTATTCTCAGCTATATATGGAACTCGCTACAAATGCAGATTCTGCATCAGAGTTTGTAAATGGTATTGTTCCGGAGTCTTTAGCTGCTGACACTAAAAAGATTACAGCTAATAAACAGTAATATTAAGGAGTGAAAGAGAATGCTTCGTATAACGATCGATCCTAGCGAACAATGGGACGAAGAAAGAGAAGAATTTGTATATACAAAGGGACAGATATTAATCCTGGAGCATTCTCTTGTCTCCGTTTCCAAATGGGAATCAAAATGGAGAAAACCGTTTATATCAAAAGAGCCTATCAGCTTAGAAGAAACAATAGATTATATCAGATGTATGACCATAACCCAGAATATAAATCCCAAAGTATATGGATTTCTCACAAATAAAGATATTGATGTTATTCAAAAATACATAGATGCTCCAATGACAGCGACTACTTTCTTTGACTTTGATGACGATGCTAACAGGTCTTCGAGAAGACACACTATAACCGCTGAGTTGATCTACTATTGGATGATAACATTGAACATTCCATTGGAATGTCAGAAATGGCATTTGAACAGGTTACTTACTCTCATAAGACTTTGCAGCGTGCAGAATGCTCCGAAAAAGAAACTTAGTAAAAATGAAATCAGAAGAAGAAATGAAATGATAAACGAAGCCAGAAAGAAACAGTTTAATACAAGAGGTTGATCGAGGTGATTATATTTGAAAATTACATTTCAGCAAAAAGGTAATTTTTCCAAAGCTACTCGATACATGGAGCGGATAAAAGAGATATTCCATTTTGGATTACTTGATAAATATGGAAGAGATGGCGTGGCAGCCCTTTCGTCTGCTACCCCAGTTGACAGCGGTAATACAGCTAACTCCTGGTATTACGAAATTGAAAATAAAAAGGGACAAGTTCGTATTAATTTCCTTAATTCTAACATTAACCAAGGCGTACCAATCGCAATAATACTTCAATATGGTCATGGAACAGGAACAGGCGGTTGGGTACAAGGCCGTGATTACATAAATCCGGCGATACAGCCGGTTTTCGATAGAATATTGCAAGACATATGGAAGGAGGTTACCAGATAGTGAGTAAAACCATTGATGAACGAGTTGTGTCTATGCAATTCGATAATGCGCAGTTTGAAAGAAATGTGCAAACAAGTTTATCCACTATAGAGAAGCTTAAACGGAGCTTAAATTTCAGTGGAGCTTCCAAAGGTCTTGAAAACATAAATGCTGCTGCAAAAAATGTGGACATGTCGGGAATGAGCAGCGCAATAGAATCCATAAAAGTTAAGTTTTCAGCTCTTGAAGTGATGGCGGTGACAGCACTAGCGAATATAACAAATTCCGCCGTAAATGCCGGAAAAAGAATAGTAAAGGCCTTAACGCTTGATCCGATAATATCTGGCTTTCAGGAGTATGAGACACAGATAAATGCTGTTCAGACAATACTTGCTAATACATCAAGCAAAGGTACGACAATAGATCAGGTTAATGCGGCCCTTGATGAGCTTAATACATATGCCGATAAAACAATATATAATTTTACGGAAATGACCCGCAATATAGGAACCTTTACGGCGGCAGGAGTTGATCTTGATAAAGCTGTAACATCAATAAAAGGTATAGCTAATCTTGCGGCAGCATCCGGCTCATCATCTATGCAGGCGAGTACCGCCATGTATCAGCTTTCACAAGCAATAGCGGCTGGAAAAGTGCAGCTCATGGACTGGAATTCAGTAGTTAATGCCGGTATGGGCGGCGAGTTATTTCAAAATGCTTTAAAAAGAACAGCAAGACATTTTGGATATAATGTCGACGCAATGATTGAAAAGTATGGATCTTTTAGAGAATCTCTTACTCAGGGAAACTGGCTTACGACTGAAGTTCTTACGGAGACACTTACTCAATTATCCGGAGCCTACACAGAGACCGATCTTATAGCGCAGGGCTATACAGAGAAACAGGCTAAAGAAATAGTTGAGATGGCGAAGACCGCAGAAGATGCGGCTACCAAAGTAAAGACATTTACTCAGCTTGTAGACACTACAAAAGAAGCGCTGCAATCTGGATGGACGCAAAGCTGGGAGATAATTATAGGAGATTTCGAAGAGGCTAAAGAACTATTTACTGAAGTATCAGATGTTCTCGGCGATATGGTTTCCAAATCTGCCGATGCCAGGAACGCCATGCTTGAAGGTGGACTGGCAAGCGGATGGGATCAGTTTTTAGGAAAAGGTATATCTAATGAAGGAGATTTCGTTGATACAGTTAAGATAGTCGCTAAAGAGCATAACATCGCCATAGATGAAATGGTCGATAAAGCAGGTTCTTTTGATAAGACACTTAAAGACGGCTGGCTTACATCAGAAATGCTGTCTGAGTCGGTATCAAAGTATGCAGATAAACTTGAAAGTATGTCCGACGAAGAGCTTAAAGCGGCAGGCTATACGAAAGAACATGTCAGACAGATACAGGAGCTCGAACAAGGCATAAAAGATGGGACAGTATCTCTTGACGAATTTACGAAAAAGATGGCGATGCCATCCGGACGAGAAAATTTGATAGAGGCTCTTAAAAATTCTTTCAAAAGTCTTGCGGATACAATTAAACCAATACACGAAGCTTTTCGAGAGATTTTTCCAAGAACAACGGCAGAACAATTATACAATTTAACAGAAACGCTGAAAAATTTAAGCGAAAGATTCAAAATAAGCGAAGAAACGGCAGATAAGTTAAAGAGAACATTCAAAGGGGTGTTCTCTGTTTTTAGTTTTGGTGTAGAAGTTGTTAAAGCGTTACTTAAAGGGTTTGCTGACTTTGTCGGTTTTCTTCTTCCTGCCGGGAATGGAATATTAGATATAACTGCAAGCATCGGGGATTTCGTCTCAGGAATAAATGAAGCATTAAAATCTTCTGATGCTTTTAATAATACTATTGAGAATATCAAAAAAGTATTAAGTCCTTTGGCTGGTTTTCTCACCAATCTCTTCAATATTATAACCGGAGGAATATTCAGCATAACCGATTCTGCATCTGGAGGGATATTAGATGGTCTGTCATTCGGTATAGAAACCTTTGCTGAAATTTCCTCAAAGGCTGCTACGCTGATAGGAAATGCGTTTGAAAAAATAAGTAACGCTCTGACATCTGTGTTTAAAGAGGGCAGTCTGGAACCTATATTTGATATTATTAATGCTGGATTATTTTCAGGAATACTTATAGGAATAAAGAAATTTATAGACAAATTAGGTGAGATAAGTATAACTGGCGGCGGATTCCTTGATTCATTGAAAGGGATACTAGATGGTGTAAAAGGAAGTCTCGAAGCATGGCAATCTTCTATAAAGGCTAATACGCTCATGAAAATAGCCGGAGCAATAGCTATTTTATCGGCGTCACTCGTTGTTTTATCGGCAATCGATGCTACAAAACTTGCGACTTCACTTAGCGCAATGACTGTTATGTTTGCTCAGTTATTTGGCTCAATGGCTATATTTGGCCATCTGATGGAGGGAAAAGCTGGCTTTATAGGAATGGCGAAATTATCCGCTTCTATGATCGCATTGTCAACCGCAGTGCTTATATTATCATCCGCCGTAAAGAAATTATCTTCTCTTAACTGGGGCGAATTGGCTACTGGATTAGTAGGAGTTGGAGTGCTTTGTGCAGAACTCGCATTATTTATGAAGGTAGCAGACTTTGACGGAGTTGGGCCAATAAGAGCAGCGGGGCTTGTTATTTTAGCAAGTGCAATAAATATATTAGCCAATGCAGTTTCCAAATTTAAAGATCTGAGTGCTGGAGAAATTACTAAAGGACTTGCTGCTGTAGGAGGGATACTGGCAGAACTTGCAATATTTACTAAGTTAATTTCAAATTCTAAGAGCATATTAAGTGCTTCTATAGGCATGACTGTAATAGCGTCATCTATGCTTATATTTTCAAAAGCCATGAGTTCCTTTAAGAATCTCAAATGGAAAGAAATAGGAAAGGGCCTTAGTGTTATAGCCGGATCTCTTCTTTCCGTAGGCATCGCTCTAAATATAATTCCAAGCGGAAGTATAAAAAAAGCGGCGGCTGTAGCTGGAATAGCGGCGTCTATGCTGATATTAGGTGATGTTATAAAACAGATAAGCGGGTTTGGATGGGAGGATATAGGAAAAAGTGCAGTCGTTATATCTGGAGCAATGGTTATATTTGTTGCAGCTCTTAAGCTTATGAGCACTGGTCTTCCCGGAGCAGCAGCGTTATTAACCATATCTGCGGCACTTGTTATATTTACCCCGATTATTAAAGCTCTTGGAAATATGGAGTGGGGAAGCATAGCAAGGGGTCTTACCATACTTGCAGGTTCCTTTACAATCATAGGAGTTGCCGGTAAATTATTAACTCCTGTGATACCGACATTATTAGCTTTATCAGGAGTGATAACCTTATTAGGAATAGGAACTTTGGCTGCCGGCGCAGGGGTAGCGGCTTTTGCAGCAGGACTTTCGGCCTTAGCAGTATCGGGAGTTGCCGGAGGCGCGGCATTAGTTGCTATAATTAAAAATCTTATAGGGCTTATACCTGATTTATTTAAAGAGATAGGCGAAGGAATAATAGAGTTTTCAAAAGTAATAGGAGAAGGTGCTTCTACTTTGTCCGAAGCGTTCGTCGCAATGATCGAAGCAGGATGCAACGCATTGATTTCGACATCGGCCTTAATAGCCGAGGCTCTTTTGAAACTGGTGTATGACGCATTAAGCACATTGGCAGAATATGCTCCAGAAATAACAGACAAGCTATTCGATTTTATAATTGGATTACTTGAAACATTATCAGAGCGTGTTCCGGAACTCATCGTTGTTGGAGCAGAGCTGCTCGGGAATGTGCTTAAAGGCATTTTCGATGCCATGGGAAAATTTAAAGCAGAAAGTTTATTTAACACAATAGGTGCGATAGCTGCTTTAGTGACCATATTCGGAGTGTTGTCCGCTGCTGCGAATATTGTAAAAAGAGCAATGGTGACTACGGCTCTTATGGGAATAGTTATGGCAGGAATAACTGTTATATTCTTGTCCCTTGGAAGTCTTCCTATGGAGAAGACAACAGCTATTGCTGGCTCTTTATCAGCTTTATTACTTTCTTTATCTGGCAGCATGAAAGTTTTAAGTCTTGTTCCAATAGCCGGTGCAGTAAAAGGAGTTGCTAGTCTTGGCGCATTTGTAGCTGGACTTACCGTGATTATAGCAGCTCTCGGCGGCATTGCTCAAATCCCAGGATTTAAGTGGTTGATGGAGGAAGGGACAAAAGTTCTAGGACAAATAGGAAATGCAATCGGTTCATTTGTCGGTAATATTGTTTCTGGATTTATGAACGGAGTATCTTCTTCATTCCCACAAATAGGAGAGGATTTATCCGGATTTATGGAAAATGCTAAACCTTTTTTCGAAGGTATCAAAAATGTGGATGCCAATTCAATGAACGGAGTCAAAGCATTGGCTGAAACCATCTTGATACTGACTGGTGCAGGAGTGTTAGATGGATTAACATCTTGGTTTACCGGCGGAAATTCAATGGTTAAATTTGGAAAAGATTTATCCGAGTTTGGCCCATATTTCAGTAAATATTATGAGTCAATAAGAGGAGTAGACGGATCTGTAGTTGAGGCTTCTGCAAATGCAGCTAAAGCCTTGGCCGAATTTGCTACGAATATTCCAAATGAAGGAGGACTTGTTTCTGTATTTACAGGAAATAATAATCTGTCCGACTTCGCAGACCAGCTCGTGATATTCGGACCTAAATTTAAACAATATGCTGATAGCGTATCTGGAATAAATCCGGAAGTAGTTACTTCTTCTGCGAATGCGGCGAAGGTACTTGCCGAGTTTGCCAACAATCTTCCTAATTCCGGAGGGCTTGTATCATGGATAACAGGGGATATAACCTTATCGGAGTTTGGAGCTGAAATAGCTAAATTCGGACCATACCTCAAGACTTATGCTGATAGTATGGTCGGTATTAAACCGGAACTCGTTACAAATTCAGCAAATGCGGCAAAAGGGTTGGCTGAACTTGCGAATGCTTTGCCTAATTCTGGAGGACTAGTTAGCTGGTTTGCAGGAAATAACGATATAGATAGTTTTGGTGTGGGACTTGCTAAATTTGGTGAAGATCTTTCAAAATACTCAAGTTCTATAGAAGGAGTTAATCCGGATGCTGTTGTGTCAGCGACAAATGCTGCTCGATCTCTTGTAGACCTTTCTAAAAGTTTGCCAGAAAAGGGATTATTCGATGGGCAGCAGTCATTTGGTTCGTTTGGACTGGATATAGCTTCATTTGGCGTAGGTCTTTCAAAGTATTATCAGTCGATAAGCGGTATAGACACCGGGATATTATCAAGCGTCATAGCCGAGATAAGTAAGCTTCTTGACATAGCTAAAGGTATGATGTCTATAGATACAGACACCATGAAGAATTTTGGAGAAGCAATGGAAAAACTCGGAGATATGGGTGTAGATGGGTTAGTTGATGCATTTAACGGTGCGTATGACAAAGTAAACGATTCTATACAGTCTACTTTTAAGACATTGATAGACAATATATCTTCAAGAGGCAGCGAACTAAAATCGGCAATGGACAAGACTATATCCGCAGCTTTAATTGGTATATCCTCGAAATATAATAATTTCAGATCCGAAGGAAGCACGCTTGTTTCAAAGATGATCGATGGAATAAAATCGAAATCTGAATCTGTTCCAAAAGCATTTGTATCTGTTCTGGAAAGAGCTATAAACGAGATAAGAAGTCTTTATAAGCAGTTTTACAATTCCGCAGCTTATTTGGTTAGCGGATTTGTTGCCGGAATTGATAACAATGTATATAAAGCAGCTTACGCAGCAGCAAGAATGGCCAAAGCGGCATCTAATGCTGCAAACAGAGAGCTTGACATAAACTCCCCGTCAAAAGTCGGATATAGATCCGGCTCTTTTTATGGCCTTGGATTTGTCAATGCTATTACTGATTATGCGAAGAAGGCATATTCAGCAGGAGCAAATATGGCAGCTTCGGCAAGGAATGGCCTTGATAAGACAATTTCAATGATGCAGTCGATATTCAACAGCGATGTCGATGTGACGCCATCAATAAGACCTGTTCTGGATCTTAGCGATGTGAATGATGGTGTTGGAAGACTAAACACTATGTTTGCAATGCAACCGTCTATAGGGGTTATGTCTAATCTTAACGCTATAAGCTCTATAATGGACCAAAGAAATCAAAATGATAGGGACAGGCATATTACGGATGCTATAAAAGATCTTAAGAAAGCTATGGGGCAGACTACAGGAGATACATATAACATCAACGGAATAACATATGATTCAGGATCAGAAGTATCTCAAGCTATCCAGACCCTTGTAAGAGCAGCAAAGATAGAAAGGAGGAAGTAGTTAGTGGCAAAAGTTTCAAATTTAACTGTTCAAAAGCAGAGTGGAAACGACAATACATATTATGCTACATGGGTGTTTAATGAAACACAAAAAAATACTACTGTAACCACTGGCGCTATAAAAAAGGGAGACCTCGTTTCTATTAAATCTACGGCTACAACATATTACAATGGAGTAGCGATGCCGTCATGGGTAAGAAGTGATAGATGGTATGTCATAGAAGTATCTGGAAACAGAGCAGTTCTTGGACGAAATGCCTCAGGCACGCATAATATAATAAGTCCCGTTAGAGTGTCAGATCTGGTAAGCACAACGAGTTCGACATCATCTACGACCACAATAAATACTCTCGATCATTATGAGGTTAAATGGTATTACTGGACTGACGATGGTGTTTGGTTTATAGGTAGCTCTTCGAATGCGACTGAAAAACAGAGCACTTATAGCCCTCCAGATGGTGCTACGCAGATAAAATGTACAGTAAAACCTGTTTCCAAAACAAGAAAAGTAAACGGTAAAGATACATCATATTGGAGCGGTACGGCAGTATCATCTGTTTATTATCTTGCTGCCGACCCACCAGAGGTGCCGTCGGTACCAACAGTAGAGATAGATGAATATAACTTAACCGCTTCGATAGAAAATGTATCGGATCCAAGAAGTGATCAGATTCAATTCCAAATATATAACGGAACAAAACTTGTAAAAACAGCTACTGTAACGGTAGTTACATGTCAAGCAATATTTGAATATGCAGTATCGCCAGGAGGAGAATACCGAGTACGGTGCAGATCAGTAAATTTATATAACGGGAATAGTGTATATAGTGATTGGTCTGACTTTTCAAGCACAATGAACACCATACCGGCTCCTCCAGAGACGATAACATCATGCAGAGCAAGTTCAGAAACATCTGTATATTTGGAATGGACTGAAGCAGGAAGCGCAGAAACTTACGATATTGAATACACCACAGAATTAAGATATTTCGATGGATCAAATCAGACAACGGTTATAACCGGAGCTGAATTTACACATTACGAAGTAACGGGCCTGGAATCAGGAGACGAATATTTTTTCAGAGTAAGAGCTGTGAATGAACAAGGGGAGTCTGCATGGACAGATCCAAAGTCGGTTATTATCGGAGAAAAACCATCAGCACCGACAACCTGGTCTTCGACAACTACAGCAATAACCGGCGACATTCTCACATTATATTGGGTACACAATGCTCAAGATGGTTCAAGAATGACATATGCTGAGCTTGAAATGTATATTGGCGAGACAAAAGAAACTTATACCATAGAAGGATATAGCGATGAAGAAGAACCTGAGGGAGAAAATAAAACGCATATGTATATCGTCGATACTTCGGAATATGACGAAGGAACAAAGATTCGTTGGAGAGTTAGAACAGCCGGAATAACAAAAGTTTATGGCGATTGGTCGATACAGCGTACGGTTGATATTTATGCGCCTCCAACATTAGAGTTGACGATAACTGATTCATCTGGATCTCAGATTGAAACATTAGAGTCGTTTCCATTGAATATATCCGCTCTGGCTGGTCCTAAAACACAGGCTCCTATAGGTTATTATGTATCTATAATATCAAACGAAACATATCAAACAACTGACGCAATAGGAAGAAGTGTAATAGTAAATGCCGGAGATGAGGTTTATTCACAATACTTTGATGTGAATGAGCCTCTATCATTATCCTTATCTGCAAATGATGTGGATTTTGAAAACAATATATCCTATACGCTTACTTGTATTTCATCAATGGACTCCGGTTTAAATGGAGAGGCATCTTTAGAATTTAATGTTTCATGGACTGAAATGGAATATGAGCCTGATGCCGAGATATCTTATGATGGAGATTCTTTTGTGACATATATCAGGCCGTATTGTATAGATGACGATGGATACCTTATAGAAAATGTAATGATATCGGTATATAGAAGAGAGTTTGATGGTTCATTTACAGAATTATCAAAAAATATAGACAATACTGAAAATTCTGTCATTGTTGATCCACATCCGGCATTGGACTATGCAAGATATCGTATAGTAGCAACTGCAAAAAATACAGGAACAGTATCTTTCTATGATCCTCCAGGATATCCTATAGATGAACCGGCTATAATCATACAGTGGGACGAAGAATGGTCTCAATTTAATACCAACAACGAGGATGAAATGGAACAGCCCCCGTGGTCGGGTTCGCTACTTAGGCTTCCATATAATATCGATGTTTCTGACAGTAATACGGCGGATGTTTCGCTTGTCGAATATGCCGGAAGAAAGCACCCGGTGACTTATTATGGGACACAGATTGGTGCTACCGCGACTTGGAATTTCGAAATAGTCAAGGATGATACAGAAACATTATATGGACTACGGCGTCTTGCAACATGGATGGGCGATGTTTATGTAAGGGAACCGTCTGGAAGCGGTTATTGGGCACATGTGTCTGTTTCATTCAGTCAAAGACATACAGTGCTCACAATCCCGGTAACTTTAAATCTTACAAGGGTGGAAGGGGGCGCATAATATGCCAGATTGGTCCAAGTCTATGGAACAGACCTTTGAATATTATACTGTAGACCCCGGAACATGGAAAGATGATAAAAGACTTATGAATGTTACGGGATGCACAATAAATAGAGATCTGGAATCCGATACTTTGGGATCGGCGACTATTGATATAACAGAATCTGTAGGAGAGGCATATATAAGAGCTTACCTGATCACGACTCAAAATGGAATAAGAGAAAAGTTCCCTCTCGGCACATTTCTTGTTCAAACCCCATCTTCAAGCTTTGACGGAAAAGTTCGAAGTGTAAGTATGGACGCATACACTCCGCTACTGGAACTTTCGGAAAATCCTCCTCCTATCGGGTATTCGATATCTAAAAACGAGAACATAATGGATATTGCCTATAGGTTATGCAGAGAGCATGTAAGAGCTCCGGTAGTTGAGACCAATAACGAAGAAGTTTTATATGACGATTTTGTATCAAATACTAATGATACATGGCTTACCTTTATATCGGATCTGATATCAAATGCCAAATATAATTTCGCCCTTGATGAAATGGGGCGTATTTTATTTGCGCCAAAACAGAAAATCGAATCATTACAACCTGTTTACACATTCAATGACGATAACAGTTCGATACTTTATCCGGATATAGATATGGATCATGATATTTATGGGATACCTAATGTTGTGGAAGTTGTGTATTCTCAAGGGAGAGATAACTATTATGCGAGGGCTGTAAATGATGATATCAACAGCCCTCTTTCAGTTCAGAACAGAGGACGAGAGATAATATATAGAGAAACGAATCCTGATTTTATTGGTGATCCGTTGAACAATCAGGTTCAGGAGTATGCGGAGCAATTGCTTGAAGAACTGTCATCAGTTGAATACGAACTTTCTTATACTCATGGGTATTGTCCTGTAAGAATAGGCGATTGTGTAAGGCTTAATTATGAAAAAGCAGGGCTTAAGAATATAAAAGCAAAAGTAGTCAGCCAAAATATAACATGTGAATCAGGATGTAAGGTTACAGAGAAAGCCGTTTTTACAAATAAGTTGTGGAGGTGAGAAATAGTGGCATTATCAGATAAGCTTGTGTCGCAATTTGCGAAACTCACAAATTCCAAAGAAGAATCAAAAACTGAATCTATAGTTTACGGAACAGTGTTCAAGCAAGGCGATTCTGATTTCGTCAAAATAGACGGAGCAGACACATTAACCCCTGTCATCTCCACAATGGTGATTAAAGATGGCGATCGAGTAACAGTCATGATCAAGAATCATAAGGCGATCGTGACTGGGAATATAACTTCGCCAGGGGCTCAAAATAGTGACCTTGAGGATATTATCGATGAAATCACAGAGGTAGAGATTCTGATAGCCGACAAAGTAAGCACAGAAGAGCTCGAAGCGGAAAAGGGAAGAATAGACGACCTGATCGCCGATACAGTTCTGATCAAAGACAAATTAACGGCGAACGAAGCAGAAATAGATGACTTAGTTACAGATAATGTTACGATCAATAATAAACTGACAGCAGCAGAAGCAGCGATCGATAACCTAACAACTAATAAACTTGATGCAGAAATCGCCGATTTAACCTTTGCGACTATAGAAAATCTACAAGCAACAGACGCAAAGATAAACAACCTCGAAGCTACATATGGCGACTTCGAAGTTCTCGTAACAAATAAATTTGACGCCATAGAAGCAAATATAGAAGATCTCGAAGCGAATCAAATAACGGTAGATGAACTTGAAGCTAAGTTTGCGAATATTGATTTTACAAATATAGGACAAGCTGCTATAGAGAATTTATTTACAGAGTCCGGCCTGATTAAAGATCTTGTCGTTAGTTCAGGGACAATCACAGGTGAACTTGTAGGAGTAACCATTAAGGGAGACCTCATAGAAGGCGGAACTGTCATAGCCGATAAGCTTGTTATAAAAGGAAGTGACGGTCTTTATTATAAACTCAATACCGATGGGGTAACCACCGAAGCAGAACAAACGGAGTATAACAGTCTCAATGGTAGCGTCATCACAGCTAAATCAATAACAGCAACAAAAATATCTGTAGATGATCTTGTGGCGTTTGACGCAACTATAGGCGGTTTTAAAATAACTACTGACTCCATATATTCGGGAGTAAAAACTTCAGCTATCAACACCACAAGAGGCGTATATATGGATGACGATGGTCAATTTGCTGCCGGAGATGCATCGAATTTCATGAGGTTTTTTAAAGATGAAGAAGGTCAATACAAATTAGAAATATCGGCAAGCAGCATAAAGATAGGTGCAGAAAGTAAGCCGGTTATTGTGAGTAGCGAGAATCAATTTTATCAATCAACATCTCCAACAGAGTTGAACGGAGGAAGTTGGTCTAATAGTCAGCCCGAATGGACACAGGGAAAATATATATGGCTGAGAACCTTTGTAACTTATAGCGATGGAACAACAGGTTACTCGCCATCGAACACTGGCGTATGTATAACAGGAAATACGGGTCAAAATGGAGCAGACGGAGAAGACGGAACAAATGGAAAAGATGGCTCTGACGGAAGGGGAATAGCAAGTACATCAATAGACTATCAGGCTGGAACATCTCAGACAACTAAACCGACAGGGACATGGGGATCAAGCGTTCCAGCACTCTCAACAGATAAGCCGTATTTATGGACAAGAACCACAATTACTTACACAGATAATACGACAAGTGTGTCTTATAGTGTTAGCAGCACTTTGGACGGAATAGAGGTTGGCGGAAGAAATCTTCTTATAGGTACTAAAGATCTTAGTGGATTAACTGTCTATGATAATTTAACTTCTTCAAAAGTTCAAATAGGCGATGATGGTTTTGGATATATTGATTTTCCAGAACATGAGACCGACAGTCCTAATAAATATGGAAGATGGATATTGAGCGATGTCAATCCTTTGCCAAAAGACATGGTGTATGGAAAAGATGTAGTATTTTCATTTGAATATTGCGGCGAGGCGACCAAGTTCTGCTCTGAATTTGCCCTTTGCAATGACGAAACCACAGGCCGCATAAGATATCATTTAAAATACGAATCTATTGATCCTCCGACAGAGTGGACAAGATATGAATATAAAGCTCGCATATCTGACGGCTTATTTACCGGAAGTGGGAGTGGTACAAGCGGAGAGTTTGATGATTGCACTCGGTTTTGGGTAAGAATATACGCAATTAACGGCGAACACATAGCTTTTCGTAAACCTAAACTTGAAATAGGAAATATAGCATCCGATTGGTCCCCTGCGCCAGAGGATATTGAGGATAGGCTTGACGACAGTATTGTTGAACTATCATCTCAACTTCAAATGACAGAAGCTAATTTAAAACTAGAGTTAAGCGAAACATACTATAACAAAGGTGATACAGATGAAAAATTTGAATCAATGGAGCAATCGATAATTGATGCGACATCTGAAAAAATTAACTTACAGTTCACTTCAATAAAAAATGAGTTTACGGATAAAACCGAATCTATGGAAGGAGATATAAATGATTTAGGTTCCAGCATCTCTGAGATTCAGACATATTTTGATTTTAGTGTCGACGGCTTGAAAATAGGAAAGTCTACAAGTGATATCAAGCTAAAATTAGAAAACGACAAGGTGAGCTTTGTTAATAACGCGGATGTTGATCTGGCATATTGGGAAGAAGATGTTTTCCATGTTGAAAACGGAGAATTTGAAAAAACTCTGAAACTTGGAAATTTCGCATTTGTTCCAAGAGCCAGCGGGAATTTGAGTTTCAAAAAGGTGGTGAACTAAATGGCCATATCGGCAAGTATCAGCATAAGTCCTGGAACAATGAATGTTGCCGGTAATTATACGCCTGTAACATTTTCTATAGTTGTATCCTGGACCTATGGCTCTTATGATCACTACAGTAAATCAGTAACATGGATAATAAATGGATCGAACCATAACTTCACCCGTGGAAAAATAAATCCGAACAGAACCACATCCGGTTCTCAGACTTTAGCGTCAAAAACCGTAAACATATATCACAATTCCGACGGAACAAAAACAGTTTCATCGTCCTGCTCGATACCGACCGCGACAAGCTCCGGTACAGTTACAGCATCTAATAGTAGAACGCTATCAACTATTCCAAGAGCTACTACGCCTTCGGTATCAGCATCGAGTGTGGCTATAGGCGGAGCTATCACCATAAATACCCCAAGAGCATCAACAGCGTTTACTCACACTTTGGAGTATAAAGTCGGCAGTGGATCTTATGTTACTTTAGCTACTAATGTAGGGACCTCATATAAATGGACTATTCCTTCATCTATTGCGAGCAGTATACCATCAAGTACATCAGCTACAGTAACAATCAGATGTACAACAAAAAATGGAAGTACGACTATAGGAAGCGCTAAAACTTGCACATTTACTTTAACGGTTCCAAACACTACTGCATATAAACCCGCAATAAGCAACATAACGACATCAGAACTTACATCCGGAATGCCATCGGCATTGAGTGGCATTTTTATTCAGAACAAATCTAAACTAAAAATTGCGGTTACAAGAACCGCTGGGTCGGGTTCGGCTGTAAAATCTACTACTGTAAAAATCGATGGAAAAACTTATATCGGACAAACTGTAAACACAGATATAATAACATCCTCAGGAAGTTTAACAGTTTCTGTAACTGTGGAAGATAATCGCGGAAGGACTGCGTCAAAAGATTTTACAGTAAGCGTTGTGGAATATCATTCCCCGACTATTTCAAACTTTTCAGTTGAAAGATGTAATTCGGATGGATCAGTAAACGATGAGGGTGAATATTTAAAGGTTACTTACTCGGTGGATATTTCTCCAGTAAGTAATAAAAATGCTAAAAATGCGAAAATCAGCTATAAGAAACAATCTGATTCGACATGGACAGATAAAACTGTAACGCTGAGTACATATAGCGACAAAAACAAAACCGCCGTTTATCCAGCAGATTCAGAATATTCATATGATGTTAAACTCGAAGTAAATGACAGTTTTAATATACTTACGAGTATCAGTAAAGTTCTGGCATCCGCATTTTCTCTAATGGATTTTCATCATTCAGGCACAGGAATAGGTATTGGAAAAGTATCAGAAAAAGAAGATACGCTTGATGTTGCACTCTCATTAATTGTTAAAAACATAGATTTTACAATAACCGAAGAAGAGTATGACGAGCTTATTTCTCTATTGGGGGGGGGTAGTTAGCAACCCTAAGAGATTGCTTACATTACTGCAAAAGCTGGCAAACAGAGAGCACATTGCCGCTCAGGGTAAAAGCGGAAGCTGGAATTATATACACTATAGCGATGGCCGAGCTGAGGTGTGGAGGCAGTGGACGAGTACCAATCTTGCTACGGACGGAACTGTAGGGGGATTTTACTACAGGATATATGCGTTGACGATCCCCGACGGGCTGCTGACAAGCGTTGAGGACGCACATGCAGACTGTTTCTGGGGGACCGGCACGAGCTGGGCCTCAGCACGCAGTGTAACCCCTACGAGATTCCAGGGAGTATATTATTCCAATCAAAACGGCGGTGCGGGTACATTTTGGAACTATGTCCGAGGCCGCTGGAAGTAAAGGATGAGGTAAGCTATGGAAGAGAAACGAGTATTCGACATATTAAAACGCATCATATGCCGCACGCCGAAGATCCAATGCGGCAGGATAACGGGGATCTCATGTCCGGCCGGGGGATACATAGACATTGATGTCACATTCCCCAAGGAGTTTAGCGAGGCCCCGAAGCTGATAGCATGCTTCGAGAGTACATCATCAGCGGCCGGGTTTGGCTCTTGCAATCTCGGTGTGCATGATGTGACTAAAACGGGAGGTGTTATACGGATGTTTAATAACGATTCCGGGATCCGGGCGCCATATATAGTATGGATTGCGGTCGTTCCTGAAATATTGTCTGGGGGAGTACTACTTAAAAAGGTTATGCGCCCTCTGGCAGGAAAGGCGGTGTTTATATGACTGATAGGTTATTTACACCGCTAAAGCAAGCGTTCACAAAGATACGATCTATGTGGAACCTGTTGGGAGAGTATGAAGACATAACAGATCAGGTTACCCTGCTCAATGGCTGGACAGATCAATATGACAGCTTTCGTGTATTAAAAACGCCGGGCGCATTGATCGTAACCGGACTGCTAAAGCCAGGTAAAACAACGGTAAGTAGCAATATAGCGAAACTGCCGGATGATGTATGGTCGGAGCTGGATGATAGATGTTATTACACATACGGTGTAGCCAACTATTTGAGCAAGCATACCAGCAGCCTGTTCTCAATCAGGTCCGGCTATCTGAGGATTGACAACAACTTGCCGTTTGACGGCGGCGGGGATAATGTAGGGCTTTTTGCCATAAATGGCATTTTCCCGATTGCGAACTTCTCCTTAGGGGGGGGGTACCGCTTAGCTGCAAGCTTAGGGATAGGATGGTGTTAGCATGAAACGAATACTAACGCCACTCATGTCTATCGCAAACAGCATGAAAACTCTTGGGTTGATAGTAAGGTCAAGCATACCATCAGGAGCGGATTTGGATGATTATATAACGCCAGGAACATATTTCTGCGGAAGTGGAACAATAGCGGCTACTCTTGAAAACTGCCCTTACACTGATTTTGGGTTCAAACTCGTGGTGCGGGATGCTTATGGAGGAGCATCGCCAGGTTACATAACTCAAGAACTAACAAGTGAAGCGAGGCAGAACAGATATTTTCGACGAAGAATGCCTGCTGGGGAATGGTCTACCTGGCAACTGACAGGTGGAGTTGATTCAATCGTAGAAGAGGGTGAAAATACTTATTGGCGCTACATCAAATATAGTTCTGGAGACTGTAGATTATTTTTAATAAGAAGCATTTCGCTAACAATAACAAACCCGACCTCATCAATTATGGGCGGAACTGGAGGTAATATTTCAGCAAATAATACATTACCATTTGCGCTTGCATCTGGTGGATATTCGGCTGTAGGTTGGGGCAGAGCTGGTTCTGGCATAGGCTGGGTAAATATCCAAATATCAGGGCGAAATATATCTGGATATATGGTCAGCAATAACACAGTTTCGACAGGAAATGCATATTTAACGAGTTGCATTATATGCGGAAGATGGGAATGAATATTACATAAATAGTTAATTCGACCAAACAATATGTCGGTTTTTTATTAAGGAGGAAAAACTTATGAACATTGATTTTTTAGCAGACTACATCGTTTTAGCAGCATTTGGCGTATGCATTTGTATCGGGTGGATCCTAAAGCAGTGGAAAGTGATACCAAATAATATCATTGTGCCAGTTCTTGCGATTATAGGTATCGTGATCAACATGTGGTCAAATGATTGGAATATAACTCCGGAAATCTTACTTGGCGGCATGGCTTCAGGAATTGCTGCATCTGGCGCTTATGAGTATGCAAAGAGGTTTATTGACAAGGATACTACAGAGGAAAGCGAGGCATAAAAATGAGCTACGAATACATAACAAAATACGATAGTCCAAACTATGGTTATCCAACTACTGTGCCACTGAGTGAAAGGACTATTGGGAATAATAAGCCTAAGGAAATAGTTATTCATCATTGGGGCGAAGATGGGCAGTCATTTGAAGGAGTTGTAAACTGGCTGTGCAATCCTAAATCGAAAGTATCAGCTCATTATGTTGTAGAAGCCGGAAAAGTTGCCTGTATAGTAGATTGCAAGAATCCGGCGTGGCATAGCGGAAACAAGACTCATAATCTAAAATCTATAGGTATTGAATGTAGACCGGAAGCAACAGAGGCTGATTATGAGACAGTCGCAGAACTTGTTTCAAGTTTATGGAAAGTATACGGAAAGATTCCTCTTATTCGTCACAAAGACATAGTTGCGACATCTTGCCCTGGAAGATGGGATATTTCCAAAATAACATCTATGGCAGAAAAGATATATTCAGGAAAAACCGAAGGCGCTGCCAAAGAACCAACAAAACCAACCACATCAAAGAAAACGATATCTTCGGTGTATAATTCTAAGAAGGCCCTTACAGTAGCGCAAGCCATAAAAGCAGGTCAGGCTATATCCAATATTATTCTCGGAACTTCAATTAAAGAAGACGGAAAATGGGGCTCTGAAACAAAGGCAAATGCGGTCAAGATTCTTCAATGGGCAATGAATAAAGACTATGGAGCCGGACTTGAAATTGATGGGGTAGCAGGCACAAAAACATATTCTGCCTTAGGCAATCATACGGTAAGACGGGGAGAGACCCAGTATATGGTCACTGCTCTTGAAGTATTACTCCTATTGAATGGATTTAATCCGCATGGAGTTGAGATGCCTGGCGAGTTCGGAGACGGATGTGCCAAAGCTACAGGTCAGTATCAGGAGGCTAATGGATTAACAGTAGACAAGATTGCAGGAAGAAACACTTTCACGAAAATGATATCTTGATGGGGTGATATGTTGATCGATTTAATCAGAGATAATTTCATCAGTATATTGTGTGCTGGAATAGCCGGAGTTGCGACGGGTATAATGACACGACTTTATAGAAAAATAAACGGCTTAATTCTGTCGGTAATGGCTATGGGACATGATGACCTTTTTCGATATGCCGAATTTTATATACTTACGAATGAAATTACCGTTAAGGAACTTGAAAATCTCGAACATATTTATAAAGGCTATCATGCTTTAGGGGGTAATGGAACAGGCACTGAGATATTCGAGAAGTGTAAAGAACTTCCGGTAGTCGATAAGCGTACAAAATATAATCCATATTATACTGAGAGAGATTAAAAAAGTAATAAAGAGTCATTGTAGAAAGTATGCGCTTAAGCTACATTGACTCTTTATTTTTGCTTGTAAATTTGTTATAATATAATAAACAAATAATATTACTAGATAGGGTGTCAAAATAAGGTGTTTTTTGGCAATACAAAATATAAAAATGTGTAATTTTCAATGCTTTTAGACGGCGAATTGCAGTGCTGCAAAACCTTTATTCCCCAGTTCAAATCTGGGTGTCGCCTCCAGAGAAAAACCGCAAACTTGAGTTTGCGGTTTTTTACTTGGAATTTAAGTGATTTAATCACAGTGAGTTATGAGGATATATATTATCATAGCAAATACCGAATACCCATTGCCGTCTGCGGCCGCATCGATTTCTGATGAGAAGAAAGTCAGTCCTCGTAGAGCTGTCTGAGACGGGATAAGTCTGTGATCTTCACCGACCCGCGGGAGACCATGACGAGGCCTTCTCCTTCAAAGTATTTGAGCATTCTGCTTACTACTTCCCGGGCTGTGCCGAGGTGATTAGCTATCTTCTCGTGGGTTAATTTCAAGACGTCTGTATCTTCGACCAGAGTTTCTTCTACCAGAAACTGAGCCAGACGCTTGTCAAAGCTCTTCCACATCAGTTGCTCTATGAGCCACATGACTTCGGAGAATCTGCTGGCCATGATCTGATTGGTGTAGTTAGCTAAAGGAGCGGAGGCTTCTGTCAGGCTTTTGCAGACGTCGGCCGGGATGACCAGGACTTCGGAATCCTTTTCGGCTTCGATCATGATTTCAAATTGTATGCTCTGTATCATGCAGGAGGCGGAGAACAGGCAAATGTCCATTTCAAACAGCCTGTAAAGAGTGACTTCTTTGCCTTCCTCCGAGAGAATATAAGCTCTGAGCATGCCGGAGGTCACCAAGAAAAGCCCGCTGCAGTCGTTAAAACCGCCGTGGAGTACAGTTCCTTTTTTTACAGTCTTTTTTACGGCAGAACTTTGAATAATGTCTTTGTGAGTCTGAGAGAGACGATCCCACATCGGGAAAAAGTTTGAAAAATCCATGGATCTATCGACCTTTCTTTATTATAGGAAAATATTTGAGATCTTTCTGATATTAGTATAAAAAGATCTGACGGTATATGTCAAATGTTTTCTTTAATATAATCAACGACAGAAGTTCCTGTTCCGATTTAAAGTCCGGCTGGCGGGTATAATAAAAATATATGATAATCGAGAGGAGAAAAAATTATGAGTATTATAGATATGAACAAAGAAATCTTCAACGAGAAGATGAATGACGGACAAAAACCTGTATTGGTTGAATTCTGGGCGCCTTGGTGCGTCTATTGCAGAAGAATAGCTCCCGTCTTGCCAGGACTTGCAAAGCAGTATGAAGAGACAGTACAGATAGGCAAGGTGAATATCGACGAGGAACAGGAGATAGCTCAAAAAGAAAACATAGAAGTCATCCCTACGTTTATCCTCTACAAAGGCGGAAAGGCTGTAGCCTCTGTAGTGGCGCCGGATTCAAAGGCCAAGCTGGAAGAGTTTATAAATGCCAATTTGGACAAATAGGTGGATAATATGAAGGATATTTATGATATGATCGTGATAGGCGGAGGCCCCGGCGGCTATACCGCAGCTCTTTACGCCGTAAGAGCAGGACTTGAGACTCTCGTCATAGAGAAATTGTCGGCTGGTGGCCAGATGGCGCTCACTTCGCAGATAGATAATTATCCGGGATTTGAGGATGGCGTCGACGGATTCACTTTAGGTGAAAAGATGCAGGCGTCGGCAGAAAAATTCGGGGCTAAGACACTGATAGCAGAAGTCTATTCTGCCGATCTCAGAGGAGAAACCAAAGTTCTGACAACCAGCGAGGGAACGTTTAAGGCCAAGACTGTCGTGATAGCTACGGGAGCCTCACCGAGAGAGCTGGGCATAGAAGGTGAAAAGGAACTGGTGGGACGAGGAGTCAACTACTGCGCCGCATGTGACGGCATGTTTTATAAAGATAAGGTTGTAGCAGTAGTAGGCGGTGGGAACACCGCCGCCGCAGACGCTCTCCTGCTTTCCCGCATATGCAGAAAGGTGATAATAATCCACAGAAGAGATACATTGAGAGCTACTAAGATATATCATGACCCGCTGATGAAATCGCAAAATGTTGAATTCAGATGGAACAGCGCCGTATCCGAACTTATATATGATGAAAAACTAAGAGGTATCAGGATAAGAGATGTCAATACAGGAGAAATCTCACAAGTGGAGTGCGACGGCGTCTTCATAAGTGTGGGAAGAAGACCTGAGACGGGATTGCTGAAAGACCAGATAGATCTGGACCCTTCAGGATATATCCGGGCCGGAGAATCTACTGAGACTAATATCAGAGGAGTCTTCGCCGTAGGAGACGTGAGGACAAAAGTCCTCAGACAGGTAGTGACGGCAGTGGCGGACGGAGCGGTAGCGGCTCATTATGCCGAAGAATATCTTGCAGAAGAAGCCGGCAAAAAATAAAAATAGAATATGATGATCATGCAGACTGCCCTTTATGTCACAGTTATAAAAGGCGGCCTGCATTATTTATTATACGGCAGGAGATTATCTCCTGCCGTTTGTCACAGCACGGTGAAATGACACATGTAAGACGACAGAAAAAAACAAAAAAACTTATGATATGACAAAATAAGACTGAAATTACTGTTATAAATTTCCTCTTTAAGGCCCATTATCTTGTAGATCTCACAAACATATGCCATAGCGTAATGAAATGAGATATAAAAGGGAAAGCTTATATAAAGAAGCAGTTGGGACAAAAACTGTAAAGAGGTAAATTTATGATGATGGAGTCAAAAAATAAAAAAGGACATTTCTCGTTTCGCCCTGCCAAAATCTTTACTATACTGACCGCCGCACTTATAGTATCGGCAGCAGGACTGACATACACTCAGGAAGCTCAGGCCATGAATTCTGAAACGGCAAGAGGAACAGGCAGGGAGCTTTGCGAGACTATCAACTATACATTCAGCGCGGCAGTTACTATGGTCATAGATGCGAAACTGACAGAAATGAAATATACAGAATTCACGGGATATGACGTTCCCCTGAGCATTGATCTTCAGCGGAAAATAAAGATTATATGCGACGATTACGAAATAGATATGGCCCTTGTTCTGGCGATGATAAAGTATGAATCGTCATTCGACCCCGGCGTAATGGGAGATGGGCATGAAAGCTTCGGATTGATGCAGATACAGCCTAAATGGCATGAGGACAGGATGAGAAGGCTGGGCGTGACAGACCTTTTGGATCCTGAACAGAATGTAAGAGTAGGAGCGGATCTTTTATCAGAACTCTTATCAAAGGAAAAAGGGACGGAGTGGGCGCTGATGGCCTATAACGGAGGAGAAGCATTTGCCGATCGCTTTGCTGCACAAGGCAGTATCAGCGATTATGCAGCGAGAGTACTGGAATACAGAGAAGAGATATTGACTTACAGCCAAGAAGAAAAAAATAATAAGTTTTAATGGAAAAATATACCTGCAGAAAAAGAAAATTTAACAAATAGAGGAATAAATTGTTCCCTCAGGTAGAAACATATGAGAAGAGGGGGCGATGAGATGACCAGAAAGACAGATCCGAAACCTACAAATAAGGAAAAGGACGAAAACTACAATCTTCCGGGAGAGGATAAAGGGTATACTTACCAAGATTGCGGAAAATAAGATAAAGAGCTGCCTGAACCGGCCCTGTACAGGGACGGAACGGGCGGCTCTTTTTCTCATCATATCAAGATTCTCGTGGCGGATGATTGAGCTCTATAGAATTTATACGGGTCGTGTTTTCAGGTCTTTTAGCGAGCCGACCGCCACCACCATCTGGATAGGTCTCCATATTTTGTGAGTTTACATGGGCGGTGAAAAGTGTTTATAGTGGTTATGTAAGACACAAGAAAGGAGATAAAATATGAAAAAGAAGATTTTATCAATGCTCTTGGCAGTAACCTTACTGGCAGGAGGGACAGTATTTACTCTCGGGGCTGACAAAGCCGATGCGAGTACGAGAAGTAACTTCGGACAGATCTGCAGCATGTTTACCGATTACATCAATAAATACCTCCAAAACAGCTGTCAGTCCGGAGGCCAGAATCAAAAACCTGATTCAGGCGATCAGGAAGGCGGTCAGACACAAAAGCCCGGCACAGGCGATCAGGACTATAATCAGGGATCGGGGGAATCAGATCAGCAGGGATCTTTAAACCAAAGTTCAAAAGCTGCGCAAGTTTTGAGCATCGTTAACAGCGAGAGAAGCCAGGCAGACCTTGGAACCTTGTCCCTGGACAGCCAGCTGAATAAGCTGGCTCAGATGAAGGCCGAAGATATGGCTGAAAACGGTTACTTCTCACATACCTCGCCTACATACGGATCGGCGTTCGATATGATGAACCAATACGGATTTTCATATAAGACAGCCGGAGAGAACATAGCTAAAGGACAGAAGACCGCAAGCTCGGTGATGAGCGCATGGATGAATTCTCAGGGCCACAGGGCCAATATACTGGGAAGCGGATATACTAAACTGGGAGTAGGTTATGCCGTAGATTCCGGCGGAACTGCATACTGGGTGCAGATGTTCGCAGGATAAGCAAGATATATCAGATTCGGGACAGCGTGTATGCCGAAAATCTCATGCATGCTTTGCCGAATCTTCAGAAAAAGGTTTATCGCCGATGGGTCTCAGATTTGTATCATCCGGCTATGACGGCCAAAGGCGTTGCTTAATTGGCTCTCTTGAGAACACATTTTATTCAAAAAGTTTTGACAAAAACTTCATAAGAATACAAAAAATACTTTTACTTTCATGAGGTTTATTATATAATCAGAGTAACAACTTATTGTTAGATCACTTAGGAGGGAAAAAATGAAAAAATTTCTTTCATTGATGCTGGTCTTTGTGATGGTATTCGCTTTAGCGGCTTGCGGAAGCAAAGACGGCGGCGAAGATGCAAAGACAGACGGCGCTATCGATTACGACAAGATTTCTGATACTATGGAATCCGAAGACGGAAAGTATGAACTCGCTTTCGTAACGGACGTCGGCCAGCTCAGAGACGGTTCTTTCAACCAGTTTACCTGGAACGGAGTCAAGGCGTACGCTTATGAAAACGATCTTTCTTACAAGTATTATCAGCCAGCTAACGGCAATCAGGCTACAGACGCAGACAGATATGACGCCATGAAGAACGCGGCAGACGCCGGCGCTAAGATCATCGTTGCGGCCGGATTCCTTCAGGAGAAGGCAATCAGAGATGCTGCAAAGGCTTACCCTGACGTACACTTCATCTTTATCGACGGTTCCATCGAGGGAGTCGATAACATCGCATCCGTAGTTTACAAGGAAGAACAGGCAGGATATCTTGCAGGCTATGCGGCGGCTATGGAAGGATTTGAAAAGATCGGATTCTCCGGCGGCGGCGGCGGATCTAACCCGGCTTGCGAGAGATACGGATACGGATTCGTTCAGGGCGTTGAAGCAGGCGCAGCAGAAAAGGGAACTAAGGTAGAAATGAGATACAGCTGGGAATATGGCTCCACATTCTCCGCTTCTCAGGATTTACAGGCCATGCTCAGCGGATGGTATGAAGCAGGCACAGAAGTAGTGTTCATGTGCGGTGGCAGCATGTTCCAGTCTGGTACTGCAGCAGCAGGAGCAAATGACGCTTATGTAATCGGTGTAGACGTTGACCAGTCCGGTCAGTCTGATACCGTTATAACTTCAGCTATGAAAGATCTGGCAGGATCTACTATGGACGTCATCAAGGGCGACTATGACGGAAAATGGTCTGATTTCGGCGGAAAGGTAACTACCTTTGGAGCTGCTGAAGACAGAGTAGGAATCCCTACCGACACTTGGAAACTGGAAAACTGGACAGTTGAAGACTACAATGCTCTGTACGAAAAAGTAAAGAGCGGAGAGATCGAAATCTCAGATGAACTGGTATCAGATCCGAGCACTCTCGAATGGGAAAACATTTCCTTCATCAAATAATCATGATATTTTGATTAAAAATTACTAAAATTTCATAGAAAGGGGGAATTCACGTTCCCCCTTTTTGTGGGTTATTTTAACAAATTTTCAAGAAACTGAAATAATTATCAAGACAAGGAAAAAGCGATGTCAGAATACGTAATTGAAATGAACCACATAAGGAAAGAATTTCCCGGTATCGTGGCTAACGACGACATAACGCTCCAACTGAAGAAGGGCGAAATACATGCGCTGCTTGGTGAAAACGGCGCAGGAAAGTCCACCCTGATGAGCGTCCTCTTTGGGCTGTACCAACCGGAGGCGGGCACTATAAAGAAGGACGGAAAAGAAGTTAAGATCAACAACCCCAACGATGCTACTTCTCTGGGTATAGGAATGGTGCATCAACATTTTAAGCTGATCGATGTTTTCACCGTTTTAGATAATATAATACTGGGAGCTGAAACTACGAAGCTGGGATTCCTGCAGAAAAAGGAAGCCCGCAGAAAAGTTCTGGAACTGTCCCAAAAATACGGACTAAAGGTAGATGTAGACGCCAAGGTAGAAGATATTACCGTTGGAATGCAGCAGCGTGTTGAGATACTCAAGATGCTCTACAGAGAAAACGAGATACTGATCTTCGACGAGCCTACAGCTGTCCTGACTCCTCAGGAAATAGACGAACTCATGCAAATAATGAAGGGATTTGCCGATGAAGGCAAATCTATCTTGTTCATCACTCATAAATTAAACGAAATAATGGCGGTATCCGACAGAGTAACGGTATTGCATAAAGGAAAATATATCGGAACAGTCGACACGAAAGACGTTACTAAGCAGGAACTGTCCACCATGATGGTGGGAAGACCTGTGCAGCTTGAGATAAATAAGGAGCCGGCAAGACCTTCGGATGTCGTCTTGTCTGTAGAGGGACTTAGAGTTCCCTCAAAGATACATAAGAACGACGCCGTAAAAGGAGTTTCTTTCGATGTGAGAAGGGGAGAAATCGTCTGCATAGCCGGAATAGATGGAAATGGACAGACAGAGCTTATTCAGGGGATAACAGGCCTTGAGAAAGCGTCGGCAGGTCATATTGAACTATGCGGACAGGACATTTCAAACGCCAGCATAAGAAAGCGCGGCCTTGCGGGAATGAGCCATATACCCGAAGACAGGCATAAACACGGCCTCGTATTGGGATATACTCTTGAGCAGAATCTGGTACTTCAGAAGTTCAGAGAAGAGAGGTTCCAGAACCATGGATTCATAAAATTTAATGAAGTTAGGAAATATGCGGACAAACTCATAGAAGAGTACGATATCCGTTCAGGCCAGGGACCTGTCACCATAGCCAGAAGTATGTCGGGCGGAAATCAGCAGAAGGCTATAATCGCCAGAGAACTTGACAGAGACGAGCCTCTAATAATCGCTGTACAGCCTACCAGAGGCCTGGACGTGGGAGCCATAGAGCATATCCACAGTCAGCTGATATCTGAACGGGATAAGAATAAGGCTATACTGCTGGTTTCTCTGGAACTTGACGAGGTAATGAGCCTTTCCGACAGGATTCTCGTAATGTACGAGGGGGAAATCGTCGGAGAATTGTATCCGGATAAGACCGATCCGCAGGAGCTGGGACTTTATATGTCCGGAGCCAAACGAGACGATAAGGAGGTGGAATAGATGTATAAAATTGATCCTGAGACAGGGAAACAGAAATTTTATGCAAAGGACGGAACTAAAAGTGTGATTTCCGCCGTTATTTCTATCCTCATAGGCATGATAGTGGGAACGCTCATAATAATTATAGTCGGACTTACTAAAGAAGGCATCAGTATAAACGGTATCTGGGAAGGTATCAAGCTGGTATTCTTCGGAGTGTTCAGCACAGGACGGGAAGGCGGAGATCTGACTTTCGGATTTAATCCGGTCAACATGGGAAATCTGCTTTTCAGAGCCACGCCTCTGATAATGACGGGGCTTTCTGTAGCCGTAGCCTTCAGGACAGGTCTTTTCAATATAGGAGCTCCTGGACAATACCTCATGGGAACGGCTGCTACTCTTTATATAGCCCTTTCACTTCCTACTGAGACGATTCCCGCATGGATAGTGTGGATACTTGCTTTCCTGGGCGGAATCATAGCAGGCGCGCTATGGGGATGCATCCCGGGACTTTTAAAAGCATATCTGAATATAAACGAAGTAATCACCTGTATAATGACCAACTGGATAGCGGCGAATCTGGTCTCATGGTTCTTCGACGTGAGGGAAACGCTCAAGAACAGCGCCGAAGGCGGAAAGGTAGGCTACATACGTCCCACTTCCTCCAACGGAGTTGAAACCTTTGACTTCGGATTGGACAAGATATTTCCGGGATCGCAGGTGAATGGAGGAATACTGATAGCTATACTCATAGCTGTACTCATGTACATAATAATGAGTAAGACGACTTTCGGATACCAGCTCAAAGCCTGCGGAAGCAACCGCCATGCGGCTAAATACGCCGGAATCAACGATAAACTCAACATAATATACTCCATGGCAATAGCGGGAGCCTTGTCGGCGGCCGGCGCTTCGCTGTACTATCTGGCAGGAAATACGGAATTTTTCTGGTCTACATATCAGGCCCTCCCTGCAGAAGGCTTCAACGGCATACCTGTCGCCCTCCTGGCGTCCAATAACCCTATCGGAGTCATATTCACCGGATGTTTCATGTCTATGCTGAATATCGCCGGAATGCAGCTCAAGACTCTGACTGCGTATAATGAGTACATCACGGACATAATCATAGCTTCTATAGTTTATTTGAGCGCCTTTGCCATGATAATAAAGATGCTTCTCAACAACAGACAGAAAAAGAAAGAAGAAAAAGAGTCTGTATTGAAGGAAGGAGGAGATAAGTAATGGTATTCTTGATACAACAGACTATGCTTTACGCTATTCCTCTGATGATCGTGGCTCTGGCCGGAATCTTCGCAGAACGAAGCGGTGTAATCAACCTCGCTCTCGAGGGTATAATGATAATAGGCGCGTTCGTAGGCGCTCTGTTTGTAAGAATCATGCAGGAAAATCAGGTCTTTACTCAGGAGCAGGGGCAGCTTCTCATGCTTTTGGCCCTTGTGGTATCGGCCATATTCGGAGCCATATTTTCGCTGCTTTTAGCCTTTTCGGCTATAAACCTCAAGGCGGATCAGACTATAGGCGGTACTGCGCTGAACATGCTGGCTCCGGCTATAGTGTTGTTTCTGATAAACCTGATCGCTCAGCAGAACGCTCTGGGAATGGCCACAGGAGATGCAGCCGGATGGTTCATGATAAAACCCAGCACCTTCGGTCTGGAAAGAGATCATGACTTCGGATTTATCGGCAATCTTCTGATAAATAAAGTCTATCTTACGACTTATATATGTCTGGCAATATTCATAGTTCTGTCTATAATCTTATATAAGACAAAATTCGGAATCAGACTGCGTTCCTGCGGAGAAAATCCTCAGGCGGCAGATTCACTGGGAATAAACGTCTATAAGATGAGATATGCCGGAGTTACTATTTCGGGAGCTTTGGCAGGAATCGGCGGATTCACTTATGCTCTGACTACAGCTAACTGCGCTTCTACGGGCGAAGTGGCAGGATACGGATTCCTAGCTCTGGCCGTAATGATATTCGGTAACTGGACGCCACTGAACGTAGCGCTGGGTGGAATTCTCTTCGGATTATTCAAGTGCATAGCAGCTACGTATTCCAGCTTGGACATCAACGGCGACGGAGTATATATGTTGGCCGAGCTGGGTATAAGCCCTTACGTATACAGACTTCTTCCGTATCTGATAACTCTCATAGTACTGGCCTTTACTTCCAAGAAATCGAGAGTGCCTAAAGCAGAAGGAATACCTTACGATAAGGGACAGCGATAAAAGAGATCTTGAGAGTGCGGGGGATAACCCGCACTCTTTTTCTGAAATATACACTGAGAAAGGATATTTCATATGTTTTTGCCGGTGACAAGAGAAGAAATTCATGAGAGAGGATGGATGCAGCCGGACTTCGTTCTCGTGACAGGAGACGCTTATGTGGACCATCATTCTTTCGGAACTGCTATAATAGGAAGGCTTCTGGAAAAAAGAGGATATAAGATAGCGGTGCTTTCAAGGCCTGACTACAGGTCCTGTGAGGATTTTAAGCGTTTTGGCAGACCGCGCCTTGGTTTTTTGATCAACAGCGGAACTGTAGATTCCATGGTAAACAATTATTCGGTCTTTAAACACAAGAGGAAAAGGGACGAGTATGCTCCAGGGGGAGAGGCAGGAGGAAGGCCTGACAGAGCCCTGATAGTGTACGCAAACAGGGCCAGAGAGGCATATAAAGGCGTTCCCGTAATAATAGGAGGTATCGAGGCCAGCCTCAGGAGACTGGGGCACTATGATTATTGGAGCGATAAGATAAGACGGTCTGTACTCCTGGACGCTAAGGCCGATCTCCTCATCTACGGGATGGGAGAAAGGGCTGTATGCGAGATTGCAGACGCTCTGAGGGACGGATTTGAAATAAAAGATGTGACCTGGATAAGAGGCACCTGCTACAAGGCGGCGGCGAATCCTGACGAAAATAAGTTTATACAGCTTCCCGCATATGATGATATAATAAAGAGCAAGAAGGCTTATGCAGAGAGCTTTGCAGTGCAGTTTAAGAATAATGACGCTATATCTGCAAAGGGCCTGGCCGAGAAATACACCGACACCGTATGGGTCGTGCAGAACCCTCCTCAGCCTCCCCTTGAACCATTAGAACTTGACGAGATTTACGAGCTTCCCTTCGAAAATGAAGAACATCCCTCATACAAGGACGCAGGCGGAGTTCCGGGATTTGGCGAGGTGAAGTTCAGCATAGTCAGTACGAGGGGGTGCTTCGGAGGCTGCAGCTTCTGCGCTCTTACTTATCATCAAGGGAGGCAGGTAAGAGGAAGAACCAGAGAATCTCTTTTAAATGAAGCAAAAAAACTGACAGAGAAAAAAGACTTCAAAGGATATATCCATGACGTGGGAGGACCGACGGCAAACTTCAGGGGGCCTGCATGCAAGAGACAGACTGCGAAGGGAGTGTGTACCGACAGAGATTGTCTGTTTCCCGGAGTCTGCGCCGCCATAAAGCCGGATCACGAGGAATATCTGAATATACTGAGAAGTATGAGAAAATTGGATAAGGTCAAAAAAGTATTCATACGTTCAGGAATAAGATATGATTACCTCATGGCCGATCCGAAATGCGACGCCTTTATAGAAGAGTTGTGCAGATATCATGTCAGCGGTACTCTCAAGGTCGCTCCCGAGCATGTCTCAAAAAACGTCCTGGGCTATATGCATAAATCGTCTAAGAAAGTCTTTCTCAAATTTGCCGCTAAATATAAAGAGACAAATAAGCGCCTTGGAATGAAGCAATATCTGATACCTTATCTCATATCCAGCCATCCCGGCAGCACTCTAAAGGACGCGGTGGAACTGGCGCTGTTTCTTAAGGAATATGGTTTTGTTCCCGATCAGGTTCAGGATTTTTATCCAACTCCCGGCACGCTGGCTACCTGCATGTATTATACCGAGATGGATCCTCTGACTATGGAGCCGGTATATGTGGCCAAAACCATGGAAGAAAAGAAGATGCAGAGAGCTCTCATACATTTTCATAAGAGAGAAAACAGCAGGATAGTTGCTGCGGCCTTAAAAAAAGCCGGAAGAGAAGACTTGATTCCTATTTTATCTTCACATAAATATCACACAAGAAGACATAAATAGTATATAATAACAACTGACTTAGTATTTCATACTAAGTGAATGAGAAATTATTTTAAGGAGAATGATTGCTATGGAAAAGATAGCGTCCTATGTCAACAAGGGCAGGACTATAAAAGAACTCATATACAACGCCGCAGGGGAATTTCCGCAGAGATACGCGTTCCGTTTTAAAGAAGACGGAGAGATAAAGGGGAGAACTTTTACCGAACTCATCGAAAATATAGAGGCATTCGGCACGGGAATGATCCTGAGAGGATACGATGATTGCCGTATCGGAATAATAGGTGAAAATTCTTTTCCGTGGTTTTTAACTTTTCTCTCTGCTGTGTGCGGCGGCAACATAGCTGTGCCTTTTGACAAAGGACTCACAGAGACAGAGCTTGAGACCTGCGTAGCAAGAAGCGGCATCAAGGTGCTGTTTTATGACAAGAGGTTTCAGAATGTAGTCGATCATATAAAAGCCCAGCACGGAGATAAGGTAGAGTTCATCTGCATGGCAGGCGAGGGAAGCCTCAGCCAAACCATCATGGAAGAGGGTAGAAATGCTCTGGATGCCGGTGAGAATCGCTATTTGAGCAAAAAAGTCAGCGAGGAAGATACTGCCGTATTTTTATTTACCTCAGGTACTACCAGCGATTCCAAGATAGTCATGCTGAGCCACCATAATATCGCTTCCAACATAAGGGATATGCTGGAGATGGAAATATTTTTCCCTACCGATGTCAATATGGCCTTTCTGCCTTTTCATCACAGCTTTGGGCTGGTGGGATGCCTCGTATTCTTGTCGTCGGGAGCAGATAACGTTTTCTGCGACGGGCTCAAATATGTACAGAAGAATTTCGCAGAGTATAAGGTAAGCGTATTCGTAGGGGTTCCTCTTCTGGTTGAAAACCTGTACTACAAGGTCATGAAACAGATAGAGAAGCAAGGAAAGACTAAGACCGTAAATATGGGACTCAAACTTTCTAAATTCCTGAGAAAAGTGGGCCTGGATATGAGAAGAAAGATCTTCGGAGAGATAATAGATAAGCTTGGCGGAAGTTTGAGACTGATAATAAGCGGCGCAGCTTCTTTAGATCCAGCGGTATCAGAAGGACTCAACAACTTCGGTATAAGTACTATACAGGGATATGGTTTGACAGAAACTTCTCCCGTTCTTACGGCAGAGAGACCTTGGGCAGTTTCTCCGGGATCTGTAGGAACGCCTATGAATTCAGTCAAAATCAGGATAGAAGAAAAAGACGAAAACGGTATCGGAGAGATAGTCGCTAAGGGACCTAATGTCATGCAAGGGTATTACAATCAGCCTGAAGAGACGGCAAAGGCCATAGTGGATGGATGGTTCTATACCGGAGATCTGGGAAGGATTGACAGCAAGGGAAATTTGATCATCACAGGAAGAAAGAAAAATGTCATCGTCCTTAAAAACGGAAAGAATGTGTTCCCGGAAGAGATAGAAGAGATGATAATGAAACTTCCGTATGTATCCGAATGTATGATGTTTACAAGAGAGAAGCATAACGAGCTGGTTCTCTGGTGCGAGATAGTATATGAGCCGGCTCTGCTGGAAGATGAAAGTATCACCCGGGAGCAGCTGGCGGCGAGGTTTGCCAAAGACCTGGCGGACATCAACGATATACTGCCTAAGTATAAGCATATAAATCATTTCATAATGAGCGAAGAGCCTATGATAAAGACAACTACCCAAAAGGTGAAGAGAAGGGCCGAAGTAGATAAGATCTACAAGCAGTGGGATGATGAAAAGTGCTATAATACGATCATGAAATAATTATAAAACAGGTGCGGATATATGAGCCTCATAGAAAGATTCAGTGAAATATTGGAAGACAGCAGGCGGGAGAGCCTCAAAATCACGCCTGGAAATTTTGATATTTCCGAGGAAATAAACTGCCGAAGATCCTTCCTCACTTCAGGTGAAGCGGGGAGGGGATCTGAAGGCGCAGAGGAGCCTAACATAATGGCCCTCGGTGATAACGCCGCTTTCATTAAATATCTTATCGAAAAGAAAGATATGTCCGGCAAAATAAATCTGATATATATAGATCCGCCCTTTTTCAGCAAGGCGGCTTATGACGCCGTCATAAATATTAAGTCTTCGGACGGAAAGAAAAAATGTTCAGTAAAATATTTCGCATATGACGATATATGGCGCAGAGATATGACAGGCTATTTGAAAATGCTCTGTCAGAGGCTCCTCCTGATGAAGGAGCTGCTTGCCGAAGACGGTACCATATGGGTGCATCTGGACTGGCATGCAGTCCACTATGTCAAGATCTTTATGGATGAGATATTTGGAGAGGACAATTTCGTAAACGAGATAATATGGCATTATAAATCCGGAGGATCAGGCAAACGCCATTTTTCGAGGAAACACGACACCATACTGGTCTATTCCAAGACTAAGAAGTATTATTTTTCACCGGATAAGGAAAAATCTTATAACAGAGGATTTAAGCCTTATAGATTTAAAGGTGTAAAAGAGTACAAGGACGATATGGGCTGGTATACCATGGTCACCATGAAGGACGTATGGAACGTAGATATGGTGGGACGCACTTCTTCCGAGAGGACAGGCTATGCGACGCAAAAACCGGAGGCATTGCTCAGAAGGATCATACCTGCGGCTACGAAAGAGGGAGACATCTGCGCCGATTTTTTCTGCGGATCAGGAACCTTGGCCGCGGTAGCCCAAAAGATGGGGAGGCGCTGGATAAGCTGCGACGGAAGTCCTCTGGCTGTATCTGCGTCTGTAAAGAGATTACAAGACGGCGGCTTTCCCATATGCGTCATGGAAGATATGAGCGATAAACGAAGCTGTCTCGGGGAGGCGCAGATTTCTTTTGAAAGAAAAGATATAACAGGATCCGATAAAGAACTTGTCAGAATATCCTTAGATGATTATAGACTTGAGGGCATAAAGGAAAAGATAGACGGTAAAGATAGGGAGCAGTTTGAGACTGCAGCCAGAGAATATCCCCTTCAGTTTATAGAATACTGGAGCGTAGATTTTGACTTTGACGGAAGAGTATTTCGCCCTGAAATGATCTTTTCAAGAGAAAAAGGAACGCTTACAAGGGTTTGCGAAAAACTTCTGCCGGCATCTTGCCCGGATCGGAGCATATGCGTCAAGACCGTAGATGTTTTCGGCAATTACACTATGAATGTAGTCAAGCAGAAAACGTCTGAACAGCAGAATACCGAAAATCTGCAGTAAGATAGCAAAATTTTCTCATAACAAAAAAACAAGTGGAATATTGAGCCTCGATGAGTTATCATGACAGAAGATGATCGCAAGTCGGGGCTCTTTTTGTTCTACGAGACAATCATCAGACAAAATGCTAATTTGATCTGAATATTATCATGTCCTCACCTATGACGACTATAGAATTCCACGGAAGCTGCAGTTCTTCTTTAAATCTTCCTCCAAGACTGCTTCCGAAATTAGGAATGAGCAGCGACTTGATGACTCCGGTCTGTTCGTCAAAGAGCATTTCGGCGTCCCACAGTTTTCCGTGCATGCTTCCTTTAACTATATCTACTATTTCCTTATCTCCGATTTCACTTAACAGCATAAATAGCGTCTCCTTTGCTAATAATAGGGATATTAGATTTTACTTTGAAAGGGAGCCAATTATGAGTGAAGAAAAAGAAAAGGACAAGACCGGAGAAGAAAATTCCAACGCTGCTGAAGTCATAAAGGAATTAGGTCTTCTTACCACCGGCAGTGGGTTTAAAAGCGAGATACAATATATCAATATAATAGGCAGCATAGAAGGACATACCGTACTTCCTCAAGATAATAAAACTACTAAATATGAGCACCTGATACCTGAACTTATAGCAGTAGAGGAAAACCCTGAGATAAAAGGACTTCTGCTGATCTTAAACACCGTAGGCGGAGATGTGGAGGCAGGCCTGGCTCTGTCTGAACTGGTGGCCGGCATATCTAAGCCTACTGTATCGCTGGTAATCGGGGGAGGCCACAGTATAGGCATACCCCTGGCGGTGTCGGCAGACTACTCGTTTGTCGCAAAATCGGCTACCATGACGCTCCATCCTATAAGAACAAGCGGTACTCTCATCACTGCAGAGCCGACTTTTGAGTACATGAAAAAGACTCAGGAGAGGGTGGTGGATTTTATCGTAGAACATTCTCATGCGAAAAAGGGAGAGATAGAGGAGAAGATGAACTGTACGGATAATATGGCAAACGATGTGGGAACTCTTCTCTTTGGTCCAGATACCGTAGAGATAGGGCTGATGGATCAGATCGGTTCCTTGACGGACGCTCTGAAAAAACTGAGGGGCATGATAAAAGAATCTTAGGCAAAGGGAAACAGGGAAAGGGGCTTATGAAAAAGCTTGTTTTAACTGTTTTTATCAAAAATAAAGAATACGCCAAAGCGCTTATGCGGGGGCTTTCTATGGAAAGTCCGGGCATAGAAGTCAAAGAGGCTCATTCTCTCAGAGAAGCGCAAGTTTGCAGTTTATACGGCATACTGATCACTGACAGAGAGGCATACGGTACTTTTGCGGTCAGGATAGAGAGACAAAGACGTCTGACGGTGAGAGAGATGGTCTCAAAGTCCTCTGAGTTATATTTTGAGGGCACGGGAATACTCTTTGGCATGGGAGAAGGCAATTCGGCCAGGGTATGGGAAATTTTTTCTCTGACAGGCGGCGCAGGAGCGACGTCGGTGGCAGTCATGACAGCGAGGATGCTGGCCATGGAAGAGGCGAAAGTGCTGTATCTCAATCTCAAAAGAAAAGATGATTACTCCCTCTATGCGGGAGCGGATTTTTCAGGCATATCGTCCAAAAGAAAATTTTTATACAAACTGATGAACTGCGAAGGAATATTCCCGATGGATGAATTTTTGGCAAGAGACCAATGGGGCGTAAGCTATTTCGCTCCTCAACCTGTGCGAAACAGCTTTGAATATGAATGTTCCGCCACGGAACTTTTAGCTCTTCTATGCAGAAGAGGAGGATTCGATCATATCGTCGCAGACTCCTACGGAGGCGCATGTGAGGATGCAGTTCAGATAGAAGTCGCAAGCAGGAGAGACAGCAGACCTGAAAACAGTAATCTGAAGATTGATTTCAGGATCTTGAATTTCTCTAAAAAAACCGGCAGAGAAGATCTTCTTTTACTTCCGGAGGATCAGGTTAGCTTTGAGCCCGAGAGAGAGGGAATAAACATATCCATGGAAGGAGAATTTGCTCAGGCGATGGCCAGGATTACTGGGCATATGAAGAACAGTATACCTGACATGTAGTGATTAGAAGCCGGTATTAAGAGTGTCGACACTTGTCGAATGAAAACAGTTGCAATATCTTTGCAGCTGTTTTATTATATTAGTGAAATGGAAAATAATTACATAAAAAGAAATTATATGGAACAAAAAAAGCTCAGAGATGAGATTATAGCTGCCGCCAGGAGAGAGATATCAGGCAGGAGCCAAATGGATGATATCACGGCCATGGATATAATAGTTCATGAGACGTTTGAACATCCCGGGACTGAAAATATGACTATGAGCGATATAAACGCCATGATAAAAGGCGTATTTTTCAGAGTGAGAAAACCTATGGGCATATTGACGCCGCTCATAGATGACGAAGAGATAACGGAGATAATGGTAAACGGGAAGGATCAGATTTTCTTTGAGAGAAATGGTGAAATAAAGCATTATGAACTGAGATTTGACAACGACGAGGAATTAGAGGAGATAATGCAAAATATTGCGTCTCAAGTACATCGGGAAATAAACGAGCTGTCGCCTATAGTTGACGCCAGACTTGCCGACGGGTCCAGGGTAAACGGAGTATATAAGAATATAGCAGTCAACGGCCCTACTCTTACGATAAGAAAATTTTCCGACAAATATATGAAGATGGAAGATCTGATATGCAACGGTACGCTGACAGCCCAGGCTGCGGAACTGCTGAAAGATCTGGTGAAATCCAAATATAACATATTTGTCAGCGGAGGAACTTCATCGGGGAAGACTACCCTTCTGAATGCTTTGGGACAATTTATAGGAGCAGAGGAGAGAGTAATAGTCATAGAGGATTCGGCAGAATTAAAGCTCAATTATATAGAGAATCTGGTGCAGATGGAATGTAGACAGGCCAACACCATGGGGAAGGGAAAGATAAATATGTCCGATCTGATAAAAAGCAGTCTGAGGATGCGGCCTGACCGGATAATAGTAGGAGAGGTCAGGGGAAAAGAGGTGTTGGATATGATTCAGGCCATGAACACAGGACATTCGGGCAGCATGAGTACAGGACACGGAAATTCTATAGGCGGAATGCTCAAGAGGCTGGAGACTATGTATTTGATGGCGATACCGCTTGACATAGAGGCGGTGAGGGCTCAGATAGCTCAAGCCATTGACATAATGGTTCATATAGAGCGAAGAGGAAAGTGCAGGCGTATAACTGAAATAAGCAGGCTGCTTGGATATGACGGCGGATACTTCAAGATTGAAAGGCTCATGGCAGTTAAGGATCAGGTACTTGTACCTGACGGTGAGAAATATGGATTATAGAAAACTGGAATTGTCATTTCATGAAAAGGCCGGATTCAGGGCGGCAGTCATATCGACAGGTATGATGATAGGATGGGCGTTTTATGACAGCGTAATCGCAGGTCTTGCAGCAGGAATCGCGCTGATGATGACAGAAAATATGTATAAGAAGGGAATGCTGGAGAAGAGAAAGCGCAGACTGCTGTCTCAATTTAAAGATTTGCTGTATTCCATTTCATCTTTCGTTTCTACCGGCAGAAGCCTGGGGCAGGCCCTTGAAGAATCCATAGATTTCTGGAGAGGAACTTATGATGATCAGGATTATATAATGAGAGAGCTTAAACAGATGACTAAAAACATCAAGGAGAGCAATATGCCTGACGTGGATTCCTTTGATGATTTTGCCAAGAGGAGCGGCCTTGAGGATGCTGAAGATTTTGTGATGGTATGTAAGACATGCAAGGCTACGGGAGCAGATTTTTCTAAAGCAGCGGAAAGAAGTGCCGGGATAATAGAAGACAAGATAGATATCGAGAGAGAACTTTCATCCATAATGGTGCAAAAGCGGTTTGAAGGAAGAGTGATAGCATCGTCTCCTTTCGGATTGATACTGATGATAAAGATATTGTCTCCCGATTATATGGCTCCTTTGTACGAGACGACTTTAGGCAGAGCAGTATCGACGATATCTCTGGTTCTCATGGCCGCCGGACTGACAGTGATGGAAAGGGTGATTCAGATTGAAATATAAAGAGAGAAAAAAAGAAGAAAAGAAGAGACAAGAGATGATATTGTCGCTTCCCTCTTTTATAAACCAGATTTTGCTGCTGCTGAACAGCGGAATGGTATTGCAGGAGGCTATGATATATATAGCTGTGAATTATAAAAAGCTGGACAGAGAAAGACAGGATACATTTATCCTCGAATATATAAGGGTGTATGACGACTCTATGAAAACAGGAGAGAGCATCATAAAAGGATTCTATCGTCTGGGAAGAGACAGCAGAGTAAAAGAACTCTCACGGGTAGCGGGTATAATAGCCGACAGCAGCCGAAGAGGCGTGGATCTGTGGGACAAGTTAGCCGATGAGGGTGAACAGCTGTGGAGAGAGAGAAAGCGTACAGCGCTGGAGAAGATAAGACTGTCAGAAAGTAAGATGAGTTTTCCATTGGCGCTTCTTCTGATAGCGCTGATATTGATAACGGCAGCACCTGCCATGTTGCAGATGTATATAGATTAAAAGGAGGTATAAGGATGAAATTGAAGCAGACTTTATTGTCACTCAACAACAAGCGCGGAATGGAAATGGTACAAGTAGCTATTCTCGTGGCCATAGCAGTAGCCATAGGCTTGATTTTTAAATCGGAGATCACTGACTTTGTCAATGATACTTTCGGTAGCTTAAGCAAAAGCAAATTTTGAAGTCATGTCGCTCAATAAAAGAGGCAGCGTCTATATAGAGGCATCTATAGTCCTGCCGGTCAGCTGTTTGATATTGTTTGCATTGGCTGCGCTGATAATGACCTTTCACGGCGATGTAGCCCAACAGGTATCAAAACATACAAAAGACATAAGCGCCTGGGATTGTGAGAAAGAAATAGAGACTATAAGAAAGTATGAAAGATTTATCGATTGGATTTAGCAGTAAAAAAGGGTCTTTCGCAGTGTTCGCTCTTATGGCGTTCTTCTCTATCACTATATTGATTTTCGCGTCTGTCAGATCTGCAGGGAACTTGGCTATAGGCAGCGTATCTTATGGATTCGGAAGATTGTGGGGTAAGAGCATTTTAGCTGAATACGATATATTCCTTAAAGAACGTTACGGTCTTATGGCCTTTCTGGGAGACGATATATCTACTGCAAAAAAGATAGATATATACAAAGATTATTCTTTTGGAGATAAAGAATATATAGAAAGCTCAGATACATCGTGCTCACTAAAGGAATATGCTCTGACGGAGAAAGACAATATGAAGAAGCAGATAGAAAAAATAGTTCTGTCCGGATTTGTCCCTCAAAGATATGAAGATGCAGACCGCAGTGAGGATATGACAGAAGGGGAAACCGCAGACAGGCGTATAAGCAGCCGCTGGATAATAGAGGGGCTGCCGTCGTATGGCAAGGCTGATAAGAGCTATTTGGCCGGGCTGGCAGATAAAATAAAATCAGGAATAAGCCTGAGCGGTATCGTCGGAAATGCCGCGGCAGATAGATACATATCTGTATTCTTTAAAAATCATATGGACGATAAAGATTTAAAGGAGACATATTTTCGATGTGAAACAGAATATATTATAAGCGGCGAGCCTGATGAGGCAAAAGCCAGAAAGAATACAGCCGCAAAGATAAAAACACTGCGGAATATGTTAAACCTGTATTATCTTTATACTTGCAGCGAAAAGCGTGAAATTGCCATGGCCGCAGCTTCGGCTGTAACTCCCGGACCCGCGGCGCTTCTTACGCAGGCAGTCATCCTGGAATTATGGGCATATGCGGAGGCAGAGAACGATCTGAAAATATTATATGATAAAAAGACAGTTCCGCTTCTTAAGGACGATACAAATTGGGCTCTGTCTATAGAAAATGTGCTGGGAAACGGCAGCTTGCAAACAGAAGAAAGTGCAGAAAAAGAGGACGCGGGAGAGGAGGGGACGAGTTATATAGCGCCAAAGGTAATGAGGGGAGAAGACTATTCATCGTATCTGTCGGTGCTTCTATGCGGGATCTCAGAAGACACGAAGATCATGAGGATAATGGATATCATACAGATAAATATGAAATATCTGTACAGCGACACCTCCTTGCTGAAAGAATATAACACGGGGCTACGGTATCAATTTAATGTGAATGGACAAGGATATGAATTTGATGAACATTATTGATAAAAAGTTCGGCGATAAGAGGGGAAGCTATATACTGGAGGCCGCTGTGTTTCTGCCGATACTGATTTTATGCGTGTCAGCGCTTATACTGATAATAAAAATAGTTGGGATATGTGAAAATATATGTTTCTCTACTGCTGAAGAAGTACTTGCCATAGACCTTGAATCCTATAAATATAATAATTCTGTTTCCCTTTGCAATGAAATGGAAAGCAGGATTTCAGAACAAAATCCTGTGGATTTCAATATAACAGGGTTTAGGTATTTGTACAGACGCGGTGAGATGACGGACCTGATTTCGGTAGAAGGCAAGGCTGAGTTCAATGTGGTAAATGCCATAGGCATAGATGGAAAAATTAACTTTGAAGAAAGTCTGCTGACAAGAGGTTTTACCGGAACACTGAATATGGGGCGGCCGCTGGATGCGGCGGATTTTCATACAGGAGGTGCATCACAAGATGTGATCATATTTCCCCGGTACGGAACGAGATATCACAGGGGAACATGCTTTTATGTAGCAGAAAGATATAAGGGAGAATACAGCCGGGAAATGGAAGAGGAAGACGCTGTGAGAAAGGGATACTTACCATGCAAAATATGTGGAGGTGCTGCAAATGCTCAATAAGGTCATGATCAAGTTTAAGGAGGAACAGCTTGGATATGAGGAGAAAATGGATTTGTTGACAGAAGGAATATGCAAGGGAATATTCCCTATAAGTATAATAAAGAATCAGGAGGGGATTACGGGTTTTTATTACACCTCCGGGTATAAAAGGATTTCAGACTGCGGTCTGCTTGGAGCAGATAAAATATTGACGGTAGTGGAAAAAACTATATCGGCTATGGAGGAGTGCAATCAATATCTGATATTTCCCGAGGAGTTTATAATGGATATGAATACAGTTTACATAAAAGAAGATTTTGAGAATATAAAGTTTACTTATGTGCCTGATAAAAACAGGATAGGAGCGAAGAAAAAGCTGGCGACATTTATAAATGATCTGAAAAGATCAACTACGGAAAACGGCAGATTATATTTGGATATGCTGGTACAGATGTTTGATACGGAAAATCTCAGCGTCATGAGAATAAAAGCGTTTATCTGTCAACTCAAAAGAGAGGTGAGGCTCTGCGAAATACAGTGAGATACGGTGAAACTGCCATACAAATTTTCTGACATTACCTTCGGCCATTTTATGTAGGAATATTTACCGTAAGGAAAAATAGAATGTAATAAAGCGGGAGGATTTAATATGGTTGGACAGATAAACAGAAGACGTGTAAAGAAAAGAAAACGTCCCAATGAAAATTCTAAGATGAAATTTACTGTGTTTCTTGTTATAATGATAGTAGCAGTCGCACTCGGGTATTTGACTGCCAGATTCGTCATAGGCCCGCTGCTGGGTTATGATGCAGATGAAAGTCCCATTAAGATAGCCAATGGAGGCGACTCTAAGGATGAAGAGGCCTCAGGAGAGGAAGGCTCTGCCGGAGAAACTGAGCAGCAGTCAGAAGCTTCGCAAGAAGACGCATCCGGAACAGACGTCAGCGCGGCGCCTGAAGAAGGATATGCGCTTCAGTTCGGAGTTTTTACATCTAAGGAGGCTGCTGAAAAACTCGCTTCGGATCTTAAATCCAAGGGCATAGAGACGAAGATAATAGAAGAAGACAGTAATTACAAGGTTATTAGCCCTGTGGTTAATACTAAAGACGAAGCTATAGATGAACTCAACGGTATAAAAGATAAAGAGGTGGAGGATGTCTTTATAGCTTCTTTCTAAAGGAGATAAAATGATTCCACTTTCGACAAGGATGAGACCGCAGAACCTCGAAGAATTTTTTGGACAGGAGCATTTTCTGTATCCCGGTTCTCTGTTTTATAATTCTGTAAAAAACAGATCCTTTGATTCTGCCATATTTTTTGGACCTTCCGGTACAGGAAAGACGACTCTTGCAAGAATAATTGCCAGAGAAATGGACGGCGATTTTCAGGAGATAAACGCTTCCACCACAGGTACCAAAGAGTTTAAGGAACTTCTGGAGTCCGCCAAGATTAGGTTCTTCGGCCTGGAGAAGAGAACTACTTATTTCTATATAGACGAGTTTCACCGCTGGAACAAAATGCAGCAGGATTCACTGCTCAAGGCTCTCGAAGAAGGAGTGATCAGATTCATAGGCAGTACTACTGAGAATCCTTACTTTTCGATAAATAATGCGGTGATCAGCAGAGTCAGAAATATATATCAATTCAAAAGACTCGGAGAAGAAGATCTTAAAAAAATCATAGGGCGAGCTTTAAAAGATAAGGACAGGGGCATAGGGGCCATAGATATATCGTGGGACCAACAGGCCGTCGATATATTAGCAAAACTATCCAACGGAGATGCGAGGGTAGCTCTCGATACAGTGGGCTTTATAGCTGAAAATGTGGATAGAGGCGAGAGAGTTTCCGCAGAGAGAGTTGGGGAAGCCATGCAGAGAAAGATAGGCTTCTACGATAAAGAAGATGACAAATACAATCTTCTGAGTGCGTTGCAGAAGTCCATAAGAGGAAGCGATCCTGACGCAGCTATCCATTACTTTGCGAGACTTATAGATGGAGGATCTGACATACAGACCATAGGACGAAGGCTGCTGGTAATGGCCAGCGAGGATGTGGGAATGGCGTATCCATCCGCTGTTTCCATAGTAAACTCCTGCGTGCAGGCTTCTATGATGGTGGGTCTGCCTGAGGCTGCTATAAATTTAAGCCAGGCAGTCATCCTTCTGGCAGCAGCGCCTAAATCTAATTCAGCAATAGCTGCTTTTGAAAGAGCCTCCGAGGATATAAGGAACAGAACTACGGACGATGTCCCTGATCATCTTAAGGATAATCATTATAAAGGCGCAGAGAAACTTGGCATAGGCGTTACTTATAAATACCCTCACGCCTACGGCGGTTATGTAAAACAGCAGTATTTGCCTGACGATCTTTATAGAGAAGGAGTAAAGTATTATACTCCTACTGAGAACGGATCGGAGAGTTCATTTAAAAAATATTTGGAAAGCCTGGATAAAAAGCATGACTGATATAATAAGAGCAAAGAACTCCGGATTTTGTTTCGGAGTAAGACAAGCCATAGAGAAAACAGAAGAGCAGATTGAAAAAAATAAAGACGGCAGAAGGATATATACATTTGGGCCGCTTATACACAACAGACTGGTTACGGATGGACTCAGGGCTAAAGGGGTAAACATTTTGGACAACCTTTTGCAGGCGTCACTCGATGATATCATCATCGTCAGATCTCACGGAGAGAGCAGAGAATTCTGGAATAAGGCCAATGAGATGAACCTCGACGTGGTAGACGCTACATGCCCTTTTGTGAGCAAGATACATGGGCTGGTTTCCAGAGCCTCTAAAGATGGATACAATATCGTCATCGTAGGAGATGAGAATCATCCGGAGGTTCAGGGAATAAAAGGATGGTGCAAAGGCGAGGCTACGGTGATAGACTCCGTAGAGAAAGCGGAGAAAATCACCGAAGACAACCTCTTCATCGTATGCCAGACTACTATAAAAGAAGAACTTCTATATTCCGTCGTAGATGTTTTCACCAAAAAAAATAAGGTATTCACCGTAAAAAATACCATATGCAGCGCGACAGAGAGACGTCAGAGAGATTGTCGTTCTCTGGCAGATGAATGTGATGCGATGGTAATAATAGGAGGCAAGAACAGCTCCAATACGCAAAAACTCTACGAAATTTCAAAAAAACTTTGCCAAAACACCTTTTTTGTTGAAAAAATCGAAGATTTACCATTGCGTGAATTGTCAAAATGTAATAAAATAGGTGTTGCAGCAGGTGCGTCGACACCTGAATGCGTAATTAAGGAGGTTATTGCTACGATGAGTGAAAACATCACAGAAAAAAATGAAATGAACATGATGGACTTAATGGATGATATCGAGAAATCCTTAAGATTACCTCGTGTCGGCGAAATTGTTAACGGGAAGGTACACCAAGTTACTGACAAAGAGATCATCGTTAACATGGGATGCAAAAAAGATGGAGTGATTCCAAAAGAAGAAGTAACGTTAGAGGGAGACCAGAAGCTGACAGATTTATTTAAGGATGGCGATGAAATCCAGGCGAAAGTCATTAAGACAGATGACGGTGATGGTGTGATTTTACTCTCCAAGAAGAAATTAGAAGCTAATGAACACTGGAATGAAATCAACGAAGCTTACGAAAACGGTACCGTTCTCAATGTAAAAGTTGTAAGGCAGGTAAACGGAGGCGTTATAGCAGCTTACAAGGAAGTTACGGGATTTATTCCTATGTCACAGCTTTCCGATAAATTCGTTGAAAATGCGGAAGAGTTCATAGGACAAGATATGGACGTTAAGGTCACGAGAGTTGACCTTAAGAGAAACAGAGCCGTATTTTCTCACAAGATCGTTCTTAACGAAGAAAAGCAGAGAAAGCTTGCCGAGATATGGAGCGGTCTGAACGTAGACGATGTGGTCGAAGGTGTGGTAATGAGATTTACCGACTACGGCGCTTTCGTAGACTTAGGCGGAATAGACGGACTGTTACATATTTCTGAAATTTCATGGGGTAAACTTAAACACCCTAAGGAAGTACTGCAGATAGGAGACAGAGTTAAGGTGAAGATCCTTTCTATGAATGAAGAGAAAGGCAAAATCTCATTGGGTCTCAAGCAGACCACTCCTGAACCTTGGTCCGTAATTCACGAAAATTACGAAGTAGGACAAGTAGTGAACGGTAAGGTGGTACAGATCAAAGAGTACGGTGCTTTTGTAGAACTTGAGCCGGGTCTTGACGGACTGGTTCATATATCCGAAGTGGCTAACAAGAGGGTTTCTGACATAGCGGAAGAACTCGAAGTAGGACAGGCAGTGGAAGCCAAGATTCTCGATATCGATACAGAGAGAAAGAGAATCAGCCTCAGCCTTAAGCAAGCTATGCAGGATGCAGAGGAAGATTTTACGGAAGAAGCTGAAGAGTATTATCCGGAAGAAGACGAAGAATTTTCTGAAGAATAAGGACATATGATTTTGACGCCGATATCCCGAAGGCCTTAGAGAGGCTTTCGGGGTATTTTTTTATGATAATACGCATAAGATGAGAAAATAACTCCAAAATATAATATATGAAAGAAAGGAGTTTTTTATGAAAAAGAAAACAACAATGATTTTTCTCTGTCTCATGCTGATTCTCACTGTGGCCCTCACAGGCTGCGGAAATGATGACAAAGATATGGTAGCAGACGATAACGATACTAAGACTGAACAGGAAAAAGAAGGAGATTCCAGCAACCTCAATCAGGGAGTAGTTGAACCAGGGGACGAAGGAGTTGTAGGAGACGCCACTGACGCCGGAAAAGCACAGCAGGATCAAAACGACGCTGGTACAGATACGGATAAGGACGCTAAAGACAACGACAAGAGCAACGAATAAAAAGAGGCTTTATAAGCCTCTTTTTATTTGTAATTGCAGATGTTGTACATTATATGGCCAATCTCGGCAGTAAGAACTTTTTTCTTGGCCAGATCTTTAAAACTCAGCATGCCCACCAGCCTGCCGCTGTCCAGTACCGGAAGCCGCCGGATACCGTATTTGGAAAATTTAAGAGCGGCCTGATGTATATCGTCGCCTGAATTTACCGTGACGGGAGATGCGGTCATAAGAGCCTTTGCATCATGTCCCTCATCTCTTCGCATGAGCATATCCCTGTCGGTTATGACTCCCAGAAGATGATTCTGACCGTCGCATACGGGGACTATACCTATATCTTCACACCTCATTATAAAACTTATCTGGTCATAAGTGTCTTCCGGATTGACAGAAATAACGGAAGCGGACATCAAATCTTTTACGAGCATTTCATCCTCCTTTGATCGTATGTAATAAAAAGAGCAGTAATTATACTGCCCTAAAATACAAATTTTATTTAAACTAAATACAGAATGAAAAAGTTTAGATAATTACGGCTTTATCCGGTTTCCAGAATGATTTTGCAAAGACTATGACCAGAGAATACATCTCCAGCCTTCCTGCGATCATCAAGAAGCACATGACCAGTTTTGAAAAATCATCAAACATTCCGAAATATCCTGAACATCCCGGGAGTCCTAATGCCATGCCGGTATTGGAAAAAAGCCCTATAGAGGTTGTCACGGTCGTTTCCATGTCCAGATTGTTAAAGGAAAGCAGCACACATCCAAGGAAAAAGATCACGAAGAATAACAGCGTATGAGAGACTATGGAAGAAGCTGCCTTAGCAGATACGGGAGTGTTGTCATCCAGCATCACTGCCTTGACCATGTGAGGATGTATCTGCTGCATAAAACCTCGCCTTATCAGCTTAAAGAGAACTGTCACTCTCATCACTTTCAGCGAACCGGAAGTAGAGAAGGAACATCCCCCTATGAATAAGATAATCATCAGTATTGTAGTTGTAAAAGCGGGCCAGGTAGTGTAATCGCATACGAAATATCCCGAGGTAGAAATGAATGAGACCACCTGAAAAAGACCGTCTTTTACGGCATGCCAGATGTTATCGTAAGTACCGCTGAAGCGCAGACTCAAAGCTATGAGTACAGTGGCTATTCCCATTATCTTAAAGAAGGCTTTGATCTCGTTGTTCTTAAATATTTCTCTCCATTTTCTCCTCGAGGCCAGAAAGTACACAGCATAATTCAGAGAAGAAAGTATAGAAAAGATCATCACGACTATCTTAACGTATAAAGTATCATACATCCAGGCAGCGTCCGGAGTTATTATGAGTCCTGCGGTACTTATGCTGCTGCAGGTGGTCAGAAGAGCGTTGTACCAGTCCATAGGACCTGCGATAAGCAGTATGAACTCAAGGGTAGAAAGCAGCAGATAACTCGAATAGAGGAACTTTCCCATATCCGATGACTTAGCTTCCATCTTGGATGATTCAGAACTGGGTGTTTCAGCCATTGCAAGCGACTGATTATTTATTCCCCATAGAGGGAAGATAGAAATCAGAAGCACGAGAATTCCCATTCCGCCCAGCCAATGGCATAATGCGCGCCACATCAGCATACATAAAGGAACGGAGCTCACGTCCAGGACGCTGCATCCTGTAGTGGAAAATCCGGCCACCGACTCGAAAAGACAACTCATGAACGAAAAATTCTGACCGGATAAGTACAGCGGAAGAGCCCCCAGCAGAGAGCAGTATATCCAGCTAACGAAAGCGATAAAGAATCCCTCTCTGGATCTGAGGGCGATCTTATCGAATCTGAATTGAGTAAGGATGACAAAGCCCACGGAAATGCAGATAAGAGAGATAGTAAAAAGCGAACCTGCGGCTTTCCACTCTTCATAATAGAGACCTGCGACTACAGCGGGCAGCATAAACAACCCTTCTATAAGGGTCAGTATGCCAAGTACTTTTATTATAGCTCTGAAATTAAGTCCCATATGATTAAAACCTCTGTTATCTTATCTGGTCCTGTTGGGGTTCCAGTAGTACTTAGAAAATAATACCAGCACTGTATAAAGCTCCAGCCTGCCTATTATCATAAGTATAGAACATACGAATTTGGAAAACCAGGAGAACATCGAAAAATTCATAGTCGGGCCGACAAGATTGAAGCCCGGGCCTATGTTCCCAAGGCAAGAAGCGGCAGCCGAAACATTCGTCATCAGATCGAATCCGTTCAGCGACAGCAGCACAGTTCCCGCAAAAAACACAAACAGATATGTGAAGATAAAATTTGATATCTTGATAGCAGTACCGCTGCTCAGCTCACTTTCGTTGAGAGTGATAGGAGTTATTCTGCTGGGATGAACTTTGAGAGAAATACTGCGCCGTATGATCTTGAGACCTATCAGGACGCGGACCCCTTTTATACCTCCGGCCGTAGACGATGAGCAGCCGCCTATAAAGAATAATGTAAATAATACCATCTTAGAGAAAGTAGGCCACACATCGTAATCATCGGTGGCGTATCCTGTAGTCGTAAGTATGGAGATTACTTGAAAGAAGGAATTCAGTAATTTTTCTCCAAACTGAGAAAAACTATCGCTTATGAAATTATATACGGCGATGAGAAGACCCGCCGAAATCGTCACCGTAGTATAGAATTTAGTTTCTTCATCTTTGAATATCTGCAGTACTCCGCGCTTCTTTACCATATAAAACAAGTTGAAATTTATGGCGGCAAGAAACATGAACACGGCTACCACTATTTCCACATATACATTATTATAATGACCTATACTGGCGTTATATATCGATAATCCGCCGGTACCTACAGTCCCAAAGGTATGGATCAGAGCGTCGTATATGGGCAGACCTCCCAGCATCAGAAGGAGAGTCTCGGCGCCGGTCATGATTATGTAGACGCGATATACTTCCTTGGAATTGTCCGAAAATTTTGCCAGGATTTTATTCTTGGTCGGTCCTGTAGTCTCTGCGCTGGCTACGATCTGGCCGTTTATTCCGAAAGCGGGGATAAGAGCTGTAATGAACACGATTATCCCCATGCCGCCGAGCCAGTGAGTGAATGAACGCCAAAACAATATGGAACGAGGAAGTGCTTCCACATCGGTTAAAATCGACGATCCTGTGGTACTGAAGCCGGATGCGGACTCAAAAAAAGCGTCAAAAAATCCGGGAATCTCACCGGAAATCATGAATGGCGCTGCTCCCACTGCGGATGCGGTGAACCAGCTTACGGCGACAATAAAAAAACCGTCCCGTCCCTTGAATTTATAGCGGAAGGAATTAAAAAAACGCCTCAGGATAAATCCTGTAAAGATGCAGAGAAATATCACTATAGCAAAGGCTCTGGCCGCTGAAGTTTCGCTGTTTATTAAAGCTATCAGAAGGGGAACTGACATACTGGCTCCCAAAATCAGCAGCATTATACCCTCTAATTTAAGAACAGTTCCAATCTTTTGAAACATTATAAAACCTTTCTGTAAGTTTAAATCGGAGCGTAGATCCCCACAAGCTCTCTTGTCGGGGGATGAAGCGGATGATTGCAACATACGCCGGGAACTTTTCACTCCGGACATTTGTTATATATGAAATCCCTTCTTGGGCTTGAACAGAGCCTCAAGCTCTGCAAGATCTGATAGAAGGCAGAATATCGTGACCTTGTCATCCGCTAAGATGCTGGTAGTACCGTCGGGAATTATTATGCTGTTTCCTCTGTGTATCGCAGCTATTATGACTCCGTCCGGCAGATCCAGCTCATTTAAAGGAACATTGGTAAATTTCATGGTATCAGAGGCGATTATCTCTGTTATTTCTGCCTGACCTTGAATCAGCAGAGAAGAAACTATTCGCTTCGACCCCTGAATATAGCGGAGTATTATGCTCGCTACTATATCGAGAGGGTTTAAAGCCATATCTATACCCAGCTTCTCGATGAGATCTTTATAACTCTGGCGGCTCACCTTGGAAATCACGTCCTCTATACCGCGCTGCTTTGCCATGAGCGCCAGCAGGAGATTTTCTTCATCAAGGCCTGTAGTCGTGACAAAGGCGTCCATCTCGTCTATATTCTCTTCGTCCAGAAGAGACGTATCGGTAGCGTCCCCGTGAAGTATCATCACGTCGTCCAGATGGGTGGAAAGGTAGTAGCACCTGTCTTTGTCTTTTTCTATTACTTTAACGGCTATTCCAAATTCGGAAAGCTTGTCCGCCAGATAAAAACCCGTCTTTCCGCCGCCTATGATCATGACCTTTTGCAGGTTGGTGTATTTTCCCTTCTCGTAGACTTTTTTATGAAGATTGTGAATCTCCGACCTCTCTCCGATGAGATAGAGAGTGTCGCAGTCCTCTATAGTAGTCTGGCCGTGAGGTATTATTATCTTTCCGTTTCTTGAGATTGCCACTATGAGCATATTGGGAAATATCTTGCGGACTTCGATCATGGACAGTCCCGCCAGCTTTCTCATCTTTCTGACGCCAAACTGTACCATGGAGACTCTTCCACTGGAAAATATCCCGTTGGTAAGCGTATACTTTTCAACGAGATATTTGTATATTTCCATCGTTATGGAGTAGTCGGGATTGACTACATGATCTATATCCAGATTTTCTTTTATGAAGTCGATCTGCATCATGTTCTCAGGATCTCTGATTCTGGCTATGACTCTGGAACAGCCCAGCTTCTTTGCGAAAGACGCGATGAGCATATTGTCCTCATCGCTGTCGGTGGAAGCCAGAAGAAAGTCGAACTTATCTATTCCGCACTGTTTAAGGGATCTTATGTTTTTTCCGCTGGCGTTGACAGTCATGACGTCCATCTGCTGAGAGATTTTGGAGAGGACAGCCTCGCTTATATCTATTACTGTTATTTCGTGATCGCCCTCTAAAAGAGCGTTGGCGACTTTTATTCCTAATTTTCCCGCGCCGACTATGGCAACTTTCATTTTTTTACCTCTTTAGATTTAAAATAAAAGACATTTCAGCAAAAATGTTGTATGATATATTTTAGCATATAGAAAAATTTTTACAACCCTTTATGCGATCTTTATACCAGAAAGAAAGGAAGAATTCAGTTGAAAATAAAGAGATTTGTAGGCGGCAGTCTGGAAAGCAACGGGTACGTCATCAGCACAGGAAAGGGAAAGGACTGCTACATAATAGATCCGGGCTATGAGCCTTTGAAATTTATCAGATATACTCAGGACGAAGGGCTTTGCGTCAAGGGAGTGATCCTTACGCATCATCATCATGATCATGTGGGAGGAGCTGCGAAGATAGCTGATCTCACAGACTGTCCAGTTATGATGAGCTTTGAGGATTCTCTTTTATACAAGGGAAAGGTAGACGTATATCTCAAAGATGGCGATATTATAGATCTCGACGGTCGTCAGCTCAAAATTATAGCTACTCCCGGGCATACCCGCGGTTCAATATGTATAGAAGCGCCCGGCAGCAGTCTCGTATTTACGGGAGATACCATCTTCGATACGGATCTTGGCAGAACAGACCTTGAAGACGGTTCGGACAGCGAGATGGCGGCCACCTGCATAAACGTCATAGACCGGTGGCCCGACTCGTATACCATATATCCTGGTCATGACGGCAGCGCTACTATGAGACAGGTGAGAAAATACAACGAAGAATTTTTGCAGTGTATAAAGGATAAGAGGACGGAAATAAAACTAATAGCCCTCGATCTTGACGGCACTACTTTGAAAAAAGGCGCCGTACTTTCAGAGCCAACAAGAGATACTCTCGAAAGAGCCATAAAGCGGGGAGTCCATGTCGTTATCGCTACGGGAAGGGTATTTTCTGCTCTCCCTGAATCAATCTTTGATATAGAGGGGCTTGAATATGTGATAACTTCTAACGGAGCTCATATAACAAGACTTAAAGATATGAAGAGAATATATTCAGACTATCCTTCGGAAACGTCTATGGAAGAAGTCAGAGATGTACTGGCTGCAAGAAGGGAATACCCGATAGAAGTATTTACAGACGGGGCTGCTTACATAGATCGGAGAGTATACGAGGACGTAAAAGAAAACGGCTCGGATTATATGGACGCGTCATATATAGCGAGGACCAGAACACCGGTGGCAGATATATATGAATTCCTTACAGATAATAAGAATCAGATAGAGAATATAAATATACATTTTAGCAGTTTTGAAGACAAGGCAAAGCTGAAAAAAGTGCTGGCGAAAGTTTCCGGAATAACGGTCACTTCTTCAATGCCTCACAATCTTGAAATAGGCGGACGAACCACCAGCAAAGCGTCGGCTATAGCGTCGCTGTGCCGGCTTTTGAATATAAAAGAGAAAAACGTCATGGCGGTGGGAGACAGCCCTAATGACGAGGCTATGATAAAAGCTGCAGGCGTAGGAGTGGCCATGGGAAACGCCGAAGAAGAGGTAAAAGCCTGCGCCGACTTCATAACCCTATCCAACGGTGAAGACGGAGTTGCATATGCTGTGGAAAAGTTCGTCTTTGGGGAAAGATAAAATAACTTGAAAATATTTAAAAAAACTATTGACTTGTAAACTTTATTGGTGTAAAGTAAGGACATAATCAATTTAACAATTTAATTCAGTAAAGCGATAAATCAAAGTTGAGGAGGACTGAAATGAAAAAGAAATTATCTGTTTTAGCTATGGTGTTTGTACTGATATTCACCATGTTCGCACTGACAGGCTGCGGCGATAAGGACAAAGAGGCAGACGCCGATGCAAAGGAGACTATAATAGTAGGACTGGACGATACATTTGCGCCGATGGGCTTTAGAGATGAGAGCGGAGAATTGGTAGGTTTCGACATAGATCTTGCCCGCGCCGTAGCTGAGGAACTGGGCATGAACGTTGAATTCAAGCCTATAGACTGGAAAGCTAAAGAAGCTGAGCTTTCGGCGGGAACTGTAGACTGCCTGTGGAACGGAATGTCCGTAACACCTGACAGAATAGAGGGAATGGCTCTTACATACAAATATCTAAACAACAAGATCGTTCTCATGTCGCTGGCAAGCTCGGATCTGGACGTCACTTCTGCCGATCAGCTCAAAGATCTGAAGATAGGAACCCAGGCCGGCTCTGCCGCTTTAGAAATGCTCCAGGCCAACGAAGCTTATGATTCCTTCAAAGACAACATCAGCGAATACGATAAATATGACACCGCCATAATGGATCTGAAGGCAGGAAGAGTAGATGTCATCGCAGTGGATCAGGTGTTGGGCGAATATACCAACAATAACTTAGGGGGAGAGATGAAAGAATGCACTTACTCTCTTGGAGACGACTTCTACACTATAGGATGCGCTTCTGATAATACCGAGCTCAGAGATAAGATCAACGACGCTCTGAAAAAGCTTATTGACAACGGTAAAGCCACTGAAATAAGCGAGAAGTGGTTCGGCAAAGACATAATGGTTTACGAGCCTATAGAAGGTGAAGAATAATTTAGAGAAACAGAGGAAATGCAAATGGAAAGAATCGGAGAATTCTTGCCATTCATGCTCGAGGGTTCGGTGACGACGGTGCAAGTATTCGTACTTACACTCGTCCTCTCCTTACCCCTGGGGCTTCCAATAGCCCTGGGGAGTAACAGCCGTTTTAAACCCTTGAGCTTTTTGTGCAAGATATACGTTTGGATATTCAGAGGAACACCGCTGATGCTTCAGCTGTGGTTTTTCTATTTTTTCTTCCCGTTCAATTTCGGGATAGTGCTGGACGCCATGGCTACAGCCGTGCTTACATATGTGCTCAACTATGCGGCGTATTTTGCGGAGATTTACAGAGGCGGAATCAACAGCATAGACAGGGGACAGTATGAGGCGGCCCATGCGCTGGGGCTTTCCAAAAAGCAGACCATGTTTGACATCATACTGCCGCAGACCATGAAGGCCATACTGCCTCCTGTAGTAAACGAGGCGATAACTCTGGTAAAGGATACTGCTCTCGTGTCCGCCCTCGCCGTCATAGACCTGATGAAGGCCACCAACAGCGCGGTAAACAGGACTACCAGCCTTACGCCGTTCTTTTATGCGGCAATAATATATCTGTTGATGACATTCGTGCTGACCCTGATAGCGGGAAGGCTTGAAAAATATTTCTCCAGATATGACGCTAAGGAGGAGTGGTAATGGAAAAAGAGATTATACTCGAGATGAAGCATATCGTAAAAAAATACGGCGATTTTACCGCGGTTGACGATGTGAATTTTTCTATGCGCAAAGGAGAGATTGTTGCAATAATAGGGCCGTCGGGATCGGGCAAGAGTACGCTGCTCAGGTGCATAAACGGCCTCAACAGCATAACGGCAGGCGACATGATTTTAAACGGCACTACCGGAATGGTATTTCAGCATTTCAACCTCTTCCCGCACATGACGTGCATAGACAATATTACTTATGCGCCTATAAAAGTAAAGAAGGAGAACAAGGCGGACGTCCAGAAGAGAGCCGAGGATTTGCTCAAGATGGTGGGGCTTTCCAACAAGGCGGATGTCTATCCGGCCCAGATTTCGGGCGGCCAGAAGCAGAGAATCGCCATAGCGAGAGCGCTGGCTATGGAGCCGGACCTGATGCTTTTCGACGAACCAACCTCGGCGCTGGACCCGGAAATTACGGGAGAAGTCCTCACTGTAATGAAGAAGCTGGCCGAAAGGCATACCACCATGATAGTGGTGACTCATGAGATGGGATTTGCCAAGGAAGTAGCCGACAGGGTTCTGTTTATGGATAACGGCGTGATAGTGGACGAGGGAACTCCTCAGGAAATCTTTGATAATCCTAAGAGCGACAGGCTGATCTCCTTCTTAAGTTCCATGCTAAGAGCATAAAATCTTTCGATATTATTAACTTTTTTTGACGATACGCCCTTGCGTAACACAGGCTCATTTTTTTGTGGCATAATAATCATACGAAGTACTTGACAGTGTACTACACGCTGTAGTACACTGTTGTGTGAGCAGAACTGCTCAAAACACAAAAAAATATGAGGGGGGGGGTACAGATATGAGTAAATCTGTATTAAGTATCATTGAAAATGTTGCAAAGACAGACGGAGAAAGATTGGCGATAAAATCTGCCTCCGGAGAGCTGACTTACGCTCAGCTATGGAAACAGTCCGACAACTTGGCCGCATGGCTTAGTCTACGACTCAAAGACAACCATAAACCTGTGATGGTTTACGGTCATAAAGATCCACAGATGATAGTATGCTTTTTGGCTTGTGTAAAGTCAGGAAGAGCTTACTGCCCTGTGGATATTTCTATGCCCAAAAATCGTATAGAGGAGATAGCGGCAAGCTTAGATAATGAAATTATTTTAGCCTCCGAACCTCTCGAGATGGATAGCTTTGAGGTTGTCGGATCTTCCGCTGTCAGGCTGATATGCGAAAGCGATCAGGACGCTTTGCATGTAAGGCCGGTATCGGGAGACGATGTCTATTACATCATCTTTACATCGGGAAGTACGGGAAAACCCAAAGGCGTAGAAATTACGGCGGATAATCTGGCTAATTTTACAAAGTGGTCGAGGCAGCTGGCTGAGAAGACGGGAATGGATCATATGACCTTTATGAATCAGGCGCCGTTTTCCTTTGATTTGTCAGTCATGGATCTGTATACGTCCATGACCACAGGAGGAACTCTGATATGCCTCGATAAGCGAATTCAAAGCGATATGGCTTCTATGTTCCGCGTGATGAGAGAAAGCGGTATAAACTGCTGGGTCTCCACGCCTTCGTTTGCCGAAATGTGTCTGGCCGACCATAATTTCTGCCATGAACTTATGAAGGAGCTTAAACTCTTTTTGTTCTGCGGAGAAAGGCTGACCAAAGAGACGGCTTTGAAGCTATCACAGCGCTTTCCAGACGCCAGGATAGTCAATACTTACGGCCCTACCGAATCGACGGTTGCGGTGACGTCTATAGAGATTGATCAAAAAGTTTTGTCTGAAAACGATCTGCTTCCTATAGGAAAACCGCGAAAGGGAAGCGAATTGTTTATAAAAGACGGAGAAATATTTATATCAGGAGATACCGTAGGAAAAGGATATTACAAGAATCCCGAAAAGACGGCGGAAGCTTTTATAGAAATGGAAGACCGGATGGGGAACAAGATAAGAGCTTACAAGACCGGCGACAGAGGCTATTTTGACGGGGAAAATTATTTCTGTACCGGCAGAAAGGACTTTCAGGTCAAGCTTCACGGATATAGGATAGAGCTTGGAGATATAGAAAAGAATCTCATGATCTTTCCTGAAATCGAGCAGGCTGTGGTACTCCCCAAGTCTGACGGAGAAAAGATCAGATGTCTAATTGCCTTTATAAAGAGCAAAAATGAAGACGTGAACACGAGGCGCATCAAGGCGGCGCTCAAAGAGAAGCTGCCGGCATATATGGTGCCTAAGAATATAAGATTTATCGAAAATATGCCGATGACGGCTAACGGCAAAATAGACAGAAAGAAATTAGAGGCAGAATTCGTATGACATTGATGGGAAGTTTATATTTTTTCTTATGGGCGGCAGTACTGATGATTCCGGCCGTTATTCTCGGAGTCAAAGAAAAGCCCATAAGATATTACGGATTCTTTGTGACGATAGTTTTCGCAGTCTTTGCCACCGTATATAAACCCATCACCATGGCTTATCTTGGTTTGTATTGCCTGTGGGAACTGGTACTTGTAAAGGGCGCCGTGAAGCTTCAAAAGCGTCAGGGAAGAAACAAATGGACTTTTTTTGCTTTGGTTCTCTTATCCCTGGCGCCTCTTGTGACTTTTAAAATAAGCGGGCTTTTGGGCGGCAGTATATTCGGGTTCATAGGGATATCCTACCTGACATTTAAATCACTGCAAGTCATCATAGAAGTTCACGATGAACTGATAGAAGAAGTAAAGACTTTTGATTTCATGTATTTCCTGTTGTTTTTCCCCTGCTTGTCGTCGGGACCTATAGACAGGAGCAGGAGGTTCAATGAAGATCTTTACAACGTAAGGCCCAAAGAAGATTATCTAAACCTCGTAGGAGACGGGCTCTTCAGGATGGTCCTTGGCATGGTCTACAAATTTGTACTGGCGGCGGCTTTTTATCAGGGCATGACATACCTGGGAAACCCCATAGCCGGAACCGACTGGACAGGTTCGACTCTTGCTTATATGTACTGCTATGGGTTCTATCTGTTCTTCGATTTTGCAGGATACAGTCTCATGGCCATAGGAATGGGCTATATATTTGGCATAGTCACTCCCGATAACTTCAAGAAGCCGTTTATAAGCGTAGATATAAAAGATTTCTGGGACAGGTGGCATATAACCCTCTCCCATTGGTTCAGGGACTTTGTCTTCTCCAGGTTCATGATGGCCTCTATAAGAGGCAAGTGGTTCAAAAATAAACTTACAGGCGCTTCCATAGGATTCATGATAAATATGACTCTAATGGGCGTATGGCATGGCCTCAGCTGGTGTTACATACTGTACGGCGTATACCATGGAATACTCTTGGCGGTGACGGAAGTTTATCAGAAGAAGTCAAAGTTTTATAAAAAGAATAAGAAAAAGAAGTGGTACAAAATAGTGAGCGGAGTTATCACTTTTAACTTAGTCATGTTTGGATTTTTAATATTTTCAGGAAGATTGATATAAGGAGGATCGATATGGAAGATAGAGTTAAGGAGACAGTATTGGATTTACTGGAAGAAATATGCGGAGACGATGTTGTGAGAGAAGATATGGATGTGAATTTACTGGAAGAAGATCTGATAGATTCTCTGGATTATACCGAACTTCTGGTGGGTATAGAGGACGCTTTGGGAGTAGTGATGGCTCCCTCTGAACTCAAGAGAGAAGAGATGGATACGCCTAACAAAATAATAGATCAGGTTCTTCGCAGAATGTAGGTGAGAGGATCTATGAAAAAGATAACAGCTTTTATAACGGCCTTTGTACTGTTTATAGGAGTGGCTGTTTCTGCCCATGTCATCACGAACAAAAAACTCGAGACTAACAATGCGGATTTCGGCACTTGGATAAGTACGAAGAAAGATCTGTCTTACAGGGCTGTCACTTCCAATATAGAAGATGATACTGTCCTGATGATGGGATCTTCTGAGTTTCATCACGGAAATAAGACGCCTTATCATCCGACTAATATTTTCAGAGATTTAAATATGAATGTGATGTGCATGGGGGCAGCTCAGAATCAGAGCCTCTCTCATGCCATTACTTTGGGCGCCATAGCGCCTGACATGAAGAACAAGAAGGTGGTTCTCATTGTATCGCCTTCGTGGTTTGCAAAAAAAGGAGTGGACGGAAGCGGCTTTGCAGCCAGATTTTCGGAGAGCATGTATGAAGCATTTTTAAAAAACGATCAGCTGTCTGACGAAACCAAGAAGGCTATAACTCAGAGAACCAAGCAGCTTCTCGAGGTGAGTCCAGGAGCGCAAAAAAGAGCGGAGACGGCAGAAAAAGTCATTTTGAGCGAAAATGTCAGTCTTGAAGAAAGAGTTACTTTCGCCTCCAATAGGTGGGTGACTGAGGAAAAGGAAAATATAAATATAGGCCTGATGTGGAAATTAGCGGGAGGTAAGAATAAGTCTCAATACCAACAGGGCGAACAGGTTGAAGAGCCTGACTGGGATAAACTGGCCCAAGAAGCGGATCAATCTATCGAGGGGAAGACTAACAACCAGTTCCATATGATAGATAAACTGTTCAAAAATAAGGTAGAGCCGACTATGAAGGACCGGAAAGACGCCGATTTAAACAGGACTTACGGAGATTCTCCGGAATACGACGACCTCAGACTGTTCTTAGACGTATGCAGAGAGCAGAATGTGGAAGTAATGCTGATAATGCTGCCTGTAAACGGATGGTGGTACGACTATACGGGATTTCCCAAAGAAAACAGGCAAGCCTTTCAAACAGAGGTGGAAAAAGTAGCCCAGGAATACGGAGTAAAGACGTGCAATTTCTTTGACCAGTGTTACACGCCGGGATTTCTTGAAGATGTAGTACATCCCGCAGGGAAAGGATGGGTGAGAATAAATGAAGAAGCTTACAAGTTTTTTAAGCAAGATCAGAAACTGGACAGATAAAGAATTCTGGATGTATACGGGACTTTTTTTCGTCATGATGATGGCGATATATGCTTATGTCATATTTGCAGTAGGCACCGATGCTCCTAAATTTACTTACGCAGAATTTTAAAACTGCAGCGCATAGCTATCGAAATTTAATAGAAAAAGAGATCTGATGCCCCGGAGAATAAATTGATTTCCCGGGGTTTTTTATTTGACTGTAAATGTAAAATAATGTAAAATAATCAAAAGAAGCGGAATCTGCCTGAGGAGGCGAGATGACATATAAAAAGAAAATAGGGGCAGCCGGCGAAGAACTGGCTGCGGAATTACTTAAGAGTAAGGGTTATTACATAATAAGACGTAATTTTTCCTGTCCTTACGGAGAGGTCGATATAATAGCCGTTAAAGACAAGGCGATTTCTTTTATAGAAGTCAAGACCAGAACGTCCTTACTGTACGGAAGTCCGGCCGAAGCTGTGGATATGAAGAAACAGAGGCATATACGAAACGCTGCCAGATACTTTTTGTCCAGATATAACAGAGAATGGGACAGCCTGAATTTTCAGGTCATAGAGATCAGCATAGGACACATAACAGGTCTGGAACTATAGGAGGGAATCATGTTAAGAAAGATAAGATCCCTCGCATTAAAAAATACGAGAGGAGTAGTGGTGGATATAGAAGCAGACGTGAGCCCGGGGCTCCCTTACTTCAATATAGTGGGTCTGGCAGATATATCTGTAAAAGAGGCATCAGAAAGAGTCAGGAGAGCCATACGAAACAGCGGATTCGAATATCCGAAGGGCCGTATCACAGTGAACTTATCTCCTGCTTACATTCATAAAAGGGGAAGTCACTTCGACTTGGGCATAGCTTTGGGCATACTGTCGGCCCTGCAAATAATAACAGAAGACATGGAGAGCAGGATATTGGTAGGGGAGCTGTCCTTCGACGGAAGTATCCTTCCGGTGACCAGGCTCATGCCTATGCTGGCGGCGATTGTAGATGATCCTTCTGTCGAAGAAATACTCTTAGCAGAAGAAAACTGCAGAGAAGCCTTTCTGATGACTCGCCAGACTGAAAAAAAGCTGATCCCGGTGAAGAACCTCAGAGAAGCAGTATCTCATATAAGCGGAGAGAAAAAGAAACCATATGAGACCTTGTTTACAGCCGACGAACAGATATGCCGGGAAGACTTTGAAGATGTGCGAGGCCACGAAGAAGCGAAAGAGGCAATAATGACGGCTGTGGCGGGTAAACATAATATATTGATGATAGGCCCTCCAGGTACGGGGAAGACTATGATGGCCAGAAGAATTGCAGGAATACTGCCGCCTATGAGCCTTTGCGAACAGATAGAGACGGCAGGCATATATTCATATGCGCAGATGACGGTGAGAGAAGACCCGGTGCCTGCAAGAAGACCGTTCAGACACGTCTGTTCAGGTGTAACCAGGGCTTCACTGATAGGAGGAGGGAGTATACCTTTGCCGGGAGAAGTGTCTTTTGCTCATAACGGTGTCTTATTCATCGACGAATTTTTAGAACTGGGCCCCGGCATACTGGAGGCTCTCAGGGGTCCTATCGAGGACAGAGAAGTCAGAATATCGAGGAAGGGCGATACGTCTGTCTTTCCTGCCGATTTTTTGCTGGTAGGAGCCGCTAACCCGTGCAGATGCGGATACCTTGGAGATGATCTGCATCAATGCACATGTACGCAGACAGAAATAGATAAATACAGAAACAGACTATCAGGGCCGCTTGCCGACAGAATAGATATGTGCGTAGAGGTCAACAGAATATCCCATGAAAATCTAAAAAGAAAGGGAGGGCTTTCTTCGGATATGATGAGAGAAAATATACTGAGAGTAAGAAAAATACAGAGTGAAAGAGGCTGTATCAGCGCAGCCATGACAGATAAACAAATAGAAAAATTTTGCCCGGTGGACGCGGCCGGCGCAGAGTTCATGGAGAGGGCGTATGACAGCTTTGGCATAAGCGCCAGGAGATATTCCAAAATACTCAAGGTAGCCAGAACGCTGGCCGACTTTGAGGAGAGACAAGTCATAAAGACATGCGATCTGGCGGCGGCTTTTCATTTTACCAGGCTTCTGAAAGGAGGCGCCAAGGAATAATAATGAAAAATTCAAATAATATAAAAGTGATAAGAAAAGGGGACAAAGCTTTCCCCGAGTTTCTCTCTGATATGGAAGACGGCCCTGAAAGTCTGTATTGTATAGGAGACACTTCACTTCTCAAGGAGAGGGCGGCGGCGGTAGTCGGCGCGCGAAAATGCAGCGAGTACGGCAGGCAGACAGCCTTAAGAATAGGAAGCCTGCTGGCTAAAAACGAAGTGGTGACAGTCAGCGGAATGGCCTGCGGGATAGACAGCGCGGCGCATCTTGGGGCTCTCAGGCAGGGCGGAAAGACCATAGCTGTCCTGGGCAGCGGTCCCGACATATGTTATCCCAGAAGCAGCGAAAAAATTTATAAGACTATATGCGACAGAGGACTCATCGTATCAGAGTATCCGCCGGGAACAGAACCGAGACCGTGGAGATTTCCCATGAGAAACAGGATAATTTCGGCATTGTCAGAAGTCGTAACAGTCATAGAAGCCGGAGATACCAGCGGAGCGCTGATAACGGCCGTAAAAGCTGCGGAGCAGGGCAGAGAAGTGCTGGCAGTCCCGGGAAATATCAGCAGCCCTTTCAGCCTTGGAACCAACAGACTTATCGCAGACGGGGCCGGCATATTGACTGCTCCGGAAGATATATTGAGAGCTATGGGAATCGATGAGGCAGCTTCAAATATGACAGATCGGGACATGGGAAAAGACGAGAAGGAAGTGTTTGACATCGTTATGAAAAGGGGACAAATTACCATCGACGAGTTGTCTCGGGAGGCTAAAAGACCCCCTTCAGATGTGAGCGGCATTGTGGCCGTAATGGAGCTTAAAGGCATATTATCTTACAGTATGGGAAAAATTTTTATTGCAAAAATGTGAAAAAAGAACTATCATATTAATTTATAGAATAAAAGCGAAAAGATTCTTAAGGGAAATCAAATATAATCAGGAGGAAAGATGGCAACTAAAGCAACCAAACCTTCATCAAAAGGCAAGACGGCCAGAAAGAAGACTCTCATAATAGTAGAGTCTCCTTCTAAAGCCAAGACCATAGGAAAGTATCTGGGTTCGTCTTATAAAGTCGTAGCGTCCGTAGGTCATGTAAGAGACCTGCCAAAGAGTAAATTGGGGATAAATATAGAAAACGACTTTGAACCGGAATATATAGCTATAAGAGGAAAAGGCGACCTCATAAAAGAACTTAAGAAGGAGGCCAAGCAGGCTCAGAAGATATATCTGGCTACCGACCCGGATCGGGAAGGAGAAGCTATATCATGGCACCTGGCTTATCTGCTGGGGATAGATCCTGCATCCGACTGCCGTATAGTATTTAACGAGATAACTAAAGATACTATAAAAAATGCAGTGAAGAATCCCAGACCTATAGATCTCAGACTGGTAGACGCTCAGCAGGCCAGAAGAGTGCTGGACAGACTGGTAGGATATCAGATCAGCCCTCTGCTGTGGAGAAAAATCAGACGAGGTCTCAGCGCCGGGAGAGTCCAGTCGGCCGCTCTTAAGATAATCTGCGACAGAGAGAACCTGATCAAAAATTTCATTCCTCAGGAGTACTGGAACATAATCGTCGATTTCGAAAAGGGATTCGACGCTAAACTGATAGAATATAAAGGAAAGAAACTTTCTGTAGAAAACAGGGAGGCTGCGGAGAAGGCAGTAGCAGAACTAAAGCAGGGAAGCTATGTCGTTTCTCAAATCATTAAAAAAGAAAGACGCAGAAAACCTTTTGCGCCTTTTACCACCAGCAGCCTGCAGCAGGACGCGGCTAACAAGCTGGGATTTACTACTAAAAAAGCCATGATGGTGGCTCAGCAGCTCTACGAAGGCGTGGAAATCAAAGGCCACGGTACTCTGGGACTTGTTACTTATATCAGAACGGACTCGGTGAGAATCTCTAAGGAAGCCAGCATGGCTGCAAGAGAATTTATACTGGATAATTTCGGACCGGATTATGCGGGGAACAATGTCTTTTCCAATAAGAAAAAGGACATACAAGACGCCCACGAGGCCATAAGACCCAGCAATGTGAGACTGGACCCGCAGCAGATAAAGGAATCGCTTACCAAGGATCAATATTCGCTGTATAAGCTCATATGGACCAGATTCCTGGCAAGCCAGATGGCTCCTGCCCTCTTCGATTCCATGCAGGTCAATATATCAAACGGTGATTACGGCCTGAGAGCTAACGGATCAAAACTTCTCTTCGACGGATATCAGAAAATATACTCTTCCAATATGGAAGAGGACAGAGATAAGATACTCCCCGACTTAAGCGAAGGAGAAACTCTGAAAGCAAACGACATAAAGAGCGATCAGAAATTTACAGAGCCGCCTGCAAGATTCACCGAGGCCAGCCTCGTAAAAGATCTGGAAGAAAAAAATATAGGAAGACCCAGCACTTATGCGCCTATCATAGCTACTCTCCTGGAGAGAAAATATATCACGCGGCAGAAAAAGACCTTATCGCCTACAGATCTGGGATTTTTAGTTACGGGAATGATGGAAGAATATTTTAAGGAGATTGCCGACACAGGTTTTACGGCCGGTATGGAAGATAAGCTTGACGAGGTGGAGGTAAAGGATTTAAACTGGAAAGAGGTAGTGAGAGACTTTTACGCCAATCTTAAAGAAGAGCTTGCGGTGGCAGATGAGGCCATAGAAAAAGTGCAGATAGAGGATCAGCCTACAGACGAGGTGTGCCCGCTGTGCGGCAGGCCTATGGTCATAAAATCAGGCAGATTCGGAGAATTCATGGCCTGCAGCGGCTATCCTGAATGTAAGAGCACTAAGGCCATAGTCCAGAAGGTAGGAGTAACGTGTCCGGACTGCGGGGGAGATATAGTGGCCAAGAGAGGCAGATCGGGAAAATTATTCTACGGATGCAGCAATTATCCGACTTGCAAGAGGGCGTATTGGTATAAGCCCGTAGATAGAAAGTGCCCTGAATGTGGAAGTCTTCTTCTTGAACGCAATTCAAAAAATGCTAAATTTGTTTGCTCAAATGATAAATGTGGGTATAAAGAACAGTAGATTAGGAGGTACTAAAAATGGTAGAATTTCATGCAACTACGATCTGTGCAGTCAGAAGAGGCCCAGATGATATCTGTATCGGAGGCGACGGACAGGTTACCATGGGCGAGACGGCCATAATGAAAAACGGAGCAAAAAAAGTGAGAAAAATATATAAGAATTCTGTGATTTCAGGATTCGCAGGCTCCGTAGCCGACGCTTTTGCCCTGACTGAAAAATTTGAAGGAAAGCTGGAAGAACACTCCGGAAATCTCAAACGCGCAGCGGTAGACTTGGCTCAGATGTGGCGTTCCGACAGGGGAATGAGGAACCTTGAAGCTCTGATGATAGTTGCGGATAGAGAATCCATGCTGGTCATTTCAGGTACGGGCGAGGTCATAGAACCGGATCAGGATTTCGTGGCCATAGGTTCGGGCGGAAACTACGCTTATTCGGCAGCCAACGCTCTGTTTAATCATACGAATATGACGGCAGAGGAGATCGTCAGAGAGTCGCTGAAAATAGCGTCGTCCATATGCGTATATACCAATGACAATATTTCCGTTGAGAAATTATAGGAGGGGATAACATGGCCAGTAAAGTTTACAGCATGACTCCAAAAGAAATAGTGGCGGAGTTAGATAAGTATATAATAGGACAGGACGAGGCGAAAAAGTCAGTAGCCATAGCCCTGAGAAACAGATACAGAAGAAGCCTTCTTTCAGAAGAGATGCGGGAGGAGATAACTCCTAAGAACATATTGATGATGGGGCCTACCGGATGCGGAAAGACCGAGATAGCCAGGAGACTGGCAAAACTCATGGACGCTCCTTTTGTAAAAGTGGAAGCTACCAAGTTTACTGAAGTGGGCTATGTGGGACGCGACGTGGATTCCATGATAAGAGATCTGGTGGAAGCCTCTATGAGGATAACGAAACAGACTAAGCTTGAGGAAAAGTATAATATAGCCGATAAGATAGTAGAAGAAAAGATAGTTGAGGCTATAATTCCGGGAAAGAAAAAGAAATCCGGCTCCCAGGCTAAAAGCCCCTTTGACTTTATCATGAACAGCGGCGGATACCAGAGCCAGAAGCAGCAGTATCTCGACGGACAGGCAGCCAAAGATCAGGAACCTACAAAAGAAGATATGGACGTGGAGATGGCCAGAGAACAGGTGAGACAGCAGCTCAGACAGGGTCTCCTGGAAGAACAGTATATAGAGATCGAAGTAGTCGATACGCCTAAGGGAAATCAGCTTGATATGAGCAATGAAGGCATGTCCATAGCCATAGGAAACATTTTCGGAAATATGGCGCCTGAAAGGACCAAGAAGAAGAACTGCAAAGTCAAGGACGCCCGCAAGATACTGAGGGAACAGGAAGCGCAGAAGCTCATAGATATGGACGTAGTGACTGACGAGGCTATACAAAACGCAGAGCAGAACGGAATCGTATTTATCGACGAAATAGATAAGATCGCCTCAGGTTCGCGTATGACCTCCGGAGCAGACGTGTCAAGAGAAGGAGTCCAAAGAGATATTCTTCCTATAGTAGAGGGCAGCGTCATCAATACTAAATACGGTCCCGTAAAGACGGACCATATCCTGTTCATCGGCGCAGGTGCTTTCCATACTGCAAAACCTACCGATTTGATACCTGAACTTCAGGGACGTTTCCCTATAAGGGTAGAACTGGAGAGCCTTACTAAAGAGGATTTTGTAAATATCCTTACGGTGCCCGAAAATGCTTTGATAAAGCAGCATAAGGCGTTGCTGGAGACAGAAGGTATAGAAGTAGACTTTACCGAGGGCGCCATAGATGAGATAGCTACCATGTCATACCTGATGAACGAGCAGACTGAAAACATCGGAGCAAGACGTCTTCATACTGTACTTGAGAAGCTGCTGGAGGAGATCTCCTTCAATATTCCTGAGATGGAAGAAGAAAAGATAGAAATAACTGACGAATATGTCAAGGAGAAGTTCCAGGAGACTGTTCACAAAGAAGATCTGGACAGATTTATCCTGTAAAGATTTATAGGGGGCTTTTAAAATGCCGGAAAAGATATTAGACAGGATACGGCGCCTTAACTGGGTTCTTACCGAAAGCACCACTGGCAGCCTTTCTTATGATCAGCTGAGCAAGATTCTGAGCGAAGTCATAAATGCCAACGTCTACCTGACGGACGCTGCGGGCAGCGTTCTTGGGACAGGCTATATAAATGCGGAGGACACTTCTACAGAAGTAGATGAGAAGGGCGGAGAACGCATCCCTGAATACCACAATGATAATTTCATGAAGATGGACTCAACCTCTGCCAATATAACCGGCAAACAAGCCCTGGATATAATGGGCGATAGTTATGCTATGGCAGATAAATATCATTGTATAGTGCCCAGCTTTTGCGGAGGCGACCGTCTGGGAACTCTGATAGTGACCAGATATAACCGCAAATTTTCCGAAGAAGATATAGCCCTGTGCGAATACGGAGCCGCAGTGGCGGGACTCGAGATCAGGAGAAATCTCAATCTGGCCGAAGAAAGAGAGAAGAGACAGATATCTGCTATTCATCTGGCATTAGCCACGCTCTCCTTTTCGGAGAAGGAAGCCGTTAAAAAAATCTTAATGGAGTTCAGCGGCTGCGAAGGTTCTATAGTAACCAGCAAAGTAGCCGAAAAATACAAGATGACCAATTCTCTGGTGGTGAACGCTCTGCGCAAACTGGAAAGCGCAGGCGTTCTCACATCACGTTCTATGGGAATGAAAGGAACGAAGATTCAGATAAATAACCTTTATCTGAGAGATGTGCTTGAAGAAATCAGATGAACTCTCCTTAGCAAAATCAAACACAGGACCGTACTCGCCGCCTGCTCACATGAGTCGGCCGGCGAGTAATTTTTTATGTCGTTTTTTTATGTCCCGGCATAATATATCAAGGGGGTATTTTTATGCGGAAATGGGTAGTAATACTTATAGGAGTCATTCTCGTCATAATAGGCAGCCTGGTCCTTATCAAGGACGCTTTCGGAGAAAGTATAGAAGCCGCGGCCGAAGCCATTGCGGTGAACAGTGTTGCGGCAAAAATAAATAAAAGTTTGGAACAGGGATTCTATGATGAAAGCCTGGGAGAGTCGCTCCTCCATATAGAGCGGGATGCAGAGGGGAATATTCAGTATGTAGAACCTGATTCAAGGGTCATAAATAAGCTTCTCCTGTCTTTTTCTCAGAATGTTGAGGAAACATACAGTCTGTCCGATATGGAAGAACACAAGGTGAATTTGGGCGTCATAACGGGCAGTCGCATACTGTCTCAGCTGCCGTTCTATATAACTGTAAAAGTACAGCCCCTCAGTCTGACTAAATTTCAATATGAGACAGAGTTTGAAACTGAGGGCATAAATCAGACCAGATACTATGTCTATTGCACTGTAACCAGCCAGGTACATATTTTAGCGCCGTTTACAGATAAAACTGCCGAGATAAACAGAAGAGTGCTCATAGCGGAGGCTATCATAGTAGGAAAAGTACCGGACAGTTATGTAGTAGTACCTGAAGGAAGTATTTTAGATGCAGTATGATGAAATCTGTGATAAAATAAAAATATGCTTAGATTTACTGATGACAACAAGGTCCTAAGAGAGGACCGGTATAACGCTATTTTAGTGGGAGTGCAGAGAGACGAAGATATAAGTTATTCCATGGAAGAGCTCGAAGGCCTTGCAGAAGCGGCAGGCGCCCGGGTGCTTGGAACCATGATCCAGAATATGGAAAGACCAAACACCGCTACTTTGATTGGAAAGGGTAAGGTAGAAGAACTGAAAGAGCTGGCAGATTCCATGGAAGCCGATATGATAATCTTCAACGACGAACTGACCGGCATGCAGCTGAGAAATCTGGAAGACACAATAGGGATAAGAATTATCGACAGGACCATATTGATACTCGATATATTTGCCACTAGGGCTACATCCAGAGAAGGAAAACTCCAGGTAGAACTGGCGCAGCTCAAGTATAGGATGCCGAGACTGACCGGGTTTGGAAAATCTCTGTCAAGACTCGGAGGCGGCATAGGAACCAGAGGTCCCGGAGAAAAGAAGCTGGAGACGGACAGGCGCCATATTCAGCGCCGCGTGACGGACATAAAAGATGAACTGACTCATCTTAAAAATACCAGGAGTGTTCAGAGGGCCAGAAGAGAGAAGAGCAGCATACCTGTAGTAGCTCTTGTGGGATATACCAATTCCGGCAAATCTGCGATTATGAACAGGATACTTTCAGATGTTCAGAAAGCGGATAAGACGGTGCTGGAGAAAGATATGCTGTTTGCGACTTTAGATGTTCAGCAGAGAAACGTCACTTTGGAAAGCGGAAGAGAATTCATACTCATAGATACCGTTGGATTCGTGAGCAGACTTCCTCATTCGCTGATAGAGGCTTTTAAAGCTACTCTCGAGGAGGTCACATATGCTGACCTGCTCCTGCACGTTGTAGACGCGTCATATGAGAATTACGATTTTCATATAAAGGTCACCGAAAAAGTAATGGGGGAGATGGGCGCGGGAGAAAAAGAAAAGATCATGGTTTTTAACAAGACGGATCTTGCTCATGATGACATCATACCTGTCCGGGGGTGCGACAACGTGGAGATTTCTGCGAAATGCGGGACTAATATAGATGTCCTCATAAACAAGATAGAGTCGAAGATATTCGGCGATTATACGCCGGCTGCATTTCTCGTTCCGTATGACAGGGGAGATATCTCATCTTATCTCTGCAGTCAGTCGGAGGTTAAAAAAATGGAATATACAGATGAGGGGACTTATTTCGAAGTAGTTTTGAAACAGGAGGATCGAAAGAGGCTGGAGAAATATGAAGTTGTATAAAACTGTGGAAAAGGAGGCGTCTGCTTCTCAGATCATAGAAAAATCTAAATTCATAACATATGTCAAGCCTGTCTCCTCAAAGGAGGAGGCAGACGCCTTCATAGCAGAAATAAGGAAAAACATAAAGACGCTACTCACAACGTCCCGGCCATGGTAATAGGAGATAAGATGCAGCTGCAGTGGGCTTCCGACGATGGGGAGCCTCAGGGCACATCCGGGGCGCCTATGGTGAAACTTCTGACTTCAGAAGAAATAACAGATACTGTTATCGTCGTTACCAGATATTTCGGAGGGATAAAACTTGGCACAGGCGGTCTAGTCAGAGCATATACTTCTTCGGCTAAAATGGGCCTATCGGCGGCTGGTGTTTGCGGAGTATATGAGCAGATGGCGACCACCTACAGCTTAGAGTATACATTTTTGGCAAAGCTGCAGAGTTTAGAGGGCGGTTTGTTCACCATTCTGGATATAAGATATTCAGATAAAGTGGAAGTGGATCTGGCCTGCGAACCTGAGGACGCAGAACAACTTGAGGAACTGATCGATAACATTACGGCAGGCAGGGGCCGAATGAAAAAACAGGAAAAAACACTGATAAAAAAGTTGAGTAAATAATATGCCAATAATTTGAAATTTTCCGTTGACATGGCTTCGCAGTTATGCTAATATATGTTTCGGCTCACAAATTAAAGATCATTTAAAAAGTCAAAAATTGCAAAAAAGTTTAAAAAGTTCTTGACAATTTAAATGAACTAATGTATATTAAATAAATGTGTCGAGCAAGTTACGAACGCGAGGGCGCTTAGCTCAGCTGGGAGAGCATCTGCCTTACAAGCAGAGGGTCATAGGTTCGAGCCCTATAGCGCCCACCATGAAGATGGCCTGGTAGTTCAGTTGGTTAGAATGCCAGCCTGTCACGCTGGAGGTCGACGGTTCGAGCCCGTTCCAGGTCGCCAACTTTTTTAACAGTTCCTTCGCTGGTGTGGCTCAACGGTAGAGCAGCTGATTTGTAATCAGCAGGTTGGGGGTTCGATTCCCTCCACCAGCTCCATAACATTGCTTGGAGTCTGATCGGCTTTATGGCCGAAAAGACAAGCATACGTCGAGGGATTCCCGAGTGGCCAAAGGGGGCGGACTGTAAATCCGTTAGCTGAGCTTTCGATGGTTCGAATCCATCTCCCTCGACCAATTTAAAACTTAATAGTTGTGCGGAAGTGGCTCAGGGGTAGAGCATCGCCTTGCCAAGGCGAGGGTCGCGAGTTCGAATCTCGTCTTCCGCTCCAATATTTATAACGTGCGGATGTAGTTCAATGGTAGAACCTCAGCCTTCCAAGCTGATGGCGTGAGTTCGATTCTCATCATCCGCTCCACTATTTTGTGGGCTCATAGCTCAGTTGGATAGAGCAACGGCCTTCTAAGCCGTGTGTCCGGGGTTCGAATCCCTGTGGGCTCACCATTTTTTTTGGGGTATCGCCAAGCGGTAAGGCACTGGGTTTTGATCCCAGCATTCGTAAGTTCGAATCTTGCTACCCCAGCCACGCGTGACCCATTAGCTCAGTCGGCAGAGCACTTGACTTTTAATCAAGGTGTCCGGAGTTCGAATCTCCGATGGGTCACCAATAAAAACACCGCGGCGATTTTTGCAAGTATCGGACATGGAGAGGTGTCCGAGTGGTTTAAGGAGCTGGTCTTGAAAACCAGTGACTCCGAAAGGGGCCGTGGGTTCGAATCCCACCCTCTCCGCCATAATAAGTGATAAGCCTGGAGAAGTACTCAAGTGGCTGAAGAGGACGGTTTGCTAAACCGTTAGGGTTCGATTACGGGCCGCATGGGTTCGAATCCCATCTTCTCCGCCATACATAGGGGTATAGCTCAGTTGGTAGAGCAGTGGTCTCCAAAACCACGTGTCGAGGGTTCGAGTCCTTCTGCCCCTGCCAAAGAATTTTATATCGGGGTGTAGCGCAGTTTGGTAGCGCAACTGGTTTGGGACCAGTGGGCCGCGGGTTCAAATCCTGCCACCCCGACCATTAAAATGTGGGCCTTTAGCTCAGTTGGTCAGAGCATCCGGCTCATAACCGGCAGGTCCCGGGTTCAAGTCCCTGAAGGCCCACCACATTTTAATAAACAAATGTATGCCCAGATAGCTCAGTAGGTAGAGCAGGGGACTGAAAATCCCCGTGTCTCTGGTTCGATTCCGGATCTGGGCACCATTTATTTATAAAGGCAGTTCCTTGCTGACAAAGAAGTCCGAGGGATTGCTTTTGTTTTTTGGACAAACTGTCGACGAAAAAGCCCCTGTCTTTGAAAATTGATGAATAATTCCCGCAAACGTTCCGTAATTTGAGGAAATCGGGACTTGCAGAGAGAAAAATCTCGGTAAGGAGCCAAAACCTCGCTGACGGGAATAGCTGATAAACTGATGCTCTTGAGCAAGTTCCTATTAACATTATCAAAAACAGTTTCAAGGTGAGAATATCAAAAACTCTCAATTCTAAAAGCCGCTGATGTTGTCAGCGGCTTTGTGATTCTTGAGACGCCGCCTTGCAGGCGGGGCAAGGTCAGCGGTTTTTCTCTTTTTCGATCATTTCTCTTATGGTTTCCGCGTTTTCGTAACCTTTCTTTACAGAAGCTTCGAGGTATTTATCGGCAGTTTCAAAATCTCCTGTCTGGGCGTAGGCCAGAGCTGCGTTGCCCCAGGCTACAGCCAGGTCAGGGTCAGATTTCAGCGCTTTTTCAAAATATTCTATGGCAGCCGGCGCGTCTCCTTCTAATATGTAAAGGGATCCTAAACTGGAGTTAAGCTCCGCATAATCCGGGTCAATTTCCAGAGCCTGAAAATAGAGCTCTTTGGCAGACAGGTTATCTCCGCCCTGCCTGTAGGTGATGGCCAGGTTTACGTAATTTCTTACATCGGTATCATCCTCATCCAGCGCCGACTGATAATATTCTTGGGCTTTCTCCAGATTTCCGAGTTCCAATTCGGCTCCTCCGAGATAGGCGTACAGATCAGAATAGCTGATCTTATCGGAGATTCCGGCCTCGAGGGCGCTCTCAAATTTCTCGAGGGCAGTTTCGTAATCCCCTTCAGCATATGCTTCGCTGCCTTCCGTGAAAAACTCGTCGCCCTGATTTTTCTGACATCCCAATGAAAAAATGCCAGAATTAAAGTAAATAACAGGATAATGATCTTTTTCATGTTAATCCTCCATGACTACAATATTTCAAATGAGACCCAACTCGAGATGAGATAAGCCGCGGCAGACATTACACAAGCAAAAGAGATGACTTTTGATTTGATTTTGGATTCTTTGTCGAAGACGGCCATAGATGTTATCCAAGATATGACTAAAGTTATCAAGGCAATCACCGTCATCTTATTGATCACAAGAGCCCATCTCCGCAGGAGGAAACACAAGACGGCTATTGCCAGCACGGTGATCAGATATTTGAGCCAGCCTCCTCTGTTGAACAGTATGGGTATGAGAAGGGCGGCCCAGACTATTCCCAGCAGAAGACACTTCAAAATTATAATAAATATACTTTCCATATATACTCCTTTTTTCTGTGATATTGCAAATAAAATCATAACATAAATCGGACGAGTTTGGAAGATTTTTTCTGACTTGAAAGAGCTTTAATGAGGTGGTTCGGCTCGTTGTAAAAAGCCTCGGAATGTACGGCCGATGAAAAAGGAACTTTTCTTTTTCAGGCAGTTTTTGCCTGGAGTTTTATGTTATCAATTTGCAGGTAATCATTGATTCTTGGCGAAATTTGCGGTAAAATATACATGTATAAAATTACGGGAGGATGCGATGGCCCAGCTATATTACAGATACAGTACGATGAACGCCGGAAAATCTATAGAACTGATAAAGGTGGCGTACAACTATGAGGAGAGAGGCAAACAGGTGCTCACTCTTATTCCCTCGGTAGACGACAGATATGGGGTAGGGGTGATAACCTCGAGAATAGGGATACAGAGAGAAGCTCTCGTAGTAAATGAAGATACTAATATACTTGAACTGTATATTCGTGAAAATGAAAAGAGAAAAATCGACTGCGTACTGATAGACGAATGCCAGTTTCTCAAAAAGCATCATGTACAGGAATTGGTGGAGATAGTAGACAGCTGCGATGTTCCCGTGCTGGCTTATGGACTCAAAAATGATTTCAGAAACGAACTCTTTGAGGGATCGTATTACATGCTGATATATGCAGATAAGATAGAAGAAATAAAGACTATATGCTGGTGCGGACGAAAAGCTACCATGGTGGCCAGAGTTATCGACGGAAGAGTCGTCAAACAAGGAGAGCAGGTAGTTATAGGAGGCAACGATATGTATGTGTCCTTGTGCCGCAAGCATTATAACGACGGAAGATTTTGTGAGAATAAACAGGCTTTGTTATTCAGGGAGTAAAAATGACTGTAAGACTTAGACGAAAGAATTTAACGACTATTATTTTGACAGCTTTCTTAATTCTCATGGCTGCGTTTGTCATGGCCGGTAGCGCCTCGGCAGCCACGACCGCTACCGTAGACAGCAAAGAGGGATTGAATGTCAGAAGCGGCCCCGGCGTCGATTACGGTATTCTCTTCGCACTTCCCGACAAGACTACAGTCACGGTGATAGAAAAAGACGGCAGCTGGTACAAGATAAGTTATGAAGGAAAGACGGGATATGCCAGCGGTGATTATCTCGTGATTCAGCAGACGGGAGACAGCGACGGGGACGTAACCGGCAAGACAGGCACGGTGAAAAGCCCGATAGGACTGAACGTTAGAAGCGGTCCCGGCTCAGGATACGAAGTACTGTTTACACTTAATAATAATGTCACTGTAGATATCATAGGAAAGTCAGGAAACTGGTATCAGATAAGCTATAACGGACGTACGGGATATGTCAGCAGCGAATACATAGTGATAAACGAAAGCCCCGACTATGTGTATGACGGGGATTTTGAAAGCTATCTTACGCAGCAGGGATTTCCGGAAAGCTATAAATATTATTTAAGAATCTTACATGCCGCTCACCCTCAATGGATATTTAAATCTCAGAAGACGGGGCTGAGCTGGATCGATGTGATCGATAAAGAGAGCAAAGTAGGTATAAACCTCGTACATAAGAGTTCGAACGACTCATGGAAATCAGATGATTACGGAGCTAAGGATTCAAATGGCAATTATATAGAATTTGACAGCGGAGGCTGGATAGCTGCTTCCCGTTCTATAGTGGAATATTATATGGATCCGAGAAACTTTTTGAATGAAGGCGGAATATTTCAATTTATGAGCCATTCATACGATTCTCAGACTCAGACCAAGGCAGGCCTCCAGCAGCTGGTGGCCGGTACGTTCCTTGCAAATAAATTTCCCGAAGCGGGATATGATACGTATTCCGACGCCTTGATATATGCAGGCAGTCAATCGGGAGCCAATCCGTATGTCCTGGCTTCGATGATCCTCGTGGAACAGGGAAAGGACGGAAAGGGAAACAGCATTTCCGGCAAAGTAAGCGGCTTTGAAGGGTATTATAATTATTTCAATGTAAGAGCGTATGCTTCCGGCGGATATGATGCGGTCGAATATGGGCTGCTGTATGCCAAGAGCCAGGGATGGAACACTCACATAAAATCGATCTTAGGCGGAGCGGCTCATTATGCCGGCAATTACATAAAGAATAACCAGAACACCCTGTATCTTAAAAAGTTCAATGTTATGAACGGTATGAGTTCAGTGGCCGCTCATCAATATATGACCAATATCGGCGGGGCGGCCAGCGAAGCCGCAAATCTGAAAGCAGGTTACAGCTCCAGCGGGGCGATAACTTTCTATATACCGGTTTATTCCAATATGCCGGAAACTGCCGCTCCGATGCCGGGAAGCGGAAATAATAATTATTTTCTCAAGAGCCTGAGCGTGGACGGATATGATCTGATGCCGGCGTTTAATATGTATATTTCCGAGTATGAACTGGTAGTTCCCAGCGATACGTCGCACGTAAAAATCAACGCTTCTGCCAGCGATTCCGGCGCTAAAGTCGAAGGCGCAGGAAATGTCCAGCTGACAGGAAATGTTACCGATATAAAGGTTACGGTAACCTCAACCAGCGGAGTGAAGAAAACCTACACTATCACCGTGGCTAAAGAGAGCGGTTCTACCTCAGAGGGAAGCCTGACCAGTTCGGTATATTCGATAGGCACTTATATAATGGGAGTTGACTTTGAAACTTCTGTGAAAACTTTTAAATCAAACTTGAATGTTTCTTCAGGCTGCTCTTTAACAGTAATCAGCTCCGGCGGCTCTGAGATGACTTCAGGCAATGTCGGAACAGGGACTAAGGCCGTCTTGTATGATAAAAGCGGAAAAGCGATAAAGAGTTATTATGTAGTTGTCAAGGGTGATAATAATGGTGACGGCAAGGTGACGTCTGCCGATGTACTCTTTACGCAGAGACATATAATAAAAACTTATACGTTGAGTGGAGCATATTTTTACGGCGCAGATATCAATGGCGACGGTAAAGTAAGTTCTGTAGATGTTCTTTATATGCAGAGACATATTATTGGAACGTATACTATAAAGAATTAATAGGGATTGGTGATGAAAAAAAGATTAATTGTTTTAACATTGATTTTATGCTTGATGTTCTCATTTTGCAGTGCTTCTAATGCGTTAGGTGCTTCTGCATCATTAAGTATATCTGGAGGTGGAAGTTACACAGTAGGCAGTACAATAAGGATAACATATACTTTTTCTGCAACGAATATTGCAGGCGCATCGGCACAAATAGTATATGATGCGTCTGTTCTAAGCTATAAAGGATGTTCAGGAGGTACAGCGCCTTCCACAGCATCAGGAGTAATTAATGTGTATGCAGGAGATGGAAATGCACATTCATCACTATCGGTCACATTGACATTTGAAGCATTAAAAGTTGGATCTTCAAACATCAGCGTATCACCTGGTGGTGATGAAGGAATAATAGATTATGATGGGAATCCTTTGAGCGTTTCTTCCAAGAGCACTACTGTTTCAGTAACAAATCCATCATCCTCTGCTTCCAGCAATGCGAACCTTTCCGGCCTTAAAGTTTCGGCAGGAAGCCTTTCACCTTCCTTTTCACCTTCCAGAACCTCGTATACGGTGAATGTAGGCGAAGATGTGAGCGTATGTACTATAAGCGCTACTCCGCAGGATTCTGCCGCCACGGTCTCTGTAGGAGGATCGAAGAATCTTTCGATGGGCAAAAACGTGAGGACCGTTACGGTGACTGCAGAAAACGGGGCCACCAAGACATATACCGTAACTATAAACAGAGGTGAGGGGGGGACTTCTTCCGAAGATCCTTCTGATGACCCTTCAGACGGTTCCGACGGCGAAATCGAGGATATCACTGTAACTGTAGGCGACAAGGAGTACATCGTCTGCGAAAATTATGATGAGAGTTCTATCCCCAAAGGGTTTGTCATGACCATAGCTCAATACGGAGAAAAGGATATCCCTGTGATAAAGGATGCGAATTTGAAGTACACGTTTGCCCTTCTCAAAGACCCGGAAACAGGAGATGAAACATGGTTCTTCTATGACGAGGAAAGCGACACCTTTGCTGAGACTGCTCAGATTTCTGCCGAAGATGCCATGGAATACGGGAAACTGCTGGCAGAGCTGAATGGAGAGGATCAGGACAGCGAAGCAGACCAAAAAGATAAGATCCTTATCATTGCATTGGGAGCTACAGTAGCCGCCCTTGCAGCTTTAGTCCTTATATTGCAGGTAGGAATAATAAATAAAAATAAAAAGAAACTTAAAAAGAATAAAAAAATCAAAGAAGAAATAGATATAACAGACGAAAAGTCATATGAAGATATGGATATAGAAGAACAACAGCAAAGCGATCATGAAACTGAAGACGATTATACCGATACTGAAAGGGAAGATCAGTGAGCATATTCGATCATATCGAAGGATTTTTTGAAGAGCTGAATATGGCCTCAGTGGCAGTACGCCTGATATTGGCTACGCTTTTGGGAAGTTTTGTGGGAATGGAAAGGGCTCATAAGAGATATGCCGCAGGTATAAGGACCTTCGCTCTGGTGTGCCTTGGATCTGCGCTGGCTACCATGATAGGCCTCTACTTAGGTGAAATCAGCGCTTTAGGAGCAGATGTCGGCCGCATACCTGCTCAGATATTATGCGGAATTGGATTTCTCGGAGCAGGAACTATCATAGTTACCGAGAGAAAACAGGTAAAAGGCCTGACTACCGCTGCGGGATTATGGGTCACGGCCACTATGGGCATGGCCATAGGCGCCGGCTTTGTCTTTGCGGCCATAGTGTGTTTTGTGCTGATTTTCCTCACCACCTACTATATGTATTATATGGCGAGGTATGTGGAGAATCATACCAGAACTATAGAGATATATGCGGAGATGGACAGAAAGGGAGTCGAACCATTTCTAACATTTCTTAAGGAATCTGGGTATGTCATAACTTCCATAGAGAGAAGAAAAGATGAGACTATTCTCGAAGATGATATAGCTTTGAGAGTAGAGCTGGATATGCTGAAAAAACGAGATCACGCTGAAGTACTGGATGAGATACTGACCGTATCATCTGTACATTATGTGGAAGAAATCAGCTGATATAGAGTGAGCCGGGTATATGGGATCAGAAAAAATCTGATCCCATATACCCGTATTTTTTACCTTGCCATGTGTCTCTAAGATGGAGCTGTTGATCTATGCGGTTTAAAATAGTCCGCTTGTTGAAACTCCAAGGTGGGTTTATTAAGATAGAGCGTGGTGCGTCTGCAGTGAGCCTGTGTATGGTGACGTCGGGCGGTATGATTTCAAGACAGCGGACTACGAGATCCACGTAAGAATCTATAGAATCAAAGGGCTGATAATCACCGTGAGTTTTTTCCATGACAGAACCCTTTACGATGTTCAGAAGATGAAGCTTCAATCCGAAAAGCCCCGGCATTGACGACACATGTCTGACTGATTGCAGCATCATTTCTTCCGTCTCACCGGGAAGCCCCAGGATCAGATGAACCACGTACTTTATGTTTCGGCTGGCCAGGTCACGACATGCGATATCGAATACAGAAGTCTCGTAACACCTGTTAAAAGCAAGCGCCGTCTCGTCATGGACAGTCTGAAGACCCAGCTCTATCCACATGAAGTTTTCCCTGTTGATTTCAGAAAGCAGATCCAGGACATCAGCAGAAAGACAATCCGGTCTCGTCCCTACTACAAGACCGCTTATCTTGGGATTTTCGAGGACTGACCGGTATTTTAGCCGGAGTACATCTACCGGCGCATAAGTGTTGGTGTGATTCTGAAAATAGGCCAGATATCTAACTTTAGGCCATTTTTTAGACAGCAGTTCTATCTGCTGATCTATGGATGAGGCGAATTCGCCGGAACCTGAATCTGAACAAAAAGAACACCCATAGACTCCCTTGCTGCCGTCCCTGTTAGGGCAGGTAAAACCTCCGTCGATGGCCAGCTTGATGGTTTTTTCACCTAAATTATCCTTAAGCCATCTGTCAGCAGAATAGAAGCGTTTATCTTTGAACCTGATAGGTAATATGTCATTATTTTTTTCGTTCATATATTCTTAAATCCTTTAAATAATCATGTTAATATGGTATAATTACATATTATCAAATCAGGCTTTTAAAAACAAGCCGCAAACGGAGAAAAGGTAATGGTAAAGAAGACACAGCCTCAGCAGCAGGAGATATTAGATGAATGTAAACCTCAGAGTTTTATAGACGAAGAGGCAGAAGTTAAAGTGTCTAAAAATACGCTTCTCCTACATTCATGCTGCGGACCTTGCAGCACAGCCTGTATAGAAAGGCTGGCAGGGACATATAAGATAACGGTGTTTTTTTATAATCCCAACATAACCGAAAAGGACGAATACGACAGGCGCAAAGAAGCGCAGATTAAGTTCATCGAGCTATATAATAAAAAACTGCCGAAAGAGGATAAGATAGAATTTATAGAAGGCGAATACCTGCCGGAAGAGTTCTACACGGCGGCCGGAGGCCTTGAGGCAGAGCCGGAGGGAGGTGCAAGATGTACGGAATGTTTCAGGCTGCGCCTTGAAAGAACTGCGCAGGCGGCGCTCCGTACAGGTAACACCATATTCGGCACTACTCTGACCGTAAGCCCTCACAAAAACTACAGCCTCGTTTCAGCCATAGGATGTGAACTGGCAAACAAATATCATATAGAATTTTTGGATATTGATTTTAAGAAAAAGGCGGGTTTTCAGAGAAGCATACAGATGTCTAAAGAATACGAACTTTACAGGCAGAATTATTGCGGATGTGAGTTCTCAAAAATAAAAAAATAGGAGGAAGCGATATGTCACATTTGATCTTACCAAAAAATTACGACCCTCTGATCGACCTGATGGAAAGTCAGAGAGCGATCAAAAAAATAAAAGATTACTTTCAGCAGGAACTGGCTTACGGGCTCAACTTGAGGCGTGTATCAGCGCCCCTCTTCGTGGATCCGAAAACGGGACTCAACGATAATCTCAACGGAGTGGAAAGAAGAGTAAGCTTTACTCTGAAAGACATAGATGAACTCGAGGTGGAGGTGGTTCAGTCTCTGGCCAAATGGAAGAGGATGGCCCTGGGAAAGTACAAAATACAGCCGGGACACGGCATATATACAGATATGAACGCCATAAGAAGAGATGAAGAACTGGATAATCTTCATTCTGTCTATGTAGACCAGTGGGACTGGGAGAAGGTCATAACTAAAGAGCAGAGAACAGAAGAGTATCTGAAAGAAACAGTAATCACTATATATAACGCAGTAAAGAATCTGGGTGATTATGTAAACAGGCTTTACAGAAATATTCAGACAGAGATACCAAACGATATATATTTTGTTACTACTCAGGAACTCGAAGATATGTATCCTGATCTTACGCCCAAGCAGAGAGAGGATGCGATCACTAAAGAACATAAAGCGGTGTTCATCATGAAGATAGGAGGAAGGCTAACTTCGGGAGAAAAGCATGACGGCCGCTCGCCTGACTACGATGACTGGGAACTCAACGGAGATATAATACTCTGGAACGAAGTTCTCGACAGGGCTTTTGAGATATCATCCATGGGTATAAGGGTGGATTCGGAGGCCATGGAAAGACAACTTTTAGCCGAAGGCTGCCAGGACAGAGCCAGGATGGAATTTCAGAAGGCCGTCTTAGAAAGCAGACTTCCTTATACCATAGGTGGGGGAATAGGACAGAGCAGATTATGCATGTTTTTCCTGAGAAAGGCTCATATCGGCGAGGTGCAGTCCTCCGTGTGGCCTAAAGAGATGATAGACATATGCAGTGAAAACAACATACATCTTCTGTAAGGAAAACTTATGATTTACGTCGATGTTGCAGTTGATAATAAAAGTAAATATACAGACGGACTTTTTACATATAAGTCGCCTGTCGACATCCGCCCCGGAGATCTGGTGACGGTTCCCTTCGGCAACGGAGACAAAGAAAAGAAAGCTATCGTCTGCGGGACGCCGACGAGGATCGACTGCCCCTCTGATAAATTAAAGACCGTTTCAGAGGTGGTCGAAAGAGGTTTTATTTCAGAAGAGGCTGTGAAGACTGCCGTCTGGATGAAACAGAGATATGGAATAAAATATCACGATGCCTTCAGATGTTTTGTCCCGACGGGAAAGGCTCCAAAAGCAGGAAAAGAAAAAGAACCTTATAAAGGTATTTCGTGTAAGTATATCAGGCCCGAAAGTCTAACGCCCCAGCAGAATTTGGCTGTCGGCGAAATTGTCGGCGCGATGAAATCCGGCAGTCAGACCAGTTTTTTGCTCCATGGTGTCACTGCCAGCGGCAAGACAGAAGTATATATGGAATCTATAGAAAAAGCCGTTTCCATGGGGAAGACAGCCATAATGCTGGTTCCTGAGATCTCGCTGACCAAACAGGTGATAGAGACCTTTGCGGCCAGGTTCGGAAAAGAGACTATAGCGGTTTTACATAGCAAGCTCACTCCCCGGGAAAGATATGACGAGTGGCGGCGGATACAAAGAGGAAATGCAAAGATAGTGATAGGCGCCAGGATGGCGGTATTTGCCCCTCTAAAGGATATAGGCCTCATAGTCATGGATGAAGAACAGGAGTCCAGCTATAAGGCCGATATGACGCCTAAATATGACACGGTGGATATAGCTCTTAAACGCATCAGCTATTACGACGGAGTGCTCCTGCTGGGCAGCGCCACGCCGTCGGTCGTATCATATTACAGGGTGAGTCAGGGCATATACAGACTTCTGACTTTAAATAAGAGGTATAACAACACTCCTCTGCCTAAGATTGAGATCGCCGATATGAGAGCAGAACTCAGAGAAGGAAATACGACTATTTTCAGCAAAGCTCTGTTTACGGGGATCGAAGATGAGCTTTCATCCGGCAGGCAATGTATACTTCTGCAGAACAGGAGAGGATATTCAAACTTTATTTCCTGCAGAGAATGCGGGTCTGTCATCAGATGCCCCGAGTGCGGGATATCTCTGACTTATCATAAATCTCAGGAAAGCCTCATATGCCATTACTGCGGAAGGCGATTTCCCGTTCCGAAAGTCTGTCCGGAATGTGGAAGTTCTTATATAAAAAATTTCGGTATAGGAACGGAACAAGTCGAAGAAGCGGTGAAACGATTCTTTCCCGCGGCCTCCTGCGGCAGGCTGGATATAGACGCCCTCAAGACCAGAAAAGATCTGGATCGGATATTGGGAGATTTTTTTTCCGGAAAGACAGACATACTCATAGGCACGCAGCTGGTAGCTAAAGGTCTGGACTTTGAAAATGTCGGATTGGTAGGTATAATAGCAGCAGATACAGGCTTAAATATACCGGATTACCGATCTTGCGAGAGGACCTTTCAGCTGATCACTCAGGCTGCGGGTAGGGCAGGCCGAAGAGAGCAAAGAGGAAGAGTCATAATTCAGACATACGAGCCTGATAATTATGCTCTGAGAGCCGCATCTTCTAACGATTACGGGGAATTTTTCCGGCAGGAGATCAAACTCAGAAAATTCATGGAATACCCGCCCTTTACCGATATGATAATGGTAAACTTTACTGCGGAAGACGAAGAAAATGCCTTCAGAACCGCAAAGAGGTGTAAGAAATATTTGGAGAATTCCGGGGAATGGAAAAAAGAAGCAAGCATTCTGGGACCGAAAGTTTCCATGAGCTTCCGCGGAAAGGATTCCATAAGATTTTACATGATGATAAAGTGTCCTAAGGGATTAAGAAATAAATATATATATTATTTAGAAGAGTTTAATAAGATAATTATCAAAGAGCGTGAAAAATGCAGCATGGATATAGATATAAATCCGTACAGCGCTTATTGACAGGGAGGTAAATATATATGGCCTTAAGGAAGGTTGTAATCGAAGGCGACGATATTTTGAGGAAAAAATGCAGAGAAGTAGGCCAGGTCACAGACAGAATAAGAGAGACCATGGAAGATATGAAAGAGACCATGAGGGCTGAGATGGGCGTAGGTATTGCGGCGCCTCAGATAGGAGTCATGAGAAGGATGTTTGTGGCAGAACCGGAACCGGACAGAGTCTATAATATGATAGACCCCGTCATTCTTGCTCAGAGCGGAAGCCAGCCGGGCGACGAGGGGTGCCTGAGCGTACCGGGCATGATCGGCACCGTGGAACGTCCCGACTATATAAAGATAGAGGCTACAGATCTTGAAGGAAACAGAAAAGTATATGAATTCAGGGATTTTGACGCGAGAGTCATGTGCCACGAGTATGATCATCTCGATGGAATCCTATATATAGATAAAGCTACTGATATACGAGACGCTTTTGCAGACGAAGAAGCGGAGGAAGAAGAATAGATATATGAAGACTGTATTTATGGGAACGCCGGATTTCGCGGCGGTCATACTGGAGACTCTGTATGACAGCCGCAATTCCGTATGTCTGGCTATAACACAGCCCGACAGAGCTAAAGACAGAGGCAAGAAAGTGAGATCTACGCCTGTAAAAGAATTTGCTCAGAGCCACGGGATTGAGGTGTTTCAGCCGGAAAAAATAAGAAACGATGAAGAAACGAAGGAAAAACTTCGGCAGATCTCGCCCGACGTCATAGTAGTAGCCGCTTACGGACAGATACTGCCCGAGGAAATACTTGCTCTTCCCAAATACGGATGTGTAAATGTACACGCTTCTCTGCTGCCTAAGCTGAGAGGAGCCTCGCCTATACAGCAGGCTATAGTCCGGGGAGAGGAAAAGACAGGTATTACCATCATGCAGATGGACAGCGGCCTGGATACGGGAGATATACTGACTCAGGAAGAGACCGAGATCGGTGATTTAAACGGTCAGCAGCTTCACGACCGGCTGGCGTCTATGGGGAGCAGTCTCTTGCTTAAAACCTTAGACATGCTGGAAAAAGGAAATCTTACGCCACTGCCTCAGAATAAAGATGAGGCCACTTACGCCGGTTTGATTTCTAAAAAAGACGGCAAGATTGACTTTAAGAAGAGCCCGGAAGAAATAGAAAGACTCATAAGAGGTTTCGATCCGTGGCCGGGAGCATTTTGCAGCATGGGAGGGGCGACCGTGAAATTTTGGAAGGCAGAAGCTTCCGATGAAGAGACGGATGTTGAAGACGGAACTGTAATTGGAGCAGATGAAAACGGAATTAAAATCTGCTGCGGTGGCAGAATATTGATTGTGAAAGAAATCCAGGCTCCCGGAAAAAAGAGGATGAAGGCTGCGGATTATCTCAGGGGTCATGATATGAAGATCGGGAGCAAGTTTGAATAGGAGGATAAATGCCTTATTACTACTATAATGATATATACAGTCTCAGATATGTGCTTTTGATAGCCGCTATTCTTTTGACTGTCATAGCTCAGGCCAGAGTCAGTTCAAATTTCAGAAAGTATTCGTCAGTAAGAAATCGCAGAGGAATGACCGGCGCTGAAGCGGCCCGGAGAGTTCTGGACGCTAACGGCCTTTCCGGCGTGGCTGTGGAGCAGATCAGGGGAAGCCTCACCGACCATTACGATCCGTCGAAGAAGGTCTTGAGACTTTCCGAAACCGTTTACGGCAGAGAATCAGTAGCGGCGGTGAGCGTGGCCTGCCATGAGGCGGGACACGCGCTTCAGGACGCAGAAAACTATGGGCCTCTTAAACTGAGAAACGGAATGGTCCCCATAGTTAATTTTTCATCTAAGTTTTGCTGGATACTCATATTCGCAGGTATAATCCTCTCAGCCGCAGGAACTTATATGGCCGGCTGGATATTCGATATAGGAATAATTCTCTTTGTGGCAGTCATACTTTTTCACCTTGTCACACTGCCGGTAGAGTTCAACGCCAGCAGGAGAGCTATGGATCAGATGGAACTGGCCGGGATAATAGACAGCGATGAGGAGCGGGGAGCAAAGAAAGTATTGTCGGCAGCCGCCATGACTTATGTGGCTTCGCTGGCTGTAGCCGTAGCTCAGCTGCTGAGACTGCTTGCCATGAGAGGTAGAGATTGATGGATTCATCGAGAAAGACGGCTTTTGACGTCTTATTGGATATGGAAAAAGAAAAATCCTATTCCAATTTGACTCTGAATCGCTTTATAGCGGAAAACAAGCCTGAAAACAGCGCTTTTACAAGAGAATTGGTCTACGGAGTGCTTGAGAATAAAATACTGCTGGATTATTATCTTGACAATCTCATTCCTTCCGGTATTAAAAAAGTCAGGAAGAAGGAGGCTTGTATCCTCAGGATGGGTCTCTATCAGATAATATTTATGGAAAGCGTTCCTACTTATGCGGCCGTCAACGAGTCGGTTAACATGGCAAAAAAATTCTGCAGAGGCAGAGAAGGCTTTATAAACGGCGTGCTGCGGGGATATATGAAGAAAAACATAAGACTTCCTGAAGAAAGAAAGGATTTTCTTTCGGTGAAGTATTCATTTCCTCCGTGGATAATAGATTTATGGAGAGAAGAGTACGGGGATCGTATGTGTGAGACGCTGCTTGAGGCTTCAAACAGGAGGCCGCAGCTTTCAATCCGCGTAAACCTCCTCAAGACTGACAGAGCCTCTCTGGCCGATGTCCTTAAGGAAAAGGGCTTTGAAGTGTCAGAAGGGAAGTTTTCTGAAAGAATACTCCACGTCAGAGGAACGGGTCTATTGAGCCTAAGCGAGTATGAAATGGGATTATTCTCTATCCAGGACGAGGCTTCCTCCTTAGCTGCCGATATGTTGGGAGCCGCGCCGGGGGACAGAGTCATAGATGTGTGCGCAGCGCCGGGAGGCAAGACTTGCGCTATAGGGGAGATGATGGCAAACGAGGGCCACATAGAGGCATTTGATATATATGAACATAAGCTTCCTCTGATAAGACAGCAGGCTGATAGGCTGGGGATAGAGATAGTAACGGCAGAGACGATGGACAGCGCAGAAGGATCAGAAAGTCTCTATGAAACTGCCGACAAGCTGCTGGCAGACGTGCCTTGTTCCGGACTTGGAGTGATAAGGAGAAAACCTGAGATCAAATATAAGGAAATACAGGATTTCACTGATCTTGAGGTTTTGCAGGGCAGGATACTGGAAAAATCTTCGCAGTATCTGAAGATAGGAGGAACTTTAGTCTACAGCACATGCACCATAAGAGACAGAGAAAACGGCGGCCAGATCAGGCGTTTTCTTGAAAAGCACAGAGAATTTGAATTGATAGAAGAAAGACAACTTTTACCTACCGAAGATATAGACGGATTTTATATCTGCAAAATGTTGAAAAAGGGGTGAGGATACGAGTTATGGAAGTTGGATTTAAGTCCGATAAAGGGCTGAAGCGAAGCAACAACGAAGACGCTTGCTTTGTTCTTTTGACCGACAAGGTCTATTTGGTGGCAGATGGCGTCGGAGGGGGCAACGCCGGTGAAATAGCCAGCAGAACTGCTGTGAACGAGATAGCTAATTACATATCGCAGCATCCGATAGATAAAGCCACTAATAAGTACGCTATTGTAAATTATCTTCAGGATTGCCTCGACAAGACTAACGAGAAGATATTTGAAAATGCCAGAAAATATGAAGAAAACAAGGGTATGGCCACTACCGCCGCTATAGTTTACGCAAGAGGCGGCATAGCGTACATAGCCAATGTGGGAGACAGCAGGGTATACCTTTTCAGGAATGAAAAATTAGTTCAGCTCACAGAAGATCACACTTATGTGAATACTCTTCTAAACGCCGGAATCATATCCGAAGAACAGGCGGCCTCAGACAGCAGAAAGAACGTCATAACTAAGGCGCTGGGGGCCGAAGATACTGTGGAACCTGATTTTTTCCAGGTAGATATAATAAAAGACGATATATTCATCCTTTGCACCGACGGCTTGTACGACGAGGTGAGCGAGAATGAAATGAAAAATATTTTAAAGAAAAAAGCATCCATGTCCGACGTGTGCGCCGATATGATCGGGGCTGCCAACAGAAACGGAGGGCATGACAACATTACTATAATAGCTTTAAGGGTTACGGAGGAAGATCTTTATGAGTAGCAAATTGTTATTGGGCAGATATGAGATTTTGGAAAAAATCGGTGAAGGCGGAATGGCCATAGTATATAAGGCCAAAGACCGTCTTCTCAACAGATACGTGGCGATAAAAATCCTGAGACCTGAATTTACGAAGGACGACCAGTTTATAGAGAACTTCCGCAAGGAATCTCAGGCGGCGGCAGGATTATCTCATCCTAACATAGTAAATGTCTATGACGTAGGAAAAGAAGGAAATATAAATTTTATAGTCATGGAGCTGATCGATGGCAAGCCTCTCAGCCAGTTGATAGAAGAAAAGGGAAAGCTAAATTACAAAGAAGCCATAAACATTACGAGACAGGTGGCCTCGGCCCTGAGTCTGGCTCATAAGAATCAGATAATACATAGGGACGTAAAACCTCACAATATCCTCATAACTTCTTCCGGCACTGCCAAGCTGGCAGATTTCGGAATAGCAAGAGCAGTGAGCCGCGCCAGCATCGAAGAAGGAAATGACAAGATCATGGGATCTGTTCATTATTTTTCGCCAGAGCAGGCAAGAGGCGCTTATGTAGACGAGAGATCTGATATATATTCTCTGGGTATAGTACTTTACGAGATGCTTACCGGAAAAGTACCTTTCGACGGGGATAATCCTATTTCCATCGCTCTGATGCATATAAACGATCCCATTCCCCCTGTAAAGGGCATACCTCCGCAGCTGGAAAAAGTCATAGAAAAAGCGACCGACAAATATCAGAGCAACAGATATAAATCTGCCGATGAAATGATCGAAGAGCTGGATAATATAGAGTTCATCACTAAGGTCATGGGCGGAGCTATAATAGACCAAAGTGACGAGAAGCCGCATCACACCGGCCAAGACTCGACCAAATCGTCGTCTCTGGAAGAGATGCTCTACGCAGATGATAAGAAAAACAAGAAAAAGGATAAAAAGCCTGCCGATAAAAAGAAGATAGCTATAATTGCAGCAGCCGTAATAGTAGTTCTTGCTGCCGTCATCGGCGTAGGAGCGATGAGCGGCTGGTTCAGCGGAAACAAGGAAGAGATAAAGGTACCTGATTTTAAGGGAAAAACTCTCGAGGAAGCTCAGCAGGAGGCAGAAGAATTAGGCCTTGTCATAGAAGAAGGAGAAGAAGTATACAGCCCTGATCAGGAAAAGGGTCTCATAACTTCTCAAAGCCCAAGCGCAGGCAAGAAGGTGAGCGAGGGGCAGGTAGTAACGGTAAATATAAGCAAGGGTAAGAAAGACGGCGTAGTCCCCAGCATAGTAGATATGGATTATAAGGAAGCAAAGAAATATCTTGAAAGCTTCGGATTTAAGCTGGGAATAGTAAAGACCGTGACCAGTACCAAACCGGTGGATACAGTTGTAAGTCAGTCTGTGGACGCAGGAACTACTGCCGACGTGGGAACCACCATAGACGTGGAAGTCAGTGACGGCAAGGGCAAGGAGATGAAGACTGTTCCTATGCTCATAGGCCTCGATGTGGACACGGCTAAATCTACTATAGTATCTTCGGGATTTAAAGTAGGAAATATATTGTATGAAGAAAGCAGCGAGTATGCTAAAAATGTAGTCACAAGTCAGCAGTATAAAAAGGGCGACGAGCTGGAAGAAGGAAGCACCATAGATATCGTCATAAGCAAGGGCGCGCATACTACGCCTACGGAACCTGACACTCCTGCAGAGCCTACAGAACCTTCAGAGGGCCAGTAAGAACTCATGAAGGGATTGATAATCAAGGGAATAGGCGGTTTCTATTATGTCATGACCCAAGAGGGCGAGGTAGTGGAGGCCAAAGGCCGCGGCATATTCAAGAAAGATAAGATAACCCTCTTAGTCGGAGACGAGGTGGAAATTCAGATGACAGACCGAGATAACGCTAAGGGTGTTATCAACAGCATATTTCCCAGGAAAAACCAATTTGCCAGGCCGCCCATATCCAATGTGGATATGTTCATAGTCGTGTTTGCGGCGAAGAATCCAAGGCCTAACTATTCGGTCATAGATAAATTCCTGATAAACTCTCAGCTCAACGGGATAGAGCCTGTGATATGTATAAATAAAAAGGATCTGGTATCGGAAAGAGATATAGATGAGATAAGAGATATCTACGGGAAAATATACAAGACGGTTGCTGTCAGCGCCAGGACAGGAGAAGGGACGGATGAGCTGCGTGCTATGATAAAGGGCAGGAGGGCTGCTTTGGCGGGGCCTTCAGGAGCGGGGAAATCCTCCATCATAAATCTTCTGCATCCTAAAGCAGATATGGAGACGGGAGAAGTCAGCAGAAAGACCATGAGAGGAAGACATACCACCAGACATGTAGAAATATTTTCTCTTGCAGACGGAGGCATGCTCTTCGACACTCCGGGATTCACCTCCTTCGATCTTCCTGATATAGAAGAGAACCGACTCAAATATTATTATCCCGAGTTCGCCGAGTTTAATGATCTTTGCAGATATGACGACTGCAGGCATCTGAGGGAACCCGATTGCGCAGTGCTTGCGGCTGTAGCCGGCGGAAGAATAAACGACAGGAGATATGAGGCTTATGTCTCAAACTATGAAGAACTGAAAAGACGAAAGCGGTATTGACTGTCTTACAAGGAGAAAAAGATATGTATAAATTGTCGCCGTCGATTTTATCGGCAGATTTTTCACAGCTGGGAAAGCAGGTGGCTCTAATAGAAAAAGGCGGGGCTGACCTGATACACGTAGACGTGATGGATGGACATTTCGTCCCTAACATCAGCTTTGGCGCAGCCGTGATGAAATCCGTCCGGGAAAGCACGAACCTGAATTTCGATGTTCATCTCATGATTGAAGAACCTGATCTTTATATAGATGATTTTCTGACAGACAAGACAGAATATATAACTGTCCATCAGGAGGCATGCCGCCATCTTCACAGAACGATAGGGCATATAAAGAGCCTCGGAATCAAAGCGGGCGTTTCATTGAACCCGGCTACACCCATCGAAACTTTGACTGAAATAATCAGTGATGTGGATCTGATATTGTTAATGTCGGTAAACCCGGGCTTCGGCGGACAGAAGTTTATCCAAGGAACTCTCGATAAGATCAGAAGACTGTCAGCAATGAGGAAAAGCACGGGTACAGGATTTATGATAGAAGTAGATGGAGGAGTAAATTTAGAAAATGCCGCTTCTCTCATAGAGACAGGGGCAGATATTCTGGTAGCAGGATCTGCCGTATTCGGAGCGGAAGATATAGTTGAAAGAATTAGGGAATTCAAGAAATTGTGATATGTTGGCCGCATCTTTCCGATGCGGCCTGTTTTTTATTGTGCATCTTAAGGTGTCAAAAAAGCGGCCTTGATAGGCCGCTTTTATCAGAATCAATTTTTTGGTTTGGTGGCAGAACCGCTGCCGCCGGTGTTGCCTCCGCCTTCAGTACTTCCGCCGCTGTTACCGCCGGAATCGCCTCCGCCATCTTCGCCGGAATCTCCGCCGGAACCGCCTTCTTCATCATCATCTTTAGGCGGAGGGGCTACAGGCTCCTTGACTATGGTCACATCTTTTCCCGGCTCCACAGGGTAAGAGTCAGGATCGGGGTTGTGAGCGTTACAGTAATAATGAGGCAGCTCTGAACCTATATCTCCGACTTTGCTGTTTGGAATATAAGGCCTCATTATGCCGGATTGACTGCTTACATCTGTACAGGAAGGAGTAGCAAGATAACCTGTAGTATTGCAGACATTTACGGTCTGATGTACAGTATCGGATGCAGTAGGCTGCGTTCCTGTCGTAAAGTATTCTGTACGTACATCGCTGCCGCTGGCGTCAGTGGCTAAGAGCCCGCTCTTTGTATCTATGGCAGCGCTGGTCACATTGCCCGGCATTGCCGAATAAGAGCCTCCCTTGGCGCCATCTATTTGTCCGATTATCTTTCCCCACAGCCGTGCGGCAGAGTTGGAATAAGATGAAAGGGACATATTCACGTCGTTTCCTATCCAGAGAGCGGCGCTGTAAGTAGGCGTGAAACCGCAGAACCATATATCATAACGGTCGTCTGTAGTACCGGTCTTTCCTCCGACAGAAACTCCCGATACTGCTGCAGGACTACCTATACCCTGGGAAACTACACTGAGAAGGACATCACGCATGATCCAGGCTACGCCGGCATCGAGAGCCTTAGTCTCTTCTGTTTCAGGTTCCAGGAGAAGATCTCCCGTTCTGGTAGTCACTTTAGTATATGAACTGTAGCTCTTATGAACTCCTTCGTTTACAAAAGTAGTATAGGCGCTGGCCATCTCCAGAGTGGAAGCTCCTTCCGACATACCTCCCATGCCCAGAGCAGAAAGGTTTAAATCGTTTGTAGCGCCTTCTCTTTCTAGAGTCGATATTCCGAACTTTTCAACTATATCTGCCGAATAATCGGTACCTACCTGGGAGAGTATCTTAACTGCACATACGTTTACCGACTGCTGAAGAGCAGTTCTGAAGGTGTAGAGTCCGTGGTATCCGGAGTATGAGTTTTTGGGCCATACTTTTCCGTTTATGGTAGTAGGCTCGTCGTCTACAATGGACGCTGCGGTCAGATAAGTTCCCCATAGATCTGCTCCCTGCTGATCGAAGCCGTTATCGGTAAAGCTAAATGTGTTGCCTGCCGCCTGAAGATCGAAACTCTTCTGAAGAGCGGCCGCATATACGGATATAGGCTTTAGGGAAGAACCCGGCTGTCTAGGCGATGTCGCGCGGTTGAACAGCTTTCTTCCGGACGTGTTGCGTCCTCCTATCATAGCCTTGATCTGTCCTGTAGCGTTGTCTATTATAGTCATAGCGGCCTGAGGCTGTATGACTTTTTGGTTCAGAGTGAATTCAGAAGTATACATCTTTCCATCTGACTCTTCGAAGAAATTAGGATAATCTTCGAAGAATTGGGCTGAAATGACGAGATTATCATCGTTATCTCTTGATTTATATCCCTGAGGTATATTGATATATCCGCCGTTTATAACATACAGGGTACCGTCCTCTATGACATACATCTTTTTGAACTCGACGCTGTAATCGGTAGTGCCCTGTACCGTAGTAGTATATATGTTGAGACGTTTTCCGGTATATACGGTCATAGAGCCGTCGTCGTTGATTTTGTATTCGTCTGCGGCGAGGGCAAATCTTCCGTCTCCGTCTATATAAGAGGAGTAAGGGTAGAGAATAGGATTTCCGTTATCGTCTAATATATTGCCGCTGCCGTCCTTCGAATAACCGGAAGACTTAGGGAAGTTAGCCGCATTGTTGAATTCACTTTCTATCACCGACTGAGCCTGAGAATCCATAGTGGTATATATCTGAAGGCCTCCGTTATATACCAGATCGGTAGCTTCCTTTTCTGAGTAACCGTTCTGTTCCTGCAGGTCGTTTATGACGTCTTCTATGACATAATCTGCAAAATAGTTGGACACGGTGTTCAGAGCGTCTAAATTAGGGTTTACGATGTCTTTTATCTCTACTGCCTTAGCTTCTTCATATTCCTCATCTGTGATATATCCCTGTTCATGCATGAGCATCAGACAGGTGGACATTCTCTCTTTGCAGCTATCATTCCACAGATAGGCATAATCTCCGCTTTTCATGATGAGATTAGGAGTCTCTTCTGTGACTTCGGAAGATGATACCGTAACTACAAGAGCAAAGTCCGAAGGCCTCTGAGGCATAGCGGCAAGGGCCGCAGCCTCAGCTATGGTCAGCTCGTCCACATCTTTTGAAAAATAAGCCTGGGCAGCAGTCTGGATTCCGTTGCCGCATCCAAAGTATATGGTGTTGAGATAGGCTTCCAGTATCTGATCTTTGTTCAGCTTGCTCTCTAGGATGACAGAATAATAAGCTTCTTTTATTTTTCTGTTGATGGATCTTTCGTACATCTCGTCTCCGAGATAGAGATTTCTGGCCAGCTGCTGAGTTATTGTGCTGGTTCCGCCGATCTGGCCGCCGCCAAAGATGGAATCTTTTATGGCGCCGAATATTCTTATTATGTTAAAGCCGCTGTGAGTCCTGAAGGTCTTGTCCTCCAGAGCGATAAAAGCGTTTTGAACGTGTTCGGGGATTTGATCTATCTCAACGATAGTCCTGTTCTGATCGCCGTAAGCTGTATCTATTATGTTCTCTTCGTCATCGTACAGAACGGAACTCTGAGACAACATGCTGTAGATATTGTCTGTCTCTATCTTAGGAGCCGTTATTATGACTGCGGCTACATATATGATACCGATCAGGGCCAGCGCGAGGATGACGCAGAGAATTATCTTTAAGACTTTTTTCTTATCGGTTTTCTTGACAGCAACTTCTCCCGATGCGGCGGCTGCCGCTTCTGCGCTTTTTTCACTGCGTTTTTTACGTGATTTAGAAGAAAACTTACCGGAAAGTCCGGATTTCGATTTCTTGTTTTTAGTTCTTGATCTATGAATGGTTTCATCGTTTTTAGGCTGATTCGAATCCTTTGGATCTTTGTAATTACTCAAATTATCACCTACTTTCTGCCATAATCTCTCTCATTATACCATATAATCGTATCAAAGTTAAGCAAAAACCAAAATGCACTTATAAATTTCACTTTTACATTGAAAAAAGAAATGAAATGGAATATAATGTAAAAAGATGGGGCGCCCGTGAGAGGAGTTCTGATGAGAAGAAAACTGTTTTTCACAGTGCTTTTGACTGTGGCAGTTATAAGTTTTGCCGATATGGCTGGTAAGATGCCGGGTAACGACGACATACAGAAGGTGATGGGAAGTCCCTCGTCATATTCGGGACGTATAGAGTCTATAGAAAGAAAAAATGAAGGCTATAAGATTGAGGTGAGATTATTCGAAGCAGCAGGCAGCAAAGTATTGTTGTCTTATTACGGGATTATCGATGATCCTCAGGATCTTTATAAGCGCGTTATAAAATTTAACTCTGTGATGGAGGATCCTCAGGGACGCAGAAATCCAGGATGCTTTGATTACAGAAAATATCTCAAGAGCTGCGGCATATGGGCTGTAGCTGATATAGATTCGTTTGAGATAGTTTGGGGCAGAGATCTCCTGATATATAAATTAGAAAGATCTCTGATGAAAAATAAGGAAAGATTCATCGAAAGCCTTCCCGGAGAGGCCAGGGGCCTTACGGCCGGGATCCTCTTCGGAGACACTTCACTTTTGGATGAAGGCGTCTATGAGAATTTCAGGATCAGCGGAACTGCCCACGTTCTTGCAGTCAGCGGCCTGCATATAGGGATACTGTACGGCATGATCGGCAAGATCATGGGAAGAAGACCCGGCAAGATTCGTTTAGCCGTCACGGCCTTTGTGCTTTTTTCGGCGGGGACACTGGCATCGTGGAGTCCGTCTGTAGCCAGAGCGTCCGGGATGATAGGGATAAAGACAGCGGCAGAGTATTGGGACAGAAGATATGACATGGTTACTGCTATGAGCGGAGTAGCTCTGATTCTTATACTTCGCAACCCATACGTGATATTTAATACAGGCTTTCAGATGTCCTTTATGGCGGCTTTATCCATATCGTTTTTTCTCCCTCATATAAGCAAAAAAATACCTGATTTTGCTGCAGTCATGATAGCGGCCAGCGCAGGATTGATACCTTATCAGATCTATTGCTTCAATTCCTTTTCTCTTACTTCTTTTGCCGCCAATATTCCGGTGGTATATCTTGTAGGCATCCTGATGCCTCTGGCAGCTTTGGGCTTTTGCCTGTTTTGCATAGGCATGGATATAGGAATACTCGGCCAGGTGACGGCGGCCCTGTCCTTATTGACGGAAAAAATAAATGAATTCTCGGCGCTTTCCGGAAGCGGGGCTATAGATGTTAAGAGTCCGCCGCTGTTTGTCATATTACTGTTTTATATGACAGTCTTTTTTCTGGCCTCCGAGTCTTTTGAAATCATGTTTTTGAGAGGACAGAAAAAAAGGATAACAGCAGTGATGAGTTTATTTCTGATCTCTTCACTTCTCTCGGGAATCCTCACTTACTGCCCCATAGGAGAGGATGATCTTATATTTGTCGATGTGGGACAGGGAGACTGCATACATATAAGAGCGGACGAGACAGATGTGCTCATAGACGGGGGCGGAAATATAAATTATAATGTGGGCAAAAACACACTCAAACCATACCTCCTCAAAAACGGGTGCAGCAGAGTGGATATGGCGGTGGCTACCCATCTGCATACCGATCACTACAGAGGTATAGAAGAACTGGAGGAGGAAGGGATGATCGGCGAGATTAAATCAGGCCTTACGGCAGGCACATCTTTTGAAATAGATGAGAACATTACGATTGAGACTCTCTGGCCTCTGAAAGTGGTCGAAGGACAGGACGAGAATGAGAATTGTTCTGTATTCATGTTGTCTTATGACGGCTATAAGATACTGATCACAGGAGACCTTGATGAAAAAGGAGAAAGAGAGATGATGGACTTCTATCGTGGTACCGATAAACTAAAAGCAGATATACTCAAGATAGGGCATCACGGAAGCGCAGGAAGCACTTGCGACAGCTTTCTTGAGGCGGTGTCGCCAAAGATGTGCGTGATACAGGTGGGCAAAAATAATTACGGACATCCCGACCCGAAAGTAATTGAAAAGTGCCGTGAAAATAGTATAATGATATTTAGAAACGATATTCACGGCGCAGCGGGATTTTCTTTTGACGGCCAGATAGAATATCACAAGATGATAGAAGAAAAAGGTTGAGTATGGCTTATAAAAATTCTAAGGCAGAGCACGCTTTTCAGACTTTTCACAGGGATCTGAATAAAAAAAATTTTGAAAATGTTATCTTCATGTACGGCGAAGAGGAATATCTTACAGAGTGGGCGTGCAATTCTTTAGCGGCGGCTTTAGTCGACCCTTCCGTGAGAGAAATAGATTTTGTAAAAATAGAGGAGGCGGAAGATGCAGATCAGCTTCTGACTGCCTGCGACACATTTTCTATGTTTTCGGAAAAGAGAGTAGTGTGGGCTAAGGATTTTCCGCCTCTGCTGAAAAAAAACGCAAAAGGCTTTGATGAAGGTGAGCTTAAAAAGCTGCTTGATTATATAAAGGATCCTAATAAAGAGACCGTACTGATATTTTCATGCGTAAAGCCGGATGAGAGCAGCAGCCTCGTAAAACAACTGAAAAAACAGCATAAGATATATTTTTTTGATAAGCTGGACAGACCGCAGCTCTCCGCCTTTGCCGAAAAACGCTTCGCGGCAGCCGGAAAAGATATAGACAGAGCCGTTCTGAGATATCTAATAGATGAGACGGGTTATTTCAACAGGGAAAGCGAGTACAGGATATTCAATCTCGAAAACGATATAAAAAAGATCATAGCTTACAGCGGGGAAAACAGGATCACGGAAGAAGATATAGACGCCACCATAAAGGGAGATCTGGACAAGTTCGCTTTCGATTTTCTCGATGCGGTGACTTCGGGACATAAAGACAAGGCTCTGAGACTTCTCAACAACATCATAGGCAGCGGAGGCGAGATATATTCCGTTTTGGGACTTCTGATCAGTCAGTTCGAATTGATGACAGAAGCCAAAGAGCTATACCAGAGCGGAGAAGAACGTCAGGAAATACCTCGTATCTTGAAAGTGAATCCATACAGAGCTAAAAAAGCCATGGCTTACGGCGATAAATTCAGCATGAACAGGCTGAAGGATATTTTAAGCCAGTTTTACCAGGCGGACAGGAATATCAAGACAGGAATGATCGACCAGAATCTGGCCCTTGAGCTTATTATCGGAAGGATGTAAATTATGTCAAAACAAGTAAGAGCCGACGGAATTCTGATCTTAGTAACTCTCTGCTGGGGAGTTTCATATCTTTTGATGGATATAAGCCTTGAGGAGCTTGATCCTTTCACGCTGAACGCCTTCAGATTTTTGGGCGCTTTCGCCATAGCAGCTCTGGTGTCCTTTAAAAAGATAAGAACTGTCAATAAGACTACTTTAAAATACAGCCTGCTGGTAGGTTTCGCACTTGTATTCGTCTACATAGGGGCTACCTTCGGAGTAAAATATACTTCTCTGTCCAACTCGGGATTTCTATGTGCGCTGACAGTGGTATTCACTCCCATATTGGCATGGCTGTTTTTTAAAAAAGCTCCCGGAAAGAAGCTCACTTTCGTGGTGATACTGTGTTTTATAGGAATAGCGCTGCTGACTTTGGGAGATGATTTCTCAATAAATATGGAACATTTAAAGGGCGATCTTCTCTGCCTGATGTGCGCCGTAGCTTACGCCGCCGATCTTCTTCTGACAGAAAAAGCCGTGAGTCACGAGGAAGTAGACGCATATAACCTGGGAGTATTTCAGCTGGGCGTTACAGGCGCTCTCAATCTGATAATGGCGCTGATAGTGGAGACTCCGCAGGCTCCTCAGACTATGGAGGTTTGGAGCGCAGTCATCTTCCTGTCGGTTTTTTGTACGGGAGTTGCCTTTGTCCTTCAGCCTGTGGCCCAGCAATATACGACGGCTTCTCACGTAGGCGTCATATTTACGTTAGAGCCTGTTTTTGCGGCTGTCGTAGCATATTTCTTCGCCGGCGAGATACTGTCTTTTAAAGCTTATCTTGGGGCTGCGCTGATGCTTGCAAGTATTTTTATCATGGAAATAGATTTTAAGACGCTCAAGAAAAAGAAAAAGGCTGAGGAGGTATGACAGTGGAAAGACTTTTTATCAAGTCTCAGGATTTCGCCCAAAAGACTGTTGAAGGACTTTATAAAGATTTTGAGAGAAGGATAGCCGCAAGTCCTCCGGGACAGTGCCCCGCAGATCTGACGGCCTCATTCCTGCGTATGTGCCATTCGCAGAGCTGCGGAAAGTGTACGCCCTGCCGCGTGGGTCTTGGTCAGCTGCAGCTGATACTGGACAAGATACTTGACATGGATAGGGAAGCTTCTATAGACGATCTGAACTTACTTCAGAGCACGGCGGAGGCCATAAGTGTTTCGGCAGACTGCGCCATAGGCACCGAAGCGGCCAAGATGGTTTTAAGAGGCATAAACGGATACAGGGAAGATTTTGAATCACATATCATAAACCATACCTGCAGCGAGACTATCAGGAGCCACGCTCAGCCGGTGCCTTGCGTTGCCATGTGCCCTGCGGGAGTAGACGTACCGGGATACATAACTCTCCTGAAAGCAGGCAGATATGATGACGCCGTAAGACTCATAAGAAAAGACAATCCGTTCCCTACTGTCTGCGCTTTGATATGCGAACATCCCTGCGAAGTCAGGTGCAGGAGAACCCTGGTAGACTCTCCTGTAAATATAAGAGGACTCAAGAGATTCGCCGTAGACAACTGCAAAGATGTACCTGTACCTGAGAGAATGGATGATACAGGTAAAAAGATAGCCGTCATAGGAGGAGGACCCTCCGGTCTTTCGGCCGCATTCTTCCTGTCCATAATGGGGCATGAGGTAACAGTATTTGAGAAGAGATCTCAGCTTGGGGGAATGCTCAGATACGGAATACCTAACTACAGGCTTCCGAGAGAAAGACTTCAGTGGGACATAGACGCGATACTTTCTACCGGAGTGGAATGTAGACTCGATTATGATGTGTCTACTCCTGAGGCTATAGCTGAGATAAGAGAAAATTATGACGCCACTTATATCTCTATCGGATCTCATAATGCTAAAAGCATAGGCATACCGGGAGAATATGCCAAGGGCGTTATTCCTGCTGTGGAGATGTTAAGAGGTATAGGCGATGACGCTATGCCCGATTTTAAAGATAAGACAGTAGTGGTGATAGGGGGCGGAAATGTCGCCATGGACGTGGCCAGAACTGCTAAACGGCTTGGCGCTACTGATGTGAGTATAGTATACAGGAGACGCAGGGACGACATGACAGCTTTGCCGGAGGAGATCGGAGCGGCAGTCAGCGAAGGGTGCAGCCTCATGCAGCTCAAAGCACCTTCGAGAATACAGACCGATAAGAGAGGTAGAGTAAAGGCGCTGTGGGTCAAGCCTCAGATAGCCGGTCAGGCAGACAGATCCGGACGTCCAAGGCCTGTAGATTCTTCGCAGCCGGAAGAAAAGATACCTTGTGATATAATAATCTCAGCCATAGGCCAGGCGACAGATATAGGATTCTTTGAAGAATACGGTATTCCGGTCTTCAGAGGAAACATAAGAGCAGAGAAGAGCAGTATCGTAGATACGGTCAGCGGAACTTATGCCGGAGGCGACTGTGTTACAGGTCCGTCTACCGTCATCAACGCTGTAGCAGCCGGTAAAGTAGCGGCGGCCAACATAGACGCTTACCTGGGATTCAACCATGAGATAGAAGTAGATATAGATATTCCTCTCCCTGAGCTTTCGGATATGCTGCCGTGCGGAAGGGTAGAGATGAAAGAACGTTACGACAAACAGAGAGAAAGCGATTTCGACGAGGTAGAGTACGGAATGACTTATGAGGAAGCCATGCAGGAGGCGTCCAGATGCCTACGCTGCGACTATCATGGCTTCGGATCATTCAGAGGAGGTAGGGACACAAAATGGTAACATTAACTATAAACGGACAACAGATAAGCGTCCCCGAAAGAACTACCATAATGGAGGCTGCGGAGAAAGTTGGAATACATATCCCGCATCTGTGCTTTCTTAAAGATATAAACGAAATCGCAGCCTGCAGAGTATGCCTGGTAGAACTCATCGGCATAGATAAGCTGGTCACTGCCTGCGATACTGAATGTCGTGATGGAATGGAGATCTCCACCAATAGTCCGAGAGTCAGAAAGATACGAAAGATGAATGTGGAACTGCTGCTGTCCGATCACAGATCAGAATGTACCAGCTGTGTAAAGAGCGGCAACTGCACGCTTCAGACTATCTCCAACGATGTAGGAATAATAAGGAGTCCTTTTGAGCATAACACGGCAGAAAAGAGCAGGTGGAACGAGGATCTACCGCTCATAAGAGACGCTTCAAAATGTGTCAAATGTATGCGCTGCATTCAAGTATGCGAGAAGATTCAGGGACTGGGAATATGGGACCTTCACGGTACGGGACACAGGACTACCATAGGAGTAAGAGATAATTTATCTTTTCAGGATTCCGGCTGCGTTCTCTGCGGCCAATGTATAACTCATTGCCCCGTAGGCGCTTTGAGGGAGAGAGATGACAGAGACCTTCTCAACGACGCTCTGGGCGATCCCGATAAAGTAGTCATAGCGCAGATCGCCCCGGCGGTGAGGACTGCCTGGGGAGAACAGATAGGCCTTTCGGATGAGGAAAGCACGATAGGTAAACTTGTCTGTGCCCTTAAGAAGATCGGTATAGATTACGTTTTCGACACAGACTATTCGGCTGACCTGACTATAATGGAAGAGGGCAGTGAATTTCTTGAGAGACTTGCTCACAGAGATGATTATCAGTGGCCTATGTTCACTTCTTGCTGCCCGGGATGGGTGAGATTTGTCAAGACCAGATATCCTGATATGACGGACAATCTTTCGACGGCTAAATCTCCTCAGCAGATGTTCGGCGCCATAGCTAAGACTTACGTGGCTCACAGACTTGGCGTAGATCCTGACAAAGTTTTCTCTGTGTCTGTAATGCCGTGCGTGGCAAAAAAATATGAACGGACCGTATCCCAGGTGAACTATAAAGACGGAGGATACGATGTAGACTTAGTGCTCACTACCAGAGAGCTGGACAGATTTATCAGGAGCGACAGCATAAAACCTGAAGATCTGACAGATATGCCTTTTGATGATATCTTCGGAGAAGGATCAGGCGCAGGGGTCATATTCGGAACTACAGGCGGAGTAATGGAGGCGGCGTTGAGGAGCGCGTATTATCTTGCGACAGGCGAAAATCCCAAAGCCGACGCTTTTAAGGACGTCAGAGGAATGAAAGGATGGAAGGAAGAAACTTTTGATATAAAGGGCATAAAACTTAAGGTGGCGGTTGCCAGCGGCCTGGCCAATGCCAAAACTCTGATGGAGGCGGTTAGAAGAGGAGACGTCCAATACGATTTCGTAGAGATCATGGCTTGCCCCGGAGGCTGCGTAGGCGGAGGCGGACAGCCGTTTAAAGACGGATTTGAGCTGGCGGGAGAACGGGGAGAACAACTGTACCGGCTGGACAGAGAAAGCAGCATACGTTTCTCTCACGAAAATTCCGCCGTTCAGCTTACTTATGAGGAGTACATAGGCAGTCCGATGTCAGATAAAGCTCATCATATACTGCATACAGATCTTAAAAGCTGGGATCTTAAGATGACGGAATAATGACGTTAAGAGAGGGCAGGATTTTAAATCTTGCCCTCTCTTTTATAGATCTTAACCTTCTATGCCTTCTATGAGTTCTCTGGCGCTTTTCAGTGTAGTCTGCGTTATGACAGTTCCGCCTAAAAGCCTTGCGATTTCCTCTACTTTTTTCTCTTCATCTAAAGCTTCTACAGAAGTGTAGGTGCTGCTTTCATCTGATTCTTTGTATATTCTGTAGTTGTGATCGCCGGCTGCGGCTATCTGCGGAAGATGAGTTATACAGATAACCTGATGAGAATTCGAGGTCTCCTTGAGCTTTTTTCCGACGATACTTGCAGTTATGCCGCTGATACCGTTATCTATCTCGTCAAAGATCAGAGTAGGTATCTTATCGTAAGAACTTATTATATTTTTGAAGGCCAGCATTATCCTGGACATTTCCCCTCCGGAGACTATTTTGTAAAGTGGTTTCAGAGGTTCTCCCTTATTAGTGGTTATCAGTATTTCCACCTTGTCCATCCCTTCTGCCGTAGGTTCTTTGAGGGGCTCGACGGCTATTTTTACCGAAGAATCGTTAAAATTGAGATCGTGAAGCTCCTTCTGTATAGCCTGGGTTAGCTCTGAAGCCTTTTTTTCTCGTGCTTGTGTAAGAAGCTTGCAGGCGTCTATCAGTCTGACTTTCAATTCTCTGAGTTCTCTCATCAGAGAGTTCTTTGTCTCGTCAAAGTTTTCTGATACAGCCAGATCTTCGGCCAGCTTGGCCTGATATTCTAAAATCTCATCTATCGTATTTCCGTATTTCTTCTTGAGACTGTCGACTAAATCCAGGCGGGAGAGAGCTTCGTCCAGTTCCTCAGGCGAAAAGACGACGGAATCCCTGAGGGCGCGCAGTTCATGGCAGATATCTTCCAGCCTGTAATATATATCGCTGAAGTCTTCGCTTACTGTAGATATTTCTTGGGAATAAGCGCTGATATCAAGGACAGCTTTTACAGCCATGTTCATACCTTCCATCACGGAAGGAGACTCTTCATACATACTGCCGTAGGCCTTGCTTAGGCTGTCGTATATTTTCTCACTGTTCTGCAAGACTGAAATGCGGTCTTGCAGAAGCTTGTCCTCGCCGGCTGTAAGCTTTGCCCTCTCAATTTCGTCGTATTCGTATCTGTAGAAGTCTTTCTTACGTTGGTTTTCTTTCTCTCCGGAAAGAAGTCTGGTAAGAGCGGATCTGCACTTTGAATACTTCTCAAATATTTCACGAACCTGATCTTTGAGGTATTTAGTCTTGTCCTGCTTGTATGCGTCCAGAAGTACTATGTGATAATCGGGATTGAGGAGAGACTGGTTATCGTATTGTCCGTGGATATCGGCCATCTTAGAGGCTACTGTCACTATCTGGGACAGCGTAACGATCTCACCGTTGAGCTTGCACAGATTTTTACCTGTCTGGGAGATCTCGCGGGTGATGATCATCTCTTCTCCGTCTGCAGTTCCCACCAGCTGAATCACTGCCTTGCCTGCCCCCGTCCTCACATAAGAAGAATCTGCTCTGCTTCCAAGAGCAAGGCTTATAGCTTCTATCACTATAGATTTTCCTGCGCCTGTTTCTCCTGTAATTATATTAAGACCCCGGTCAAAGTCTATCTCTGTATTTTTTATGATAGCAAAATTGTTTATACTTATGTGGCTAATCATTTGCTTGCCTCGTATTCAGCATTTCTTTGAACTGTTCCAGTACATAAGGTACGTTTTCTTCTGAATCTATCAAGAGGAAGATCGTATTATCTCCGGCGACGCTTCCGATGATATGGTCTATACCTCCGTTATCCATGGCTTCTCCGGCGGCAGGGCCGCAGCCCGAAAGGGTTTTTACTACTACTATATTGCCGGAAGAATTAAAGGACGTTATGGTCTCTCTGAAAATCTTGGAAAACCTGTCGGAAGCCGGGAGATCTTTTGACTGGTTAGATACGTATTTATACTTACCTTTTGAAGAGAGAACTTTTACTAACTGAAGTTCTTTGATATCTCTGGAAACTGTAGCCTGGGTCACGTTGTATCCGTTATTTCTCAGAATGGTCACCAGATCGTCTTGAGTACCGATCTCGTAGGTGTTTATCAATTCAAGTATTTTATGCTGTCTCGAATAACGCATGAATGGTCTCCTTTGCATAATTATTTAAATCGGGGAGTAAGACCTCGATACTATTGCTTATCTTAGGCGAAACGAATTATTTGAACAAATGCCGTAAGCCCCTGAATACTCGGAATGTTGATCTGAGATAGAGGTTACACGCCTTCAAAAGCGCAGAGTCCGTAGCATTTGTTATACATAAAAATTTTAACATATGCAATTTGCCTTTGCAAGCAAACTATTCGCAAGACCTGTGAGAATTGTCAGATGAAAAAAATCGGTTTCCTTTTTTCCGAAAACGCTTTTACTATTACCGAATTCGGATCAAAGATTCTCATGTTACAATTTAAGCAAATAAGAGAATAAAAGGAACAAAATATGAAGATAAAGATCATAAATCCAAATACTACGTTGAGAATGACAAGAGAAATCGAAGAAGCAGCAAAAAAATATGCGTCTGAAGGGACGGAAGTCTATGCCGTAAGTCCTCCGACAGGACCTGACTCTGTAGAAAGCCTGTATGACGAGGCCCTGGCAGCTCCCGGAGTCATATCCGAAGTGATAAAGGGAGACCGGGAAGAAAACGCAGACGCATTCATCATAGCGTGTTTTGGAGACCCGGGACTCGAGGCGGCCAGAGAAGTCACCGATAAGCCGGTGATAGGAATAGCTCAGGCAGCCATTACGGCAGCTCGTCTCATGGCTCCCAATTTTTCGGTGTTATATGTTTTAGACAAATCGCAAAAGATAATAGAGAACGTTTTAAAACTTCACAATGCAGAAAAAGAATGTTGCTCTATCAGGAGCATAGGACTGGGCGTCCTCGAATCGGAAGATAAAGAAAGGCTGCTCAAAGCTCTGACCGAAAAGGGAAGGGCGTGCATGGAGGAAGACGGAGCCGAATGTATACTGCTGGGATGCGCCGGCTATGTACAATTCGCTGAAAAGATGAAAGAGGATCTGGGCATACTGGTTCTCGACGGAGTGGTACCTGCAGTCAAGCTCTGCGAGGCCATGGTGGAAATGGGAGTAAAGATCCCGAAGCGGACTCTTTGCGATTTCCCGGGAGAAAAGACTATACTCGGATTAAGCGACATCGTTAAATTTTGATGATGCAGCAGAGAGGCAAGACAGATAATGAAGACCATTGATATAGAAAGATTAAAAGACAACCTTCTGACTTTGGCAAAAATAGGCAGAGATGAGACGGGAGGTATCACTAGGCTGGCGTACTCTGAAGAATATTACAGAGGAATAGATCTGGTGAAAAAATGGATGGAAGAAGCGTCCCTGTCTGTAGTGACTGATCCGGTATATAACGTTTTAGGAACAAGAAAGGGAAAGACCGATAAGGTGATGCTGATAGGCTCTCATACAGATACTGTGGAGCACGGCGGCATCTTCGACGGCTGTCTCGGCGTTTTGGGGGCCATAGAAGCGCTCAGAATCATAGACCGGGAGGGTATAGAGCTGGAACACACGGTGGTGGTGGCCAACTGGGCAGAAGAAGAAGGCAATGTGATCAAGGGCCTCATAGGTAGCGGATCTTTCGTAGGAAAGATGGATGATTCCATCCCCGCTATAGAAGACAAGCTTGGATATTATGGTATATATCCCGAAGATATAAAGAACGCCAAGTATAAGGATCTGGATAAAGTTGAAAAATATCTCGAATTACATATAGAACAGGGCGGCGTCCTTGAAAACATGAAAAAAGATATAGGCGTAGTCAGCAGCATCGTAGGGGAAGAGAGATATATGGTTACGGTTCATGGAAAAGAAAACCACGCCGGCACTACTCCGATGAAATACCGCGATGATGCTCTGATAAAAGCGTCTAAGATGATGCTTTCTCTCAATGAAAAGTGCAAAGAAATAGACGATACCATGGTAGTCACGGTGGGCTGGATAAAGGCTTTCCCAGGCGAACAGAACATAATACCCGGAAAAGTACAGATGACAGTGGAGATAAGATCCGTACATGAACAGTCCATAAGAAAACTCGTCTATCATATGAAAGAACTGTGCGTACAGTATGGCTGCGACTTTGAGCTGACGCTGACTCAAAACCCTACTGTCATGAGCAGACTGTGTATGGAAGCCATACATGAGTCGGCAGAAGAACTGGGACTGTCCGATATGGTGATGCAAAGCGGAGCCGGACATGACGCTATGATGATAGCTAACGTCATAAGAGACACCGGCATGATATTTGCTCCCAGCAAGGGAGGAGTCAGCCACTGTCCTCAGGAATGGACAGAGTGGTCAGACGTTGAGAACAGTGTAAACGTATTACTGCATACTATCCTGAAATTGGATAAAAAATAAATAAATCTGTTAGGAGGATAAATCAGATGAAAACTCTCGTAAAAAACGGAACTATCGTCACTTCTACCAATGAGTTTGCAGCAGATATTCTTATCGAAGATGAAAAGATATCGATGATAGCAAGCCATATAGATGTAGAGGCTGACACGGTAATCGATGCTGCAGGCAAGTATGTACTGCCGGGCGGAGTCGACAACCACTCACATTTTGAAGCATTGAATACCGACGGCGTCACTACTAACGCCGGATACGATACGACTTGGGTCGCTCTTAAAGGCGGCACGACGACCATCGTCGACTTCTGCACCAATGAACCGGGTATGGACATGATGGAGTCTCTCGAATACAGACTCAACGTCCGCTCCAAAGGGAAACTGGCTCCTGATATGGCCATACATGCGGTATGCACCGACTTCAGAGGCGAGGAGACGCTGAATGAGATTCCAAAGCTGGTAGAAGCGGGAGTGCCTACCATGAAGCTGTTCTTAGCCTATAAGCCTACACCTCTTTACATGGACGACTATAAGTATCTGCGCTTTTTGGAAAGAGCCAGTCAAGTAGGAATGACTATGATGGTACACGCAGAGAACCCTGACGTTCTCGATTACGAGAGAAATAAGATGGCCGAAGCCGGCTGTCTTGATCCTAAGTACCACTATATGACCAGACCGCCTTACGGAGAAGCCGAAGCTGTAGCAAGATCAATAAAGTTTGCAGACGCTATGGACTGCCCTCTGTGCGTAGTACACGTAAGCTGCATAGAAGCGGCAGAAGTTATACAGGAAGCGAGAGCCAAAGGTTCTCTGGTAATAGGAGAAACCTGCCCTCACTATCTGGTTCTCGATAAACATAAGATGGATGATCCTGACTTCGATCAGGCTGCAAGATGGGTATGTTCGCCTCCTCTCAGAGACGAAGAAGACAGAGAATACTTGTGGAAATGTCTGAATCACGATTGGCTTTCCATCGTAGGTTCCGATAACTCATCTATTCCGCTTTATCAGAAGCACTGGGGAGAGGGAGACTTCCGCAAAATCCCTAACGGCTGTCCGGGAGCAGGAGACAGACTCAATGCGCTGTGGACTTACGGAGTAGAAAAAGGCAAGATCACGAGACAGAAACTTGTAGACGTATATGCTACTCTGCCTGCCAAACTGAACGGAATATTCCCTCAGAAGGGAACTATAGACATCGGAACAGACGGAGACCTGGTTATCTTCGATCCTGAATACAGAGGAACCGTTACTGTGGAAAGCAACCCTACAGGCGTTGAATACAACGTATATGAGGGATGCGAGCAGATAGGACGCGCCGATACCGTCATACTCCGTGGAGAAGTGGTAGTTGAAAACGGAGAATATCTGGATAAGCCTGTATTCGGTAAATTCGTACCTGGAAAGCCATACGGACTTGCATACGAACTTAGAAAATAGGAGGAAAAGCAGATGGACGTATATGAAAATCTAAAGAAAAACAATATAGAAGTACCCAAGCCCCTTGAAGCCAAGGGCATGTATCTTCCGGTGAACAGAACAGGCAATCTCGTTTATCTTTCCGGACAGGGAAGCATAGAAAACGGAGTGAACCTTACCGGCAGAGTAGGCGTCGACGTTACTGTTGAAGAGGCTCAGCATGCGGCGGAAGTGTGCATGCTCAATACTCTGGCGGCGCTGGAGACTTATCTGGGAGACCTGAACAAGGTAAAGAAGGCAGTAAAGATTCTGGGCTTCGTAGCGGGAGCAGACGACTTTACTCAGCAGGCCGCAGTCCTCAACGGGGCTTCAAGCGTGCTCATCGCTGCTTTCGGTGAAAACGGCAAGCACGCCAGATCAGCTATAGGAACCAACAATCTGCCTTTGGGACTTACGGTAGAAGTAGAATCGATCTTTGAGATCGAAGATTAGAGGGAGGCAGTTCATGCGTGGACAGAATTTAAGAGAAGTGAAGGTAGCTGATCTTCACAAGGCGAAAAAGAGACTGGCAAAATATTTGACAGCGACGCCCCTTACCAGCAGCGAACTCCTCAACATATATCTGGGCGGAAAAGTGTACCTGAAACTGGAAAACCTTCAGCCGGCATGTTCTTACAAGATAAGGGGAGCCATAAACAAATGTCTCAGCCTCAAAGAAGAATTCGGCGACGATGTTTCCATCATAACAGCTTCTTCGGGCAATCACGGACTGGCATGCGCTTATGCTTCAAAGCTCTTGAAAATGACTTCCAAGGTATATGTTCCTGTGAGTACGCCTCAGATAAAAAAAGATAACATCAGAGCTTTAGGCGCTACTCTTGTGGAGACGGGAGAAACCTACGACTCGTCATTCATATCGGCTTGTGAAGAAGCAGAGAAGTCTCAGGAACTTAACTACGTTCACCCTGTATCAGACGTAGACGTGGTGGCAGCTCAGGGAACTATCGGTCTTGAAATATTGGAACAGCTTGAAGACGCAGAGCAGGTGGTCATACCGCTGGGAGGAGGCGGACTGTCCTCCGGCATAGCGTTTGCCATCAAGAACCTTAAGCCTGATGTAAATATAATTTCAGTAATGCCTGAGGGTTCCGACGTTTACGTCAAGAGCAGAGAAGCCGGAAAACTCGTCACCATAGAGAATCCTCATTCTATAGCGGACGCTGTAGTCAGAAGATGCGGCGAGGAATATCTCTTCCCGTATATCGAAAAATACGTGGATGAGATCAGGACTGTAAGCGAAGAGTCGATGAAGAAGGCTATCAAGACTGCAGCCGTGTATGGAAAAGTAGTTCTCGAAGCCGCAGGCGCTATGCCCCTTGCAGCTATCCTGGAGGACAAAGAACTGCTTGATAAGAAGACGGTTCTCATATGCAGCGGAGGCAACATAGACGAGAGTCTCTTTACTGAATGTATAAACAAATAGTGATGAATATACATTTTGCGGCCCGGCATATCTTGCCGGACTGCAAGGTGTGTAAATCATAAACATATTACGATAAGGAGGGTAGAGGTCCACATTTTACACGTTACACATTGCAATTTTTTATAACTTTATTTAGGAGGAATTATGGAAAATGTAGATTTTGGAATCTTGTGTTTGATTCCGCCAATCATCACGATAATATTGGCCCTCGTAACGAAGAACACCATATTATCACTTTTTCTCGGAGTTTGGGTCGGAGCTACAATCATAGCCGGTTGGAATCCGCTCTCCGGATTTATCAATGTTTTCAATGATTTCATGATACCGTCATTAGGAAACGGAATCATCCTGCTGGTTACTCTGGCAGGAGGCATGATCATCATGCTGAGAGAAACGGGAGGCGCTTACGCCTTTGCTAAACTGCTGTCGAAGAAGATCAACACTCCGGCAAAGGGACAGATCCTCACCAGCGTTTCAGCCATCGCATTCTGCTATACAGAACCTTGCCTGATCCTTGGTACTATCATGCGTCCTGTAACAGATGCAGTAAGAATCTCAAGAGCAAAATTATCCTATATACTCGACTCTCTGGGATGCAACTTGGCGTCGTTCTCGCCTATCAGCAGCTACGGACCGTTCATCACAGGACTTATCGGTACTCAGGTAGCGCTGCTTGGACTTTCCGACAATGAATGGGGAGTATGGGCAGGAATGTTAAAGTACAACATGTACGCGCTGTTCGCTATCCTGACTGTATTCATCGTTGCTATCGGTGACATCAATATCGGACCTATGTATAAGGAAGAAATGCGTGCAAGAAGAGAAGGAAAGCTCTTAGCAGACGGAGTACAGCCTCTGGTACCTGAAAAGAAGGCTGACTTCCCGGACGGATATGAACCTACTATCAGCGCTTTCGTACTGCCTATGGTAGCTCTGTTCGTTTCACTGTTCGGAGTTATATTCTACACAGGAGACATAGGATCAAACGGCGTTTTAGGAGCTTTCAGAAACGCTAATATAACTGTAGCTATAATGATAGCTTTCGTTATGACAGGCGTAGTTGCAGGTATCGTAGGATGCGTAAAGGGACGCTGGAAACCTACCAGCGCGTTCCAGACATTCATAGACGGTATGATCGAACTGATCAACGTTCCTTTCATACTGGTATGCGCATGGTCACTGGGAAGCGTAGTTTCGGCTATGAACACAGGAAACTTCATGGCAGGAGTAGTTGAACAGTACCTGACGCCAGGTCTGGTTCCTGGACTGATCTTCCTGGCAGGCGCGCTGATTTCTTTCGCTACAGGTTCATCCTGGGGAACTTGGTCGCTGCTTATGCCGATCGCATTCCCTATGGCAGTAGAATTCGGTATTCCTGAAGCATACATCGTCGGATGTGTAATTTCATCAGGTCTGTTCGGAGACCAGTGCTCGCCTATTTCGGATACGACTATCCTGTCGTCCACAGGTGCAAGCTGCAACCACATAGTACACGTTATGACTCAGATACCTTACGGTGTGACAGTAGGAGTTTCAGCATTCATCGGCTACTTGTTCGGAGGTCTGACCGGTCAGTTCATACTGAGTATCGGTGTTACTTTCGTAGTTCTTCTGGTGGCTCTCATAGGACTGAAGCTTCTTCACAGAAAGACGAAAGAGTCGGATACTGCGGCTGCATAATTATCATAAAAAACAATCCAGATGATCAATTATAGAAGCAGTGGGAACTTGTTTTCCGCTGCTTCTATGATAGTAGATTGGGAGGAAAACATGAAAAAAGTAGATATGATCGTTAAAGCACCGTTTTTTTATACCATGGAGGGAGAAGGCGTAGGATTTAAATCCGATGTGGCCATGGTCGTAGACGGAAGCAAGATAATAGACTTCGTTCCCCTTAAGGACGTAGATGAGATGTATCAGGCGGAGGAAGTCCTGAATATGGATCATCACGCTGTATTTCCGGGATTTATCGACGGACATATGCATACGTCGGACAATCTTTTCAGAGGACTTGCGCAGGACACCAACAGCTGGATGATGTACGGCCTGCAGCCTTTTGCCAACGCAGGAAAGTGGGATGAGAGAGTCAGCGCCGGAAGACTGGCTATAGTAGAGGCGATCAAGGCCGGAACTACTACTCTCGGAGATTACCATTATGAGATGGAGACTACTTGTCAGTTCATCCATAAGACGGGAGCCAGAGGAAATATCACGCAGATGATACGCGCGGCTAAACAGAAAGTGTATAAGCCGGGAGAACTGTATGAGTTCGACGATGAAGACGGAGAAAAAGGACTTAAAGAAAACATAGAACTCTATGAGAGATGGCATAACAAAGACGGCAGAATGAGAGTACTCTTCGGACCTCAGGGAGCTGACTTTGTGTCACCTGAACTCCTTCTCAAGATACAGAAGGTGGCAAAGGAAAGAAATACCAAGATCCATATGCATGTACAGCAGGGAGACAGAGAGACTTATCAGATAGAGAAGAGATACGGCAAGAGACCTACGGCATTTTTGGACGATCTGGGATATCTGGACAGCACCCTCATCGCTGTTCACCTGACCGACTGCAACGCTGACGAGGCAGCGCTCATAGCCAAGAGAGGAGCGGGAATGATAGTCAATCCGGCTTCCATAGGCATAATAGACGGTATAGTATGTCCTAGCGTGGAGTTCCAGCAGGCCGGAGGAAATGTGGCCCTGGGTTCTGACCAGGCCCCGGGAAACAACTGCCACAATATCATCCATGAGATGAAAAACGTCTGCCTGTTCAACAAGATAAAATACGGCAATCCTGAGATGATGCCGGCATGGCGCGCTCTGCGTATGGCTACCATCGAGGGAGCCAAAGCGGTGGGAGTAGACGACATAGTGGGATCTCTGGAACCGGGAAAACAGGCTGACTTTATCGCTGTAGACTTGAGGAGCCCTTCCATGATGCCTGTATATACTCATCCTATGAGGAACATAGTGCCGAACTTGGTATACAGCGCCAGAGGAAACGAAGTAGTCCTCTCTGTAGTAGCAGGAAAAGTGATAATGAAAGACCAGCAGCTCTTAAATATAGATGTGGAGCAGATCAAGGACGAAGTAGAAAAACTGCCTGAAGGAGTAGGCAAGAGAGCTGAGAAAGAGTTTACGGAAATCAACGGAACCAACGCTCAGTTCATGAGAGAAGACAAACTGTAAAATAAAGAACGGCAGGGGCATTAGAAATGTACTCGCCGAAGGAAAGGAAGGATTAGATTTGATATTTTTGATTTTGACTATCGCAGCTCATTCTCTCGTCATGTTCGCCATGAGATTTACGGAGGCAAACAGCGGCAACAGATATGCGGCGACAGTGGCTACGTATGTAGTAGGCGCTGTGATTGCTTTTTTCATGATGGATGAATATACGCTGATAAGAACAGAACCTAGAGCCGTATATACGCTCCTGATGGCTGCATATAACGGCGTGTGCATGACGATGGGAATGATCCTTTGCAGATTGAGCATGGGAAAGAACGGAACGCCTATCTCGACGACCTTTAACAGACTTGGCGTGCTGATACCGACAGTCTTTTCGATCCTTCTGTTCGGAGAGAGACCTCAGATCGTGCAGATTGCGGGTATAGCCCTTGCCGTTTCAGCAATCATTTACATAAATTCCGGCAAGGAAGCTAAGAGTCAGAACCATATAAAATCGATGAAGCTTCTCATAGCCATCTTTCTGGTCGGGGGGCTTATAGATCTCAATACCAAGATCTTTGAGAGATATGGGGATGCTGAACTGAACGACTATTATATCTTTATGACATTCGTATTCTGCGTACTGGTAAGTCTTTTGATAATGCTTAAAGAAGACAGAAATTTCAGCGGAAAGGATGTACTTATAGGTGCGTTTACCGGCGTTCCCAACACATTTATACTGTATTTCAGCCTGAAGGCGGTAGAACATCTGCCGGCATACATAGTATTCCCGGCCTACAGCGCAGGTGTGATATTGGTAGTCAATGTAGTAAATTATTTTTTGTTCAAGGAAAATCTTTCAAAACAGGAGAAGATATCTACCGTTATGGTAGCGGCAGCTCTTATTTTGATCAATATATAATAAACACCGGACGGCGCCTGCCTTTACAGACAGGCGGCAGTCACCTGTAAAATTGCCGGTGTTTGTTGATAGTCGTCCGTTCTTTTTTAGCAGCAGGACTTGCGGAAAAGATACGCTTCGACTAAAAAATACGATCCGAATATCCCAAAACGTAACGCGATTACAGAGGAGTGAAATATATGAAGAAAAATTTGCAAGTTATGGATGGAAATACGGCAGCCGCCCACGTGGCGTACGCATTTACGGAGGTCGCCGCCATTTATCCCATCACGCCGTCGTCGCCGATGGCGGAAAAGGTCGACGAATGGTCGGCCAAGGGCAGAAAAAATCTGTTCGGACATACGGTAGACGTGATTCAGATGCAGTCCGAGGCGGGAGCAGCCGGAACGTGTCACGGCGCATTACAGGCCGGAGCGTTGACTACGACTTTCACATCGGCTCAGGGCCTAATGCTGATGATACCGGTGATGTACGCCATGGGAGGACAGTTCTTGCCTAACGTCATGCACATAGCGTCCAGAGTAGTGACGTCCAACCACCATTCCATATTCGGAGACCATTCGGACTTTATGACGTGCCGTATGACGGGATATGCCATGCTCATGTCATCTTCTCCGCAGGAGGCCATGGATATGGCCGCAGTGGCCCATCTTTCGGCCATAAAAGCCAAGTATGCTTTCATGCACTGCTTCGACGGATTCAGAACATCTCACGAGATGCAGCGCATAGAGACCATAGATTATGAAGATTTGAGAGGCCTGATGGACTATCAGGCGGTAAAGGATTTCCGCCGCGATTCTCTCAATCCGGAGCATCCTACCAACAGAGGAAATAACACAAATCCCGACGTATATTTCCAGTGCAAGGAAGGCGCCAATGAAAAGAGCGACGCCGTTCCGGGCATAGTTCAGTATTACATGGATAAGATAGGCGAGGTGACGGGAAGAAAATATAAGCTCTTCGATTACTACGGCGCGCCGGATGCAGAAGAGGTGACGGTCATAATGTGCTCGGGAGCGGAGGCCCTCAAAGAGACGGTAGATCATATGAACGCCCAGGGAAGAAAGACGGGACTCATTCAGGTTCATCTTTACAGACCTTTCTCGGTAGATCATTTCGTGGGAGCTATACCCAAGACTTGTAAGAAGATAGCCGTGCTGGACCGTTCCAAAGAGATAGGCTCGGTGGGAGAGCCTCTCTATCTGGACGTCGTAACCGCCCTGAACAAGGCAGGAAGAGGCGACATCAAGGTGGTAGGCGGAAGATACGGCCTGTCATCTAAAGATACCACTCCGGGACAGTTTAAGGCCGTCTTCGACAATCTCAGTAAGGAAGAGCCTAAGAACAACTTTACCGTAGGAATCGTGGACGACGTGACAGGGACTTCCCTCGATTACGACGAGATAGACTTGGCGCCAAAGGATCAGATTTCATGCAAGATATGGGGTCTGGGCGGCGACGGTACCGTGGGAGCAAACAAGAACGCCATAACCACCATCGGTCTGGTGGCGGAGAAATACGCTCAGGCATATTTTTCTTACGACACCATGAAATCAGGCGGACTCACTCAGTCTCACCTCAGGTTCGGAGATACGCCGATAAGATCCACTTATCTCGTTTCTTCCGCAGACTTTGTGGCCGTACATGCGCCTACTTATGTCAATAAATACGACACTACGTCAGATCTTAAAGACGGAGGCATATATCTTCTCAACTGCCCGTGGACAGAGGTAGAGGAGATTGCAGAGCATATACCTGCTTTTATGAAGAGAGACCTCTATAATAAGCACGCTCAGTTTTACGTGATTGACGCTGCTAAGCTGGCGGCGGAGATCGGACTGGGAAAACGCATAAACAATATATTGCAGGCCGCCTTCTTCGCCCTGACAAAGGTAATACCGCTGGACACTGCCGTGGAAGACATGAAGAAGAACAACTACAATTCCTATTTTAAAAAGGCAGGACAGAAAATAGTCGACTTGAATAATACTGCCGTCGATATAGGAATCACGGCTCCTGTAAAGATAGACATTCCTGAAAGCTGGGCAAGAGCAGAGGACGAGCCGGCGCCGGAGAGAGAAGCTACTCCTTTCGTCAAGGAGATCGTATTCCCTCTGGACAGACAGCAAGGCGACAAGCTCCCTGTATCAGTATTCAAGAAACACGGAATGATAGACGGAACGTGGGAAAACGGAACTTCCGCCTACTTGAAGAGGGGAGTGGCCACCGCCGTTCCTAAGTGGAACAAGGAGAAGTGCGTGCAGTGCAACAGGTGTTCCATGGTGTGCCCTCATGCAGCCATACGCCCCGTGCTGCTTTCGGCAGAGGAGAAGGCACAGGTTCCTGAATCATTTGAGACTGTGCCTGCAAAAGGACTGGGCAAGAACTCCCCTGAATATCAGTTCCGCATCCAGGTATCTCCTTATGACTGCCTCGGCTGCAAAGTATGCCTGACGGCTTGTCCGTCGGCGGGAGCTTTGGAAATGGTTCCGTTTGAAGACATGAAGCCGGAGCAGGAAAACTTCGACAAGGTTGCAATGAATGAAAAGTACCTCAAGAAGGACGTCATCAGCACCAAGAATGTCAAGTCCATACAGTTTGCAAAGCCATACTTCCAGTTCTCAGCCGCCTGCGCAGGCTGCGCCGAGACCACGTATATCAAGCTGCTGAGCCAGATAGCCGGAGACCACTTGTATGTGGGCAACGCCGCAGGATGTTCGTCAGCTTACAGCGGAGGCGCGCCTATACTGCCGTACTGCCGCGACGAGAGAGGCTTCGGCCCTGCGTGGGAACATTCGCTGTTTGAAGACAACGCCGAGTTCGCATACGGCTTCTTCCACGCTCAGGACGTGATACGCAAGGAGATCATAGATCATCTGACGGCTATAAAAGACGCAGGCATCGCAAAGGAAGCCATAGATAATTATATAAATAACTGGGATAAGAGAGAAATTTCAAGACAGGTTTCCGACGAGCTGATAGAGGCTCTCGAGAAAGAAGAGAAAAATCAGGACATCGAATACGTCCTGGACAATAAAGAGTATCTCACTAAGAAATCCGTATGGGCCGTCGGAGGAGACGGATGGGCCTATGATATAGGATTTGGCGGAATAGATCATGTGATGGCTCAGAACAGAGACGTCAATCTTCTGGTGCTGGATACCGAGGTATACTCGAATACCGGAGGACAGTCGTCAAAGGCTACTCCGTCGGGAGCAGTAGCCAAGTTTGCCGCAGACGGCAAGCACATAGCTAAGAAAGACTTGGGAGCCATACTGATGAATTACGGCTATGTATATGTGGCTCAGGTGGCCATGGGATACGATCAGGCCCAGACCCTCAAGGCTATGAGGGAAGCAGAGGAATATCCGGGACCGGCTATAGTAATCGCTTACTGTCCTTGTCTGGAGCACGGCATCAAGGCCGGAATGAGCTGCACTCAGGATGAAATGAAGATGGCTGTCGAGGCCGGATACTGGCACCTGTACAGATACGACCCTCGCCTCAAGGAAGAGGGAAAGAACCCGTTCCAGCTGGATTCTCCTGAGCCGGACTTCTCGAAGATGCTTGATTACCTCAAGGGAGAAAACAGATACGCTTCCCTTAAAAACAACTTCCCTGAAAAGGCAGACGATCTTTACGCTCAGTCTGTAAGAGAGGCAAAGGCCCGTTATGAGAAGTACAAGAGCTGGTCTGAAAATATAAGTTATTAAGGAGTCATGGCCATATGAATACCATTAGATATGAAATAACGGAAAACAAGATAGCGATAGTTACCATAAGCCGCCCGGAGGCTCTGAACGCCCTCAACACTCAGGTGATAGCCGAGCTTGAGCAGACTGTGGAAATGATTGAAAAGAACTCCGATCTGTCTGCGATGATATTGACGGGCGAAGGAAGATCCTTCGTGGCAGGAGCAGATATCGGAGAGCAGTACCCTCTCGACCTCAGCCGGGGACGCGAGTGGGGACAGCGGGGAAGCGCCGTAATGCGGCGCATAGAGAAGCTTGCGATACCGACCATAGCCGCCGTAAACGGCTTCGCATTAGGCGGAGGCTGCGAGATTGCCATGGCCTGCGATATAATATTGGCTTCCGAAAAAGCAAAATTCGGACAGCCTGAGGTGGGACTGGGCATAACGCCCGGATTCTCGGGCACTCAGCGGCTGCCCCGCAGAGTTGGAGCAGCCATGGCCAAGGAGCTTATCTTCTCGGGAAAGATGATAAGCGCAGTAGAGGCGGAGAGAATAGGCCTGGCAAATCACGTATATCCTGCCGACGAGCTGATGGATAAAGCCATGGAGATGGCAGAAGCTTTTGCAAAGAATGCTCAGATAGCCGTAAGATATTCAAAGGCGTGCATAGACAGAGGTATGGAGACGGGCATAGACGAAGGTATAGCCATGGAAAACGAACTGTTTGCCATGTGCTTCGCCACCGGGGATCAGAAGGAAGGCATGAAGGCTTTTCTGGAGAAACGGCCGGCTTCCTTTGAAAACAAATAGATATAAGGAGAACAAGATGGATTTCAATTTGACAAAAGAGCAGCTTTTGATCCGCAAGATGATGGCAGACTTTACCGAAAATGAAGTAAAGCCTATAGCTGCGGAGACGGATCGCACTGCACAGTTTCCTGCGGAAAACATAGAAAAGCTTTTCCACTACGGAGTCATGGGAATGGGAGTTCCCAAGGAGTACGGAGGCGCCGGAGCCGATGATATTTCCTGCGCCATTGCGGTAGAAGAACTGAGCAAACAGTGCGCTTCCACAGGCGACATAGTGGCTACCCATAACGGACTGTGCTGCGGCCCAATCATAGAATACGGCAGCGAAGAACAGAAGCAGAAATATCTTCCCATGCTGACAAAAGGACATAAGATAGGCGCTTTCTGCCTTACGGAGCCCAATGCAGGGTCAGACGCTTCAAAGGGAACCACAGAAGCGGTCGACATGGGAGACCACTGGGTCATGAACGGTTCCAAGATATTTATCACCAACGGCTACGTGGCGGACATCTTCGTCGTGTTCGCCATGACAGACAAGTCTCAGGGAACCAAGGGAATATCGGCATTTATAGTAGAAAGCGGATTCCCGGGATTTTCAGTGGGAAAGCACGAGGTGAAGATGGGTCTTCACGGCTCCCCTACGGCGGAAATAGTATTTCAGGACTGCATAATACCTAAAGAAAACCTCCTCGGAAAGCTGGGCAAGGGATTCAACATCGCCATGAACACGCTGAACGGCGGCAGAATAGGCATCGCAGCGCAGGCTCTGGGCATTGCTGAGGGAGCCATGGACGAAGTGGTGACTTATACCAAGGGAAGAGTTCAGTTCGGAAAACCTATAGCCAAGTTCCAGAACACCCAGTTTGCCATCGCCGACATGGAAGTTGCCGTGTGCGCAGCCAGACTCCTCACATACAACGCCGCAGCTTTAAAGACTAAAGGCGAAAACTATGCAAAAGAGGCGGCTATGGCTAAGCTGTTCGCCTCCGAGGCTTCCATGAAGATAACTACGCAGGCGGTTCAGTTCTTGGGAGGATACGGATATACCAACGATTATCCTGTGGAAAGAATGATGAGAGACGCCAAGATAACGGAGATATACGAAGGAACCTCCGAAGTACAGCGCATGGTTATTTCAGGAAATGTTTTAAATCGTTAGGCAGGAGGACAATCGCAAAATTATGAAAATATTAGTAACTGTAAAGCAAGTACCGGACACGTCCGGCAAGGTTTCCGTAAAACCGGACGGAACTTTAGACCGCGGTTCCATGAAGACTATAATAAATCCGGACGATTTGAACGCCGTAGAAGCGGCGCTAAGTTTAAAAGATGAGTACGGCTGCCAGGTGGTGGCCTTCACCATGGGGCCTCCTCCGGCAGAGGGCATGCTCCGTGAGCTGATGGCCATGGGCGTTGACGAGGGCGTTCTCGTAACAGCCAGAGAGTTCGGAGGATCAGATACATACGCTACCTCTCAGATATTAGCTGCGGCCGTCGAGACTTACGGACTGGGCGAGGATGACATAATCTTCGCGGGCCGTCAGGCCATAGACGGCGATACGGCTCAGGTAGGACCTCAGATGGCCGAGAAACTGGGCATACCTCAGGTGACATATGCCGGAGAAATAAGAAAAGACGGTAAAACTCTTACGGTAAAGAGGATGCTGGAAGACGGATATATGACTGTAAAGGTGGATACTCCGTGTATGATAACCTGCATAAAGGAGCTGAACCGGCCTCGTTACATGTTTATCGACCAGATTCTCTCCGCATATGAGAAGCCTCTTACCGTCATGGATTTTGAAAAATTAAAAGATCATCCGCTGATAGACAAGACGACCATCGGTCTTCAGGGCTCTCCGACTAACATTCTGACGTCTTTTACACCGCCTCTCAAGGGAGCCGGAGTTATGCTGGAAGGCGACGGAAAAGCAGCAACCGATAAACTGGCCGGTATTCTTTCGGCTAAGCATTTGATTTAGGGAAAGGAGAGGTAGAAATGGTTTACAACAGTGCAGATATTGCTGCATTCAAAAATGTATGGGTATTTTGCGAACAGAGAAACAGCAAAATGATGCCTACTACTCTTGAATTGATTTCAGAAGGCCGCAAGCTGGCCGACCAGCTGGGAGTCAAGCTCTGCGGAGTGCTTCTGGGAGATGATGTGGACGGACTTGCAAAGGAGCTGGGCGGATATGGCGCAGACACCGTTCTCGTATACGACAGCCCTCTTTTGAAAAATTATACTACAGACGGATATACTAAGGTACTTACAGAAGCGGTAATGGAATATAAGCCGGAGGTCCTTCTTATAGGCGCTTCAAATATAGGCAGAGACTTGGCGCCGAGATGCGCAGCAAGGCTTCATACCGGTCTTTGCGCCGACTGCACCCATCTGGACATAGATATGGCAAATTACAAGGAGTTTCTGAGGGAGGCTTCTACACTTGCCGACGAGAGAATAGAGAAGATTGGCAAGGTCAAGCTTTCAGGGGAGGAGCACGATGTTTCCAGAGACCTGAAGATGACCAGACCTGCTTTCGGAGGACATCTGATGGCTTCCATCATATGCCCGAGATTTCGTCCGGCCATGGCCACAGTCAGACCAGGCGTAATGAAGAAGGGCGTCTTCGACCCTGCCGCCGCCGAAAAGACGGAGATAATCCATCCGGAATTTTCACTGGCTGCGGAGGACATCAAGACGGAGGTAGCCGACGTAGTTAAGGCTGCCAAGAAGATGGTGGACCTTATAGGAGCGGAAGTGGTGGTATCTGTCGGCCGCGGAATCAGCAAGGACGTGGAAAAGGGAATAAAGCTGGCCGAAGAGCTGGCCGACGTGCTGGGCGGCGTCGTAGGATCCTCGAGGGCCTGCGTGGACGCCGGCTGGATAGGCGCAGACCATCAGGTGGGACAGACCGGAAAGACGGTGCATCCTAAGATTTACGTCGCCCTGGGAATCTCCGGAGCGATTCAGCACAAGGCCGGAATGCAGGATTCAGAGTGCATCATAGCCGTAAATAAGAACGAATCGGCTCCTATCTTTGAGGTAGCCGACTACGGTATCACGGGAGATTTATATAAGGTGGTGCCTCAGCTGATAGAATCCATCAAAGCAATTAAGGCTGAATAATATATAGGGAATAGTGAAGAAGGCAGGGGCCGGCGGCCCCTGCCGATTTTTGTGCGCTTTTAGTGACAATCATAACCACCAGCTTCAACTGATGGTTATGATTGTTTATGTTACGTTTAGTTTAAGGATGATCCACTCGAACCTTTGTTTTTGATAGAAAACGAGTAGGCTGGGTTCCACTCGGAATGGACTGTTTTTGTGTAAACGAGGGGTCTGGGTCCCACTCAAATTGCTATTTTTTTTAAATAGAGTGGGGCAGACTCCACTCAAACTACTATTTTTTCTTTAAACGAGTGGGTATACTCCCTTCGCAAAATTACATATAATGTAAATGAATGCGATGAATTAGCCTTTTTTAGCGTTGAGGCGGGAATTTTACCCCACTCGAACCTTTGCTTTTACGTAAAACGAGTGGGCCGAGACCCACTCGAATTGACGGTTTTTGTGTAAACGAGTGGGTCGGACCCCACTCGAAGAGATAGTTTTTCTGTAAACGAGTGGGCCGAACCCCACTCAAATTGCTATTTTTCTTTAAATAGAGTGGGGCAGGATACACTTGGACTGTAATTTTTTTAAAACGAGTGGAGGGAAAAATCAGCTGCGCTTATTTAAGTATCGACGGTTTGTCAGGGACTCGTCACTGAGATCGCAGTCGCGATGATATGGCTGACCTTAAGAGAAAACAAAAAGATCCCCCCTCATTTCCCGTGTCTAACACGGGGCTCTCTTATACAAAAAAAGATAGAGGCCCGGCAGCCTCTGTCTTTAAAGATCCGGTTTATGTGATATAATTTGCAAGCAGCGAATGAGCCAGCTGTACAAAATTGTTTACTGATTTATTCACCTTTTTATTGTTTAGCTCGGTGAGGATATAAATTCTGGAAGAAAACTCTTCATTAAACTCCGGGATCAACTTGAGTTTTCCCTGAGCTATATCGTCTTCCACCAGAAAAGTAGGCAGAAGAGAGATTCCTATACCTTCATATGCCAATTCCCTAAGAGTCTGGAGGTCTCCTATATTTTTCTTTGAAGAAAAGTAATCGGAGAACAGAAGGCCTTTTGAAACGAGAAGATTTGATACTACTGTGAATCCCATAGTGGACAGGAGCGTATTATCTTCTCTCGAATCGACGATACCGTTTTTAAAACATATGTGTTTCGGGGAAGCAACAAAGGAAAGAGGAAGCTTACACAGAAAATCACATTTTACTTTCGAAGTACTGAATCCCGGTTCAGAGATGACGCCTACGTCGCAGAGACCGTTGAGAATCTTCTCTATGGCAACATCAGTAGTAGCCTTAGTATAATCGATCTCGATATCCGGATATTTGATGATGAACTTATCCATAAGCGGTTTCATGACGAAAAAGTCGCTGGATTCGCTGGCCGTGATTCGAAGCGTCTCGCTGGACTTGTAAAATCTGCGGTGGATATCATCTACTATATCTAAAATCTTGTTGGCATATTCTAAAAAGATCTCTCCGTTTTCAGTCAGATAGATACCTCTGTTGGCCTTGTTGTACAGAGTAACGCCGACTTCATTTTCGAGAGACTTTAGATGCTCATAGATAGTGGATGTAGAGTAGTTGAGCTTATCTGCCGCTTTAGAAATACTGTTGTACTTTGAAACATATAAAAATGATTTGATGTGAGTTGTGTTCACTTTAATCTATCCCTCCTTTCTCCAAAAAATAAAAATAAACTTCACGTACTGACCGTGCCTTATTATAATAAGATTTCCGAAAAAAGTCAACACGGAAAGGATGACAAACAGATGTTTGTGTGTTATAATTTTTTGGAAATACTGATGATGAAGAGGGTAAAAATGCGCATTTTAGGCATAGACCCGGGATATGCTATTCTCGGGTACGGCATAATAGACGTCAAGGGCAACAAGTTTTCTCCTGTGGATTACGGAGCTGTCCTGACTGAGGCTTCGATGGACATGCCCCGGCGGCTTAAGACATTATACGGCAGCCTTGCTCAGCTCATACGAAAATATGAGCCGGATGAAGCATCTATCGAAGAACTGTTTTTTAATAATAACGCAAAGACGGCTATTTTAGTGGGAGAGGCCAGAGGCGTAGCCGTTTTGGCCTGTGCTGACGGAGGCCTTCCCATAGGAGAATATACGCCTCTGCAGATAAAGCAGGCGCTGGTAGGTTACGGCAGAGCCGACAAGAAGCAAGTACAGTTCATGGTCAAGACCATGCTGGGACTTGAGTCAGTGCCTAAACCTGATGATACTGCGGACGCGCTGGCTGCTGCCATTTGCCATGCTCATTCTAAAGGCAGAAGAGATATATTGAAAGGCAAGATAAGATGATAAGATATGTAAAAGGCGTGTACAGCATGAACGTAAACGGAGGGATAGTAGTAGAGATTCAGTCGGGACTTGGACTGGAGATTTTTTTGCCGGTGAATTCACCTATTTACAGATACGGAGAAGGAGAGACCATAAAGGTGTACACCTCCATGATAGTAAAAGAGGATGATATACGCCTGTACGGGTTTCATAACAGAGAGAGCCTGGACCTCTTTGAGAATCTTATAACAGTCAGCGGAGTAGGAGCAAAGGGAGCCATGTCTATAGTAGGCACTTTGGATACCGATCAGCTGAAAAGAGCCGTAGCTTTTGAAGACGCTAAGGAGATAGCCAGAGCCAACGGCATAGGAAAAAAGACTGCAGAGAGAATAATCCTCGAGCTCAAGGATAAGATAGGCAGAATCGATGAAGACATCAATAAGCCGTCTTTTGACCTGCCTGAGAACCTGAAGGTTGCAGAAGACGAAAGGACAGAGGCTATAAATGCTTTAATTACTCTCGGCTATACCAAGTCAGAGGCCTTTGGAGCAGTTTCTTCTGTGAACGACGAGGGACTTTCAAGCCAGGAATACATAAAAAAGGCCCTTAAAAATCTATTCTGAGAAGGTAAACCATGGATAATGAAAGAATAACATCTGCCAATATAAGTCCAGGAGAGCTGAGACAGGAGACTAATCTCAGACCTCAGCGTTTGGACGACTACATAGGGCAAAAGAGCGCCAAGGATAACCTCAAGGTTTTTATCGAAGCGGCAAAGCTGAGAGGAGAACCCCTTGATCACGTGTTGTTTTATGGTCCGCCGGGACTTGGCAAGACTACTTTGGCTGGTATAATCGCCAATGAACTGGGGGTAGATATAAAGATAACTTCAGGACCTGCCATAGACAGAGCGGGGGATCTGGCGGCGATACTGACAAATCTCAATGAAAACGACGTACTTTTCATTGACGAAATACACCGCCTCAACAGATCTGTCGAAGAGGTGCTCTATTCGGCGATGGAGGACTTTGCGCTGGACATCATAATAGGTAAGGGGCCTTCGGCCAGATCCATCAGGCTTGATCTGTCTAAATTTACTCTCATAGGAGCTACTACGAGGGCGGGCAGCCTTTCGGCGCCTCTCAGAGATCGGTTCGGAGTCATGAGCAAGTTTGAACTGTATGACGAAGAAGAACTTTCTGAGATAATAAAGAGATCTGCCGGCATCCTGGGCATTGCTGCCGATGATGAATCAGTCCTCGAGATGGCCAGGCGTTCCAGAGGAACTCCGAGAGTAGCCAACAGAATACTCAAAAGAGTGAGAGATTTTTCTCAGGTAAAGGGAGATGGAATTATCAACGGTGAGATAACCAGAGAGGGACTCTGCGCTTTGCAGATAGACTCTATGGGCCTTGAAAGGCTGGACCGGGAGATATTGACGGCTATAATAGAGAGATTCGGCGGTGGCCCTGTAGGTATCGATACTATAGCCGCTTCCATAGGAGAGGAGAGAGTCACCATAGAAGAAGCTTATGAACCGTATCTGCTTCAGATAGGTTTCCTGAGCAGAACGCCTAAGGGCCGTACGGTTACCGCCCTTGCTTATAGGCACCTGGGACTTACGCCTCCGGATGAAGAATAAAAAAATGAGACAGGCCCGATTCCTCAGGCAGGGATACGGACAGGAGAACTTATGAACATAAATGAATTCGATTATCAGCTTCCAAAAGAACTGATAGCTCAGCGTCCTTTAAAGGACAGAGATCAGTGCAGGCTGATGATCCTTGACAGACAGGAAAAGTCAATAGAACAGAAGAAATTTTACGATGTGCTGGAGTACCTGAACCCTGGGGACTGCATAGTGATGAATGACTCTAAGGTGATACCTGCCAGAATCTTCGGAGTGAAGGAGAGCACGGGAGCTAAAATAGAATTTCTCCTGATAAAGAGGATAGAAGGCGATCTGTGGGAGACCATGGTGCGGCCGGGAAAGAGATTGAAAGTGGGAGACTGGGTTTCTTTTACCGACGACGGAAGTTTCAGAGCTGTGATAGAAGGTTATGGACAAGACGGTACCAGACATGCCCGGTTTGTATATGAGGGAGTCTTTCTTGAGAGGCTTGAGGAGATAGGCAGCATGCCTCTCCCTCCTTATATAGAACGCCAAAGCGACGATGATGATAAAGATATGTACCAGACTGTCTATTGCAGACAGGAGGGCTCCGTAGCGGCTCCGACAGCCGGCCTTCATTTTACAGATGAACTTCTCCGGGCTGCAGGCAAAAGGGGCGTGCGACTGGCATATGTCACTCTACATGTGGGTATCGGTACTTTCAGACCGGTCAAAGCGGAGAACATAGAAGATCATCATATGCATTTCGAAGAATATTCGGTGAGCGAGGAGACTGCCGGTATAATCAACGATACTATAGCAAAAGGCGGCAGAGTAATATCGGTAGGTACTACTTCATGCAGAACCCTTGAGAGCGCGGCGGTGTTCGATGAGAAAAGCGGAAGATATATTCTAAGGGCAGGAGACGGCAGCACAGGGATATTCATATATCCGGGGTATGAGTTCAAGCTGGTGGACGGCCTGATAACTAACTTTCATCTTCCCAAGTCCACTCTTCTGATGCTTATTTCGGCTCTCTATGACAGAGATGAGATATTGAAAGCCTATGCTTTAGCTGTGAGAGAAAAATACAGATTTTTCAGTTATGGCGACGCCATGCTGATAATATGATGAGAAAAGACGGATACGAGTATATCGTATCCGTCTTTTTATCGGACAGAGAAGGCGGACATCGTTAGTGATCAGACATGATTTCCCTGAACAGTTCTTTTGAAATATTTCCACCGGTTATTATCATGGCAGTCTTCTTGCCTTCGAACATGTGGCGGTATTTTTTATATGCTGCGTAGACCGCTGCGCTGTCAGGTTCGGCTATAACCTTCTCGTTCTGAGCCATCTCATAGATGGCATCTTTTACTTCGGCGTCTGAGACGAGGAGTATTTCGTCTATACAGTCTTTGGCGTTATCAAAAGTATTCTTGGCGCATCCGCCCACGAGGCTCTGCATGATAGCGTCCTCGGGAGTGTCGAAGAACTTGGTCCAGACTCCCGTCTTCAAATTAGTGGTGAGGGCAGGAGAGTTTTCAGGCTCTACTGCTATAATTTTCACATCAGGTTTTGCCTGCCTGAAATATGAACCGTTGGCGATACAGTTTCCGCCGCTTCCCTTGGGAATCAGGACAACGTCTACGTCCGGCAGCTGCTGAAGTATTTCCATACCGATGGTGCCCGTGCCGTAAAGACCCTCCACATCTTCTCTGGCGTCTATCTTTACGATACCTTTCTCTTCGAATACGGCTTCGCCGAGTCCGTTGGCTTCATCAAAACTTTTTCCGAAGAAGTGGATATCTGCTCCGAACTTCTCCATTTTTTCCAGCTTAGGCTTTGGAGTAGTTTCAGGAACTACTATGTAAGGTCTGTCTAAGTTTAAAAGCTGAGAAGCATACGCCACAGAAACTCCCTGGTTTCCTGAGGAAATAGTCCCATAGCCCTTCTTAAGCTGTTGGTCTGTCAGAAGAGTCAGTTTTCCGAGAACTCCTCTGAGCTTGAAGTTTTTGACGATAGGCTGCTCGCACTCAAGCTTCATGTAGGCCTCTGTATCTTTGTCGCTGAGATAGAGGCTTTTTTCGAGTCTTGTTCTCCAAACATATTTTTCAATTCTCTCGTAAGCCGCTTCGATGTCTTTAATGTTAATCATGTTTGACTCCTTTATGTAATGATGATATGTGCCTGTTAAGATATAATTTAGCATAAATCCGAAATTTGTACAATACAAAAGAGCGAGATTCGCGCTTTGCGAATCTTTCCTTTGTATGTTATTATAGTCTTATACAAATGGCAGAAGAGAGGAATATTATGAAACACGCCGTAACTTATGAACTTATTAAAAAAGATAAAAAAACAGGCGCCAGAAGGGGAGTTCTTCACACACCTCACGGCGATATTCAGACTCCCGTATTTATGCCGGTAGGAACTCAGGCTACCGTAAAGGCCATGAAGCCTGAAGAGGTAAAGGCTATGGGAGCAGATATAATACTTTCAAACACTTATCACTTATATCTCCGCCCCGGTCATGAATTGGTGAAAGAGGCGGGAGGCCTTCATAAATTCATGAATTGGGACAGGGCCATTCTGACAGACAGCGGAGGTTTTCAGGTGTTTTCTCTGGGTCCCCTCAGAAAAATCACCGAAGAAGGCGTCAGTTTCAGATCTCATATAGACGGTTCGGCTCATTTTATCACTCCGGAGAAATCCATAGAAATACAGAATGCCCTCGGCTCTGACATAATGATGGCTTTTGACGAGTGTGCGCCTTATCCGGCAGACAGAAGTTATGTCAAGAATTCTCTGGAGAGGACTACCAGATGGCTGCGCCGCTGCAGAGACTTTCACAAAGACTGGGAGAGACAATCTCTGTTTGGCATAATGCAGGGCGGTATGTACAAAGATCTTCGCCGCCAGAGCGCAGAGGAGATAGTAGATCTTGATCTTCCGGGCTATGCCATAGGAGGGTTATCTGTAGGGGAGCCTAAAGAGCTCATGCTGGAGGTGCTGGATGACTGCGTGGAATATCTTCCCGGCCATAAGGCCAGATATCTGATGGGAGTGGGTACACCCGATTATCTGTTTGAAGGCGTCCAGCGGGGGGTGGACATGTTTGACTGCGTGCTTCCCACAAGGATTGCGCGCCACGGGCTTGCGATGACCTCCCGAGGAAAGGTAAATATAAAAAATGCGAAGTATGAAAAGGACTTTGAGCCTTTAGACAGTGAATGTGACTGCTATACATGCCGAAATTACTCGAAAGCTTATCTGAGACATTTATTCAAATCGGGAGAAATGCTTTCGGCTATGCTGCTGTCTAATCACAATCTTCACTTCCTGATTAAGATGATGGAGAATATCAGAAAATCCATAGAAGAAGACAGATTCGGCGAGTATAAAGAGGAATTCTACGGCAAGTACGGCGAATTTTGATTCTGCCGAGAGTACCGTTATATTAAATTTTAAGGAGGTTTACGATAATTGAATATCTGTAAACATGATGAATATTGCGGAGGCTGCATATACCAGGGAGTACCATACGAAGAGCAGCTTAAAATCAAAGAAAACCAGGTGATTCAGCTGCTCAAAGACAAGGACGCGCAGGTCTTAAAAATGGATGGGATAGAAGGATGTCCCGGCGCTTACCGATATAGAAATAAGATGGAGTATACTTTCGGCGACCTGGTAAAGGACGGCCCGATGACTTTAGGTATGCACAAAAAAGGAAACTATATGTCCATTATAACTGTCGACGAGTGTCAGCTGGTGGATCAAGATTTTAACAGGATTCTCTCATATACCCTAAATTTCGCCGAAAAAAGAGAATATAAGTTTTATCACAAGAAAAGTCACAAGGGGCTCCTTCGGAATCTGATAGTCAGAAAGGGTGTAAGGACAGGCCAGCTGCTGGTGAATATAGTAACGTCCTCCCAAGAGGATTTTGACGAAGACGGATTCGTTTCAGGCCTTCTGGCGCTTGAACTCGATAATGAGGTGGTGGGAGTGCTGAGGACTTTCAACGACAGGCTGGCTGACGCTGTAGTCTGCGATTCCCTCAAAACCCTCTGGGGAAGAGATTATTATATGGAAAATCTCTTGGGACTCTCATTTAAAGTCAGCGCATTTTCTTTCTTTCAGACGAATATAGAGGCGGTAGAAAGACTGTATGCCGAGGCTCTTAATCTGGCCGGATGTCTTACGGGAAAGAATGTCTTTGATCTTTACTGCGGCACAGGAACCATAAGTCAGATAATGGCTCTAAAGGCCAAAAGCGTACTGGGAATAGAGCTGGTGCCGGAAGCTGTTGCGGCCGCAACAGAAAACGCGAGGCTCAATGGACTTGATAATTGCCGCTTCATAGCCGGAGATGTTTTTGAGGTCTTAAAAACCGTAGAAGAAAAGCCGGATGTCATCGTGGTAGACCCGCCGCGAGTGGGGATACAGACCAAGGCCTTGGGGAAGATTCTGGAGTACGGAGTGGAGCAGATAGTATATGTTTCATGCAATCCTAAGACTCTTGCAGACAACATCAAGTTTATGGAAGGCTATGGATACCGGTGCCAGTATCTTAAACCTTATGACAATTTCCCTTTTACGAAGCATACAGAGTGCGTAGCGCTGATGACAAGGGGCAAGGAGTGAAGCAATATGAATAACGATCCATTCAAGGAATATATAAGAGAATCCGAGCCTGATAAGCGTGACAAGGGTTATGCCTGGTATACGGCCATCGGCCTGCAGGCTGTCGACGGGCTCAAAACGTCTGAGTACCTCTTTTATACTGCCGTCCGCAATATTGAGGGTGAGATTACTATGAAAGAGGCAAACGAACTCCTCCAGACTTATTATGAGGAGAATCCTGTTCGTGATGCCACAGACCGCACAGAAGAAGCTGATAAGGTATCAGTGAGGATAGCGACAATTTTGTCTGAAAAAGCATTTAGCTTTACTCCAAACGAATATTTATCTATCCACAGAAAACTGTTCATGGGCATCTATTCCCACGCCGGGAAAGTTCGTGATTACAACATCACAAAGAGGGAGTGGGTATTGAACGGTGAGACCGTACTTTACGGCAGCGCCACGGAATTGAGATCAACTCTTGACTATGACTTTTCACAGGAAAAGCAATTTTCCTATAAAGACTTGTCGATGGACGAAATCATCCATCACCTTGCCGTATTCATTTCAAGACTGTGGCAGATCCATGTATTCGGCGAGGGCAACACACGAACGACAGCGGTGTTCTTCATTAAGTATCTGCGCACGTTGGGCTTTGATGTAACCAACGATATTTTTGCCAAGAACGCATGGTATTTCCGTAATTCGCTGGTTAGGGCAAATTACAATGATTTGAAAAACGGCATCCATGAGACGACAGAATATTTGGAACTGTTTTTAAGGAACCTACTGCTTGATGAGAAGAATCCGCTGCATAACCGGACATTGCACATCAGCGGAGCGTTCACAGAGACCGAAAAACCGGATATTGAAATCTCAAAACCGGATATTGAAGTTTTGAAAGCGGACATTGAAAAAAACTTCCAGCCAAAGACAGCAAGTCATATATTGAAGCTGCGAGAGGCTTTTCCGGGTCAGGTGATCTTCGGACGTTCTGACGTTATGAAAGTAATTGATATTAAATCGTCCAGAGCATCTGAGCTTTTGAAGGAAATGATGGAGCAAAACATCATTGAATCGGTATCGGGATACGGTAAAGGGAAATATCATTTCAAGATATAAGACCAGATCTCTCAAACTAAGAAAGCTAATTTTTTTGCTAACTTTTGCTGTTGACCTGTTTTCTCAAACAAGCGCGGTCGTGAAAACGGCGATTTTCGGGTAAAAATGCCCTTGGAGCAATTCCCGTTTACAGACAGGGCATGGTTGACATCAAAACGGACATTTCGAGCCATACAGAATGCGTAGCGCTGATGACAAAATAATTGCGAAATCTTTTAGGAGGATATCCCTATGCTTGAAAACTTAAAAGTTCTGGACTTTACGACGTTGCTTCCGGGACCTTATGCGACTTTCCTGCTGGCTTCCATGGGTGCAAAAGTGACTAAGGTTTCTGCTCCCGGAAAGATAGATCTGGTTCTTGAAAGCGGACCGCGGGCAAGTACGGGGGAAACTGCGAACAGAATCTGGCTTCATCATAATAAGGACGAGATCTTTGTAGATTTAAAAAATAAGGAAGGCCTGAGAAAAATACTAAAGCTTATTGAATCAGGGCAGTATAACTGCATTTTCGAGCAGTTCAGGCCGGGAGTCATGGATAAGCTGGGTCTCGGTTATAAAACGGTGAAAGAAATAGCGCCTGATATCGTGTATGTGAGCATTTCAGGTTACGGACAGGAAGGCGAATATGCCATGAGAGCCGGCCATGATATAAACTATCTGGCCTTGTCAGGCAATATGAGTTATTCCGGCAGGGAAGCCTTCGGACCTGCTCTCTACGGGATGCAGGTTGCAGATATCGCCGCCAGCCAGAATTCGGTCATAGGGGTTTTGGCTGCCCATAATCAGAGGCAGCTTACAGGAAAAGGAGCTCACGTCGATGTTGCTATCTTGGACAGCGCAATTCCGTTCAACGCTATGAGCGGAGTGGGAGCCATGCTCAGCGGACGAGATCCCAAGAGGGAAGAACAACTGCTCAACGGCGGCAGCCTGTATGACTTTTATCCCACCTCTGACGGAGGGTATATGAGCGTCGGCGCTCTTGAGCCGAAGTTCTGGGAGGCCTTTTGCAGAGTCATGGGGCATGAGGACTGGATCGAAGCAGGATGCGCCTGTCCTGACTTCCGCGAGAAAAAAGCTATTCTGCGTAAAGAATTCGAGAGCAAAACGAGAGATTATTGGACCAAGATCTTCGCCAACGTTGACGCCTGCGTAGAGCCGGTGCTATCTGTCACAGAAGCGCTGCTGGAAAGAAAAAATGCCAGAGATCGGGATTCTGTAATAAACGTTCTTTCAGCGACGGATGAAGATCAGCCTGACAGCAGGAAATACAAGGAAAAGGAGATATGGATCTATGGAAGTCCCATTAAATTCAGGTAAGCAAGCGACAGTTAACGAGTCTGTGAGAAACTAAAAGCCACTGTCCTTTGCCGTAATGAGCTGTCACCGGAGAGTCTCATCTGAGAAATACATTTATCGCATAAAGCAATATAAAATATAAGCATTTAACATTTTGTGGGATTTGAGATATAATTATAGATGTTCATAAAGGATATCTATATTTACATTTAGAGACAAAAAGGGTGAAAAACATGAAAAAACTCGGTTTCGGATTGATGAGACTGCCGCAGAAGGATGGACAGATAGATATCGAGGAGACTAAACAGATGGTGGATATGTTTCTGGAAGCGGGATTTACATATTTTGATACGGCATGGGCTTATCCGGGCAGCGAAGATGCCATAAGGCAGGCCTTGGTAGAGAGATATCCCAGAGATAAATTTACTATAGCTACTAAGAATGCCGCATGGATAGACTGCAAGACTAAAGAGGACGCAGTGTCACAGTTTGAGACTTCTCTCAGACAGACAGGAGCCGGCTATTTTGATTATTATCTTCTGCATAATCTGGGAGAGGGCAGAACGAAATATTTTTATGATTTCGATATGTGGGAGTGGATACAGGAAAAGAAGAGAGAAGGGCTGGTAAAAAATGCCGGATTCTCTTTCCATTCCACACCGGAAGAACTTGAGGAACTTCTAACAGCTCATCCGGAGATGGACTTCGTCCAGCTGCAGATCAACTATGCAGATTGGGAGAATCCTGCTGTTCAGTCAAGAAAGTGCTATGAGATCGCAAGAAAATACGAAAAACCCATAATAGTCATGGAACCTGTAAAAGGAGGCATGCTTGCTACGCCGCCTCAGAGCGTGGTGAACATCTTAAAAGAGGCTGAACCCGGCTCATCTGCGGCTTCGTGGGGAATACGTTTTGCAGCGGATAAGGAGGGCGTGATAACAGTCTTATCCGGCATGAGCAGCATAGCTCAGATGAGAGATAATCTGTCATATATGACAGATTTTACGGGACTTACAGAAGAACAGCGGCGAGTAATAAAAAGCGCTCAGGAAGAACTGGCAAAGATTCCTCTGATCCCTTGCACTACATGTAACTACTGCGCTAAGGTATGTCCTATGGATATAGGTATATCCGGCTCGTTTACCGCCATGAATTATCTGACACTTTACGGAGATAAGGACGCTGCATTAGGTCAGGAAAACTGGCTGGTAGGAAAACATGGAAGAAAGAGGGCAGACCAATGTATAAAATGCGGAAAATGTGAAGAGGCCTGCTCTCAGCACATAAAGATACGTGAAAATCTCGAAGAAGTAAAGAGGGTGCTGCTCTGATGGAAGAGGACGTCAGAAAAATCATAGAGCATATAGCGAAAGAAGGCAGGTCTGATATTCAGAAAAACCATATTCAGCACGGAACTACTACAGTCTTTGATCACAGCGTAAACGTGGCCATAACCAGCCTCAGACTGTCAGAAAAATTAAACGCAGCAGGTATCAGGGTAAACAGGAGAGAACTGATACGCGGTGCCTTGCTTCACGACTATTTTCTCTACGACTGGCACGAAAAGGACAGGAGCCATTCATGGCATGGTTTCAGACATCCGGCGACAGCCCTCAAAAATGCCAGAAACGACTTTGAACTGACAAGGGTAGAGGAGGATATCATATCAAGACATATGTTTCCTCTTACCCTGAGACCTCCGATGTGCAAAGAAGCATGGATAGTATGCGCTGCAGATAAGTACTGTGCATTGAGAGAAACTGCGTATACGATTAAAGCTAAAAAGAAGTTGACTAAAAAGCGAAACATATGATATCATATCATATAACTTTTAATTGTTAGTGAGGAAAGTTGAGATGGAAGACGGTCCCGAAAGCCGAGGGAACTTATTTTATAAGGACAAAATAATCTTATATTCAAATGTTTTAAAAAGGTACAGAAATTTATGGCGATGAGCGGTTTCTGTGCCTTTTTGTGATAAAATTTTACTATTAAATCGAATGGAGTTGAAGACAAAAATATGAACGCTATAATTTTACTCGTTATCCTGATAGGCTTGAACGCTATGTTCGCCGCCACTGAGATAGCGGTGATATCCATGAATGACGTCAAATTGAGAAAGATGGCAGACGACGGAGATAAGAGAGCCAAGAGACTGGTCAGCCTTACGGTACAGCCCGCTAAGTTTCTGGCGACGATACAGGTGGCCATAACTTTGGCTAACCTGCTGCAGAGTGCAGTTGCGGCGGAAAGCTTTGCGGACGTGATAGTGGCTAAATTCATAGCTATGGGAGTAACCGTTTCTCCTATGATACTTAAAGTTGTTTCCGTAGTGGTCATCACTCTGATACTGGCATACTTCACCCTAGTGTTCGGAGAACTGGTACCTAAGAGGGTGGCGATGAAAAAATCCGAGGGGATAGCCCTGGGCATGTCCGGAATATTGTACTGGGTGGCGAAGATTTTCGCTCCTATAGTATGGCTCCTGACTGTTTCCACTAACTGTATACTTAAACTCCTGAGAATAAATCCGGAGGAAGAAGAGAGTGAAGTTACTGAAGAATCCATCAGGATGATGCTTGCAGAAGGAAAAGAGAAGGGAACTATACAGCCTGAGGAAGATGAGCTTATTCAGAATATTTTTGAATTTGACGATATCACGGCAGAAGAGTTATGTACTCACAGAAGAGATGTCGAATGGCTGGATCTGGCCGACGATTCTCAGGAGTGGGAAAAGACGATAAAAGAGACAAGATATCATAAATATCCCGTATGTGAAGACAGCCAGGACGATGTTAGGGGCGTATTAGACGTTATGGATTATTATAAGGATCCTGATGCAGACAGGGATTCTATGATCAAGAAAGCCCTTCTGGTGCCTGAGACGATGAAGGCCAATACTCTCTTTAATAAGATGAGAGAAAGGGGCGAATATTTTGCCGTAGTCATAGACGAATACGGCGGAATGACGGGAATCGCAACGTTAAGAGACATAATGGAGACGCTGCTTGGGGAACTGAGCGAAGAAGAGGGCGTTCAAAGACCTAAAGATATAGAAAATGTAGAAGAAGGAAAATGGATAATCCAAGGGTATGCCGACCTTGAAGATGTAGAAGAAGAGATAAAGACCGATATGCCGATAGACGTCTATGATACTTTCAGCGGCTTCGTGTGCGGCATACTGGGAAGGATACCGGAAGAAGGAGAATCCTTTGTATGCAGGTGGAAGGACTACAGCATAACTGTACATGACGTGAAGAACCATATGGTTCAGGGAGCCACCATGGAACAGGATAAACAGCCGGTTGAAGAATAAGTAGCTTAAACGATAAAAAAAGGAGCTTGGTTTTCCAAGCTCCTTTATCATTGTCATTTATATTCTCATTACTGATGTCCGTCGGTTTCCGAAGGGGTCATGAGATAAGTTATGATACCTCCGGCAAAGTTATCTTTTGTCTTTTCTGTGACTCCCAGGATTATCATATGCGTGTTTTCATTTTTACTTTTTATTATGCCACAAGGCGTCAGTTCAGGAATATTGATGCTGTCCAGCTTGATATTCTGGTAATCTGAATAGGCGTTTCTGAAGTCCATTTCAAAAGGCTGATTCGATTCGTCCAGCGCAAAAGGGGCATACTGAGAGGTCACAGAATATTCAAATCCAGACAGGCCTCCTGCAGTCTGATATGCTTCAGATATCTCTGCAAGGAGATTCTGATCCCACGATGAGGCGGCTACGTTCATGACGAACTCCTTATCAGAGGTATTCACATATCCGATGTTGGTCAGAGAAGCGATATCTCCGTTGTCGTCTTTATAATGGACGCCGTTCATGGCAGTATACATCAGACTGACTATAGCGTCTGTATTCTCAGAGCTCATGACAGAGGAAGGAGTATCGACAATCTCATAAGTATACTGTGCGGAAGGATAATCGGCTCCGTATTTATCGATAAATTTCTCGATAGCGCTGTCCAGCTTTCTCTCAAGTTTTTCAGATATATCTTCGCTTACCACTATCGTCGCCGTGGCCTCCGAAGGAGTGACGCCTGCCCGGCTGCCGCCGTCAAAAGACGCAAGCTCAAACCATATGGACCCGGACTTAAGATTGGCCAGCTGATTGCCCAGAGTCTTTATAGGATTTGGCACATAAGCCGACTCTGTTCCGAATTTTTGGGCGGGGAGTCCGGATATGGAAATCTTGTAAGCCTTCGTGTAAGAAGGGCTTTTATGAGAGAGAGCTTTGCTCAGCGAATACTCCTCAAGTCCTCCTGTCATATTGGCGACTCTGGAAGATACGGAACTTCCCAGATAGAAGACATCGGCTCCGTCTTCAAAATATTGAGACGATAAGTTTTCAGCCGAGGACATACTGCCGCCTTCTTCGGAAACGAAGATTACTTTATAAGCTCCGTGGGGCTGATCATTTTTTGCGATAGTAAGGGCTGAAACTATGCTGTTGCTGTAAGTGCTCATACATGTATAGTCATAGCCGCAGATTATAACCGCCGGCGCCTTGTCTTCAAGGCCTTCGGTAGCTTTTACAGAAAATATTACGTTGTTGTATTTGTCGGTCTTTACATCGATACCCTTATTCTCTGCCCAGTTGGAGAGATATTTTCTTACTTGGTCCTGATCGGTCATGGAAGTCAGAGAATCTTTGAGATCGGTATCATATGCAGATATGCGGCTTTCCACGGCTTCCTGAAGAGACGGAGGCTTTTGCGCCTTATTCTTGTTTACGAAGTAGAAGGCCGCTGCGGCTATTGCTAAGATGACGATAACCACAGCCGCTGTTATGATGATCTTTTTCTTGTTTTTCATATCGTTTTGTCCTTATTTTTCTATCATATAAGTATTTAATTTTTCATCAGAAAAATATATAATATAATATCATAAAATTTTGTTTTATGACAGAACTTCATAGAAAATTCACATAACACGTTAGAGGTTTTCGATATCTAAGACCATGAAAATACTGCATATGTTTACCCAGACTCATGGCAGAGAGTTAATTTGACCGGAGAAATGATAGGTATGAGAATACTCAACCCAGCAGCAGAAAGGAGGAAGATCCATCTCCCCAGAAAGAGGGCGGTGAGATCAAACGTATTTATATGAGAGAAGAAAGATTGTTCATAAGAGAAAGCAGCTATGAGGACTGCGAAAAATTTGCCATATGGGAGACAGATCCTTATGTCAGCACTTTTTTTACTATCGATGACGGCAGGGACAGAGAAGAGATAATCAGAGAATTTTCTGAACGCCAGAGAGACGATACCAAGAGACAGTTTACCATATGCCTTAAAGAGACCGGAGAAGCTATCGGCAGAATATATGTGAGCGACATAAATCATCATTACGATTCTCTCGATGTGACCAGGATATATATAGCCGGCAGAGAAAACAGGGGTAAAGGATACGGCGAGGAGGCGCTTCTTCTGATTCTGAGATGGGCCTTTGAAGAGATGAAAGCTGAGAGAGTGACCCTCGACCATTTCGAAGATAACATCATAGCAGCGTCGCTGTATGACAAACTGGGATTTGCTCGGGAGGGCGTCATGCGGCACGGCGGAAAGAAAAACGGCAGGTACATAGACATGTGCCTGAGGTCCATGCTCAGAGAAGAATATTTTGAGAGCCAAGGCAGGATATTAGGAGATATTTAAAGGCGGAACAAATTATCAAAAAAATATTGACATACGCTCTAATTAGTGGTAGATTCTTAATGCGAACACAATATATTGTGTTTTGGGAGAAAAATCAAAAGGCAGGGAGAATGATGAACAGCATTAAGAAAATAACGAAAAGAGATGGACGGACAGTAGAGTTTGACGTCAATAAAATAGCAGAAGCGATATTCAAAGCAGCTCAGGTTCTGGGCGGCAGAGACAGGGAGATGGCCATGTATCTGGCCAAGCAGACTGAACTGTATCTTCTTGAAGTCTGTCATAATCAGGTGCCTACAGTAGAGCAGATTCAAGATGCTGTCGAAAAGATTCTTATCGAAAACGGACATGCTCGTACAGCAAAAGAATACATACTTTACCGTGCCGAGAGGACCAGAGCCCGCGATATGAACACCAAACTCATGAGGATATATGAGGATTTGACGTTCAAGGAGGCAAAAGAAAACGAAATCAAACGTGAAAATGCCAATATAGACGGAAATACGGCCATGGGCACCATGCTCAAGTACGGTTCGGAAGGTGCGAAGGAGTTCTATAAGATGTACGTTATAGATCCCAAGCATGTTAAAGCCCATGAAGGAGGAGATATACATATCCACGACATGGACTTCTATACTCTCACCATGACCTGCTGTCAGATAGATCTGGTAAAGCTGCTCAAAGGCGGTTTTTCCACCGGTCACGGCCATTTAAGAGAACCTAACGATATAGAGAGCTACGCTGCTTTAGCCTGTATAGCTATCCAGTCCAACCAGAACGATCAGCACGGCGGCCAGTCGGTACCTAATTTTGATTACGGCATGGCTCCCGGAGTCAAGAAGACTTATAAAAAGCTTTATTATACTAATCTGGGCAAGATGCTGGACTTCTTGGAAGATATAGACGACGGCGTGGAAAAGATGAAGACTCTCGAAAAACAGATCGAAGACGAACACGGAGTCTATCCGTGCATGGCCTGGGACAACAATTACAGAGAACTTGAACTTGAGGAGCTGAAAAAGATAGTCTCCGAGGAGGAAGCTCGGAAGATGCAGGAAAGGGCAGCCAAGTTTGCCGATAAGGAAATAAGAAGAAAGACTTATCAGGCTATGGAAGCGCTCATACACAACCTCAATACCATGCATTCAAGGGCCGGAGCGCAGGTACCGTTCAGTTCCATAAACTACGGTACCGACACCAGCCCCGAGGGAAGATTGGTCATGGAATCCATAATGCTTACGACAGAAGCAGGGCTCGGCAACGGCGAGACGCCTATATTCCCTATACAGATATTCAAGGTGAAAGAGGGTGTAAGCTATAATCCGGAAGATCCTAACTATGATCTGTTTAAATTAGCGTGCAGAGTATCAGCCAAGAGACTGTTCCCTAACTTCTCATTTCTGGACGCTCCGTTCAACAAGCAGTATTATGTGGAGGGCGATCCGAATACCGAATGTGCCTACATGGGATGCAGGACGAGAGTGATAGGAAACACTTACGACCCGACGAGAGAAATCGTTACAGGAAGAGGAAACCTCAGTTTCACATCTGTAAATCTGCCGAGACTTGCCATAAAGGCAAAGGGAGATCTGGATATGTTCTTTGAGGGACTGGATCACATGATAGACATCGCCTGTGATCAGCTGTACGACAGATTCAAGATACAGTCGCAGAAGAAGGTAAAGAACTTCCCGTTCCTGATGGGACAGGGCATATGGCTGGACTCCGACAAACTGGGTCCTGACGATACTATAGAAGAAGTGATAAAGCACGGTACTCTTACGGTGGGCTTCATAGGACTGGCGGAATGTCTCAAGGCTCTTACCGGCAAGCATCACGGCGAGTCAAAAGAATCTCAGATACTGGGTCTTGAGATAATAGGCTATATGAGAAAACGCATGGATGAAATGTCGAGGAAGACAGGCCTCAACTGGTCTCTCATAGCGACTCCGGCAGAAGGCCTCTCGGGAAGATTCGTGAGGATAGATAAAGAAAAGTACGGCGTCATAGAGGGAGTTACGGATAGAGACTATTATACCAACAGTTTCCACGTTCCCGTATATTACGATATAAACGCCTTTGACAAGATAAAGATAGAAGCTCCTTATCATGAACTCACCAACGGAGGACATATTTCCTATATAGAGCTGGACGGAGATCCTCTTAAGAATCTTGACGCCTTCGAAAAGGTAGTCAGATATATGAAAGACGCCGGAGTAGGTTACGGCTCTATAAATCATCCGGTAGACAGAGATCCTTGCTGCGGTTACACCGGAATCATAGATAACGAATGTCCTCTTTGCCACAGGAAAGAAGAGGAGGGAGACGTCGGCTTTGAAAGAATACGCAGGATAACCGGTTATCTCGTGGGAACCATGGATCACTGGAACAGCGCAAAGTCTGCCGAAGAAAGAGACAGGGTAAAACACGATGTCCAGACAGGATTTGAAAAACTTTGATACTATAAGAATGGCAGGAGTCGTCCGCGAGTCCATCGTAGACGGCCCCGGCCTGCGCTTCGCAGTCTTTTGCCAGGGGTGCCCTCACGGCTGCGCCGGCTGTCATAATCAGGAAACACATGATTTTGACGGAGGTTATGACTGCCATATATCTAAGATCCTAGCCGCCGTTGATCAGGATCCTCTCCTGGACGGCGTGACTTTCAGCGGCGGAGAACCTTTCTGTCAGCCGGAAGCCTTTTATAATCTGGCCACTGAACTTAAGAAGAGAGACCTCAATCTGATGGCATACAGCGGATATACTTATGAGGAGCTGCTATCGCTTAAAAGCGAGGCGGTGGATAAACTGCTGTCGCAGCTTGACCTTCTGGTAGACGGGAGGTACGTGGCGGATAAGAGAGATCTGACTCTCCTGTTCAGAGGAAGCAGCAATCAGAGGATCATAGATATGAACGCCACCAGGCGGGAAGGAAGAGTAGTTCTGGCAGAAAAATATGTATGAAAGAGGAAAAATATGGGAATCATTGAAACTTTGCTTGAATCCTCTTCCCATGCTATCTTAACTATGGATGCAGAGGGTATAATAACTCATATCAATAGCTAGGCTATGGAGAGGTTCGGCCTTATAAACCATAGCTCTTATTCTCACCCGGCAGGCCGGATAGAAGAGGGCGACATAGTTATAATTGCCGATACTGCATTAGGCAGAGATGACGATAATTTTACCCTTGAGCAGCTTGAGTCTTTGGGTATTTCGGATAAGTTTATCAGATATGGCGATATGTTGGTAGCCGTAGCAGAGTTTGGAACAGAGAAGAACAGAAGACCTGCGATGTGGAAATCCATAAAGAGAGGCGACTCGGATTTTCTCCATCTTGAGACGAATATAGATGGAACAGATATAACCGTATCGATAAATGGCAGGACTGCAGACGTTAAAGTACACGGAATCTGTTATAGTATAAGTTATTTTCAGTCGATAGTACAGACTGTGATATTGGATGGAAAAACTCATCAGGTAAAATTTTGGAATGAAAAAGGATATTCCGCCAGGAAGGAAGGCATAGGAAGTCTTCTGAGAGAGGGCGGTTCTTTTATTGCAAAAAGCCCCAATTTTAAAGTTCAGGTGATCGGCTATCATTTCAGTGAATTCTTTGAAGGAAAGCAATTTGAAAGCGATCTTAGAGCCATCATAGATGGCGATATACAAAAATGCGAGAACAGAGAGTACGAAGTCAACGGCTATCAACTCACGGCCGTGATATGATGGACATAAAGCGCAGCGCCTATAAGCTGGCGCGTCTTTCTTGCAGCATACTTATAACAGGTGAAAGCGGTACCGGTAAGACTCGCATGGCAAAGGCCATAAGTTCTGTACAGATTAGAAAGGGACCGTTTATACATGTAGACTGTTCGACTATAGCGCCTACACTGTTTGAAAGCGAGATGTTCGGATATGTCAGCGGCGCGTTTACAGGAGCAAATCCCAAGGGAAAAGCAGGCTTCTTTGAAGAGGCAGACGGCGGAACTATATTTTTAGATGAGATAGGAGAACTGCCTCCCGATATACAGGCAAAACTTTTAAATGTGATACAGAATAAAACAGTATATCGGGTAGGTTCGACCAGGCCCATACCAGTGGACGTACGTATAATAGCGGCTACAAACAGGGATTTGAGAAAAGGAGTGAGTGAAGGATGGTTCAGGACGGATCTGTATTACAGACTCAGCGCCTTTACTATTGAGCTGCCGCCTCTACGGGAGTGCAGCGAGGATATCATATTTCTCATCGACAGCCTGATGGGAGAAATGAGAAAAAAATATGGTACTTCAGAGAAATATTTATCCGGAGAAGCCTTTCAAAAGCTGCTGAGTTATGAGTGGCCGGGGAATATAAGAGAACTGGAAAACGTTCTCGAGAGAGCAGTGGCTCTTACGGACTCTGAAATAATATATCCGGAGCACTTACATATAGAAGAAGGCATCAGTCACCTAACTCTGCGAGACAGACTCAAAAAGGAGGAGAAGCGCATAATTGAGGCGGCTTTGCCGAAAGCTAAGGGGAACAGAAGCGCTGCGATGAGAGAATTAGGAATTACAAAAACAATATTCTACGAAAAACTTAAAGAGTATAGCATAAAGTAGAGCGCTCAAAAAAGAGTTCGGTTTTGCGGAATTGCAGTTCGTAGAAACGGACTCGAAATTGAAATGTTTTTATCGATAATGATAATTATGTAAAAATTCAGGCGAGAAATTATCGCCTTTTTTATTTTGGTAAAATTATTATGTGTCCATTTTTCAACAGGCGAAATACTATAGAACATAATGAGAAAATGCGCTTCATATAATTATGGCATGATTTTTGCTCTTAAAACAGCGTTGTAAAAGAAAAATAGTTTTAAAGAAAGGATGGTGCATATGGAATTCTGGAAGATGAACGGAGCAGGCAACGATTTCATAATTATAAATAATATGGATAGCAGCATATCTGCCGATAGATGGCCATATATAGCTAAAACTCTATGCCACCGTCATATGTCCATCGGAGCGGACGGACTCATGGCAGTTGAAAGAGCAGAGGGAGAGGCTGACTACAAGATGAACTTCTACAATTCCGACGGTTCTGTGGGGGAAATGTGCGGCAATGGGGCCAGATGTATCGCCAGATACGGTTATGAGAATGGCCTTGCAGGAAGCGCCCAGACGGTGGAGACGATGGCCGGCCTGGTAAAAGGATATAGAGTAGATAAGAGATTGTATAAGGTTAGGCTCAATGACCCGTCGATCGTAAAATTAAAAAGCGATGTAGAAATAGACGGAAAAAGATATGAATGCGCATATGTAGAACTGGGAAACCCAGGAATACCTCATGCAGTCGTTCCGGTAAAAAACCTCAGAGAATATCCGTCAAGAGAATTGTTTGATCTCGGAAGAAAGATAAGATATTGCAAGGCCTTTCCAAAAGGAGCCAATGTCAATTTTTATGAAATAATCGGAAACGACGCAGTATATGAAAGAACGTACGAGAGAGGAGTAGAAGATTTTACATATGCATGCGGCACAGGCACGGGATCTGTAGTTACTGTCCTGACCCTAAAGGGAGAAGTGAGCGGCAGGAATGTTTGTGTAAATATGGCAGGAGGCAAGCTCATAATAGACATAGAAAGGGATGAGGGGAATATCACGGATCTTTATTTGACAGGCCCTACTAATATAGTCGCAAAAGGTATCGTAGAAGACGAGGATCTAAATATATGAGATTGTTAGTTCAAAAAAGAACTTAACATAAAGACGTTATTTTACAACAAATTATTTAGGAGGAATTCAACATGGAAAAGAGTTCAATTGTAAAAAATTATCGTTTTCTGGCTATAATGCTGGGCGCGATGATAGCAGGCGGACTTGTCGGATGGTTTGCGCCTGACTTCGGACCGAAACTAAAACCTTTTGGAACTGTGTTTATAAACATGATGTTCTGTGTAGTAGTACCTTTGGTATTCGCTTCGTTATCCAGCTCAGTGGCTAATATGAAGAGCCGCAAGAGAGCGGGAAAAATCATGGGAACGACCGTTCTCACTTTCGTGATTACGGGAGCCATCGCAGCGTTAATAATGTTCGTATTAATGAAACTGTACCCGCCTGTTTTAAGCGCATGGACGGATATGGAGGCGGAAGCTGTCGGAGAGCATGCAACTATGGCTGATATGGTAGTAAATTTCTTTACTGTAGAAGACTTTGTGGGACTTTTGAGCAGAAAAGCAATGCTGCCGTTGATCGTATTTTCTATACTGTTCGGTTTTGCCACCAGCTTGGCGGGAGGACCTGAAACGCCAGTAGCTAAATTTTTGAACAGCTTGACAGAAGTGATGATGAAGTTCGTAAAAATAATTACTTATTATGCTCCGATAGCCTTCTTTGCAATATTCGCTGACTTAGTAGCAAATTACGGAAGCGCCATCACCGAGTCCTATGGCCGCGCAATGATAGTATACTATCCGCTTTGCTTTGTCTATCTGTTTACCGCTTTTCCTCTGTTTGCATGGTTTGGAGGAGGCAAGAACGGAGTCAGAACAATGTTTAGGCATGTTGCACGTCCTGCCATAGTTTCGCTGGGAACCTGCTCATCGGTAGCAACTATTCCTACCAATCTTGAGGTTGCCGAGGAGACCGGTATTCCTAAAGATGTAAGCGAGATGGTAGTTCCACTGGGAGCAACGATGCATATGGACGGATCCTGTTTCTCGTGCGTACTTAAAATAGCCTTTGTTTTAGGCGTTTTCGGTCAGCCTCTTGAATGGAGCCAGCTTGTACCTGTTATACTCGTAGCAGTTCTTTCCTCGGTAGGTATGTCGGGAGTACCGGGAGGCGGATACATAGGGGAGTATATAATCTGTTCAATTTTCTTCCCTACGCAGATGGAACTGGCTTTCCCTATTCTGGTAGCTATCGGAAACCTCGTAGATCCGCCTGCCACTATGATAAACTCTGCAGGAGATTATGTGATTTCCTACGCAGTCGCTCGCTTTACAGATGGAAAAGAATGGCTCAATAAAGCTATAGAGTCAAAAAAGAATAAGGTTTCAGAGATCTGAATGTGAGGAAGAATATTATATAAGAGTATATTCCAGAAAATGAAATCGTCCGTGCGGGTAGCTTATGGAAAATCCCTCCCTCACGGGTGGTACAAAAAACGAAAGGAAAATAGAGATGATTTGTGATAATATTGCGGTATCCAAGGAAGGAAGACTAGTATTTGCAGGCTGTGATACTGTAGATTTGGCTCATAAATATGGCACTCCGCTATATTTGCTGGACGAAAATAAAATCAGGGAAAAATGCAGGATTTATAAGGAAGCCTTCAAAAAACATTTCGGAGAAGGCTCAAAACCGTTATATGCCAGTAAGGCTAACTGCTTTAAACGTATCTATGAGATAATGACTGAAGAAGATATGGGCATAGATGTAGTATCTTCGGGCGAGATATATACAGCCCTCAAAGCAGGCTACGACATATCTAAAGCGTATTTTCACAGCAACAATAAGACTGATGAGGATATAAGCTACGCCATTGAAAATGGCATAGGCTATTTTGTCGCCGATAATATAGAAGAAGTTAAAGCTGTAGACAGAGAAGCGGCAAAACGGGGAATACGTCAAAAACTCCTTCTCAGGCTTTCGCCGGGAATTGACCCTCATACCTATGAAGCTATTTCTACAGGCGAAGTAGATTCTAAATTCGGAACTGCTATAGAAACAGGTCAGGCAGAAGAGATTACGCTTCTGACATTAGATATGCCAAACGTAGAGTTGGTAGGCTTCCACTGTCATATAGGTTCTCAGGTTTTTGCCGAGGATGTGTTTGAGCGCGCCGCGGTAGTAATGCTGGAGTTTATTGCAGATATGAAGAAAAAGCACGATTATACGGCCCTGCAGCTCGACCTTGGAGGAGGCTATGGGGTAAGATACACCGAGTCTGATCCTGTCTTGGACATTGACCAAAAAGTCGGAGAAGTCGCAGCGGCAGTTAAGGAGGCTTGTAACCGTCTCGGAATCGAAATGCCTGAGATACATATGGAGCCGGGAAGAGGTATAATCGCTGATGCGGGCATGACCCTCTATACGGTGGGAACCGTAAAAAAAATAACAGGATATAAAAATTATGTTTCAATAGACGGCGGAATGCCGGATAACCCTCGGTATGCGCTGTATAAGTCTTCGTATACCTGCCTTGCGGCAAACAAAATGAACGAAGAGGCCGATTTCAAGTGTTCTGTAGTAGGACGCTGCTGTGAAAGTGGGGATATAATTCAGGAAAATGTTCTTCTCCCCGGCAGCATGAGGAGAGGAGATATAGTGTCCGTATGTACGACAGGAGCATACAATTATTCTATGGCTTCAAACTACAACAGGCTGCCCAGACCTCCTATCGTGATGCTGAGAAACGGAGAGAGCTATGTCACAGTGAAAAGGGAATCTCTTGAGGATCTGTGCAGAAACGACATATGATCATTGACATAGGATTTCCTGCTGCAAAGATCAGATTCTGATTTTAGCTTAATATTACAGAAAAATATATCTGCCGGGAAAAAATGCTTGAATCAACGCTTCCCATATGGTATAATGACATTCGTTCGAGTTTGAACAAATCAAAACCGAGAAGAAAATGCGAAAAGAGCATGCTTAATATACTAAGAGGAGGTGCGGTAGATGTCAAGAAAGTGCGAAGTTTGCGGTAAGGGACAGGTATCAGGTAACGCTGTATCCCACTCCAACAGACATACCAGAAGAAAATGGAATGCTAATATCCAGACTGTAAGAATTGCTGAGGAGAATGGCGCAGTAAGAAAAGCTAATGTATGTACAAAGTGTCTTAAATCAAATAAAGTAAACCGTGCCATCTAATTCAATGATTACCGAGAAGAACCGCTTTCAGCGGTTCTTTTTGTGTGCAGACGGTGTCTTATCCTGTCCTGAGAGGGAGTTTTAATTTGTGAAGCTAAGGGGAGCTTAATGTAAAATATTGACAGTAAAGATTAAAGAATGTATAATAACACCACAGATTTCGTTATAGCGCTTATCACGCTTCTTATGAAAAGCGATAAGTAAAGCAAAACCGCCAAACTCAAAGTTTGACGGCTCATACTATGTACTTAGGACTGGACCGCCATACCAAAAGCGGCAATCTTTCTTATTGAGTAATATATATCATATTTTTGATACATAAGTAAAGTATATTGCAATAATGGGATAATAATGATATTATGTGTTAAATAAACAACAAACAATAAAAAGAAAGGGTGGTAGAAAAATGAAAAGATTAGCAGTAATATGTATGGTAATGCTTTTGATTTTGTCCACCACTATATTTACTTGGGCAAATGAAGCTGGTGCAGATCTTTCTACAAAAACTGTTGAATTTGGGAAAGATTGTGATGTAGTTATTTCTCAGTATGATAATTCCGGCGCACCATCACAAAATATTGATGGCAAAATTGTGACTAAAATTTAGAAGAATTTAGATGATTTTTTAAATTTGAAACACATAATAATAGTATTTCAATTGATGGAGATGTGAATTATTATATAATTGAAGAAAGTTTAGGAACAATTGAATCGTTAAGATCTGCCAGTTTAATTTCAGCCAAAGAATATAATGATCTTATTCAAATGGGTAAAGATACTGATATAGAGATGTATGCGACAACCTCTTATGCTGTAATAGATAATGTTGTTGTTCGTTCAACAGCATCAACAGGAAGTGTTTCCGATTCCGAAAGAGTTACAGGAAGACATGTTCTAAAAGGGACGATTCAGTTTTATAAGTTAAAGGGAACAGGAATATCCAGCACCTTTGTTGGCGTTAAACCATATAAGGTGGCTTCCCATATAGTAGAGTCACCATCAGGTACTCAGCTCACAAAGCATAGAGGCTCTTTAGAATTACAAGGTGTAGCATATAAATACCCGACTTCTAATTCTCCTATAAACGGACCTTATCAAGTAAGAAATTATGCTTATGCACTAAATTGGACAGAACAATTCAGTTCTGTTACAGGTTTACAGGACTATTATTATTTGGCAGATGATTCCGCAACTGTTAAATTTACTCATAGCATTGCATATGTATTAAATGGAAAATATCCGGGAGAAGCATCATTTGCAACATATGTAAATGTTAACTAAAAGAGGTGAGAGTCGTATGAAACATGCACATGGATTTTTCCTTGCGTTGGCCATACTCATAATGCCTAATGCAGCGTACTATGCTTTTAACTGGTTGCTCGTCCTTAAGCGACAGATAAATGAGGAAAACTTCCTTCGATTACCGCTGTATGTCGACTATATACCAGAAGCTATAATCCTTGTAGCCATGTGCCTTTTAATTATTTATGCGGTAAAAGACTTCACAAGGGCGGGGAAGTATGGCTATATGGCGGCGCCGACTATACTGCTTACCAACCTTGCAATAAACAGCGTCGTGTTTATGAGCATAGGCATGCCTCAATACTTCGGCATGGGTTATACGATGTTTCAATGGTACAGGGCGGTGGTGTGGTTCTTCATCATAGGAAGTACTCTGTATGGAATTGTCGCCAAAAAGAAGTAAAAACAGCTTATACGACCGAAAGCCTGCTTTCCATTACAAGAGGGAGAGCAGGCTTTTTTGCTATCTGAAAACAGAACCTTACTTCGTTCATAAAAAGTCACAAAATGCAGTATTTTCCTTGTAAACCGACACAAAAAGTAGTACAATATAATGTAAAATAAAATGCCTGTATTATGTATAAAAGACAATTTTGAATCAGAGCACAGCTTTCAGCAGGTTTGCTTGTCTGAGACAAAGCGGAGGATTGTTAAAATATAGGAACGACCGGAAACGTAAGAAAAGAGGTTTTGAAATTATGAGTCAATCATTCAAGAGGGTACTGGCAGGGCTGGTACTGATAATAACGTTTTTTGCCTGGTATGTCAGCATATTTGGGATAGGATCCATGAATTCTGCCAAAGATGCTTTAAAGTATGGTCTCGATATAAACGGAGGCGTATATGTAGTAATGGAAGCCCAGACAGATCTTGAAGGAGAAGAACTCAGAAGTCTCATGGAGCAGACCAGAGCCGTCATAGATAATCGTGTCAATCAGATGGGAGTCGCAGAGTCGTCTGTCACCATAGAAGGCAGCGACAGAATAAGAGTGGAGATACCGGGAGCAGAAGACGCAGATGAGGCGATAAAGGCAGTGGGCAAGACTGCTCAGCTCAAATTCGTATTGGCTGACGGCAGCCTGGTAGTAGACGGAAGTCACGTAAAAGACGCCCAGATAGCCACAGACGGTTCCCACTACAAGATAGAACTGGAGTTTGACAGCGAAGGAGCTTCCCTCTTTGAAGAGGGAACCAGAACTGCTCTTAATAAAACCGTTACACCGTCCATAGAGGGGATGACTGCAGACCAGATAGCTATAGTGCTGGATGATGAAATAATCGTTCATCCTAACGTACAGCAGGTGATTTCCGGAGGACAGTGTGAAGTTACCGGAGGCTATACAAAAGAGGAAGCGTCTACTACAGCCGCTCTCATCAGGGGAGGCGCTCTGCCTGTAGACCTGGTGGAAGTACAGTCGTCTGTACAGGCGGCTTCTATCGGGGCCGATGCTTTGGATAAGTCCATAATAGCAGGCGCCATCGGCATAGGAATAATATTCATATTGATGATAGTCTTTTACGGACTGCTGGGTCTGGTGGCCGATATTGCTCTCATGCTTTATATAGCCATGTTCATATGGTCCATGTCTCTTTTCAATGTTGTCCTCACACTTCCGGGAATTGCGGCCCTCATACTGTCCATAGGTATGGCGGTAGACGCCAACGTAATAATTTTCGCCAGGATAAAAGAAGAGATATGCGCAGGAAAGAGTATAAGAGTTTCTGTTCAGGCGGGCTTTAAAAACGCTTTATCCACTGTTTTAGACGCTCAGATCACGACCTTGATTGCGGCGGTCGTATTATATGAGGTGGGAACCACGTCAGTAAAAGGTTTTGCCCTCACTCTGATGATAGGTATCATCATAAGTATATTTACGGCGGTGATAATAACGCAGCTGTTTATTTCGCTTCTGGCAGAGAGCAAAAAGTTTTCTAAAAACAAGTACTTCGGAGTCAATGAAGACGGAACTCCGAAGCAGTTTCTTCACAAGACTTTTTCATTCATCAGACATAGAAAAGTATTTTATATCATCAGCGCTGGAATAATAATCATAGGTTTTGCGGTTACCTTTGTCAGAGGAATGAATTACGGAATCGATTTCACAGGCGGAACCATGATACAGGTTGATCTGCATGAACAGGTAGCCATATCTGAAGTGGAAGAAGCTGTAAAAGAGTATGATCTCAATCCGTCGATAATCTACTCGGGAGAAGGAAACGAGCAGGTAGTCATAAAGACTATAGAAGCTCTTGATACTGATCAGAGGGCAGAAGTTGTAAAGACTCTCGAAGAAAACTTCGGAATAACCGATGAAGATGTATTAGCTTCGGAGCAGTTTGGACCTTCTGTAGGAGACGAACTTAAGCTCAATGCGGTAAAAGCGGTAGCCATCGCCTCCGTGGGAATGCTCATATATATCATTTTCCGATTCAAGTCATGGAAATACGGCCTTTCAGCTATCGCAGGAGTAGTTCATGACGTGCTGTTAGTGATAGCTTTTTACGGTATTTTCGGATTTACGGTAAACAATCCTTTCATTGCGGCAATACTTACGTTAGTAGGCTATTCCATAAACGATACTATAGTTATTTTTGACAGGATAAGAGAAAATACTGGGTTATATAGAAAAGCAGGCCTTGAGGCCAATATAGACAACAGTATAAACAGCACTCTCAACAGAACCATAATGACGTCTCTCACCACCCTCGTAGTGATGATTCCTCTGTGTATAATGGTCTCGTCTTCCATCAGGGAATTTATAATCCCTCTGATGGTAGGCATAATCGTTGGATGCTATTCGTCTATATTCGTATGCAGCCCTCTTTATTATGATTTATGCAAGAGCGGAGAGGAATCTAAATATACTAAACAGATAAAGAGAAAGAATAAAAAGAAATAAAAATCAGAAGCAGCACAGGAGTTTTATTTGATGGAAAACAGAGAAGAATTTTTACAAGAATTGCTGAATATAAACTCTAAATACGACACCGAACTGATAGGAAAGGCTTACGATAAGGGAAGGGAACTTCACGACGGACAGCTCAGAAAGAGCGGAGAACCTTACTTTATCCATCCGATCAACGTGGCGCTCATACTGGCCAGACTAGGAATGGACGAGGCGACTATCATCGGTGGGCTTCTGCATGACGCTGTCGAGGATACCGATTATACGAGAGAAGAGTTGGTAGCCGATTTCGGAGAAGAGATAGCTCTCCTGGTAGACGGCGTCACTAAACTGGGAACCATCAAATTTGAATCCAAAGAAGAAATACAGGCAGAAAATTTCCGCAAGATGTTTCTGGCCATGTCCAAGGATATAAGAGTCCTCATAATAAAATTGGCCGACAGACTTCATAACATGCGCACCATAGAATTCATGAAGCCAGCCAAGATAGAAGAAAAATGTAAAGAGACGCTGGAGATATATGCGCCTTTGGCCAGCAGACTGGGTATTTCCACGGTAAAGTTCGAGCTGGAGGATATAGCTCTTAAATACCTTCATCCTAAGGAATTTAAAGATCTGCAGGAGAAAGTCAGCTTGAGAAGGTCTCAGAGAGAGGACACTATAAATACTGTCATCGGAGAGATAAAAGAGTCTCTGGACGACATGGATCTTCACTATGAAATATACGGAAGAGCCAAGCATTTTTACAGCATATATAAGAAGATGAAGTACCAGAAAAAACAGATAGATGAGATCTTCGACCTTATAGCTGTAAGAATTATCGTAGATACCGTAAAAGACTGCTATGCCGTCTTAGGCATAGTCCACACCATGTGGAAACCTATACCGGGAAGATTCAAGGACTATATCGCCATGCCTAAGCCGAATATGTATCAGTCCCTCCATACCACGGTGATAGGAGACAACGGAGAGCCTTTTGAAATTCAGATAAGGACTCATGAGATGCACGAAGTGGCTGAATACGGTATAGCGGCTCACTGGAAATACAAGGAGGGAGATACGTCCGGCAAGGCTTCTTCTGATGATATAAAGCTTGCATGGCTTAGACAGTCTCTCGAGTGGCAGCAGGACATCAATGATCCCAAGGTATTTTTAGAGACTATGAAGATGGATCTGTTTGCGACTCAGGTATTCGTGTTCACCCCTAGGGGAGATGTGATAGAACTTCCGGCAGGATCTACTCCTCTGGATTTCGCATTTAAGATTCATTCGGCCATAGGATGCAAGTGCGTCGGAGCTAAAGTTAACGGTAAAATGGTTACTATAGATCACACTCTTCAGAACGGAGATATCGTCGAGATAGTAACCTCTTCAAATTCCAGCGGTCCCAGCGTAGACTGGCTTAAGATAGCCAAGAGCTCCAACGCCAGAAACAAGATAAGAGGATGGCTAAAAAAAGAAAATAAGTCTGATAATATAGATAAAGGTAAAGATCTTTTAGATAAATCCATCAGGAAAAAAGGATACGATCCCGTTCTCTGCGCCAAGTCAGCTTATATCAACAGAGCGATGAAAGCTATGAACTTTGCCAGCAGCGACGAGGGATTCGCTCAGCTGGCAAGCGGCGGTTCTCTGATGAGCAAGTTCTGTAATCTGCTTTTCTCTTATTATAACGAGGACAATAAAGCAGATATTAAGACAGACGAAGCGGTCATGGAAGACATAAAGGCTGCGGAGGCTAAACGTCAGAAGGCGGCTGAACATAAGAAAAAGGACAGTCCCGGAGTAATAGTAAAGGGAACGGACAATTTGATGATAAAGCTGGCCAGATGCTGCAACCCTGTACCGGGAGACGACATAGTGGGCTTTATAACCAAGGGAAGAGGCATCTCGGTCCACCGCAGAGACTGTTCCAATGTAGTTAATCTTCCCGATCATGAAAAGGCGAGGTTTATCGAGGTAGAGTGGGAGGACCTTAAAGCAGGCAAGTCCTACGATGCGGAAATATGTATAGTAGGCAGCGACAGAAAAGGCATATTGTCTGACATCTCAAGAGCGTGTGAAGATATGGACATTCATCTCTCCGGAGTCAACGCCAAGACAGGACGAGACGGAAGTCTTACCATGACTATAACGCTGTCTATCTCAAGTACTCAGGAGATGCAGAAAGTACTTCGAAATCTGAGAAATATAGAAGGCGTAACCCAGGTATACAGAGCTAAGGCATAGGTGAAAGATGAGGGCGGTAGTACAGAGAGTAAGAGAAGCTGATGTGACGGTAGAGGGCAGCGTTACGGGAGCCATAGAGAGAGGACTTATGGTTCTTTTGGGCGTCGAATACGGAGACGACGAAAGCGACGCAAGATATATGGCGGATAAGATCTCGGGTCTCAGGATATTTGAAGATTCCGACGGAAAGATGAATCTCTCCGTAAAAGATGTCTTCGGAAAGATTCTGGCGGTATCACAATTCACTCTCTTAGGAGATGTCAGAAAAGGTAAGAGACCAAGCTTTTCGAAAGCTGCCAGGCCGGAAGAAGCGCGCAGACTATACAGATATTTTATAGATCTTCTATCAGAAGGCGATATAGAAGTTCAAGAAGGAATCTTTCAGGCAGAGATGATGGTGAGGATCTTAAACGACGGTCCGGTGACTATCCTGCTGGACAGTAAAAAATTGTTTTAGGAGATTTAAAGATGAAAGTAAAACATTATTTGACGGGACCTTTGCAGGTAAACACATATCTTGCATATGACGAGGCTACGAAAAAAGGTTTTATCGTGGATCCGGGCGGATATGAGAGCCGCCTTACTGACGATGCGGAAAAAGAACATATAGAAGTGAAATATATCATACTTACTCACGGACACGGAGATCATATCGGAGGAGTTTCGAGATTCAAGCAGGACTTTCCGTCTGCCGCTGTCGTGGCATATTGTGAAGAAAAAGAGATGCTAAATAACCCGTCTCTCAACAGCTCGACAGAAATGTTCGGCCATCCTGTAACGGTGGAAGCCGATATCTGGGTCAGAGACAATCAGGAACTAAAAGTAGGTGATATGACCCTGACATTTCTTCATACTCCGGGACATACAAAAGGCGGCATGTGCATATATACGTGCGGCCATCTGTTCAGCGGGGATACTCTTTTCAGATATTCTATAGGCAGAACAGACTTTTACGGAGGAGACTACAGGATAATAAAGAATTCCATAAAGGACAGACTCTATGTGCTTCCTGACGACACGGCGGTGCTTCCGGGACATATGGGAGCTACCACCATCGGAGATGAAAAAAGAGGAAACCCGTTTGTATAATATAATAATAAATAATATACAGGATAAATATGACTACAACGAGCTGATAAAGATATTTTTAAGGCCCGAAGATTACAGGTTATTTGCCGGACAGGAATATGAAGGACCTTCCTCAGAGGAAGACACTTTAATAGAATTCAACTCTGAGGGATTCAAAGATAAGAATCAGATAAAGCGCGAGATATATCAGGGACTAAGCCAGATCACCAAAACTTCTCCTCCCTGGGGAATACTCACAGGAGTAAGGCCGGTGAAACTGATGAGAGAGCTTTCCGAGAAATACGCTTCTTCTGACCGCGCGGCAGAAAAGCTGCGGAGGTTTTACCTTTTGAGCGAAGAAAAAGTACGGTTGCTGACAGAGATCTACAAATATCAGCAGAGCGCGCTGGGAAAAGCCGCACATAGGTCTCAAAGCGTCTATATAGGAATCCCTTTCTGCCCCAGCAGATGCCTCTACTGCTCTTTTACTTCCAATCAGAAAGGACCTGAAGAAATAGAAAAGTATATGGAGGCTCTCATGAGAGAGATAGAATATGCCGGGGACGCGCTCAGAAAATCCGGGAGCCTGACAGAATCCATATACATAGGAGGAGGGACTCCGACTACCCTGAGAGCAGAGCAGCTGGATGCTCTTCTTTCTAAGACAGAAGAAGCCTTTGACCTTTCTGCGCTGAGAGAATTTACCGTAGAAGCAGGGCGTCCTGATACCATAACGAAGGAAAAACTCAGAGTGATAGCGGATCACGGAATAAAGAGAATAAGCATAAATCCTCAGACTATGAAGGACAGCACTCTAAAGCTGATAGGACGTTCACACAGCGTAGAGGATATAAGACAGGCCTTCAGGGCAGCGAAAGAGACGGGAGATTTCCTGATAAATGCCGACGTCATAGCCGGCCTTCCGGAAGAGACTCCCGAAGATTTTGAAAACACTCTCAGTGAGATCATCTCCCTTGACCCCGCCAATATAACAGTGCATACTTTGGCAGTAAAAAGAGCCTCCAGGCTCATAGAAAGCGATGCTTCATATCATTACAGACAGGCAAAGACCGTAGAGCGGATGCTGAAATCGTCGGGGGATATTCTCAAAGCTGCCGGATACAGACCGTATTATTTATACAGACAGAAGCATATGGCGGGAGCCATGGAGAACACAGGTTACTGTAAGGGCGATACGCCATGTATATACAATATAAGGATAATGGATGAAAATCAAAGTATTCTGGCTCTCGGAGCAGGAGGCATAAGCAAGAGATATTATCCGGAGGAAAACAGACTGGAAAGAATACCTAACGTATCAAATTACAGCGTCTATATAGAGAGACTGGACGAAATGACACAGAGAAAGGAAAAGAACTTTTTTAAGGAGGTATAAAAGTGTTAACTAACGCACCTAAAGGAACAAAAGATTTATTACCTGCTCAGGCGTATAAATGGCACTATGTCGAGAGGAAATTCGCAGAAATTTGTAAAAACTACGGCTTTAAAGAGATAAGGACGCCTATGTTCGAACATACCGAAGTCTTTGCCCGCGGAATAGGCGATACTACCGACGTAGTCCAGAAAGAAATGTATACCTTCAACGATCACGGAAACAGGAGCATCACCCTTAAGCCCGAAGGAACTTCAGGAGCGGTGAGAGCTTTTATAGAACATAAACAGTACGCAGAAGTCCAGCCTACAAAATATTATTACGACACGGACTGCTTCCGGTATGAGAAGCCTCAGTCTGGACGTCTCAGACATTTTCACCAGTTCGGTATAGAAGTATTTGGAACTCCCAATATGCTTGCCGACTCGGAAGTGATATGTCTGGCCAACGATTTTCTCAACCAGCTTGGTATCACCGAGATAGAACTGAGGATCAACAGCGTGGGCTGTCCGGAATGCAGAAAGAAGCACAGAGAAGCTTTAAAAGAGTTTCTGAGACCGAGATATGATGAACTCTGCAACACATGTAAAGAAAGATATGACCGCAACCCCATGAGAATACTCGACTGCAAATCGGAGACATGCCAGGAAATAGTCAAAGACGCTCCAAGGATGCTCGATTATCTGTGTGATGATTGCAGAGACGCTTTTGAAGAACTCAAGGCCAACCTTACTGCCATGGGTATAGAATATAAAGTAGACCCCAATATAGTAAGGGGCCTGGACTATTATACGAAGACGGCCTTTGAATTCGTTACTACCAGTATAGGAGCTCAGGGAACCGTATGCGGCGGAGGAAGATATGATCACCTCATCGAAGAACTGGGAGGACCTCCTATTCCGGGAGTGGGCTTCGGACTAGGAATAGAAAGGCTGCTGATGCTGATGGACGCCTGTGGAGCTCAGTTTCCGGCTGACAACAGCGTGGACGTGTTTATCGCCGTCATGGGAGAGAGGGCCAAAGCTTTTGGTCTTAAGCTGTGCAGAGAATTGAGACAGAGCGGCGTAGCTGCAGAGATGGACACTTTAGCCAGAAATATAAAGGGCCAGTTCAAATATGCGGACAGACTCAACGCCAAGTATACTCTCGTCATAGGAGAAAACGAGCTGGATAAGGGCGTGGTGTCTCTGAAAGATATGTCTATGTCTCAGCAGAGAGAGATAAAAATAGAAGATATATTCGAAGAAATCGTTAAATAGGAGTAAACAGATATAATATGAGCAATTTATTTAAAAGAACCCACATGTGCGGAAGACTGAGCCTGTCTGAGGCGGGACAACAGGTGACACTCAACGGCTGGGTGGCTAAACGCAGAAATCTGGGAGGGCTTATCTTCGTTGATCTGAGAGATAAGACCGGCATAGTGCAAGTTACTTTTGACGACAGTATCCCTGCGGAACTGTTTGAGAAAGCAGACGGCCTCAGAAGCGAATATGTAATAGGCGTCAAAGGCACTGTCAGAGAGAGAACTGCTAAAAACGAGAATCTCTCCACCGGAGATATAGAAGTCTTTGCAGATGATCTGATAATATACTCAGAATCGGATACGCCTCCTATCTACGTAAAAGATGATGACAACGTAGATGATAATCTGCGACTTAAATACAGATATTTAGATCTCAGAAAGCTTAAAATGCAGAGAAATATGGCATTCCGCCACAAAGTAACTAAACTTGCCAGAGATTATTTCGATGAAAGCGGGTTCACCGAGATAGAGACTCCTATGCTGATAAAGTCTACTCCCGAGGGAGCCAGAGACTATGTGGTACCCAGCAGAGTCTATCCCGGTTCTTTTTACGCTCTTCCGCAGTCTCCGCAATTATTCAAGCAGCTGCTCATGGTGGCAGGCTGTGACAGGTATATGCAGATAGTAAAATGTTTCAGAGACGAAGATCTGAGGGCCGACAGGCAACCGGAATTCACCCAGATAGATCTGGAAATGTCTTTTGTGGATATGGACGATGTGATAGACATGCAGGAAGGCTTTTTGAAGAGATTGTTCAAAGAGCTGATGAATGTTGAAATAAAGACTCCGCTGCCGCGTCTTACATGGAAGGAGGCCATGGAAAGATATGGCTCCGATAAGCCTGATATCAGGTTTGGATTTGAGCTGAAAAAGCTCAACGACGTAGTGGCAGACTGCGGCTTCAAGGTATTTACTGACGCTCTTGCCGCCGGGGGAGATGTGAGAGGTATCTGTATAGATGGAGGAAGCGATAAATTCAGCAGAAAAGATATAGATAAGCTTACAGAATCTGCAAAAAGCTATGGAGCCAAGGGGCTGGTGTGGATCAGAGCAGGCGAGGAAGAATTCAATTCTTCTGTGAACAAGTTCTTTACTCAGCAGCAGCTTGCAGAGATAGCTTCCGTATTCGGCAGCAAGGCCGGAGACCTGATCCTTATAGTTTCAGACAGGCCGAAAGTGGTCTTCGATACTTTGGGATTTTTAAGAAGAGAGATAGCCAAAAGGATGGGACTTTTAGACGATAAAGTCTACAACCTTTTATGGGTCGTAGATTTCCCTCTGTTTGAGAAGGACGATGAGACGGGACAGCTTAAAGCTATGCATCATCCTTTTACTTCACCGAAAGCTGAGCATATATCACTTCTTGATAGCGAACCGGAAAATGTCATGGCAGACGCCTATGATATAGTTCTCAACGGAGTGGAGCTGGGGGGAGGATCCATAAGAATACACGACAGAAAGCTTCAGTCAAAGATGTTTGAAGTTCTGGGACTTACTCCCGAAGAATGTAGCGAAAAATTCGGGTTCCTCATAGAAGCCTTTAAATACGGCGCTCCGCCTCACGGAGGATTAGCATACGGCCTTGACAGAATGGTGATGCTGCTTCTGGGCGAGCCGTCCATAAGAGAAGTCATGGCATTTCCTAAAAATCAGAATGCACAGTGCCTGGTAAGCGACGCGCCTTCTCCTATAGACGAAGCTCAGATGGAAGAGCTTGGAATTAAGAAAGACTGCCAGTAGAAACCGGAGGTTTTCATGGTCAAAAAATGTATAAGCCGCAGCGTTTCTGATGAAAAAGAAGACCTATCCTGTATAAATAGGATAGGAGTATTAGGAGGAACTTTTGATCCCGTACATTACGCCCATATAGCTCTGGGCGAGGCCGCCATAAAAGAAGCCGGCCTCCGAAAGCTGATAGTGATGCCTGCACGGGTTCAGCCTTTTAAACAAGACAAAAAGACTGCGGAAGATATTCATCGCAAAGCCATGACGAGACTTGCCTTTATAGGAAACGACAAGGTCGAAGTATCTGATTATGAGATGGAGGACCCCTCTTTATCCTATACGATAAAGACTCTTACATATCTCAGGCAGCAATATCCCGGCGATGAGATCTATTTCATATCGGGAACTGATTCTTTTCTGGAGATAGACAAATGGTACAGGGGCGGCGAGATATTAGAGAACTTTTCTTTTGCCGTCAGCGTCAGGCCGGGATACAGAGAAGAAGAACTCAGAGAGAAGATACTTGAGTATGGCCGAAAATATGGCTGCCCGGTCATCAGAATAAATGCTCAAATGCCGGCCATATCTTCCACCATGGTAAGACAGCGCATAGGGGCGGGCGATTCTGTCGAAGACTTGGTACCTCCTCAGGTAGAAAGGTATATAACAGCCAATGAACTCTATAAATAAGATAGAAGAGTATATAGATAAAAATTTTTCCGATAAAAGAAGGACGCATACCTACGGAGTCAGGAAGACAGCTCTTCACCTTGCGGAAAAATACGGGTGCGATCTTTACAAGACGGAGGTTGCTGCGCTGCTCCACGATCTTTACAGAGGAGCCGGCGAGGATGTTCTCAACTACTACGTCAGACACTTGGGTCTTGATAAGAAATATCTGAACAACCCCAATCTCGCCCATGGACCTGTGGCCGCAGAAATGATAACAAAGGACTTCGGCGTAGATGATAAAGAAATAATAGACGCAGTAAGATATCATACTACGGGACGTCCGTGTATGACTATGCTTGATAAAATAATATATATAGCCGACGCTACAGAGCCGGGAAGAAGCTATCCCGGAGTAGAAGAACTGCGCAGGGAAGCCGAATCGGATATCGACAAAGCATGTCTTGATTCCCTGAAAAAGACTATAGACTTTGTTTCTTCCGAGGGAAATTTTCTCGACAGACTTACTGTCGAGGCGGAAAAAGACTTGGAAGAAAAGATAAATAAAAAGGAGAAATCAGATGACAAATAAGGAATACGCATTGCTTGCCGGAAAAGTCCTTTCTGATAAAAAGGCGGAGGATATCGTTATTATCGATATTCAGGAAAAGGCCGCTTTTGCCGATTATTTCGTGATATGCTCCGGAAATTCGGAAAGGCAGATAACCACTTTGGCTGACGAAATGGAAGACCGCCTTGCCGAGGAAGGACTGCCGATCAAATCGATAGAAGGCAGACACGGTTCCGGCTGGATACTCATGGACTTCGGCGACATCATCGTAAACTTGTTTACAAGAGAAATGAGGGAGAGGTACAGCATAGAAAAAGTTTGGGGAGACTGTCAATTTATCGAAGTGGAGGAATAGATTTAAAAATGAATGAAAGATACAGTTTCAAAGAGATAGAAAAGAAATGGCAGAAATATTGGGAGGAAAACGACTGCTTCCACACCGAAGAAGATGAGTCCAAGAAAAAATATTACTGCCTCGAGATGTTCCCGTATCCTTCGGGAAAGCTCCATATGGGGCATGTAAGAAATTACTCTATAGGAGACGTGGTGGCAAGGTTTAAAAAGATGGACGGATATAACGTCCTGCATCCCATGGGATGGGACTCTTTTGGCCTTCCTGCCGAAAACGCAGCTATAAAGCACGGAATACATCCTAATATCTGGACCTGGGATAATATAAAAGAAATGCGCCTGCAGCTTAAAGAGCTTGGTCTTTCTTATGACTGGAATAGAGAGGTAGCCACTTGTCATCCCGATTATTATAAGTGGATGCAGTGGATATTTATCCAGTTTTACAAGAGAGGACTTGCATATAAGAAAGAAAACCCCGTAAACTGGTGCCCCAGCTGTCAGACTGTTTTAGCCAACGAACAGGTAGTTGACGGCTGCTGCGAGAGATGCAAGAGCCCCGTAGGGAAAAAGAACCTTTCGCAGTGGTATCTCAAGATAACAGATTACGCAGACAGACTCTTGGATAATCTCGATACTCTCGAAGGCTGGCCCAACAAAGTAAAGATAATGCAGAGAAACTGGATAGGCAAATCGGTGGGAGCCGAAGTTGATTTCAAGATAAAGGATACGGACCAGACTCTTACGGTGTTTACTACCAGGGTGGACACCATCTACGGAACCACCTATATGGTGCTGGCTCCGGAATATCCTTCAGTACTTTCTATGGTACAGGGAACGGAGTATGAAAAGCCGGTAAAAGAATATATTGAAAAAGTAGAGCACATGAACGACATAGAGAGAACTTCCACCGCCAATGAGAAGACGGGAGTATTTATCGGGAAATATGCCGTCAACCCTTTCAACAAGAAGGAAATTCCGATCTACATCTCGGACTATGTTCTCATGGGATACGGAACGGGAGCTGTGATGGGCGTGCCGGCTCACGATCAGAGAGACTTCGACTTTGCGACCAAGTTTGGCATAGATATAACTCCTGTAGTGGATCCGGGAGATCCATCCATAGATCTTAACAACCTCAAGGAGGCCTGCGCCGCCGAGGGAACTCTTATAAATTCCGGAGAGTTTAGCGGCCTGAACAACAGAGTGGCCATCGACAGGTTCATAGACTTGGTAGAAAAAGAGGGAATAGGAAAGAAGACTGTAAATTACAGACTCAGAGACTGGCTCATATCCAGACAGAGATACTGGGGCTGCCCTATACCTATGATATACTGCGATACCTGCGGATGGGTGCCGGAGAAAGAAGAAAATCTTCCCGTAATGCTCCCTACAGACGTAGAATTTACAGGAAAAGGCGAATCTCCTCTGACTACTTCAAAGACTTTTGCCGATGTAAAATGTCCCGTATGCGGAAGACCTGCCAGAAGAGAGATGGACACCATGGATACTTTTCTTGATTCATCCTGGTACTTCCTCAGATATTGCGATCCTAAGAACGACAAGGCTCCTTTCGATCCGAAGAAAGCCGCCTACTGGATGAACGTGGATCAATATATAGGGGGAGTAGAACATGCCATACTCCACCTGATGTATGCGAGATTTTTCCAGATGGCGTTTTACGATATGGGGCTTGTCGAAGATGAAGAACCTTTCCGCAACTTGCTTACTCAGGGAATGGTCAACAAAGACGGAAAGAAAATGAGCAAATCCCTGGGAAATGTAGTGAGCCCTGAGGAGATAATAGCCAAGTACGGCGCAGATACCGCCAGACTCTTTATACTATTTGCGGCTCCGCCTGACAGAGAACTGGACTGGTCGGACAAAGGCGTAGAGGGAAGTTACAGATTCCTCAGCAGAGTATACCGCCTGGTGTACGAGATAAAGGCCAAGTATCCAAACGTGCCGGACGCCTTTGAAATCGGGACAGAAGCTGACAAGGCTCTGAACTATGCGCTTAACTTCTCCATAAAGAAAGTGAGCGAAGATGTCGGAGGAAGGTTCAACTTCAATACTGCCATAAGTTCCGTTATGGAACTGGTGAACGAAATGTACAAATATAAGGAGAGAGACGACGTGAATCCCGGCCTTCTTGGCAAGGCCGCAAAAGATCTCATCCTGATGCTGTCTCCGTTTGTACCTCACATCTGCGAAGAAATGTGGGAACACATGGGCCAGAAACAATCCGTAACTACTATGCGTTGGCCGGAATATGACGAGGGAGCTCTCGTGAGAGACTCCGTTGAAATAGTAGTGCAGATAAACGGAAAAGTAAAAGAAAAACTTGTAGTGGCCGCAGACGCAGATAAACAAGAACTTGAAAAGATAGCGTTGGAGAACGATAGGATTAAACACTTATTGGACGGAAAGACAGTCGTAAAGGTAGTTGCAGTGCCGGGAAGACTGATAAATATTGTAGTAAGATAATAAAGACAACAAAATATAGACCAACAGTTATCTTTTCATAAATATGAATGAAAAGGACGGAAATAATTTATGAGAAGAAAAATAACTAAACCGAGAAGATCGATGCCGCATCTTAAAGTCATTCCCATAGGAGGACTCAATGAGATCGGAAAGAATATGACGCTCCTGGAGTGTGACGGCCAGATATTGATAGTGGACTGCGGACTGAGCTTCCCGGAAGATGAAATGTACGGAATCGACATCGTCATTCCAGACTTCACTTATCTGATAGAAAACAGTGAAAAGATAGTGGGAATGGTGATAACTCACGGACACGAAGACCATATAGGAGCTATACCTTATCTCCTGAAGAAACTTAAACTTCCTATTTACGGAACCAGGCTCACTCTTGGGCTGGTGGAAAATAAGCTCAAAGAACATCGCATAAAGGGGGATCTGAGAACTATAGAGGCCGGAGACAAGATAAAGCTGGGCTGCTTTGACATCGAGACCATAAGAACCACTCACTCCATAGCCGACGCCATATGCCTGGCTATAGATACACCTGCCGGAATAGTCTTTCACTCCGGAGACTTCAAGATAGACTATACTCCTGTAGACGGAGAACCTATAGATTTTTGCAGGCTGGCGGAACTGGGCAAGAGAGGAGTTACGCTGATGCTCTGTGACAGCACCAATTCCCTGAGACCGGGATTCACCGCTTCCGAAAAAGTGGTGGGCGAAACTATAGAAAATATATTCAGGACGGCTAAGACGAGAATCATAATAGCGACTTTCTCATCCAATGTCCACAGAGTTCAGAAGATAATAGAAAACGCAGTCAAGGTAGGCCGAAAAGTTGCCATATCCGGACGAAGCATGGAGAATGTGGTGGCGCTGGCCATAGAGCTGGGATATCTGAATATACCGGAAGGAACTCTGGTAGACCTCAAGATGATAAGAAATATTCCCGACGATAAGCTTGTAATCATAACTACAGGAAGCCAGGGAGAGCCTATGTCAGCTCTCTCCAGGATAGCGGCGGGAGAACACAGATCGGTGAAGCTAAAGAAAGGCGACATGGTGGTTTTGTCCTCGACTCCTGTTCCCGGCAACGAGAAGACTGTATCAAACGTAGTCAACAAGCTGTTTGAAAAGGGCGCCGAAGTCATATATTCAGATATAGCGGATATTCACGTTTCGGGTCATGCGTGCCAGGAGGAACTCAAGCTGCTTCACTCTCTTATAAAGCCTAAGTTCTTCATGCCGGTTCACGGAGAATACAGACATCTCATACGCCATGCCAGACTGGCAGAAGGCCTGGGGATGAAAAAAGAGAACATCTTCATTCTCGAGAACGGAGATATATTGGATGTAACTAAGCGAAGCGCCCATATGCTGAAAGAGAAAGCAGAGGCTGACGCCATATTGGTAGACGGACTCGGAGTAGGAGACGTAGGCAATATAGTCTTAAGGGACAGAAAGATGCTTTCCGAATCGGGACTCATAATAGTGGTGGCTGCTATAGAGAAGGAAAGCCAGACGGTAGTTTCCGGCCCGGATATAATATCAAGGGGATTCGTATATGTGAGAGAAAATGAACCTCTCATGGACGAAGCCAGAAAGGTTGCCGAAAAGGCTCTTGAAAAATGTCAGAATAAGAAGATCAAAGATTGGAACAACATGAAATCGCAGGTAAGAGATTCTCTGGGGTCGTATATCTACGACAGAACAAAGAGAACTCCGATAATCCTGCCTATATTCTTGGAGGTTTAATTATGAATGTATATGATCAGGCTCACGGACTTGCTCAGGCCATAAAAGCGTCGGAAGAATATAAACAGTACGACCAGGCCAAGAAAAAGATCAAGGATAATGAAGAACTTGAAAATATGATAAAGGATTTTCAATCGAAACAGTTTGAGATGCAGGCTAAACATCTGTCCGGCGGACAGCTTACGCCTGAGGATATGGCCGGAGTGCAGCAGCTTTATGCTATTCTTCTTAAAGATCCTTTAGCTGCCAGTTATATAGAAGCTGAGATGCGCTTTTCCCTGATGATGAAAGATGTATATGAGATACTGGGAGAAGCTACAGGAATGGGGGATATGCTTGGATAAGAATACTACTATAAGAACGCCTGAGGAACTTCTGCTGATAATGAAGGCCGAGGCCATGGGAGACATAGCTTTTGAGCATATGCTTGATTTTATCAAGCCCGGAATGACAGAGATACAGATCGCAGATGAGATAGAAAGAGTGCTGAGAGCCCTGGGTGCAGAGGGGCTGTCTTTTGAGACCATAGCCGTATCGGGTGTGAATTCCAATCAGCCTCACGGCGTGCCGTCTGAAAAGAAGATAGAAGAAGGCGAATTTTTTACCATGGATCTGGGAGCCCTGTATAAAGGCTACTGCGGAGATATGACCAGAACTGTAGCCATAGGATACGCCACAGACGAGATGAAAGAGATCTATGATATAGTCCTCAGGTCTCAGCTGGCCGGCCTTGCGGCCGTAAAGGCAGGCGTGAGCTGCCGCGATGTGGACAGAGCCTCAAGAAGCATAATAGAAGAAGCCGGTTACGGAGATTTCTATATCCACGGCACTGGCCACGGAGTAGGCAGAGAGGTACACCAGCCTCCTACTCTCAATGCCAGAAGCGAGGAGATCTTGCAGGAAAATCAGGCCGTGACGGTAGAGCCCGGAATCTATCTGCCTGAAAAGTTCGGAGTGCGCATAGAAGACTTGGCAATCGTAACGAATTTTGGTATAATAAATTGTACTAAATCAAAAAAAGAGTTGATAATACTCTGATATAACAAACGCCGGGCATCTTCGTCTCTATAGGCGGAGGGCTGACGCATTTTGGATTTTGGCGGACAGCGATTGCGGCAAACCCCGTCGAAACCCTAAAAACTGCGCTGCGATTTAAAACGAAATTTTGTTAAGAATGGAGAGATAAGATGATTTACGCAAGTGATTTTAGAAAAGGTATTACTTTTGAGATCAATGGAGAACCTCATGTAGTTTTAGACTTCCAGCATGTAAAGCCTGGAAAAGGAGCTGCGTTCGTAAGAACCAAGTACAGAAACATACTCACCGGAGCTACCAGAGAAGAGGCTTTCAACCCGGATGACAAGTTCCCAAAGGCTCACATAGACACTAAAGTGATGCAGTATCTGTACAACGACGGAGAACTGTATTACTTTATGGACCAGGAAACTTACGAACAGGTTCCTCTGATGCAGGAGCAGGTAGAGGAGGCCATGAAGTATCTGAGAGAAAACGATGAGGCCACAATCAAATTCTACAAAGGCAATGCTTTTCTGGTGGAAGCTCCTAATTTCGTAGATCTTAAGGTCATAGAAACCGAACCGGGAGTAAAGGGAAATACAGCTACTAACGTTACAAAGGCAGCGACAGTTGAAACGGGAGCAGTCATACAGGTCCCTATCTTCATAGAGGAAGGCGAAATCATTCAGATCGATACCAGAACAGGCGAGTATCTTGGCCGTTCGAAATAGGTGACAGGCGGGGCGAAGTTTCGCCCCGTATTTGTTGCGAGGCAGATGACGAGGTAACAGATGATAAACTTTGAATCCATAAAATCAGACAAGAAAATCAGGACTATAGTGATAGCGATAGCTGCGGCAGTCATCTTGCTTTTGGCAGGACTTGCAGTATACGGCAGCGGTCTTGGACCGGTCGATAAAAACGACGATGAGCCGATAACGGTTACCATACCCCAGGGCAGCGGAGCTATGAATATAATAGATATTTTAGATGAGACGGGGCTTGTGAAGAACAAGACTATGGCTAAGATACATATGAAACTGGGCGGATATGATTCTCTGCAGGCTAATACGTATATCTTTTCCAAAGACATGGGTCTGAAAGAGATATTGAAGGCTATAGATACCGGAGATTTCAATTATCTTTCGAAGAATCAGTTCACCCTCGTGGAGGGGTCTACTGTACCTCAGTATGCAGCAGCCATCGCCGAAAAATTCTCTTATTCTGCCGAAGACATACTGGCTGTATGGAATGACAGAGAATATCTCTCTGCTCTCATCGACGATTATTGGTTTTTGACAGACGAAATACTCCGGGAAGGCATAATGTACCCGCTCGAAGGGTATCTGTATCCGGAGACTTATATAATAACTGACGAAGATGCTACTATCCAGGAAATTACTCAAGTCATCCTTGCCATGACTGACGAAAAACTCTCCCAGCGAAGAGGGGCCATAGAGAATAGCGGACGTACCGTTCATCAGTTCCTCGCTCTTACGTCAGTAGTGGAAAACGAATCTCTCTTCCAGAAGGACAGGCCGGTGATCGCAGGGGTCTTCATAAACAGACTTGAACGTGGAATGCCTCTTCAGAGTGATATAACTGTTCTGTATGCTCTGCAGGAGAAGAGGGTAGATGTAACATATAAGGATCTTGAAGTGGATTCCGGATATAATACATACAAGTATTCAGGGCTTCCTATAGGCCCGGTATGCTCTCCTTCGGCGCCGGCCATGGATGACGTCCTGGACTATGAGAAATCCGATTATCTGTTCTTCTTTGCAAAAGAAGACGGGACTGTGATCTTTTCAAAGACTTTGGAAGAGCACGAAAAGGCAGCTAAAGAAAACGCATGGTATTGATATGAACATTACAAATGATTTAGTCACCGAATATATAAACGGATTTTATTTTCCTATTGATGAGGATCTTTCAGAACTGAGAAAATCGGCGGAAGAACGCAAAGTACCCGTCATACTCAGGGAGACGGAAAGCTTATTGGGATTCATCTTCAGGCTTTTGAAACCTGAGAGAGTTCTGGAGATAGGCACAGCCGTAGGGTATTCCGCAGCTTTTTTCATTCGGTCGGGAGCCCAAAAGGTAGTAACGATTGAAAAAGATATCGAGACTGCGAAGGAGGCCGAAAGAAATATAAGCGCGATGGGTCTGGATCACAAGATCAGCGTGATGACAGGAGACGGGGAGACTGTCCTCAGAGAAAAACTGCAAGGGGAAGATCCTTTTGATCTGATATTCATAGATGCGGCAAAAAGCCATTATAAGAGATTTCTCGACGCATCTCTTCCCTTATGCAAAAAGGGCGCGCTCATAATATCAGACAATGTATTGCTGAAAGCGGCGACTGCCTCCGATGACTTTGATCCGGCCGGCAGATTCAAGACAAACATAAAGAATATGCGCCGGTATATAAATTATATTTCGCAGCATCCTGATCTGGACACGGTCATCTTGGCGTGCGGGGACGGGCTTGCGCTGAGCAGGTATAAGAAATGAAAAAAGTAGAATTATTAGCCCCGGCAGGGGATTTGGAAAAACTGAAGATTGCCGTCATGTACGGCGCTGACGCCGTGTATTTCGGCGGAGAACACTTTTCTCTTCGGGCAGGAGCAGGCAATTTCACTCTGGATGAGATGAAAGAGGGAATAGCTTTCTGCCATGAAAGAGGTGTAAAATGTCATATGGCTTTGAATATATTTGCACATAATGAAGATATTGGTCCGTTTAAGGAATATCTCAGAAATGTAAAAGATCTGGGTATAGACGCTTTTATCGCCGCAGATCCCGGAGTTATAGACATGATATGGGAAGTGATGCCGGACGCCGAAATTCACCTTTCTACTCAGGCCAACATGACTAATTACAGGACCGCCAAATTCTGGCATGACAGAGGTATAAGGCGGCTTGTTCTGGCAAGAGAACTTACTTTAGAGGAGATAAGAGAAATACGGGAGAATATTCCGCCGGATATGGAGCTTGAAGCCTTTGTTCACGGCGCCATGTGCATATCTTACTCGGGAAGATGTCTTCTGAGCAATTTCATGATAGAAAGAGACGCCAACAGAGGAATGTGCGCCCACCCCTGCAGGTGGAAATATGCTCTTGTGGAACAGCAGCGTCCCGGAGAGTATTATCCGGTCGAAGAGGACGACAGAGGCACCTATATAATGAATTCAAAAGATCTGTGCCTGATAGAACACATTCCGGAGCTCATAGACGCAGGTATCTCTTCCTTTAAAATTGAGGGAAGGATGAAGAGCGTGTTCTATGTGGCTACAGTAGTGTCGGCGTATAGAAAAGCCATAGATTCTTATTTTAAAGATCCTCAGTCCTACAGCTTCAGGCAGCAGTGGATGGAAGATCTGTGCAAAGCCAGTCACAGGGAGTTCACCACAGGATTCTATTTTCATAAGCCCGATAATCTCGATCAGAATTACAGAACCAGCGATTATACGAGAGATTATTCTTTTGTGGGCATAGTAAAAAGCTATGATCCCGATACGGGATATGCTAAGGTTGAACAGAGAAATAAGATGGTTTTGGGAGACCGGGTAGAAGTATTTGGACCTATGACTGATTTTTTCGAGCAGGAGATAAGTGAAATGTACGATGAGGAAGGAGCGGCTGTTTCTTCTGCGCCTCATCCTCAGCAGATCATCAAGATTAAGATGGAGAACCCGGTAGAACCGTTTTTCATGCTAAGAAAGAGGAGAGAATAGGATCAATCTATAGATTATCGAAGATGGGAAAGGAAGAAAAAAGATGTTGACAGACCCGGGCAGTTTGCCTGTACGATTGTGTATAATAGGGCTCATGATAGGTATTCACGGCTTTTTTACTGCAGTCAATACAGCCATGAGTTCAGCAGGCCGAATCATAGAAAAGTATCAGGCAGCCATAAGATTGCTGCAGATTCTGACATGCGCAGGCGGCGCATGGCTTTCTGCCGGTGATGCATGGCTTGTCTTTGTCTATCTTGTTCTGTTTACAGTGCTGGGGCAATATTTTCCTCACAAGATAGGACTGCAGCACGACCAGGGAATAACGGAAAAGACGGCGGGATTCATCGAAGCTTTGTCTGCTGTGCTGAGGCCTCTGACTGCCGTTTTGATGTTTGCAGCTAATCTCGTACTGAAAATATTCAAACAAAAGACTCACGTAGAAGACGAAGCTTTTTCCGAGGAAGACGTGATGTCCATGCTAAAGGCGGGAAAAGAATCGGGAGCTTTAAAAGAAGAAGGTACCAAGATGATAAATTCCATCTTCGCCTTCGACGACAAGCTGGCATACGAGATAATGACGCCGAGGACAGATGTGTTTCTCATAGATATAGAAGACTCGCCGGAAGAGTATCTGGACGAGCTGATGAAGCTGAGATATTCCAGGATACCTGTGTACAGAGGTGATAACGACAACATCATCGGCATACTCCACATAAAGGATTATCTCATAAAGGCCAGAGAGAGCAGTTACGAAAATGTGGATATAGAAGCCATACTCAGAAAAGCCTACTTTGTGCCCGACACCAAGAATATAGATTCTCTCTTCTTTGAACTTCAGATGTCAAAACAGCAGATAGCCGTCCTCATAGACGAATACGGCGGATTCAGCGGCATCGTCACCATGGAGGACATCATCGAACAGGTCATGGGAGATATCGACGACGAATACGATGAAGAAGAAGAGATAATAGATAAGATTGACGATAACACTTATCTGGTAGACGGGGATGTGGACCTGGACGACCTGGACGAGGAGCTGGGGATAGACCTTAAATCTGACAACAGCGAAACCATCGGAGGATTTTTGATAGATATATTGGGAGAAATACCTGACGAAAGCGATATCGGCAGGATCATAGAATTTGAAGATTACAAATTCAAGATCATGTCCGTAAAAGAGAGAAGAATAGAAAGAGTCAAAATCTACATGCTTGATAAAAAAAAGATTTGTTGATTTTCAATGTTCTATTTGATAAAATTATATTGATGTACTGTGTCCTTGATATTGCGGGGACGAAATGGATGTATTTTATTTTTTGAGAGGTACTAATATGAGTGAAAAAGTATGTAACTGCAATTGTGCCGAAAACAGAAAGGAACAGTTCAAAGAACTGCAGCCTGTTTTAGACCAGTATGCAAAGGTGCCGGGTAGCTTGATCACTATCCTGCAGAAAGCTCAGGATATTTATGGTTATCTTTCTATAGATACTATAAACTACATATCCGAAGCTACAGGTATCAAACCTGCTAAAATTTATGGTGTAGCGACTTTCTATGCACAGTTCAGACTGCAGCCTATAGGCAAGTATCTTGTAATGCTCTGCCAGGGCACCGCATGTCACGTAAACGGCTCTGAGATGATAGAAGAAGCCGTATGCGAACATCTGAACATCAAAGACGGTGAAACTACTGAAGACGGCCTCTTTACGCTTAACAACGTTGCCTGTCTGGGCTGCTGCTCATTGGCTCCTGTTATGATGGTCAAGAGCGCTGACGGGGATGAGACTTACGGAAGTCTGACGAAAGATAAAGTAAAGCAGATCCTCGATGAGATAAGAGAAAGAGCATAGGAGGCAAGCATGAGAGTAGTAGTAGGACAAGGCAGCTGCGGAATAGCTTCAGGCGCTAAGAAGACCGCTGCCGAATTTGAAAAACAGATTGCGGACAGAAACCTCGGCATAAACGTTGAGACTACAGGCTGCGTAGGCACCTGTTACTTGGAACCTATAGTCGATATCTACGATGACGAGGGAAAGATGACCAGATACGTCAAAGTACAGCCTGCAGACGTAAATGAAATAGTTGAGAGTCATCTGATAAACAAAAAGGTTGCGGAAGATAAATCCATCTCCGAGGAGGATCAGCAGTTCGTTGCAAAACAGCAGAGAGTAGTTTTGAGAAACTGCGGAATCATCAATCCTGAGGACATCGAGGATTACATAGCTGTAGACGGATACAAGGCCATAGAAAAAGTCCTTGGTTCCATGAAACCTGAAGAAGTAATAGAAGAGATAAAGATATCGGGGCTCCGCGGAAGAGGCGGCGCCGGTTTCCCTACGTGGTTCAAATGGAACGCTGCAAAGCAGAGCCCGGGAAAAGAAAAATATCTGGTATGCAACGCCGACGAAGGAGATCCGGGCGCTTTCATGGACCGTTCGGTCCTGGAGGGAGACCCTCATTCTCTGATAGAAGGCATGATAATAGGCGGATACGCTATGGGAGCTTCTCAGGGCGTCATCTACTGCCGTGCCGAATATCCTCTGGCTATCAAGAGACTTGAAATAGCCATGGCTCAGGCCAGAGAAAAAGGATTCTTGGGCAAAAATATCTTCGGTAGCGGATTCGACTTTGACATCTATATCAAAGCAGGAGCCGGAGCATTCGTATGCGGAGAGGAAACTGCTCTGATAGCTTCCCTCGAAGGCGAAAGAGGTATGCCTAGACTCAAACCTCCTTTCCCTGCGGCCAAGGGATTCTGGCAGAAGCCTACAGACATCAACAATGTGGAAACACTTGCAAACGTACCTTGGATAATATATAACGGCGGCGCTGCTTTCGGCGCTATGGGAACGGAGCAGAGCAAAGGCACAAAAGTATTCGCTCTGGCCGGAAAGATCAAGAAGGGCGGCCTGGTGGAAGTTCCTATGGGCATGACCCTCAGAGAAGTATTATACGGCATCGGCGGCGGCATCAAGAACGACAGAAAGTTCAAGGCTGTTCAGATGGGAGGACCTTCCGGAGGATGTATCCCTGCCGAGCTGATAGATACTCCTGTAACTTATGAAGACATCAACAAGACCGGCGCCATCGTAGGTTCCGGAGGTATGATAGTCATGGACGAAGATACCTGCATGGTAGACATGGCAAGATACTTCTTAAACTTCACCCGTGACGAGTCCTGCGGTAAGTGTAATTACTGCCGTATCGGCACCAAGCGGATGCTGGAGATCCTCGAAAGAATCACTAAAGGCGAGGGAAGAGACGGAGATATCGAAAAGCTTGAGGAACTGGCTGTCAAGATCAAGGACGGTTCCCTGTGCGGACTGGGACAGACTGCCCCTAACCCTGTTTTGACTACATTAAAATACTTCAGAAACGAGTATGAGGACCATATCTATAATCATAAGTGTACCGCAGCCTCCTGCAAGGCTCTGGTGACTTACACTATTACGGACAAATGTACGGGCTGTACAGCATGTTCCAGAAAGTGCCCTGTAGGCGCAATCACGGGAACGGTCAAGAACCAGCACGTTATCGACAAAGAAAAGTGCATAAAATGCGGCAAGTGTCTTGAGACATGTAGATTTGGCGCCATAGAAAAGAAATAGGGGAGGAGGAAAAAACATGAATAAGTTTAGACTTAATATAAACGGCAAAGAAGTAACAGGCGTTGCCGGCCAGACCATTCTGGAAGTTGCAAGAGAAAACGACATTTTTATTCCGACTCTTTGCTATGACGAAAGAACTAAGATATACGGTTCCTGCGGTCTTTGTATGTGCGAAGTAGAAGGCAACCCTAAACTCTGCAAGGCCTGCGCTACAGAAATCGCTCCGGGAATGGTTATAAGAACAAATACCGAGAGAGTAATCGAATCGAGAAAGACCAACCTTGAACTTTTGCTTTCAAATCATACAGGCGACTGCAGACCTCCGTGCGTACTGGCTTGTCCGGGACAGACCGACTGCCAGGGATACGTAGGACTGATTGCCAACGGAGAGTACGAAAAGGCTCTCGAGCTGATAAAGGATAAGATTCCGCTTCCTGCGGCGCTTGGAAGAGTTTGTCCTCATCCTTGCGAAGAAGCCTGCAGAAGAGGTCTCATAGACGAGCCTATCTCCATTCAGCAACTGAAGAGATTCGCCGCCGACGTAGATCTTGAAGGCGAAGTGTTCGTGCCTGAATGTGAAGAAGACACAGGCAAGAGCGTGGCTATCATAGGCGGCGGCCCTATGGGCTTGTCTGCCGCTTACTTCCTGAGACAGATGGGACATGATGTTACAATATTCGAGTCCATGCCTAATGCAGGCGGTATGCTGAGATACGGAATTCCTGAATACAGACTTCCTAAGGCAGTTCTGGACGAAGAAATCGCTACCATCGAAAGCATGGGAGTGGAAATCATCACCAACACCAAGGTTGGCGTTGACATTCCGTTCGAGACGGTAAGAAGCGACTATGACGCTGTTCTCTTAGGAATCGGCGCATGGGTATCCACGGGAGTAGGCTGCAAAGGCGAAGACGCAGAAGGCGTCATCGGCGGTATCGACTTCCTGAGAAGAGTAGTCAGAAACGAAGAAATCGGCATGGGCAGAAAGGTTGCCATCGTCGGAGGCGGAAATACCGCCATGGATGCTTGCAGAACAGCAGTAAGACTGGGCGCCGAGGAAGTTTACAACATCTACAGAAGAACCAAAGACGAGATGCCGGCCGACATGGTTGAGATAGAAGAGGCGGAGGAAGAAGGAGTTATCTTCAAGAACCTGACCAACCCTATCGAAGTGGTGAAGGATGAAAACGGCCACGTCAAAGAAGTAGTTCTCCAGGTGATGGAACTGGGCGAGCCTGACGCTTCCGGCAGAAGAAAGCCTGTTCCTGTAGAAGGAAAGACCGAGACTTTAGCCATCGACACCATGATTCTGGCTATCGGTCAGGCTGTAGACGCTACTGTATTCGACTGCGACAAGACCAGAAAGAATGCCATCGCATACGATCCTGACACCTTCATGACCAGCATACCGGGCGTATTTGCCGGCGGAGACTGCGGAAATGACAAGATTTCCATAGCCATCGAAGCCATCGCAGACGCCAGGAAGGCCGCTGACAGCATAGACGCTTATCTGTACGGCGAAGTTCTCAAATATGAAAAGCCTTACGTAGTCGAAAGAGACGACATCACCGAAAAGACTTTTGAAGACAGAGAGAGAATGTGCAGACCTGAGATTCCTCAGCTTTCTCCGGAAGAAAGAAAGGACAATTTCAGCGAAGTAATACCTGAAGGATTCACAGAAGAACAGGCCGTTGCAGAGGCTTCGAGATGTCTGGAGTGCGGATGTCACGATTACTTTGAATGTAAGCTGATAGACTTCGCTAACCAATATGACGTTCATCCTGAAAGATTTGCAGGTGAGAAGAGCACCATAGAATTCGAAGACGATCATCCGTTTATCGTCAGAGATCCGAACAAGTGTATCCTCTGCGGCCTATGCGTAAGAGTCTGCGACGAGGTAATGGGAGTAGGAGCTCTGGGACTGGTTCACAGAGGATTCGATACAGTGGTTAAGCCTAACATGGAAAAACCTCTGATAGAGTCGGGATGTATTTCCTGCGGACAGTGCGTCAGCGTATGCCCTACGGGTGCTCTTCAGGAGAGAACTACCATGATTAAGGAAACTCCTGTGGAGACGGAAGTCACCGACACCACCTGCTCTTACTGCTCGGTAGGATGCAGCCTCAAGCTGGAAACTTGCGGAGATATGCTGATCAAGGCAAATCCTGACAAGGACGGCACTGTCAACAAGGGTCTTGCCTGCGGCAAGGGTAAGTGGGGCTTCGACTGCTCCATGCTGGAAGACAAGCTGGAAGATCCGCTTGTAAAGGAAGACGGAACTTTCAGAGATGCTGATTATCACGAAGCATTCGTGCTGGTTGCCAAGAAATGCCAGTCCGTAGCTGCAAAATACGGCAAGGACTCCATCGCGGTAGCCATATCCGACAGATATACCAACGAAGAAGCTTACGCCATGAAGAAAATGGCCGAGGCCATGGGCGCCAAGGTCCTCTGCATGAACAACAGGGCCAGCGGCCTTAAGGCGGTTACCGGTCTGGATGCTTCTCCGAACACCATAGACGAGCTACTTTCCACAAATTTGATTTTGAGGATTGGCTTCAAAGACGAAGACTCAAGAGTAATCACCCTTAAGATGAAACAGGCCGAGGAAGCCGGCGCAAAGGTTATCAACCTGTGTAGCGGTGAAAACAGCGTGGGATTTCTCAAGGAGATTGCCAAGGCTATCATAGACAGCGGCAAGGCTAAGAAGGTTGCAGGCTACGACGAGTTTGCAGCTTCCGTAGCTTCCGTCAAGGTAAGCGATGAGGCCAAGGCCATCGCAGACCAGTATCTGGCAGCGAAGAAGGCTATGATAGTATATCAGCAGAACTTCCTGACGGTGGCCGGCGCTACTCTGATAGCCGACATAGCGATGCTTTCGGGCCACATCGGAACTCCGAGAGACGGTATACTCCAGGTTAAGGCCAAGAACAATTCTCAGGGTCTCATAGACATGGGAATCACTGCCGGCAAGGAGGCTCTCGAAGGAGTCAAGGCTCTAGTAGTATTCGGAGAAAACGCCGACATTGACACCGAGGCTCTCGAGTTCTTAGCCGTATGCGACACTCACATGACTGAGCTGGGCGCTAAGGCCGACGTAGTGATACCGGGAACAGGCTTCGCTTCTGTAGACGGTACTTTCACCAACACGGAGAGAAGAATGCAGCTGGTAGAGGCGGCTATCGACGAAGACATACTGTTCAGCAACTGGGAAGTTGCCGCAGAAATCGCCCACGTATTCGAAGTAGACTTCGAGTGGGAGGGAACAGACGACATCTCCGACGAAATGTCCGACACCGTAGACGCATACAAATATGCTCAGCTGAACGAAGTGCTGGGCGGAGTTCTGAAGCCTGCTGACGGCGCGGCTCTGGTAGCTGTAGCCGACGGCCCTGTGGTAGAGGAACTGCCTTGCACAGACAGCCTGATGCAGATAATAATGCAGAGACTGCCTAAGCCTGCAAACCCAACAGCTTAATAATTGAGATGTTCAAACCCCGCCTCATCTGAGGCGGGGTTTGTTGTGGGTGCCGAGGCGGCGGTCGTGGGTGATTGGCGGCCGGCAAGGACTACACCGTCACGATTAAGAAAGCCGAATCTTCTACTGCTTCCGGGTATGCCCTAATCACGATTGGAACTGCCAGCTATTATACGGATAAAATAGATACGAGCGAATATACATTCCAAATAAAAACCGGCGCTGCAGCTGTGACGGCCACCTTCACACCGGCATGGGGACACCGGATTCATCGGCAGGGGAAAACATAGCCAATGAAGGCTCTGTGGTGTTGGGAAACACCTTCAGCCAATTCGCCCTTGCAACGCCTGACAACAAGACATCGGAAGAACAAAAAGATGTCAAGGAGGACGAAGCGGCGGCGCCTCCGACAGATACATCCGAAGCTTCTAACATTGAAGAGTCAGATGTATCTCTATCAACGCAAAACATGTAAAGCACAATCAAAGGAACTGCCAACATGCAATTGGATTTTCAAAAAACATCCGCCAGATAAACGCTGGGCCAAGGCAAAACAGGGAGGGCAACCATATTGAAAAGAATTTAACAAATAAACTTGATATTGTTATGAATTGATATATAATATAAGCAGAATAAGAATACGCAATTTCATGTTGAGAACGGAAGTGTTTTATGAACGGGATCAGGCAGCACGACATGAGAGACTGCGGAGTAGCGTGTTTAGCTACGATACTCAGACATTACAGATCGTTTGTTCCGATGGTTAAAATAAGAGAAATCATGCATGTGGATAAAAACGGAGCAAGTATGTTTGCCGTGTGTGCTGCGGCTCCGGAAGAAGATAAGTATTACTTCTTATATGATGAAGGCCTTTTTGCATTTGACGAAGACGGAGAAAGTTTGCTCTATAAAGATAATCAATGGAAAAAAAGATATAGTGAGTTGGATATTCTGTACATAGATGATAACGATGTATATATACAAGCTTTTGAAAAGAAGGGGGATTACCGTAACCATCTTTTTAAAATAAGTATAGGTAAGGAGACGGCCGATGACTACCGATAAGACGGCAAAATATTTCATAGCGGCAAGCCTCATAGGCACAGGAGTTTTCCTGCTGCTTCCGTATGCTTACGTCGTCGTAAACTCCTTTATAAAGACGGGAAGCGGCAGCTTCGCAGGCCTTGACAATTATGGGGCTGTCCTTGGCAGCGAGGCTTTTATGACTGCTATGGGCAACACGGCTCTCTTTATGGCAGTCAGCGTGCCTGTCATTCTTGCATTGTCGCTCCTGATTTCAGTATACATCTATGAGAATCCGCGTCTGGCGGGATGTCTCAAAACAAGCTTTCTGATCCCAATGGCCATACCTGTCACTTCCGTAGTCTTGATGTGGCGGTTTTTGTTCGACGATAACGGCATAATAAACGGCGTTCTAAATGCCTGCGGCATGGATACGGTAAACTGGATGAACACCAGAGCGGCTTTTTGGATATTGGTTCTCAGCTATGTCTGGAAGAATTTAGGGTACAACATAATTCTGTGGCTGGCGGCGCTTTCGGCCATCGACCCGGCCATAGGCGAGGCGGCCAGAATAGACGGAGCCGGCGGCTGGCAGCGGCTGACGAGAGTAACCTTACCTGCCGCCAAAAACGGAGCTTTCGTCATAATCGTGCTGGCTGCGCTCAGCTCTTTCAAGGTGTTCAGAGAAGCGTATCTGGTGGCCGGAGAATATCCTCACGACAGTATTTACATGGTGCAGCACATATTCAACAACTGGTTCAGAAACCTCGAAATAGACAAGCTGGCGGCGGGAGCCGTGATAAATTCACTGGTTCTTATCGTCCTCGTGCTGCTTCTGCAAAGGTTCTGGGAAAGGCGGGGTGACGACAGATGAAGAAAATCCTATTCACTCTGCTGGCGGTTTTAGGTTTTGCCGTATGTTATCCGGCGCTGTTTATACTGATAGGCTCACTGATGAGCGAGGGAGAGCTTCAGAGCAATCTTTCGGCCATAATGAACGACCAGGCCGGCGGCTATGCCCGGTGGGCGCTTCTGCCGGAAGACCCGACGTGGGAAAGCTACAGAGCTCTGTTTCTGTATGAGCCGGGATTTTTTGTGCTGTTCTGGAATTCCATCAAGATATGTGCCGGAGTTCTCGCAGGACACGCAATATTCGCAGTACCCTGCGCCTACGGCTTTGCCATGTACGAATTCAAGTTCAAAAAAACATTGTTTACAATATACATCATCTTCATGATGATGCCGTTTCAGGTGCTGATGCTGCCCGAATATATGGTACTTAAAAACCTCGGACTCATAAACACGCTGTGGGCTGTCATACTGCCGGGAGCATTTTCGACCTTTCCGGTGTTCATAATGTATAACTTCTTCAGGGGAATTCCGAAGTCTGTAATCGAAGCCGCAAGAATGGACGGGGCGAGTGAATTTGCCGTATTCCTGAAAATAGGAGTCCCTGCCGGGGCCTTCGGCATAGCAGCTTCCATGGTCTTACAGTTTTTAGAGTATTGGAATGCGGTGGAGCAGCCCATGATTTTTCTTGCTAAAGAAGAAACATGGCCCCTGTCGCTGTATCTTCCGTCTGCCGGCATGGAAAGTCTGTCCGTATCTTTGGCGGCTGCGTTCATATCGCTGGTGCCGTCGCTGCTGATATTTAGGCTGGGTCAGGACTCGCTGGAGGCAGGAATTTCGGCTACCACTTTCAAAAGATAGGAGGAATCGTCATGGAAAAGAAAATACTCACCGCCGTAACGATTGTCTTCTTCATCGTGATGCTGGCCTTTACATTTATATCCCGTAAGACCGCAATTGAGCTTCTTCCTCGGGTGGAAGCCGTCTATGCAGAGGACGGCGTTACCTTTCCGGCGGCTGCCGTCTACACGGATCAGTGGGGCAACAGCTGCGTATATGCGATTGTAGAAGAAAAAAGCATATTGGGTACGGTAGAGGCCGCCCACAAAATCAATGTAGAGATACTAAAAGAACAGGGAGAAGAAATAACCTGCGAGGGGGCCGAGAGCATGTCTCATCTGCCTTATATAAAAGATGCGTCTGTCGGCATAAGCGACGGAGACAGGGTAAGGAGGGCAGACTGATGGCAAAGCTTAAAATATCGAATCTGAAAAAAGAATACGAAAAGGGTAAAACAGCGGTAGATGAGTTCACTCTTACTATACGGGACGGCGAGCTGGCGGTCATAGTAGGGCCTTCGGGCTGCGGAAAGTCTACCACCTTAAGAATGATAGCGGGGCTGGTACCGGCGACTTCCGGCCGGATAATACTGGACGGCAGAGATATAAGCGAGGTAAGCACGAGAGACCGGGACATTGCGATGGTATTTCAAAACTACGCCCTATATGAGAACATGACCGTCTTCGGAAACATCGCTTTTCCTCTTAAAATCCGCAAAGAAGAAAAGGAAAAGATAAGAGAAAAGGTGACAGATATATCCAAGATTCTCAAAATAGAGGACTTGCTGGACAGGCGGCCTAAGACACTTTCGGGAGGCGAAAAGCAGCGTGTCGCCATGGGCAGAGCCCTCGTGAGAAGCCCTAAGCTATTCCTGATGGACGAACCCCTTTCCAATCTGGACGCTCGCCTCAAGATGGAGCTGAGGGAAGAAATAAAGAGGATACAGAGAGAACTGGGGACGACTACGATTTATGTAACCCACGATCAGGAAGAGGCCATGAGTATAGCCGACACTATAATCGTCATGGACGGCGGAAGAATAAGGCAGACAGGAACGCCGACAGAGATATATGAGAATCCTGTAGACCCGTTGGTGGCAGGCTTCTTCGGACAGCCGGCCATGAACATCTGGAGGGAGTCCGGACGGACGCTGGGTATCAGACCTGAGGATGTCATAATTTCAGATTACGAAGAAGACGGAGTCCCTGGAATAGTGAATGAACAGTATTACGGCGGCGACCGCTGGGTAATAAAGGTTGAGACGGAGAAAACGATGATGACTGCCTTTAGCCCGGCGCCGGTACAGAAAGGCAGCCGGCTTCGGCTCAACTTACCCGATGATAAACTTCACCGATGGGAGGTGTAACAGCATGAAAAAAATACTCGCGATGCTCATGACATTCATTCTTATTATGGGACTTGCAAGCTGCGGCTCGGATGGCTCTGAAGCCGGAGAATTGACCAAAGAAGCGTCAGAAATAAAGCTGCCGGAAGCAATCGACTACATTACCGACATGAAAGTGGATGAGAACGGCTGTATCACGTTGGCAGCTTATGAGAGAAAGGGAGATTACAATTGTGTAATCAGCATTTCAAAAACTGAGAATGACGGAGAGTCGTGGGAGACTCTGTACCAACGAGAAGTCTCGATTGAAGAAAGAGAAAATCACTTTGCTGAAGCATATCTGTACTTGGGAGATTCGGGAAGTTACTTTGAAGTAGGCGACTGGGATACTGAAGACTTGAGAAATTCTGTCAAAAAGCGTTATTATCTGAGAGACTTTGATAGCGAACCCGAGGAGTTCGATTTCAGCTGGACAGATTTTATTATAGACGATGTAAATTACATAGACTTTGAAGAATCCTACGGCATGAAACTGTGGGGCGAGTATGGAGAGAAAACTGAACTTTACCGCATGAATATAAGAGACAGACAAATCGAGCAGGTACAGCTGCCCGAGATAACAGGTCCGGACTACATGGGGAATGACGGCAGATATGTATATGTGATGTATTATCCGGAAATTGAGGAGGAGGCCGCCACCTTTTCAGCAGGACTAAAGCTGATGGAAAAAGAAATAAAGGAGAACGGACACTGTATAAGATACGACATGAAAGAGAATAAAGTTCATCAATCGGAGATTCTCGACGTACTGGCGAAAAAGGCGATGCTCTGGAACAGCGTCGAGAGCAATGACGATCAAAACTATTCAATGTATGCAGCAGACACCTGCTCTGAAGAAGAGAGATATTACATCCTTAATGATTCCGGACTTTGGCGGATAGATAAAAATGGCGAGACTTTAATCTATAAAGAAGAAAACTGGCTGAAAGAAATATATTATTTGAATTATCTTACAGTAGAAAACGGAACCGTATATTTTACAGCTGCACCGGAGGACGGTGAAACGAAGCTTCTCAAAATCACCGACAACCAGTAATAGAAGGGGGCAAAGACTATGAAAAAAATACTTGCGTTGCTCATGACGTTCATTCTTATTATAGGCCTGGCAGGCTGCGGTTCTGCAGGGGCAGGCGGCAACGAGGAAACAGAGCTGGACGTATTTATGATGAACCCCGATATGTATATGGAGAGCTTCTTATCTTCTTACAGCGGAGAAGACGGATGCGTCACCACTAATGTGGAGATGGGAATGACTAACCCCGACATGGAGGTCGGCGACGTGCTTAAGCTGCTGAACACACGGCTTATGAGCGACGACGGGCCTGACGTCATAGTGATGGACGACATAAATGCCGACGGATACATGGAGTCGGGGCAGCTGGCGGACCTCAGCGGCATAATAAGCGAAAGCAAAGATCTTATAGAGCCTCTGACGGAGCAGGACAAAGAGATGTATTACGTCCCTCTTTCTTTCGGCGTGATAGCAGACTCGAAAAGCGCCGGCGCGTCGGTGGAATTTGAAGATATGAAAGAGTATATATCTTCCTTGAAAGCCTCCGGCCTTAAGTCGGGAAACTTTGAAAACACCGTTGTTATCTGGTATAAGACCGAAATAGAACCGATAATAAGAGAGAAAAATAATCTGAGCAGAGAGGAACTCGCAGGGTTTTATGAAAAAGTCAAAGAGCTGATGAGGGTGACGGAATGGTACGGAAGAACTCCCGCAAGAGCTTCGTTGTATCCGGGAACTTTTATGGTGAATCCTCTCAACGAATATTGGGATATATATAGCGATAAAATCGGTGCGGCAAGAAGCTATATAACAGGAATAAGTGATTTTCAGCAGTTATATCACGCCAAAAACGAAGGAAAGCTGGAGTTCAGCTATGGCAAGGCCGGCGGTGAGACTGTATATATTCCAAACTGCATAATCGCAGTAAACAACAACAGCAAGAACAAAGAGGCCGCCCTCGAAATGGTGAAATACATGTTATCTGAGGAAGGGCAGAGGGATGTAGCACAAAACGGCGGTTATCTGCCTGTCAACGAAAAAGTTCTAAGAGACGAGCTTGAAAACTGCGGCGAAGTGAACGCTAACATAAACGGCGTGGGAGCTATTCTGAAGCCTTTGGCGGAAACAGAGATAGACGAGATCATGAAAGCGATAGAAAATCTGGAGTACGAGATCTACAGCGATGCTTACCTGATGGAAATAATCCTCACAGGAGCGGCGGACTACGGCAACGGCGACGAAACCCTTGATTCCGCCGTAGAAAAGGCCATGAACAAGCTGAAGATCTACCTGACGGAATAGGATAAGGGGACGTGAGCATGTCATCATGCTGTATTTATATTGCTGCTTTTGCTGATTATACAGCATCTTTAGGCAGAATATGCCATAATCAGGCCGTGCAAAGGGCTCATGCTGTAAAAGTTGAATTATAACACGGATTTTACAACAAGTTTCTCAAAAACGGTTGTAAAATCCGTTATTTTTTTCGGAAAATACAACATGGGCAATATTGAGTCTGACTCTTGACTGCAAATGCTGTATTTTCCGGCTGTCAAGCTGCTGTATTGCAGCATGGGGAGATTCTGTGCGGCAAGACGGCTGAGATATAATCGGCTGGAGAAGCAGTGGTACAGTTCGAATTTCGACACGACAGCCACACCTAAACAGATTTTGTGTAAACAAATCATTAAATTTCCAAAAAAATTGTAAATAAACACAAAAAATCTATTGACATTCTTCTCTGTGGACGTTAATATAAATGTATACAAAATCGAAGGAGAAGAATATCAGCGATGATGAACGTCATTATTATACTCGGTCTAGAACTAATCGTCTCAAATAGAATAATTAAAAACTGATATTCTGCCTTTGAACCGAGTAAGCAAACTTTTATATGATGTTAGACTGACCTTGCTTCTAATTTTAGGTAGGAGCAGGGTCTTTTTAATACATGAGAAATATCTCATCCGTACTTACAAAAAAGAAAGGAATCTTTGAAATGACAACAGAAATAAGCAGTAAAGCAGGTATGAAGAACCATACGAAATACAGCATAGGTTACTTTATGCCGCCGGCAGAATCCACCGAGTGGGTGAAGAAAGATCACCTCGACAAAGCTCCTATATGGTGCAGCGTAGACCTTAGAGACGGAAACCAGGCCCTGGTCGTTCCCATGAGCCTTACAGAAAAGCTGGATTTCTTCAAACTGCTATGCGACATCGGATTTAAGGAAATAGAAGTAGGGTTTCCTGCGGCTTCCGAGACCGAATACGAATTTCTGAGAAAACTTATAGAAGAAGATCTCATACCGGAGGACGTAACCATTCAGGTACTCACCCAGTCCAGAGAACACATAATAAATAAGACCTTTGAAGCCGTAAAGGGCGCTAAGAACGTTGTAATCCATCTCTACAATTCCACCTCGGTGGCGCAGAGGGAGCAGGTGTTTAAAAAGAGCAAGGATGAAATAAAGGCCATAGCTACCACAGGAGCAGAAATGATAGTAAAATATGCCGACGCTATGCCTGATACTCACTTTACCTTCGAGTACTCTCCGGAAAGCTTCACCGGCACAGAGATCGACTATGCTCTGGAGATATGCAACGCAGTCATAGACATATGGAAACCTCGCAAAGACAGAAAGACTATCATCAATCTTCCGGCTACAGTATCCATGTCCATGCCTCACGTATACGCTTCTCAGATAGAGTATATGAGTAAAAACCTCAAATACAGAGAGAATGTAGTACTGTCCCTTCACCCTCATAACGACAGAGGAACTGCCGTAGCCGACTGTGAACTGGGTCTTCTGGCAGGAGGCGACAGAATAGAAGGCACTCTGTTCGGAAACGGAGAGAGAACCGGAAACGCAGATATAATCACCGTGGCTATGAACCTTTATTCTCACGGAGTAGATCCTGAGCTTGATTTCAGCGATATGCCTTATCTGGTGGAGAAATACGAAGAATTTACCGATATGAAAGTTCCTCCGAGACAGCCGTACGGCGGTGAATTGGTCTTCGCGGCTTTCTCCGGATCTCATCAGGACGCCATCGCCAAGGGAATGCACTACAGAGAAGAGTTCGAGCCTGACAAGTGGAACGTTCCGTATATTCCTATCGATCCTCATGACATCAACAGAGTGTACGAGGCTGATGTCATAAGGATAAACAGCCAGTCGGGTAAGGGCGGCGTGGCTTATATACTGGAGACAAACTACGGCTTCCATATACCTGCCGCCATGAGAGAAGAGATCGGATACATGATGAAGCACGTTTCCGACGTGAATCACAAGGAACTTTCCGCTGAGAAGATATACGATATCTTCAGCAGCGAATATATAAACAGAACAGACAAGTATGCCCTTAAGGATGCCACTTTTAAGAGGCTTCCGCAGTCTGAAAGCCTGGGAGACAACGGCATAGAGGCCGATGTGGAGGCCGTGATAGACGGCAAGACTTATCAGCTCACGGGAACAGGAAACGGCCGTATGGACGCCATAATGAACGCCCTGAGAAAAGGCCCAAACAAGATAGACTGCGAGTTCGTGACTTATGAGGAGCACGCTCTTGAATCAGAGTCCAACGCAAGAGCCGCCGCTTACGTAGCCATGAAAGACAAGAGCGGCAGCGTTTACTGGGGCGTCGGAGTCCACAACGACATCATATATGCGTCCCTTAACGCGCTGATGTCAGCTATCAACAGAGCATTTACAAAGAGGTGATTATATGAGTATGACAATGACGCAAAAGATACTGGCCGATCACGCCGGTCTGAAAGAGGTAAAGGCCGGTCAGCTTATAGAGGCCAGACTGGACATGGTGCTGGGAAACGACATAACGTCTCCCGTGGCCATCAACGAATTTGAAAAGGCAGGGTTTGAAGACGTGTTCGACAAATCCAAGATTTCGCTGGTAATGGACCACTTTACGCCTAACAAGGACATAAAGGCGGCCCAGCAGTGCAAGCAGACAAGAACCTTCGCCAGAAAGTTCGACATCGATAACTTTTTCGACGTGGGCAACATGGGCGTTGAACACGCTCTGCTTCCCGAGATGGGACTGGTAGCGGCAGGAGAATGTATAATCGGAGCAGACTCCCATACGTGCACCTACGGAGCCTTGGGCGCTTTTTCCACCGGAGTGGGAAGCACCGACATGGCGGCCGGCATGGCTACCGGCAAAGCGTGGTTTAAAGTCCCGTCTGCTATTAAAGTAGAGCTGAAAGGAAAGCCGAGCAAATACGTTTCGGGAAAAGACGTGATACTTCACCTGATTGGAAAGATAGGCGTCGACGGAGCTTTATACAAGTCACTTGAATTCATGGGAGAGGGTCTGGCTCACCTGTCCATGGACGACAGACTCTGCATTTCCAACATGGCCATAGAAGCCGGAGCCAAGAACGGCATATTCATGGTCGACGACACTACGAGAGAATACATGAAGGGCAGGGTAGACAGAGAATACAAGGTCTTCGAGCCGGACAGCGACGCCCAATACGACGAGACTATAACGATAGACCTTTCGTCCCTCAAGCCTACGGTGGCTTTCCCTCATCTTCCTGAAAACACCAAGACCATAGATCAGGTTGGAGAAGTCAAGATAGATCAGGTTGTAATAGGCTCCTGCACCAACGGACGCCTCGAAGACATGAAGGCTGCGGCGGAAATCCTCAAGGGCAAGAAAATAGCCAAGGACGTCAGGTGCATAGTGATACCTGCCACTCAGACCATATACAAGGAATGTATCAAGAGAGGCTACATGGATATCTTCATCGACGCAGGCTGCGCAGTGTCCACTCCGACCTGCGGACCGTGCCTCGGGGGATACATGGGAATCCTGGCAGAGCACGAAAGGTGCGTGGCCACCACCAACAGAAATTTTATCGGCAGAATGGGACACAACCTTTCGGAAGTGTATCTGGCCAATCCGTCGGTAGCGGCAGCTTCGGCCGTAACGGGAAAGATAACCGACCCAGAGGAGGTAATGTAAAACATGAAAGCACAAGGAACGGTCTTCAAGTACGGAGACAACATAGATACCGATATAATAATCCCCGCCAGATATCTTAATACCAGCGACAGCAGAGAACTGGCCGCCCACTGCATGGAACCTGTGGACGAAGACTTCTTTAAAAATGTCAAAGAAGGTGATATAATGGTAGGCGGATTCAACTTCGGGTGCGGCTCCTCCAGAGAGCATGCGCCTATTGCCATAAAGGAGTGCGGCATCTCATGCGTCATAGCAAAATCTTTTGCCAGAATATTCTACCGCAACGCCATAAACATCGGTCTTGCCATAATGGAATGTCCTGAGGCGGCTGACGATATAGAAGCCGGAGACAAAGTTTGTGTGGATTTTGAAACTGGAATCATACAGAACATGACTAAAAACAGGGAATATAAGGCCATGCCTTTCCCTGAATTTATAGACAACATAATTAAAAAGGGCGGACTGCTCAATTCCATAAAATAGACCAACGAGAAAGAGAGAGTAATATGCTTACACTAAAAGCTTTTGAAGAAGCCGTCGAAGTAGTAAAAAAAGTAGCTATAGAGACAGAGCTGATATACAGCGGTTTTCTCAGCGACCAGACCGGAAATAAAGTATATCTCAAACCGGAAAACCTGCAGATAACGGGGGCATACAAGTTGAGAGGTGCTTATTACAAGATAAGTACCCTTACAGATGAAGAGAGAGCTAAAGGCCTGGTTACGGCTTCTGCCGGCAACCACGCTCAGGGAGTAGCCTATGCGGCCAAAGCTTACGGTTGCAAGGCTGTCATAGTGATGCCTACGACTACGCCTTTGATGAAGGTGGACAGGACCAAGAGTTACGGAGCAGAAGTGGTTCTTCACGGCGACGTATATGACGAGTCAGCAGCATATGCGGCTAAGCTGGCAGAAGAAAAGGGATATACATTCATACATCCTTTCGACGATCCGGCGGTAGCCACGGGGCAGGGAACCATAGCCATGGAGATAATCAAAGAACTTCCTCTGGTGGATTACATACTGGTCCCCATAGGCGGAGGCGGACTTGCCACAGGAGTCTCTACTCTGGCTAAGCTTCTCAACCCTAAGATAAAGGTAATCGGCGTAGAACCTGCAGGAGCGGCATGTCTCAAAGCCTCATTGAAAAAGGGCAAACCTGTAACTCTCGACAAGGTTTCCACCATAGCCGACGGCACGGCCGTCAAGACGCCGGGACAAAACATCTTTCCGTATCTGCAACAAGGTCTCGACGACGTGATAACGGTGGAGGACGACGAGCTGGTGGTGGCATTTCTCGACATGGTGGAAAACCACAAGCTGATAGTAGAGAATTCCGGACTGCTTTCGGTAGCGGCGCTCAAGCACCTGGACGTAAAGGATAAAAAAATTGTATCTATCCTCAGCGGCGGCAACATGGACATCATAACCATGTCCTCGGTAGTCCAGCTGGGACTGATAATGAGAGACAGAATATTTACAGTATCCACCAGACTGCCTGACAAGCCGGGCGAGCTGGTAAGGGTAGCGTCTATAATAGCGGGAGAACAGGGCAATGTGGTAAAACTGGAGCATAACCAGTTCGTCACTACCAATCGTACTGCTGCTGTAGAACTGAAGATTACTATCGAAGCATTTGGAACCGATCATAAGAAGAGGATCTGCAAAGCTCTTGAGGACGCAGGATACAATCCTAAATTGATCAGCGTCATAATGTGAGAGCGAAAGGAGATACAAAAATGAATTATAAAATAGCCGTTATACCGGGAGACGGTATAGGCCCTGAGGTTACAGCTGAAGCCGTTAAAATTTTGGACGCGGCAGCATCTGCGTTCGGTCATAATTTTGAATACGAATATCTTCTGGCCGGCGGAGCGGCCATAGACGAGACGGGCAAATGTCTTCCGGACGAAACGGTGGAGGCCGCCAAGAACAGCGACGCTGTGCTTTTGGGAGCAGTGGGCGGCCCTAAATGGGATGGACTTCCGGGAGAAGAGCGTCCCGAAAAAGCGCTGCTGGGGCTTAGAAAGGCGCTGGGACTGTTTGCCAACCTGAGGCCTGCCATAATGTTCGATCAGCTTAAGGACGCCTGTCCTCTCAAAGAAGAAAAAGTCCGGGGCGGGCTGGACCTTCTGGTAGTGAGAGAGCTGACGGGAGGCATATATTTCGGCGAGAGAGGCGTGAAAGATACACAAGACATGGGAAAGGCCGCTTATGATGTGGAACTCTATTCTGAAAAAGAAGTGGAGAGAGTGGCGGAAATCGCATTTTCCATGGCCATGAAGAGAAATAAGAAAGTCACCAGCGTAGACAAAGCTAACGTGCTGGAAAGTTCCAGACTGTGGAGAAAGACAGTAGCTAAGGTAGCCGAGAAATATCCTGAAGTCACACTGGAAAACTTTTATGTGGATAATGCCGCCATGCAGCTGGTATATGATCCAAAACAGTTTGATGTGATAGTGACCAGCAATATATTCGGCGATATTCTCTCTGATGAGGCCAGCATGATAACAGGCTCCATAGGGATGCTTCCGTCGGCCAGTCTGGCAGAGGGAGCCTTCGGAATGTATGAGCCTGTACATGGCTCTGCTCCCGACATAGCAGGCACGGGAAAAGCCAATCCTATTGCGGCAATACTTTCCGCAGCTATGATGCTCAGATATACCTTTGGACTTACAAAAGAAGCCGATATGATCGAGGCGGCTGTTAAATCAGTCCTCTCAGACGATTACAGGACTCCTGACATAATGACAGAGGGAAAGAAACAAGTTGCTACTTCTGAGATGGGCAGTCTGATAGCAGATAAACTGAGGTAGAATACATGTATAGATTATTGGAAGATCTGATCATATTTTCCGAAGGAGAAGGCGCGGATATCATGGCCGAGATGGCAGATCTGTGCAGAGAAGCCGACAGCGTCTCAGAAGACTTCAGAGCCAAAGCATATAATACCATAAGACATATCCTGAAACTTTCGTCAAAGTACGGGTTTTCGGGCAATCTGTGGCAGAGCGTTGTAGCCTTATATATAGCCTATAACGAGAATCCCTTTTCCCTTTCTGCCGAGAGAGCAGAAGAGGAAAAAGACGATATCTTTGCTAGGAGAGACTGCAGGCTTCTCGAGAAAATATTCTGCTATGATCCGGCAGTGTTAGATGAAAAACTGGGAAACGACTGTTTCTGCCTGCTGAAGAACTACAGCAGTATACAGCCCCTGTCGGACTCCGGAAGAGTAGTGGAAAGTCTCAGGAAAAAACTCTGTGATTCTCAGGACTTTTTCAAGGACATCTCGGAATTTTACATGAAAAACGGAGTAGGTACCCTGGGCCTTAATAAAGCTTTTTCCGTGGATACAGAAGGAGGAAAGGCTTCTTTTACGCCTGTAAGAGTGCTGGCTGACATAAGGCTTTCCGACCTCATAGGCTATCAGGTGCAGAAAGAAAAGCTGACGGGCAATACCGAGGCATTCCTTAAACGGCGGCCGGCCAACAACGTCCTGCTCTTCGGAGATGGAGGCACGGGCAAGAGCACCAGCATAAGAGCTCTGGCCAATCAGTACTATGACGACGGCCTCAGGATAATACAGGTCTACAGGCATCAGATGCAGTATCTGGGCAGGATTATTTCCGCCGTGAAAGCCAGAAATTACAGATTCATAATATACATGGACGACTTGTCCTTTGAGGACTTCGAGACGGAATACAAATATCTGAAAGCCGTAATCGAAGGCGGTCTTGAACAGAGGCCTGAAAACGTACTCATATATGCGACTTCAAATCGAAGGCATCTGATAAAAGAAACCTGGAAAGACAGGGATGACATGGAGCACATAGGCGATCTCCACAGAAGCGACTCCATAGAAGAAAAATTAAGTCTGGCGGACAGATTCGGAGTACAGATTTATTACGGTAAGCCTACCAGAGAAGAATTTCATCATATAGTAGAAGTCTTAGCTATAAAAGAAAAGGTAAAGATCGATTCCGACGTGCTTCACAGCGAAGCAAACAAGTGGGAAGTGCGTCACGGCGGTGTTTCGGGAAGAAGCGCCCGTCAATTCATCGATTACATAAAGGGAACGGAGGGAATATTAAAATGAAAATGACAGGTGCGCAGCTGGTAATGAACATACTGCTGGAACACGGCGTCGACACCGTGTTCGGCTACCCCGGGGGGACGGCGTTGTTTCTGTATGACGAGCTTTATAAGTACAGCGACAAGATAAAGCACGTTCTGGTGGCCCACGAGCAGGGAGGAGCTCACGCCGCCGACGGATATGCGAGAGCCACGGGAAAGACGGGAGTCGCCTTTTCCACCAGCGGACCGGGAGCCACAAATCTGGTAACGGGAATCGCCACGGCTTACATGGACAGCATACCTACGGTGTTCATCACAGCCAACGTAGGAAAGCATCTGATAGGAAGGGACGCGTTCCAAGAAATCTGTATAACAGGCGTGACTTTCCCGATAACAAAGCATAATTATTTTGTAAACGATAAGGAGGATCTGGCGGACGCTCTGAGAAACGCTTTCAGAATTGCCAACGAAGGACGAAAGGGTCCTGTACTGGTCGATATCACAAAGGACGTTACCGAAGCCATGATAGATTATGAGCCGGCAGAGCCGTATCCTATCCGCAACGCCGAGGCGGAAAACTGCGAGGCCAAGGCGGCAAAGTTCGCCAAGTACATAAACGAAGCCAAGAAGCCTGTGATACAGGTGGGAGGCGGCATAATAGCCTCCGAAAGCTGCAAAGAAGTAATGGAGCTGGCAGAAAAAGCGGATATTCCTATGGTAACCACGCTTATGGGAATGGGCGCAGTTCCGTCCTCCAACGAGAGATACTTCGGCATGCTGGGAATGCACGGCTCCTATGCGGCCAACAGGGCCATCGCGGAGGCAGACCTTATCCTGACTCTCGGATGCAGGTTCAGCGACAGGGTGGCTCTCAAGCCTGACCAGTTCGGCAAAAACGCCAGAATATTACAGGTGGACATAGACAAGAGCGAAATAGGAAAGAACGTATCCGTGGCGGATCACATCGTAGGCGACTGCAAGGACGTGCTGAAAGTTCTGACACCTATGGTAGAAAAGGCGGAGCGCAGCGACTGGATGAATCAGATAAGAAATTGGAATCAGGAGAGGCCGCTCAAGGTAAATGACGCCAACGGCAAGATGAACCCGCAGGAGATAATAGAGCATCTGTGCGACAACACCGACAAAGAGACGATTTTCGTTACAGACGTAGGCCAGCATCAGATGTGGGCGGCCCAGTACGTAAAGCAGACTGCCCCTAGAAACTTCTTATCCAGCGGAGGCTTGGGTACCATGGGCTTCGGCTACGGAGCCGCCATAGGTGCTCAGATGGGCAATCCGGACAAGAGAGTAATTCACCTTACAGGCGACGGCTCCTTCCATATGAACCTCAACGAGGCCTGTACCGCCGTTTCCAACAACCTGCCTATAATAACCGTAATATTCAACAATACGGTTCTGGGCATGGTATACCAGTGGCAGACGGCTTTCTACGGAAAACGCTATTCCAACACCACTCCTGAGAGAAAGACCGACTTCGTCAAGCTGATAGAAGCTTTCGGCGGTCACGGCTTCAGAGTAAACGACATGGATGAGCTTTCCGCAGCCTTTGAAAAGGCTCTCAAGTTAGAAGGCCCTGTATGGATAGACTGCAATATCGCAGTAAACGACAAGGTGTTGCCGATGATTCCAAACGGCAAAACTATAGATGACATGCTGTTTGAATAGGAGGAAGAACCATGAAGAAAGAAGTAGTCAGTATCTACGTGGACAATAAGGCCAATGTATTGACGAGAGTGGTCAGCCTTTACGGAAGACGAGGGTTCAACATAGATTCCCTGACCGTTTCGGCCACCAACGATCCGGACATATCTCGAATAACCGTCACCTTTGAAGGCGACAACCTCACGCTGCACCAGATAGTGTCTCAGACGGAAAAGCTGGAGGTCGTCAGGAGCGTCAAGACTCTCGACGGCAAGAGGAGTTTTTTCAGGGAACTGCTGATGGTAAAGGTAGCCGCCGGCAAGGAGATGAGAAAAGAGATAAAGGAAATCGTAGACATTTACAGAGCCAAGATTATCAGCCTGACAAAGGACGAGATGGTTCTGGAGCTTACGGGAGCGCCCGAAAAGCTGGACGCATTTTTAGACATGCTGACAGATTACGACATAATTGATATTTGCAGAACCGGAGTAACCGGTATCGAAAAATAAATAAATAATCACATATTTAAAGGAGACAGAAAAATGGTTAATAAGTATTATGATTCAGATTGTAACTTCGCAATGCTCGACGGAAAGACAGTAGCCGTCTTGGGATTCGGAAGCCAGGGCCACGCCCACGCAATGAACCTTAAGGAAAGCGGCGCCAACGTAGTTGTAGGCCTCAGACCGGGCTCTGCTCATACTGCCAAGGCAGAGGCGGCAGGACTCAAGGTAATGGGAATCGAAGAAGCGGCAGAAGCAGGCGATATCGTTATGATTCTCATGCCGGATGAATTACAGGCTCAAATCTACAGAGAGCAGGTAGAGAAGCACATGAAGCCGGGCAACGTTCTGGCATTCGCTCACGGCTTCAACATCCATTACAACCAGATAGTTCCTTCAAAGGATCTGGACGTAATCATGATCGCCCCTAAGGGACCGGGACACACCGTAAGAAGCCAGTATGTAGAGGGTAAGGGCGTTCCGAGCCTTATCGCCGTATATCAGGACGCTTCCGGCAAGGCTAAGGATTACGCTCTGGCTTATGCCAGCGGAATCGGAGCAGGCAGAGCCGGTATCCTCGAGACTACTTTCAAGGAAGAGACCGAAACAGACTTGTTCGGCGAGCAGGCAGTCCTCTGCGGCGGCGTATGCGAGTTGATGAAGGCAGGCTTCGACACTCTGGTAGAAGCGGGCTATGAGCCTGAAATGGCTTACTTTGAATGTATCCACGAGATGAAGCTCATCGTAGACCTGATCAACGAGGGCGGCTTCGACAAGATGAGATACTCCATCTCCAATACTGCCGAATACGGAGACTACAGAACAGGAAAGAGAATCATCACGGAAGACACCAGAAAAGAGATGAAGAACGTTCTCGAGGAAATTCAGGACGGTACTTTCGCCAGCGAGTTCATACAGGAATTCAACGCCGGAGGCAAGGCGAGATTCTTGGCTACGAGAAAGAAGGAAGCCGCTCATCTGCTGTGCAAGACAGGGGCAGAACTTAGAAAGATGATGAGCTGGCTGAAGAAATAAGAGGCATAGGTATGAAAACGAGAAGTAAACTTGTTACTGAAGGCGTAGAGAGAGCTCCTATGAGGAGCCTCTTCTATGCCATGGGATATACGGAAGAAGAGCTGTCGAGACCTCTCGTAGCCGTAGTTTCGGCTCACAGCGAGATAGTGCCGGGACACATGCACCTTGATAAGATTACCGAGGCCGTAAAGGCCGGCGTAAGAATGGCCGGAGGAACTCCCATAATGGTTCCGGCCATCGGAGTCTGCGACGGCATAGCCATGGGACACATCGGCATGAAGTATTCTCTCGCCAGCCGCGAGCTGATAGCAGACAGCGTGGAGACCATGGTGATGGCTCACGCTTTCGACGGCATGGTACTGGTCCCTAACTGCGACAAGATAGTTCCGGGCATGGTCATGGCGGCTTCCAGAATGGATCTGCCGGCCATCGTATGTTCCGGAGGTCCGATGATGTCGGGTCTTGTCAACGGCACCGAAACCAGTCTATCCAAGATGTTCGAGGCTGTAGGAGCCAGAAAGGCCGGCATCATTGACGATGAAGGATTGAAAGAATATGAGCAGAACGTGTGTCCCGGATGCGGATCATGTTCCGGAATGTACACCGCCAACAGCATGAACTGTCTGTGCGAGGCCATCGGTATTGCGCTTCCCGGAAACGGAAGTATTCCGGCTGTTTCAGCAAAGAGAATAATGCTGGCTAAACATGCAGGGATGGCTGTAATGGATCTCATCGAAAAAAACATCACGGCCAGAGATATAATAAATGAAAAATCCGTGAGAAACGCCATAGCCTGCGACATGGCTCTTGGATGCTCCTCAAACAGCGTTCTTCACTTATTGGCGATAGCCCACGAGGCGGGGGTAGACTTGGATTTGAACGTATTTAACGAAATCAGTCAGGTTACTCCTAATCTGTGTCATCTGGCTCCTGCCGGAGGCACTCACATGCACGACCTGGACAATGCGGGAGGCGTTCCTGCCGTCATGGCTCAGCTGGCCTCAAAGGGTTTGATAGACACTGCTCTTCCTACCGTAAGCGGCAAGACCGTCGGAGAAAACATAGAGGGACGAGGCATAAGAGATACGGGAGCCATCAGACCTATAGACGATCCGTACAGCGCCACCGGCGGCATAGCCATACTGTGGGGCAACATCGCCAAGGACGGCTGTGTAGTAAAGAGGAGCGCAGTTGCTCCGGAAATGCTGGTTCACTCAGGCCCCGCAAGAGTGTTCGACTGCGAGGACGACGCCATAGCCGCCATATACGACGGCAAGATAAAGGACGGTCAGGTGGTCGTAATAAGATACGAGGGTCCTAAGGGCGGCCCGGGCATGAGAGAAATGCTCAACCCTACCAGCGCGCTGGCCGGAATGGGTCTCGACAAGACCGTCGCTCTCATTACCGACGGACGTTTCAGCGGAGCCAGCAGAGGCGCTTCCATAGGCCATGTAAGCCCTGAAGCCGCCGACGGCGGAGTGATAGGACTTATAAGAGAAGGTGACATCATCGACATAAATATTCCTGAATACTCGATAAACGCTCGTGTTTCGGATGAAGAGCTAAAAGAGAGAAAGAAGTCTTACGTTAAACCCGAACCAAACGTGAAGAGCGGGTGGCTGGCAAGATACTCAAGACTCGTATCTTCCGCCAACACAGGAGCAGTTTTAAAATAGAAGGAAAGGAAAAGATACCTATGAATAATAATTTCAGCATTACGCTTACTAAAAATCCGAAGGCAAAACCGGATCCGGATAAACTTCCTTTCGGAAAGATTTTTACCGATCATATGTTCACTATGGATTACGATCCTCAGAAAGGCTGGCATGACGGAAAGGTAATTCCGTACGCTCCTCTGGAGCTGGATCCGGCGTCCTCGGTATTCCACTACGGACAGGAAATGTTCGAGGGTCTCAAGGCATACAAGACCAAGGACGGAAAGGTTCAGCTTTTCAGACCTGACATGAACGCCAAGAGAACCAACAACACCAACAAGAGAATCTGCATACCGGAGATGGACGAGGAGCTCTACGTAGACGCCGTCAAGGCGCTGGTCAGCGTGGACAAGGATTGGATTCCGAGCAAGGAAAACACCGCCCTCTACATCAGACCGTTTATAATCGCGACTCAGCCTTTCTTGGGCGTTGCGGCTTCCGCTACTTACAAGTTCGTGATAATCTTAAGCCCTGTAGGCCCGTATTATGAGAACGGTCTGGCGCCTACCAAGATCTATGTCGAGGACGAATTCATCAGATCCGCCATGGGAGGAACGGGCTTCGCCAAGATAGGCGGAAACTATGCGGCCGCGCTGATAGCCGAGAAAAAGGCTCACGATATGGGATACGATCAGGTTCTTTGGCTGGACGCCCACGACAAGAAATATGTTGAAGAAATAGGAACCTCCAACGCTTTCTTTAAGATAGACGGCGAAATTTACACTTCCTCTCTCGTGGGAACCATTCTTCCGGGAATCACCAGAGCTTCCATGATAGAAGTAATGAAAGAGTGGGGTTACAAGGTAAACGAAACCAGATTTACCATAGACGAAGTGTTCAAGGCTGGCAAGGAGGGAAGACTGGAAGAAGTCTTCGCCACGGGAACTGCCGCGGTCATCTCACCTGTAGGCGAGCTTCACTGGAAAGATCGGAAGCTCGTTATAAACAACAACGAGATAGGCGAACTTTCTCAGAGACTTTATGACGAGCTATACGGCATCCAGACGGGAGAAAAAGAAGATACCAGAGGCTGGATTGTGCCTGTAGAGTAAATATCGTTTTGACTGTAAGATAAAAGCCCGGCGTTCATTTTGAGCGTTGGGTTTTTCTGATGGCTTTTAAGTGTCTCAAGGGGAAGGCCGATCCCACTCGATTTTGAAAAAATTACTGTTTCGAGTGGAGGTGATTCCACTCGATTTCTTAAAAATAGTCTTTTCGAGTGGGCATGCGCCCACTCGTTTTGATAATAAAAGATCTTTTGAGTGGGTGAAAATTTTTATTGTAAGATTAAAATACCACTTTTCTCGCATTTATTGTAATTATATGGATATTTTGCAAAGGGAGTGCACCCACTCGAATAACAAAAAAACATGAGTTCGAGTGGGCTTGATCCCACTCAATTTCTCAAAATAATCACTTCGAGTGGGCAAACACCCACTCGTTTTCGATAAAAAAACAATTTCGAGTGGAGTGCTGTCTTTACTGCATCGTCTGTCTATCATCAACCGTTCTTTTCTTTTTCTGTCATAAAACCGATGACTGTTCATACAATGTAATAATCAGATGAAAAGAGGACAACATATGGATACATTCGGGGAAATACTGTCAAAGCTCCCTGAGGATATCAGCAGAGAACTTGAATTGCTGCCTTCTCAGGTGATACAACAGACAGAAGAAATACGCCTGATATGCGGACAAAGTGTACGGATACAATATGGAAAAAATGAAAAAACTCTCACAAAAATAACAACAAAAGAAGATCTTCAAAGAATTCTGAATAATCTCATAAAATTCTCATATTACGCATACGAAGATGATCTTTCAAAAGGGTTTGTAACGATAGAAGGCGGACACCGAGTAGGCATATGCGGCAAAACTGTGCTCAAAAGCGATCAGCCCACTCTCATAAAAGAGATAAGTTCTATGAATATACGCTTTGCAAAGGAAATCAGAGGATGCGCATCTGCACTCATACCTATACTTATCAAAAAAGGGAAACCTGCAAACACGCTGATAGTTTCTCCGCCCGGCTGCGGTAAGACCACATTGCTCAGAGATATAGCCAGAATTTTGAGCAGAAGACATATAAAAGTAGCTATATGTGACGAGCGATCAGAAATAGCAGGCATGTATGATTCAAAGCCCAGTTTTGATCTCGGACCTAGGACAGATGTGCTGGACGGCTGCGATAAAGTATACGGTATTCCCATGTTGATACGTTCCATGTCTCCCGATGTAATAATAACCGACGAGATGGGAAAGCCCCGAGATGTGGGCGCAGCAGATCAATGCGCAGGGGCAGGAGTATCTCTGATCACATCCATACATGGTTCTTGCGAGAAAGATATAATAAACAGCTCCATAGGTTCTCTTATCCATAAGGGGGCCTTCGACAACATAATATATCTCTCAGCCGAATCGGGTCCGGGCACCATCAAGGCTGTAGTTTCAAAGGAGGATTCCGATGCTTAAACTCATAGGTCTCCTGGGGCTGGTGATAGCCTGCGGACTTTCAGGTATCATGAAAACCGGAGATCTGAAAAAAAGAGTAGCGCTGCTGGAGGATTACCTGCAAATGATCATAGAGCTGAAAGGACAGATAAATTATTTCAGGGAGCCTCTGCCCGACATATTCGATAAACTGAAAAAAAACGATCGTTCTGCCGCCTATATCATTCTTGACAGTCTCGGCACGCAGCTCAGAGAGAAAGGCGGTGAAATCGTTAAAATATGGCCTGAGAAGGTGGAAGAAATATATAAGTCTGAGCCGGTCACTGCAGACGATATGGAAATAATGAAATATCCCGGTGAATTTATAGGACAGACTGATTTTGAAAATCACATCTATCATTTCACTTATCTGGAAGAAAAACTGAAAAAACAGATAATAGAGGCTCAGGAAAGTTATAAGAAAAAAGGACCTATGTACAGCAAGATAGGTTTCTTTCTGGGAAGCATAGGAGCGATAATATTATTTTAAGAGGTACATATATGTCTTTTGACGTCAGCGTATTATTTAAGATAGCAGCCATAGGTATAGCCATAGCGCTGCTCAACATGATCCTTACCAAGGCGGGCAGAGAAGAGGAGGCCATGATGACTACTCTCGCAGGAGTCATAATAGTGCTGGCCATAATAATAAGCATGGTAAGCGAATTCTTTGACACCGTAAAAACCTTCCTGGAATTTTAAAATATTATGGAAACGTTACTGAAAATCTGTGCCATAGGCATAGCGGCCCTCATCATCATATCTATAGTAAAGACTTATAAGCCCGAATTCACAGTGGAAGTTACTCTCTGTGCAGGAATGATACTGCTGTACTTCATCATAGACAGCCTCAAATATGGCTTTGGTTTTATAGCAAACATTTATGAAGATCTTTCCTACGGTAAAGAGTACTTCCCTATCATACTGAAAGTCTTAGGTATAGCTTACATAACGGAATTTGCCGCCGCCATATGTCAGGACGCAGGAGAAAAATCCATAGCAAGTAAGGTGGAACTGGCCGGTAAAATCGCTATTTTCTTTGCAGCCATACCAGTGTTCACTTCACTTTTGGACTTGCTGAACAGTTTAATCTGATGGAATATCAAGAAATTCTACAAGAACAATTTAATAATGTAGTAGACGAAGACTCCATAAACAGCATACTTTCCGAAGCCGGAGATATAACGGGAGGGCTGGCTCAGCAGTTTTCTGCAGAAAATATCTTGAATGCTACCATGGAAGGCCGAAGCATATTCGATGATCCTGCCATAGTGGAAAACCTAAAGGAACTGTTTTTTTTAGAGATCAAAAGCGCTTTGCTGCTGTGCGTTGAGATACTCAGCATATGTATTATAATAGGAGTCCTTAAAGGCCTGTCCGGCTCTTTCAACAGCAAATCTGTATCGGATATAAGCATGTTGGTCTGTTCCATGGTGATAGTAGGCATATCAATAAACAACTTCAGGACTACATATACGCTGGCTATAGACTCGGTTACTACTATGGCCAACACCATGGGAATACTGATGCCCATAATAATCGGGATACTGATAGCCACAGGTTCCATAACTTCAGGTACTATTCTCAGCCCGATGATAATAGGAAGCATTACGGGTACCGCCTTTATACTGAAGACATTTATACTCCCGGCCTTGTTTGCGGCTACTGTGCTTAGTCTCATCAACTGTTTAACAGAAAAAGATTATGTAAATAAACTTTCCAAGCTGCTGAGAAATGCCTCTGTGGCTGTCACGGGACTGCTTCTGGTCGTTCTGACGGGGATAATAAGCATACAGGGACTCCTGACAGATACTTCCGACGGGCTTTTGCTGAACACGGCTAAGTTTTCTCTCAGCAATTTTATACCTATCGTAGGTGGATTTACCTCCGATACGGTAGAATTGTTTCTCCGCTGTATGTCTTCCATAAAAAGCGTAGTGGGAGTCTTCGGAATAATACTCATATTGCTCCTGCTTCTTTCTCCTCTGCTCAAAGTACTTGTGATCGCCGTCATATATAAGATAACAGCCGCCCTGGCAGAGCCCATAACCGATTCCAAGATAGCCGCAAGTCTCAGCGATATGGGCAGCTGCATGATTTCAATAGGATCGATAATGTTTTTTACCGCGCTGCTTTTCATAATGTTTATCACTACGATCATAAAGATCGGAGGCGGATGATGGAACAAGTGTATGTTTGGGTCAGGGACATATTCCTCGTCATAATATCCCTGTCCTTTTTCCAGATATTGATCCCAAACTCTCAGATGGAAAAATACCTTAAATTCATCTTTTCTATGATCGTTCTTGCAATTATAGTGGAGCCTGTCATTTTTCTGCTGAATGGGGAGTAATATTTAGAAGGGAGTTTCATATAAATAGGAGTGAGATTATGTTTGAAAAATTTGCCGGTAAAGAAAATTTCATTAAGCTCATCACAGTGCTTCTCATAGCCTCCATCGGTATTTTGGCTCTGAGTATACTGACAGAAAATTCCGACGGCCGAAAACAGATAATCGACGGCGACGGGGCTTCGGAAGAGCAGCTTTGCAGCGTTCTTTCCAGTATAAAAGGAGCAGGAGACGTAGAGGTGATGGTTCAGTACAACGATGATTACAGCGTGGCGGGAGTCATAGTCATAGCAGAAGGCGGAGCCGATCCTGTGACTGCAAACGCCCTTACCAACGGTGTGGCTACATTGTATAACATACCGGTTTCAAGCGTGATAGTTTTTGAGAAGGAACAGGAGGAATGACTTTGAAAAAGAAGTTTAGCTATAAGGATATTTTGTATAAGAGCAAAAGGCTCATGGTCCTGGGACTGGTGGTGGTCTTCGGAACGGGAATAATAGTTTCTTCCAACTTGGATAAGAAGGGGGAAGTGCCCGTACATGACGGTGAAGTTCTGGTAGACAGTCTGGCTGTCACAGAAGAAGAGCAGGAAACCGCCGCTGAGACAGGCGGAGATTTCCAAAGCATGAGAGCTCAGATAGAACTGGAAAGAAACAAATTGGTAGCAACTCTGGATTCTACCATAAACAACAGCAACAACGACGGGGAAAAGAAAAATGCCTCTGAACAGAAGCAGAGAATAATGGACTATATGGAGACAGAGCTTGCCATAGAAAGTATCATAGAGTCCAAAAGTCTGCCTGATTCCTTCGTACTCATCACCGAGAGCAGTATCAGCGTCACGGTAGATCAGCAGGAGCTTGATACCAACACGGTGGCAAAGATATGCGACATAGTCATGAGAGAGACAGGTAAGTCGGCAGATAAAATAGTCATACAGAGCAAATATTGAGATACTTACTAAAACGCCGGAAACTCCGAAGAGTTTTCGGCGTTTTGATATTCTCTACCTCAGATCAGGCCGTATGACAAAACACAGTTTGTCACAAATTTAATAAAAGTGTTTTTATTCTATTGACATCTCAGATAGAGACTGTTAATATGTAGACAAAGAAAGTGTTGAAATATAGGTTAGACTATCTAAGCGAGGCAATGATCGTGAGAATACGGTCGTTGCCTTTTTTAGAATCATGATGTATATTGAGTATTAAGGTATTTTTAAGAATTTTATAGAGTTTTTCTTAACAGGCAGTTATTATACTCCCGTTAAAAGCACGCATAAGAAAGGATCCCTCTGGTATATGAGTACCGAAACAATATTGATAGTAGACGACAACAGAGAAATAGTAGATTCCCCAGACTCAACGGCCTGTCCGCACTGATGAAGATAAGAGAGAGTTATAAGATACCTGCCATTATCCTATCTGCAAAGACGGAGGAAAGCGATAAAGTATCAGGGTTAGTACTGGGAGCCGATGATTACGTCAGCAACCCTTATAACGCCACAGAACTGATCGCAAGAGTAAAAGCGCAGCTTCGCAGATATAACTCCTGGGGAGGGGGCTCTCCGGCATCTGGAAAGGATAAGATCATAAACGGAGGTCTGGTGCTGGATAAAAAACAGCGTATAGTCATAGCCGAAGGGAAAGAGACCAGGCTTACTGCTACAGAATACAAGATATTAAGTCTGCTGATGGAAAACGCAGGACAGGTGTTTCCGGCCGAACAGATCTATGAAAGCGTCTGGAACGAAGAGGCTACTTATGCAGTGGAAAACACTGTTATGGTTCACATACGTCACATAAGAGAAAAGATAGAGATAGATACTAAAAATCCGAAATATATAAAGGTGGTGTGGGGAATTGGATATAAGATGGAAAAATACAGCCGATAAAGCAAAAGCGTTTTTAAAAGAAAATATTAGCTCGGTCACAGGAACGGTAGCTTTTATTCTTGGATTGATCATGCTTGTATTTCTCTCTGATAAAGTTAAATATTACGTCAGTTCAAAGGAAACGTGGGGATTCGGCATAATTATGAATGTCTTCATAGGCATAGCTGTCTATCTGATCCTTTCAGACGTGCTTAAAAATATTTACAGAGACTGGCTTCCTGAAAACAGCGATTTCTATAGTTCTTGGAAGAGCGTATGGAGAAAGCAGCAGAGAATCCTCTGGACAGCAGGAGGCGCATTGTTTTTCATTGCTATGTTCTTTCTCATTTCTCAGATGACATACAGCAGATATTATTATAGCAATTTTGCTTTCGGCTATCTTCTGGTAGCGACGGCAGTCGTGCAGTTTGGCATAGCAAAGCTTACTGTTACACGTTTTATGAACAGAAGACTGGATCTTCTCATGGACAGCGTCAACGAGATAAACAAAGAACGGCTTCGCGAAGCTATAGAGATAGAAAAGAACAGTATAGAGAAAGCAGCTAAGAGCGAGCAGCTTAAAGTAGATCTTATTTCCAATGTCTCGCACGATCTGAAGACGCCGCTTACTTCTATGGTGGGATATCTGGGACTGCTGAAAAAAGAAGAATTAGACGATGTTTCTAAAGACTATGTGAATGTGATATCGGACAAAGCGCAAAAGCTTAAAGAGATGATAGAAAGCTTGTTTTCACTGGCTAAAGCCAGCAGCGGAAATATGCAGTTCAACATGGAATCTATAGAACTAAATAGGCTGATAGAACAGATCTTTGCCGATATGGACGATAAGATACGAGACAGCGATCTTAAGTTCGTAAACATGCTCACAGAAGAGGATACTCATATGGTCACCGATAACATCCATATGTAGCTTTTTCGAGAAACTTCGGAAAGGAAGCGGGAATGTACGCCGGCCTTAAAGAATCCTGCGGTGATTTCTGCGTCATAATGGACGCAGATCTTCAGCATCCTCCGGCCCTTTTGCCTGACATGTACAAAGCCGTAAGTTCAGAAGGATATGACTGCTGCGGAGGTTTGAGGATGGGCAGGGAAGGCGACAGTCCCATAAGAAGTATCTTTTCAAAAGCATTTTATAAGATAAGCAAGAGCCTCACTCATATGGATATGTCTGACGGTCACGGAGATTTCAGAATGATGAGCCGTCCCGTAGTTGCAGCTATCCTAGAAATGAAAGAATACAACAGATACATGAAAGGACTTTTCTCTTTTGTGGGATTTGAAACAAAATGGATAGAGTACGAAAGTGTGGAGAGGATCATGGGAAAGACCAAGTGGAATATAAAAAGCCTGTTTTCTTATGGCTTTGAAGGAATCCTTTCTTTTTCCACCGCTCCTCTTAAGATCGCCGGCCTCATAGGCCTTGCGCTCTTTGCGGCAGGCCTTATATTTCTATTGATAAATCTCATACAGTCTGTCTGGTCTCCCGGCGCAGTGACGGGCCTGGACATGATACTTTTTGCAGTACTCATGCTGAGCAGTCTTCAGATGTTGCTCATATACATCTTAGGCGCTTACCTGTCAAAAGATTATATGGAGAATAAAAAGCGGCCCGTCTATATAATAAAAGAAAAGAAGTGACTTAAAAAGAGACGGTTCGAATCCAGTAAAAGAGTGTGCAAAATTAAGCAATTTCTTGACACACTCTTTTTGTTTATGTATAATTAAAACCACTTAAGTTTTTTCTTTTTTAAACAGGAGGTATCGGATGAACAGGCGGCACAAGCACAGCTTGTCGCATTTCTTAGGGTTGGCCGTAGGCCTTTTTGCAATCTGGGTGTTACTTTCAGGGAAATTCGAGATAAAGTTCTTGCTTATAGGCTTGCTTTCGTCCCTCGTCGTTTCTTTTATTTGTCTGCCGTTTCTGATGATAAAAAACCCAAAGACGGGTAAATCATTCTTCGTATTCGGTATGAATTATCTGAAACTCATTCCTTACTGCATATGGGTGATCAAGGAAATCTTCAAATCTACCATAGACGTATCGCGGGAGATATTAAAGATACATACAGACTATGAACCGCGTATAGTTTATTTTTCCATGCCTTTTGAAAATCCCATGGCCAATGTTGTATTGGCAAATTCTATTATTTTGACTCCCGGAACTATCACTTTAGACGTTATGGAAGGGGGCATATTTGAGGTTCATGCCATCAATGAAGGCGCAGCCTGCGATATGCTCAGCGGAAGCATGGCAAAAAAAGTTGCTTCTGTATTTGGAGAAACATGCGAATTCCGTCCTTTACCGGAACTTGAAATCGTTAATATTCTAAAGGAGGTATGCTGATATATGGACACTTTTTTTGTATTTTATTTAGTGGCCATGATATTGCTTACACTGGCAATGCTGGCTCGCCTCTTTATCGACGAAGGACTTTACAACCGCTTTATCGGAATCCTGGTCATGTGTACCAATGTGATTTTGATACTGGTGCTGATAGGTTTTGTAGACGGAAGAACAGACATGTATGTAGATATAGCTATTTCTTATGCGGTGCTGGGATTCATAACCTCCGTAATTGTCGCGAAAATATTGGGAGGAAGAGGGGATAAGGATGGACATTAGAAACATACTCACAGTTATATTTCTGCTCTTGGGTTTTATATGTTTTGTCATAACTGCCGTCGGAGTATTCAGGCTCAAAGATTTCTATTCCCGTCTCCATGCAGCCGGCGTATGTGAATCAGCAGGGCTGGTATTATGCAGCATCGGATTTCTGATATATGAGGGATTTTCTGTCAATGGGCTGAAGATATTCGCCATATTCATAGCCGTATTTATAGCAAGCCCCATAGGAACTCATATCATAGCCAGGGTAGCTTACAAGAATAGTATAAGAGGTATCGACGAAGATGTGGACGAGAACTTTGTCAAAGCCGGTACTGAAGACAAGGAGGCAAAATAAATGCCTATTCTCATACTCGAAGGACTGCTTCTCATGGCTATGATCGCTATAGCCATAAGCATAATTTTAGGCAGAAAACTTTTGTCGGCCGCTGTAATCTACTGCGCCTTCAGTTTAGCCGCCATGGTTCTTTATACCATAGCCGGAGCCGCAGACGTAGCGTTTACGGAGGCTATCATAGGAACCATCTCTACGGTATATTTCATAATAGCTATCAAATCCATAAGAAAATCTTCCCTGACAAAGAAAGCTCAGGCAGAGGACGTTTTATCAGAGACAGAAGAGGAGAGCGGCGATGGAAGAAAAGAGGATTAGGAGAAAAAAAGCTATAGGGCTCGTAGTCTTAATAATTCTCGTAGGAATAGGCGCTCTTAAAATAGGCAAGGCGCTACCTACCATAGGAGCTTTAGACACTCCGGCCAACACCAACATATCTATGTATTATATCTCGCATGCGGCAGAGGATACTCATGCCAACAATATAGTAACGGCCGTTTTAGCAGACTACAGAGGGTTTGACACACTCTTTGAAACGTGCGTGCTGTTTCTTTCAGGCATAGCCGCCATGGTTATCTTGTCTGACAAGAAAAAAGTGCCTCAGAGAAAACATGAAGAATATCTGGAATATCACAGGCAGTCTACCTTTGGCAGCACTCTTATGGACGGAGCTTTCCGAATAGTAGTTCCGGTCATATTGATCTATGCCGTTTACGTATTATTCCACGGCGAAGTCAGCCTTGGAGGCGGATTTCAGGCGGGAGCCCTGATGGCGTGCGCCTATCTGCTTGACCGAATAATACCCAGTTTTGAAGGTATTAAGAGAAAAGCCAAGGTGGAGACAGGCCTGATAGCTGCGGCAACGGGAACTCTTTTTTATGTGCTCACCGGTCTTATACCGATGTTTAACGGAGGAAGGTTCCTCGAATTCGATAAACTGCCATTCCATGGAGATACTCTTGCGGACCTGCATGCCAGCGGTATCCTGATGGTTGAAATAGGCGTTACAGTATGCGTGGCAGGAGTTATAATAACCATTCTGGAAGTAGCCCTCGAAAGGACAGATTTTGATGACTGATATGATTGAAAAACTCGAATACTTCCTGGCTGACAGAGGAATATATATGCTTACCATAGTCCTTTTGGCCATAGGAATCTACGGAATGATAGTGTGCAGCAATTATATGAAAAAGCTCATGTGCATGAATATCATGCAGGTGTCGATAATCTTTTTCTTTCTGACTTTCGGACAGAAAGACGGAGCCACTATCCCGGTTACTATGAACAATTTATTTTCGGCAGACGCTTATATAAACCCTGTTCCTCATGCTCTTATGCTTACGGCAATAGTAGTAAGTTTAGGTATTACGGGAGTAGGACTTGCCTTACTCATGAGGATCAAAGATATATACGGTACCATAGAGGAAAAAGATATAACAGGAAAGGGAGGTAAGAATAAATGAGCCAAATCATGTCTCATCTGCCGGTACTGGTCATACTTCTGCCTCTATGCGGAACTCTTCTTTGTCCCCTGATAAGTCATTTCAGTGCAGACTGGGGAAAAAGGACTGTGATCTGTACTCTTTTCCTCGCCGTAATATGCTCTCTCGTGCAGCTTTGGCAGGTGATCAGCAGCAAAGAAGCGCTTCATTACGAGCTGGGAGGCTGGCAAACGCCTTTCGGCATAGAATTCGTGATAGATGCGGTGAACGGCGTCATAGTAGTCCTGGTAGCAGTAATTTCGTGGACCACTGCGCTGTTCAGCAGTCTCTTTGAAAAGTCAGAACGAGCTGGCAACAATCTCAAGTCGGCGGGATATTATTCCATGCTGGCATTTCTGGCGCTGGGACTCTTAGGCATGGCATCTACGGGAGACGCCTTCAACTTATATGTTTTCATGGAGATAACGGCCATCTCCGGATATGGCCTCATCGCCTGCGGAGAAGGAAAAGGCCCTATAGCAGCATTCAGATACCTTCTCCTCGGGACTGTCGGAGCTTCCATGTACCTGATGGGAGTAGGTTTCCTTTATGCCGCTACAGGCACGCTGAATATGGCAGATCTATCTTCTCACATGCCTCATCTTGCCGAAAGTCCGCTCATCATCCTTTCCATAGGATGTCTCATAATCGGTTTCGGCATCAAGATGGCATTGTTCCCGCTTCACGGATGGCAACCGGCGGCTCATTCATATGCTCATCCTGCGGCCGACCCTATGATAGCGGGTATCATGATCAAGGTACCTGCGTACGCCATGCTTCGATTCTTTTTCTGCATATTTGAGAATACCAGTCCTGTAATGGACATATTTATGGACGTAATAGGCATTATGGCAGTATGCGGAGTCCTGTTCGGCTCTCTGAAGGCGCTGAGATACGACACCTATAATAAAATACTGGCTTATTCGAGTATAGGTCAGGTGGGATACATAGCTATGGGCTTTGCCATAGGCAATTTTTACGGACTTGTAGGGGCAATCTTGCATATAGTAAGCCATGCTTTTATGAAATCAGGCTTGTTCTATACGTCAGGAGCGCTGAAATTCAGATACGGAATACATGAGACTTCTCAGTTGGGGCAGATCTATAAGGATATGCCTGTAACTTCTCTGACTATGTGCGTATGCGCCTTGTCAATGATAGGTCTTCCTCCGTTTGCAGGCTTTTTCAGCAAGTGGTATCTGGCTCTTGGAGCCATGCAGAACGGTCAATACGTCTTCGTAGCTGTTTTGATAGCAAGCAGTCTGCTGAGCGCCATTTATTTCTTCAGAGTGATGGAAAAGATGTTTATGGATAAGAAGACTGCAAAAGAAAAAGAAAATTTGCATATATTAAGAAGATCTGAGCTTCCGTGGCAGATAATAGTTCCTATGATAGTGACCATCTGCGCAGTGATATTCCTGGGACTTTTCAATTCTTATATAGTGGAAGACATCCTCGGACCTGCCATGAGGGAGGTGGTTCTTTCATGATGATACATAGCCTCAGGCCGGCTCTTGCAGTAGGAACGGCTCTTATCGCCGCATTGCTTATCCTGTTTTTCGGAAACCGCATGAAGCCCAACGTGAGGGAATCTATTACCATGGCAGCCTCAGTCATAATGGCCGGTATAGTGTTTTCGATGGTACCGGCAGTTCTTTCGGGAGACGTATATATATCGCGGCTTTGGACTATAGCCGGCGGCATAGATCTCACTTTAAAAACGGACGGAGCAGGCATGGTCTTTGCCTGTATAGCTTCCTCGCTTTGGATCCTCACCTCTGTATATTCCATAGGTTATATGAGAGGACATCACGAGAAAAATCAGACGGGATACTTTGCGGCCTTTGCCGCATGTCTGGCTTCTGCCGTCGGAATAGCTCTGGCGTCGAATCTCATAACATTTTTCATATTTTACGAGATACTCACTCTCGCAACTTATCCGCTGGTAGCGCATTACCGAGATGATAAGGCTAAAGCGTCGGGAAGAAAATATCTGGCTTATACGCTCATAAGCGGTCAGCTTTTCTTTGCCGCTATCGTATGGGTATATGCGGAGCAGGGAACCCTCGAATTTACACCGGGAGGTTTCATAGAGCAGGGCTCCATGAGCCAGGGGCTCATGTGCATCATGTTTCTGATGATGATAATAGGCGGAGCAGTAAAGAGCGGCGTCATGCCTGTACACGGCTGGCTTCCGTCGGCTATGGTGGCGCCTACTCCCGTCAGCGCTCTGCTTCATGCAGTGGCCGTTGTCAAAGCAGGAGCTTTCTGCGTTCTCAGGGTAGTGTGCTATGTGTTCGGACCTGAAAGCGCCTCATGGTGCGGCGGAGCAACTGTTCTCTGCTGGTTTGCAGCCGCTACTATAATTATGTCGTCGCTGATTGCCATGAGACAGGACAATCTCAAGACGAGACTGGCTTTTTCTACTATAGGACAGCTTTCATATATAATTTTAGGAATAAGCTTGTTGTCTGTTTACAGCATAACTGGAGCATTATTTCACATGGTCGCTCACGCATTTTTAAAGATCACATTGTTCATGTGCGCAGGAGCTATATTCGTGACGGCAGGCCTGTCTGAAATCAGTTCGATGAAGGGCCTTTCCCAAAGGATGCCAATCACTTGTGCATGTTTTACGGTATCTTCCCTCGGGATAGCAGGGCTCCCGCTAATGGCAGGTTTTGTGAGCAAGTTCAATATACTTGAAGGCGCTCTGAAGGCAGGCTGGCCTCTTGCCATAGCCGTATTGATAGCCGCAGCTCTTTTGGCCCTGACTTATCTTATACCTGTAGTCAGAATATTTTTCGCAAAAGAGATGAAGAACGATGAAATAAGCAGCCGAAGATGTGTAAAAGACGCTGCTCCTGCCATGCTTATTCCGCTGATGCTGACAGCGATAATAGCCGTCGTTTTGGGATTTTTGCCTGACGCAGGGCCGCATCTTTACGATATGGCTCAGATGTCGGCCGAGTCTATAACAGGAGAAGGAGGTGCTTACCTTGCCGGATAAAAAGAAAATCTACATAATCCTCATTGCTATATGTGTTATTGCGGCGGTAACAGAGATATTCTTCGCTGATCCTCATTACTCCAATATATGGAACACTCTTCCCGGAGCAGATCTTCTGATAGGTTTTGGGGGAGGCTGGCTTCTCATACTTCTGTCTAAGAAGATAATAGCAGGACTTTTTCAGAGAAGAGAAGATTATTATGACGACGGGGGTGAAAGTAATGCTCAGTGATTTTTTGCAGCCCGGACTAATATTAATAATATTCGGACTGCTGATGCTGGTAATTCCCCTTCAATTAAAGAAAGCTGCCGTCATCATAGGCCCTGCCGTAACTTTATGCTGGATATTCTTTTACGAAGCGGATAAGATGTCTGTCATGTTCGGAATCATTTTCGGCATCATATCAGTTATAGCGGCTGTATATAGTTTACATGTAAACGATCGCTTTGAACTGGCGGCAGAAGCTGTCTACGCAGGCAGCAGCATAAGCGTCGTGTTTGCCGCACATTGGGTAGGCATGCTCATCTTCTGGGAGCTGATGGCCGTCTCTTCATGGCTGATCGTAACGGCGTCCAGGACTAAAGAAGCCGGAAAAGCAGGATTCAGATACCTGATGGTTCATATGCTGGGAGGAAATCTTCTTCTGGCCGGTATAGTAATAAAATTGTCTCAGGGCCAGACTGTCATAGAGTCTCTGACGGGTCAGGCTGACGCCGCATATTGGCTCATTCTGGCAGGAGTAGCAGTCAATGCGGCTATACCTCCTTTCAATGCATGGATCGCCGACGCTTACCCTGAATCTACCATGGGCGGAACAGTATACATGGGGTCTTTCACCACAAAGGTAGGTGTATTCTGCCTGATAAAGCTGTTTGCGGGAACTGAACTGCTGCTGTACTTCGGCGTATTCATGGCAGTCTGGGGAGTCTGTATGGCCCTCATAGAAAACGATTTCAGACGGCTGTTTGCTTATCACATAATAAGTCAGGTGGGATACATGATAGCCTCTCTGGCCATAGGAGGAGAAATCGGCATAGACGGAGCCTCTGCTCATGCCTTTAACAATATACTTTATAAGGGCACTTTGCTGATGTGCGCCGGAACTGTAATAGCAGCCACCGGCAAGAGAAAGATCAGCCAGCTTTCGGGGCTGGCAAAAAAACTTCCTATAACGGCCAGCTGCTTTCTCATCGCCTCAATGGCCATAGCCGGATTTCCTCTTCTCAACGGTTTTGTCAGTAAATCTTTGATAATGAACGCCGCTGCGGAAAGCGGCTTTTACTGGGCGGAACTGCTGCTCATGATAGCAAGCGTGGGAACGCTGATGTCGGTTACTCTTAAAGTGAACTACTTCGTGTTCTGGGGCAAAAGCACTGAAGACATCGAAGCCTGTGAAAAGGATGTTCCTTTAAGCAGAAAGGCTGCTATGATACTGGGAGCTTTGGCATGTATAATTACAGGACTGTTCCCTGATCTGATATATAGCCTTACGCCTTACGGTACTGACGGTCATCCTTTTACTGTCGATCATGTCACTCAGTACATTCAGCTATTTGCAGCGGCGGCTATAGCCTTCGTCATGTACATAGATCACATGAAGCCTAAAGAAAAGATAACACTGGATACAGACTGGTTCTACAGAAAACCTTTAAAATATACGGTTTTATGTCTATCAAAAGGCATTGACTATGTCAGAAGAAAAGCAGGGGACAGCCTTGGAGTTTTCTTTGAAAGGGTCAACGAATATCTGCATGAGCCGAGACTTCTCATCACCGATAAGCCGCCTAAGTCAAGAGATTGCCTCGAAGATGACGATGTTCTTCAAAAGCCTGTAGGCTGGCTGATAGCCTTGAGTTTCATTCTGTTTGCAGCTATAGTTGTATTCATATTAGTCAAGATATGAGGTTCTCTTGGGGGAACCTCTTTTTTATTGAAAATATCATATACATCTGCTATAATTTTAGTGAGGTGAGACTATGTCCGAAAAGCAAGCGTTAAACAAGATTTCCGAAGAGATCATAGCTATGACTGCAGTGAGAGCTGCTCTTAGCGTGCCGGGAGTAAACCACCTGAGCGACAACAATCTCATCGACAGAATAGTGGGCAAGGACACTCTTGCCAAAGGGATAAAAGTCTCTAAAGATAAAGAAAAGATAACACTCGATGTGTTTATAGTAGCCGACTACGGCGTCAAGATACCTCAGCTTGCCTGGGATATACAGACCGCAGTCAAAGAACACGTGCTTAAGATCACTAATAAAAAAATAAGCGCAGTGAATATCCACGTTCAGGGCGTGGCTCTGCCTAAGAGATTCAGGAGAAACGATGAATAGAAGAGAAGCCAGAGAACTTGCCATGAAATGTATATTTCAGATGGAAGCTCAAAGAGAATTTACTACAGATAATGCGGAATTGTTTTTAAAAGACAAGGTACTTGGAGACCAATCCGAATACATCTATGATGTTTTAAATAATGTATGCACTCATCAGGAAGAGATCGACCGCATCTTAAATGAACATAGCAAGGGCTGGCCTGTGTCGAGAATGACTAAGACCGACTTGGCTATAGTGAGGCTGGCAGCATGTGAAATCATGTACATAGAAAACCTCCCCAAGGCCGTAGCCATAAACGAAGCCGTAGATATGGCTAAGATCTATGGGACGGATCAGTCGCCAAAATTTATCAACGCCGTATTGAAGAATGTGCAGCCATGATGCCTATGGATCTTTCGCTGGGTATAGATACCAGCAATTACAAGACATCGGTGGCGGTGACAGACCGCCGGGGCAATATCCTGTTTGACAAGAGGATATTCCTTACGGTAAAAAAAGGGGAGAGGGGACTGAGACAGTCAGAAGCCCTGTTTCAGCACACAAACCGTCTGCCGGACATACTTTCAGAAGCTTTAGAAAACGAAAACATCAGAAACAACATATGCAGCGTCTGCGTATCTTCAAGACCCAGACCTGTAGACGGTTCTTATATGCCTGTATTTTTAGCCGGAATATCGGCAGCTAAATGCATAAGCGCGGCTTTAGATGTACCCCTATACCGGTTTTCTCATCAGGAAGGCCATATGGAGGCGGTAAGGTTTTATTCGCCCCTCAGCGACGGCGAACCTGCCATATATTTTCATTTCAGCGGGGGAACCACCGAGGCTCTCCTCCAAGGCGAAACAATAAAAGTAGTAGGCGGATCAAAAGATCTGTCATACGGACAAGTCCTAGATAGAGTAGGCGTTTGTATGGGGCTCGAATTTCCCTGCGGCGAGGCTCTCGATAAGATGGCCGCGGCAGCTATAGAAACGGGAACCGGCCATATACTGTCAAAGATCAAGGTTCGTGACGGATATGTGAACCTTTCAGGTATAGAGACTCAGGCCGGCAGGGCCCTCAGAGATAACGACCCTTTGCCTGTAGTTTCAGACCTTTTTCAGAGACTGTCTCTATCCATATTGGAGATGACTCATCAGTTGTCAGAAAAATATGACGTTAAAAATTTTATCTATATGGGAGGAGTATCAGCAAGTTCATATCTGAGAGACTTTCTCTCTGCAAATATGAGCCCAAAGATCAACGTAATATTCGGCCGTCCGGAGCTCTCCTGCGACAATGCAGTCGGAATATCTCTCTTAGGAGGAAAAAAGTCATGGCGCTAAGACCTGTAACAGTTTCACAACTCAACGAATATATAAGCAGAGTACTGTCTACAGACCCGCTGCTTGGAAACATATCGGTGACGGGAGAGATATCTAACCTGAAATTTCACGGTTCAGGCCATGTATACTTTTCACTCATAGACGGCAATTCAAAAGTGAACTGTTTTCTCCCGTCATCTTATGCAGAGAATCTCAGCTATGCGCCGGGAGACGGTCTTGAAGTGACAGTACAGGGATATATCAACGTATACAAAAAAGGTGGCACTTATACTCTGTTTGTCAAGAATATAGAAGTGTCGGGAGAGGGCAATCTCTCCATGGCCTTCGATATCCTCAAGAAAAAACTGGATAAAGAGGGAATCTTCGATAAGGAACATAAAAAGCCCATACCCAAATTCCCAAAGAAATTGGGTGTTGTTACCTCTGAAACGGGAGCCGCCGTCAGAGATATAATAAAGATAATAAAAAGCCGTACACGTCTGACCGACGTGACAGTATTTCCGGTCCTCGTTCAGGGACAGAAAGCTGCGGCAGACATAGCCGGGACACTGGATATGATAAACGAAAAGTTCCCGGATACAGATGTGCTCATAGTAGGCAGGGGAGGCGGATCCTCCGAAGACTTGTGGGCATTTAACGAGGAAATACTCGCCCGAGCCGTTTACAGATCGGAAATACCGATAATTTCCGCAGTAGGTCATGAGATAGATATCACCATATGTGATTTTGCAGCCGATATGCGGGCTGAGACTCCTACGGCAGCGGCCGAAATGGCCGTTCCGGACGACGGCAAGCTCAGAGAAGATATAGAATTGAGCAGGAGAAATCTGCTGACTCAACTGAAGAACAAGACATCTTATTATGAAATGAGCTGCGGCAGGATGTATGAGTCCATGAAAAATTCTATGGACGCCAAACTAAAAAGCCTGACGCATATGATAGAACAGAAGCATGTAAGTCTCGAGGAAAATAACCCGAGATTTATACTTTCAAAGGGTTACGCTATTTTAGAAGAGAGCGGTGGAAAAGTCGTCGCTTCGGTGAAGAAGTTAGAGCCTTTAAAACGCTATAAAATATATCTGAAAGACGGCTGCGTGGAGTTTACAATCTCAGACTTGAAAGAAGGTGAAAGTTATGACTTTTGAAGAATCGGCGAAAAAGCTTGCAGAAATGTCAGAAAAGATAAAAGATGAAGACATAACCTTAGAAGAGGCGCTGCAATGTTACGAGGACGGTATAAAAAGCTATGAAGAATGTAGCAAGATTCTCAAGGACGCCAGACAAAAAATAGAGATTTACGAGGAAGGAGTCTAATAGGTCATCATGGAAGAAAGAAGCTTTGACGAGTACAAGGAACTAGTAGACCAGCATCTGATGGATTTTATACCCAATATAGACAATAAGAGCATCTCGCTTTATGAATCTATGAAGTACAGCCTCACTGCAGGAGGAAAGAGGCTGCGTCCGGTTCTGCTTCTGGCGGCATGTGAATTCGCAGGAGGCAATATAAGAGAAGCTATTCCCTACGCCTGCGCCATAGAATATATCCATACTTATTCTCTCATTCACGACGATCTGCCTGCTATGGACAACGACGATCTCAGAAGAGGTCTGCCTACCAATCACAAAGTCTACGGAGACGCCATAGCCATATTGGCCGGAGACGGTCTTTTAAACTGTGCTTTTGAAGCCATAAGCAAAGATATGATGCTCTTCTACGACTCTCCCGAAAAGATAAGAAAGAGAGTAAACGCCGCCTACGAGATAGCTAAAGGCGCCGGCGTCAGAGGAATGGTGGCAGGTCAGGTTTCGGACATAGAAGCAGAAAACGCCATAGCTTCTAAAGAGATGCTCGAGTATATACATCTCAACAAGACCGGTGCGCTTATCAGAGCCGCCATAAAAGCAGGTCTGTATTTAGGCAATCCTACAGACTCAATGATAAACGATCTGGAAAAATATTCAGAGAACCTAGGAATAGCTTATCAGATAGCCGATGATATAATGGACGTGGTGGGCAATCCCGATGAAATGGGGAAGGCCGCAGGTTCGGATGAGAAAAAGCATAAAAACACTTACACTTCTATCTTAGATATCGATCATGCGAGAAACAGATTAGATGAACTTACGGCAAAAGCAGTAGAATCCATAGAAAAATATTATGATAATGCCGAATTTTTCAGAAATCTCGTTTTGGATCTGGCAAAGCGCACTAAGTAAAATCTTTAGAAAATGAAGGCATATTAAATGAAATCAGATATTACGGAATATAATTTTCCACAGGACTTGAAGTCGATGACTATATCCGAGATGCAGCTGTTATCTTACTCTATAAGAGACTTTCTGATAAGCAAAGTTTCCGTTACGGGAGGACATCTGGCTTCAAACTTAGGAGTAGTTGAACTTACCATAGCCCTTCACAAGATGTTCGACAGCCCAAAAGATAAGATCATCTGGGACGTTGGACATCAGGCTTACGTACATAAGATTCTCACCGGAAGAGCCTGTGACTTCGATACTCTGAGACAGCTTGACGGATTGAGCGGTTTTCCTAAATCCAAGGAAAGTCCTCACGATGTCTACGATACGGGACACAGCAGTGTCTCTATCTCTGCCGCGGCGGGACTTGCCGCCGCAAGAGATATAAAGGGTGAAGATCATGAGGTGATAGCCGTCATCGGAGACGGTTCTCTAACGGGGGGCATGGCCTACGAAGGACTCAACAACATCGCAGGCAGTAAGTCGAAAGTCATCGTTATCTTAAACGACAACGGCATGTCTATTTCTCCCAACACCGGAGGGATTTCCAGACATCTGGGCAATTTAAGGACTTCCAAGGGTTATCTGGATGTCAAAAAATTTATCAAGAGAAGGATCAGCGCCATTCCCAGCATAGGAAAGTCTCTGGTAAACGGCCTGGCCGACTTTAAAAACGATATAAAATATTCTATCCTTGACGATGGGGGAGTCCTCTTTGAGGAACTGGGATTTACTTATTTCGGCCCGGTAGACGGCCATGATATAAAAGAGCTCACCGACGTAATGAGAAAGGCTAAATCTTTAGATGAACCGGTTCTCATCCATGTCATAACAAAAAAGGGAAAGGGATATATCAATGCCGAGAAAGCTCCCGGTAAATTCCACGGAATAGGTCCTTTCGACCCTACTACCGGCAGCGTGATAGGTAAGAGCGACGCCAAAACATTCTCCTCCCTCATGGGGGACTTTTTAATGGAAAAGGCGAAAAAGGACGATCGCATAGTGGCCATTACGGCGGCTATGTGCGAGGCTACAGGCCTTCACAAATTTTCCCGAGAATATCCCAACAGATTTTTTGATGTAGGAATCGCAGAAGAACATGCAGTTTCTTTTGCTGCGGGGCTGGCCAAGGGCGGAATGAAACCTGTAGTATGCATATACTCATCTTTTCTTCAGCGCTCATATGATCAGATACTTGAAGACGTATGCATGCAGAAGCTTCCTGTAGTATTCGCCATAGACAGGGCCGGCTGCGTAGGCGCTGACGGAGAGACTCATCACGGTATGTTCGATCTGTCTTATCTGTCTACCATTCCCAATATGACAGTTCTGACCCCAAAGGATGGAAATCAGCTGAAATCTATGCTAAATTATGCCTTGAAGATAGATCAGCCCGTAGCCATAAGATATCCTCGCGGCACTGCTGAGTATGATAAAAATATTATGTCAACTTTTTCCGGAAAGAACCAGCGACTCATCATCGGAAAGAAGGTGGATATCTGGGCATGCGGAAAAATGGCCGGCTGCGGAAAAGCCACTGCAGAGATACTAAAGCGAAGAGGAATAGCGGCGGGATTGGTAGACGTTGCTATAGTTAAACCTTTAGATCTTTCTCCTCTTTCGGATATTAACAAGGCTCCTGCTGTCATAGCCACCATAGAGGACAACAGTATAGCGGGAGGTTTCGGCCGTCAGATGGCCTCAGCCATGGCAGGAAAGAAGACTAAAGTCATAAACTTTGCATGGCCCGATGATTTCGTCCCTCAGGGAACTTTTGAAGAGCTGACCGACAGATACGGCCTTACACCTGAAAAAATAGCCGAAAGGATATGTGACTGCCTTGAAAAATAGATTGGATATACTTTTAGTGGAAAGAGGCCTGTTTCCTTCCAGAGAAAGGGCTAAAGCGTCCATAATGGCCGGTATCATATATGTGGACGGACAGATAAGTGATAAGGCCGGAACTATGGTCGATACAGAAGCAGAAATAACGGTAAAGGAAAACTTATGCCCGTATGTCAGCCGTGGAGGCCTTAAGTTGGCCAAATCCTTGGAAACATGGGATTTCTGCCTTGACGAGGCAGTCTGCATGGACATAGGAGCTTCTACCGGCGGCTTCACCGACTGTATGCTTCAAAACGGCGCTTCTAAGGTCTACGCAGTGGACGTCGGATACGGCCAGCTGGACTACAAGCTCAGGAACGATCCGCGGGTAGTCAACATGGAGAAGTGCAACATAAGATACATAGACAGGGGTCTTATTGAGCCTCTGGACTTCATCAGCGTTGACGTGTCCTTTATCTCCTTAGCGCTGATCTTTCCGGTAGCTGCTGATATGTTAAAGGATTCGGGCAAGATGGTCTGTCTCATAAAACCGCAGTTCGAAGCCGGAAGAGAGCAGGTGGGCAAGAAAGGCATAGTCAGAGACAGAAAAGTCCATGTACAAGTCATAGAAAATGTGATAAAATATACAATTAAGAACGGCCTTCGGCCTGCCGGGCTGACCTACAGTCCTGTGACAGGGGCCAAGGGCAATATCGAGTTTCTGCTCTATATAGACGGAAAACTTAAACAAGACGAAATATTCGACGATGAAATCCTCGGTATACGAAAAGTTGTCAACACCTCCCACGAGGAGTTAGAATAAAAGTAAGTATTAGTAAATCAAAGGAGACGAAAATGAAACTATCAAAAAAAGTGCTGAACATGGAACTTTCACCTATAAGAAAATTTGTTCCATATGCAGATGCCGCAAGAGCAGCAGGAAAAAAGGTTTACGGACTTAATATCGGACAGCCTGATATCAAGACTCCGCAGGCATTCTTCGACGCAGTTAAGAATTATGATGAAGAAGTTTTGGCTTATGCTAATTCACAGGGAGTTTCCTCTCTTCTGGACGCCTTAGTAGGTTACTACAAGAGGATCGGCCTTGATTTCGAAAAGAAGGATCTGATGGTTACCAACGGAGGATCAGAGGCTATCAATATGCTCATGACTGCTATTCTTGATGACGGAGATGAAGTTATCATGGCAGAGCCGTTCTACACTAACTATAAGACTTTCGTAGGTCAGGCAGGCGGCAAAGTCGTAGCCATACCTACTACAGCAGACGACGGTTACCAGTATGCTGTAAGAGAAAAGATCGAGAAGGTTCTTTCTCCTAAGACTAAGATAATCGCAATAATAAATCCGGGAAATCCTACCGGCAAAGTGCTCACCAGAGAAGAAATGAAGCTCATCGTTGATATAGCTCTCGAGAATGATCTTTTCATCATCGCCGACGAAGTTTACAGAGAATTCGTATATGACGGCAAAGAGATGTCCTCTTTCGGCTCTTTCAAAGAAGCTGAGCAGAACGTTATCATCGTTGACTCTGTTTCCAAGAGATTCTCTGCCTGTGGCGCCAGAATCGGATCCATCGCCTGCAAGAACGAAGAACTGATGATGAACATAATGAAACTTGCTCAGGCAAGACTGTGCTGTCCTACTATAGATCAGGTAGGCGCTGCTGCTCTGTATAATCTGGATCCTTCTTATTTTGATGATATCAAGAAAGAATACGAGCATAGAAGAGACGTCTCTGTCGAGGCTCTCAACGAGATAGAAGGCATCAAATACGGAATACCTGAGGGAGCTTTCTACATAACTGCTCAGCTTCCTGTGGACGATGCAGAAAAGTTCCTCATGTTCCTTCTCACAGAATTCGACGTTAACGGCGAAACATGTATGTTCGCGCCTGCAGGCGGATTCTTCAGCACTAAGGGCGTAGGACAGTCTGACATGCGTATAGCGTATGTACTCAACGCAGAAGACATGAAGGCCGGAATCAATATCATCAAAGAAGGTATCAAAGCATACAACAACAGATAGTAAACATTTACGTATCAGAGATAAAAGGAAGAAACATATGAAATTATCACCTATGATGGAGCAATATATCAGCATCAAGAAGGACTACGAAGATTGTATACTGTTCTTTAGGCTGGGTGATTTTTACGAGATGTTCTTCGACGACGCCAAGCTTGGGTCGAAAGAATTAGAATTAACGCTGACCGGCAAAAACTGCGGTCAAGAGGAAAGGGCTCCCATGTGCGGAGTCCCTTTCCATTCCGCGGAAAGCTACATAGCCAAACTGGTAGATAAGGGGTATAAAGTAGCCATATGCGAGCAGATTGAGGATCCTGCTTCGGCTAAAGGCATAGTGAAGAGAGAAGTTATCCAGGTAGTTACTCCCGGAACGGTGACGGCTCAGTCTATGCTGGCAGAAAAAGAAAACAATTATCTGGCCTGCGTATATACTGATATGCAAACCGGCGGAATGGCCATATCATACTGCGATATCTCCACAGGAGAACTCAAAGTCACAGAATACACAGACTCCGATCCTTATGAGACTCTGTTGAACGAACTCGTAAAAATCAATGCAAAAGAGATAATAACAAGTCAGGATTTTGCTGCAAATTATCCTGTAGATGAGATACATCAAATTACAGAAGCCTATATAAATACCGTAAGCAACGAGTTTTTTTCTCGCAAGAGCAGCCTTGAGGCTATAAAGGCGCAGTTTGACTGCATTTCAGTAGCAGCTATAGGTCTCGAAGAAGACGGACTGTCAGTCCTTTCTCTGGGAGCCCTTCTCAGCTATCTGCTGGAGACTCAAAAGCACAGCCTCAATCAGATAACTAAGGTGCAGACTTATGAAACCGGCAGACACATGGCTCTCGATAAGGCCACCTTGCGTAACCTTGAACTTACGGAAACGCTATATGATAAAAGGATTTCAGGTTCCCTCTTGGGAGTCCTGGACAAGACCCATACCGCAATGGGAAGCCGAAAGATGAAGAGATGGCTTAGAGAACCTCTCAACGATTCATCAGAAATAAACAGAAGACTGGACGGAGTAGAAGAACTGTACGGACAGCTTCTCATAAGAAACAACCTTAAGGAGGCTCTGAAGGGAATATACGATTTTGAACGTTTAGCAGGGCGTATCGCCTGCGGCAGCGCCAACGGCAAAGATATGATTGCTCTGAAAAATTCTCTGTCTGTATTGCCGGAAATCAAAGAGCTTTTATCTTATACCGATTCAGATATACTTAAGGAAATAAATCAGGAAATCGATCCTCTGAACGAGGTTTGCAATATAATAGAAAAAGCCATATGCGAAGATCCTCCTTTCAACATAAAAGAAGGAGGCCTCATCAAATGGGGCTATTCTGAAGAGCTGGACGCGCTGAAGGATTCCATAAAAGACGGCAAGTCATGGATCTCAGGCTTGGAAAGCGCCGAAAGAGAGCGTACCGGCATACGCAATCTTAAGGTGGGTTACAACAGAGTATTCGGTTATTATCTTGAAATCACAAAATCCTTCTACGACCAGATACCTGAGAATTATATAAGGAAACAGACTCTCGCCAACGCAGAGAGGTTTATAACACCTGAACTCAAAGATATGGAAAATCTGGTTCTCAATGCAGAGGCCAAGATAAATCAGATGGAGTATGATATATTTTCTTCTATAAGAGAATATATAGGAGGATTCATAAGAAAGCTGCAGTCCACTTCAGAAGCAATAGCAAAACTGGATGTTCTCTGCGCTTTCGCTCACGTAAGCGAGAGAGAGGGCTACATAAAGCCTGTGATTGATGATTCCATGGAAATTGAGATATTGAAAGGACGCCATCCTGTGATAGAGCAGTCCATCGGAGACGGTCTGTTCATTTCAAACGATACTTATCTCAATGATAAAGATTACAGCCTGCTGCTGATAACAGGACCTAACATGGCAGGTAAATCCACCTATATGAGGCAGACTGCGCTTCTGGTGCTTATGGCTCAGGCGGGCTGTTTCATCCCTTGTGAAAAAGCCAAGATAGGCGTAGTAGACAGGATATTCACCAGAATAGGCGCCTCAGATAATCTGGCCCAGGGGCAATCTACCTTTTATGTGGAAATGAGCGAATTATCTTATATACTCAATTCGGCAGGTCCGCGCAGCCTGATAATCTTAGATGAGATCGGAAGGGGTACCAGTACTTATGACGGACTTTCCATCGCCTGGGCAGTATGCGAATATCTGTGCAACGAAAATACTCATATAAGAACTCTGTTCGCTACTCATTATCATGAGCTTACAGTACTTGAAGACAGAATACGAGGGATAAAAAATCTCAATGTAGACGTCTGTGAAGAGGACGGCAACATAATCTTTCTCCATAAAATAGTAGAAGGTTCCGCCAGCAGAAGTTACGGAATACATGTCGCCAAATTGGCGGGGATACCAAGGACGCTGCTTGCCAGAGCCAGAGAAAAGCTCGCCGAACTGGAAAGCGGCGCTCATAAAAGCGCTGACCATGAAACTTTGAAAGAAGAGAGCGAAGTGCAGCTTTCTATCTTTTCAAAAGATACGGCTGAAGATGCAGTTTCCAAAAAGCTGAGAGACCTGAACCTGATGGAATTGACTCCGTCAGAAGCCATAAGGATTCTCGAGGAATTAAAGGGATCTATAGATGATTAGAATTTTAGACAAACAAGTAGCAGATAAAATAGCAGCAGGCGAAGTCATAGAGCGCCCTGTGTCCATAATTAAAGAACTGGTGGAAAACTCCATAGACGCGGGAGCCGATTCTATAGTTATAGAAATCAAAAAAGGCGGCAAAGAATATATAAGAGTCACAGATAACGGATGCGGTATAGCGGCCGAAGAGGCGGAGAGGGCTTTTCTTCGTCATGCTACCAGCAAGATAAACACGGCCCAAGATCTTGACGCCATAAAAACTCTGGGATTCAGAGGAGAGGCTTTAGCCTCGGTATGTGCCGTCACCAGAACGGAGCTTCTCACTAAACAAGCTGAGAATAAAGTCGGCACGAGACTGGTCATTCATGGCGGAGAAGTAATATCCCGCCGTCCTTACGGCTGTCCCGACGGAACCACTCTGATAATCACCGATCTGTTCTATAATACTCCGGCAAGGCTGAAATTTATGAAAAACGATTCTGCAGAAAGCAGTCTCATAACAGACTTTATCTCCAGGATGTCTCTTGCATATGATGATATAGCTTTCAGGTTTATAAACAACGGCAACGTGGTGTTTTCTACATCAGGCGACGGAGACAGGCTGAACATCATATCGAGAGTTTTTCCTTCCATAGATGTGAGAAACCTCACGCCGGTTGGATATTCGAAAGGGAATATGCGCCTTACGGGATACATATCTACGCCGGCCATGAGTAGAACCTCGAGGACGGGACAGATATTCTTTGTCAACGGACGCTCAGTTGTGAGCAAAGTCATGGACAGGGGAGTGTCAGACGGATACAGGCAAAGGCTCTTCGAAGGCAGATATCCTGTGGCGCTTCTATTCATGGACATAGCCTTTGGAGATCTTGACGTGAACATACATCCCAACAAGAGAGAAGTGCGTTTCGACGACGAGAAAGAAGTCGAGGACTTTATTTCCCGGGGAATAAAAGAGGCTCTAGGAAACGATTCCGCCGTTGTGAGGGCTGCCAATATATTCAAGATACCCGAAGATCTTATGAAAGAGAAGCCGGCTGAAGTGAGAGAAGAACAATTCAACTTTAAAAATATTATGTCAACTTCTTTTTCTGAAGAAAAAGGATACGAATCAGAAAGAGAAGAATATGAGAACATGCCTTCGGCGATGGAAGATGTGGAGCTTCCAGCCGAACCTAAAGATATCTCTCTCAAGATAGAAAAGCCTCTTATAAAACCCTTTGATTTTGATGATCTGATATTAAAGGGGATCATCTTCGACACTTATATAATGGCCTCAGATGAGGACAATTTTTATCTCTTAGATCAGCATGCAGCTCACGAGAGAGTGTTCTATGAGAAACTTGTAGGCGAGTACGAACGCAGTGAAAAGCTTCGGCAGCCTATATTGATGCCTATAATCATAGATACAGATATTGCAGTGACAGATAAAGAAGAGCAGTGGCTCCCTATAGTGACTGCCATGGGATATACTATAGATAATTTCGGGCAGAATAGTTACAGGGTGTCAGAGATCCCTACGTTCATGGATCTTTTGGAAGCAGAAGTTTTTCTTAAAGATTTTCTTTCAGGATTAGAAAATATTTCTGAGGCGAGAAATACTGTAGTCATTGATAAACTTATAATGAAATCTTGCAAATCGGCAGTGAAAGGCGGGGACGTTCTCTCTTCTGATGAGGCGGAGGCTCTCATCAGAGACCTTAAGGCCTGCGTCAATCCCTTCAGCTGTCCTCACGGCAGACCGACCTTTGTGAAGTTTTCAAAATATGAGATCGAAAGGATGTTCAAGAGAGTCTGATGAAGGCCATTACCATCATCGCAGGTCCTACGGCCGTCGGAAAAACTAAATTTGCCATAGAAGCAGCAAAAGCTCTGGACGGAGAAATAGTCTCCTGCGACTCAATGCAAATCTACAAGTATATGGATATAGGGAGTGCAAAACCTACTGAGCAGGAGCAGCTTGCGGCCAAGCATCATCTGATAGACATGGTAGACCCGTCGCTTCCTTTTTCGGCTGCCATGTATCAGGAACTGGCAAAAAGGGCCATAGCGGATATATTCCGAAGAGGTAAAGTGCCTGTAGTGGCAGGGGGAACAGGGCTTTATTTAAATTCTCTCATTTACGATATGGATTTCGGAGGCCCTGAGACAGACCCTTCTCTGCATAAAAAACTCGAAGAAGAAGCGGCAAAAGCGGGCCCGGACGCGCTCTACCAAAGACTGTCCGTCCTGGATCGCGCAGCGGCAGACAGAATACACCCGCATAATACAAAGAGAGTAATAAGAGCGCTTGAAATCGCTATGTCGGGAAATAATCTCGAGGATTTCAAAAAATGTACTCAAAAATGTAAGGATTATGACATAAATTTTATTATTTTGACAAGAAGCAGACCTGAACTTTATGATAGAATAAATAAAAGAGTTGACTTGCTTGTGGAACAAGGCCTCTTTGACGAAGTAGAATCTCTTCTTGACCGAGGACTTACCGAAAGCGATATATCCATGAAGGGGATAGGTTACAAGGAAGTCATGGGATTTCTGCACGGACGATACAGCAGGGAAGAGGCTATAGAACTCATAAAGAAAAATACACGCCGCCTTGCCAAGCGTCAGATAACCTGGTTCAAAAGATATGAAGACGCTACATGGCTCAATATAAGCGATTACCCGGGCGAGGAACAAGCTTTAGGAGAATTGTTAGAATGGCTGAAAAAAAGATACGCATACACAACAAGAGCGACAGACCCGACAACATTATAGAACGCGAAAATAACATCTATATGCAGTGCGAGGCCATAGAAAAAGAACTTCCCAGCTTTTTGAGAGGATACTTCGCTTATCTTAAGGGCAACGTTCTGCCCATGACGAGGCTTGCATATCTTCATGATGTCAAATTCTTCTTGGAATATCTGATATCAGAAACCGACCTTACAAAGGCAGACAAGCTTTCCGATCTAAAGCCTGAAGATCTCAATGAGATTCAGGCCGCCGACGTCAATATATTCATAGATTACTGCCGAAAATACAAAGTAGAAACAGATAAAGCAGTGTACATGTATGAAAACGCCAATAAGACTCTCGCGCGTAAAAAATCCTCCGTCTCAGTTTTATTCAAATATCTTTACAGGGACGGCCTTGTGGAAAAAAATATCACTGACGGATTCGACCCTATAAGAGTCCCAAGGCCCGGCGAAAAAGAGATAAAAGCCCTTCAGGACGACGAGGTGATGATAATGCTGGATGCCGTGTCCTCAGGAACAGGGCTGACAGATCATGAACGTATATACTGGGAAAAGACTAAACTCAGAGACAAGGCCATATTGATCCTATTTCTTACATATGGCCTGAGATTGTCAGAGCTTCAGCAGCTGAACATCTCTTCTTTTAATTTCAAGAGGGGGGAGTTCAAGATTTATAGAAAGAGGGGAAAAGAGTCTCTCATGCCCCTCAACAAGTCGTCTACAGCTGTGATACTGGATTACACAGAAAACGAACGTCCCGGCGAAGATAAGATATCTGAAGAACATAAAGACGCCCTGTTTCTTTCTCTTCAGGGGAAGAGGATGACAGAGCGCCAGATAAGAGAACTGGTAAAAAAATACACTTCTATAGCTCTCAGTACTTCAAGAGATTCTGGATACAGTCCTCATAAGCTCAGAGCTACGGCTGCTACAAGCCTCATAGGAAGGGGAAATTCCATATTTGATGTAGCAGCGCTTTTAGACCATGAACAAGTAACCACCACTCAGCTTTATGCGCGTCAAAAGGCGGGTATAAAGAGAGATCTTGTAAAGAATATGGAATGGGAAGAAGAAAGGAAAGAAAAGTAGTATGAACCACACCAGCAATTTACTTCACGAAAAATTTAAAATAGATGAAAGAGTCCTCAGTCTCATAGAAGAATCCGAGGCGGAAGTCTCTCCTCAGTTTAAAGACCTCGATGATATAATGGCGTATAATCAGTATAAAGTGCTCGATTCATTTCAGAGAGCAAGATTGAGCGACATGCATTTCGGGTGGAATACCGGATACGGTTATGATGATCCTGGAAGAGACGCCATAGAAAAAGTGTACGCCGATATTTTTTCTGCGGATAAGGCTCTCGTAAGGCCTACGATAGTAAACGGCACTCATGCTCTGGCCATAACTCTTTTAGGTATTTTAAGACCAGGAGACGAACTGATATACTGCACCGGCGGCCCCTATGACACTCTCGAAGAAGTCATCGGCATACGCGGAAGCGGAAACGGTTCTCTGAAAGATTACGGTATCACTTATAAACAGGTAGAGCTTCTTCCCGACGGTTCCTTAGATCTAAAATCACTGAAGAAGACAATCTCTCATAAGACTAAGATGGTGACCGTCCAGAGGGCTACCGGCTACGGGTGGAGAAAGGCCATAACCATAGATCAGATACGAGAGTGGGCCGCTTTCATAGATGAAATAAATCCTGAGATAGTAAAGATGGTCGATAATTGTTACGGCGAATTTTTAGATATAAATGAACCTACAGACGTGGGGGCAGATGTAATGGCAGGTTCTCTGATCAAAAATCCCGGAGGGGGACTGGCCCTCACCGGAGGGTACGTAGCAGGAAGGGCAGACCTGATAGATAAGATCCAATACAGGATGACCTGTCCCGGAATAGGAGGCGAATGCGGCCTCACTTTCGGTCAGACCAGAACTATGTTCCAGGGCCTTTTTCAGGCTCCACGCGTAGTCAACGGCGCAGTAAAAGGAGCTGTATTGTGCGGTAAAACTTATGAAAAACTGGGTTTCGATGTATGTCCAAAAGCAGAGGAGCCAAGGAGCGATATCATTCAGGCCGTAAAATTAGAAACTCCGGAGGCTCTCGAAGCCTTTTGCAGGGCTATTCAGGCAGCTGCTCCCGTAGATTCACACGTAACACCTATTCCCTGGGATATGCCGGGATATGAATCCCGGGTAATAATGGCAGCAGGCGCCTTTGTTCAGGGTTCATCCATAGAACTCTCGGCTGACGCACCTATGAGGGAGCCGTTTAATGTATATTTTCAGGGCGGACTTACTTATGAACATTCTAAATTCGGCGTCATAAAATCCGTGGATGAATTATTAAAGCAAGGTCTTATTTCACTATAGCAGCTTAGAGGTTTTGCAATGGGAATAGATAACTTAAAGAAACAAGATAATAAGAAAAATGTGATAGTTTCAGTCTTAAAAGTTCTTCTTCTGGTAGCTATCGTGGTAGGTATTCCTCTGTATATATACTTTTTTCAGAAGGACTGGCTTTCTCAATTTCGTAACTTCGACGATATAATATCTTATCTGCAAGGGTATAAGCTGGAGTCGATTCCGATATACATCGGTATACAAGTGCTGCAGATAGTCATAAGCGTGATACCAGGTCAGTTTTTCAACTTGGCGGCAGGATACCTGTACACCTTCTTTCCGGCTCTGCTGTTTTCGATAATCGGAGCTTTTCTCGGCACGCTGATATCCTTTACGCTGGCAAAACTTTTGGGAAGCGATTTTGTACATTTGTTTTTCGGAAAGGAAAAGACTCAGGAATACGTAAGAAAGCTGAACTCAAAGAAAGCATATACTGTAGTTTTTTTCTTATATCTTATTCCCGGACTGCCTAAAGATGTGGTAAGCTATGCGGCAGGCGTATCGGATATGAAATTCAAGCCTTTTATGCTCTTGTCTCTGGTAGGTCGGCTGCCGGGAATGATGGGAAGCATCATGATCGGAAGCATGTGGCATAAAGAAGAATATATCGGAATGATAATTTTAGCTGTGCTGGCAGTAGCAGCGTTTATCCTGTGCATAGTTTTCAGAAAAAAGATAAATAAATTTCTCGATGAGATATACGATAAAATAAGCAGCTGAATCATTAAAGATCAGCTGCTTTTATCATTCGTTCTATCCATATAGGATAATATGCCGAAGTTACGTGTACTCCGTCTCCGGCATACAGATTCGGATTGTCATATAATATAGAGGTGTTGTCTATGTATTCTATATCCAGACTTTTACACATATCTTTTATCGCTTCATTATATTCTTCCCACTTATAAAAATATCCGCCTGAGGATATTTTTTCATCCGAAGGCTTAGATATGGAATTTACATAAATCACAGTTTCAGGAGAGTCCTTCATAAAGCTATCGATCAGGGATGTATATTTTTCTATGAACGTCAATGCATTTCCGCTGTACATGCCCAGATCATTCATGCCGAAAGAAAAGAATGCAGTCTTTGGCCTTGCGGCGGCGGCCTGTGCCACCTTATCGTCATTCTTCATGACAGAGCCTCCGACCTCACAAAATACTTTATCTTCAGGCAAATATCCATATCCCGAAAGCCCGGAGGCTATAGAATCTCCCATGACTGCGCAATCGTCAAACAAGATACCGTACTGAGATTTTCTCAGATGTGCCAGATCACTGCTGTCTGTCTGTTCATACATATTTCTTATAACTGCTGCAGCTAAATCCGAGGAATCATTGATAGCTTCATTCAATATGTATCTTTGTTCTGTATCTTCTTGGCCTTTAGCCTCGGCATCATTTAGTTTCATGATTCCTATTGTAAGAAGGGCAGCAATGCAGAATAATGCCAATGATAAGATTATATATTTTCTACCGGAATTCTTACTATTTTCTTTGTTTCTCATTTAATTTCACCTCATTTTTCATATTTAAATTATATATCCTGCAGCAAGTGAAAAGCAACACTTTTAACAAAAGTATAAGGAATTGAAAGCCCTGGCATTTGCTACAACGCTGTATTTCTCCGGCCTTGCGGCCCTATGATCCGTTCCGCCTCGCCAGGGACCATACTCCGATTTAAAAAAATCCCCTTCATAAACATTCGTTCGTTTTTTCTATTGACATCGAACATTTATTCTGTTATATTATAGGAAAGAACAAACGTTTGAAGGGAAGTGAGGTTCATCATGAAAACCTATAGAATAAAAAACAGATTTAAATTTACTTTATTTATAGTACTTACTATCATATTATTTACTATGACAGCTAACTTCGCTTTAGGTATGAACACCGCTGACAGCTCGACCATACCTCAATATATGGAACTTGAAGTTTCTTCAGGCGACACTCTGTGGTCCATAGCCGACCGCTATATGTCCGATGAATCAGATATAAGAAAATCTATCTATGAACTGGGAAAAATCAACGGTATAAGCGCTTCTGAGCTCCATGCCGGCATGACGATACTGGTCCCAATCAACTAATCATAGAAAAAACGGCTCATAAAGCGATTCGGGCGCTGAGCCGTTTTTTCGTAACGTAAAACTCAGGTAAAGAAGTACTAACATATGATAAAAAATCGCTTAAAACGCAAAATAAAGCCTCGTTTTTTAATTCTATATATGTTAATATTTTTATATTAGATAAATACAATCGATTTATAAGAAAGGATCAAAGATGGAAAAGATACAATACTCATGCCCAAAATGCGGCAATACTAACTATGAAACAGACCAGTTTCAGGCAACAGGAGGGAACTTTGCCAAAATATTTGACGTTCAAAATAAGAAATTTTTTACTGTTACTTGTACCAGATGCGGCTATACAGAATTATACAGGGGAAATAATTCCGATGGGATGGATATCATAGATTTTCTGATAGGCGGCTGAAGATAAATATTAAAAGTTAAAGAGAGCGATAAAACAAGAATGGATCGTAATTCGGCCATATTACGGATGAAAGTCGATCCATTCTTATTTAATTATATCCAACTATTCCCAAAATTGTGTTTTTAGGAGTAGTTAGGAGTATAATTATGAGAGATTATAATGTTACTATTTATGACGATAAAGTTGATTCTTTGGTTCATTTTGTTCTTCCGTCTCATTATGATATGTGGTCTGATGAGTTCCTGGAGCTTGTTCGCGAATATTGTGAATGCCACGATATTTTCAATTATTTTCTTGTTTCTATAGAATATGCTGGAGGTTGCTAATATGCAGTGTGCCTACCCTCTTAAAGCTTGGCCTGATGGCATGCATGAATCTGGCAAGCCAAAATATAAGATAACTGGTTATAGTGTTAAGTCGTATAATGGCATGACTGATTTTCAAGAGATACCTTGCGGTAAGTGTCTTCCTTGCCGTCTCAATAAGTCAAGAGATTGGTCTCTCCGGTGCATGCTTGAAGCCACTTATCATGAGGATAATTATTATCTTACTCTTACTTACGATGATGACCATCTTACTCGTGAGGAGCTTTTAGATCCTATTACCGGTGAAATTTATCCTGCACCTCTTTGTACGTTGGTCAAAAAGGATATGCAGGACTTTTGGAAACGTCTTCGCAGGCGTACTGGTCAGGATATACGCTATCTTATGTGCGGCGAATATGGTGATAAAGGCCATCGCCCCCATTATCATGCTATCGTATTTGGCCTGAAACTTACTGATTTAGAAATTTATAAACAGAACTTTCAAGGCGATTTGCTTTATACCTCTTTTTTTCTTGATAGCGTTTGGAAAAAAGGATTTGTAGTCGTTGGTGATGTTACTATAAGCAGTTGTAATTACGTTGCTCGCTATGTGACAAAAAAACTTTACGGTAAACTTGGTGAGCGTGCTTATGATGATAATGGTATAGTTCCTCCTTATAATGCAGCCTCTAATCGCCCAGGCTTGGCTTATCAGTTTTATTTGGACAACAAGGATAAAATTGGTATGTATGATAGTATAGTCCTTGCTACTGATTCTGGAGGAAAGCTTTTCAAGCCTCCCTAAGTATTTTGATAAGAAATTGGATCAAGACGATCCTGAATTACTTAGATCTATAAAAGATAACCGTCAGCGTCTTGCGCTGTGTAATAAATATAATATGCTTAGTCAAACCGATGTGGATTATGAGACTGTTTGTCTCGAGAATGCCGAACGGTTACGGCGCCGCCTCGGTATGGCAGATGAAAGGAGTTTTTAAATGTATCGTAAAAAGATGAAAGCCGGTAAGGACAAGAAAGTTTTTTCCCGCACCGCAGATCGCACAAAAAAAATTAATACAGAATTTACCAGCTGGAGAGGAGGAATTAGATTATGATTTACGGAATTTACGCAATTAAGGACGAGAAAGTGGGCTTTTTGCAGGTTATGCAGGATACCAATGATGATACGGCTCTTCGCAATTTTTCATTTGCTATGAATCGCCCGGAGCAACTCTATGCTTCCAATAAACAAGATTTTGCGCTTTATAAGCTTGGTAGTTTTGATACTTTAACTGCTGAGATTATTCTGGAGTCTACGCCTAAGATGATAGTTTCTGCTACTTCAGTATAGGAGGATTTATGCGTACACTTTTTAGCACTATATATGATGGTGATCGTGAGGACGTTTGCTCGTCCTGCGGCTCCCCTTTTCGTGATCTTTACGCTTTTGATGAAAAAGGCGAACTTTTTAAGTCCGGTACCGAGAATATTTATGAACTTATTCAGTCTCATAAAGCTTCTACGGAACTTGCTACGTTACTTCAGCGTTATGCTCAGGGAGACGAGACAGCTCTTAATCAGTCTCCGATGTTTTTTGACGATGCTACTCAGTATCCCAGTACATTCGCCGAACTTTACGAACGAATGCAGGAAGCTGAACGATCCTTTAATGGATTACCTGATGGCCTTAGAGAGATGTTTAATAATTCTCCTGTCGAATTCTGGCAGTCAGTCGGTACCCCCGAGTTTATTGCGAAAGCTGATAAATATAATCAGTCCCAAAGATCTAAGAAAAAGGCAGATTCTCGGAATGATTCTGGCGGTGGTAATCGGTCTGATAATTCGGTTAGTGGAAATGGAGGTAATTTGAATGAATCGCAATCAGAATAGCCATTTTTCGCAGCTTCCTCAAGCTGAGATTTCACGTTCTAAGTTCAAGAGATCTTCCTCTGTTAAGTTCTCTGGTAATGTAGGAGACATAATACCGTTTTATGTTGATGAGGTACTTCCTGGAGACACTTTTGACATAACGACTAATAAGCTTGTTCGTATGCAGCCTCTTGTCGCTCCTATAATGGATAATATATATTTAGATGTATATTACTTTTATGTTCCGATGAGACTTCTCTGGGATCATTTTCAGGAATTCATGGGTGAAAATACTACGAGTGCATGGACTCAGCCGGTTACTTATAGTATTCCTCAGATATCGTATCCTAACAATACTCTTCAGCCTCTTACTTATGGCTGGGATATAGGTACTGTTGCTGATTATATGGGTTTATCCCCTACCTCTACTATTAATGGTACTTCCTCTTCATCTGAAGAGTTTAGACCAACTGTTAGCGCTTTACCTTTCCGTGCTTATGCTTTAATTTGGAACGAATGGTTCAGAGACGAGAACCTTCAGGATCCTTTGGTTATTCCTAAGGGAGATGCTCTTGTTGCTGGTGATAACGATAAGGCTGTTAATGGCGGCAAGCTTTTAAAAGCCGGTAAGTTTAGAGATTATTTTACTTCTTGTCTTCCTGCGCCGCAAAAAGGACCTGATGTACTTTTGCCTATAGGACGGAGTGCTCCTGTTTTTGCTTCTCATGAGAACATACCTAATTTGTCCTCCACCGCCTTACTTTGGAACAATATCGCAGGTGGCAACCTTCCTGAAGGTCTTCACGGAATCGATTTGTATTCCCGGAGCGGCGATAGTCCTATTGGTTCTACTTATATTAATTCTTCTGCTGCTGTTGACAATGACCAAATTCAGATTGCGCCCGCTAATTTATGGGCTGATTTGACTGAAGCCACTTCTGCTACTATTAATCAGCTTCGTTTAGCTTTCCAAATGCAGCGCATTTATGAAAAGGATGCTCGCGGTGGTACTCGTTATATTGAAATTCTTAAAAATCATTTTGGCGTCACGTCCCCGGATAGCCGCCTGCAGCGTCCTGAATATTTAGGCGGTAATCGAATGATGATTAATATTAATCAGGTTATCCAGACGTCTAATACGGTTGATAATTCACCTCAGGGCAATCCTGCCGCCTATTCTTTAACTGTTGATTCTCATTCAGATTTTGTTCATTCTTTTGTTGAACACGGTTACTTGGTAGGCCTTGCAGTTGCTCGTTACGATCATAGTTATCAGCAAGGAGTTGAACGTTTTTGGTCTCGTAAAGATCGTTTTGATTTTTATTTCCCTTCTCTCGCCAATATCGGCGAGCAGCCGGTTTATAATCGTGAGATTTTCTTACAGGGAAATAAGGCTGATGATGAAGTTTTCGGTTACCAGGAAGCTTGGGCTGATTATCGTTATAAACCCGCTCGCGTTGCTGGTGAAATGCGTTCGTTTGCTAAAAATACTCTTGATGTGTGGCATTTGGCGGATCTTTATAAAGAGCAACCTTATTTGTCCGCGGGCTGGATTCAGGAAGACGGCACTATAGTTGACCGTGCTTTGTCTGTTACGTCTAAGATTTCTAATCAGTTCTATGCTGATTTTTACATCGAAAATTATACAACTCGTCCTATGCCGTTATTTAGTATTCCTGGTCTTATTGATCATCACTGAGTTAGTTTTTTTATAAGTTGCCCCAGCATAAGCAGAGCGTTGCCCTTGCTGGGGCTTTATTTTCATTTTTAAGAGGTGTTAACATGGCAATGTATGATAATTTACTTAATTCGATAAAAGAGTCTTCTGCGGCTAATTCTGCCCTTTCTCAGAGTATGGCCAGAGAGGAGATGCAGTTTAATGCTGAGCAAGCTGCTCTTACTCGTTCTTGGCAAGAACAAATGAGTAATACTGCCCATCAGCGCGAGGTAAAAGATTTACTTGCTGCTGGCCTTAATCCGATATTATCTACTGGAGGTGCCGGCGCCTCCACTCCGTCAGGCGCTACGGCCACTGGAAAATCTGGTAAAGTTGATGAATCTTATAGCAGTGCTTTAGCTGGTTATCTTCAGTCTTTGATATCTTCAGCTACTGCTATTGAAACTGCAAAAGTTTCTGCTGCTGCGAGTATGTATGGTTCAAGTGTAGCTTCTTCTGCTTCTCGTTATAGTGCTGATAGATCTTATGCGTCTTCTAAGTATAAGGTTGATAATGATCCTTCAGGCGTGTACGGTATTATTAATTCTTTAACTTCGGGCGATAGTAATACTGGTGGTTTCCTTTCAAGTTTATATAAAGGTTATCAAAAATATGTTGGACAACCTTTTGCGCGTGCTGTTACTTCTTTAGGTTCTCCTAAAAAACCAAAAGATACTACTCGTTCTTATTATGGTGGTTAGTTTGGTCACCTATCCCCTATTACTTTCTTGATGTCATAGGGGATAGGTGACACCTTTTTGTCATTTTCTATTGACAAATTTATGTAGGTGTCTTATTATAATTTTATAAATTATTTTTTTAACGGAGGTTTTTATGGAAACTGCATTTATAACTTTGATTCCATTAATTTTAATGATTTTAATTCCATATTTATTCATCAAAGGGATTATTTCTCATTATTTTAACAAGAAAAAAGAATTGTTGGAATTGCAGAAAAAGACCTCTCCCCCACCGCATGACTTGTAGTTTTGAACATTTCCTCATTTTGTGTTTTTAGGAATAGTTAAGTATAGCTTTGATATCTTCTCATATCCTATCAAGATAACTCTGCAATATTATTACTGCTGCCTGCTTATCTATCACCTTTTTTCTCTTTGCTCTGGAAACGTCTGCTTCTATAAGTACTTTTTCAGCCATGACGGTAGTAAGTCTTTCGTCTTGCCAAACTATGCTTACATCTTTAATTCCTGTGCTTCTCATCTTGTTTTCCAGCATGTTTTTAAACTCATATACCTTTTCTGTCTGTATGCTGTCTGTACCGTCCAGCTTTTTTGGAAGTCCGATTACTATGGTGTCACACTGATATTCTTTGACCATTTCCAGTATCTTAGTAGTGTCTTTGCGTATTCCTACCCTCTCCAAGGTCATTATTCCCTGAGCCGTGAATCCTAAAGGATCGGACACGGCTATTCCTACGGTTTTATCACCTACATCAAGGCATATCTTTCTCATTTTAATCTCCTCTATATATTAGTAAATAAAAACGAGCGCCGCCTATATTGAGAGAGCGCTCGTTTTCGTCACTTTACATCGATATAAGTTCTGAGCATTTCAGCTACAAGTTCATCTCGATCTACACCCTTTATCAGAGCGCGGGCATTATTATAGCTGGTTATATAGGACGGATCTCCAGTAATAATATAACCTACCAGCTGATCTATGGGATTATAATCCTTCTCTTCTAAACACTCATAAACCTCTTTAACTATCTGCTTGTTTGTCTTTTGGGCTTTGAAAGAATCAAACATCTTTGTATTCTTATCCATTTTACACCCCTTCCTGTTCTGCGCTAAACTATAGTTGTCCTAATTGAATTATACTATGACAAGAGATTTTTAGCAACCTCAAAGGCGTCTTTTATTTTAGAAGCGTCTTTTGCACCTGCTTGAGCCATATCGGCTTTGCCTCCGCCTCCGCCTCCTGCGGCAGCAGCGATGTCTTTTATCATCTTTCCGGCGTTGTATCCTCTCTCTACTACGTCATCAGTAAGGGAGACCAGGAATGTGACCTTTTCGCCGTTTTTGGTTGCAAATACCATGCAGGTATTCTTCTCAGAAGCTTTTATATCATCGGATAGGCTCCTCAGATCGTTTATATTATAGCCGTCGAACTCTCTTGTGATCAAGTTTATACCGTTTATACACAAGGCGCCGGCGATCAGGCTGTCAGCCTCTCCCCCCATGGCTGCCTTTTTCATCTCTTCTCTTTCTTTTTTCAGAGATTTCAGTTCTTCAGCTGCAGCAATAATCCTTTCAATCAAATTGCTCTTATTGGCTTTTAAAACTTCTGCGGCAGCTTCTAATATCCTGTCAGACTTTAAGGATTCGGACAGCACGCCGGTTCCTGTGACTGCCTCTATCCTTCTGACGCCGGAAGCGATACCGCTTTCGGATATTATTTTAAACGCTCCTATCTCTCCTGTATTTTTTACATGAATTCCTCCGCAGAGCTCACGGGACCATTGGCCTGCGCTTACTACCCGCACAGTACTCTTATATTTCTCTCCAAAGAGAGCCATGGCGCCTGATTTCTTCGCATTTTCCATAGACATCTCTTCACAAGTCACAGGCAGAAATTCATTTATTTTTTCATTGACTCTGTCCTGTATTTTCTCAAGCTGCTCTTTAGTTACTGCCTCAAAATGGCTGAAGTCAAACCGGAGCATATTCTCGTTGACGCTGGAGCCGGCCTGCTGTACATGAGCGCCGATTATCTCTCTCAGCGCTTTCTGCAATAAATGAGTCGCAGTGTGATTTCTGGCTGTACAGTTGCGCTTTACTGCATCAACGCTGCATTTAACTTCATCTCCGACTCTTATTACGCCTTCTGTCATCTCGCAGCAGTGAGCTATTATTCCGTCATTTTTCTCTACCGAGAATATATATCCCTCTCCAGTTTCAGTTGACATAATTCCGTTATCGGCTACTTGACCCCCTCCTTCCGGATAAAACGGAGTCTTATCTAAAAAAATTCTCACATTCTGTTCGGCAGAAGCCTCTTGAAGAACACCGTTTTCATCTATTATAGCGAGAACTCTCGCAGTATCAGAAGCAGTATCATATCCTGTGAATTCTGTTTCAGGTACGTCTACAAGATTTTTATTTTCTTTCCACGCTTCACACTCGGTATTCTTGCGGCATCTTCTGCCTTGTTCTTTCTGACATCTCATCTTTTCGGCGAACCCTTGAGTATCGGCTGACATGTCGTTTTCGGCCAATATCTCTTCAGTCAGTTCCAGCGGAAAACCGTAGGTATCGTACAGCTTAAAGGCCTTTTCTCCGTCCAGCACTGTTTTTCCGTCTTTTTTAAGCTCTTCTATGTACTGGGCGATTATATTCTCACCCTGATCTATGGTAGCTGCAAATTTATCTTCTTCTACGCTTATAATCTTCTGAATGTAATCTTTCTTTTCTACCAGTTCAGGATAAGCCTCGCCGGACACTTCTATAACCTTGTCCGACAGTTCCGCAAGGAAAGCTCCTCTTATACTTAGAAGTCTGCCGTGTCTTGCGGCTCTTCTCAAAAGTCTTCTGAGGACGTATCCCCTGCCCTCGTTGCTGGGCATTATTCCATCGGCTATCATAAAAGTTATGGAGCGCAGATGATCGGTTATAATTCTTATGGAAATATCTGACGGCGCCTGTCCGTCCTTATATTCTACTCCGCTCTTTGCTACGACGCCGTCCAAAATGTGGCGTATAGTGTCTATGTCGAAGATAGAGTCAACTCCCTGCATTATGCAGGCCATTCTTTCAAGACCCATTCCCGTGTCTATGTTAGGGTGCTCGAGAGGCGTATAAGTGCCGTCCTCTTCTTTCGAGAACTGGGTGAATACGTGGTTCCAGAATTCCAGATATCTGTCGCAGTCGCACCCCGGCCTGCAGGATTCCTTTCCGCAGCCGTATTCGGGGCCTCTGTCAAAGTAAAGCTCTGAACACGGCCCGCACGGGCCCAGTCCTATTTCCCAGAAATTATCTTCTTTTCCGAGGCGTACTATCCTTTCCTCGGGCATTCCGAGGCTCTTCCAGATCTCCACAGCTTCGTCGTCGTCCTGATATACGGTAGCCCATATCTTATCGAAAGGCATTTTAAGACACTGGGTCATAAACTCCAGTCCCCAGGATAAAGATTCTTTTTTAAAGTAATCGCCAAAGGAAAAGTTGCCCAGCATCTCGAAAAAAGTACCGTGTCTTGCAGTGATGCCTACATTATCTATATCACCCGTCCTTATACATTTCTGACAGGTGGTCATCCTCTTGGAAGGCGGAGTCTCCGCTCCCGCAAAGTATTTTTTAAGAGGAGCCATCCCTGAATTTATTATCAAGAGGCTCTTATCGTCCTGAGGTATCAGCGATGCGCTCTTGGACGCATAGTGACCCTTGGAAACATAAAAGTCTCTAAATAGTTTTCTTATCTCATTTAAGCCTAATTTTTCCATATGTGAATTCCTCCTAAACTGACTAATATTTTACCATAATGAAAAGTGAAAGTCCATTGACAGAAACGATTTTATTTTTGTTTCATTTTTTAGTTTATGAAATCAAATATATATCGAAAAAAATAAAAATATGCTTCTCCGAAGAGACTTTATAAGTCCCGGAGAAGCATATCTGTCTTTAACTATCGATCTTACATCATCTGATTTTTAATATTCTTAGCCATATCAGTAACGTCCTGTCCCACATTCAGCATCTCGTCTTTTACACTTTCAACGTCTTTGGCTGCATTTCTCATATCACGCTTGAGCTGCTGTTTAGCCGCAGGCTTCATACATCCGTATGCCACTGCTGCCGCCGTACTCAAAGCGGCTATAGTTACCATAGTAGCTGCTGTCTTATGCATATAATCACTCCCTTCCAAGATTATTATCTGAAAAGAGCCCTTTCAATATGACAAGAAGATAATAGAATTTTATTATCTGAAGGAGGAAATTTAAGTACTTACTATGAACCCGCCGCCTACAACTACATCATCGAGATAAAAAACCAAAGATTGTCCTGGAGCTATAGCCCTCTGCGGCTCGTCAAAAGTAGCAATAATTTTTTTATCGTAAACTTCATAAGATACAGCTGCAGGTTTGGCAGAATATCGGACTTTAGCGTATAATTTTTTTCCCTCAAACCTCTTCGGAGATCCTGCAGTGAAGAAATAGTCTTCACTTATTACTTTTTTATTGAACAGTTCATAGTTGTCCCCCAGAACCACCCTGTTTTTTTCAGGATCTATGGATGTAACAAATGCGGGTTTTCCCAAGGCGATCCCAAGGCCTTTTCTCTGTCCTACGGTATAATGAAGTATCCCTTTGTGTCTGCCGAGAATATTCCCTTCTTCATCAACAAAATCGCCTTCTTCAGAAGCAAATCCTAAAGATTCTATGTATTGAGCGTAATCGGTATTTATGAAACATATCTCCTGACTGTCCTTTTTTTCAGCGTTACTAAGATTTTTTCCCCTGACAAGGGTTCTGATATCCTCCTTGCTCTCAAACTGACCAAGAGGGAAAATAAGACGTCTCAGCACCTGCTGATCAAGTCTGTATAGCATGTATGACTGATCCTTTTTAAGACTAACTCCCCGTCTGACAAAATACTCGTCTGTTTCTTCATCGTATTTTATGCGGCAGTAGTGGCCGGTAGCAATATGATATGCGCCTATTTTATCGGCATTTTCTATAAGCTTTTTGAATTTGATAGCCGGATTACAGATTATACACGGATTAGGTGTGCGTCCTCGCAGATATTCCCTGCAGAAATTATCGACAACTATATCGGAAAAATCTCTCGAAACATCCTCGCATATCAAGTCTATTCCGAGACTCTCTGCTGTTTCTTGGGCTTCTGCCCTGTCATTATTATTATCCCCGTGAACATCGAAATAATAACCTGTAACCTCATACCCTTTTTCTTTTAATAACAAAGCAGCGGCAGTGCTGTCCACCCCGCCGCTTAAGCCTAACAAAACTTTATTATTCTTCTTCACCATGTTCATCATCCTCGTCCGCCTCCGGATCGTAACCCTCGAGAGCGGCGTAATGTTTACCGTTTTTCTGAGCATAGTCATATATGGCATTTTTTATCGCCTTGTCCGCTAAAACAGAGCAATGAACTTTTACAGGAGGCAGACCCCCAAGCTCATCTATTATCTGTTTATTGGTAAGGTCAAGAGCCTCTTCTACGCTTTTACCTATTATCATGGAAGTGGCCATGCTGGAAGAGGCTATAGCGCTTCCGCATCCGAACGTCTTAAACTTGGCGTCTGTTATCTTGTCGTTTTCATCTACTTTTATCTGAATCTGCATCATGTCTCCGCAGACAGGGCTTCCGTATACTCCTGTGCCGTCGGGGTTTTCCAGTTCACCTACATTTTTTGGATTTAAAAAGTTATCCATTACTATATCGTTATATAAAGCCATAAGTCATTACCAACCTTTCTTTGAGTTTACAGAAGAAATTTCTCTAAGTTTTTCAACTATCGTTTTAAGATGATCCACTACATAGTCGATGTCTTCTTTCGTGGTAAAGTCTCCTACAGTAAATCTCACCGTACCATGAATCATCTCTACAGGGACTCCAAGAGCTGTAAGAACGTGAGACGGCTCGAGTGAGGCTGAAGAACAGGCCGAACCTGTGGATACGCTTATTCCGTACTGATTGAGCAAAAGCAGAATGGACTCGCCTTCGATGTACTTGAACGTTATGTTAAGATTTCCGGGGTGTCTTCCCTCCATGGCGCCGTTTACGAAAGTATCAGGTATCTCTGACAGGATTCTATCTTTTAAATAGTCTCTGAGCTTAGCGCAATGTTTGACGTGACTGTCGAAATTGATTCTCGCTAATTCAGCAGCCTTGCCAAAACCTACTATTCCCGCCAGATTTTCTGTTCCGGCTCTCCTGCGGCTCTCCTGGCCGCCTCCATGCATGTAATTTGCAATATTTACTCCCTTTCTGATATAAAGAGCTCCCGATCCCTTGGGACCGTAAATTTTATGTGATGAAACTGACATCATATCAACGCCCATATCTTTGACGCCGATAGGAACATTTCCCAGGCCCTGAACAGCGTCGGTATGAAACAATATGCCATGCTTCTTGGCTATGGCCGCCGCCTCTTTGACAGGCTGAATCGTACCGATCTCGTTATTCACCAGCATTATGCTTATAAGTACAGTTTTATCTGTGATCGAATCTTCAAGTTGTTTCAGATCTATTCTTCCCTCCTGGTCTATGTCCAGGTAAGTAATTTGGCAGCCTTCTTTTTCGAGAAAAGCGCAAGAATGAAGCATCGCGTGATGCTCTATCTTAGTTGTTATAATATGATTTCCCTTTGACTTCAGCTTTTCTACCGTACCGAAAACAGCCCAGTTATCAGCTTCAGTTCCGCCGGCAGTAAAATAGATCTCCTGCGGTTTTGCATTTATAAGAGCTGCTACCTGCTCTCTCGCATGGGTCACAGCTTCTTTTGATTCGAGACCTATATCATATAAACTTGACGGGTTTCCGAATTTTTCCGTAAAGTAAGGAATCATTTCTTTCAAGACTTCTTCTTTAACAGGAGTAGTTGCCGAATAATCTAAATAAACTTTTCTCATGTTAGTCAGTGCTCCTTCATTTTTGATCTTAAATATTATACCAAAAAACCGCAAAATTTAAACACTTGGCTAAAAAAATTGTACCAATTTGTAGGACTCTTTATCCTTTTGACATATCACGTTATACGTCACAGTGAAATAATCTGTTCCGTCTATACCTTCTGCTTCCCATTCCATGGTCACATCAGCGCATATCATATCTTCTTCTGACTTAGTCACGTATATTTTTTCAAATGAATATTTTTTTACTTGTTCTATATCAGTTTGAAAATACAGATCTATATTTTGAAGATCTTCTTTTAGGAGATGATCTCCTTCAATAGAATTTATCATTTTTATTGCATCTTCTCTTTCTATCTCTCCCGCATAAAATCCGCTGAGAGTATCTGTCCTTGCAGAAACAAGTTCTCTTATTATATCTTCGTCTGTACGGGCAGACGCAAATACGCTGCTGAGAGCTATAAGACCCAAAACAGCTGCTGTTATAATTATATACTCGCGTCTTTTCTTGTTTTTTCTTTCCTGCCGCCTGATGCGGCTTCTGTTCTCTTCCATCGCAAATTCCCCATCTTTCCTTTTAATAATGCTTGTCTTAAAATCTAAGAGAAAATCAGAAAGATCCCCCTGAACTTTCGGTCTGCCTTTTGACAAAAACTCTTCTCTTTTCTCTAATTTACAATAAAAGGACCGAAAAACTTGTCAGAATTTCGGTCCTGTATAAATATATTTTTATTTTGTAAACAGATGTAAAGCAAATCAGTTTTTCTCTGGGTGCTTCTTTTCTTCTGCCGCCGGCGGCTGTTTACCTTCTTCCACCACTTCTATCATATCCAGCTGAAATTTGAGATTTTCTCTGAACTCATCTATATACTCTCTATACAGAATCTGTTGCTCCTGCTTTTCTTCTTCTGTAAGTCCCTCATTTTTCTTTTTATGAGAAAGCTGGTTTATCCTATCTATCTTTTCCTGTGTTATCATGATTTCTCCTTAATATCTTTAAAGCTTCGATGCGGATCACCAAAACTCATATCTTTTCAAAAGTATTTTACCATGACTGAGCAGAGGTTTCAACATAGGATTGCTTTTAATAAGTACTTTATATATTTATAACATAAAACGCCGTGACGAATCACCGGCGTTTTTATCCCCTTTATCCCACTTTTCTTTCAAGTCTTAGCTTATCTGCAATTATAGCGATGAACTCGCTGTTGGTAGGCTTGCCTTTGTCAGTCTTTACCGTATATCCAAACAGAGAATCCAATGTTTCAAGTTTACCTCTGTTCCAGGCGATCTCTATAGCGTGGCGAATGGCTCTCTCTACACGGCTTGGAGTAGTGTTGTTCATCTTGGCGATGGCCGGATAAAGTTCCTTCGTCACAGCGCTTAAGTAATCCATATTGTTCACTACCAGAGTTATGGCGTCTCTGAGGTATTGATATCCCTTTATATGTGCAGGTACTCCTACTTCATGTATCAAATTCGTTATATCTATTTCCAAATCGTTGTTAAGTAATGATTCTTTCATAACCAGAGATTTGCGGAGATTGGAATTGGCCTCGTCTCCTTGTATCCCTCCGTACAGAGCGTCGCTTAGCTGATTTATTCTCTTTACCAGCAGGCTCAGATTAACCGGCTTTACCAGATAATACTGTGCTCCCAACGCCATGGATTTTTGTATCATAGAATCCTGACCTATGGCGGAAGCGATTATTACTCTCGGATATTTCTTGAGTTCGGCGCTGTTCAGCGCTTCTAAAACACCGAATCCATCCATATGCGGCATGATGAGATCCAAGATCAGTATGTCGGGACAATGATCTTCTGTCTTGAGGTACTCCATTGCCTTCACTCCGTCAGGCGCCGTAAAAAGGACATCTATATTTTCCTGTTTTTTAAGATAGTCCCTTACGACTTCACAAAAGTCCAAATTATCATCTACTACTCCAACTTTGATTTTTTTCATTTTTTCCTCCTGTACACACAAAGCTTTCTTTTTTGTCAAACTTTTTCATTATTTTCTCTAAGTTTAATATAATTTCTCAAATTTTGGTAAATTAATTTCATTCAAATTGTTACTCATTTCGACGTTATACTATATTTTGTGCTTTACTTAGCCAAAGTTCTTCCTTCTTCTACCATCCACTCAGCAAAAATACCATAGCCCTTTGTGGGATTATTTACAAAAACATGGGTTACTGCCCCGATTATTCTGTTATTCTGTATTATAGGGCTTCCGCTCATTCCCTGAACGATGCCTCCGCAGTATGCAAGAAGCCTTTTATCGGTAACTTCTATCTCCAGACCTTTGCTGCCTGCTTCACGCTGTCTGTTTACCTTGCTTATATTGATCTCAAACTTCTCTACCTTATCTCCATCTATGGTGGTGAGTATATAAGCGGGGCCTTTCTCTATCTGATCCTGCGTAGCCATTATCATGGGTTCGGCCATATTCAGTTCATCTTTGTTTGTTCCAATGGAATATATACCGTATTCACAGTTTTTCTTTACTTCACCCAGGGGAAGTTCATATTCGTAAAATATCCCTCTTATTTCTCCGGGAACACCTGCTTCTCCTTCTTTGATAGACTTGACTTCGGTTCTCAAAAGCTTTCCGTCTCCGGCTTCCAGCAGAGTTTCTGTTTTGCTCTCGTATATGCCATGGCCTAAAGCCGCAAATACATTGGTATCCGGGTCATAAAAGGACAGAGTTCCTATGCCTGCGATCTTTTCCTTTACCCATACTCCTATCTTCTGCTGTCCGCTGCCGTACTCCTTTACCGGTTCTACGGTATAATCATGTATCTCATCTTTTCTGGAAACCTGTACTTTTACAGAACCCTCAGCTTTTTCAACTATGGAAGTCACCTCGTCAGCGTAATATACCTCCTGTCCGTTTACGGACAGGATTATATCACCTATCTGCAGCCCTGCGTCATACCCCGGGCTGACCACACTGTTCTCTGTCTCTATCTCTTCCAGTCCTACCACCAGTACGCCTTTAACGTTCATCCTGATACCCACCGACTGGCCTCCGGGAACCAGGACTTTTTCACTGACTACTTCTACTGCTTCTTCCGATTTGTTAAAATGATCCGAAATAAGGCCGAAAGCTCCTATAAAGCCTATGGTAAGGCAAAACAGGATCAGAGCCTTTTTTACGTTTTTCTTCATCAAATCCGCCTCTAACTTTCAAAATCTTGTAAGAGAGCAGCCAGCTCCTCCTGGGTATTCACCTTTACACCTTCCTCAAAGGCTTTCTGGTCATCGAGGGGAAGCAGATCGTAAAGAATATCGGTAGTCTCAAGCTTTACCTCACTTCCGCTGCCGCTGGAAAAATATACACAAATCTGACTGCCGTCTTTCCTAACTACATAATATGATTGTGCTTCTTCACTGATGTCAGGCTTTTTGTCATCCTGCTCCGTCTCCCCGGATGCTTCCGCTTGCTTATCGCCGTTATCCTCATCTTTATCTTGCGGAGTCTTCACATCTTCTCTCTGGTCCTCTTGCGTCTGAGTCTGAGCATTTACTCTCTGATCGCCAGACTGTTGATCTTTTGGCCAGAGCAGCGCTATTATCAGAAGACAAAGCGTTATAACAAGAGCAGTGTATATAAAGGTCCTGTAATTTTTCTTTTTAGTAAACATATAATCACCTCGTGACTATTGTTTGCCGAATTGGAAAATATTATACAGTTATGTATTCCCGCATATTTTCAAGAGTTTTATCGCCTATGCCGCTGACATTTTTCAGATCATCGATAGAAGAAAAACGTCCGTTTTTTTCTCTGTATTCTATTATCTTCTGAGCAGTAGCAGGACCTATGCCCGGAACTGTCTGAAGTTTTGAAGAATCGGCTTTGTTTATATTTACCTTGTCCTCGGCGGTCTGAGCGTAACTTTCAGAGGCTTCGCCTTCTTGTGAAATATCCTCTTTAGAATATATCACTATCTTCTGGCCGTCTGTAACCTCCTCTGCTCTGTTGACGGAGCTGATATCCGCCCCGTCTGTTATGCCTCCCGCCTCTTCTATCACTTGAAATATTCTGGTTCCCACAGAAACCTGATATACTCCCGGTTCTTTCACACATCCGCTTATATCAACATATATGTCTCCTCCTTTATCTTCTTCTGTACTCTCTGCCTGCTCCTTCGTCTCGGCCGGCGATTGGCTCTCTTTGATCTCTTCTTTTTTCTCACCTCCAAAAGCCCAGAAAAATAAAAGGGCAGCCGCTACCGTAATGGGCAGGGCTGCCTTTTTGATCGTTTCTTTGTTCAGGAGAATAAATTCTTTCAAGTCATCTATGCTCCTGATGTCTTTTAATTTTCTCATATTTTCTTGCACCCCTTTTACCAGAATTTTACTTCAAAAAAATGGGTGTGTCAATGCTAAAATTGTAAATTATTGTAAAATATTATCTTTTTCCGCCTTACTTCCATCATGTATCGAGGCACATCTATCATAGCAAAACTGCAAAAGGACGATATGACCAGCTCCGGGCTGAGATTGGAAGCGCTTCCGCAGTCTAAGACCATGGAAAGGGCGATATTTTCTTCTCTTGACTTTCCGGTCAGATCTCTTATCTTACCCTTTATATCTACTTCAATCATCTTCTTGTCTTTTTTACGTCTCTTCATGGCGACAATCTGTTCCTGCGCAAGATATCCGCTTAGAGCCTTTTCGAGATCCTCCTGCTTTATACAGACAGGTATTATTATCTCATATTCGGCCTTCTGCGCCTCGGCAGCCAGTGATTTCACAGACTCTTCAAGTCTCCCGCACCACTTGATGTCAAGACCCTTTGGCATCTCATTCTTAAGAATATTCTCAAGTTCCCTGGGATCTTGGCAGGTATTTGTCTCAAACTCCACAAGTTCGTTATCTCCAAGATATCCTAAGGACAACGGCTGAGCAAAGCTCAGTTTGGGATGGGGATTAAATCCCTGGGAATATTTGAGATCTACCCCCGTTTTGCGGAAAGCTCTCTTAAAGAACCTGAGCAGATCCAGATGAGATGTATATTTGGCATATCCGCCTTTGCTGAATTTAATCACATATCTCTCGGACATAAATTTCCTCCCGCCTTACATTCTACTATCTTGTTTATTCCGCATCCGCGGCAGCCGTCTCTGCAGTCCTTGGTAGTTTCTTCTCTATAGCTCTTTTCGCGTTCGAGAGCGAGAAAACTCTTGCTGACTCCACAGCTTATATGATCCCACGGCAGCACCTCGTCCTGACGTCTTTCTCTGAAAGCATAAAATTCGGGAGTGGCTCCGCTTTCTTCGAATGCCTTCTTCCACTTTTCAGGATAAAAATGCTCTGTCCACCCGTCCAAACGGCAGCCGTAAGCGTGCGCCAAGGCAATGGCCTTTCCTACTCGCCTGTCTCCTCTTGCCAGTACGGCCTCGCATACGCTGGTGAAACTGTCATGGTAATTAAAAGTTACACCTTTTATCTTCAGCTTTTTTTCTAAATACCTGTGCTTTTCCATGAACTCCTGGGGAGTATTCTGCCTTTCCCATTGGAAAGGTGTATCTGCTTTTGGAACGAAATTTGATACGCTCACAGTAAGCCTGAATCTGCCTCCTTTAGGACCGTTATACTTCTTATTTATCTCTATTATATTTGCTGCGATTTCGGAAATACCGTCCAGATCCTCTTCCGTCTCGGTAGGAAGGCCTATCATAAAGTATAGTTTGATATGACGCCATCCTAAAGATATGGCCTGCTCCACCGAAGTATATATATCTTCTGCCGTGACTCCTTTGTTTATCACGTCTCTGAGTCTCTGACTTCCCGCTTCCGGAGCATAAGTTAGACCGGATTTTTTGTATTCCTGTATTCTGCCTAAGACGTCAAAAGCAAATTTATCTATGCGAAGAGAAGGCAGGGAAAGAGAAACGTTATTAGCTTTGCAGTAATCCATCAGCTCCATAGTCAGTTCTTCAAACTGAGAATGATCGCTGGTAGACAGGGAAAGCAGGGAAAGTTCGTCATTACCGGTGGCTTCAATCTGCATTTTAGCCAGTTCCATTATTTTTTCTTTGCTTCTCTCTCTGACAGGTCTGTATATCATCCCTGCCTGACAGAATCTGCAGCCTCTTGTACATCCTCTGAAAGTCTCTACGACTGCTCTGTCATGTACGGCTTCTACCATCGGTATTACAGGTTTTACCGGAAACTGAACATTCTCTGTTTCCGGCAATATGTATCTTTGAACAATATCGGGCGCAGACTCATTGAGCTTATATACACCTTTTATAGTTCCGTCCGTGCCGTATTCAGGCCTGTAAAATTCGGGAACATATACTCCCGTCATGGCGGCGGCTTTCTCTAAGAATTCCTTTTTCGTCAGTCCCTCTTTTCTGCAGTTCAGATGAAGCTGCATTATCTTGGGAAGCAGTTCTTCTCCATCGCCTATCAGGAAAATATCTATGAAGTCGGCCAGAGGCTCCGGGTTAAAGGCGCAGGGACCTCCGGCAGCTATTATAGGAAAGCTGTCGTCTCTCTGATCAGAGTACAGCGGTATTTTGGCTAATTCAAGCATATTGAGAATAGTGGCATAGGACATCTCATATTGGAGGGTGAACCCTATCATTTCCATGTCCTTTAAAGGCGTCTTGTTCTCCAGCGTAAACAGGGGAAACTCTTCGTCTCTCATCAGTTTTTCCATATCGGGAGCAGGTGAGAATACTCTTTCGCAGCTTAAGTCATCAATCTCGTTCACCGCATTATAAAGTATCTGCATTCCCAGATAAGACATGCCTATCTCGTACAGATCCGGAAAAGCAAAGGCGAGACGTTCTTCTGCTTCTTTTTTAACGGAGTTTACTTCTCCGCCTATATAACGTCCCGGTTTTTCAACTTGTTTCAATATTTTATCGAGTCTTTTTTCAAACTCCATTTCATCCTCCTTCAAAGAGCCTGTCCAAACTGATTCCTATGACTTTTTCTATCCGGTCTATCAGCAATCGTATTTCCTCTTTGTTTTTAAGTATTTGTTCTACTGCTTTCTGAGAATCCTTAGCTTTTTCAAGGATATAGTCAAAACGTTCATCTAATCCGACATACTTATCCTCTTTTACAAGCCTGTCGGCCAGGCAGACCATGTCACATTCATTAAGCCTTTCCACATCGTTAAACTTAGGATATCTCATGTGTACTTTTACTATTTCAGCCTCGTCCCGGTATCCCATGTCGTTTAAAATCTCATATCCTATCAGATCATGGCGCTCCTTTGTCCTGGCCACATCATGAACGAGCCCGGCTCCCCTTATGAGATCTATATCCAGGCTGTAGCCGCATCTGTTCAATTCTCGGCCTAATTTTACTGCTACATCGGAAACGGCCCTGCAATGAGCTTTTACCTTTTCAGGCGTGTTCCACTCTCTGTACAGCTTGTCTATCTCTTCTGTCGAAATTCGCTTAGTCAAATCTGTCACCTTCTTTTAAAATCACAGCGCAAGCTCCCGGCAAGCAACGCCGCTATCATGATCGATGGGTTCATTATACCACAGAGTCTCCCAGTTGATAATAAAATTCTTCTTCACCCTTGCTGTCAAAAGTTCCGATAATATCTCCCTTTTTCACTTTATCACCGGCGACGACAGTCAGAGTGTAAAGATTTCCATACACCGAAAACTTATCTTTGTGTTTGATTTTAACACACATTCCCAGTTCTCTGTCGATGCCCGCATAAGTCACTTCTCCGCTTCCTGCGGCGTGAACAGTCTTGATATCGTCCTTGTCGTCTTCATTTACAGGTGCGCCGAACTCACCGGCTTCATTGGCCTGAGTTATGACGGAAACCAAAGCTGAGGGGGCGTTTACTATTTTTGAAGTCAGCTGATCTCCCGCCTCTTTTATCTCTTCTATTGAGTAATTTTTTTGCGCCTGCTCTCTTATGGAATCTTTTATCTTCGTGACGGTATCTCCGCCTATCATGGCGCTCACTCTGACCAGCGCAAATATGGCAAGACATATTACTGCCTGAATTAAAAGTTTGTCTTGATATCTTCTCATGGTCCCCTCCTTCTGCCTCTCATTCATTTTATGAGAAGCGGGGGTAAAACATGACGGCATCAAAACCTAAAAAGGCAGTATATACCTGCCTTTTTAAGATCATTCGTCCCAGTATTCCATGTCGTAATCTTCTATTCTGATTATATCGCCTTCTTCAAGGCCCATTTCTTTAAGTCGGTCTATGGCCCCTCTCTTCTCTATATATTTATACAAATAGCGCAGAGAGCCCATATCGTTAAAATTGGTAGAGCGAAATATCTTATCCAGCTGTTTTCCTCTGAGGGTATATACGCCGTCTTCTTCGTCATAACCTGTTTGGATTTCTCTGTATTCAGGATCAGCCTGATCCGCCTCAAAATCGAAGTACTGGGCAGGATCCTCATCCTCGGCCGGAGACTGCTCTACTCGCTGTAATTTCAAAAGCGCTGCGGAAAGGAGCTCCTTGACTCCTAAATTCAGAGGAGCCGATATGGGAAATACCTTGTATCCCGCATCTTCTACATGAGCCTTGAACTCAAGATACTCCTTAGAATTCTCATCTGTCATATCTATCTTGTTTGCTGCTACTATCTGAGGTTTTTTCAGTATCTTAGGGCTATAGGCAGCCAATTCGGCATTTATCTTGTCAAAATCGTCCCTGGGGTCTCTTCCCTCGCTTCCCGACACATCGACTACATGGATCAGTACCTTTGTGCGCTCTATGTGTTTGAGAAATCTGAATCCCAGTCCTAGTCCCTGGCTTGCACCCTCTATTATTCCGGCGATATCTGCCATCACGAAACTGTCGTCGAAAATATTTACTACTCCCAGATTCGGATCTATGGTAGTAAAATGATAATTAGCTATCTTAGGCTGGGCGCTGGTAGCCACAGACAAAAGCGATGACTTTCCCACGTTGGGAAACCCTACTAAACCGACATCCGCTATAAGCTTCATTTCAAGAATGACTTGCCGTTCTTTGGCTTCGCCTCCGGCTTCAGCAAAATTAGGAGCTTGTCTCACTGAATTTTTAAAGTGAACATTGCCTCTGCCGCCTTTGCCTCCTCTGGCCGCCACGAAACGCTGACCGTTTTCTGTAAGATCTTTCATGGTGAGTCCCGTCTCCTCATCAATGACCACAGTCCCCATGGGCACCCTGATCTCAAGATCTTCTCCCGCTTTTCCGAATCTCTTGCGCTTCATGCCGTCCTGTCCGTTTTCCGCTTCATATTTTCTCTTATATCTGAAATCCATGAGAGTCCTCAAGTTTCTGTCAGCTACAAAAACTACGTCTCCGCCTCTGCCGCCGTCTCCGCCATCCGGTCCCCCTTCGGGAACATACGGCTCCCTTCTGAAGGTAACGGCACCGTTGCCGCCTTTTCCCGATTTTATTGTTATCCTTGCTCTATCTACGAACATCTTGGACATCAGCCTCCCCTCTGTCACAAAAAGACCCTGTAATATGTTAGTTACAGGGTCTCAAGTTTTCAATTAAGCTTCCTTTGGATAAACGCTTACTTGCTTTCTGTTTCTGTCTTTTCTCTCGAATTTGACAGCTCCGTCTATCTTGGCAAAGAGAGTATCATCGCCGCCTATACCGACGTTATTGCCGGGATGGAACTTAGTTCCTCTCTGTCTTACCAAAATGCTTCCGGCGCTTACATACTGACCGTCTCCAGCTTTGAGTCCAAGGCGTTTGGACTCGGAGTCACGACCGTTCTTGGAGCTACCTACACCTTTTTTACTTGCCATTACTCTCGCCTCCTATGCTCTATTGTCAGATTACTTTAACGCTGCTTCGATAGCTTCGATGATAACTGCTTTTGTAGCTTTTTCATCGATAGTTATGTTGTTTTCTTTAGCGAATGCAATCAATTCGTCTTTCTTCATCGAAGCTGATACCTTTTTTACCGGCTTTGCTTCTTTAACTTCCTCTTTGGCTTCTGCTTTAGGAGCCTCTTTTACAGGTTCGGCCTTTTTAGATCCTGTTCCCAGTGATTCGATCTTAACCATCGTATACGGCTGTCTGTGACCCTGTTTCTTTCTGTAGTCCTTCTTGGCCTTATACTTAAAGATTATGACCTTTTTACCTTTTCCGTTTTCTACTACGCTTGCAGTTACGCCAGCGTCTAAATAAGGCGTTCCGACTTTCATTTCTTTTCCGTCGTTGAGAACGAGTACCTTATCAAAAGTTACCTTGTCTCCGGCTTTTGCATCAAGTTTTTCAACTGTGATAACGTCGCCTTCCTGTACTCTGTACTGCTTTCCGCCTGTTTCGATTACTGCGTACATTATGTTTTTCTCCTCCTCTATCCGGTCTCGCCATCGTGGGTGGACGCTTCTGGTCACTAAAAGTGCAGTGAAGATCTCTTATTACCCATTCTGCGCGGCTCAACTTGGTTATGATACCATTAAAATGGCTCAATGTCAAGGGTTTTGGACAAAAAGTCAAAACATTTTTCAAGTAGCGACTACTGATCTGAACATATCAGTATGAGAGACTCTCCCAATTTATTTTTCAGCAATTTCAATACATCTTTGGACATCCTGTCCACATTCTCCCATGAATCAAATCTCAGGCAGATTCGAAAATCCGACCGACATATCCCGATGATAAGTTCCATAAAAGCCGATGAAACCCGGACAAAAGGAACTCCTGTCTGGCTCGCAGCACCCAGTTTGCGGGTGATAAAAGCCAGATCCTTTATCTGCCCGCTGTCGAGGTAATCCGGCAATGACAATTCGGAAAACTCCGACAGCTTCTCCGCAGTCTGCGCCATAAAGAAGGCGTCTACAGAAGGTATCGCTTCGACTGTCATGTCGATGATCTTTTCATCTTTTTTTCGCACTTCGGCAAATCCGCCTATGAGGTTTTTAAGTCTTTCCGGCGGTTCCATTCCTATATCGTAGACCATCCTATTGTAAAATTTCTGATAAAAGCGTGCAGCTTCGCTTCGCTGTCCTTCTTCTAAAAGGAGAGAAATCTTTATCTCTGCATTTTTCTCATCATAAGGATCCATAGTCTCAAGATCTGTTATTATATCCAGGCATTTTCTTATTTCTTTATTTTCTCTGTATAACTCCATCAGCCTTTTGAGTATGACCTGTTTCTTATTCTCCAGAATATAGCGCTGCATTATCATCAGTTCTTCAAATTCTTCCAGATCGGAAAAATATCTGTTTTCAAAGAAATCTCCTCTGAACATGCACCGCAGTTCTTCCAGCCTACCTATATCGCAGTTTTCAACGTCGGCCTCGATGATCTGTCTGAAATCGCACTGATATGAGTATTTCTCATTGATCTGACAGTCATCCCGCGTAATTATCAGAAAAGGCTGGCCTGACGGCTGCACGCATATAGTCTTTCTCAGCTGCCACAGATTAAATCTGAGGTTGTATTTTGCAGCTTCTTCACTGCTTTCAGGCCACAAATAGCCTATCAATTCTTTTCTTGAACATCTCAATCTCTTTTTTGTCATGAGGATAGCTATGAGAGCCTGGCTTTTGCTGCTCAGCTTATCAGTAATATTCATGCCTTCGGACTCAATTTTAAGAGTTCCTAAAAAGTCAATCTTTAACATGATAAACACCTCTGTCAAAGACTATCTCTCCTGCCTTGATGGTACACAAAGGCCTGATAGTCTTGAGACTCTTGGGATCTGTCGACTTAAGGTCGACGGGAAAGATAACTGCATCAGCATATTTTCCTGCAGTGAGACTGCCTAAATGCTCCTCTAAAAAGAGGCCGTATGCGCCGCTGGCAGTATACATCCTTATGGCTTCTTCCACAGTAATTCTGTGTCTTTTTACAGGATGATTGACTGCGTAGTGAATACCCAACATAGGATTTGGGTCCGTCACATTGCTGTCAGAGCCTCCGCACAGGACTATACCGCAGTCTAATATTTCGCGAAAAGCGTTTGTCTGTTTATATCTTTCTCCCAGCCTGTGCTGATACATCTTTCCGGCTCCTCCCCAGAGTCCCTCATAGGTAGGCTGCATGGAAAGTATGACACCGAGTTTTTCCGCCCGCAGCATCTGGGACTGTGTGATCATCTCTGCGTGCTCTATTCTTCCTCTCAGCTTTCTGGCAGGATATCGCTCTTCCGCATATTCAAAAGCCTTTAGACACTCCTCTATAGCGCCGTCGCCAATGGCGTCAAGGCCCACCTGAAGATTATTTCTGTAACATTCCGCTACGAGCTCTCTCAGCTGCGAAGGCGGTATGCTGTATATGCCCTTTTTTCCTGGGGCGTCGGAATAATCTGTGCACAGAGCCGCAGTCCTTCCTCCGATAGTTCCGTCCACATAGAGCGCTCCCCCTATCCTGTGAAGTCCCTTTTCTATTACTGATCTTATATCGGTGGTCTGATAGAACAATTCCATCGCAATCTTGTAATTTTCTCCGTACTTGTATATAAACTCAGCATCCGGACTCTCGTCAAAGGAAGAGGACATATTTCCTCCTTCCATGGCCGCTACAGTCGTAAGCCCCAAGCCAAACAGCTGCGGCACGAGACGGTCTACTGCTTTTTTGCGGTCTTCGTCTGTCATGGCGCTGAAGATCTTATTATCCAGCACTGCTCCTGCCTGATCGGTGAATATACCGGTAGGCATTCCGCTGTCGTCTACCTCTACTCCGTTGAGTGAGAACGGTACTTTAAAATATAAGATGCCGTAGGTGTTTAGAGCAAGAATTTTATAATCTGCAGAATACACGGCTACAGGAGCGTCTTTGCAGTATTTGTCCAGAATCGTTCTGCCCGGCATTTCGCCTTCTTCAAGATATTGAGGATCGAGTTTGGTTCCTATAATCAGCTCTCCTTTTTTTCCTGAATATGCCGATTTTAATTTTTTGCCCGCCGCTCTGTAATTTTTTACGCCCTCCAGCGATACCCAGCTGTCGCTGACGGCTGTCATCACCACATGAAAATGGCTGTCGATGAATCCCGGAGTGACGCTTCCTCCTCTGGCGTCTATCACTTTTGATCTATTGGTAAGATGAGTTTTATAGCCGTCTCCCGTTCCTACTTCTAAGATACGGTTTCTTTCGATGACCATCCAGTCGGCCGTCCCTTTTTCATCCATGGTCATCAGTTTTCCGTTGATAATGATCGTATTTTCTTTCATAAAAACTACCTCTGTCGTCTTTATATTATAATACAAAAAAACTGCCGCCCGGACAAGCTGTAATCCGAAGCGGCAGCAAAAAAGATTTATTTTGTGTATACGATCTTTCCGCCGACCATGGTCATGACGGGTTTTATTTCTTTGATCTCCATCGGATCCACAGTAAAGATATCCCGGTCTAAGAGCACCATGTCTGCATAATATCCTTCTCTGATCCTTCCTTTGCGGTCTTCCATGAATTCTGCGTAAGCGCTCTCATAAGTATATGCGTCTACCGCAGTCTCCACGTCCACACATTCTTTAGGATAAAATCCACCCGCAGGCTGTCCTTTTCTGTTCTTTCTCGTGACTGCCATATAGATATTCTCAAAAGGATTGTAATATTCTACAGGGCAATCCGTACCGTATGATACGTGGGCTCCTTTTCTGTAGAGCGAGCCGAACGCATAGGAAGTCGAAGTTAGCTCACTGCCGCATAATTCCTCTACGATGTTCATATCGTAGTCGAGAAATATAGGCTGAGCGAATACCAGAATGTCTTTTTCCGCTATACGATCGAGAAGAGCCTCATCTGTTATCTGGCAGTGGATGAGAGCGTGCCTTAGCTTGTTCTTGCCGTCTACAAACGCATGCTCGTAGCAGTCTATGGTTCTTTCTACAGCGGCGTCTCCTATGACGTGAGTCACCACCTGCAGACCGTATTCTTTGGCAAGCTGACAGTATTTTTCCATCTCTTCCGGTTTGATCCATTCCAGTCCGTGATTCTCCCTGTCAGATTCATAGCCGTTCCTCATGAGAGCAGTCCTGGCTCCCAGGCTGCCGTCCTTGAACAGTTTCAAAGGTCCGAGAGTCAGCCAGGAATCTCTTTCATATTTGCCTTTGGCAAATTCGCCTTCCTTAAGATATTCTTCAAAAGCAGAAAAGTCGTTGAAGCACACCTGATGCCTGTAGCGTATCAATGCCTCGCCCTTATCGTATATATCATGGAGCAGAGCAAACGCCGCTGGTCCGTCCATGAAGGTAGTTCCGACATCGTTGCTCTGCACACTGGTGATACCGCATGATACTGCGTCTTTCATGGTCTCGATCAGAATTCTTCTTCTCTCCTCCATGGAAAAGTCAGGTATCAGCGCCTTGGCAATATTGCACGCGTTGGCAGTGAATATACCGTTGGGATAGCCGTCCTCTCCGATCAGAAATTCCCCGTCGGGAAATTGAGGCGAACTTCCGTCTATACCCAGCATTTCGATAAGTTTAGTATTAGTAGAAACGATATGTCCGCATACTCTCTCTAACACTATCGGAAATTCTGTGCTTATCTTATCCAGATCGTGTCTGTCAGGCATACGATCGCTGCCGACGAAAAGGTCCTGATTCCATCCTATGGCGTGAAGTCCCTTTTTTACTTGATCCGGATGAGTATCGGCAAATTCCCTGCAGATCTGTATCATCTCTTCTATGGAAGTGACGCCGTCTATCTTAGCCTGATTCATGACCTCGCCTGTCTGCATAAAATGAAGATGTGAGTCGTTGAGTCCGGGAATCAGAGTCTTTCCTTCACAGTCTATGACCTGAGTAAATTCGTCGGCCGCAGCAAGTATCTCTTCATCTGCGCCTACTTTTCTGATGACTCCGTCGTCTATCAGGACGGCCTGTTTGTAACATCCTTTTTCAACATAAACCTTAGCATTGTGTAGAATCGTTTTCATCTTATTTCTTCGCCTTCTTGTTCTTTATATCAAATATGTAATATACCAAAGCTCCAAATGCCGGTACTCCGAAACCTGTAAGTCCTACTACAGGATCGTCTAATGCCGAATTTACTACGAGAGCTGCGAAAATTAAGGCGGTAATTATTACAGATACCGGATAGAACCAGACTTTATAAGGTCTTTCGATATTAGGGTACTTTTTACGCAGGATAGGAACTGCAAGTACTACAAGTACGTTGAATACCATAGCCGAGACAACTACCAGGTTGGTGAGCTGATCCAGATTCCTGATAAGTACTAAGATGACCGAAAGAACTCCCTGCACTATAATAGGCGCATACGGCACTTTATATTTAGGGTGGATCTTAGCAAAGCATTTGAAGAAGTGTCCCTCTTCGGCCATGGCGTAGTACATTCTCGGCTGAGCTAAAATCATTCCGTTCATGGAACCGAACATTGCAAGAACCATTCCTGCAGTAACTACAAATGCTCCTGCGCTTCCCAGTACCTTATGGGCTACGGCAGTACCCAAGTATAAGTCTCCGCTTTCTATCATGCTTACTATCTCATCATGAGGAAGCACCTTCATGATTGCAAAGTTGAACAGAGTATAAATTACAGTAACTCCGCCTATACCGATGATCAGCGCCAGAGGCAGGTTCTTCTTTGGGTTTTTGATTTCTTCTGCTACTGTGTTCAGATTTGTCCATCCTTCATAAGCCCAAAGAGCCGCAACTACTGCTATAGCGATCATAGATATGATGCTTGTATCGTTATTCTGAGCATATTCTCCTGCCTGTGCAAAGGACAGATCAGGGCTGACGCGGCCTACAAAGATAGCAGCAAAGAGTATTATCATGACAGGCACCAACTTGGCGACCATAGATAAGTTCTGAATGATAGAAGCAACTTTTACCCCTACAAGGTTGTATAAGGTCGCCGCTACGATGAGAACGATAGCCGCCGCCTTTACTCCAAAATCGCTGAGCCCGAAATAAGGCTGAAATACTGTCATGAGAGCTATGGAAACCGCAGCGATAGAGCCGGGTCCTCCGATCAGCCAGTCGGTAAAGCCTGCCATAAATCCTACTACAGGATGAAAAGCTTCGTCGAGATAGACAAGACGACCTCCGGCTTTAGGCATAGCTGTTCCAAGTTCTGCATAGCAAAGGCCTCCGAACAGTGAAATAAGGCCTGCCAAGATCCAGCATACCAGCGCCAGTCCGCTGTCCATACCGGTTCTTTCAAGTACGTAAGAACCGAGATAGAAGATGCCGGAACCGATCATGATACCTCCGATAATGCTGACTCCGCCAAAAACTCCGATTTCTCGTTTAAATTCCGTTTTTTCGGTAGTCAATGATTCCAAACGTTTTTCGTTATCCATAAACGTTTCCTCCTTTCGTTAATTATTAGATTATAAAGAATAACTGTTTATTTCCCCGTTTACGAAAGGACATGGTTTATTTATTTTATACTTTTATAAACGTTTTAACATAAATTTACATTTTATTTTGCGTTTATATGTGGATTCAGCTGCTGGAGTTTTTGGTCATCTTGCGGCGGCAAATAGCATCTTACTGCTGTTCATTTTCAATTTTGCCCTGAAAAGTCCCGTAAACATCTTTAACCCTCTCTTAAGGTAAAATAAAAAGAAGACGCCTCTTATCCGGGGCATCTTCCCTTAAATTTATTCTATGACTACTCCGTCCTCATCGATTATCATATCCATGATCTCTGAAAACTCCTCTTCGGAAACTTCAGGTTCCTTCTCAGCTTCGCCGTCGCTCTTAAGCTGCGCTATGATCTTCTTTTCTATCTCATCTACGATCTCAGGATGATCTTTAAAGTATACCTTGATATTCTCACGTCCCTGTCCTATCCTCTCGCCGTTGTAGCTGTACCATGAGCCTGCCTTATCCAGTATCTTGGCATTGACCGCAGAATCGAGGATATCGCCTTCTTTGGAAATACCTTCGCCGTACATGATGTCAAATTCGGCCTGTTTAAACGGAGGAGCTACCTTGTTCTTGACTACTTTAACCTTTGTCCTGTTACCCAGCACGTTGTCTCCGGCCTTGATAGTCTCCACCTTTCTGACGTCGAGTCTCATGGAGGAATAGAACTTTAAGGCTCGTCCGCCTGTAGTCACTTCAGGGCTTCCGTACATCACGCCGACTTTTTCTCTGAGCTGGTTGATGAATATGACGCATGTGTTAGACTTGTTTATATTTCCGGTTATCTTTCTGAGAGCCTGAGACATCAGACGTGCCTGCAGTCCTACATGTGCGTCGCCCATCTCTCCCTGAATCTCTGCCTTAGGAACCAGCGCCGCTACCGAGTCGATTATGACTACGTCCAATGCGCCGCTACGCACCAGCATGTCGCAGATCTCCAGAGCCTGCTCGCCCGTATCAGGCTGTGAGACTAAAAGGTTTTCGACATCCACCCCCAGATTTTTCGCATATACGGGGTCAAGAGCATGTTCGGCGTCTATAAAAGCAGCCTTGCCGCCGTTCTTCTGAGCCTCCGCTACTATATGTAAAGTCAGCGTTGTCTTACCTGATGACTCCGGTCCGTATATCTCGACGATTCTGCCTCTCGGTACGCCGCCTATGCCTGTAGCTACATCAAGGCTTATGGAGCCTGTGGATATGGCTTCCACGTTCATCTGCGCTCCTTTGTCGCCCAGCTTCATTATGGCGCCTTTGCCAAACTGTTTTTGTATCTGGGACAGAGCCGCGTCTAAGGCCTTGTCTTTCTCGCTCTGGTCCACTTTTCTCTCGACTTTCTTATCTGTCTTATCTGAAGCCATAATTATCTCTCCTTCATCGAACATTTGTTCTTATTTGTATGATACAATATTTTTCCCCCTGGGTCAAGGGTTATTTCGCAATTAAATATGGAAATTTATGTAAATATAATATCTCCGCGAGAAAGATTTGTCAAGCACTATATGGCAGAAATGCGTTTATATATCTCATAAAGCATGCTGAGAACGGCATAGTTCCTGTTCCATTTTCGATTGACATTGCGACGCTGGATTTTTATTATCTCAGTGTTCCCTTTCCATCGTATGCCTACATAAGCTGTTCCCACAGGCTTCTGGAGGCTTCCTCCGCCCGGTCCGGCAATTCCCGTGACAGAAATGCACAGATCTGACCCCGTCTTTTCCGCCAGTCCCTCAGCCATCTCTGCTGCGGTCTGACTGCTTACGGCTCCGAAAGTTTCAAGGGTGTCTTCTTTAACTCCCAGTTCCTCCATCTTTGCCTTATTGCTGTACGTGACTATTCCTCTGTCAAATACGCAGGAAATTCCAGGGATATCAGTAAGCGTTCCGGCGAAGAGCCCTCCTGTACACGATTCTGCACAGGAGACAGTTATATTTTTTGAGATAAGAAGCCTTCCCACCACATCTTTCAGGTCTTCATTATCCTGACTGTAGACGTATTCTCCGATTATATCCATGACTCTTTGGCTCATGTCGTCTACAGCTTTCTTTGCTTCTTGGAGCGTGGCTCTCTTTGAAGCTATCCTGAGGCTGCACTCCCCCTCTTTAGCGTACGTAGCTATGGTTGGATCCGTCTGTTCATCTATCAGAGGAAGAAGTACCGTCTCCATCTTTGACTCTCCGAGACCGAAAGTTCTGAGTATTCTATAATGAATCACGCTGTCCTGCAAGCTCCTGAGCCGAGGCATGACCTCCTTGGAAAACATATTTGTCATCTCCCGGGGAGGTCCCGGCATGGAGACTATGATCTTGCCGTCTTTCTCAAGCCAAAATCCGGGAGCCGTTCCCTGATCGTTGGGAAGAACTTCGGCGCTTTCAGGCATATAGGCCTGTTTCAGATTGTTTTCGGTCATAGGTCTCTCGGATTTTCTGTAATGGCTCTTTAAAGCTTCCATAGCCATATCGCTGACCACGATACGTTCTCCCATGGCCTTTGCAATAGTCTCTTTTGTGAGATCATCCTGAGTCGGTCCGAGGCCTCCTGTCGTTATTATCATGTCACAGTCTCTGAAGGCCAGATGTATAAGTTCCAAAAACCTTTTGGGGTTGTCTCCCACGCTGTAATGATACATCACGTCAAACCCGAGATTATTAAGTTCTCTGGACAGATACGCAGCATTGGTATTGACTATCTGTCCGAAGAGTATTTCCGTCCCTACTGTAAGAATAGCTGTTTTCATCGCAGACACCTATTTCACGGAGAATACGTTCTTATTCTGAATCACGTATTCCACTCCCGAGTATACCGTCATGATCAGTGAGGCCCAGAGGAAAGCCTGAGCTATATACCAGAGCGGAATGAAGAGAGGGAACGCAGGGACCAGAAGCAAAAGGCAGACTGCTATCATCTGGAGAACGGTCTTGATTTTTCCGCTCATTCCTGCGGCGATGACGATGCCCTCCGAGGCCGCTACAGTTCTCATTCCGGCTACCGTAAACTCTCTGGCCAGAATTATTATAAGCATCCAGGCGGGTACATAAACAGGTATCATCAGGCATATAGCCGAATAGACCAGTACTTTATCAGCCAAAGGATCCATTATTTTGCCGAAGTTAGTCACCAGATTATATTTTCTTGCGATCTTTCCGTCCAGCATATCTGTCAGCGAAGCCGCCACAAATATTATGAATGCCAGCAGATACCAACTAAAATAATATGCTCCTATAAAAAACGGAACGGCGATGACTCTTGCGATAGTAAGTTTATTTGGTAAATTCATCTCTCATACCTCCATGCCTGTAAGATCATAATCGAAAGCGTCCTGTATCAGAACTTTTACTATATTTCCCGGCGAAAGATCTCTATCTGAGGTGAATATGACGGAATTGTCTATTTCAGGAGCGTCATATCTGGTTCTGCCTACGTAACTGCCGTCCTCGTCTCTTTCTTCTACCAGTACTTCTAAAATTTTTCCGATCTTTTCCCTGTTCATTTCCAGGGAAATATCCAGCTGCCTTCTCATAATAGTGTCGAGCCTCTGCTGTTTTATCTCATCGGGAATCTGATCTTTCATTTCCCCTGCAGGAGTATTTTCCTCCTGTGAATAGGCGAATACTCCCAGCCTGGCGAATTTCATTTCTTCGACAAAATCCAGCAAGATGTCGAAATCCTCTTCGCTCTCGCCGGGGAATCCCGTTATCAGAGTAGTCCTTATATGAATATCAGGAATAGCCGCTTTAAGTTTCTTTATCGTATTTTTTATGGACTCGCCGGTGGAACGGCGTCTCATGGCTTTCAAAACTCTGTCGCTGGCATGCTGAATAGGAATATCTATATAATTGCATATCTTAGGCTCGGTCCTGATAACTTCGATGAGCTCGTCTGTTATTCTGTCCTCATAACAATACATGAGACGTATCCATTCTAACTTATCTATCCTGCACAGCTCTCTGAGAAGTTCCGGCAGAGCCAGCCTCCCGTACAGATCTGTTCCGTAAAGAGTAACGTCCTGAGCTATGAGGATGAGCTCCCTGCATCCGTTATCCGAAAGCCACTTTGCTTCTCTTATGACCTCCTCCTTGGGTTTGCTTCTGAAAGGGCCCCTTATGGAAGGTATCACGCAATAGGCACATCTGTTGTTGCACCCTTCTGAGATCTTCAGCGTTGCCGTATAAGATTCCTCGTTCAGAAGTCTTGGAAGCGTCTTCAGAGTATCAGGCGCCTGCCCGCACACCCAGTTATATCTCGCCGGTGAATCCGCATCCTTCGAAAACTCGATAGAAGAGAGTATTTCCGGCAGTCTCTCGTATTCGTTTACTCCAAGAAATCCGTCAACTTCAGGCATCTCTTCGAAGAGTTCTTCTGAATAGCGTTCAGACAGACATCCGCAGACTAATAGTTTTTTCCCATCTCTCTTATATTCTGCGAGTTCAAATATCCTTGAAATGGATTCTTTTTTGGCGTCGTTTATGAATCCGCAGGTGTTGACGATGATGACATCTGCAAGATCAGCATCTTCTGTCACCTCAAAGCCCGCCTTGGTCATAATCCCTTTGGCTGTCTGCGTATCGTTGAAATTCTTCGGGCAGCCCAGAGTCTCCATATATATCTTCATTGTCATATTCCTTCTGTATCTTCTTCCATCTGTTTCAATTCTTCCTCTGACAGCAATACCTGACGAGGCCTGCTGCCATCCTGCGCGCTGACGATGCCTCTGGCTTCCATCATATCCATTATGCGGGCCGCCCTGTTGTAACCTATCCTGAATCGTCTCTGAAGCATGGATACCGAGGCCTGTCCGCTTTTTACCACCAGATCTATGGCGTCAGAAAGAAGCTCGTCGGCTTCCTCCTCCGGCCCCTGTACATCATTTCTCTCTATTCGGGTAAGGACATCCTGATTATAAGCGGCATCTTGTACCTGATCTTTGACGAAGTCTATAACCTTATTGACTTCACTGTCAGAGATAAACGCTCCCTGTATTCTCACAGGTTTTCCCATTCCCATAGGGTTAAAGAGCATATCTCCTTTTCCTACAAGTTTCTCCGCCCCCTGCATATCTAAAATAGTCCTGGAGTCCACCTGAGATGAGACCGCAAAAGCTATCCTGGAAGGAATATTCGCCTTTATGACTCCGGTGATAACGTCTACGGAAGGCCTCTGAGTAGCTACGATCAGGTGCATCCCCGCAGCTCTTGCCATCTGAGCCAATCTGCATATGGATTCTTCTATCTGAGAAGGCGCCGCCATCATAAGATCCGCCAGCTCGTCTATGATTATGACTACCTGAGGCATTACTTTTTCAGTCTCGTCGTTGGCTCTCACATATTCGTTATATGATTCTAAGTCTCTTACGCCCTCTTCTGCAAACTTTTTATATCTGTCTGTCATCTCGGCTACAGCCCAGTTCAGCGCCGCAGCCGCTTTACCTGGGTCTGTGACCACAGGTATCATCAGATGAGGAACTCCGTTATAATTTCCCAGTTCTACCACTTTAGGGTCCACCAATATGAGCTTTACTTCGTCGGGATTGGCCTTGTATAAAAGACTCGTTATTATGCCGTTTATACATACGGACTTTCCTGAGCCTGTGGAACCTGCTATGAGAAGATGGGGCATAGCCTTGAGATCGGCTACTATAGCTTTTCCGCTTATGTCCTTTCCCACGGCGAAAGTTATCTTGGACTTGCTGTCTTTAAATTCCCGTGAATCTATGATCTCCCTTATATGTACCATAGTCACCGAATCATTCTCCACTTCGATGCCTACCGCTGCTTTTCCCGGGATAGGAGCCTCTATCCTGATGCTTTTAGCCTCAAGGTTCAGCGCTATATCGTCGGCCAGCCGAACTATGCTGTTTACTTTTACTCCTACGGCAGGCTGTATCTCATATCTGGTGACCGTAGGTCCCTGAGTCACCTGCATCACTCTGGCGTCCACATGAAAGTTTTTTAAAGTTTCTTCCAGTTTCTGCGCCTTCTCTGTAAGAAGTCGATTATTGGCCTTGACCCCTCCTTCAGGTCTTTTCAGAAGGTTTACGGGAGGCTTCTTATATTTTTTCAGCTTGGCCGTATTTATCTCTTCGGCAGAGAGCATGGCTTCTCTGGCCTCTTTGTTTGAAATCTTTTTGTTTTCGCCAGAAACTTCTTCATCGCCGGTCAAAATACCGTTCTCATCAGGTATCTGTCCTGAAGATAAATCAGAATCGGTAAGTCCCCTGCCTGCCATGGATGAAGAAGGCTTGTCCAGCCCGAATCCCGAAACTTCAGCCGATAAGCTTCTCCCGTCTAATCCGTAACCTGAACCAAAATCAGAGGACTCCTCCAATCCGAATCCTCCTGAAACGTTGTTTCTGCCGAACAGGGAATCGTCTTTCATATATTTCAGAACGCTGTTCTTTTCATCGGCCGCATTGTTATTCTGACCAGCAGACCCTTCGTGTATATCGGCATCCGCCTCCTTTGTATCAAAAGAAGCTGCCCTGCCGTCTACTATCTTTATCTCACTTTTCTTTGGCGGCATAGCATTTCTGTCGGCCGCCTTTTTCTTCATGTCGTCTATAGTTACTTGGCGCCCCTCTTCTATCACATTCTCATCAGCGTCCAGATAAGAATGTTCCTTGGCCAGCTTCCGCTCTTCTCTCTTGTCGCTTATCTTGCCGATAAACCTGGAAACAGGCGTGTTGATGATCAGAAGCAGACAGATGATAGAGACCAACAGAGAAAATATCCAGCATCCCGCCGTTCCGAAACCTTTTATCAGCAAAGTTGCCAATATCATGCCGAAGAAACCGCCGCTCTTAAGGGTCACTCCCGCAGTGTAAAACTCTTTAATCTTGTCCAAAGAAAAATCTAAAGAAGGATAGTTTTCTACAAATCTTATAGAATTCATGGTGGAGAGCATCAAAAGCAGCAAAAGCAAGAGAAGCGTCGTCTTTACAGATATAGACACGGCTTTCTTTGTGAACAGCAGTATTCCGAATACTATAAGATAGAAGGGCAGGACATAAGCCATAAAACCAAACAGGCCCTTGAGAAAGTCGCCTATCATTTCGCCCAGTTGTCCCGCTCCTTCTGTAAAAGTCGCGACTATAAGAAATACTCCCAGGGCGATGGAAATTATCGCCCATATCTCATCTATCACACGTCTGTCTGCTTTTTTCTTAGACTGAATTTCCTGCGCCTTCTCTCTGGCTTTTGAACCTGTCCTGGCAGAACTTTTAGTTCTTGAAGACTTGTTTTTAGAGCCGGGAGGACGGCCTGGTCCCCTCTTTTTTTCAGCCATTGTAAAATCCTTTCTCTTTAGGTCAGCTTATCTTCTCTGCCGTAATCATCATGCGACGAAAAGTCCGTATCCGACGACCACCGCCCCAAGCAGCCATACATAATAAGAAAAGTAGCTGAGCTTCTTGTTTGAAACTATCTTGATCATAGATTTGATAGCTATAAGTCCCGATATCGCCGCAACTGCCATTCCCGCAATTATAGGGCCCAGATCCGCCATCTGTATTCCGCTCTGTATGGCGGCCGGAGCTTCTAACACAGCCGACCCCAATATGGAAGGAACAGAGATGAGGAACACGAATTTGACGGCAAATTTTCTGTCGAGGTTGCATAACAAACTTCCGAACAAAGTGGAGCCGGACCGCGATATTCCCGGCCATATGGCTATACCCTGTATAGCTCCCACGAACAGAGCGTTCCTGTAATTCATCTGCTTTATACCTCTGTTGGAATGACCCGTTCTTTCGGCGATGACCAGAAGAAAACCGGTTATTATGAGGCCTGCGCCGATAGGTACGACAGAATTGTAGAGTCCGTTGAAAAAGTCATTGAATAAAAGGCCTATTATGCCTGTAGGAATGGTTGCTACTATTATCATCACTCCCAGTTTTCTCGTAGGCCTCTCCTCAAGTCTGAGGCCTTTGCCTGTACACAGATCCTTTATAGTAAGGAAGAGTTCCTTTATAAGTTCCCATATATCTTTCCAGTATACTATGAATACTGAGATGAGCGTTCCTACATGAAGGAGTACGGCGAAGAGAAGCACATTGTTCTCTTCTATACCGAACCACTGCTGAAGCAGCGCAAGATGACCGGAACTGCTTATGGGTAAAAATTCCGCAAGGCCCTGAACCAGGCCTAAGACTATAGCTTCAATATATGACATAATCTCTTCTCCTTATTTTTTGTTTATATATCCCTTTGCTTTCAGAGTCTCCGCACAGAGTATAGCGCCCCCCGCCGCGCCTCTTATGGTATTGTGGGAAAGCCCTACAAATTTATAGTCGTATACGCTGTCTTCTCTGACTCTTCCTATGGAGATACCCATTCCTTTATCTCTGTCCACATCAGCCTTAACCTGCGGACGATCGTCCTCTTCAAAGTACTTTATAAACTGCTCAGGCGCCATAGGAAGTTTCTCCTCCTGAGGAAATCCGCTGTAATTTTTTAGCTTTTCTATAAGCTGCTGCTTGGTAGGCTTCTTTCTGAATTTCACGAAAGCGGCAGCAGTGTGTCCGTTGAGCACCGGTACTCTTATGCACTGGCAAGTTATCTTAGGCTCTTCTGCCTTGACTATCTTGCCTGCCTGCATATCTACCTGTCCCCAGATTTTAAGAGGTTCCTGTTCGCTCTTTTCTTCTTCTCCGCCTATATACGGTATCACGTTTTCTACCATCTCCGGCCAGGACTTGAAGTCTTTGCCCGCTCCGGAAATAGCCTGATAAGTGGTTATAACGCACTCATATGGTTCAAACTCTTTCCATGCATTGAGGGCGGGAACGTAGCTCTGTATGGAGCAGTTTGGCTTTACGGCAACGAATCCTTTAGTCGTTCCGAGGCGTTTCTTTTGAGCCTCTATGATCTCAAAATGATCGCAGTTAATCTCAGGTATTACCATAGGCACGTCGTCTGTCCATCTGTGAGCGCTGTTGTTGGATACTACAGGAGTCTCCGCCTTGGCATACGCTTCTTCTATAGCCTGGATTTCTTCTTTAGTCATATCCACGGCGCTGAAAACAAAATCTACTTTTGAAGCCACGCCCTCTACGTCGCTTACATTCATTATCTTTATATCTTTAACGGCCTCAGGCATCGGCTTTTCGATCTTCCAACGGCCGCTGACCGCATCTTCATAGCGAAGTCCCTCGCTGCGCCCCGACGCAGCTATTACTCTCACCTCAAACCATGGATGATCTTCAAGAAGTGATATGAATCTCTGGCCCACCATTCCTGTGCCGCCTAATATACCTACTCTTAATTTTTCATTCATAAAAATACCTCTCGCTTAAAATTGATTTAATTCAGGTTCATAACAATTTATTGTATCACTTTTTTATTGATGTTTCAACAAAATAGAACCGATTGAATATAATAATTTAACACTAATATTCTATGAAAGGATGTGTATGCTGTGTCATTATTCAAAGGAGCTGCCACCGCTCTCATCACTCCGTTCAAGGACGGAAAAATAGATTACGTCTCCATGGGCAAGCTGATAGAGTGGCAGATAAACCAAGGCATAGACGCCCTTGTAGTCTGCGGCACCACAGGCGAGGCTTCGACTCTCTCGGTCATGGAAAAGCTTCAGCTGGTAAGATTCGCCGTGGACTTGACAGACGGCCGTGTTCCTGTAATCGCAGGTTCGGGTACGAACAACACGGCCGCCGCGGCAGATCTGTCCAAGGGGATGGAAGACGCCGGCGCCGACGGTCTTTTAATAGTCACTCCTTATTATAATCGATGTACAGAAAGCGGGCTTATTTCGCATTACGAAAAAATAGCCGACGACGTATCTATACCGATAATAATGTATTCCGTTCCTTCAAGGACGGGTGTAAATATAACTCCCTCTGCAGTTGCGGCCCTCTCCCAGCATCCGAATATCGCAGGTATAAAAGAAGCCTCCGGCAACATATCTCAGATATGTCAGATAGCTTCTTATATAGGCGACGGCTTCGACATGTATTCGGGCAACGACGATCAGACAGTGCCGCTGATGTCTCTGGGAGGAATCGGCTGTATTTCGACGGTCTCAAATATTATACCTGCTCGTTTCGCAAATATGACCCGCGATTTTTTGAACGGAAATTATATCCAGGCAGGTAAAGAACAGGTGGCGATCAAACCTCTGATCGATTCTTTATTTGTAGAAGTAAACCCTGTTCCTGTCAAAGCCGCTTTGAACATGATGAGAATGTGCAATCTGGAATACCGGCTGCCTATGTGCCCTCCCAGCAACAAAACTCAGTACATGGTCTATGACGCTTTAGAAGAGTTCGGTTTGATATGATGACCTCTTAAATATAGAAAATATGTAAAAAAGATCCCGCAAGCCTGTCTCGTAAATACAAGGCCGCGGGATTTTTACATGTCATATTCTATCTCGTATACAATTTTTTCAGCATTATTCTGACCGGTTCATCATATCTCTTATCTTTCCTGCTGCATAAGAGACCGACGTATCACTGGGGATTATGACGGAAAGGTTCTGAGAGCCGCCGCTGTAAGTGGCCGCCATGGTTCCTGTTCCGGTAATGGCGCATGTTTCTATCTCCCATCCTGTCATATCATCAAGCTGCATCTTTACAAGTGATGAAATATCGTCGTCTGTCATATTGGTTCTCATCTGATCCCTGACTGCGCCCAGGAGCTGAGGGTATTTTATCAGCAGGCTCTTGTCGCTCATGATCTTGTTGATTATCCCCTGTATCACCAGCTGCTGATTTCTCACTCTCTGATTATCGCCGGAAGCAAAAGCATACCTTTCTCTTGCAAAATAGAGAGCTGCTTCTCCGCTCATGTGATTGATTCCTTTGACGTAACTATACTTGGAAGCAGAAGATTTAAAACTGTACTCCGATTCCACATCTATACCGCCAATGACGTCCACTACGTCTTCAAGAGTCGTGAAGTTTACTCTCAAGTAATAGTTTATGTCTATCCCCAGCCAGTCTTCGACAGTAGTGACAGTCTCGTCCACTCCGTATATGCCCGTATGGGTGAGCTTGTCTTTAGCTCCGTAAGAATGAAGAGTTACATACATATCTCTTGGAATAGAAGTGAGCAATATCTTTTTCCTGGCCGGATCTACCGTCATTATCATATTGACATCGCTCCTTGAAACTTTATTGATATTGCCGTAGGTATCTATGCCGCTTATATACACGTTAAACGGCTGCTCCGTCACGTTGGCGGGCTTAGCCACGTCTTCGTTTTCTATCTCTATGGAAACAGTATATAAGATCTTTGTATTATCCCTGAAATCGCTTATCTCTTCACAGAGCATATCGTAGTTTATGCTGCTGACAAAGATGATGTTATCGAAGTTGTTTCCGTCTGCTCCTATGAGCTTACGTCCCAGATCTACATAAGCCCCTGAATTCTCATAAGTGACTTCGTATTCATCTTTAAGCCTGTCCTTGGCGTCTTTATAGGCATCGTTCTCTCCTTCGCTTACGAAAACGGTCTCTCCTTTTATATCTGAGATGTCATCATAGCTGCCGTCTTTCAATACTGCCACATAGAAATCTTCTGTCTGTTTATCGTCTTTGGATATTGTGCCAAAGAGATCGAAAGTGCTGTACAGATAGTAGCTTCCTATGGCTAAGATGACCGAAAAGATCACCGCCAGAGCTGCCCCTGTACGCCTTCTTCCCTTCTTTTGTCTGTCTGAACGTAAAAGTATCAGTGTGATCAAGGTAATTATGAGAAGTATGACACCTGCAAAGATGATGTGCTTGGCAGAAAAGATACCTGCCGTCACCATCATCGCTATGAACAAGGCCTCTACCAGCAAGAAGACGGCTGTGAGAACATTGGCTGCTGTATTTTTGCTTTTATTTTCATCTCTTTTCAATGTACTATTCCCCTTTCTGCGATTTTAGAATTCATCTCGCAGATAAAGTATAACACAAAACGCAGGATTTGAATATAAATTGTCCCTTATTTAAGGCTATGGAGTTTTCGGGCTTGTCTGTTGGGGAAGTTATATATTTCTGCCGTAATAAGATAAAAATTCTTTCAATACTGCGCATCCCGATTGATAAAAATCTTTCGCAGCCTGCCGGCCAATATATCTGAAATGCCACGGTTCAAAATTATATTTTGTAATTTTCTCAGAATTAAAAGGGTATCTCAAAACAAAGCCAAATTTCATGCAATTTTTTTCTAACCATTTAAATTCATCGGATTTTCTCCTCTTTTCATCTGAGCTGGGACCTCCCCATAATATGTCTACGCTCAGCCCGCTATGATGTTCACTTTCTCCCGGCATTGCCGCATATCTTTGATCTTGCCCGTATTTTTGTACATATCTGTCGTATATGTCCCTTTGCATAGCGTATGATCTGTACGCCGAATCAAGATAAATGCAGATACCATCAGAGATAGCAGCCTTAAACATTTCGCACAAAGATGGTACGACTATCGGGTTTAACCGCCTGCCAAAGATATATTCAAGTTTCGGAACATATCCTTCATCTATTTTAGTAAGTTTATTTATGAGAATCAGAGTATTCTCCGGATTTTTCTTTTGTCTAAATGTTTCAAACTTAAAAGCTTTTGAAATGTTTTTATACTTTACATCGACCTCAACCGTAAAATCAAAGTCTCTTTCCAGAATCAGAAAAGAATTATTTGACACTATTTCAATATTATCTTCTTCTGAGAACTGCATTTCTATTTTATCATACCCCCCCTTGTATGACTTTTTGTTGTTTGAAACACAAAAGGAAACTGCCGATCCTTGCATCGCATATTTAGTATTGTTGGTAGATTTTATTTCTATATATTCTTTTTTTTAAATCATATATCTGTTCTCCGTTAAAAATCTTATGATATTTTTACTGTTCCATGGCATATTTTATGATTTCGTCAATCAGTCTGCTATATGTAATCCCGTCGTACAGCCACAATTTAGGATACATGCTTACAGCGGTAAATCCAGGCAGGGTGTTGATTTCATTAAAAATTATTTCACCGTTCGTTCTGACAAAGAAATCTACTCTGGCTAAATTACGGCAACCCAGAAGCTTATATATCTCCAAGGCCTGTTTCTTTATCTTTTCAGCTGTATTGTCGTCAATGCGGGCGGGAATAATGGTTTTTGACCGAATGTTATTATATTTTGAATTATAGTCATACCAGTCTCCTGAAGACAATATTTCACCAACGCTTGAAGCCAATGGGACTTCGTTGCCCAAGACCGCTGTTTCCACTTCTTGTCCGACAACAGCTTCTTCCACTATGACCTTACTATCCTCCTTAAAAGCCGTCTCGTAGGCGTTCCTCAGTTCCCGAAGGTCTCCGACTTTAGATATCCCTACCGATGAACCGGAAGATGAAGGTTTTACAAAGAGCGGCCAAAATCCGGAAAAGTATTTGGCCGTATCCGATACTATCCGGTCCTGATCCTCTTCAAAGTCGGTTTTACCGGCTATATAACTTTTTGCCTGTTTTACATTTAGATTGGATACTAATATTTTCGTAAGAACTTTGTCCATACAGCAAGCCGATGAGGCGACACCGCAGCCCACATATTTAATTCCCGACAATTCAAAAAGGCCCTGTATAGTTCCATCTTCACCCTTCTTGCCGTGCAGCACAGGCCATATCAAATCGACCTTTATCTTTTCTCCGTCTTCTGATATTAAACCTTCCGTTGATGTATCGGGTGACAGAATAGCCCGCCTGTTGCCTTTTCTGTCTTCCCAGCTCCCGTCTGCGATTTCATCCGTGCTGGCGTCTGTTACAAGCCATTCTCCCCGTGAAGTTATGCCGACGCAGATTATATTGTATTTATCTCTGTCTATTTCTCTTAAAATCGAGACGGCTGAATTTCTCGACACCTGATTTTCGGAAGATTGTCCTCCCCATAAAAAGCAAATCGTCAATTTATCTTTGTTTTCCATGTCTTCTCCGACCTCTTACTTCAGCGGCCTACTATTCTATATAGCAAGTCTCGATATTTTCTCTTTTAGCGTACTTATCGGCGAAGGAATCCTTAACGCAGTAAATCGTAAGGTTTTTACAGTTAAGGAAGGCTTCTCCTCCGATTTTAACTACAGATTCGGGTATATAAATTTTCTCCAAATTCGCGCAGTTTCCGAAGGCCCTGTAACCCAGCTCCGCCGTTCCGTTTTCTATTTTTACAACTCGAAGATTGGCGCATGTTGAAAAAGCGCTTCTGTCGATAATTCTCACGCTTTCCGGTATCGTCACCTCCGTAAGACCGGAGCATTTATAAAAAGCGCAATATCTTATGCTCTTTAAAACCGTCGGAAGCGTCACCTCTTTTATTCGGCTGTTTTGGGAAAACGCTGTTTTGTCTATTCCGATTACAGGCTTTTCGTTTATCAAGTCGGGGATACTTATTTTATCTGACGTCGTCTTTCCTTTTTTAATTACAACGTACTTTAAATACTCGCCTATAACATATTCTTCTGTATCCTGTTCTTCGTATGTATGCTCGTCTCTCTCAAATTCCTCGTGATACCAAGTTCCGAAAATGTCGTCTACGGTTCGCTCAAGTGCCATTCCTCTGCTTCCTTTTAGCATAATTATGCTGTCTTTGGACATGCTCTTTTCTACTTCTTCTTTTAATAAATCATAATTGTCAGTATAAAACAGATTTTTATTAGTAGTGTTATTTGAGGCGTATTCATAAGCGATTTTCATTTCACTGCCGTAAAGTAAGACTGAATCGACATCTGAATCTAATATGTGCTTTCCTATAGGCTCATGCTCTTTCTTGCTGCTTTCACCAAGCTCCAGCACATCTCCTATTACAGCTGTCGTTTTTATATCCGTACTTTTCTTTAAAAAATCTAAAGTATCAAGAGCGCCTTTTATGGACTCGCTCGAAGCGTTGTAGCAATCTAAGAAAAATCTTTGTCCTCCTATATTCGTAAGGTTTTGGCGTATTCCGCTTGTTCTGTATTTTGACAAAGCCTCTGCTATTTCTCTGTCCTTCATACCCGTTTCTTTGGCTGCGGCAAAGGCCGCCAAAGCGTTATATACATTATGTATTCCTATGCACTTTAAGGTTATATTCAATGATTTATCCTTATAGCTAAGAACAAAATTTATATCTTCAATAGTCTGCCTTATTTGTGAAGCCTTATAATCTGCCTTCTCGTTTTCTACGCCATAGGTAACTATTTTGTGTTTCGCGTCCTTAAATGAAGCTTGATATTGATCGTCCGCGTTTATAATGAGAACCCCGTTTTCAGCCATGCCGTATTCTATGCCGAAACAGCTCTCGGCTACTCTTTCTTTGCTTCCGAACGCCTCCATGTGAGAAGATCCGACCTTAGTTATTATCCCTATGTCAGGTCTGATGAAATGTGAAATGTTTTGGGCGCATCCGTAAGGAGGCCCCTCCATTATTTCCTGAACGTAAACTTCATGTTCCTTTTTTAAACGCTGAAGGACTATTCCCGAATATCTAACCGTATTTGCATTTGAAGTAAGGCCGTGGGTTTTATATCTGCTTGATAAAATGCTGTACACCATTCCCGTGGCGGCCGTTTTTCCTATGCTTCCCGTTATACCGATTACTTTTCCTTCATATGTCTTTCTCAATATTCCATGAGCGTTAGCCCATGTTTCCCAAACATCTTCAACTATTATGCACGGATATTCCTTCACTTGTCTGTCGCTGACTATTACTTTTGCACCTTTGGAAATCGCATAATCTGCCATTTCTTCTATCCGCGCCTGCGAAAATTTAATATGCGGGTTTGAAGTCACGTTGACGAACGCTGCGCAGCCTTCCGCCGCGTCCTGAGCAAATCTGAGGCAGGTGTATCTTTCATTATCCTCCTCCGTGGAAATTCTTTTGCCGGCCGCCTCCAAAATGAGAGCTTTGCAGATTCTTTCACTTATCTCCGCGCCGTATTCGGGAATCTTATATTCCATTATCTTTTCGGCAAGATTTCTTGTCTTTATCAAATACTCCGATTCACAGTTCTCGTTATATTTACTTATCGCCGGAACTATAGGATACTTCCTTCCGTAAAAATTATCGAACACGTGACAAGGTATGTATGAGGAGCTGACGCTTACCTTTCCGTCGCCGCCCTTTTTTAAATTTAGCGTCAAGATAGCGTTGTCCCTGCTCAGATAATTTCTCTCGCTGGTAGCAAAATTTCCCAAGGAATAAATTACAGGCACAGTTCTGCCGTCGGGTGCAGTTATTTCCTCATAACCCTGAAGCGAATGGGTATGGCTGCCAACTATGTAATCGGCTCCTGCGGCAGCCAATTCTTCGGCCTGACGCCTTTGGCTGTCTCCGAACTGATGCTTGTACTCTCTGTCGACGCCCCAGTGCATATATACGATGACAAGGTCTGCCTCCCCTGGCCCCTTGGCAGCGGTTATATTTTCTTTCACTTTTTCTATATCATATATATTTAAAAGGCCTTGTCCCTTTTCGGTAAGCCTGCTTAGGTTTTTGTTAAACCATGTGGAATAAGAAAGAAAGGCGACCTTTATTCCGTTGATATTTACCACCACATACCTGTCCTTCTCGTTGGGGTCTGTATACAGTCCCGTATGGAGAAACTTTCGCTTTTCTACTTCTTCGATAGTTTCGCCGATTCCCAAGGCTCCACAGTCCAAATTGTGATTGTTTGAGAGGGCGAACATGTCGAATCCGGCGTATTTCAATATATCCAGATATGAAGCCGGAGCGTTGCAGTGATACTTGCCGTTTATCTTATATTCTTCTCCGGTATAAGGAGCCTCCTCGCATATGGTGGTTTCCAGATTTCCTATGACAAAATCCGCTTCGGCAAAAACTTTTTTTACGTAATAGAAAATCCCGTAAGGAAGAAATTTATCGTCGAAATTGTAGGCCTTGTACATCTTTTCTTCGCACATCAAGTCTCCCACGCACATCAGTCTGGCCGTATTCGAGGAGCGGGTTTCCGTATTCCTGTAGCAGTTTTCCTCTTTGTCGTAAACATATCTCGGCGCGGTTTCCGGAACGGTACGCGTCTTTTTCTTATAGCCGGGCGGTTCCTTTTCGTATTTTGCTAAACCCTCGGCGAGGTTCGCTTTCTTATTCCTGAAAATCATGGTTATCCCTTCCTCTCTTTGACAAACGCTCGTCAACTTTTTCCATGAAATATCGGTGGACCTCGCTGCCGTAATGATGATATCTGTGCAGGTCCTGATGAGTATTTATCTCCAATATTTTGAAAGAATCCTCGGTGGCCACAACGTCGAAGCCCATATATTCAAGCTGGCATATATATCTGCTCACATCTTTAACGCCCTCCTTTATCTCCCGCCAATTAGGTATGACTCCCCTAATAATGGCTCCCGTGTCGGGATGAACGGGACACGGCGTTATGATGTGATTTTCTATCTTTTCGGGCTCGAATATTTCCCCCGTTTCCAAATTTATTCTGGCGCAGACTCCCCCGCTTCCTATGTTGTCGGTATTTCCCGTTTTTTTAGTGGCGATTCTCAAGTAAGCGTTGGCTATCTGCGGGGAGGTAATCTTGTCGTTTATGACCATTATTCTTATGGTAAAAGTGGTGTCTTTGTAAAATTCGCTGAGGGCTCTGTTGTTCTCCAAATATTCCGTTATATTATAAGGAATCTTTCTGGTCCTCAGAAAATCTATGAAGGTTTCTTCTTCCATTTCCTCGTCATTCACGCAAATTCTGCCGTCTCTGTACTCCAACTTAAAGAAGCCTTCTCCGTGGGAGCCTTCGCTGGGTTTTAAGGCCAGCTTTCTTTCTTTTTTCAGCAGCCCAATAATGTCTCCAGCGTCGTGCTTACTGCCGTCTTTACAATCCGGAAGAGCGAGTATCTTCAGGTCTTTTCCGCCGCGTATCAAATGATAGTAATACTTAGGCAGATACTCCTTCTTTCCTTCCAGTACGTATCTGGTGATGACTTTATCATAAACCCATGAAACAAAGCCGTTGTTTATGGGTCTCAGCTTTCGATAAGTCCTGTCCGGCAAAAAATTCCTGTAATTTTCGTTCGTCAGCCCGTACTGTCTTATCCTGTAGGAGAAAAAACCTCGCTTATGGCTCCACAGCTTCTCTCTTATGGTAGTTCCTCTGAATTTCCAATCTTCAAATAAATCTCTCTGCCAATTCTTCATCATAAATCCCATATAGCCCCGTTTTTCCGCTATATCAGAATACACGGCCTTTGCTAAAAGAAAAAGCTGCCTCTTAAGGTGAAGACTCCGTCTTTTCTGCCGAGTCTTCTCCGTGATGAAGTCGGAAAATTCAGCAACTTCAAAAAGACTGCCGGGAACGATAGGAAGCGAACTTATGCCCGCCGCTTTAAAGTCGTTTCCCTGCGCTATTATTTTAATGCCGAAAAGTTCCAGCTCTTTTAAGCGCAGCGCAACATCTTTAACGTAGCCGCAGATGTCCTCCCTCGGCTCTGAAACCGCGCCGCCGAAAGATTTTTTTAAATAACAGCCGATTATTTCAGGAGAATATCCGTCAAGGTTTTTTACTATATATGTAAACTCACGGGCTTCCTCGCCGCTTTCTTCTCCGATTCCTGCAAAGTTTTCCGTCACTATAGAAGAATCCTCGGCCCCGCAGGCAAAATCATAAAGTTCTTCTTCAGAAACGCGGGTATCATTCACGAAAAACTCTTTTTCAGAATACTTTAAAACGTCTCTTTTACCGCAGGAAAGGTCCGAAGGCATGAGAAGAAGGGAGCCTTTGAGCCGCAGTAGGTCAGCCACGCCTATATCGTCTCCGTATTTGGCGGCGTCTCTCAGAGCCACTGTCTCCCTTACCCCGTTTCTCCTGAGCACCTGAAAATATACATCCGGAAGACGGTCGTCGTCGCTAAAAATATATTTAAGGGTGAGCAAGTTATCGGCAAGCTTATTATATTTTCCCATGACGGGATATATAAAAAGATAGTCTCTGTATAGTTTCAGATTTCTTTTATACCGCTGGCCCGTTGACTTGTCTTCAATCAGCAGGCGCGCGGCCATATCCGAAAACCCTCTGTAAATAAGTCCATATCTTTTTAAGCATCTCAGGAATTTACTCATTTTCTCTTATATCTGATAAAATCGTAGATATATTATCTTCTCCGAGTATGTCTATAGTTCTTCCTTCTGCTCTGAGATCACGTCCCAAAGCCGCTGAGGCCATCTCGATAAGAGATGTACATACCGGTGTATCTACATTCAGCTTTTCACCAAGAGTCTCAAGCATCACAAGCCCCTGAGGTATATCCTCTGAAATATATCTGGAATCTACTTTTACCGGTCCTTTGGCTCTCGTCGGCATGTTGGCGTACCACATGAATATTTCTTTTCCGTCCCGGTCGTCTTCAAGGGTATTTCTAAATTTGCATGCGTCCACATAAGCCAGCCTCTCGTATCCCAGCTTCTCTAATATGTCCATTTTTTCTGAATCCAGCTTCTCCAATATGTTCCAGACGCTTGGCGTCCAGACTTCCCAATACATGCAGTAATCCCCGTTGGTCTTCTCTATCCTGGGTATGCTCATAACGGCTCCCACCGTATGTACTATAAGGTTAGGGTTGTGCAGAGCGATTTCAGGTATAGAAAAGTAGTGAAAGTTATAGCCCAGGCTCTCGAGCTTTTCTCTCGTAATCTCTTGATTCTTATGCGGATATACTCCGATAGGATTTCTCACATTTCTGAAGCCGACCTTTATATATCCCGGTTCCGTTATTCTGCAATCTATGAAGGAGCTGGTCGCCTCGACAACGGTGAGATCCTTGTCGCCGCAATGCTTTAATATAAATGCCGTAGATAAATAACCCGGGTTTATTATTATCGTCTGCCCGTCTTCAAAATACTTTGCCGCTCTCTTTATCAACTGCTCATGATAATTGGTCTGAGTAAATATCATTACTATTTCGGCTCCGGCGATTTTTGACAAATCGTCAGTAACTTCGGCGATATTCACTTTTACGGTGTTTCCGTCTTCCCATACGGTAAGCTCATTATTATTCTGTGTCATGAACTTATAGTTGTCGTTGTGCATCGCTTTTGAAGTCTTTATCAAAGTGACTTCATGGCCTTTCAGCGTCAAATCCGCTGCAATAGTGCATCCTGAATTTCCTGCTCCTAAAATAGAAATTTTCATACTTTTCACCACTTTCTTTTTATTTTGTCAGATTAAACAACTCTTTTTTATACTGTATCTTTTCGGAAAAAAATCGGTTTATTTCTTCAGTGAATTCGTGGGCTTTATGTATATCCTGATGTATATTTATTTCAAGTATCTTAAAACCGTCTTCAGTTATAGCTATATCGAAGCCGAGGTATTCAAGCTGAGGAATCATCATAGAAATGTCATATACACCTTTTTTCACCGTTTCCCAATTTGGCAGATAGCCTTCGAGCAAAGTTCCCGTATCGGGATGATGATCCATGCTGATATACCTGTGATCTGAAAGCAAGGCAGCTCTGTCATAATATCCGCTGTCCTTATCCACATATGCCGCCAAGCCGCCATAGGCTATGTTATCCGTGACGCCGGTCTTCGAACTTCCGATTCTCATATATGTCTGAACTATCTTGGGCTCAAAGCAGGTTTTGTTTATGACCATCATTCTTATGGTGTTTACGGAACCGGGGTATATTTTCTTAAGGTCTCGGTGCATTTCTATGTATTCCGTTATCACATAAGAGCTTTTCTGAGACGATATGAGTTCTTTTATCCTGTCTGCCGAAGATTCTTTCTCATTTACGAAAAAGGCTTCATCTGTGTATTCCAGCTTATAAAAGCCGTCTCCGTGAGTTCCGGCGTTGGGTTTCATTACAAGTTTCTCTTTTTCTCTGAGGAGCTGCAGAATTCCGTCGGAGTCTGCCCTGCCGATATGCTCCGGACAGTCCTGCAATTTTTTAATGAACAGCTTTCCGTTCTTTTTACTTATGAAAAAATAATAGCCGGCCATGTACTCTTTTGCTTCATCAAGCACATATCTCATCGTGGTCTTATCATTTATCCACTTTTGGTACCCGTTGTTTATCCTGTTAAGCCAGGCATAATCATAATCAGAGAGAATCTGCCTGCAATTTTTTTCTGTCAGACTATACTGCTGTATTCTGTAGGATGTAAACCCTCTTTTCCATGCCCATAATTTTTCTTTCAGTGTAGTGCTCTTTGTATTGAGAAAATCGTCTTTTACCAAGTTCAACCATGACGCAAGCATGTATTCTCTGAACCCTTTCCTGAAATAATGCCTTTTCAGAAATCTGATTGCCCTTCTCTTAATTTTTCCTTTAGTTTTTATGCCGCCGAAGCAAATCCGTTGCGCCTTGTCTTCAGCTCTCTTCTTAAGATATAAATTGAGTTCGTTTTCAGGCGAAATCCCCTTGGGCATCGTAGGCATATCATGGTATCCAACTATCTTAAGGCCTTCCTGTGAAACCTTAAAAACTATTGACATGTACTCTATTTCCGAGATATGGTTCCCGATTTGTTCAGATAGCGAGCACATTTCTTTCCATAGTGGAACTTGTCCTTCTATTTGTTCCTCTGATTTTTCGTATTTGAAAGTTCCGTTTTCCTTGTCTATTATCACCTGCATCGGTTGTTCTTTTACTCTCGCGCTTATATCAAGTCCAAAGCTATACGGTCTTTCGGAACGGGCATAAGAACACAGTATTCGTGTTTTCGCCGATTCATCGTTAGAAAGGATAAATACGAATTCCATCTCTGAACCGGCAAATAATTCTTTTATGTCACGGCAGTTTTCAACCCTCTCCCTCAGCACATAATATCTCCTTAAACCGGTTATCAGTTTCTTCAGCTGTTCCTCTGCTATATCCTCATTATTTACTTTAAGTTTCCCATCGTCGTATTTAATATCATACGATGCCTTTATGTAATTGTTTTCTGAAGGTAGGAGTAAGACTTCACCCTTCTCTTTTACAAGATTCAAAAGGTCGTCTATACCGTCCAAAGGCCTGTCCTTATTAAGCGGTATATAAATCTGTCCGCCGTTTCTTCGTATGATATTGCAATATAGATTGGGCAGATATTCCTCATACCCCTTCAAAATATAACAAGGAGTAAGCCTGTCTGAGAGCCACTTCTTATATGCATTGTTTATAGGTGCTAACAAGGTATATTGAAAATCAGAAAAAAACTCTTTGTAATTATCTTCTGTCAGGCCATATTTTTTAATGCTATATGAAAGAAATCCTCTTCTATGAGCCCATCTCTTTTCTTTTTTAGTTCTTCCGTTATCAGATATCAGATCCCTATGAACCTTTCTTCCCCACGATTTGGCGATATAATATGGATAGCCTTTCAATCTATAGACGATGATTATCTTTAAGATATTCTTTATTCTTCTGATTCTTTTAATTTTTCTTTTAATATTCATTTCGCCTTCCTATGTTGCCAAAAGACTTTATGTAATCTTCAGGCGTGTTTATATCAAATGTCTCCTGAGAAATATTTATAAAAAACTTCCCTATTTTTTTATCGTTACCTATTTCAAGACCTGCACAAGACTGATATACCTGCCATCCTATGCAATTGTCAATTTTCCCTCGAATATACAGGTTTCTAACTATATTTTTATGCTTTCTGAATTCCTCACCGCAGCGTATCTTTACCGCTACGATACTTTTTTCGTTGCCGAAAAAGCTGATAACTCCACAGTCTTCTTCCGATATACGGCGGAGGCATCTGTCTGTATAATATGTATCTCCGTAAAGAAAGCATATATTATCTTCTATAAGCTCTTCGGTAAATCTGTCTATTTCGAGATTATTGTTCTCAGGCGCATATCTTTTTGCTCCTTCAAACTCATATGACTCATTATGTGATGTTATTATTATGTCTCCACGACTATCTATACTCCTTATTTGGTTTATAGTGCGTTTAATGATTGGTTCTCCGTCTACAGGGATTAGGTGCTTGGGTAGACCGTTATAATTTTTCCAGCGTTTTCCTTCACCATCAGCCATAATTATGTATTTCATAAAATTCACCTTATTATTTTGTGGTGCTTTAAAAATTCTCCCAGTTCTTTATTTCTCTGACCTTCCCAAAGCTGAAGAATATTCACGCCTGAGGATGAATTGGCCTCTATTACAAACAGACCCTCGGAAGTAACCGCTATGTCCCAGGCTATCATTTTCAGATAGAAAAACCGTTCTGACAGCTCAATAATCTCTTCCTTGATATTCTCCCAGTCGGGTACGGAAGTCCCTTTTATTTTCACGTTAGTATCGGGGTGAAAATAATAAATGTTAAGATTTTTAATGCTTAAGGCTTCTGTCAGCATTCCCGTACCGATATCAATCTGAGAAACAATCCCGCCGCGGCTGGCATTGTCAACTGCTCCTGTAGCAGATGTTCCAAATCTGTGAACAGCATTGATTATTTTAAATAGTCCGCTCTCGTAGTCTTTTATCACTAAAATTCTGATGGTATTCAGACAGCCGGGATATATGTTTTTTGAGTAATCGGCCTGTTTGAGCCTCTCCGTAACAATCCAGTTCTTCTGCTCAGTCAATGTAGATATAACCTCACCATCATTTGAAAATCTGCCGTCAATGTACATGCCATCTTCATTGGAAAATCGTATGTGCGACACACCATTACCCTTGCCGGAAGAAAGCGGCTTTAACATGACATCTTTCTTTTCTTTTATTAAATCTAATATATCTTCCACAGAATTGTCACCTAATCGGTTTTCAATTCTACTGTATTTCTTTACGGCATATATTTCAGGTACAGCTACATATTGTTTTGCTATTTCATTGAATAAGAATTTATCGTTTAATATATAATCATAAGGTTTATTTAGACGCCTCGATTTAAACCAGTCATACTCTGAAAGGTACTCGCCCTTGTTATTTTCTTTGAGATTGAATATATAGAACTGGTTTGCTGTAAAACCTCCATTGAACGCTATATTTAAGCGTTTTATCCATCCTAATTTAAAGTTTCCTTTGCTAAACAATACATAATAAAAAAACTGTAGACAAAGTTTTATTTTCCATCGAATCATTTTTTCTCTTCCCCCAGTAAACTGATGATAAGCGTACATATTTTCAAGGTAGACTGTCCGATATTGTCAAATAGATATTTAGCCCTATATTCATTATATTTATCATATGTATATTTTTCTTTTAATATTTTATCAGTAATTATATTTATGTCCTCAAACGCATATGGGGCAAGTTCCTTTTTTAAATCTATATTGAGGCCATTGTTTAAAAGATATTCTTCATAATCATATATCCAGTAATAAGTCGGCTTATTCAAAGCGGCTGCTTCCAGAGCTATGGCGGAATAATCTGTTATGAGATAGTCGCATGCGCATAGCAAGTCCAGAGTCTTCCAATTATCGGCATATATAAAATTATCATCGTCTATCCTGTACTGATCATGCTGTCCCGGATGATTTTTCACGATTATAACGAGATTTTGATGCCCTGCGGCTTTCGAAATATCAAACCAACGCGACTGCATATTTCTTCTGAAGGTAGGCGCATACAGAACTACCTTCTTTCCGCGCGCCTGCGGATGTTCTTCAAAAAACTTATCCCTGTTTTTCTTTTCATTTTGTATAAGATAATCTATTCTCGGCAGTCCGTAATTGAGTATTTTATCTTCAGTAGTTCCAAAAGACTGACAATAAAATTTATTCCACGATTTTGAACCTGCGATGATATACTCATAGTTTTTATGCATATTAAAAAAGTCTGCATATTCGGCTTTTCTACCTGATTTTTTACCGACTGACTGCAATCCTGACTGTTTTATCTTGCCTATAGCGTGCCACATCTGTATTACCGCCAGCTCCTTCTTATGCTTTAGAAGGCTTACGGGCGGCCAATATGAATCCAGCACGCACACCTTGCTTGTGGCTAAATGATACATGCTCTTAAGCATGACTATCGAAAACTTAAGGTAATCAAGAAAATTGTATCCTATATGCCTGCACATATTGATACATCTGATCTCCTCATCTTTTTCTTTTAAACTATTCTGAAGCAATATAAAATCCAGCGGTATTTCATTGGACTGACGGCTGCAAAAAACCACTTTTTTCCCTTGAACAGGAAAAATTTTCAAAATGCTATAGAGCAGGCTTAGCAACGCTTTAAGCAGTGCTAACAGCGCTCCGATTATTATTCGCTTCATTTTTGCCTCTCATAAAACCCTATGGCTTCTTCTATCTCCCCGTCTAAAATGATCTTTCCCTTATCCAAAACGATTCCTCTTCGGCAAAATTCTTTTGCAGCAGCGGTAGAATGTGTTACAAATAAAAATGTTACTTTGCCGCCGGCCATTATTTTTCTTATCTTTGTGATGCATTTTTTTTGAAATGTTTTATCTCCTACGCTGAGAGCCTCATCCACTATCAGGATTTCCGGCTCCACATTCACATTTATCGAAAATCCAAGCCTCGCCTTCATTCCGCTGGAATAAGTCCTGACGGGCTGGTCGATATAGTCTCCAAGTTCAGCAAATTCTATGATTGTTTCCTCTACCTCTCTTATCTGCTTATCATTCATGCCCATTATGTTGCACTTGAGGTAAATGTTTTCTCTCCCTGTAAACTCTCCGTCAAATCCCGCCGTAAGCTCCAGCAACGCGCTGACTCGCCCGTTTACAGTGATCTTACCCTCTGTAGGAAAAGTGACTTCTGTTATCATCTTCATTATGGTAGATTTGCCTGCTCCGTTTTTGCCCAGCAGCGCCACGCTCTCCCCTTTATTTACAGTAAAAGAAATGTTGTCAGCTGCCTTTTTCTCCTTATATTTCTTCTTTTTAGAGAACAAGCTCATGAAGCGTTCTCTATCGTTTCTGTAAAGTTTGTATATCTTCGTCACATTATCAAATATAATAACTGCTTCTTCCATATGTAGCCTTTCTACAATACATCAGCCATATCCTTGTGAAGCTTTTTGTAGGCCCATGCCGAAAGCAAAACCATGACTGCTAGTATTATCAGATAGTTTCTGAGTTCCACCGGTTCTTCAAAGAACCATGTCTTGTCGGTAAGTACATGCCTGTATCCGCTGGCTATTATAGTCACTGGATTGAACTGCAACAAAGTCCTTATCCACTGCGTTTCTATATTGTTTACGTTATATATAATTCCCGACATCCAGAATATCGCCGTAGTAAAAGACTTTACCAGATTGAGAAAATCCTTGCTTATCGCCGATAGCATTCCTGCAAAAAGCCCCCAAAATGTAAAAAAAGTAAACATCATAAGCATATAGAGCGGCAATTGAATAAAATATTTATCCGGCATATACCCAAAAGCGATGAAGATAACGATGGTTACCGCCATAAGGATAAGATGTACCGTCAGTTTTGATAAACTTGTGAAGGTTGGAATTACAGAAACGGGAAACTTCATCTTCGTGATAAGATGTCTGTTGCTTCGCATGCACCCCGCTCCCTGAGTTATCATCTCGCTCATATAGAACCATGGGACAAAGCCTGCTATAAGCCATAAAAAAAACGGATATCCGTCCACATCTCCGCCTGTTCTTATCCCATAACTAAAGGCGAACCAGTAAACGAATATGGTTACCATGGGCTTTATGAAGGCCCACGACCATCCAAGGGCAGAGCCTCTGTATGTTTTTACTAAATCAGATTTTGCCAACCTCACAATCTGTTTTCTGTATAATAAATGTTCATTGCAAATAATCTTGAGTATATCCACTTTGATTCGCTCCAATTTCAACCTGTTTCAGATTATATAATTTTAAAATTTTTTGTATCGTAGGATTTTATTAACTTTTTAACCTGAAACAGGTTAAATAAATTCTACATAATACGACTGTTTATGTCAAGTTTTATCGGATAATCTTTAATATTTATCGACATACTTTTTATGAGGAATTTATCTTCTGTGTGATTTTAATTTTAACCTATTTCAGGTTTAAATACTCTGAGTCTTTATATTTGTAATAAAATGTAACTTGCGAACACTGAAAGGAGCTTGATAATGTACAGGCGCATACGTGATTTGAGAACAGATAACGACATGACTCAGAGTGAGCTTGCCAAGCTCTTAGGTATGTCACAGACGGGGTACAGTAAATATGAGACTGGAGAAAACGATATTCCCACTCAGATTCTGATAAAACTTGCACGAATATACAATACCAGCATAGATTACCTCTTAGATCAGACTAACTGCAAATCGAGATATAAATAAACTCCTCTGCCTTATAGCGACAGAGGAGTTTATTTATATCTGCAGTATCCGATCGATCACAGATTAAAAACGTCATGGCCGGGATAGACCGCCGAATTTCCCAGTTCTTCTTCTATTCGAAGAAGTCTGTTATATTTTGCTACCCTTTCAGATCTCGAAGGAGCGCCGGTCTTTATCTGACACATATTTAAAGCTACGGCCATATCTGCTATGGTAGTGTCTTCTGTTTCTCCTGAACGATGAGAAGAAACAGCGGTATATCCTGCCTTGTGAGCTGCCTTGACGGCCTCAAGGGTTTCTGACACAGTTCCTATCTGATTGAGTTTTATCAGGATAGAATTGCCGCAGCCCATCGATATACCTTTAGAAAGTCTTGAAACATTAGTGACGAACAGATCATCTCCCACAAGCTGAACTCTCTTGCCCAGCTGGCAGGTCAGCTCTTTCCAGCCTTCCCAGTCCTCCTCGTCCAGTCCGTCTTCTATCGAGATGATCGGGTATTTTTCCGAGAGACATCTCCAGTAATCTATGAGCTGATGAGAAGTAAAAGTCTTTCCCGACTTAGGGAGTTTGTATTCCCCCGGCGTGCCGCTCTTCCATTCTGAAGAGGCCGCGTCGAGGGCTATCATAAAGTCATCCCCGGCTCTATAGCCGGCCCTGCATACAGCTTCTAAGATAATCTGTATAGCTTCTTCATCAGACGACAATTCCGGAGCAAAACCTCCCTCATCGCCTACAGAAGTGGCAAGACCTCTCTCTTTGAGAATATCCGACAATCTGTGAAATACTTCGCTGCATTGTCTCAGCCCCTCTTTGAAGGATACGGCTCCCACCGGCATTATCATGAACTCCTGCACGTCGAGGCCTGAAGATAAAGCGTGACAGCCACCGTTAATGATGTTCATCATAGGTACCGGAAGACGGTTAGCCGATATTCCGCCGAGGAATCTGTACAAAGGGATCCTCATAGAAGCGGAGGCTGCCCGGCAGCAGGCTATAGATACTGCCAGCATAGCGTTGGCTCCCAGAGAGGATTTATCATCAGTGCCGTCTTTTTCTATCATGGCCCTGTCAACGGCATATATATCTGAGGCGTCCATACCACAGACGAGCTCGTTTATTACAGTATTTATGTTGTGTACCGCCTTGCTGACGCCTTTTCCCATATATCTTTGGGGATCATTGTCTCTCAGTTCAAGGGCTTCAAACTGTCCCGTAGAGGCGCCGCTGGGAGAAGCTCCTATCCCGCGGCTGCCGTCTGCAAGCCAGACTTCGGCCTCTACAGTTGGGTTTCCTCTCGAGTCGAGTATCTCTCTGCCTGTCACCTTTTCGATGCGCAAGTGTTCCATTTATTATTATCTCCTTCTATTCAGTCAAAAGATTTCCCATGCTTTTCAGCGTAAAGAGCAAAGTGGACGAATTGTGAAGCAGCGCAGATGTAGCCGGCGGAATCACTCCCATAATACCTAAGCCTATCAGTCCCGCATTGAAGCCGACTATGGACCGGTAATTACCCTTTATGCGTTTCATAAGCGCATTGCTCAGCAGCTTTAAGACCACTATCTCATTGAGATCTTCAGCGGCGATGGTAACGTCTGCCACTTCTCTGGCTATCTCAGCTCCGTCACTGATTGCTATGCCTATATCCGCCGTGGACAAGGCAAGGGAGTCGTTGATTCCGTCTCCTATCATGACGACTTTTCTGCCTTTGTCCTTTTCAATTCTGATGTATTTAGCCTTATCCTCCGGCAAGACTTCGGAATAGTACTCATCAAGCCCTAATTTTTCAGCTATGGCCGATGCTGCTCTTTCTCCGTCTCCTGTCATCATGACCACTTTTTCTATGCCTGCTTTTCTGAGCTTGTCTATTACCTCCGGAGCCTCTTCACGTATAGGGTCCTCGATGCAGATGACGGCGGCCAGAGTTCCCTCTATCGCCAAGTAAAGATGCGAATATTGAGCAGGAAGGTTTTCGAACTGTTCTTCTCGTCCCCGAGGAATCACGCACTTCTCGTCTTCCATGACAAAGTGACGGCTGCCTATGACAGTTCGTTTATCTTTTATAGTAGTAGCTATACCGTGAGCTACTATGTACTCTACTTTAGAATGCATTTCCTCATGAGTAAGATTTCTGTTTTTAGCGGCTTCCACCACCGCCTTAGCCATGGAATGAGGGAAATGTTCCTCAATGCAGGCTGCTATCCTGAGCAGTTCGTTTTCACTGTAATCGTCTGTAAAAGGATAGACCCCCGCCACTGAAGGTTTAGCTTTAGTAAGGGTTCCCGTCTTATCGAACACTACTGTGTCAGCTGCCGCCATGACCTCCATGTATTTTCCGCCTTTTACAGTTATACTGTGCGCTCCGGCTTCCCTTACGGCCGAAAGTACCGCTACAGGCATGGTAAGCTGCAGCGCGCACGAAAAATCCACCATGAGTATAGATAACGCTTTCGTGACATTCTTAGTCAAAAGATATGTAACCGCCGTTCCTCCCAATGACCACGGCACGAGGCGATCCGCAAGGTTTTCCGCCCTGTTTTCCAGAGATGATTTAAGCTTTTCAGTTTCTTCTATCATGGAGACGATTTTCTCATATCTGCTGTCTCCGGCGGTCTCTTTTACCTGTATCACGAGTTCCCCTTCTTCCAGAACGGTTCCCGCATACACATATCCGCCGCAAGTCTTTCTGACTGTTAGGCTCTCTCCCGTCAGAGACGACTGATTGACCATGCCTTCTCCTTTTTCTACAGTTCCGTCAAAAGGAATGACGTTGCCCATATGTATGCAGACTTTATCGCCTTCTTTGATCTCATCTGAGGATACCAGCATTTCCTGGGAGTCTCCGCTTATGAGCCATACCTTGCCTGCCTGTAGAGCCATACTCCTGGCCAGATCATCTACCGATTTCTTGTGGGTCCATTCTTCGAGAATTCCGCTTATTTTCAGCAGAAACATTATGGACCCGGCTGTTTTTATATCAGATCTCAATATGGACACGCCTATGGCGGTAGCGTCCAGAACTGCTACTTCCATCTTTCTATCTGCAAGAGATTTTAATCCCTTCCAGATGAACCTCAAAGAATTGGCCCCCGTGAAGATCAGCCTGACCTGATACGGGAGCAATTTTTTCCCGAAATGCCACAGGGCAGTCGTAATTAGTCTGTCCCGATAAATTCCGTTTAATTCTCTGCCTGAACTTTCAAGGATATGCGCCAGGACATGGACGTCCTCAAAGGAAAACTCTTGGAGGCTCCTTATTATGCTGCACCTGTCTCTTTCGAGAAAGCATATGGAAACATCCTGAGTCTTCTCATAAACCTTAGCTTTGAGTACCGATGAATCATGTTCCAGATAATATTGCAGAATATCGGCTTGCCTCGTCGTCATTTCAGGAATAAACAGATGTGCTCGTATTCTGCCTTTTCCATCATGTCGTATTGAAAACTTCATCTTTTATTCGCCTTCTTCTGCGGCCGATTCTCTGACCTCTTTAGCGGCTTTGACCGCATCTTCTGCATTTGCCTTGGAAGAGCAGTCTTCAAAGATCTGTTCTTGTTCCAATTCGTCGTTGATCTGTTTAGCGTCTTCGAGAATATCTTCGGCGTTTTCCTGAATGGTGGTAGCCGTCTTCATGACGCTGGATTTTGCGCGCAGAACTGCGGCGGTCACTTTAGTATAAAGTTTCTTGGCGTCTTTGCTCGAAAGCAACTTTATGCCGGCAGTTCCAAACAATACTCCGGCTGCAAAGAGACCGGTATTTTTGCATTTGTTGTCCATCTTTTCCATGATGATTGCCTCCTTTATATTGTAAAAAATTATTATATACTTGGGTTAGTTACCACAAACCTTCGTATTTTAAACAATAAAAAACGGCAGTATTCATCTGCCGTTTAAAATCCATCTAAGCTTACGCCTGTACTACATCTTTTCCGTCATAGTAGTTGCAGTTAGGGCAAACTCTATGAGGGAGCTTAGGTTCATGACACTGAGGACAAATCGAAAGTCCCGGTGCTGTCATCTTCATGTTAGCGGATTTTCTCTTATCTCTTCTCGCTTTTGAAGTTTTTCGTTTAGGTACTGCCATGTCTTACACCTCCTTATTCGCGCTTCTATGTGAAGTTCATCCCCTTGTTTTTGCAAGCTTCTGCCGCAAATAAGGATGAAATGAATGTCAACTATTTGAGTATATACTTTTTACCCAAGGTTTGTCAACAAAAACTTTATCATTAACTGTTATTTCTCTTTTATCCTGTCCTCTATGCTCTTCCCTTAGTGACTATGTTGTAAGTATCTCTGGCTATCATCAATTCTTCATTGGTAGGTATCATGAGGATCTTGACTTTAGAATCATCGGTAGAGATTTCTGTCTCTTTTCCTCTCATCTTGTTCTTTACAGGATCGAGTTTGATGCCCAGATTTCCAAGGTTATTGCAGATTATCTCTCTCATGGTGACGTCGTTTTCGCCTACTCCCGCCGTAAAGATTATAGCGTCTACGCCGTTCATTTCGGCAATATAGGCTCCGATATAGAATCTAACTTTATGAGCGAACACTTTGAGAGCAAGAGCAGCTCTTTCATTTCCTTCGGCTACTGCGTCTTCTATATCTCTGAAATCGCTGGATACTCCGGAGATTCCCAGTACTCCTGATTTCTTATTCAGGATCTCGTTGGCCTTTCCCTGAGGAAGGTTCTCTTTTTCTCTGATGTAGGTAACGATGGCCGGGTCTATATCTCCGCATCTGGTACCCATTACCAGTCCTTCAAGAGGAGTAAATCCCATGGAAGTGTCGATACATTTTCCTCTCTTTATGGCTGATACTGACGCTCCGTTGCCCAGATGGCAAGTTATCAGCTTGAGATCCTCCAGATTTACGTTGAGCATCTTTGAGGCTCTCTCGGCAACATATTTATGAGATGTTCCGTGGAAGCCGTATCTCCTTATTCCGTGTTTTTCATAATATTCATAAGGAATAGCATAGATATATGATTCAGGCGGCATAGTCTGATGGAAAGCTGTGTCAAATACGCCCACCATCGGTGTGCTCGGCATCAATTCCTGGCAGGCGGCTATGCCAAGAAGATTTGGCGGGTTGTGGAGCGGAGCCAGTTCTACGCACTCTTCAAGAGCCTTTATCACCTCGTCTGTGATACGTACTGAAGAAGCGAATTTTTCTCCGGCATGTACTACTCTGTGTCCCACTGCTCCTATCTCGTCCATGGATTTGACGACTCCCGTCTCAGGATCCTGAACGGCTTTAAGAACCTGCTCTATAGCGTCCTTATGGTCATTCATAGGCACTTCTGTCTTCTTCTTTTCCATTCCGATCTTTTCGTGAGTGATGACCGATCCGTCCATGCCTATTCTCTCTACGAGACCTTTGCACAGCAGCGACTCGTTAGTCATGTCCAGAACCTGATATTTCAGGGAAGAACTACCGCAATTGATAACTAAAACTTTCATATCTATCCTCCGTATATTTTAATTAACTGATTAACCTCATATAGTATAAACAAAAATTCGGTATTTTGCAAGGGTATGCCCGTTTTTTTGCAAAGGATTTTGTATCAGAGAAAAATTGAACTGTAATCACTCGGACTACCGCCGTATTTGCAAAGGCTTTCCTCTATTCGCCGGCTATAAAGGGCTTTCTCACGTATTCTGAAAATCGGTACATATCCCTTTCGCACAGCAGATTATAGATATCTGAGGCCAGAATATCTCTCGAGACGCCATATCGTATCTCTTCGGGAAGATTTTCTTTGCTCATATTTGTAATTATCGTAAGTTCACAGGCGCCTGACTTTTTCAGATCCTTGAGATAAGCTCCTCCTTTTTTGCTCAGAGCCAATATTCTGATATAATTTTCTGTGTGGACGTCTCTGTCTATTGCCAAAAGCACCTGAGCGAGAAATCTGTCGATTCTCGTTCTGGTATATCTCTTGGATTTCAGCGTATCGGCAAGATCATCAAGGCTGCGGCACAGTCGAACTGAATTCTTGAGCTTATTGCTCAGTCCCTCTCCTCCTGCCGGAGCCTTGTCCATCTGCGCAATGTCTGCTGAAAGGGCTCTGTAGCATAACATGTTGAAATACTTTTCCTCACTTACAGGCGCCGCCTTCATCAGAATTTTCTTCGATTCCCCGGGCAGCAGAGGGGAAATATCTCTGTTTTCATTAAGCAGATATCTTATGGCCGACGCGGAAGCAAGTTCTCCTTCTGCCGTCACATCATTGTATCCGGGGCCTGTCCTCTTTACAGTTATGGGGACTGCCCTCTTTATCTTTCTCATATATTCTACTGCCAGAATATTGTTGGGACTATCTAAAATGCCGGCCTGTTCCTCTCCTGTGATCATCTCAATAGCCTGTATGCGCGCTCTGGGGTAAGAAAGTCCCTCCTTAATCTTTAATCTTATAAACTCGTCTATTTCCCGGGGATTTTGTTCCATTACCCGGGAAATCTCCGCCAATTCTTCTATATTTCCCGATTCGCTTCCAAATGAAATATAATCGGCTCCGAGATTTTCCAGTATCTCTACGCCGGCGCCTGCAAAGTTCTGGGCCGAACTGCATGCAAAGACTGTGGGAATTTCCACTGCAATATCCACGCCGCATCTGACTGCCGCTTCGGCTCTGTCCCACTTATCCGCTATGGCCGGTTCGCCTCTTTGTACGAAGTTTCCGCTCATGGCGGCGATTATAACCTCTGCCCCTGTAAGTCTGACGGATTCGTTCAGCTGATACAGATGACCGTTATGAAACGGATTATATTCTGCTATTATTCCTACGCTTTTTTTCTTCATGTTCTTATATTACCACAATATGTATGAGGATAGTAGTGATAATTGCGGCGATCATGCCGTGAGTCAGTTTTATCTTTAATATGTCTGCAAGGCCTATGCCCGAGCCTCTCGCCATGGACATGGACTGCCCTGCCACCGACAGCCCTCCGAAGGAAACTAAAAATGCGGCTATCACAGATTTTAACCGTATCCCCATATCGCACATTCCCACGAGATTTATTCCTATGGTCATTTCGAAAATTCCCTTAAACGAAGCGGCAACTCCCTGGTTATTTATGACGCTGAACACGCCCAAATGTTCCAGTATATTGATTCCTATGGTAAATACCATCAGATAGGCAAGTATCATAGCCATGGCTTTAAAGCCGGATACTATGGCGTCCGTAAAGTTTTCGAGATAGTCGCCTTTAGGAGGCCTCCCGCCGCCTTTTCTCTTCTCCTTCTTTTCCTCACGGTTTCTGTAAAAGAAACCGTTGATCAGGGCTCCGACATAATGGGCTATGGCGAGCACTGCGGCCGCTTTTTGACTGCCGATAAAATTTCCTATAGTAAAAATTATGAACGCCGGGCCGGTCACCAGCGAATAACTCAGTATATACCTCCCCTGGTTTACCGTAACCTTTTTCTCTTTTATAAAGTCTCCTACTATTTTGGCTCCCATGGGATAGCCTGAGAGAAAGGCAACGACAAAGGGATAGACCGACGCAGGCAGTCTGTCCAGGTCTCCCGTCCTTTTTATAAAATCGGAAAAGATGAAAAACGGCAAGAGCACCGGCACTATGGAATTTATCCACAGCACTATGGCAGTCTTTGATCCCGTTTCGGTCACTTCCGGAAATACTATCATAGCGACAGAAAATACTGCCGCCAGAAGTACTACAAATTGAGTTTTTCTGGCCTTATCAATCTTCATAAGGCTATATTATTCAAAAAGATGCGATTTTAGAATAAGATATGAGAAAGGCTCGTAGTCTGAAGATGTGAAAGACTGTCATTCCGTAAACTAAAATCCCCTTTTATCAGACTTTTTTATCTGACAAAAGGGGCCATTTTCACTCAAATATGGTCTTGTGACCTCTTGATATCGCTATTCATCTTCTCCCGGCGCAAAAGTGCCGCTTTCAACTTCATTTTGAGTCTTATAGGCCAGATTCTTCATCTCTTCTCTGTTGGCGGCCAGAGTCTCGTTTATTCCGACAAAAGTGTTCTCAAGGCTCGTGTACATTTCTCCGAAATACTTCATATTGAGCTCGTCCATCTTGCCCTGCATATCGTAAAGCATCTTATCCACATAATCGTAAGTTCTCATCCTCATCACTCTGGCGTGAGTCTCTGCGTCCTGCTTTATCTCGGCAGCCAGCTTGGTAGCTCTTAGAGTGATATCATCGGTCTCCACCAGATAATCCGCCTGTTTTTTAGCCTCTCTTATTATGCGCTCATATTCCGCCTTGGCCTCTCCCAGTATGCGGTCTCTCTCGTCCCTTATCCACTTAGCCTGCTGAACGTCGTCCGGCAAAGCGAGTCTTATCTCTCTCACGATCTGAAAAATTTCTTCTGCGTCGACCATTATCTTGTTTGAAAGAGGCAGCCCGGTGGCGTCATCAACGATATCTTCCAATTCCTCGAGCAGTTTTAAGACTTTCATCGTATCTTCCATCACTTGTTAAATCTCCCTTTCATTTTTTTTAATACACACGGCGGTACGAGGTTGTCCCCCGCGCCTCCTAAAGATATCACATGTTTAGCCATGGTGGAACTTATAAACGCATATCTTGCGTCCGCCATGAGAAAAACCGTCTCTGTGCCTTTATTATACAAGCCGCGGTGCAGCTGCGCCATCTGCTGTTCAGAATCAAAATCGCTCATGCCTCGCAGACCTCTTACCACCACGTTGAAATTATTGTTATTTACAAAATCGGCCAAGAGTCCGTCACACATGTCCACTTTTACATTATCGATACTGCAGGTGGCTTCTTTGATCATCTCCATCCTCTCGTCAAAAGAAAACATGGTCTTTTTTTCTAAATTTACCACCACACCTATGACGACTTCATCGAACAGGTGCGCAGCCCTCTCTATAATATCAAGATGTCCCAGCGTCAGCGGATCAAAGGAACCGGCATATAACGCCTTGGTTTTCATAAATTTTCCTCCAATGCTTTATCACATATTTTATCACATGCAGGCGATGGAATCAACCTTTATCCGGGTGGCCGTACAAACTCAGAATTATATGTCCGTATTTTCTGTCCTTTATCTTGTGAAAGCCCTCCATCTCGTCAGGGAAGTCACGGCGCTTTTCGTGTTCGGCCACGATTATACCGTTCTCCGAAAGAAGTTCAAGCTGACGTATCTTTCTGAAAGACTTCTCGTACAGTTCCGCTTCATAGGGAGGATCCAGTATAAAGATATCTACCTTTTCTCTTATTTTTTCAAGATTTTTTATGGAATCCCCGGCGTATACCACAGCTCCCTCAGCTTTGCAATGGTCTATGTTTGTCTTTATTATTCCTATGCTTGTCCTTGAGTTATCGAAGAAATAACATTTTGCGGCTCCTCTTGACAGCGCTTCCAGCCCCAGATTACCCGTTCCTGCGAATACATCTGCGCATATGCTTTCTGAAATATCAGGAGCCAGTATGCTGAACATGGCTTCCTTTACTTTGTCCGTCGTAGGACGTATATCATAATTATCCGGCGTTTGCAGCCTTCTTCCTTTATATTTTCCCGCGATTATCCTCATTATATTATTATCCTTTCATACCGATTATATAATTTATATCGGCTTTTGGCAAGCATCCGTCATGGCGCCTTCAGGAATCTTGCCTGCAATTTTGAAATTTCCAGTCACGGCCATTAAATCCAATTATTTCATAACATATTATTTTCACTTCGTATCAAACTATTACTGTAATAGGAGGTGAACAAAAATGTCATTACAGGATAAGATGAACATCAATGCAAAGCCTGCATTAAACAGTCTGAAGACTGAAGTTGCTAACGAACTTGGTCTTTCTAACTACGAACAGACTGACAAGGGTAACCTGACTGCAAGACAGAACGGTTATGTTGGCGGCTATATGACTAAGAAGTTAGTCGAAATGGCTGAAAGACAGTTAGCTGGAAAATAATTTTTCGGCAAAATGAAAATTTATCGTTATATTTCTTAACAAAAGAAGAATACCCGGAAGCGAATACGTCTCCGGGTATTCTTTTTTCATCCGTGTTTCTCAATATCCTGATCCATATCGGCAAGTTCGCTCTTGAAAATGCTGTTGAGCTTATCCATCGCCCTTATAGTGTATTCGTATATTCCTTTAGCGAACAAGGTCACTATCGCCAGTACTGACATGGCGTCCACATATTCCTCCGGAACAGTAAGACCGATGGCCGAAAGAAACTGAGGGAAAGTGCTTATAGCTACCGTGAGGAGCGTGACTCCCAGGCAGACAGCTCCGAACCTCAGTACTCCGTCATAGAAAGTCCTGCAGTTCCAGCATTTATGAACTATGGCTATATTATAATATAGATCAAGTAAAAAATTTGCCAGCCAAACTATACCTAAGAGTACAGCCGCATATCCTATATATCTCAAATTCAAAAAAATCAAATCAAGCATATTATAACCCCCGTTTTATAATATGCCGCCTTACAGATTTAGCTGAATATTTTCTCCAAACATTTTTTTGACTTTCTGTCTCAGGGCGATATTCTGAAGATCCGTCAGATCGCCGTCTTTCTCTAGTATATCGTCCGCTGCCTGACGGGCAGAGGCGAGAATGTCGCCGTGCCGCACCAGGTCGCTTATGTTAAGCTCCGGAAGCCCGTGCTGCCTCGTTCCGAACATTTCTCCCGGTCCTCTCAATTTCAGGTCTTCCTCTGCTATAATAAATCCGTCCTCGGTGGAGCACATTATCTGATTTCTCTTATCGGCAACTTTGCTTTCCCGTCCCGACACGAGTATGCAGTAAGACTGATGCTTTCCTCTCCCCACTCGTCCCCGGAGCTGGTGCAGCTGCGCAAGTCCGAAACGCTCACAGTTTTCTATCACCATGACATTTGCATTGGCCACGTCTATACCTACTTCTATTACTACTGTAGAGACGAGGATATCCGTCTCTCCGGCGCCAAAGTCTTCCATGGCTCTATCTTTTTCTTCCTGTTTCATGGCCCCGTGAACCAGGCCTATCTTCATGTCAGGATAGGAAGATTCAAGTTCCTTATATATTTCTTCTGCGGAACGGCAGTCTATATTCTCAGACTCTTCTATGAGGGGAGCCACCACATAGGCCTGTCTTCCTTCTTTGACCTGCTGTCTGACAAAATTATATATGTCCTCTCTCGATTCTCCGCTTCTGAGAAAAGTCCTTATAGGCCGTCTTCCTTTCGGCATAGTATCTATAACCGATATGTCAAGATCACCGTACAATATCACTGCCAGAGTCCTGGGGATAGGAGTAGCCGTCATCACCAGGACATTGGGGTCAGATCCCTTTTCTGCCAGAAGGCTTCTCTGATTTACTCCGAATCTATGCTGTTCGTCGGTGATGACAAGACCCAGCGATTTAAACTTTACGTCAGGCTGGATTATGGCGTGTGTGCCTACTAAGATGTCCGTATTTCCGCCTTCAAGATCTTCCAATACCTGTTTTTTTTCTTTAGCCTTTAGACTGCTGCATAGAAGATCTACTTTTATCCCCAGAGGCTCAAAATCACGTTTTAAAGATATCAGATGCTGTTTGGCAAGTAACTCCGTCGGGGCCATCATCACGGCCTGAAATCCGGCCTTTACTGATTTATACATGGCAAGCTGAGCCACGGCAGTCTTGCCTGAACCCACGTCTCCCTGCACCAGCCGGTTCATGGGCCTGTCTGAGGCCATATCAGACTGTATCTCCTCCCACACTTTCAGTTGGCCGGATGTCAGCTGAAAAGGCAGTCTGTCTGTAAATTCTCTTACAGATATGTCTCTTTCTACGACCGTACCTGACTTTCTCTGTCTGCTTCCTTTTTTTATATACAAAAGCCCTGTCTGCAGAATCAGGAGTTCTTCGAATATCATCCTGTATCTGGCTTCCTTTATGTTTCTCTCATCATCGGGAAAATGAACATTTTTAAGGGCATATGCCGGACTGCACAAGTTATATCTTTTCACTATGTCCTCAGGCAGCCATTCTACTGCCTGGTCTATGCAGGAGGCGGCTTCTTGCTGCAGCTTTCTCATATTCGCCTGAGTAAGTCCTTCCGTCAGAGGATATATGGGAAATATACCACGCATATCTTCTTTATCTCCCAGCTTATGAAATTCCGGGTGAGCCATTTGTCTGCGTCCGTTGTTGAGAACTATCTTTCCAAAAAAAGTATATTCAGATCCTATATTAAAATAATTGGTCAGATATCTTCCGTTAAAAAACAGAATCTCCAAATCAGCCGATTCATCTTGAACCAGTATCCTCAGAGGCGTCCTCTTATTATATGGATTTCCCCTCATCTGTCTAACTGTGACTTTGCCTTTAATAAGGACGTCTTTATCAAATGGAGCTTCCATTATATAGGATATATTTCTTCTGTCTTCATACTTTCTCGGGAAAAGATGAAGAAGATCTTCTACCGTATCTATTTTCATGTTGTGGAGCAGCTTGCTCTTTTTTTCTCCCACTCCTCTGATGGACGAAACTTTATCTTGCAGGTTCATATTCTCTCTTTACCTCTATATCTCTTTCGGCCACATGCTTAGATTTCACGCCTACTATCTTGAGCGTAAGGCATCCGCCGTATTCGGGAAACATGGTCTGCATCTGGCTCTGAAGCTGATCTAAGACTGCTTCTGTAACATTTTTTATGCTTGAGCCGAAACTTATGACGGCGTAAAAGATAATCTTATATATATCTTTATCTTCTTCAAATTTAAAATGTCCCGCCAAGTCTCCGCTGCCGACTCTCTGGTATGTGCCTATTATCTTACCTTTTTCTGTAGCTAAAAATAATCTTTCTCCTGCTTTTGCGGCAGAGTTTATGATAGCTCTGGCTATAACGCTGTCATTTATGGTTATATCGCCCAGTGCAGTAGTCTTTTTCAGTGTCATCTTCGGCCTCTCACCTTCTCTTTTTCTCATTTTAACATATTTACTCACAAATTTATACAGATTTTCATAATATAAGCAAGGAGGCTTCATATGAACAATAACTGTCGTAAAAAGAAATGTTTCAGCTTATACAAGGAAACTAAAGATATCGGTTTCGTACTTCTGGTCTTCGGGGTGGTAACAGTGTGCGCTTTCTTTCTGCCTCCCAAGGCGTGGATAGTCCTTCTTGGAATCATTCTCATAGTCTGCGGGATCACTCTGCTTAAGAAATAAAACATATCTATTTTTCCATAATAAAGGCAGTTAGAGTGATCCCCTTCCTTACAGCTTCTATCTGTTTCAATACTTTGTATCCTCTTTTTTCAAAAAAGGGCCTCGCTGTGACAGACGCCTGTACTGTGATCTTATCCGATATCACGTTTTTCTCCAGCTCCTCGCATATCGCAGAAGCGACTCCCTTTCCCTGATGATCCATGTGTACAAACAGTCTGTCTATAAATCCCCTGCGGTCTATATCTCCAAATCCGATAGTTCTGCCGTTTTCTTCGGCAATTATGCTGTAATGTTCATAAAAAGATCTGTCCCATCGATCAGGGTCAGGCCTGCCGTCTGCCCACGCATAAAGTTGTTCTTCGTCATAATCGGCTTTATTTATATTGTGTATCGTATCGTAAAAGAGGAGAAGTATCTGGGCAAGGTCTTTAGTCTCATATCTTCGTATGATCATATCCTCACCTACAGAAAAGAATTGCTCAATATATAGAATTCTTCCTGGCTCGGCCGTGTCTCTTTTTGCAATCTTTCTAAAGATTCATCGAAGATATGCGCCTTTTCTTCGTCTATGTTCATGACTTTGCTGTCGCAGTATGTCCATTTTCTTCCGTCTAATACGCCGGTTTTAAGTTCCTTTACAAGCATAGCGGCAGGATACTTTTCTCCTTCGAGGCACACGTTGTATTTTTTGCAGCTTTTAAAGCCGCTGCTGACATAATTTCCGGGATTTCCAAAGATCACAACAGTATCGTATCCCATGGAAACTGCCTTCTCAAACGAATATTCCATCAGCATTTTTCCATATCCCTGTCTCTGATACTCAGGCAGAACGGATATGGGGCCAAAGTCAGAACCTGCTTTTCATTTTTATCCATATCGGTCAGTTTGGCTTTAGTATACATGATATTTGCTATAACTCGGCCGTCTCTTTCTATGACCAGAGCAAGCTCCGGAATAAAATCCTCGTGTTCTCTCATTATGTGAACCAAGTAATGCTCTATGCACTCTGGTACATATAGGTTATAAAAAGCTTTTCTCGTCATATCCTCTACGGCCTGATAGTCGCTCTCTTTCTCATTTCTTATATTTACTTTCATTTTTTAAAATCCTTTCATATATATTTGCTTCCTTCTCTGATACTTAAAGTGTTCAGAAGGCCTTCATATTCTCTAATGAAATTTCTAACCCATGCGGGGTCTGTCTTGGAATAGTCTCTAAGGCTCCATCCGATAGCTTTATTTATGAAAAATTCGTCGCTGCCCAGATTGTTTATGAGTATTTTTTTCAGCAAAGCCGTATCTGTCTTTTCTTTTCTGCACAGCTGATGATCTATAGCCACTCTCCTGAGCCACATGTCCTGGTCTTTCGACCACTTGAGCATCAGTTGGCCTACCCGCTGGTCTCTGATACCTATATCGCCTATTATCCTGTCGAAGCAGTCTATGGTATCCCACCACTGTTTTACTTTTATATATTGTTTTATCTTAGTAATATCTTCAAATAACAGGTATCTTTTCATCTCCTGCAGATAATCGCAGACAAAATATTGAAATTCTCTGTGTTCATCTTCATAACATCTGTCAAGCAGCTCCCAGTCTATGACCTTTTCTCGCTTTTCCTGTTTTAAAAAGCTTTTATAGACAGCCTTTCGCTTCGGCGCAGCTATGCCGTAGAACTTAAACAGATCTCTCATATATCCGGACATCTTTAAAGCATTTTGTATATCTTGATTGTTCTCAAAAGAATCCTTTAAACTCTGATATTTTTCATATGAATTCATAAACCCACCGTTGTAAATATCTTTTCACGCTTGATTTTATTTTAAATATAAAAACCCCGACAGTAGTCGGGGCATTTCTTGTAATTTTAATATTGGAGAGCGGAGAGTTTATTCTTCTTCCATATCTTTTTCGGATTTAACATCCTCTTCGACATCAGAAGCCTTCTTGAGTTTCTTAGGCACAACCTTTTTAACTTCTTCTTCCACAGTGGCTTCTTCTGTTTTGACAGGCCTGTTGCTCGGAGTTGTAACCGTAGAAACGGACCAGCGCATCATTTCAAACTTTATCTTATCTGCTCCCACCTGGATAACTATGGTCTCATCCTTAGTCTTTACGATCTTTCCGCAGATTCCGCCGATAGTGACGATCTCGTCACCCACCTGAAGGCTGCTCCTCATCTCTTGAATCTGTTTGTCCTTCTTTCTCTGGGGTCTTATCATCAGGAAATACATCGCAATGATAAGTATCAATAAAGGAGCTAAGCTTATAAGTTGTTGCATACTCTAATTTCCTCCTAAGTAAAAGTAATACCGCAAGTATTATTGGTGCCGGCGATGGGGGTCGAACCCATACGGTGTCGCCACCACAGGATTTTGAGTCCTGCACGTCTGCCAATTCCATCACGCCGGCTCACACAATACTGATATGATAACATATATTCTGCTATATTACAAATATTTCTTTCAAGAATTTTTATTTTTTTGACTCATCATCATCTGTTATTTTCTTTTTCCAAGTCCACGTATTACAGTTTTTAAATATATCGTTGAACACCGGAAGTTCCTTTGCCTCAAAGGTATCGACTCCTATGAGCCCCATCTTCTTATAGCAAAGAGTATAATACTGAGCTTCATCTGCAAGCATATCTTTTATTTCGGCATATATGGAAGTATATTCTTCAGAAGTATGGAGTCTGTCCAGCTCTCTCACCTTTTCCAATATCTCCTGATTCTCGTAGCCCCAGGTGTTGGCGCCGTCAAAGAAGCTCCTTAAATCATATGAACCTTCCATCTCATAACCGGTCAAGAGAATATCAAAATCCTTTTCTTCTATCAGTTTGTTGTATTCATCCCATTCTACTGCTCTGATCTCTACGCTGAAGCCTGCTCGTTCCAAGTTCTTCTCTATTATCCTGGCGGCAGCTATCCTGTTGGCGTTGTCGCTGTTGACCAGGAGAGTTACCGTAACATCGTTTCCTTCCGCGTCCTCTATCTTGCCGTTGAGATCCGTATCTTCATAACCTTCTTCAGCAAGTATTTCTATGGCCTTATCTCTGTCAAAAGCATAGTTGGTCTTAGAATCTGCTACTCCCAGAAAGCCGGGATAGTAGATGGTGTCGGCTAAGACTCCGTCATCCATATACCCCTCGCTCAGAACCTGATTCTCATCTATGGCATAGCATATGCCCTTCCTTACCTCTTTAGAGGTAAACAGCGGGCTCTGGGTGTTAAATACAATGAAATCCACCTGATTGGAAATCATATCATACATGGTCAGGCCCTTATCTTCAACCAGAGATTTTCTGTCTGAACCTATATCGGTATAGCAGGTCACTGATCCGATCTCCAGCATATTCGGCGCCATGGTCTTTTCCGGCAATATCTTTATGCTTACGCTCTTTTGAGCTTTATCTGCAAAATATGATTCGTTAGGCGACAGATCCAGTTCTTTAAGAGAATCATAGGATGAATATTTGTACATCCCCGTACCCACAGGCACAAATTCGTCGGTATCTTTTAAAAGAGCTCCTGCGCCGGAATACTCGCCTCTCGGAAGTATAGGGAAGGTCAGAGCGTCCAGCGAACAGTCATAATTATCACTGAAGTATATTCTGACGTTTCGATCGTCTTTTACATTGACGCTGTCGATTTTAGACGCCTTTTCATAATAAAGTCCTTCTGACCCGTATGATTTTATCGCATTTACAGTGAAGCTTATATCTCTGGCAGTCAGAGCATCTCCGTTGTGGAAGGTCACTCCCGATCTCAGAGTTATATCTACATAAGCCTTTTCTGTATCCACAGTATAGCTTTCTGCCAGCTCTCCCTCTACGTTAAGGTCTGCAGTATAGTCGAACAAGCTGTTGTAGATAAGTTTAGAGATATAATAAGTGTCTTCTGATTTGGATACTATAGGGTTCAGCGTGTCTATATATGCGGAAGCAAAGGAAAGAGTATTTTGTTCTTCCATCTTTACGTCCGGATCTATCTCCAATACTTCTTCCCTGTATATGTTTATACTTGAAACAGCCACTATAATCACAGCGATCACCACGACTATGTACAGCCAGTATTTTTGTAAAAATCCAAACCATTTGGATTCCGACATATCTTCTCTGTTAAATTTCATCTCTTAACCTCTCAAGTCTTCGATCTATCTGTCTGTAAAGGGAGGCGACAGTTCCCGAATTATCCAATATATATTGGCTCATACCCCTCTTTTTTTCTTCGGTCATCTGATTGTTGATCCGGTTCTCTATCTGCTTTTGCGATAGACCGTCTCTCCTTTTTATCCTCTCTACGCGCACATCCATATCTGCAGTGACAAGCCAATTTTCATCTGCAACGGATTCCATTCCGCACTCAAACAAAAGAGGAGCGTCTATGACCACGATGTCTGTGCCGCCTTCTTTTCTAAGGACCTGAATTTCAGAATCTATCTCCTGAATCACTCTTTCTGTAATTATCGACTGAAGCCTGCCAAGAGAGCTGGCGTCGCTGAACACCAGGTCGCCAAGAGCTTTTCTTTCAAGGTTTCCGTCTACGGATATATACTTTTCTCCGAATTCTTCGGCAATTTTTTTCAGAGCGGGAGCGCCTTTTTCAGTCATTTTTCTCGAAAGCTCATCGGCGTCTATGACATGGCATCCTTTTTCCCTTAAATAATCGGAGACAGTTGACTTGCCGGTCCCTATGCCTCCAGTCAAACCTATTATCTTCATCTGTTTCTATTTTAAATCATACCAGGTATATCCTTCGTTTACATCAGCCACCAGTTTCACCGAAAGTTTCACTGCTTCTTCCATATCCCGGCGCAGCAGTTCCTTTACCTGCTTTGAATCTCTCTTCGGAGCGCAGAGAATCAGTTCGTCATGCACCTGAAGTATGAGCTTGGTATCGGGGAAATTCTTCTTGAGGCTGTTGTATACCTTTATCATCGCTACTTTAATGATATCGGCTGCGCTTCCCTGTATAGGGCTGTTCATGGCCAGTCTTTCTCCCAGCTGTCTCACCATATAAGCTACGGCGCTTATTTCGTGAATAGGACGTTTTCTACCCAGAATTGTCTCTGAGTATCCTTTTTCCTTACAGCTGGCTATCTGGTTATCCATGTACTCTTTTACTTTTCTGTGTTTGGAGAAATAATCGTTTATATAGTTTTCCGCTTCTTTTCTCGAAATCTGCAGTTCCTCGCTGAGGCCGAATCCACTCATGCCGTATATGACTCCGAAGTTGACGGCTTTGGCCCTGCTTCTTTCTTGAGGAGTAACCTGGTCAAACGGCACCCCCAGCACTCTTGAGGCTGTGAGCTTGTGTATATCGTCGCCTCTGTTGAAAGCTTCGATGAGTTCCTCGTCTCCGGAAAGATGAGCCAATACTCTGAGTTCTATCTGTGAATAATCAGCGCCGATAAGCACATGATCCTCATCATCTGCAACGAAAGCCTTTCTGAGAGTCCGTCCCAGCTCCTGTCTTATAGGTATGTTCTGCAGATTGGGTTCGGTGCAGCTTATTCTTCCCGTAGCTGCGACGGTCTGCTGAAAATGAGCCCTGATTTTGCCGTCGCTGCCTATGAGAGGCTTCATACCTTCCACATAAGTAGAGTTCAGCTTTGCAAAGTTCCTGTATTCCAGAACCAGATTCACTATCGGATCCGCATCTTTTATTTTATCAAGAACCTCGGCGCTGGTGCTGTATCCCCTCTTAGTCTTTTTACCATAAAACGGAAGTTTCATATCTTCAAAGAGAATATTACCAAGCTGCATAGGCGAATTTATATTGAACTCTTTTCCGGCTCTGGTATATATATCATTTTCCAGAAGGCGGAGCTTTTCTTTTAATTCAACGCCGAAGTCTTCTATAAAGTCGGCGTTGACTTTTACTCCCTCTGCCTCCATAGACGCCAGAACCTCTATGAGAGGCAGTTCAGCCTCTTCAAACACTTTTTTAAGGCCTTGTTCTTCGAGTTCCTTTTGCTCAATTTCCATCAGAGCGTATACCGCCGCCCCTGTCTTGAGACCCAGCTCCGTCATATGAGCCCTATTATCATGGAACATATCCAGCTGCTTATCTTCACTCTGATTTTCTTCATCAATATTTATATCGCAGTGAAGTCTCTCGAGAGTCAGGTTCTTAAGCTCATATTTATTTCTGGAAGGGTCCAGAACATATTCGGCTATTGAAGTATCGAAAGCGATATCATAGTCGGTAAGGCCGTAGCACATCAAGGCGTAGATGTCGTTTTTTATTTCATGGCCTATAAAATTCAATTTCAGCCGGTTGAGTTTTTCTGTCAACATGCGACAGTCCACAGATACCATGTCCACGAGGTATGCTTTTTCCTCTCCCATTAAAAACACACCTTCTATAAAAGGTCTTTCTATATGGCTGAGGCTGCCGAAAGTCTTGAGATACACTCTCTCGCTCTTTGAAAGCTCTGATAATTTATCTATCTGATCAGCAGTTTCTATTATAGTTTTTTCCACTTCTGCAGACTTGAACATCTGAGCATTTTTCTGTGGAGTTATCTTGAGCTTTTTGAGAAAACTGTTGAATTCAAGTTTGGTGTAAATCTCTATGAGCTTGTCGTAATCAGGTTCCCTAAGTCTGAATTTCTCTATATCTATATCTATCGGAACATTTACATTGATTGTGGCAAGTCTCTTGCTCATAAGCGCAAGCTGAGCATTTTCCTCTACTTTGTTTCTCAGCTTCTGAGCAGAAATTTCGTCTGTATGGGCCAGCATATTATCGATGGAGCCGAACTGTTCCAAAAGTTTTATCCCTGTCTTCTCTCCCACTCCCGGTATGCCGGGAATATTATCTGATGAGTCTCCCATGAGGCCTTTAAGATCTATAAACTGCTTCGGAGTAAGATTATATCTTTCTTTCATCTTCGCAGGATCATAAAGTTCAAAATCTGTTATACCTCTCTTGGTTATTATGACTCTGGTATGCTCTGATACCAGCTGCAGGGCATCCTTATCCCCCGTTATTATCAGAGGCTGTATAATGGCTTTTTCCGCTTCTTGGGCGACAGTGCCGATTATGTCATCGGCTTCATATCCTTCGAGTTCAAGTATCTCTATATTCATGGCTCTGAGGACATCTTTGATTATAGGCATCTGCATAGCCAGTTCAGGCGGCATGGCCTTTCGTCCGGCTTTGTAATCTTCATATTCAAGATGGCGGAAAGTCGGGGCTTTAAGATCAAAGGCCACCGTCAGATATTCCGGTTCATAATCGCTTTCTATTTTTTGAAGCATATTAAGAAACCCATACACTCCCTGGGTGTAAATCCCCTCCTTAGTTATCATCGGTCTTTGAACTGCGTAAAAAGCTCTGTTTATCAGGCTGTTTCCATCTATGATAACGATTTTGCTTTCCATAAAACCCCCGTCTTTCTCTGTTTTTTTATACTATTATCTGATAAGCGTAGTACATAGCTATGACAACTCCCACTATGGACTCTCCGCCTAAAAGTCCGGAAGCTATTATCGTTCCCTTGCCGTCTCTTTCAAACTTAGGAGCTGCCTTGTCGACGATAAACCTTACAGCTCCGCCTATAGCCGCCGTAGCCGACAGATAAAACGGCAGGTATACTCCCAGTCCCAATGTAATGACGGGAAAATTAACACAGTATAAAACCGTCGCCGCTATGAGTCCTATTATAAAGGCCGGCATATGTGAAATCCCGCCTACCATGGCGGCAACTGCAGACGCCTGCGCGGCAGGGAACATCTCACTGCCGAAGGCTTCCGGACCGTAGGCCTTTAGTATGACGAACAAGATACATACCGATACTACGCCTCCCACCAGGCCGCCGACTACTTCTGCTATCCACTGGGCTTTTGGATTAGTTTTAAGCATATGTCCTGCCTTGAAATCGTTCATCACATCTCCTACCAGGCCGCAGGCTACCGCTATGACTGCCGCTACAAAAAAGGATTCTACCTCCCCTATATTGGAAACTGCTTTAGCAGCTATAAGGATTATTATTCCGAATATCTCCATAGGATTGATGCCGGACTGCCCCACGCATTGAGCAGACATGGACGTGGTCAGCCAAGCCCCCAGGATAGTGACGATGGAGGCGGCGATGCCCATATCTGTGACCACTGTAAATACAAAGGCCAATATCACCATTATCAGAGGCGCCCATCTCATATTTATAAAGTTATCTCCCAGCTTATCCTTGACAAACATGGAGCCGAAAATATCTTTAGCTTTGGGGATGATACCTTTGACAAGTATCCCTATTCCCGTTCCTACCATGAGACCTATACCGAGGGACGACTTGATATCTGCCGCTGTAGCAGAATCCCACAGTCCCAGTTCTACTCCTCCTATGAGGATACCTGCATCGCCTATAAGCGCTCCGAGAAACCATACGCCTATGACGACAGGCCCTATTATATATCCTATGGATATCAGCATTGGCGAAAGCCATATGCCCATAAATGAACCGTATACGGCCGTCTTGGAACTTAAGATGGTAGAAGCTATCTTCATCTTCCAGTCTCTGAAATAAGTAAATATGCCTGCCGCCAGCATAGAAGCGAAGAGCAGTATTACTTTTTTAGAACCTTTGTCACTTACCTCAAGAGTAGCCGCTGCGGCCTGGCCCATCGCAAAAGGGAGCTGTTTAGTCTCTATGAAATATTTTCTGAACAATGCCGTAAATATTAGACCTAAAACCACTCCTCCTAAAGTCACTGCCAGAAGGTCTCCCAGGTTTACGTCGGCATCGGGATTAAGCATCCATATGCCCGGTATGGTAAACGCCAAACCTCCGGCTACCATGGCCCCGGCGGACATGGCGGTCTGAGTGACGTTTATCTCCTGAAGATTAGTATTTCCGCAAAGCTTCAATATAAACATGGATACGAGGACGACAAACATTATGGGCCATGGAACTGAACTCAGCTTCAAAGCTATGAACATGGAACTCATGGTGAGAACTATGCTCCCTAAGGCCCCTATTATAAGTCCTCTGACCGTAAGCTGTCTATTTGACATCGCCTTTTCCTCCTTTTAAAGCAAGCCAGTATGCTGTGGCTACAAAGAATGCTCCTCCTATTATATTTCCTATCGTTACCGGCAAAAGGTTGTCTGTTATCATTCCCTCCCAGTTCAGATTGGACAGCGCTTCAGGAGCTGCGCCTGAAAGAGCTGCAAACACCTCGTTCTGGGCGGCGAATATACCGGCGGAAATAAAATACATGTTGGCAACGCTGTGTTCAAATCCTCCTGTGACAAAGAGCCATATGGGAAAAAACAATGCGAAGATCTTGCCTACGGTAGACCCGGCTCCCGTGGATGACCATACTGCAAGGCAGACAAGCCAGTTACACAAGATTCCCGAAACAAGGCACTGCAGGAAGTCCATGTTTACTTTTCCTGCCGCTACTTTTACTGTAAAGGCTCCCAGCATATCTCCTCCCGAAGACAATGTTCTGGTGTTATATACCATCCACGCTATAAGTACGCTTCCGGCAAAATTAGCTATGTAAACGATCGCCCAATTTCTCAGGAGTCCGGATACGGCAATCTTCTTTTCAAGAACCGCCAGCGTCATCAGGTTATTTCCCGTAAACAGCTCTGCTCCTGCCAGAGTGACCATTATGATCCCTCCTGTGAATATAGTACCCGACAATATTTTTCCGAGACCGAAAGTCTCTGAACTCAACAGCAGATTGAAAGAGGCCATGTTGGCCGCCGCTCCTGCGAAGGCTATATATGCTCCGGCCATTATTCCGAGTATAAACAGTTTTTTAAAAGAACTGCCGGATTTTGCTATGCCGTTTTCTACCGTTGTCTCCAATATCTCTGATGGTTTTAAATGATTCATTATTCCTTACCTTACCTTTTTTCCTGTGATGAATTACCTGGTCTATTCTATAATATTTGGGAGTATTTGACTACCCCCTTTTGGCAAATTTATAAATAATTCACAAAGGCAAAAATAATGATTCTAAAAGAAATTCCAACAGTTAAACTGTTGGAATTCAAGACCCGGGATACCGTCGAGGAGATAATTGATGCCCTATCTTATGATAGGTGGGTATTCTGTTTCTAACCTCTGTCTTCCCCTGAAATATGGGCCTGACATAACGCTTCGAAAACTCCGAATTCCCGATGCAAAACTGTAGGTTCAATTATGATTCCTCAACGCATAACCCAGGAATATTTTAATTATAAGTAGCCTTCGGAAAAATTATTCCTCATAAAGGTCGATGGAACAATTTGTATAGACTTTCTGAACGTCGTCGTTATCTTCGAGGACTTCGATCATCTTCGCCAGTTTCTTTATATCTCCCGGATCTGTAGGAGTGGACTCCATGGAAGGCACCTGTTCCACATCAGATTCAGCGATCTCATATCCGGCATCTGTAAGTGCGTGGTGCACCTCTGTATGTACCGCCGGATCTGTGACTATCTCGAAACTGTCCTCATTTGTTATCATATCGTCGGCGCCGGCCTCCAGAGCCGCCTCCAATAAAGCGTCCTCATCTATATCGTCAGACTTTTCGATGAGTATAATGCCTTTTCTCGAAAACATGTATGATACGCATCCCGGAGATCCCAGGTTGCCGCCATACTTGTCAAAAGTGGAACGTACCGCCGAGGTAGTCCTGTTATTGTTATCCGTAAGCGCTTCGACTATGACGGCCACGCCGGCTACGCCGTAGCCCTCGAACTTCAGCTCCTCGTAAGTTTCTCCCGCCAGTTCTCCCGTACCTTTTTTGATGGCTCTGTTGATATTATCGTTAGGCATAGAAATGGCCTTGGCCTTCTCTATTGCCAGTCTCAGTGACGCATTGTATTCAGGATCTCCTCCGTCCTTAGCCGCGACGGTGATGGCTCTTGCATATTTGGTGAACATCGCCGCTCTCTTTGAGTCCTGTGCCGCTTTTCTTCCGGCTATCGTACCGTGTCTTCCCATGGAGACACCTCCTAACTTAAGTGAAATTTTCTACTGTGATATTATACCACCCCGATGTCCCACTTTCAAGATATTATTTGACGACGATGCGTAGGAATCCCTCATCCTCTGAGGCATAGATATATACATCATGGCTTGATTCTATCAGAGCCTGAATATACGCGTCTTGCTCCAGCTCCTGGGCGGTCAGCCTGTTGCTTATAAAGACTCCAAACCCCGCATTTCTGATGCTGCTTTCAATTTGATCATAAAAATCCGTTTCTAAGACTTCTTGAGTCTTGCCACCAGCTGATCCTTTTTTCTCGGCCTTGCGGAAATGGCGTAAGGCCGTAAAATATTCTGTTCCTTAAGCGACATGAAGTGAACGATATATTTATTCAACATTCCCCTGTCATAGAGATTCTTGATCAGATCTAACGCTACGGGAGAAGTGTCAGCCGTGTGATAGCCGATGATCTCCCCTTTTTCATTTCTTATTCGGTAAATCGTCTCATATATTCTTTTAAGTATATTTAAAAGCTGCTGTTTTTCGACAAAGGCGCCCGTAAAAAACTGACAGTTTAGGCTGAAAAACTCCGGAAGAAGGCTCTCGTCACTCCTCATGGCGTCTTCTCGAAGTACATATTCTTCGGCGAGAGCCCTCTGCAAGCATACGTTTTCCGTAATCAATCTTTCCATCTCCGATTCCAAGGCAGGTTCGCCTTTAAGACATTCTTCCGCGCGCACGCTGACCGTCTTTTCACTTTGGAAAATCTCCGCTCCAGAAACGTATTTCATAGCTCCTCCTTTCCACGCTAAATATTACTTTTATCAAATTTCTTTTGAGAGCTTGGTATAGATAACAGCCCATCGTTTAATCTGTTAACCTTTAAATTTGAGAGTTTAATATATATTTCATCTTCATTTCCTACATACATACGATATGTCTCGCTTAAATGAGAGACAGCTCCCGCGTCGCTTTTCATATTAAAGTTTGAGAATTATATAAATCGCCTATCAAACTCAAAAAACCCACCTTATGAATAGAAATAGTACCTGAATGTGACAGCATCTTCGCATTGGTTGATGTTAATTTGATAGAGAACACTATCTGTGTACCGGACCACGATTGTAAATCTAAAATTCCATCATAAGACTGCATACCAAAGTCAAAAATTGCAGCAGGCGTAGCAGTAACACTCCCATCTTCATAAACGGTCAAGCCATATTTTAAACTTCCATTATCAATATTTTCTTTATTTATTTCAATTATATCTAAATTTTGATAGTTTTGATCTGTATCAGCGAAAACATATATAACATTAGTAAATAAAAGGATTGTGCATAAGAAACTAATAATAATTATACTTTTCTTTTTCATTTTAATTATCTCATTTACATTTTAAATAGCAATAATTTCAAAAAATAGTTTTTATTAACAATTATTATTTTAGATCCTGCTCTTTCTGTCCAATATCTTGCCTCCTTTCTAATTTGTTTTATACCAACATATATTTTTATAATATTATAATGTTTATTTTTTGTTAATTGTTTTTTAGATGTTCTAATAATTCAAAAAAGAGCATTTTCATTGAAAATGCTCTCAAACCAGTTTTGATTTTTAATTAGAAAATATTTGGAACCCCGAGGTTCTCGCAAACTTGCTCGGCTTCATCAAAATTCTTGTGAGCCGTAGCCATCATCAATTTTATACGATTCAGCTGATTAGTATCGCTGGCCCCCGGATCATAGTCGATAGCCACTATGTTAGCCTTTGGAAATCGCTCTCTTATAGCCTTCATCATTCCTTTTCCAGTGACGTGATTAGGCAGACAGGCAAAAGGCTGCAGACACGCTATATTGGTGGCGCCGCTCTTTATGAGTTCGATCATTTCACCCGTAAGGAGCCAGCCTTCTCCGCACTGATTTCCTATGGACGCTATCTGGGACGCTTCTTTAGCCGTATGTTCTATGTAAGAAGGTTCGCAGAACCGCCTGCTTTCTCTGAGGGCCTTTCTCATAGGCTTGCGGAACCATTCCACGACTTTTATCGCAATCTGGTTTCCCTTGTATTTCATATACGAGCCCGAAAGTTTCTCGTAGTTGAATTTCTTGCTGTACATTCCGTACAAGAAAAAGTCCACCAGGTCTAATACTACCGCCTCTCCGCCTTCTTTTTCTATGATATCCACTATGTTGTTGTTGGCATCGGGATGATATTTTACCAGGATTTCTCCGACTACTCCCACCCTCGGTTTCTTTTCATCTGTAAGAGGCAGGGCGTCATAATCCTCGACGATCTTTTTGACAAGCTTTTTATATGTTGAGATCTTGCCGTCTCTGCAATTTTGAAATATCTCCTTTTCATACTTCTTCATTATAGCTTCGGCGCTTCCCTCGATTTTCTCATAAGGTCTGGTAGCGTATAAGAGTCTCTGGAACAGATCTCCGTACATGGCTCCGATTATCACCCTTTTTCCCATGGATACGCTTATCTTGAATCCCGGATTGGATTCAAGCCCTGCCATGTTGAAAGAAACCACCGGCACTTGTTCCATCCCCAAGTCTTTTAGGGCTTTTCTCAGCAGAGCGATATAATTGCTGGCTCTGCATCCGCCGCCTGTCTGCGACATTATGAGAGCAGTCCTGTCAAGGTCGTATTCTCCGGACTTCAAAGCGCTGATCATCTTTCCCAGCGTGACAAGTGTTGGATAACATGCGTCGTTGTTGACATATCTTAGGCCCTCGTCTATGGCGTTTTTGTCTATCGTAGGCATGAGCACCGCTTTATATCCGCTGGCTTTAAGCGCAACCTCAAAATACTGAAAATGAATCGGAGACATCTGAGGAATTATGAGAGTATAGTCCTGTTTCATCTCTTTAGTAAAATATTTTCTCTCGTATGGTCTGTCATAATGGACAGGTTTTATACCATTTTTGCTTCTCTCGTCTATGGCAGCCTTAAGAGAACGTATGCGTATCCGCGCCGCTCCGAGATTAGTCCCCTCGTCTATCTTCAGGACGGTATACAGCTTATTATTGTTTTCTAATATTTCTTCTACCTGGTCGGTAGTCACTGCGTCTACGCCGCAGCCGAAAGAGTTGAGCTGTATCAGTTCCACATCGTCTCTCGTGCCGGCAAAATCAGCCGCTTTATACAGTCTGGAATGATAAGTCCACTGATCCAGCACTCTGACAGGACGCTTGAGATCGCTCAGATGACATACGGAATCTTCTGAAAGTACCGCCATATCGTAAGACGTTATCATCTTGTTTATGCCGTGATTTATCTCCTTATCCAAGTGATAAGGACGGCCCGACAAAATTATTCCTTTTTTCCCGTGTTCGGCAATATATCTTAGAGCTTCCTCGCCCGCTCTCCTGACATCATCTTTAAACTTATTCTCTTCTTCTCTCGCTGCTCTGACCGCCTCTCTTATCTCTGTCTGGGGAATGTCTTTATCAGCAAATATTTCCAACAGACGTCTCACCAGACGTTTATCATCATCATATGGCACAAAAGGATGAGAGAACACAACGCCTTCTTCTCTGAACAATTCATCCATATTATTGGCTATGACTTCCGGATAAGTGGCGACAATAGGACAGTTATAGTGATTCTGAGCTTCATCGTCCTCTTTCTGTTCATAATTGATGCACGGATAGAATATCCATTTCTCGCCCATCTCTACGAGGGTCTTGATGTGACCGTGAACCATCTTAGCCGGATAACACGCAGTATCGGAAGATATGGTATCTATGCCTTTTTCGTAGAGCTCCTTAGATGAATTAGGTGAAAGTACTACTCTGAATTTAAGTTTAGTGAAAAACGTGAACCAGAATGGATAATTTTCGTATACGTTGAGTACTCTCGGAATAGCTACTCTTCCCCGCACGGCCTCATGATCCGTCAGAGGCTCATATTCGAAAAGTCTTTTCAATTTATATTCGTACAGATCCGGCAGATCGCTGTGCTCTTCATCTTTTCCAGCGCCTTTTTCACATCTGTTTCCTGTTATGTATCTGGCTCCGTCCGCAAATCTTGTCACCGTCAGCATGCAGTTGTTTTCGCATCCCCTGCATCTGGTATTTGATGTGGCGGATTTAAAATCGTCCAGGCAATCGGCAGGTGTGACGAAAGAAATATGTCTTTCTTCAAAATTTTCCAGAGAATTTATGGCGCAGCCGTAAGCCCCCATTATACCTGCTATATCAGGACGGACTACTTCCTTTCCGAGTACCTTCTCTATGGCTCTGAGGACAGATTCGTTGAGGAAAGTCCCCCCCTGCACGACTATCTTTTCGCCGGCTTCTTCGGAATTCCTCAGTTTTATCACTTTATAAAGAGCGTTTTTTATCACGGAATAGGAAAGTCCCGCGGCTATATCGCTTATATCGGCTCCTTCCTTCTGCGCCTGCTTTACCATTGAGTTCATGAACACGGTGCATCTTGTTCCCAGATCTACAGGGTTCTTGGCATGTATGCCTACCTGAGCAAATTCTTCCACCGGCATATCCACAGATTTGGCATAAGTCTCTATGAACGAGCCGCAACCTGAAGAACACGCTTCGTTGAGCATTATGCTGTAGATAGCGTGGTCTTTTATCCTCATGCACTTCATGTCCTGGCCGCCTATGTCCAGGATAAAGTCCACCCCCGGCAAGAATTCTTCGGCGGCTTTATAATGGGCCATGGTCTCTATTATGCCGTAATCTGCGTTGAAACCTGCCTTTATCAGTCCCTCTCCGTATCCTGTGACTGTGGTATTGGCTATATAAGCGCCTTCAGGAATAAGATCGTAGACTTCTTTTAGCATCTGCTTGGTGGTAGCCAGAGGGTTTCCTTCATTGCCTCTGTAAAAACTGTACAGAAGTTTTTTATCCCTGTCGATGAGGGCGGCCTTAGTCGTAGTTGAGCCTGCGTCTATACCGAGGAAAAGTGGTCCCTCAGCGTCTTTTATGTCTCTTCTTTCTATTTTAGCTCTGGCATGTCTTTCTTTAAAAGCCTCATATTCTTCTTCGTCTTTAAAAAGAGGCTCTATTCTCTTGGCTCCGGCCATGGACAGAGCGTCTACATGCTTCACCTTATTTAGTATAGCGCCTATCTTTACAGGACTTGATTTCTCAGCCGTAAATGCCGCTCCTAAGGCGACAAAATACTTCGAGTTTTCCGGAAATATCACTTCTTCCGGCTTCAATCCCAGCGTCTGTATAAATCTGTTCCTGAGTTCTGACATATATGTAAGAGGGCCGCCCAGAAACGCCACGTTTCCCTTTATCTTATGTCCGCATGCCAATCCGCTTATAGTCTGATTGACCACTGCCTGAAATATGGAAGCCGCCAGATTTGAAAGAGGCGCCCCCTCGTTTATGAGCGGCTGTATATCTGTCTTTGCAAAGACGCCGCACCTGGCCGCAATTGGATATATCACTTCGTATTTTTTTGCTGCTTCGTTTAAACCTTCTCCGTCAGTACTCAGGAGGATGGCCATCTGGTCTATGAAAGCTCCGGTACCGCCTGCGCAAGTACCGTTCATTCTCTGTTCTATGGCGCTTCCAAAATATGTAATTTTTGCGTCTTCTCCCCCAAGTTCGATGGCTACGTCTGTCTGGGGAATCAACTTTTCTACGGCAAGAGAGCAGGTGACCACCTCCTGCTCAAATCTGGCTCCTATCTTCTCTGCCAGAGCCAGTCCCCCGGAACCCGTTATAACGCACTTTACATCAATATCTCCCACCGTATCTATCAGGTCTTCAAGCAGTTCTCTGACTTTATCAAATACGCTGGACATATGTCTTTCGTATCTCTGATAGATCACTTTCTCATTCTCGTCTATCAGAACTAATTTTACTGTCGTTGAACCTACATCTATACCAAGTCTCATATAAACCCTTTCTCTTTAACTTTACTTGCATTATATTTTACCACCATTTCGCTAAATTTTCGTTAAGATATCGTTAAGAATGTCGTGAGAATTTTTACTATTTTCGCTAAAAAATATAAGTACTGAAAAAATTTTCGGGTTTTGCAGAAATGTTTTGTATCGCCTTGAAAATTTACAATAATGCGGAGTTGGCAACCATTCTCCTCGTATGTTAAAATAGATTTATGAAAAGCAAAATAAAGAAGAAAACATGGAAAGCTATATACAGACTTTTGGACAAAGTCTCCCCTTTAGATTACGACTGCGGAACTCTCTGTAACGCTGCCTGCTGTACTTACAGCGGCGATATGAAAGATGAGGATATGGGCATATACCTGTTCCCCGGGGAAGAAAAGATACATGACATGTCCTCAGATTGGCTGGACTGGTCGGTTCAGCGGGCGGAGGACTTTGAGTTTCCCGATTCATGGACAGGCAACGTTCATTTTGTAAGATGCAAGACTCCGCCGCGCTGTCCCAGAAACATGCGCCCCTTTCAATGCCGCACATATCCCCTTGCGCCGCATATAACGGAAGAAGGCGTCCTCATTCTCATCAAAAACGATGAAGAACTCCCTTATGAGTGTCCTCTTATAAGAGATGATATACATCTCAGCGAAGCATTTGTAAAGGCCACGTATACCGTCTGGAGCCATCTTCTGAGGGATCCTCTGATATATGATCTGGTAGAAATGGATTCTGCAGCAAGGGACATTGACGATCATTTACAGAGGTAATGTTATGTGGATATTATACGCTTTCGGATCAGCCCTTTTCGCCGGTCTTACTTCTATACTGTCTAAATGCGGTATTAAAAAGACTGATTCCACTGTAGCTACCGCCGTACGTACTATAGTGGTGCTGTTCATGTCATACATGATGGTGCTTATAATCGGTTCACAGGATCAGATCGTAGAAATCGGAACGAGGACGTGGGTCTTTCTGATACTTTCGGGGCTTGCTACAGGAGCTTCCTGGCTGTGTTATTTCAAAGCGCTTCAGCTGGGCGACATAAACAAAGTAGTGCCGGTGGATAAATCCAGTACAGCTTTGACCATTATCATGGCATTTTTCTTTCTTAACGAAAGCATCAGCCTCCTTAAGACGCTTTGTGTTATAGCTATAGGTGCCGGAACTTACATGATGATTCAGAAAAAAACCTCTGATGAAATCCAGTCAAAAAACGGATGGTTCCTATATGCCTCACTCTCGGCAGTATTTGCCGCCCTAACTTCCATCTTGGGTAAAATAGGCATAGAAGGCGTAGAATCCAATCTTGGAACTGCGATACGTACCCTCGTAGTTCTTATCATGGCCTATATGATGGTATTTGCCGAGGGCAAAACCGGTCAAATCAGATCTTTAGACAGGCGTGAACTCATCTATATATGTCTGTCAGGCTTTGCAACGGGCGGATCCTGGTTATGCTACTACAAGGCGCTTCAGGACGGCCTGGCCAGCGTAGTCGTTCCGATAGATAAGCTCAGCATAATCGTGACTATAATTTTTTCCTATTTCGTATTCGGAGAAAAACTGACAAAGAAATCATTTATCGGCCTAATTCTCATTGTAGCGGGAACTTTAGGTATGCTGCTGCACACATAAATAATCTGCCTTCTGTCGTCCACCGCAGGATTTTTTGATGTAAAAAGGCCGTCTTACTATCGGCAGTTCTGTCGATGACAGAGTCATCTTGATTGCATTGATGATGTCAATCGAAAATGTCCAGAGACATCGTCATTCCCGGTATTGAAGCTTTTTTGCTCCTTTACGGGGATTTTTTCTTGGCAAATCCCGGTCTTCTCAGATTAAATGGCGTTTGCGGGAGTTTTTTTCTATCTTGAAGTGGCTCAGCAATTGACATCTCTTGAGGCAGGACGCTGTATAAACGAGAGGTGAAGCATAAAAAATACAACAAGAGACGTGCTGAAAATCCGCTTCGGCGGCTCAAAACCCTCCGATGATGTATTCCGCACAAAAAACGGCGGATTCTACAACCAGTTATGGAAAAACGGTTGTAGAATCCGGACGAAAAATCAAAAATTACAGCATGAGCTGCCTCGGTGGCCCGATTATGCTATATTTCGCAGCAGAATGTTGTAGAATATGGCGTGACGGCCAAAAAATACAGCACGCGCCTATATTGTCTGCACATCGGCTTGCGCCCGGCGTAGATGCAGAATTTGTTTTTTCGTCCTACATTGCAATACAACAAAATTTGAGTCTTTATATGCAATAAGGAGCAGACATTCGCCGGCTCCTTTTGGCTGTCTCTTAAAGGTACAGCAAAGAACCACCCGCATAAGCGGGTGGCTCTGATTTTAAAGTTTCGATATTTCCTTTTTATATAACCACCTGAGTGTGATAGCGCTGTATATGAGTCCTAATATTTCGGCCAGAGGAAACGCCAGCCAAGAAAGCGTCACTCCTCCAATCTTTATCAGTATATACGCCAGCGGCAGAATTCCCACAAGTTGTCTTATCACCGAAGCATACAGGCTTAAGACTCCGTGACCTGTTCCCTGGAATAACGTTCCCGTTATTATGCCGAAGGCGGCAGGTATGAAGCACAGACTTATCAACCTGAGGGCCGGAACACCTATCCTGAGCATTTCTTCCGAAGCATCAAATATCAAAAGAAGCTGCGCCGGTATAGCCTGGAACAGAACAGTACCTGCGGCCATGACGATGAGCGCGACCTTAAAAGCTTCTTTATACGTCTTCATCAGTCTGTCCTTGTTCCTGGCTCCATAGTTATACCCCAATATAGGCATAGCACCTTGGTTCAGACCGAACACCGGCATGAATACGAAAGACTGTATCCTGAAATATATTCCCAGTACCGCTACCGCCGTAGTTGAGTAGGCGACTAAGATCATGTTGTAGAAGATTATCATCACCGAAGCTATCGACTGCATAACGATAGAAGGAAGTCCTACTTTATAGATATCGGCTACAATCTTCCAGTCCATCTTAAAGCCTCTGATCTTTATATTTACGAGATGTTCGCCTCTGAGAACGATACTGACTCCCATTATCATACCGCACATCTGGCCTATGATAGTAGCCAGAGCCGCTCCCGCTACACCCATCTGAGGCATGCCGAAGAGTCCGAATATTAGTATAGGGTCGAGGATGACATTAACTATGGCTCCCGTAAGACTACATTTCATAGGAGCGACCATGTTACCCGTAGACTGCAGCACTTTTTCCAGCACTACCTGAATATTCAAAAATAATGATCCTATACAAACTATCTGAAGATATTGGCAGGCAGACTCGAATATAAAAGTACCTTCTTCCGCATATCCTGAAATAAACGGCTTAGCAAAAAAGACGCCTATCACAAAAAATATCAGATAGTTAAAAAGACCTATCCTGATACTGGTGCTGGCAGCCTTATCCGCCGCTTCTTGATTTTTAGCTCCAAGTCTTCTGGCTATCAAGGAATTGATACCTACTCCGCTTCCTACGGAAATGGCTATTATCATCATCTGAATAGGATTTACCAAGGATACGGCTGTAAGCGCATCTTCACCTATTCTGGAAACGAAAATGCTGTCGACCACATTGTACATAGCGTTTATGGTCATCGATAAAATAGCGGGCCAGGCCATACTCATGAGAAGTTTTCTTACAGGCATGGTACCCATCTTGTTTTCATGTGTCATCTGATTATATGCATTATTTTCTGTTGATTTTTTCATACTAGTTCTTTGTACCTCCCATTAGACAAAGAGTTATTATATAACAAATTATTTACAAATTCAACAATTATGGTATTATATTCTGAGTGAGATTTTAGAAAGAGGAAATAAAATGACCACAAGACATGAAGAAATACAGAAAAGAAGAATTTTCGGCATAATTTCACATCCTGACGCCGGAAAAACTACTTTAACAGAAAAATTGCTTCTCCACGGAGGCGCTATACGCCAGGCAGGCACAGTAAAAGCCAGAAGAAATGACAAATTCGCCACTTCTGACTGGATGGAAATAGAAAAACAGAGGGGCATTTCTGTTACGTCGTCGGTGATGCAGTTCGAATATGATGATAAAGTCATCTCCATAATGGATACGCCGGGACATAATGACTTTGGGGAAGACACATACAGAATACTGACCTCCGTAGACAGCGCCGTAATGGTCATAGACGGAGCCAAGGGTATAGAGACTCAGACGAGAAAACTATTTAAGGTCTGCGCCATGAGGCATATCCCTGTCTTCACCTTTATAAATAAGCTGGACAGAGAAACGAAAGATCCTTTCGATCTCATACAGGAGCTGGAAGATGTTTTAGGGCTGCCCTCCGTACCCGTCACCTGGCCTATAGGCTGCGGACTGAATTTTCAGGGCATCTACGACATTCTTAAAAACGAGGCCGTGTTATATAAGGCTGATAAGATCATCAAACTCGGTGAAAACGGCGTCTTCGGTCCGGAACTTGAGGGAGAAATCTCAGGTTTTAACTTATCTTCTCTGAGAGATGAGATAGAGCTGATACAAGGCGCCGGAAACGAATTCGATATAGAAGCCATCTCCTGCGGAAAACTATCTCCCGTATTCTTCGGCTCTGCACTTTCAGATTTCGGTACCACCCAATTCCTGCAGCATTTCCTCGACATGTCGCCGGCGCCGGGACCTCGAAAGACTACCGACGGCTTTGTAAATCCCGGAGACGATTTCTTCAGCGGCTTTATATTCAAAATACAGGCAAATATGAACCCCGCCCACAGAGACCGTCTGGCATTTTTCAGGATATGCTCAGGAACATTTGAAAGAGGTATGACGGTGAAGCTGTCACGTACAGGTAAAGAGATGAAGTTGGCCCAGTCCACCATGCTCATGGCAAATCATCGTGAAAATGTAGAAGAGGCCATAGCCGGAGATATAATCGGAATATATGATACGGGAAATTATCAGATAGGCGACACTCTTTCCACCAGAAAAGAGACGCTTTTCTTTGAACCTCTTCCCACCTTTCCTCCGGAGCTCTTTGCGCTCGTAACGCCTAAAGATACCATGAAGGCCAAGCAGTTTCAAAAGGGAGTTTCTCAGCTGGCGCAGGAAGGAGCTATCCAGGTATACCGCAACGAATATAACGAGGTTATAATCGGCGCCGTAGGCCAGCTGCAATTCGAAGTCTTTCAATACAGGCTGGAAAACGAATATAACGCAAAAATACGTATGGACAGACTGGAATTTTCTCTGGCCAGATGGGTACATGCAGAAGATTTCGATACTGTTAAAAAGGTGCTGGATTCAAGAACGATGCTGGTGTTCGACCATTTTGACAGGCCGCTGATACTGTTTGCAAATCAGTTCACTCTCAATTATTTTGCAGAAAAGAATCCTGACATAAAACTTTTAGAAGCATTAGACGTAAAACAGTTTTAGAAAGAAAAAGCCCTGCATCCGGCGCAGGGCTTTTTTTCATATATTAAAGTTTGCAGACCTTTTCAGTCTGTCATTTCTATCAGCTGACTTTTCCTGTCTTGAGCAGGAGTTTCATAGCTTCCATGACATCATCCGAATTGTCATAATATGTACCGGTGACCATCACGATCTTTCCGTCTACGATGGCATAAATGCCGATCTGATCAGTTTCACCCATGGCCATAAGCGCATCTCTTCCGCCCACAGCATCTATATCTGATTCAGTAATGCTGCCATTTTCGATCATGATGTCTATCATATCGTCGGTAAGCTGAGTCTTAGTCTCATAATAGATTACAGGCTGGCCGCTGAAGGTCTTCATCTCATTCTTTTCTATGGAAAAACCTGAAACATTCATATTCTCGATTTCAGCCATGAGATCATCCATATCTTCTGAAGTCAGAGGTCCCTCATAATCCTGTGAGATCACGACATTGATATTAGGGCACTTTCCGTCCGGATTTCCAGCCTCATATACCTCTTTGTCGTAGATGGCAAACAGACCTAAACTACTGTCGAACAACCATTTATCTGCGTCATAAGAGCCCGTAAACCCGCTGTATGTAGCGTCTTTCACATTTGACGGCTGCTGAGGATCCTCCAGCGCCGGATATTCCGGATCCTTGCTTTGACATCCGGCCAAGGCTGCTACCGTAAGGATGCAGAGCATAATCAGAGCAAACTTTCTTTTCATATTTTCCCTCCTAAATATATTACCATTAAAATCGGGCAGAGCTATAAGCCGGGTTCTGTATTAAGCAATCATCTATCTCGACTTGCCATTGCTGACAAGCTCCAGCGACCTACCTTCCGGGAGGCAGCGGGCAACTGCCTCTATCCCCTGTTTGGTCTTGCTCCGGATGGGGTTTACACGGCCGACATGTCTCCATGCCGCCGGTGAGCTCTTACCTCACCATTTCAACCTTACCACGGCATTACCCGTTTCGGCGGAATGTTTCTGTTGCACTTTCCCTATAGTTACCTACGCCGGACGTTATCCGGCATCCTGCCCTGCGGAGCCCGGACTTTCCTCATTTACAAGATTGTAAACGCGACTGCCTGCTCTACCCGAATTTAATCAAAACAAATAAACTGCAAAAGATACGGAATAAGTGACTACCACTGCTACAATCAGTCCTACCACTATGATCTTTGCTAAAGTTTGATTCTTCTTTTTCATATTAAACCTCTTTTAATACTGAGCGTCCTCTTATTGAGGCCGCATCCGCATACCGAATTTTTCATAACAAGATGAACGGATCTAAATCCGTCTCAGATTCAATTATATTTAGGTCTGTGTTGTTTCTGAGATAATCTGCCATATTTTCTGTGAAGATTTTCTCACTGCCGTAATGACCTATATCGAGAATGTTCAATCCCGATTCTTTCGCCTCCTGGGCATCGTGATACTTCACATCTCCCGTGATGAAAAGGTCGCATCCCAGCCGCCTGAGACTACTTGAAAATTCCGCCCCTGATCCGCTGCAAAGGCCTATGGTCTTCACTTCGGAATTCAAATCTCCCGCAAAGGAGACAGATCTTCTGTCAATATTGAGCCATCTGCATATCTGCTCTATATATTCGCTGACTCTGCACTCTCCGTCTACAGTACCTATCCTGCAAAATCCGTCCTCTCCTGCGATGCGAATATCGCACAGATGAAGGAGTCTCGCCAGATAATCGTTGTTTCCGCCGTCACATTTGTCAAAAGGCGTATGACTGGCATATACGTTTATTCTGTTTTGTACGAGCCTCACTATGTAGTTTCCCGTAACTGTATTATCGCAAATCTCTTTTATGGGTTTAAAGAACATGGGATGATGAGTTACAATAGCCTCAGCTCTCAAGTTTACGGCCTCGTCTATGACCTGATTTGTGATCTCCATAGCCGTAAGCACCCTGGTCACAGGAGACGCCTCGAATTTTATCTGAAATCCCGAATTATCCCACGGTTCCTGTATACAGAGGGGACTCTTCTTCTCTATGATTTCTGCCAGTTTTTCAATCCTCATAGTTTTCTCATCAACCTTTCGATATACTCTATCCTGTATTCCTGACTTCTCAGCTCCTTAGGCGAAACGGCAGAGGAAGACATCATGCCGCTGAGGATATTTTTCTCTATTCTTAGTTTAGTTGACAAATATTCCCTTGTCAAGGGTCCCTGAAACTTTATAAGTGTATGTGGATATTCATATTCTATGCGTTCGGGTCCCATGGACCTTGTGACTGCCACTTCTACAGGCACTGCAGTTATCACTTCGCAGATGAACCTGCCCTCCCGCACCAGTTTTTCGTTTTTTACAGAAAACCCGTTATTATACAACCAGTGTCTAAGCCTCCCTATATTGTTCCTGGGCTGGAGCACGATCTTTTTAAAACTTTTAGCTTTATATGGGTCTTTGCCAAGTATTTCAGTCATCAGCATACCGCCCATTCCAGCGATTATCAGATCGTCTGTCTCCCCTTGCGAAAGTACGTCAATGCCGCTGCCCAGCCTTAAATCAAATTCTGTTTCCGGGTGAAATCTGCGGCAGTTCTCTATGGCCTTATTGAGAGATCCCTCGCTTATATCTGTCATGATCACTTTGGGGGATATACGGTTTTCCCATAAAAAAATCGGCAGAAAACCGTGGTCGGTTCCTATATCGGCCACGGTTTCTCCCATTTCTATCTCCTCTGCAATTACGTTCAGTCTGTCGCTTAATTTTATCATCTTATTCGAGGTAGTCCTTCAATTTTTTACTTCTGCTGGGGTGGCGAAGCTTACGTAGAGATTTTGCTTCGATCTGTCTTATTCTTTCTCGGGTGACGTCGAATTCTTTGCCCACTTCTTCCAGAGTCCTGGCTCTGCCGTCTTCGAGGCCGAATCTCAGTTTAAGAACTTTTTGCTCTCTTTCAGTCAGAGTATCTAAGACCTCTACCAGCTGCTCTTTTAACATGGAGAAGGCCGCAGCCTCGGCAGGAGCGGGAACATCTTCATCAGGTATAAAATCTCCCAGATGACTGTCTTCCTCTTCTCCTATAGGAGTCTCGAGGGAAACGGGTTCCTGTGCGATCTTCTGTATTTCTCTCACTTTTTCTACTGAAATTCCCATTTCCTTGGCAATCTCTTCCGGGCTTGGTTCTCTGCCGTAAGTCTGGAGAAGCTGTCTTGAGACTCTTATCAGCTTATTTATAGTCTCCACCATGTGGACCGGTATTCTTATGGTCCTGGCCTGATCGGCTATAGACCTGGTTATAGCCTGTCTTATCCACCATGTAGCATAGGTGGAGAATTTATAGCCCTTTGTATAATCGAACTTATCTACAGCTTTTATCAGTCCCAGGTTTCCCTCTTGGATCAGATCCAAAAATAACATTCCTCTTCCTACATAACGCTTAGCTATGCTCACTACCAGACGGAGGTTGGCCTCGCAGAGACGCTTTTTAGCCTCCTCATCGCCTTTTTCCATTCTCTTGGCCAGCTCTATTTCCTCATCGGCTGAGAGAAGCGGTACTTTTCCTATCTCCTTAAGATACATTCTGACGGGATCGTCCACCGCTATGCTCTTTGGAATGGTGGATTCTATATCTATCTCGCTGGCTTCTTCTACGATAAGCTCAGCGTCAGCTGCCACATCGGGGTTTTCTGCCAATATAACATCAAAATCCTCAGGTTCAGTCTCCGATACTATTTCTATTCCCTTGGCCATGAGCAATTCATACATATCGTCCATCTGGTTCTTATCCAGATCCGCAGAATCGAGGATATCTGCAATATCAGCATAGGTAAGCTGATTGTGCGAATTTTTCCCCTTTTCCAGCAAGGCGCAAAGCATTTCCTGCTTTTTATCTGCCGCATCTTTCGTCTGCTCTGTCTGAACAGCCTGGGCTTCTATCTTTTCTGTAGTATTTTTTTCTGCGCTCATTACATTTTTCCTCCGTGTGCTTTCATTTCTTTCTGAACTTCCATCAATTCTATAGTAAGTCTGTCTATTGATTCCTTATTTTCTTCGTCTGCGAGAGACAGAATATCTCTCAGCTGCCGCTCCCGGCTTTCAAGACGTTTAAATTCCCATCTATGTATGCACTGATTTAGAACTTCTCTTTCATTTCCGGTTATTATCACCTTATCCAGGCTTTCCTGCAGTTTCTCGCTCTCTGCAGGTTCGAGTCTGTCTATGACCTGCCCTCTGTTGAAATCTCCGTTTAAACCATAAAACTCGAAGGCGATGTTGAGAGTCTTTTTTCCCAGCTGGCTTTCGAATATGTCACTATAAGGCAATACGCTTTCGGAAAATTCCGGGTCTATGAAAAGGCACTTAAGCACAGTAGCTTCTAAAGGAGAGAGTTCAAGGACTTCTTCCCCTGTTTCTCTGTGCCTCTCCGGCAGATGCTTCTCCTGCTTATTATTACCTAGTATTTCCATTTTTATAGCGCCTTCGGAAATTCCGGTGTCTCTTGAAATCTTTTTTATATATATATCACATTCTACAGGGCTTAAATCAGACAAAACAGAAGAAATATTCTTCATATAGTCAAGTTTGCCTTCTTCGGAAGATATGTTTAGGCCTCTCTTTGCCGCCTCGAGCTTATAATCTATATAAGGGAGAGCGTTTTCTGTGAGCCTCAGAAAGGCCTCTCTTCCGTTTTTCTTTATATATTCGTCGGGATCTTTGCCGTCGGTGACGTGAAGTACTTTGACCTTGCAGTTTTCTCCCCTCAGTACTTCTATCCCCCGCAGTGCTGCTTTCTGACCTGCCGCGTCGGCGTCGTAAGACAATATCACATTCTTGGTATACCGGTTTATGAGTTTGGCCTGATTTTCCGTAAGGGCTGTTCCCAAAGACGCGGTTACATTTCTGACTCCGCTCTGATAAAGAGAAATAGCGTCCATATATCCTTCTACTATGATGGCCGAACCTTCTTTGCCTATATCCTGACGCGTCGAATTCAGCGCATACAGATTGTTCTTCTTCTGAAACACCTTGTTTTCTGGTGAGTTGAGATATTTAGGCATGGCCTCGTTGTCGAGAGCTCTGCCGCCGAATCCGATCACCTTTCCTGCTGTATTTATTATAGGAAATATTACCCTGTTTCTGAATTTGTCATAGCAGCGGTCGCCTTTCTTTGAAATAAGTCCCAGCTCTATGAGTATCTTCTCATCGGTGCCTTTTTTCTTAAAATAGTCGTATAGATTGTTCCAGCTATCTTCCGCATATCCCAGACCGAACTTTTTTATGGTTGAATCCTGTATTCCGCGGCGCTGAAAATATGTATAGCCGGGATTTTTCTTCTCTGTGAGATTTCTGTAGAAAAGTCGAGCGGCTTCTCTGTTTACCTCATAGTATTTCTCTCTGTCGTCTTTATGAGAATTTTTCTGTATCTCTATACCGTATTCGTCGGCCAGTTTTTCTACTGCCTCGTTAAAATCCAGGTTGTAATATCTCTTTACAAAAGTAACCACATCTCCGGAAGCTCCGCAGCCTCCGAAGCAGGTGAATATCTGTTTCTGAGGAGACACGATAAAAGAAGGAGTCTTCTCGTTGTGGAAAGGACACAGTCCTTTATAGTTGGCTCCCGCTCTCTTAAGCTCTACGCTTCTTCCTATGACATCTACTATATCAATCTGATTTTTTAATTCTTCTATCGCTTCTTTGCTAAAAGAAAAACTCATCTTCCGCTCCAAAAAACATCATTATATGTTTTTATACGCAAAAAATGAGCCGTTTCCTTTTTTTATTTTAAAAATTTTCATTTCCAACTTTTAGGCACGAACAATTCAGTATATATATTCAGCGCGAACCTGTCTGTCATGCCGGCTATATAGTCTTTTACCGCCTCGTTTACGCCGTCTTCTTCAGCAACCTGCCGCAGATCGTCCGGCAATTTCGACGGGTCTCTGAGGAAATAATTATACAGAGAGCTTATGACTACTTCTACCTTTGCCAGATCTTCTTCTCTCTTTACTCTGCCGCTCTTATAAACGTGAGAGAACATAAATGTTCTCAATCTGTTCAATTCTTCTCTGAATTGCGGGCTTTGAGATATCTCTTCTCTGCCGTCGCTGTTTTTTATCAGATCTGTCACCATATTGTTGATTCTCTCCCTATGGCTGTATCCGAACAGCTCAAGAGCTGTCTTTGGAATATCTTCCATAGATATGACGCCGCTTCGCAGTGCATCGTCTATATCGTGATTTATATATGCCACTCTGTCGCTTATCTTGACCACCTGTCCCTCGAGGGTAAAGGGCCTGCCGCTTCCCGTGTGATTGACTATACCGTCTCTGACTTCAGCTGTCAGATTCATCCCTCTTCTGCTTGAAGTAGCCTCAAGGACATCCACTACCCTTAAACTCTGCAGATTATGATGAAATCCTCCCGGATGCACGCTGTTAAGCACGTCCTCTCCATTGTGGCCAAAAGGAGTATGCCCCAGGTCATGGCCGAGGGCTATAGCTTCTGTCAGATCTTCGTTAAGATTGAGGGCTCTTGCTATAGTTCTGGCTATCTGCGACACTTCTATGGTGTGTGTGAGCCGGGTCCTGAAATGATCTCCTTCCGGAGCTAAAAAGACTTGAGTTTTGTGCATGAGTCTTCTAAAGGACTTGGAATGTATTATCCTGTCTCTGTCCCGCTGAAACTCGGTCCTTATCCGGCATTTATCTTCGGGAAACGCTCTTCCCCTGCTCTCCCCGCTCTTAGCAGCCATGGGGGACAGTATCTCTTTTTCTCTCTTTTCCAGATCTTCTCTCATCAACATATCGCTCACCACCTCTTATTTTAAGCCGGTATGGCCGAAGCCTCCGGATCCCCTTTCAGTTTCATCTATCTCTTCTGAGACCTTGAATTCGGCTTTCAGATAGGATGAAAAGACCACCTGAGCTATCCTATCTCCGTCATGTATGGTATATGGCTGGTCGCCGAAGTTTATGACAGGTACGTTCCACTCTCCCCGGTAATCGCTGTCTACGGTTCCCACTCCGTTCACCAGGCCGATTCCGTGCTTTATGGAAAGACCCGACCTCGCCCTAACCTGAGCCTCCACTCCCGGCGGAAGTTCCACAAACAACCCGGTAGGTATGAGCTTCCTCTCTCCGGGCATGAGCGTGACAGGTTCTGCCAGATAGGCTCTCAGATCTGCTCCCGCAGACCCTTCGGTTTCATACGACGGAAGCCTTCCGCTCTTGCTTATTATCTTTATTTTCGTGTTTGTCATCATCTAAGACCTTACCATTTTCTTTAAGTTTATATCTTTGTCTGTCAGGCATACTGCCGAATAGTTTTCTATATCGCACACTATAGGTTTAATGCTGTCTATCGATTCTCTCGTGACATTTTCTATACCTTCTATCACTTCATCCTGTCCGTACACTTTGCCCAGCAAAAGCAGGTTCTTTCCTATGTTGAACATTCTGCTGGCTACGTTCTCCTGCCCGAATATGTAACTGCTCTTAAGCTGCTCTTTGGACATGGAAATTTCTTTTTCTGTAAGCCCTTTCCTGTCTAAAACATCAAGTTCCTCTTTGATACCTTCTATAGCAGCTCCTACTTTATCATGGCTGACTCCCGCATATATATTATAATATCCGGCGTCGCTGAAAGTGCTGTTGGAAGAGTATACGCTGTAAGCCAGTCCTTTTTCTTCTCTTATATTCTGGAAAAATCTCGAACTCATGCTTCCGCCCATGACGTTGTTCAGTACGGCGAAAGTATAGTATCTGGGATCGTCTAAGCTTATGCTCCTTGTCGCCATGCAGATATGAGACTGCTGTATATCCTTTTTTATCACCTTGAATCTCGGAACATAGGCCTCTACTTTCTTTTCTTCCGCCCGGCGTTCTTTGGCCAATCTGTCGAATTTATCTGATAAGTAAGCGCAGAAAGCATCCTTATCGAAATTTCCCACTGCCGATATTACTATCGAGTCTCTGGCATAAGCTTTTTCTTTGTATGCAGTTATTACAGGCCTGGTTATCCTCGACAGTGAAGTCTTAGTTCCTATTATGGAATTACCTAAAGGAGCGTCCTTAAAGACCAGTTCTGTTATGTTGTCATGCACCAGATCGTCAGGCTGATCTTGTATCATTTTTATCTCTTCAAAGATCACCTGTCTCTCTTTTGTCATCTCTCTGCTGTCAAATACAGCATTGCAAACCATATCTATTATGACGTCGGCTCCGTCCATGAGATGAGAACTTATAGTCTTTACATAATAACAGGTAGCCTCTTTTCCCGTAAAAGCGTTCATCTGGCCGCCTATCTTATCCACATCTTCTGCTATCTGTCTGGAATTTCTCTTCTCCGTTCCCTTAAACATCATGTGTTCGATGAAGTGCGAAATACCTGCCACCTCAGGCGCCTCGTCCACCGCTCCGTTTCTGACCCATATGCCTACGGCAGTCGACTTGACATGATCAAGTTCTTCCATGACTACTCTTATGCCGCAGTCCAGTGTTCTTATATCAATATTGCCCATATTTTCCCCTCCAAAAAATTTCAATTTATATAATAACACATTTTCCGCAGTTTTCATATACTATCAGAGAAAGATATTGGACTATTTAAGGAGGTAGAATATATGAGCTGCTTTGGTGGGAGAGTATCCCAAGACCTCTATCAAAACTGCTGTAACGCCAATACTATCTGTGAATTCAACGGTGACATCGATAGCTTAAAGAGTGAGCCTATCTATGTTCAGAAAGTCTTCGACGCTGTTTTATTTAATTTACAGGGAATGAAGTAGTTACAACCAAAAAATATCAGGATGTTATACCTTTGTGTGTAGTCCAGTGCTTTAACATATTGGTTCCCCGGAAGCGGGAAGTTAATATGTCAATAATCAGAAAGAAAAAAGCGGGGCTAAAAGGCCCCGCTTCCATTACAATATCAACTTTAGAAATGTATTTCGCCCAGCGATCTTATCCGCCGTAAGGCCGTTCCCCGATTGGAATTGTCCTGTAGCTTTCTGGCAGCCGGCGCCAAACTCTCCCGGCAGCTCCACTCCGTGCGGGTTATACCCATTCATGAGTAATAACACCTCAAGAGCTGTTACCATGTACTGTGTTTCGCCGTATCTCACGGTATGCTGTCCCAAGGCGTCCTTGGTGGCAGTTCCGGCGATTCCGTCTATCTCAAGGCCGGCACCATAATCCATATTTATGGCCCACTGCAATATCTTCACGCAGTTAGCTTTAGTTTTTGGTCCCCACTCTCCGTCTTCGGGTATATTTGTCCCTAATATGATATTCGATATAGCCTGTCCGGCCTTTATAGCCTCTTTTACTGTCAGGGGCTTAGGGGCGTCGTATACGTCCGATATAGTCCTGACAGGGGCGGAAGGCTTTTCCGGTTCTTTGGCCGGCTCCGATACTTCTTCTCCCTTGTAGATTTCCTCGGCCATGGCTCTTAGTTTATCTATATCCCACCTGCCCGGACACGCCGTCGCGACGATATCTTTGTGACGCATGAGCGGTAATTTACCGTACACACTCCACAGGTAGGCCACAAGCTCCGCAACTGTCTTGTAGTCTTCCTCCGTGGCTTCCGGCCTGCACTCTATTCCTATAGACTTTAAATTATGCGTCTTGTTTCCGCTGTGCCACGCAGGGTCCTTGCAGTCTACTATACATGCGACCCTTCCCGCCTCAACCACGTAGTGGGCTGAGGTCCCCGCTTTCGGATTGCACAGCCAATTAACCACATTCTCAAACTTCTGGCCGTCTTCACCCCAATGATGTATTACTATTTCCTCCGGTTTATTATTCCCCGTTGTTCTCTGGTTTAATGGCATGCTGGACGGGTATCCGTAATTAGGACTGTCGTATTTTGTTATGTATTCGTAGCTCATTTCCCTATCTCCTTTTCTATATATTTTATTCTCTGGCTGTTTCCCGCCACGGTCTTTTCTAATTCGTCTATGCTGCGCCCGTGTACGGTTACTCGGTCAGCCAGATTCCTGTGGTTGTCCTCAGTTTGTTTTTGGAAATTTTCCATAGTGATATTTAGTTTTGTTATCGTTGTATTTAGTTTAATGATAGGGGTCATAACGCCGATTAAGGTAGCCATGAAGCCTAAAATCAATACAATGCTCTCGTCGCTCATATTATTTCTCACTTTCTGTTTTGCTTGCCTTTTTATAGTTTGCCGTACTAATCCCCAGCAGCGCGCCTAAGAACGCGTCAACGGCTGTTATGGTTCCCACTACTTCCTCGCCGTAAGGGAAGTTCCATATACCGGCCAGAGCAAAATACAGCGTACCTAATGCCGGCAATACTACCATGGCAATCCATTTTAAAACGTCGTAAATTTTATTGTCCATTCCAATTCCTCTCTTTCCGAATTTAATATATCTTAATTATAAAAAAGTAAGGCAGCGTTTTTCTAACCCGCTGCCTCGTCTTTTTATTCTTCGTTCCATTTTTTTATATCTTCGTTATCATAAATCGCCTTTCCTCCTATTCGTATTCTGAAAAGAAGTTTCTTTATTTTTATTTTTTCGGAATTATCCGCCTCTTGATATTTAGGCTTTAGATATCTTGTTATAGCTCCTCTTACTTTACTCCTGACCTTATCGGCGTCCCCTCCGTTTTCTATCTCCCGTTTATAGCTTTCCGACAATTCTTCAAGAATCTTCTTTTGACCGTCATAATCTTTATCTACTACCTTATATAAGTCTTCGGCGTAATCCGTATAGCTTTTTTTCATTCCGAGTTCTTCTAATACAGATTCTTCTATTCCGTAAGCCGTCGTCTCTTTCCTGTTTGGGTCCGCCGCCTCGCTTACTACATTACCTATGGCCCTGAAATCTCTCCAAATGTTTCTTGCCGGTACTCCTACAAAATCGCCTACGGCAAATATCATATTTGATATTTTCTCTCCTATAGGAGTATCCGTATCGTATATTTTTTTAGCCGCGTCTACCAGCTTTGAAATAACCTCTACGTCTGCTCTTTCTACGGAATAACCTTCAAAAAGCGAGTTTATATCCCTCGCCATAGGCACTAATGACAAAGGATTTATATTACCCCAAGACTCGCCGACCGCCTTTCCGAAAAATCTTTCCCAATAGGTTTTGTCCTCGTCGTCGTCTCTCGCGGCTGTTACAAATGACTTAAGAATAGCCGCCGCCAGCTGTGAAGTTAGAAAAGCGGCGAGAGTTTTAGTCGCGTATTTCGCTTTTTTCGTCTTTTTCGCGTCCATTACTCCGTCAATAAGCATATTAAGACTTATCGTCGGTTCGGCCATAAACGCGGTTATCATTGACACGCCCCACGTCTTCTGCCTCATAAGCTGTGATTTTGACAAAACAGAATCATAAACCTGCGTTAAGTTCGCCACCTCTCTAAAGCGTTTTCCCGCTTCTTGCAGAAGCGCCTCTCCTTTTAATTTAGTCCTATCAGCAGTCTCGCGCTTGCAGGCGTTCCACAAAGAGGCCCAGCCTATCTCGTCTCCCTTGCTCGCCCCGTAACCTAATATATCCTGAAGCATTTGCTTATCTGTAGCTATATTTTTTACATTCCCCTTAACCGTTTCGTATTCGCGGCGAGTAAGATAGTCTTTACTCGTCATTCCTACCATTGTGTCAAATCTTCCCATTTGCTTTATTATAGCTATAGGAGCGTATCGTTTCAGTTGTTCGTAATCGGCCGACGACGAGGTTTGAAGTCTTTTCTCTTTTTTTGGCGCCTCTATTTTTCTGCCCGCAAAATATTTTGGATTTATCATACACATTGCCCTGAGTATTGACGTAGGCTGCTGAACGGCTACCGACATTGAAGCATAAGTGGCGGCCTTTTTAAACTGTGTAGTCAGCTTCTTCATCACCTGTTCTTCTTTAGGCAAACTCAAACCTCCGTTTACGTCTCGCATAAAGGTTTGTATGTAATTAACCGTGTCACCTGTATATGTCGCATTAAGTTGCGCCTTTACAGTAATTCCATTCTCATTCTTATAATTAAGAACCTTGTTTAATTCTTCAATAGGCCTCATCAACGAACTGTACATAGCCATTTGCGCCACATGCGCCGACCAGACGTCCGTAATATCGTCTAAAATCAGCGGGTTATTAGCCCCGTAAGTCAGATTTTTTGTATATGAGGCGTGTTTGAGCCTGTTTTCAAGCCCTTGCGTACCTCCGGAATTGCTGTATATAAAATTAGAATCCGAGTTAAAAGGTATGTAATATTTCTCATTGAACTTACTGATACCGTACATTTCTCTCGTTACCTGATTGCCGTAAGAGGCCATATCCTCAGACAAATATTTTACAAGCTCGTCCGTAAAATTGATTTGTTTTTCCGTCAGCTTTCCGCACGCCTCTATATATTCGTCAAAGGTAATAGGTATTCCGGTTTGTTTGTCCGTGTATTTTATTTTCCCATTTATAGGCCCTATTTTCTTTTCTTTCGTCTTTTTCGCATTTCTGAACGTGACTCCGCCAGAAAATATGTGCATAGACTCCATGCCGTTTTCCTGCTCACGCCTGCCTGTAGCATATAGGAGCATTAACTGCTCAAGAGTTACCTCGTGTTCGTCTCCTCCTATTTCTATTTTTATCCTCTGTTTCTTGTCCCAATTATAATATCCGTTCTTTTCAGCTATCTCCTTAAACTTCTCTCTTGAGTTTTGCATGATGTTGGCATATTTATCCTGACCGTCCAAAAAATCGTTATATAGGTCGCTAAAAGCCCCTCCGAGCCTTTTAAAAAAATATCCCGGCGTAATATTACTATCTGCAAAGGATTTGACGGTCTTGTAATACTGATTTTCGGTTATAGCCAGCCTTTCTTTCACTTTTTCCTTAGTATGCTCTGCTATGGTAGCGTCGCCTACTTCCGCCAGCTTCGCTTTCTTTCCGGCGATAAAAACAGTATTTGCTGTTTCTAACATCTTTGAGAGATTGTCAAGAGTGTCCTTGATTATAGAAAGCTCGCTGCTGTTAAGGTCATTGAGGGTTTTGTCTTTGAGAACTTCTTTAAAGGTCTTTATGCTATCCTCTATGTCCTTGTCGTATGCGGAAATGAAGTCAACATATGTGTCATCCTTGCTCGCTTCATTTCCTTCCGCATCTTTCATTCTCTCGCCGATTCTGTTATACATATCAGCAAGCCTCGCACTTCTTCCTTCTTCAAAGACCTCTTTATCATTTAAAAAAGGCTTAATAAATTCCGACACGGCTCCTTTCATCGCGTCCGGTATATTTTTACTGTAACTGTTTGCCTCCATTGTGCTATTCAGTCTTCTCACTACCGTCGTTATACGTCTTTTATAGCTTTGCTTTAATTCAGTTTCCCTTCTGTCTGCCGCCCATTTCTTCGTTTTATCTCTGTATTCTTCCTTTACGCTCCTTATAAGAACCTTGGTCTCGGCCTTCAGTTTGTCCATTTCAGCTTTCTTTTTATCCGCGAAGGTCTTTACGCTCGGAACATCGAAATACCTTTCGTATACGTCAAGGCCTACCATTATGGCAGCTTCGTCTTCGTTCATGCCGAGAGTATCGATATAGCTTTCGCTAAGGCTTTCTACTATATCGTTTAACTTAATAGGTTGGTCCGCCGGAGAAATATTGGGATCGAAATGTTGAGGATAGGCTACCGCCCATTCCTGCCACTTCGTATCAAGGGCAGTTCCGTTATCAGTAACTCTCAACTTTCCGAAATTCTTTCTTCTGAAATTGTCATAACTTCCGAAATGATATGCGGTCTCCTTTTTCTGAACATCGTCCAGAGTTATCTTGACAGTTCTAATGTCTTCAAGGATTTCTTTTGTTTCGTCTGTTATCCCTTTTTTGTTTCTGTTTTCTACTATTCTTTCTCCTACTATACGCGCTCCGGCAGCTATGTCTTGAATCGTAAGATTTTCGGCTGTTTCTATATAGTTATATAGAGCCATAAGGTCATTTTTCAAAGCGTAAATAGTATATTCGCTATCGTAGTCTTCTAAAAGGCTTTGGGCTATACCCTCTATTATATTGTTTCTTATTTTCATGCCATCTGTAATCTTAAACTGCGCTATGAGATTTTCGTTTATCCTTTTTAACTTTCTGTTTTCTTCAAGGAGTTCTCCCGCCTTTGTAGCGTTTTCTTTTATGGAAAATTTTATATCCTCGTATGTATATGTCTGATTTTCCTGCATATCATAATTATATATCTTGACATCTTTTATGAGGTCGGGTATACTAATTTTAAAAGATGTCGTCAAGAAATTACCATTCATATTGTTTGGTAATGCGACATCTTCTTTATTTTGTAGTATTTCAGTATCTACAATATATAGAAGATTTGAGTTTTCTTTTTCTCTTGCGGTTATTTTTACTCTATAATTATTATCTTTCATCGTTATAGGTGCTATAAAATGATGAAAACCTCTTATTTGCTTATTGGCATTCTTACTTTTCTGGTTTTCTATGGTGTCTATATATACAGCATTTTTAAAAAGATTTGGTAAATATAGCGCCGCATTCAAATTATCAATGTAATTTTTCCCCCACGGATTAAAATTAGGTTTTGGATTAAGAATTTTTCCTATCGTTTTGCCATTTATGCCAGCCCTGTATCCCGTAGCCTTATTCTCATACGTGCCTCTTGGGATCTCCTTCACTCTGTTTTGTAACTCTCTTAAAGCAGCTTTATTATTTTTAGGTACGTCAACGTACCTTTCGGCAATCACGAAAGGAATTTTTGTATCTTCAGTTATGTTTTTGTTTTTTAGAGAAAATCTTATATCCGGATCGTCTGTTGGATTTTCGTTAGTAATATTTTTAAATTGATTTTTGTTAAATGTTACATAATCGTTTGCTAATATAATGCCAATCCCCGAACTATAGGAACCCTCATCATAAATATTTTTGAAAATGATTCCGTCATAGTTTAATTGACCCTCTTCGACCGCCTCATCAATAGCACTTGCAATATCAGCAGTTGATGTTCTTTCCATTCCACCATCTTCAAAGGTATCTACTCCGTATTCATTGAAAATATCTTCTATATTTTCGAGTTCGATATATTCTACAGGAATGCCTGACCACTTCTCACCTTTAACGTCGATGACTAAAGGATTTTTAATATTTGCGTAGCCTTCATACAGCCCATTAGTGTTACTGTAAGTTTTAGCTAATTCTTTACTGTCTGAATAAAAGTTGATATTCCTATTAAACACAGTAAAACCGGCTTCATTTGTGCCATGATATACAATCTGTAAGTTACCGTTATCGTCTCTCGCTTTACTACCCTTAAAGTATTCAGCCTGCTTCTTTGTTAGTTTCCTTCCGGAAGAATCGAGCAATGAATATTTTATATCTTCCTGTGTATAAATCTGGCTCTCTTGCGTATCATAATTATATATCTTGACATCTCTTATGAGGTCAGGTATACTGATTTCAGAAAACGCCCTCACAGATTGGGAGCCAATCGAAGAAGCTGTCAATAGGGGCGTTTTTTCTATTGGCAGAACTTCTACTCTAAGAACGTATAGTGTATTAGAATTTTCTTTTTCCCTTGCTGTAATTAACGCTCTGTACGCCCCTCCTTTCATTCCAAGCGGTGCGACAAAATGGTGAAAGCCTTTCATGTTTGGATTATCTTTTTTATTTTTCATCGGAGATATAGTGTCCACATATATAGCTGTTTTAAAAAGTTCTGATAACCTTAAAATGCCATTTAAATTGTTGATATATTCCTCAGAAAACCAATTAAATTTCTTATGCGTAGGAGTCAACGCTTTTTTTATCGTATTTGAATTTATATTTGCTTTGTATCCTGTAGCCTTATTTTCATACGTACCTCTTGGAAGCTGCTTCACCTTGTTTTGTAGCTCGCTTAAAGCCGCCTTGTTGTTTTTAGGCACGTCAATATATTCCTCCGCAATAACAAAAGGAATTTTTGTGTCCTCAGTTATATTTTTATTTTTTAGAGAGAATCTTACAATCGCGGCGTCATTATCTATATCGGGCCTTATATTTCTTATCTGTTCTTCAGTGAAATACAATCTGTTTGAAACATCTCTTGCCTCTATTTCTCCTGCGCTATTCATGTAGTAATCGTGGCTTGATATTTTTTGGAGTCTGGCCGTTTCGGTGATTGCCCGCGTATTTTCTTCCCATAGCTTTATAACTTTTTCTAATGCTTCCGCACCGTCTTTGTTGTTTTCTTTGAAAAATGCCCTGATTCTATCCTGTTCCTTTTCGGCGAGTACATCAATATCCTCGCCATACTGTTCAATATACCCACTTTCATCAAGAAGTCTAAAAAGCTCATCTATAGCCACGTCAAGCTGTTTATCTGTTTTTTCTTCAATACGCTTTGCTTCCTCAATAGCTTTATTCAACCCTATAAGATTGGAACCCTTGGCAAATCCTTCAGCTTCCTGTATGGCGTGTTGAATTTCATGTATGAGCGTCTGTCTCATCTGCTGAGAGTCTTCTTTCAAACTTTCATCTATAAAAATCTTATTAACAAGCGGGCTATATCCTCCGTCCATATCTCCCAAATTTACAAATGAAAAGTCCATATCAGCTAACTGTGGATATGCCTCAAAAAGTTGCGGATAGTCAATTAAATCCCCTAATTTCTTTGGTTCCGTTAAAGTTCCGAGAGTTCTGTCAAGCTGCATAAGCTCTTGAAAATCTGCTTTTGTGGCCGTATTGGTAACATGTAGTTTATCGAATAATTCCCAGCGGCGGCGTATCGCCGAATTTCTATGGAATTTACCTCTGTGGTCTACTCTCATCTTGCTGGAATCAATCTCGAAACGCCATTTATTATCTCCTCCTCTGAACCAGCCCGTGTTCTTCCTTATATCCTCGCTCGTTTTTCCGGCCGATTCCATTTCTTTAGCTTTTTCCAAAGACTTATTGTTTTTATTCAACGCCTTTTCCCCAATAAAGGAGAATTTTATGTTTTCCTGTGTATATGTCTGATTTTCTTGCGTATCATAATTATATATCTTGACATCTCTTATGAGGTCAGGTATAGTAATCATAGAAGATGTCTCCTTAGAGCGGGAACCACTCAAAGAAGTTGCCGATTGAGACATCTTCTTTTTCATAGGTAAAACCTCTACTCCAAGTACATATAACGTGTTAGAATTTTTCTTTTCTCTCGCTGTAATAAGTGTCCTGTAGTCTGCTCCTTTCATTCTAAGAGGTGCAACGAAGTGGTGAAAACCTTTGATATTTTTGTTTGCGTTTTTACTCTTTTGGTTCTCTATGGTATCTATATATACCGCATTTTCAAAAAGCTCAGAAAAGTTCAGCGTAGCGTTTAAATTATTTATATATTTTGAACTATGTTTATTAAAATTTTTATGTGTAGGGTTTATAGCCTTTTTAATAGTTTCTTCCGTTATATCCGCCCTATATCCCGTAGCCTTGTTCTCATAAGTACTTCTCGGGAGCTGCTTCACCTTGTTTTGTAACTCGCTTAAAGCAGCTTTATTATTTTTAGGTACGTCAATATATTCCTCCGCAATTACAAAAGGAATTTTTGTGTCTTCAGTTATATTCTTATTCTTTAAAGAGAACTTTGTATTTACTTTTCCTGCCCCTTCTTCGGCTCTCTCTCCCTTTCTTAACTTTTCACTCGCCTTGTCCAAAGCCTTGGTGTATAAGTTTAAGATTTCGCTCACGCGGTCATATTCAGCCTCAGCGAAGACTTTTGCCGTATCGGAAATATGTCCCTGTCCGGCAAGAGCTTTTATTGATTCCAAAACTCTCTCTATTAAGTCTTTTATTTTCTCAAGAATAGTCCTCTTTTCGGCAGTAGTTAAATTTTTATCTGTTTCAAGATATTCTATAAACGCCTTCGCCCCTTCTTCGCTCGAAATTATGCCCGCTATAGCGTCGCTCGTCAGTTCCTCTATAGCATCCTCCCTTGTCTCAACATTCTTCATCTTGTTTTCTATAAGGGCCTCCGCCGTTTTGGCGTCGCTTGTCTCGGCAAGATAAGCAATACAAAGGTCTGAAACCTTTTTCATATCTTTATTATTTAAAGCAAAGGCAAAGTGCGTAGTCTCATGTGCCGCCGCCTCCGCAGCGTTATCAGCGTCTCCTGATATAACAGCCTTAACTACGGCTTTGTCAAAATACCCATTGGCGTATACTCTCTCCCCTCTTGCCGTCTCTCCCGCTATAATCTCGTCAGTAAGTTCAAAGTCTATGCCCGTTTTCTTGGCTATACTGCCAATAAGCTCTTTTACTCCTTCGTCTAAGTGATTCACAACAGTATTGTCTACCACGGTTCCGGCGGTAGATTTTCTTATAATACTGTCGTTTATATTAACGTTTCCCGTTATGCTCGCCTGTCCGGCTTCGTACGCCTTTCTTGCCGCGCTTTCATTTATTACATTCTCAAGAAACGCCGAGTTCATCTCTTTTGCCATATCAAAAGAAACCGCGCCGCTCAATTTGCCCGAATCATAAAAATTCTCAAACCCATTTTTGAACTTGCCTACAGACACGTCTCCCGGGTAGGTATTTATGAAAAGATTCCTTGCCGGTTCCTCTATTTCCGCGGCTTTCTGATACAGTTCCCTTGTGGTATCATTGTTAAACGTCACCTCGGAAGGTGCTACTGCCTTTCCCTCTATTGTCTTATACTTTAATTCTCCGTTATCATCAGTAATACCGTTTATTATAACCTCGCTTCCGTCCTGTAATTTTGCTCCGGCAGTCCTTTTTATAACTTCAACATCATCTTTACTTAAAGTGTAATTCCTGCCGCCTCTGATTTCCTCGCTTCTGTTTACACCAATAGTATGGCCGTTACTGTTTACAACGGCGTTTGTTTCTCCCGCCGTCTCTTTATTAAATATCTGACTTACGCGAGCGTTATATACGTTATCTAAAATTCGTCTCGTACCTTCATCTGTATTTAACTTTACAGCGTTGTCATATGCCTCCGTAATATCGTTCAAAGATTCCGACTCAATCAGATTGGATATTACTTCATTATCCGCTGCTTCTTTCATCATACCGAGAGCCGCGTTTTTATCACTGTATTTAGATTGATATTCTTTATACAACCTCCCTGCTTCTCCCCCTGACGTTGAAGAATAGTCCTTTAGGGCCTCGGTTTGCCCTTCTGACAGATTTTTTCCTTGCTTTGAATATCTGTAGTTGCCTACCGCTATTCCCGCCGGAGCAAGCATTCCTCCCATTAAACCGCCTGATAACGCGGCGTCTCCAATTTGCGATAAAAATTCATTAAAAATCTCCGTCTTTGCTTCTTCTTCAGTTTTACCCTCAGCCATAATTTGCTCTTTTCTAAGACTGTAATTAGAAATGTCGCCGTTAGCCAGAGTATCGTATAAAATATTAGTTGCTTCTGTCGCGGCTTCCTCAGAGGCGTTAACGCCTACAGTTTTCGCAAACTCCTTTCCAAAGCCTTTCAGCGTAGAAGTGTTCATTCGTGAAAGAGCCTTTAAATTGCCCAAAGAAAGTTTCTCAAATAAAACCTCGAATGTTCCGGCGGCTAAGCCTCCCGCAAGCGCCGTTGAAGAATCAGTGCCCCTTTCTGTAAGGTCTATAGCGTTTTGAACGCCTGCTTCAGCGAAAAACATAGGGAGTGTTCCATAACCCAAAGTTCCAGCGCTGGCGGTAACCATGTCTCCTATACTCATTCCTACATCATATAACTTCCTAAGAAGTGGGGTTTCTATGTCTTCAGACACCGCGGACCTCGCCGCGTTTGCGGTTTGGCTCTTTCTCAGAGACATAGTGTTTACATTAAAATCTCTGTCAGGGTCCTTTATATATTGTCCGGCCAAATCAAATAAGCCTGTAGCCCCTCCCGCGAAGTTATCTACTAAAGACCCTATACTGCCCTGCACGGGGCTTTCTTTTGATAATTCATATGCTTCTTGTAACGCCTTAATCGTATCTATTTCGTCAGTTTTGCGTTTCCTTGCCGCCGCGAGCTCTTTAAGTTCTTTTTCTGTATAACCGTCATATTTAAGTTCTTTCCCGAAATATTTATAGCCGTCTTGAGACCTCGCGTAACTAAACGGATTATATGTAGTATCTATATGGCCCCTATTATATTCGTCAAGTAATTCCAGAAGGTCCTCCGGCAAATCTTTTGTTTTAGCTTCATCTTCTTTATCTTTAAGAAAGTTATATTCATCTGTCAGAGTTTTCTTCTCCTTTTTGTACTCTTTCGTATATTCAGAACGAGCCTTTAAAAACGATTGATACGCCTCTCCGTGTTCAATAGCGGGAAAAGCCATTCCATTAGTCGCAATATCCTTGTTAAGATTTTCTATCGCCTCTTTTGTTTCTTTCGCCGTCTTATATCTCGGCGTAATATTCGTATTCTTTTTATTCTCGCTTGTAGTTATCTTCTGCTGTACAAAAGGTGAAGCATTTGCTATATTGGATTCGGTAAAGCCATATGTAGAGGCTAATTTTTTAATTTCTCTTTTCTGCGCCGAATCTTTTACTTGCCTTTCATAATCTATTGACTCTTGCGCCAGCGCCTTAGCTTTTTGGGAATAATATTTTACAACGTTTTCCCTTTCATAATCTATTGACTCTTGTGCCAACATTTTAGCCTTTTTAGCATAATACTCTATAGCTTTTGTTTTTGCCATTTCTTCCTCCTATCTTTTGGCTAACTGCGCCAATACCCAAGCTCTTTCATTATTATTTAACCCGTCATCCTCTTGCGTTCTGTTTTCTATCATTTCTATAACATAGGCCAGCCTATCAGCTCCTGCCCCTCCTTGAGCTAAATATTTTCCGTATTCTCCTAAAACATTCTTTGCGTTTTGTGTCGCGCCTTTTGACACATCCGGTTCCTCTGAGCCGCTTCCCGAGCTTCCGCCGCCCGACGACGCGAGAGCCAATTTCTGCCTCGCTAAAGCATTTGCTATAGCGTCCTGCTGCTTTTGATATTCAAACTGTTGCAACTGAAAATCATAATCTTTCTGATTCCAATAGTTTTGATTTTCGGCTCCCGCCATAGACTGCCAATAAGAAAGCATATTAGCGAAATCGTTATAATCAAAATTACGTTCTGAATCATATCTATTGCTTACAAAATCTCTTTCCGCAAGCCACTGATTATATGCGTCCATGTACTTGTTATACTCGTCGTTATACATATCTCCCGTAAGCTCGTACTGTTGTAACATACGCTCGCCTTCGGAGTTATACTGCTGTAAGGCTAATTGATAAAGGTCCGGTATATTATCATTAAGTTGCCTCAAATATTCGTCATACGTTTGCTGTCCGACACTTTGCGCATATGTGTTTCCATATCCGCCCGTTAATGCCGCGGCCTCTCCCATAGTGTCCTGCATAGCTGTTTTCCCCAATACTTGATATTGGTCTTTCATCTGCTGGTAGAGCATGTCTCCGTTAAGGTCGTAAGAAAATTCCTTCCGGTTCATTATCTTGTTATATATATCTTCAAGTTGTTCTTTATATGATGATACAAATGGCGAAGGCTTTTCTTCTGAAACTTTATTCAAATATTCCTGCGCTTTTATAACCGCGTCAGAAGGCTTATATCCTTCCTCATACTTGCTTAAATTACTCGCGGTATAATCTGATACTCCGAGCAAGTTCGATTTTGTATTTGAACTTGTTGCGGGCGTCTGAGACGACGAGGAATCGCTCGTAAGTTTTCCCCACGTATTAACGCCTACAATTCCGTCAACGCTTAAACCATTCTTAGACTGATAGTCTCTTACAGCTGACTTGGTTTTTGCTCCGAATTGTCCGTCAACAGAAAGATTATATCCCTTGCCATTCAGTATTTCTTGCAGCTTCCTTACATCACTTCCTGATGAGCCGTATCCTATTTGTGAATATGCCATTTTATCTCCCTTTCTTTTCATAGTCTAACTTTTACTTTATCTATATTTTCTCAAATTTATTTATTATTTTCTAACCCGCTGCCCCGACAAAATATCAAATATTGCATAATAAAAACCAACCTTCGCGGTTGGTCTAATTATCTCTTGCGTTTATATTTTCATTATGATATATTTAGGTCAAGAGGAAACCGCTAAAAACGGTTAACCGTCAGTGACTAAAATAGCCGTCTAAGGGTTCGCAGCCGTGGCGGTTATTTTTTATGTAAATGGTTATTCTGAATTTCCTAAAAAAATAGTGATTCTCACCATATTACCACCTTCCTTAAAATTCAAAATCCCTTTTGAATCTCGGAAGGCCAACCGCTTTCGCTCGTCCTCTTGACTTTCTCATTATATCAAATCTTTGGCAGCTTTGCTATAGCTATTTCCACCTTCCCATTAAGTGAATATTTATATAGCTAACGCCCGTCGTATTACTTGTCCAATGGAGGTGAACCTTCGACGGAGTATCGTTTAAATGTCCAGAAATTACAACACCCGCGCCATTGCTCACAGACACAGATGCTGTTTTTGAATATCCGCAATGATGATTTTTATCGCTATTAGTTACAAACGCAAATGGCAAATCAAAAGCGGCAGTATAAGAATATTTAAAATTATCAACTCCGCCTGAAGAATATGGCGCTATAGTGTTGTAATAAAACAACCAGCATTCCGCTATACCACTCGCCCATTTTCTATACGACCATTTATCCGCGTCGTTTATCTTATACTCTACTACATAGTCCTTTTCCGCCTTAACTCTGTTAGCGAGTTGCGTAAGCGCCGTCTTTATATTAAGCATGACGACACCTCTTAAACCTTACGCTTTTATGTAAAATCCACTTATCACCAACATTCTTCCCGGCTGTAATTCCTGATTCCCACAAGTTATAGTTAGGGCCGAGCCATAAAGTGAAACATTCACGGGCGCGTCCATGAAGTGATAGTTTGCCCCCAAGGCCGCAAATGGTGTTTTTGGTTCCGGAAAGCCATCCATGAGTGTCCAATAAGTGTTTCCGTTTAGAGTTACCTTTATTTTCAAAGTTATCTGTACAAACACCCAATTTCCCAAAACCATATATCCGCCGGAATCTATGGATACTCTGTTTTCTGCCGCGCTCAGATTTTTCGTTGTTAATGTTTGCTCCGTAAATATTTTTACAATATCTTTCAAGCACTGTTTTAAAGGCAGCATACCGCCACCTCCTTTTTGCGCTCATGTAGTACCCCCCCCCGACGATTTTTTTCAAAGATTCCGGTATCATAGGTTCTATCCCTGTAAATTTCTTTATTACATTAGTCACATCTTTAAATCCTTGTTTTTGATTAAACATTTTTCCCTCCCCCCGCCTATCCCGCTGCGGGGAAGGCGATTATTTTGTTCGTTTCCAATAATATACCGATATATACGGCTGCATATTGTTATGCGCGGCTCCGCCGCCTCTTGACATTCCCGCCGGCTGTATTTCGCCGCCGTTCACACTGTTCCAGCCTCTTCCCGCTGAGCCATATTGTCCCAAGGTAGACTCTGCCAAATAGCGATTACAATTACCAATAGAGTTCATATCATAATTGCTATATAAATGCCCTTCATGGCTCGGTATCTCATATAGCGTTAATTTATGCGTCTTTTCGCCGCCCGTCTTTTCAACCGTTTTAAAATCTGTATCTGACGTATCGACGCCGACCAATGTCCTTCCCTCCGCGAATCTGACCCATGTCTGAGATTTATATGCCTCGTTAGGGTCAAAGGCCGAATTTACAGAGGCTATGACGCTGCCGAGCGGGTAAATATAGTCTATTAACTTAGGTATTACCCCCCCCCCGAAGACCGATTCCCATAACTCCTCAAGGTCCGGGTCGTTAATGAGTATATCCCCTGTCGTGACGCTCCCTTCTGTTTCAATGTCAAAGGCGACTTCGAGCACTCCCTCCTTTTCAGCTACTTTACCCACAGCCGCTCCTTTTCCTTCTGGCAAAAAACTTAGCGCGGCCGCCTTTGTAGGGATTTCGATTATCACTTCATTTGTTTCGCCAAGAGCGTCTGTAATTTTTATTTCTACTTCATACGAATAAGTAACGGAAACCGCTCCTTGTGCAAAAGTAGTTAATTTGCCCGACTGCATTGAAACATAACTCATCCAATCCCCGTCGCGCCGTCTCCTGCGGCATTTCAACGTAGCGCTATTTTTCCCTCCGCAAGACGAAAATACCGCTGTAGCAATAGCTGAAAGAGACGTTCCGTTCTTCTCATCCTTTACGCCTGTATCTTTAGACCTGTACGCCTGCGCGTTCGATAACGACGGCTTAGCGTAACTCAAGAACTCTACACTCACTTCTTTAGCCTTGCTCCAGCGTCCTCTCGAATCTTTCGCGTAGCAATATACTTTTTGAGCGCCGCTGTTATTTATTACAGGCGTCCTATACGGTGACTTCGTTACTTCACTGCTTCCGTAAACCACCTTGTATCCTGCTATGCTGCTCCCGTAAACCCCCGCCGCCGTATTAAAGGTTACCTGTACGGCCGAATATCCTTGCAGATATATATTCCAGCCGCTTACCACAGTATTAGCGCTGTAAGGAGCAACTGTTACTTCTGTAAGCGTTGGTATATCATTAGAGTTTACATTTACGGTAATATTCTTGCTAACAGAACCTATCCCGTCAGTAGTACATACTACCGTAGCCGTACCGCTCGCGGCGTTAGGCAAGGCCTCCGCCCAATCCCTTGGTATTGTAATCGTCACTGATGTTCCGATACCCGTCTTCGTTATGGACTTTGACCCGAGCGTAATTTTTATCGTATGCGTAAAACTTGAAGAATACCTATTTGTATATACAGTAAAACTGCCGCCTGTAGTCACGCTTGAGGCAGATAATGTGGCCGGTGATGTTCGCGGTATCCTCGATAATGTAGGAGAAGCCGACGCTGTGACAGTCCCGCTTCCTGTACTTGTCACTACATACGCGTATATACTTACGGTTTTAGTTCCGTCCGAGTTGTGAGGAATGTTCACATCTACGCTATATAATGTTTGCGAACCGGAATTTGTCCTGTTTGGATTTATTTTTGCGCTGCTGAAATAGTATGTAGAGCTGTTTATGGTTACATATTTTGTTGAGCCGTAATGGTCCCATGAACCAAATGTCCAGCTTATATTTACATTTACTCTAAGTGTAGTATAGTTTCCTGATACCGATTGGCTAAGCTGACTTGTTCCTATTGATAGTGATAAAGCCATATCATCCCTCCCATTCTAAATTCCAATAATCGCTTTCTGTATTTACGAGCCATTTACCTGTTTTTAATTTAAAGCCAAATATTTCCGCTTCAGATATGTATAGTTTGCCATTAGATATATAAGCTACTTCAACGTCATTAAGATAAAAGCTCAATTTATCCGAGGTATACGTCGTATATAATCCTTGTCTGCTTAATACCTCTTTTTTCTCTCCGGTTTCAGGGTCTTCTATCGTTATTGTTGTTAAATTTTCACCTATAGCGACGCCGATTCTCGGTATAGAAACCTCTACTCCGTCAATGACGGCCTTTTCGTAATACAACAGCCCCGTTCTTATAAATTGCTCTGTATTCACCTGATACTTTCCAAGTTTATCGCTTATGCTATCGACGTTTTCCTTTAAGGCCTCTATTTCATTATCAGTTCTCGCGATTTCTTCTTCTCTTTTTTGTTCTTCGCTTTTTATCAACGCTTCGTTGTCCCTGATAGCTTGCTGGCTTGCTGTTATATCGGCCTCAGCGCCAGATACCCTTTGCGATATCTCGTTAAGCCCTGACTGTTGTTCATTTATAGTATTTTCGATTGCGTTCGCCCTATCCGTCACCGCGTTAGTCGCGTTGGAGACATTTTCAATATCGGTTTCAAGGGCGTCTGTCCTTTCTGTCACCGCGTTAGTCGCGTTGGAAACATTCTCAACGTCGGTCTCAAGAGCGTCGGCCTTTTCCACTGCCGCGTTAGCCGTGTTAGATACATTTTCAATATCAGTTTCAAGGGCGTCTGCTCTTTCCACTGCTTCATTAGCTGTATTTGTGGCAGTTGCGACATCATTTTCAAGCGTTTCTACTTTAGGGCTTATTTCCTGCTTAAAAGTAAAATAATCGAGAGTACCCTTGGCGTTTTCTTCTATTCTTCTGTCAGTTTCCTCTTTATAAACTCCAAAGTCCGATACGGCCACATACTTTCCTTCAAGTTCCGTGACAATCGTATCCATTTCAACATGAATTTCATTCGCGGTCTTTATTATCAAACTTCGCAACTCGTCATAACTTATTGCGCCGGAAGAAACGTCCTTACCGTCAGAACTCCCGCTCCCGCCTGTCTGAGACGCGTTTTGAGTATATAAAGCCGTCCCGTTTACGTTTTCCAAAGCCAGATTAAGCTGCTCTGACATTCTGAATAAATAAGACCTTAATTGTTCTATGTCCTTTTTTTCACTTCCTGTAGACGCCATTTTGGGGCTTTCAATAAACATCAGACATCACTTCCGTCCTCTAATATTTTAGCAATCGAATAAAGTTTAAAATCTCCGCTTCCCTCAAGCCGTATCTTGCAGTGGTCGCAGCGTTTCGGAGCTATCGGCAGAGTAAACGTTCCGAGAGTATTGCCTTTTACCGTCCCTTTAGACTCCCATATCCCGTCAGAATCATACTGAATATACGCTCTTACTACCGTGCCTTGAGATATATTCATTCTCAAGTTAAACCTCGATAAATACTTCTTATCCGGCGAATCGTAGCCTATATTGCCCGTGTCCACTTTCCAATCGAAATCTTCTTCAACTTCGCCCTCGCTTCCAAGCATGGCTATAATCTTGTTATCTGCAATGACATAAAGTTCATCATCTTTTTTAGCAAAATAACTCGCTTTTAAATTATCTTCATGTATCCATATGCCTTTATCTATGTCATATACAAATAAATGCCAATTTCCGTTTGTATCTTCCATTGAAATATAATATCTTGAGCCTATAGCGCCCGCCGACGCGTTAAAATACTTGCCGCCACCAAGAGAATTTGATAACCCTGTAGGCAGAGAACCGTCGTACGCGCATATATCAGTCCTTGATTTATAAAATAAAGTTTCATTCACTATAACAGCGCTTCTCCAAGAACCTTTTTGTATTCCCCTCGCGTTAACGGTAACAACTTGATGTGCTCCTTGAGACGATACATATATTTTATGGAAACAGTCTTCTTTAAAGAATATAGGATAACCAAGGTGAGTAGCCGCGCCGGTAAATTCTCCGTCTGTTCCTACAGACCCGGCCCAAGAATCTGTCGATAAGCCCTGATAGCAATACCAATTTTTAAAATCTCCCAGCTTACAGCAATATATCTCATTCACGGTCTTTCCGTCCGCTACTCCGTAAAAACAGCCCCACAGTCTGTTTCCCGCCTCCGTAATATAATCCATATCCGGCAGCCTTCTCTCCGCCGTTATTCCCTTTACCGTCGCCCGTTCGTCTATAATTCCTATAACAACGACATAGTTATCATCCTTGCTTTGAATCACCTTGCTTCCGTTAAGCGCTTCTATTTGTTTTTCCAGCACTCCCGCGAGCTCAAGACCGGATATTTTTATGCCGTCTCCCTCCTCAAACCTCTTTCCTATACCTGTAGCCTCGATTTTAACGTAAACTGTCGGAATTTGTACCCACATTGCCGTCGTCGAGGAATACTGTTTCAGAATATGGTTTTCTCCGCTCGTATCGAGCCATAAATCTCCGTTTTCAGGTTCTTCCGGTTCATTCATACTTACATTTTCATACGCCGAACCGTCTTGTTTACATAACGTAAGTACCACATTCTCCTCAGTCTCGTATGCCGCCTCCATGGACCCGCAATCTGTAAAGTCTTTCGTGTTCAGATATATCTTATCCGGAAATATACATAAATAAGCTCCCATAGATAAAAGCTGCTTAGGCTCTTGGTTATTTAACGTAATACCTTCTATTTCATTGCCATTATAGTAAAGTTTATTGCCGTCTATCCACGCGAGAGTGTCCTTTGCTATAAGGCCTTTTCCCTCAATCAGCGACGCTTTAACCGAACGCTTGCGCCTTGTCGATAAAATAGGATAAAATTCACAAGTCATATTCCTTGTGTCGCTAAATTCATCTTCATTTATTCTTAAATTATTGTTATAGCCTTTAAATGCTTGTATATAGCTTCTGCTTTGCTTTTGTTCGTCCAGCATGGGAAATAACATTCTCTCACCCCTTTAAAACTTAACCTTTAATTTTTCAGGATAAGGTCTATGATTTCTTTTATAAAATTTGTGGAATGTTTCATAGGCGTTGTTAAACAATACCATTGAGTTATTAAACTTTGAATACTCCGCGTTATTATAATCTATCTTCGCCTCAAGATAAGACGTGTATATAAGATTCGCGTACGGTTCTGGCGCCAGAAGTTCTTTATTTTCATCACCGGTCTTATATCCGTCAAACGACGCGCCCTCCTCGTGCGCGTGAGTCAATATTATCTCATTGAATATCTGATAATCTATTTCTGAAAGCCACTCTATCTTTTGTTCCTTCGTATATTGATTCGGCTTTACGCTATCTACATAGTCGATTATTGCCTTAATAGTTTTCATCTTTCCTCCTATTTAATAAAGCGGGCAATTTGCCCGCTTTACTGATTTTACCGTGCGTTATTGTTTTCAATCGAATCCAAATACTCGTCCGCCGAGGCCTGCTGGGCAAGGCTGTGTTTATACACTTCAGCGACGCATTTAGGGACTTCAACCGATACGCCTCTTTGTATTTTCCAGCGTTTTCCGTTTATCGTAACTATAACGAAATTTTCTTCGTTACGTCCGCCTTTCGGTATAAAAATCGTTTCTGATTCATCTTTTCCGGCCGATTCTTTTACCGTCCTTTTGTTTGACGCCTTAACTTCTTTCGCGGAACTTTTTTCTTCCTTCGGAATCTCCGGCGTATTTTCTAATATTTCTTTATCCATTTTCTCACCTCGTTAGTTAGCTTCCGCCGTCTTGCTATACGCGGATACGCTCTCTACTCTTACGATATATTCAGGTATCCGTATTTTAGCCGCGTATATGCCCTTCCAGCCTACCGTAGACCTCTGGTTTAACGGGTCCGCCGAACCCGCGGAGCCTTTCTGCTTTACGATAACTTCAAGTCCGCCACCGTTAACGTCTACGTTAGCGTAGGCGTCCTTTCCTATAAACAGTGTGGAAAACACCGAATAATACTCCGCCGGGTCAGGGTCCGAAGCAGCCTTAGCGATAGGGCAAGTGGCGTCGTTCCATATCTTCGCCTCGGTTGTCTCCACAAATCTTACGCCTCTCAGCTTTCCTATCTCTCCCTCAAAAATCCTCTCTTTATCCGCGTATATAGCTACATCTATCCATTCCTTGCTTTTCATCAGGTCGTATGCTACGAACGGGTGAATAATGGCTATGTAGCTTCCATCTATTTTAGGAGCGTTGTTGCCTTTGAGGTCGGCGACGGCTTTTGCCACCAAATCCGGCGTAAGTACGCACGTAGCGTCCATATCAGCCCTCTTAGTAACCTCTGTCTCGGTTCCGTCTGCAAGTTTCGGCGCGTACCTCACATTCGTGCCGGAGTTAATCTCATTTCTACATATCGTGTCAAGCGTAAGTCCGGCGTTCTGTCCATGCTTGTTCGTAGCTTCTAAGATAAAATCATCAATGGCGGTAAGCTCAAGCACGTCGGAAATGGTTACGTAATCGCCGTACTGCGCCACTTCTTTCTCAATAGTGGTAACGTTCATCTTGCTTCCGTCCGGCGTTACGCCCTCGGTCAAAGGAGTTGTAGCCTTCTTAAAGTTTGAAAACTTCCTGAACTCAATCTTCTTTCCTTTGCCTTTAGGAATCGGCTTTTGCATTCCGAACTGATGATGCACGAGCTGAGGCCCCGCCATTTCTATAAGCTCGGTATCATAATATGTCTTCATTTCAGCAGACAAATCATTGCCGCTCCCCGTTGTAGTAGTCGTTTGCGTGTTAGGCTCCGCAAGCAGCTGTAAATTCAAATTTCTTTTTATCTTTTCCATATTTCCTCCTATGCGCGGGGAAATCTTAATCGAATGTTATACGTTCGCCCCGCATTACCCTTTTTCTTATATCTTCTCTTTGTTCTTTAGTAAGTTTGCTTGGGTCAACTTTCGTAACTACTCCCGGCTGTTTTGAAAGGCCCTGCTCGGTTGGTCTTTGCTGTCCGGCCAAAATATTATCGACAATCTGCTTTTCAACCTTTTTCGCCGTGAATTGCATTGCCCCGCCTATAATTTCGTCTCTGTGGACAACCTCATACGCCGTCTTAACCGGCACGTTATTAAATACCAGCCTCGCAAATTCTTTATTGCCAAGTTCATTGCTCAGACTAAACCCCGGATAAACCGCTTTCACGTCCGCTTCTTGCGCGGCTAAAGCGTTAAACATCTCCCTTTGCTCCGCCTCAGCTCTATTACGTCTTACTTCCGCCTCAAGCTGAGCGTTCTGCATTTTGATTTGTTCCATTTTCTTGAATGTCTGAACATCCATGCCCGCCGCGATAGCGGCTTGTTCATAATACGCGTCGTCTTCGGTAATAGCCTTCGACAAGGCTTCGTAGTCAAGCGCTTCAGCATTTAATCCGTATCGTTTAGCAAGCAAACCGAGCGTCGGGTTAAGAGCCTTCAACTTCGCTTCCGCTTCTCCCGAATTTTTTAGTCTTTTTTCAACTCTGCTTTTAATCTCTTTTTCAAAATCGGCCTTATACTCTCCTTCGATTAGGTCTTTAAAGCTCGACTTCGCTCCCTCTCCGGCGGCGACCCGGTCATCTGTCTCTGCCTTACCGCTCTCCGCGACCTGAGCGTTTCCTTCTGCGGAACCTGCTTCAGCCCCGTCGAGCAAATGCAGGTTTATCTTTCTTTTTTTCATATTTTTTCCTTTCTGCGTTTAAGGCGCGACCCTTTATATTTATATATTATCTTAATGCTTCTCGCTTTCTCTAACCCTGTGGGCCAACTTTTTTTGAAAATTTCAAATTTTTTTCAAAATTTTCAGACAAGACTTTAAGACCCGCAGCCGCGAACTCAAAGATTTCCTCTATCCTTATTTTCTTCTCTACCGTTTCACCTAAAGAACAGCACTCAATCAGTATATTCCCCGAATTAAGGTCTGTTTTTATTTTTCTAATCTCGTTATCTTCAAGCCTAAACGCAAGCGACTGAGCCATAAACGAAGCCGCGGCGCAGACAATATCGCCGCCTTTTCCGCCGTAACACGCGTGCCCTTTTAGTTTAAGGCTAAACATTCCTTCTTTCCCTTCAGGCCTTTCGTACATTACTTCTATCATCTCGGTTTCGTCCTTTCTTGCGCCGCTCCTCTCGCGTTTGCTACACGCGCGTCCTCTTTTGCCTCCACATTCTTTATATCTGCCTCATCCGCGCCTGTCGGCATAATCTGGCCTGTAAGAGACGAAGCTAACCCGTTCGCTATTTGCGGCTCATATTTTGCCGCGAGAGTAATCGCCATTTGCTGCCACTGTATGAGCTGCTGCTGTAAGGTATAGTTCCTCTCTATATCCTCTTTCACTCGTTCTTTTCCTTTAAAGTCCATTATATTAAGCGCGGCCAAAGCCTGCGAGGCCATATCAGGATTGAAAAAGCCATTTTGATACATTTGCAAGGCAAACTCATTGTACGCGGTTTTTGTATATAGATTCTCCTTTTGAGCCGTTACGTCTACATCAAATACGGGAACTCTGTATCCCTTTGAGCCGTCAATGCTTATAGGCTGCACTTGAGGCTTTATATTAGCATTTGAATAGCTTATAAATTCCTCTCTGCCGGATTCTCCGATTATTCTAAATTGCCTTTCAAGATTATAAAACTGTCTTATAAGTTCAATGCAGATTTCAATCAGCTCCTCAAATTTCTCATACGACATCTTATTAGCGTCGCGGGATAGTTTGCCCGACTGCTCCTGCATTGCCGCTATAGCGGAAGCCGCCGTAACCCCCGACGGCGTTCCCCCATTGTTTACGTCTCTATTTCCCGATGTTTCTTTTAATTCGTCTATTTTGCCTTGGAGGACTTGATAATATATCGACGGAAGGCCTTGTGTGGGAATCGGCATAACCGAATCCGACGGAGAACCCGCGCCGGCGACTTTTACTATCGGATTTCCAAAATTAAGATATTCTTCCACATTTACATTCGCGTCGTCCCTTACAAACCACCGAGCCGTCGAGCCTGCCAGAGCGTTATCAAGTATGGCTTTATCAAGAGAGTCGATATATTTCTGCGGATTTTTGCAAATATCTATATAGCCGAATCCGGCCGGACTTCCCTCTTGAGGAAATAAATTATCTACAACAAACGGATATTTCCCATGTTCGTAAAACCCTCTGCTGTAGTTTTTATCATTCTCACTTGAAAACAGCAAAGTCTCGTTACAATACTTTACATAGTGCACGACAGTCCTTCTCGTAGCCAAATCATATTTCTTATAGTACCAATCCACAATCAAAGCCTTATTTTTTGTATCAACGTTATCTTCGTAGGCATACTCCTTTATAACTGCTTCATTCGGTTTTATTTTATCCTTCATAAAAGGATACGCCGCTTCAATATCCTCGATATCAGCGAGAGATACGTAAAATATGTTCTTGCTATCTTGTATCTCAGTTTTCCCCGGTTCCCAAAACAGATTTAATATATCAATTTTTTCTATGGCGATATCTCCAAGTCCGTTCAACTTGCTTTTGTCCCAGAATATCCCGTATATTCCCGTACCGCTTTTAATCTTTGCCCAGCTCACCTTGCTGTAGGTATTAAGAAACTTATTGTACTTTAATACCACCGGAAGAATAGATGATAATCTCTTAGCCTCCTCCACGTCTCCTTGTTCCCTCGGCAATATGTTAGGTTCAGGATAAGCGTCTATTGAATCCGCGTGTTTTGATACAATACAGTTGAAAAGCCACGCGGAGGAGCTTTCAAAATCATTGCTTATTCCTTGCGCCTTTTCACCTTGCAGTTTCCACCACTTCTCATTTTCAACAACCCTGTTTTCTAAATTTTTCTTGCCGGTCTTATATTTTTTCAAAGTCTCGTCCGCTTTCCTTATTTCCTTTTCTCCTATAGGCGGAACAATAATTTCTTCTTCAGTGTTCTTAACGTCTTCCATAGCTTATCAGTTCCTTTCTCTTTTCCTCATATAGATTTAACGGGTCAAATTCAGGTATAGCGTTTACTTCCGTTGTCCTCGGAGACAATGGCCTTGACATCATAAAATATCTCGTCTCGTCCGCGATATGGTCTTCCATATCCGTGTCCACGTCTTCCACGTGAGTCTCAGAATAACATAATGCCGGTATAGTCCTTATGAACGCCTTACAAGTGTTGAACACATACATCATTGGATAACCCTCGCTGTCAAATGCCATTCTGTAATGAACCTGCATCCAGCCTGCTATTCTCTTATTGTCTCCCGGAGTAAAATAAACGCCCTCCTTTGCGGCCGTATCCGCTATACTTTCACCTCTCGAAGCGTCCCATATGGCAGGATCGGCTATACCATAAATGGTCTTACCTCTAAAATACGGATGTTCCTCTTCTATCTTTCGTATCTCTTTAAATTGCTTTGCCGCGTCCCACTTCACACCTTCGTTGGGTTCGTCTCTCTTGCAACCATATAATTCAGCAAGCCTGTATGCCACGCCGTCGGCGTCAATTCCCCACCAGCCGCACGAAAACGGCTTGGCGTATCCGAAATCATAAGACCTGTAGATATTCATTTTTCTAATCATATCAAGAGGCAGAGGATTTATTACATGGGTCCATTTTCTGTCGTCGTAATGGTCGGGTCTATCTCTAAACTCCTCAAAAAATTGTCCCTCAAAAATATCCCAATCTCCATAAAGCCACGCCTTTCTAAGTTTAGGCGGCAGCGCCTCCAGCTGCTTCAGATAATCCGGCTGCTCTCTTAACAGCTTTTGATTATCGCTTACCAGAGACTGTATAAATTTATAATCCTCCGGCCGTTCTCCCTCTTTGTACTGTCTTGTTATAAACAATCGCTTTATGTAGGCGTGACTTCTGCCTCCCGGATTCATTGTATAATAAATTCTTTTGGGAAAATTATTAACGCCTCTGAGACACGCTGTTATTTTCTTAAGCCACACCTCGTCAAGCTGAGTCGCTTCGTCTATAAAAATAACGTCGTATTCCGCACCCTGATATTGGTTAAGGTCCTTGTCGTTATTACAGTATCCGAAGTTTATCGTACTTCCGTTTATGAATCTAAAGATTTTCTCCGTATTGTTATACCGCGCCATACCCTTTGGAAGTTCCCCTCTAAGTGGGTCGATATGATTGTTTATAAGTTCCTTGTAGGTGTTTCTGACAATCAAAATTTTTATTCCCGGATATGTTACCGCGAGCAGTTTCGCTTTAGTTCTGACAGCCCAAGACTTTCCTCCGCCCCGAGCTCCGCCAAATCCTATGTATTTTTCATTGGCGCGCAAAAACTCCTTTTGTTTTGGCTGCGGCGATTTAATTACAAGTTCCATTCTTCCATGCCGTCCTCCTTATCGTCGGATATGAATTTCACTAAAATTTCATTGTCTCCGTCTTTGTCTTCAGTAATGCTTTTAGTTATAGAGGCCAAATCCTTTAACGCGGAAGTGAGATTTTTAACCGACTTAGCGTCAAATTTAGTAAATTCCCTCTCTGTCATTTCATCTTCTACGGGCACGCCGTCTTTGTATATCGTCTTAGAAACAATATATTTCTTAAACTGCGAGGCGTCGGCCAAGGCTTCCTCAAGCTGACTAATCATCTTTTCCGTCAGCCCGTTTATGCGCTTTAAATTGTCTACTTCTGTCACGCGCGCACGCGCGAGAGCCTCCGAGTAGGTTTCGTCGCGAAATTGTTTTCGCTTTTCTACCCAATTTTCCTTTTTTCCTCGGTCGCTAACCTGACGAGTTGATATTTTATATTTTTTCGCGATATCTCTGTATGAGACCGTGCCTTTTATATAATCAAGCTCAACTTTACGCCAATTTATCCTGCTCATCTCAAACCTCCTGCTTAAAGAGTACAAAAAAAGAAGGGTCTCTTTCTAACCCTCTGCTTCGACTTTTTTGTATTATAAAGCTCTATAGAATTAAATTTTCTATAGATTCTTGAATTTCTGTATATGCTTCTCTTAACGCTTTGCTGAAATTTATTCGCTCCCCCTTAGCGGTAACTCCTGTCCGCCATTTTTTTATCCTCGGAGTCTCTGTCGTTGAAACCATTATGTACTCGCGGCAAATGCTTCCCGTTATTTCGTTTTCGTAAATTTGCACGCTGTCTTGGTCTATCTGATAATCCTTACTCGGCTTCGGCTCTGCTTCAATATCGCCCCTTTGTATTATTTCTTCCTTGCTCTCCGGTACTATTATATTTCTGCTCGTTGTATATCTTTTTTTAGATATATTTCCTTCCTCCATATGCAGTTTAGCCGCCTGCTTTAATAAATAATTCGCAAGGTCGGCGTAATTGGGATAGTCCCAAAGAGGTTTATGGAATACTCTACCGTGCGGCCAGCATTTCTTTACCATGTCAATCGGAATATTGTTACATACAATGTGATGATGTATTCTTGTGCCAATCCTTTCTGTAACAGCCACCCTTTTAAAATCTATTTTGTTTTTTCTGCACTCTCTGCGTATATCTCTTAAAAATTTTTCTAAAAGTCTTTTATAGTCATCTTTGGACGGTTCTGCGGTATAGGTTAATAACAAAAGTTGGTCTCCGCCTTTAAAGTTCGCGTTCAGTATTACGGTTAAATTAAATATAGCGTATCTGAGATTATTAAGCCAAACCTTTTCTGATGTGATATTTTGCTTTGGAGCTCTTTTAACTCCTTTTTCCACTTTTCTTTTTACTCTCTCTCTTGTTATGACTGTTAACCCTGCAACAATTCTTTCTCTTATGTACATTTTCTTGTCCTAACAATAATAATCTTAGCAAGTGTTAATGCCCATACCGGGCGCCGATTTATTTTATATATAATGTAAGAATAAATTTTATAGCTTTGCCGGAGGAAACTTGTCCTCCGGCTTACTCATATTTCCCTAAAAGCGCTTGATAAAGCGCACATTTTTGATATTTAGAATTGCAAAATTTGCTTTTATGTATGTTTAAGTCTTTTTTGCCGTTAAAAGTATTTATAGTGTTTCTCGCGTTTTTTATGAGACCTTCGCAATGTATCGCTCTTTCCCTTTCATACATATAAAAGGGGCATTTTACGTCCTGACCGCCGTAATTGTATGGCATTTTATTATCTCCTTTACGCCGCGTCTTGTATCATTTGTATCATCATTATTTCGGGTGTATACATTGATTTTAGCAGCTCGTCTATTGTAATCGGAATAAGTATGGCCGTTATAATTAGAACAAATCCCGCCGAGGCTCTGCATACAAAAGAAACTCCTGAGCCGCAACGTCCATAGCTGTCAAACCATATAGTCCTTGTCCCAATCTTTGAGTCGCGATTCACGCATTTAGTAATTTTTATTATCGCGAACAGGCTCGCCGCGAATAAGGCGAGGGTCATTATGAACCATATAACGGAGGTGACAATTAAATATTTTTCTGCCCGTTCATGTAATTTTGTTAAATATGGGGCTATGTTTTCAGATGTCCAATCAATGGCGACTCCGAATTTTTCTCCAAGGT